>WPCK01079043.1_pt1 | contig 544576 bp, 522 predicted proteins | sample 5399851 | NCBI WGS metagenome assembly WPCK01 (sample SAMN12869471, study PRJNA574797) | sludge metagenome | isolation source: wastewater treatment of pH11 | place: China:Beijing | collected 2019-05-20
GTAGGATGGCCCCCTACCTGTAAATCATTTATAGATCTTCAAATGATATCCAATGATATAGGTGAGTCATCTATTTGGTAATTATGAAATATTGAGAATACGTGAGTATTTGGAAGAAAAAATAACTTTATTGAGGGAGGAAGGTTATGAAATATGGAGTGGCAATTTTCCCATCAAAAGAACTACAAGATATAGCTAATTCGTTTCGGGCTCGATATGATTCACACTATGCACTAATCCCACCTCACATCACTCTTAAAGAAGCGTTTGAAACAGAAAACGTAAAAACACTAGCAAGTGAAATCAGAACGATTGCAAAAGAAACGAAGCCATTTACGTTACATGTATATAAGTACAGTTCCTTTAGTCCCGTAAATAATACGATTTATATGGGACTCCAAGAATCTGAAGAGCTTATGGAATTACAAAAAAAATTAAATACGGGTCATTTAGAGCAAGAACTAGCCTATCAATTTGTCCCGCACATTACCATTGGTCAAGACCTGAATGATGACGAATTTCACGATGTATTAGGCAGACTTCGTATGAAAAACATAAATTACGAAGAATTATGTGACCGAATTCAACTTCTTTATCAATTAGAGAATGGCTCTTGGACAGTTTACGAAACGTTTCTATTAGGAAGGGAAAGTTAATAACATGAATGTTGTAAAAGTTACAAACGAAAAACAACTGAAAGATGCATATTCGGTAAGGGTAAGAGTCTTCGTAGACGAACAACAGGTCCCACCTGAAGAAGAAATTGATCAATACGAAGAAACAGCAACTCACTTCGTCATTTATGACAATGAAAAGCCGATAGGTGCCGGACGTTTGCGTGAGCTAGATGGAGTGGGGAAAGTCGAACGAATATGCATAGAGAAAGAGTATCGCTCTAAAGGGATAGGTAAGGTTTTAATGGAAGCAATTGAAACCGAAGGGAAACTCGAAGGCTTTACCTCATTTAAACTAAATGCCCAGGTACAAGCCATCGACTTTTATCGAAAACTAGGCTATGAAGTATATTCTGACGAATTTCTTGATGCTGGGATACCACATGTTACAATGATTAAACGATAACTATACTATTAACATGAAAAACGACTAAGCTAGATATTTTGGCTTGTCGTTTTTTTTACATTGTTACTACCAAATCTTGAAATACCGTTTATTCTATGTATGATTTTTACAATAAACCTAATAATAAACGAAACAAGGTATGGATGAATTTAAATTATGATCCTCTTTATGAAAGGGTTTTTTTACCATGAATAAAAGGAAGATAATCATTTTTTCGGTTTCTTTTGGTAATGGACACAACCAAGTCTCCAAGGTACTACAAAAACACTTAAAAACAAGAGATTTTGATGTTGAAATTATTGACACATTTGATGCAATTAATAAGTTTTTTCATAAGATCGTCTTGGATAGCTATTTACGTTTACTACGCTATCGACCTAGTGTTTGGGGAAAGCTCTATCAATACTCTGAGGAACATCCAAACTCTATATTTCTAAAACAATTTAATGCTTTTCTAACGAATAAACTGTATCAAATCCTCAATGAAAAGCAAGCTAATGTGATCATCACTACACACCCAATTGCGACAACTTTGTTAGCCAATGTAATCCGAAAAAAGCATATATCAGTGAAACTTTACGCATTACTAACCGACTTCGCTGTTCATCCAATGTCAATTCACAACGAGGTAGATGGGTACTTTATAGCCTCCGACCATTTACGATATTACGCTAATGTATATAAGTTAAACAGTAATTCATTTTATTCCACTGGGATACCTACACCTAAAGAAGAAGTTTTTCACTACTCGAAACAAGAATTACGAAAAAGACTACATTTAGATGAGCAAATGAAAACTGTGTTAGTAGCCGGTGGGGGTGTTGGCCTTGCTAAATTTAATAAAATTCTTTCGGGCTTAGAGGCATTTAGTGAAACACTTCAAATCATCTGTGTTACGGGGGAAAATAAGCGCGCAAAGGCTAAAATTGAACGGTTCAAAAGCAAACATAAGGTTAGGATTTTAGGTTTCACCAACCTGTTTATGGAGTATCTAAAAGCTAGTGATGTTATTATTTCAAAGGCTGGTGGCGTTACAATGTCAGAGGCTCTTGTTTGTGAAACGCCTGTACTCATCTTTCAGCCTCTACCTGGCCAAGAAGAACAAAATAGTCAATTTCTCATGAACTATGGCGCTGCCATTAAAGCTGAGGTTGTAGAAGAAATTCCTGTCCTTTTAGAACGGATTATATTCAATTCCCACTATCATAGTTTAATGACTGAAAATGCCAAAAGATTGAAAACGTCTAATTCAGCGAAGGAAATTGCTGAAATTATCTACAAACAGGCAATCTTGAGACGTAATCAAAAGACAAACATGATTAATTAGAGGGGGATTTTCGCCCCTCTAGATCAATTCATCTATATACCTTCCTTTTCCAGTTAACTCGTTATACAGCTTTGTGCCCATTTTCTTTCGATGAAAACATCGATTTTTTGCATATTTCTTATGACAATTTCTTGCCTGTTGATCAGCTAATACATTATAATTTGTACCTTTATTAACCGACGGAACTGGCTTTATCCTTACATTAACTTCCTTACTTCTTAACGAATACTGTAACAACTGCTCGTCTCGACCTAACGATATATACCCCAGGATACTTCCCCCTAAGCTTAATTCACTCATTCCACAGTCTCTTTCCTTTAATTTGTATGCTGACTTCTCTTACATGTTTCCTGATTTTTTGATATAGTTGTTACTTAATAGTTTTTACGTTTAGTGGAGGTTTTCAATGCTTATTGCCTTATTTAAGGAAAAACTCGTTAACTTAACACAGATAGATCGTGCTGATTTTCAGAAGTACTTCCTAGCTAGCCAACGTGGTGAACTAAGCTGTCCTTGCTGTCAGCAAAAGGTAAAATTAAAAATCAGCATCCATCAACCACCAGTATTTATACACCCACCGCAAAAATTCAGCTGTGATGAAACGATCGCGGCCTTAGAAAACAAAACAGAACTACACGAACTTCAAACAGTAAGTGGCTTTACCCTACCTAAAAAGCGGGAAATTCATGGAAGTCTTGCAACCATGATGACCAAGTCTTCGATTGATTGTTGGGAGGAGCCCTATGTAGTAAAAAGTATTCCTGTGTTTCAACCTCCGAGCACTTCTTTGAAAAGTAATCTTGCCTATATAGTGGATGAAAGCCAATGGACTGCTGTATCTACTACGGAAGGGCCACTTTTGGTCTTAGCTGGGGCAGGAAGTGGAAAAACTCGGGTTCTGACAACACGAACTGCCTATATGTTGACAGAAAAAAACATTCCTGCAAATCGGATGCTACTTGTTACTTTTACTACGAAGGCAGCAAAAGAAATGAAGCAACGAATGAGTCAAATAAAAAACGTTCAAAAGAAGGATTTACATACCTTAGTTGTTGGGACGTTCCATAGTATTTTCTACAAAATGCTCATGCACCACCAAGCTTCGCAGTGGCAGCCTTCTAAATTATTGAAATGGGATTGGCAACGGGAACAAATTATCAAGGACGCTGCAAAAGAGCTTGACATTGATGAAAAAGAATTTGCCTTTGACCAAGCCTTATCACAAATAAGCTTTTGGAAAAATCAACTTCTCGCCCCCTCTGCTCTACTGACTAAAAATGAATGGGAAGAAAATGTGAAATTTCTTTACTCTAGGTATGAAGAAGTAAAGAGTCGTGAGTACCATTTTGATTTTGATGACATGCTTGTAGGCTGTTATCGCATGTTAGCGGAGAATAGCGGATTGCTTGAAAAATATCAGGAAAGATTTTCGTATATTTTAGTAGACGAGTTTCAGGATATTAACAAAGTTCAATATAGTATCATATCGTTACTTGCTAATAACACTCAAAATCTCTGTGTTGTTGGGGATGATGACCAATCTATTTATAGTTTTAGAGGAAGTGATCCATCTTATATTCTTAACTTTCAAAACGATTTCCCTACAGCAAAGACTGTAACATTGAACTGTAACTACCGTTCCAATCATTCAATTGTAGCTAGTGGAAAAAATATTATTTCACATAATAAAATAAGAAATGATAAGGCGATTGTTGCTATTCGCGATAGCTCTATTCGTCCTATTCAATTTTTCCCTTATGATGAGGAAGAGGAAGCCACAATGATTGTTACCGATATCAAAGAAAAAATTGAAAATGGAGCAAAACCTAGTGACTTTGCTATTCTATTTCGAACGAACTCTTCCTCGAGAGCAATCTTTGAACGACTCGTGTCTTCAAGTCTTCCATTTAGCGTAGATCTCGACGGAGAGTCTTTTTACCTACGGCGGACTGTCCGTAAAGCATTAGCGTATTTAAGACTTTCTTTTCATCCAGATGATCTAGATTCAATTAAAGAATTATTAGGAGCGCTATTTATTAAGCAATCTAGTTTGCGTGACTTGAAGGCATTATCCATTTTACATGATTGCTCACTCTTAGAAGCTTTGGAAAAATTGACTGATGTTCAACCCTTCCAACAAAAGAAAATAAAGAAAATGCTACCCTTATTTAAACAACTCCGAAATTTCACTCCAAAAGAAGCTCTTGAATGGATTGAAAAAGAAATGGGTTTAAATGATTATATTAAAAAGCATGGAAATGAAGGCAACGTTATCGACAAGGGCTCTGACGACTTACGTGATCTAAAGGTAGCCGCATCAAGTCACGAACGCATTACCGATTTCCTACAACATGTCGATCACATGATAAAAAAAGCGAAAGAATATAAAACTCAGTTAGATTATGAAAATTCTATTCAATTGTTAACTGTCCATCGAGCCAAAGGATTAGAGTTTCCTACCGTCTATATTTTAAATGTTGTTGAAGGTGGATTTCCTCATGACTATGCTTTAGAGTCTTTACGTGAAGGAAACTACGCTCCCCTAGAAGAAGAAAGAAGATTAATGTATGTGGCAGTCACAAGGGCAAAGGAACACTTATATGTTTCAGTTCCTCAAAGACGAAGAGGGAAAAAGGCTAATCCTTCTAGATTTGTACGAGAGATGAATACAATTAGGTCTTAAAACAGAAGAGAAAGGAAACCTTATTGGTTTCCTTTCTCTTCAACGTTCCCTTCTTGACTCATAGTATCAACTGGTTTTCTTCTCATGAACATTAAATGATCCCAGGCTGAAAATGGATGTTTTCTTTGAGGTGTTACTTGTTCAGGCTTAACCTCCTTTACTTGAGCCTCTACCTGTTCAACTTTATTACCTTTCTTCTTTTTCATGCCCATCCTCCTCAACTTTCATTGTATGAGTTCCTTAAACGCAAGAAACTCAGTGCCTATATTACCCTATGCCCAAGGTAAAACTTTGTGTGGGCTAGTAACCCATACTAAATTCATAGAATGATTGAATAAAAAAATCAATATTAGGTTAAAGTTGAACACATTTTCACAAATCGTCCATACCTTAATTATATAATGTATGGAGAGGTGAAAATAATGGCAAATGAAAAAAGGGTTACACAAATAGGGCCCAATAGAAAAAAGCCTATTTCTAGCGGCTCTCAAGTCCATGTAGTCTCCTCAGGTTATAAATCAAAAAAAACACCCAATAGTTGCGGTTCCTGTGGGAAAAGAAGAAAGCTAAAGTAAAAACAGGCAAGCACATTCATAACTAAACAGTGAGATTAGAAGAACACAATCTCACTGTTTTTTGTACTGTCATTCTTTATTCTGTTGTTTTATTGTTCGTAAAAACCAAGAATCTGCCGTACCGGACTCATTATCTATTTGAACTGTGTCTTTTTTAGGCTTATAGCGGTTAGTTTCATTTTCCAACTCATCAAGGTTTTGACGAAGCTTAACTGTCTCCTCCTCTAAATGTTCTAATTTTCTACATAGATTTGTGTTCTCTAGCTTTACCGATTGATTTTCTTCGTTTAACCTATTGCACTCAGCTAGAAGTTCATTCATTTTCATTTTCATATCAGAGTTATTAGCTTCATATTGAGACTTCTCCGCTGCTAACCTTTGAAATCTCCCTTCAAATTGTAGCTCTAGTTGTTGCAATTGGGTTACTTCTTCATCCTTGTGCTGGATGACTTGCCTTAATTCAATCACTTCTTCATCCTTGTGTTTGATCATTTCCCTTAGCTGATTTAGTTCTTCATCTTTGCGTTTGATTAGCTCCCCAAATTGCTTCATTTCAAATCTTAAATTGTCTAGTTGGCTGTAATGATAATTATTCTGATAAATCTCAACTTGTTGCTTATAACGTGAAAGTTCAGCTTGCAAGTGTATTATTCTTTGTTTCAGTTGCAAAGCATCCAATTTACGCGTTGATTTAGTACGATCCACTTTCCTTAACCTCCTTCCTGTTGGGTTTTTCTCTCATAGTATATATATGTTTCATTTGCCCATTTTTGTATTTATTTTTAGATAAGACCATTTTTATATCTCAACATTTGCACAAATTCAATCCAAATACATAGTATGAATTAGTCAAGTATTACTACCTATTTTTGAAAGGAGCCAACCGTATATGTCTAAAGATAAAGAAAGACTGTGTATCCGTGTTGATAAGGTATATGATTGGGTGACAAGAGAAATTCATAAGGACTTTTGCTTTGAAGGAGTAGAAGGGTTAGCCAAATTAGGTTTTTCTAATGATGGTTACCCAGGAGTAGATCCTTGTGAATACTTCGGACCAGATGCAACTCTAGAAGTTAAATGCTTCCCGACTGACTCTGAGGGTCAGAAAATTGATGTTGATGACATCAAAATTACTCAAGTAGGTGAGCGCCAAGATGTATATGTTGACGAACTTGACACAACATTACAATTAGTGCGTCTAAAAACTACTGGTCATTTTGTTATTCAAGTAACAGGTGTCAGCTGTGGAAAGGTTCTTGGAGTTTTAACTTCTCAACCAATCCCATTCTGCGTCATTGATAAGTATTTACTATGTGCACCAGATGGAACAAAAATTAACGCACATGTCTATTATTTCGAGTGTGAAGGAACATTGTCTTGTGAAAGAGGAGAATTTGAACAATTAGCAATAACTTTACTTCTATGTCAATCAGTTCAAGTTGAAGCAGAGGTTAAAATTGAAATTGAAGGGCGTATTTGTAAGCCACGTGATGAAATCATTGCGCCAATTGCTGTTTGTCCTGATATTACCTTCCCTCCACAATGTCCAGAGGTATTTCCTCCTAAACACTAGTACTAATACTTGCAGTTAAAGTAAGCTAGATCAACTGATCTGCTTACTTTTTGCTTTTTTAGCAGACAACAAAATACACAATAGAAATTCTGCATACATATTTAATAGTTGATTAAAAGGGGCGTGTTTAGACAAATGAAAAAAACAAGTCAAGAAACGAGAAAAACCACTTTTGCAGAAGTTAGACAAAAGCTAATTTACTACCAATCAGAAGCGGCAAAATATAAGTTTCTCTGTGATAAATATGAATATCTGATATCCCAAGCTTTATTAAGTAAGAAATTGGAAGCCCCTGAAAATTATGAAGCCGAGAAAGAGCCTATAACCGATGTTACATGTTATTTTAATTATTCATTTGTTCAGGATAAGGAAACAAACGATCACTTTATCTACGGAAGTTTTATCATAACTAACGTTGGAGATATTCCCTTAACTAATCCAATTATTTGTTTAAAAGTAAATGAGTCTCAGCAAACAATAATTGGCGGAAAAATTGGAGAAATGAATAGAGCCAATAACAAAATTATTAGCAAGTTTGAAGAGTGGTCATATCTTTATGATGATTGGCGAAAAAAATGGATAGAGCAAGGGGAACTTTGGTTAAAACCTAAACAAACAACAGAATTGGCCCCAGGAGAAAAACTTGTCTTTTCAGGCTTCGATATAAAATTTAAAGAGAAGCACTCAATGACTCAAGTAATGATCGAAGGTTTTACTTACTTTCAACAATTACCCAACGGAAAAAACTCATTAAACAGTATCTCAATTACTTTTTAAATCCTTACAAAAAGCTTAACCATTCGCCTACTTTAATCATAAACTATAAAATAATAAAATTAGTTTTGGAGGAGATCTATGTTGAATGATACTCCACTAGTAAGTATCATCATTCCTTGCTACAACTATGGTAAGTACCTAGAGGAAGCCGTTTCTTCTGCTCAACATCAAACATATTCAAATGTAGAAATAATAGTCGTAAACGATGCTTCGACTGATCCCCTAACCATTGAGGTTTTGAAAAAGTTTGAAGATGACACAACTGTAACCATTCTCCACCATGCGGATAATAAAGGCTTGCCAGCTACAAGAAACACAGCTATTTCCTACTCATCTGGAAAATATATATTACCTTTAGATGCTGATGATACAATTGAGCCAACTATTGTTGAAAAAACAGCAGCTATTCTTGAAGAACAAGGCGATGTTGGTTTTGTCTCAGTAGGTATCAGGTATTTTGGTGATGTGAATTATGTCCAACATCCACCTACCTTTCACTTTTACAAACTTCTCTATCATAATACTGTAAGTGTAACCTCGTTATTTAGAAGAACTGCTTGGGAAGAAGTTGGCGGTTATAATGAAGGTTTGATTCACGGCTATGAGGATTGGGAATTCTGGATCAATTTAGCAAAACATGGCTGGAAGGGTTCATGTATCGAAGAACCACTTTTCAACTACCGTAAACATGGAAAAAGTATGATTTCAGAAACAAAGAAAAAGCACAATACGATCTATAAGCAAATAAAAGACATACACAAAGATGTATTTCTACCAGAAACGATAAATCAGATTAGATCCCAATGGAAGCTCCAAAAAAATATCAAAACAAAGCATTCCTCTACAACTGTACAATTCCAAAATAACTATCGCTCAACGTAAGGAAGAATAATGAGGGTGTACGTAACTGTACACCCTCTCATGTTGGATTAGCTGATGATTTTTCCAACAATGGTCTCAATTATTGCCGCAACACCAGCAATCGCTAAAACAATAACAAATGGTGCAAATATCGGAAAAAGGAGATATCCCACTACCAAAAAAAATGAACTCCATATTCCGACACACCAATAACAGCTTAACAATTCCCCAATCCAATACCTTACACCATGTCCTTTTATTTGTAAGTAAGTCTCAACGATCCCCTCTTCATTTGTTTCTTCTACAATTTCATGAAATGGTTTTCTAAGAAAGCTCGTAATTGAATCAAAAACAATCAATCTTGTTAGACGGAAGGATGCAATTGATAGGATAACGAACTCAAAGAAGGAAATATGAAACATGGTGAAAAAACCACCTTTTCTTTTTTTTATATCCTTACTGCATTTTCTACCATATTATGATTGAGATTTTTATTCGGAACTTACCTGCACCTATTTCAACCGAAATATACAGAAAAGTCTACGAATAACATATTGACATGCACATATATATAGTAGAAATACAACCTTCACGGTCCAATAATGCTATTCATAAATACTATGTAAATGGGTGATCACAATGTACAAGGACGGTATTAGGAAAGCTGATAAAAATACATTGGTAGAATTACAGGAATCTTTAACTAAGTATGTCGATTCCATTCAACGATTAATTCAAACACTTGAAGATAATCAAGGAATTGATGATCAAAGTAAAAGTATCGCTAAAAATTCAGTGACCACTTCAATGGAGACACTGTTAGAGGTACAAAAAGTAACTCATAGGAATATCCGCCTTCTAATAAAAGATTGGAAAGTAAATACTCCTATCAAACCTAACCAGTTTAGAAAGAAAAAAGAAAAAATAAGCCACATGAATAACTTTCACTTACGAAAAATAACCAACTATCGAATGGTTGTTTGCCGAAACTCAACCGAACCTTCTCCTCCCTGGACTTCAAAGCTATTGTCAAATTAATAACCTATGAAACTACGTAAGAACAAACAAAACGAGGAAGCTGCTGCCAACTTCCTCGTCGCTGTAGGAGTTTTTCATTACCAAACGTAAGCAGTACCTACGATTACTAATAATATGAATAACACTAGTATTAGCGCAAATCCACTATATGCTGGATATCCCATCATGTTCACCTCCGAAACAAGAACATAGAGACCGGCCTCCTACTACATACATATGTAAGATCTCATAAAGTGGATAGGCATCTACAATTATCTCACGAAATAAAAAGACGAAAAAGCTCTTCATTTGCTTTTTCGTCCTACCAATTAATTTTTCATTAACCCTATTGTGTTATAGCCACCATCGACATGAAGAATTTCTCCTGTAATTCCCCGAGACATGTCACTCATTAAGAACAATGCCGTATCACCAACCTCTTCTTGGGTAACAGCTCTACGTAGTGGCGCATTCGTTTCAAATTCATGCATTACTTCATTAAAATCTGATATTCCTTTTGCCGCTAACGTTCGAATCGGTCCAGCCGAAATTGCATTTACACGTATTCCTTCTTTCCCTAAATCATTAGCTAAATATCTTACACTTGCATCAAGAGCCGCCTTAGCTACTCCCATCACATTATAGTTCTTCACGACACGTTCGCCACCTAAATACGTAAGTGTTACAATACTGCCGCCCTCTGTCATTAATGGTCTAGCTTCTTTTACGACAGCCGTTAAGGAATATGCACTAATGTTTTGTGCCAATAAAAAGCCATCTCGCGTTGTTGATAGATACTCGCCGACTAATTCTTCTTTATTAGCAAACGCAATACAGTGTGCGATTCCGTGAATAGTACCAACCTCTTCCTTAATTGTTTGAAAAGTCTTAGTAATTTCCTCGTCACTAGAGATATCACACGGGATTATTAAAAAGTCTTTTCTATCTAAAGTTTCAGCCAACTCTCTTACATTCTTTTCTAATCTTTCACCTGCATATGTAAAGACTAAGCGTGCACCTGCTTTAGAAAGTGATTGAGCGATCCCCCATGCAATACTTCGCTTATTGGCAACACCCATAACAACAAATGTTCGATTTTCTAATGATAGTTTCATCGAAAAATCCTCCTTCACTAATTATAACAGTAGTTATTAGTACTTGGTACTAATAATTATAGCATGTACTATTAAATAAGCAAAGAAGAAATTCTGAAAATATTTATTTCCTCGGCAATATAGGAAAATCTTAAGATCTAAAGATCGAGAAAAGAACTAGACTATAAATAATTATGTAAAAAAATGTAAAAAGATAAGCCCTAAACGGACTTATCCTTTACTTGTAGTTATATTTTTTTTACTAAAATGACAATAGGGACACTCGTATATCACATTTTGATTTGATTGAGCAGTTAGTACAGACTCAAGATCCTCACCTTTTCTGCACTTTGGACAAGTTACCATGATCTCCAAATGACTCACCTCAACTGTAGTCTCCCCACTAGTCACTATCATATTCACGGTTAGGAAGAACTGTTGTAGGCAACGATGTCCCTCTAGTTCCTCGTAAATCAATACTTTCATCTTCTTTTGGGAATATGATAATGAAACATCCTTCTGAAACTTCCGACAAATCTCTTGGAAGTTTTTCTAAATAGGGATGCCATGCAATTGTCCCCCGCCGTGCACTGATTATGATCACTAAGTCATCTTTATTAAGATGAACAAAATAGTTGTATTCTAAGTCCTTCCAATTCGTTGCTGTCTCAAATTGTAAAGTTAAATCAGGCTTCTGCTCATCAATCATCCTCTTATAAATAGATTTATCACCTTTTATAATTACACAAATGATCATAGCCCCTAGTTGACTTGCCATTCGTTTAACAACACGAATTGTCTCAATAAATCCAGGCTTTCTATATATCATTGGCGGGAGTAAGAGGTAGATTTTTTTTGTTGTATTTAATGGTTGGGGTAACTTGGCAATTAATGTTAATTGGTCGGTATGTTCCAATATTTGATCGATTACACCACCCATAATTTTTTGTTGGGTAGATATCCTCCCGTTCCAGCCTACAATCATCATTGATATTCTCGTGTCTGTTACCGCCCGGATGATACCAGAAGCAGGATTATGATCGACCCTTGTCAAAAGACGTATTGGGATATCCGCACCTGAAGCATACATAACCGCGTGACCTAGCATTTTTTCAGCCTCAGCAACTCTAGCTTCCTCTCCGCCTCCATTTGCTCGTACTACTGAGATCGGATATAACGGTTCAGAAGAAGATGGTGTCCTTATCATGAATGCTAAATCTAACAATGACTCAATCGTTTTGGGATTTGCTAAAGGGATTAAAATCCGCTCAGGAGCTAGGCTTTGTTCGTATGGCTGTGTTACCTCAATTTCGGCAATTTTACGACTATATTTTTCTACCATGTATGGGCCTAGCAAACAAGTAACCAATATCATGATAATGACTCCATTTACTATGGCTAGCGAAAATAATCCTAATTCATAGCCAACCAAAGTTGCCGCAAGTGTCGCAGCTGCCTGAGGTATAGTTAAACCGTACATCAACCTTATCTCGTCGTTTGAGTATCTATATATTTTTCCTGATATCCAGGCTGCCAACGCTTTCCCCAAATTAACTAAGACTACGATTGAGAATGCAAACAACAAGGCTAATGGCTCTTCAATTAAGACCCGAAAATCTACTAGCATACCTACAGATAACAGAAAAAAGGGAATAAACAAGGCATTTCCCACAAACTTAATTCTGTTCATTAGTGGGCCTTGCTCAAAAATGAGTCTATTTAAGGCTAAACCCGCCATAAAAGCCCCAATAATCGGTTGAACACCAGCAACTGTTGCAAGATATGCGCATACAAAAAGTATTGACATGACAAATAAGTAATCCATTGAGCCGTGACTCGAAGCGGTGCGAAAAAACTTCTTGCCGATCATTGGCACTAATAGTAACACACTAGTGACATACAGTGTAATAGAACCACCCAGCTTTAGCCAAAACATTAGAGAAATATCTCCTTGTTTCATTCCAGCAATAATTGCTAGTATTAAAAGGGCAAAGGTATCCGTTAGGATTAAGCCACCTACTGCAGTTGTTACTGCCTTATTTTTGGAAACTCCAAGTCGACTTGCAATTGGATATGCTAGGAGCGTATGAGATCCTAAAATGGAGCCAAGCAAAATTGCCGCTGGTAACGAATAATGAAGCAATAGGCCTAAAACTGTACCAAAGATGAATGGGATATTAAATGATAGTAACCCAAAAACGAGACTTCGCTTGCGATACTTCTTAAATCCATCCAAATCTATTTCTAATCCAGCAATAAAGATAATATAAAGTAGCCCAACAGTTCCTAATAAAACAATTGTCGGATCACGATCTAACACACCTAAGCCGTTTGGGCCCACAACAATTCCTGCAATAATTAACCCAATAATTCCTGGAATTTTTAATTTATTCATAATAATTGGGGCTATTAAAAAAATTAACATTGCTAGTGCAAATATAAGCACTGGATCTGTAACTGGAAAATCGAACAATTAAAACAACACCTTTATTTTTTGTTAAAATGACCAAAGTATCTTACAATTATAAAAGTAGGTAACTTTTTAGTCGATAGGCTCTCTAATTTATCCTTATGATATAGCATGTAGTAAATATCACTTATCTAAACAAAAGTATAGCTTTTCCCTTAGTCTGAAATGCTATAAATGGAAAAATACATACGAAATGAGGGAAGAGCTATGTTTGATGTTATCGGTGACATTCATGGCTGTTATGAGGAATTTGAAGAATTGACGAAAAAATTAGGATACGATTGGTCTAATGGTTACCCTGTTCATCTAGAAGGGCGGAAACTCGCCTTTCTTGGCGACTTAACAGATCGAGGTCCTGACTCGTTAAAAGTGATTGAAGTTGTATCTTCAATCGTCAGAGAGGGTGTTGGGTATTATACCCCCGGTAATCATTGTGACAAATTATATCGCTATTTCTTAGGTAGAAAGGTTCAAGAAACGCACGGTTTAGAAACAACAGTAGCTGAGTTGAAATCAGCCTCTAAAGAACAATATAGCACTATTCGCTCAATGTTTATGGAACTGTATGAAAATGCTCCACTGTATTTAACTCTCGACAAAAAAAAACTTGTCATAGCTCATGCTGGAATTAGGTCTGACTTTATTGGCAGGACAGATAAAAAGGTAAAAACCTTCGTACTATATGGCGACATTACAGGCGAAAAGCACCCGGACGGTTCCCCAGTTCGGCGAGATTGGGCGAAAACCGATAAGAGGGTCAAGTCATTTATCGTCTATGGTCATACACCTGTGATTGAGCCCCGGGTAATCAATCATACCATTAACATCGACACTGGCTGCGTATTCGGAGGAAAGTTAACTGCATTCCGCTATCCTGAACATGAAACTGTTTCTGTTGCTTCTAATCAACCTTATGTTCCTGAGAAATTTCGAACTTTTGATGATTAAGTCATTTTCCAAATATTGCTTTTGAAAGGTAGACAAAAATGAAGACTTCTAAAATCGTACTTGTTTTAACACTTTTATTATTCATTATTAGCGCTTGTGGAAATGAAGTAGGTATTTCCCCAAATACCCATGAAAGTAAAATAATTATTGATGAAGAAAGATCGCTAATTAATTTTTACGTATTGTTGGAGAATGAAAATCGCCAACAAGTAGGGCCACTCTATGCAAAATTCATTATTTACGATGAGACATTACAATCGGCACTTGGCGCAGAAGTCATCAATTTTACCTATGAGGATGGAAAGAAACAACCTTTTACAATTGATGGAAAGAAAAGCTACTTTATTTCCGAGTCTTTTCTTTACAATGCTGAATTAGACAATGAAGAATTAGTTAATATGGTTGAAGTTGTAATTAGTGATTCAAATGAAATGGAACTACTTCAATTTTTAATTCCAAATGTTGAAAAATACGAAGCCCCCTAAAGGGCTTCGTTAATTCGAATTTATAAGATTTGTCATATCTTCTGGTGGATCAACAGTAAAACAATACTCTTTTTGTTTAATCGGATGATAAAATTCTAACTGGTAGCTATGCAGAGCTTGCCTTTGAATTTTAGAAACGCTGCCTCCGTAAAGATCATCACCTACTAAAGGGTGACCTAAATGTGCCATATGCACACGTATTTGATGAGTTCTTCCGGTCTCCAAAGAGAGCTTTACAACTGTCTCTTCCGGCAGCACCTTCATCACTTCATAATGGGTCACGGCGATCTGACCATCAGCGCGAACTTCGCGCTCGATAATACTCTCCTCTTTCCTACCAATCGGAGCGTTAATTGTTCCTCGAGGTTTGCTTACATGTCCTTGGATTATCGCTAAATACGTTCTTTTTAGTTTTCCTTCCCTTTGTTGTTTTGACATTAAATCATGTGCATAACGATGCTTCGCAACAACAAGGAGGCCTGATGTATCACGATCAAGACGGTTGACAGCATGAAAGGTACAAGGTATCTTATTCTTTTCATAATAATAGAGAACACCATTTGCTAGTGACCGATCAGAGTGATAGATCGACGGAATGGTAGGTAAATTGGCCTGTTTGTTAATGACAAGTAAATGGTCATCCTCATAAATAATATCTAACGGGATTTTCTCATTGGGGATTAAACCTTTACTTCTCTCCTCTGGTGGAAAAATTACGCTGACCTTATCCCCTTTTGATAAAATAGCTCGAACAGTAACCATCTCGTCATTAACTAGGATCGAGCCATTATGTTTAACATCTGTTAAGCCTTGGCGTGAAATTTTTTGCTCATTCCTGAGAAAATCTCTTACTAAACAATGATCATATGCTTCTGGTACGTGCCAATGAAGACTAATTTGTTTGCATCTTACATCTTCTTTAGCCATTAATAAATGATTCCTTTACACGTTTCCAGAACGGAAATGGACGAAAACGAGCAAATCTAATCTTCTCTTCGGCAACCCGACACTGGATGGATTTCACACTTTTTTCTACCATAGACAAATGGTCAATCGTAATATGAAAATCGACATCATTTAATGGTTTTAACAAGCAAGTATGATGTTGAGGCAATACCAGCGGAGAACCTATCGTACGATAGACTCGATTATTAATCGATGCCATTTCCGATATTTGAATGGAAGCTAGTGACGGGTGTAATATCGCCCCACCGAGCGCTTTATTGTATGCTGTACTTCCAGATGGCGTAGAGATACATAATCCATCACCACGGAATGTCTCAAACAAGTCTCCTTTTATCTCCAAGTCCATCACCAGAGAACCTACTACACTTTTCACAGAACATTCATTTAACGCAAGATAGCGTTCTGATTTTGTCGAGTTATTGTGTCTGACAATCACCTCTAAAAGTGGGTATTCAACAATTTTAAACGGCGTCTTGGCAATATGAATGACCAAACGTTCAACCTCTTCAGGTTTCCAATCTGCATAAAAACCAAGGTGTCCTGTATGTACCCCTACAAATGATGTTTCATTTAGACGATGCGTATATTGATGGTAGGCATAGAGAAGTGTTCCGTCACCACCGACTGTAATTACGATGTCCGGCTCTAGACTATCATAAGTTAAATTAAATTCTAATAAATAATTCTTTATCTTTTGCATAAGGGCATTAGACGTCTCGTCTCCCCGAGAAATTACCGCAAACTTCATACTAAGACAACTCCTAAAATGGGAAATTTAACATGTAGAATTAGCCTTCAGTAATTTACATTCTACATACTGCATTTATTGATTTCTCTGCTCTTCCTCTTTTTTTCTAAAAATAGCTTGCGCTTCTAATACCTCACCACGTATTTTGGACATTTCTTCATCTAAACGAAAAGCAGCTTCTGCGGCACGTTGTAATCGGTCAATTATTATCTCTGGAATTTCACCGCTATACTTGTATAAAAGTGAATGTTCAATAGTTGCCCAGAAGTTCATGGCCAAGGTCTTGATTTGTATCTCAACAAGAATTTTCTTTTCGCCATCGATGGTCTGTACCGGATACTTGATAACTAAATGATACGCCCGATACCCGCTTCTCTTTTTATCTGTTATATAATCTCGTTCTTCAATAATTTCGAAATCTTTTCTCATTCTAATCAATTTTACAACTGCATCAATATCATCCACGAACTGACACATCACCCTTACTCCCGCGAGATCTTGCATTCGCGATTCGAGCTCCTCAAGAGGGATATTCTTTCGTTTAGCTTTGTCTAAAATACTTGATTTTGGTTTTACTCTTCCTGTAACAAATTCAATCGGAGTGTGTTTAGTAGGAGACATATTATATTGCTTCCTAACTCCCCGTAACTTAATTTTAATTTCATCAACAGCTTGTTGGTAAGGTGCTAAAAAAACATCCCAATTCATATCCATTTCCCCCCTAGAAACCTTCACTTTATATTCTCTGTAACTATAGAGAGATGTTTGCCATAGGAGCAACCTCATTATGCTAAATTATGCTAACTTAAAAATATTACTTACCGCTTGTACCATACTATCTCCATAATTGCTATTTTCCTCAATGTTTGAGATTAAGAATTCTAATTCTTCATGAAACATCGTTAGTGGGATTTTTACTTCCTCACTGACGAAAATAAACAGGGGAAGTTGTTCATCTAAAACGTTCTTAATGTCTTCCCATACAACGACAGGAAAACTTATATAGATAAATTCTTCCTCAACATCAAGTATGTAAATAAATGCCAAGTTTTCAGAATCAACTAGCATCCTACCTTCAGGCATTATTTTCTTATGTATAAATCCTTCAATGTCTGCTACCGATACGTTTGCTGCTGTTTGATTAAGTTGAATATTAGTGACTTCAAGTTTTTGTGCCATTATTGTTCCTCCAATAATTAACTATTTACGCACTAAGTTTAACATAAAATTAAGAATATCGATAATGACTAACTATTAAAATTCATTGAAAAATAGTATGATATATAAATGTGAGGAAAAAATGCTAAAAAACCAATAATTGATAAAAGAAGGTCTGAACTTGAGCCAAGAAATTGAAATTGAATTTAAAAATCTAGTTACGAAAACCGATTTCGAATGGTTATGTGAAAAATTCTCTATAGATCAATCATGCTTTGTTTCACAGGTAAATCATTATTTTGATACAAATGACTTCCTTCTAAAATCTCATGAAAGTGCTTTGAGAATAAGAGAGAGAAACAAAGAGTTTACACTTACCTTGAAACAACCTCATAACATTGGTTTACTAGAAACACATCAAAAGCTTACAAATGTAGAAGCTGAGGCTGCCTTTACAAGTAGGTTACCTAAAGGGATCATTGCTGATCAACTTAGCCGTTCCTTTGATATTGACATACGTAAACTAAAGTACCTAGGTTCGCTCACTACAAATAGGGCTCAGCTACCATATTGTCAAGGAACCCTTGTCTTTGATCATAGTTTTTATTTAGATGTTGAAGATTTTGAAATAGAATACGAGGTCATTGATGCAGAAATTGGCAAGGATATTTTTGAAAAACTCTTTAAAGAAAATAAAATTCTTGTGCAAAATACCGATAATAAAATTAAACGTTTCTTTTTAAGAAAACAACTACTAGAAAAAAAATAAGAAGAGGTGGTTTTCCCTTGAAGATTGCATCCTACCAACATATGTTCCAACTCCAAGCCATCCGTAACCTACAAGGAAATAATAACCCATCTTCTTCGACGTTTAATTCCATCTTGTCTAATTTCGTTGAAGAAGAACTACAAAATAATATGACACAGTTAATGAGTAATCTTAATGTCGTGACAACAAAGGAAACAGTTGTTCCTGACCTCATGACCAATTTTACCGTTCAAACAAATCCTATTTTTCAGGCAAGCAATGAACAGCAGTTATTACCAACAAATATTGCTGCCAGAGCGGAAAAATACCGTGGTTATATTGAAGAAGCAGCAAAGAAATATAATGTTGACCCAAAGCTTATATATTCCGTAATAAAACATGAGTCTAACTTTAATCCGAACGCAAAGAGTCATGCAGGTGCAGTCGGCTTAATGCAATTAATGCCTGCAACCGCAAGAGGTTTAAATGTTAGAAACATCTTTGATCCAAAAGAGAATATTGAAGGCGGAACACGCTATTTACGTCAAATGTTAGACCGCTATAATGGAGATGTCTCACTAGCCCTAGCTGCTTATAATGCTGGGCCAGGCAACGTAGACAAGTTTGGTGGGATTCCTCCATTTAAGGAAACTAGAAATTATGTACCAAAAGTACTAAACAGTTATTATGCGTAAAAAAACTTGTGATGATGAAATCATCACAAGTTTTTTTATTTATATCACATACTAAGTCTGTAGATAATAAAGCACAAAAGCCATGGAAATAGCGAGTCTGTTTATTCACCTCGCAAGCCTGAATATTAGGTGCACATTAGACAAAATGCGACTAACGCAAGCGGATTATTTGCGATAGCGTATCTGCCTTGCTAAAATAAGGCTACATACTTTTAAAGGAGACCTATAATCTATCATGAACTCTAACAATATTCCCTATGAGGCAATCGGCGGAAAAGAAGTATTGGATAAACTAGTAGACACTTTCTATGGTAACGTTCAAAAACATCCACTGTTGGCACCAATTTTCCCTGATGATTTAACCGAAACAGCTAGGGTACAAAAACAGTTTCTCACTCAATTTCTTGGGGGACCTTCTATTTATACAGAAGAACACGGACATCCGATGCTCAGGGCAAGACATATGCCTTTTCCAATTACAATGGAAAGAGCAAAAGCATGGCTCGATTGTATGAGTCAAGCAATGGACGAAGTTGGGCTGGATGGCCCAATTCGAGACTATTTTTTTGAACGATTAACTCAAACTGCCTATCATATGGTTAATAGCTAATACTGAAAGGAGGGATCTAGTTGTCAGCTAACGACTCTAATTCCATTTGTAATGATGAGTTAGGTTTGTGCGGTTTTGAGGAACCTCAACATCATCAACCAAAACCAACGAAAAAACCATTAGAAATCTATACATTTATAGATCCCCTCTGTCCAGAATGTTGGGCATTCGAACCAATTCTAAAAAAGCTACAGATGCATTACTGTAAGTATTTCACAATTCGTTATATTATTGGTGGAAAGCTACAATGTTGTAATGAGAAGCGCTCAAATAAGGATATGGCAGTCGCTTGGGAAAAGACTGCTAGTAGAACTGGCATGTCTTGCGATGGCGACATTTGGCTTGAAAATCCAATTTCAACTCCATTCGCAGCATCAATCGCTGTTAAGGCTGCTGAGTTGCAAGGAAAACAAATTGGCATTAAATATCTTAGAAAGTTAAGAGAACTACTATTTCTAGACAAGCAAAACATTTCAAAAGAAGAAGTACTCATTGAATGTGCCGAGAGTATTGGTGGTTTGGATATCGCTGAGTTTAAAAGTGACTTACATGCCGAAGGAGCAATCAAGGCATTACAATGTGATTTAAAAACAACAAAAGAAATGAATGTTGAACTTTTTCCAACGATCGTGGTTTTTAATGACAATGTCGAAGAAGAAGGACTAATGGTAACTGGCCTTTATGATTATGATGTCTATGTAAAAGTTTTAGAGGAAATGTTGGGGGAAAAACCTCAATCCGCACCAGCTGTTTTTCTCGAGGATTTTCTAAAAATTCATGGATTTGTAGCTACTAAGGAGATTGCTGTAGTCTATGATCTTACAATTGAGGAAGTTGAAAGAGAGTTGAAAAAGCTAGTCTTACGGCAAGTTGTAGAGCGTGTTCCAGTGAAATACGGTACTTTTTGGAGATATATCGGAAAATGATTAAACATAAAAAAAGGCATGGTTGGGGAGACCGTGCCTTTTTTTATGTTTTACTCAACTAAGGGATTTAATACATTTTATAAAGGGATTTTGTGAAAGGCATTTCACATGAACCTAGGGGGAGTTTATGTGATGTTCTTCACATTTATAATTTACCAACTTTATCGCTTGATTACAATAAGTTTGTGAATAGTTTCACAAAAATGACATGATTTTACTCCAATCTTTCCATTGGAATAAGTTGTCCTATCTTCACATAATAATATTAAAAAAACCTGTAACAGGAGGACAAATCATGTATCAGGGAATGTTTTTAATTGGCCTTCTTTTTGTATTGGTGACCTTCTTAATCTTTATTGTAAGTCTAATGAAGCTATTTCCAGTTTGGCTTGCCGCCCCTCTCTTCTTTGTATCAATTATTTTTACTGTGCATTGCTTTAATGAGAGAAAACGTTTTAGAGGCTTTTCGTGAAGGGAGAACTCTAACACCCAAAATAGAGAGGCAGTAGTTTTGAAAACTTCTGCCTCTCTTCTATTTATTCTTCGAATAATAATTGTTCCATTTCTGTTAATGTTTTTTCAAACACTGCTAAAGCTTCTTTAATTGGCTCTGGGCTTGTCATATCAACACCAGCACGCTTTAAAACCTCTATTGGGTAGTCTGAGCTTCCAGCCTTTAAGAAATCAATATAGCGAGCTACTGCTGGCTCCCCTTCTTCAAGAATCTGTTTTGATAATGCTGTTGCAGCACTATAGCCAGTTGCGTATTGATAAACATAGAAATTGTAATAGAAATGAGGAATTCTTGCCCACTCTAAACCAATTTCTTCATCAATCACAATGTCATCTCCGAAATATTTCTTATTAAGTTCATAGTAAGTAGTTGTTAGTAATTCTGGAGTTAACGGCTCACCATTTGCTGCTTTTTCGTGGATGAGCTTCTCAAATTCTGCAAACATCGTTTGACGGAATACAGTTCCTCTAAATCCTTCTAGAAAATGATTTAATAAGTATAATTTCTTCTTTTTATCTTCGGTTACTTTTAATAAGTAATCATTTAATAACGCCTCGTTACAAGTCGACGCTACCTCGGCAACAAAAATAGAGTACCCTGAGTAATGGTAAGGTTGAGTTTTTCTTGAATAATAGCTATGAACAGAGTGTCCAAACTCATGAGCTAATGTAAACAGATTATTTACATTATCCTGCCAATTCATTAAGATGTACGGCATTGTACCATATGTACCAGATGAGTATGCCCCGCTTCTCTTCCCTACATTTTCTTCAATATCGACCCAGCGGTTTGCAAAACCTTCTTTAATTATAGTAACGTATTCCTCTCCTAGTGGTTCTACACCTTTAGTGACCAGCTCTTTAGCTTCCTCATAAGGAATTTCCATTTTTACGTCTTTTACGATAGGAGTATACAGATCGTACATATGGATCTCATTGAGGTTTAAAGCCTTTTTACGAAGAGCAACATAGCGATGTAGTAAGTGTAAATGGTCATTAATAGTATCAATTAGCTGATCATACACAATCTCAGGGATGTTATTTTTATCTAAAGCTGCAAGGCGTGCTGATCGGTAATTCCTTACCTTGGAATTAAATAAATTTTTCTTAACATTCCCACTCAAAGTACTTGCTAACGTATTTTTGAACTTTCCATATGTTTCAAAAACAGCTTTAAAAGCATCTCTTCTTACACGCCCATCGCTACTTTCTAAAAAGCGGATATAACGACCATGAGTAATTTCTACTTCTTCGCCATTCTCATCTTTAATCGTTGGAAACTTAATATCCGCATTATTCAGCATACCAAATGTGTTTGCTGGACTCTGTGTTACTTCACTAACCTGTGCTAGTAGTGCTTCTTCTTTTTCAGATAAGACATGAGGACGTTGGCGGTTTGTTTCATCTAAGGCATGTTTATATACTTTTAAATCATCATTTTCTTCAACGAACTCATTTATCTTCTCTTCCGGGATACTCAATAACTCCGGAATAATAAAAGATGAATAGTTACTAAATTGTGTTGCAAGTGTTGATGCGCGGTCATTTAATCCTTGATAAAAGGAATTGGTAGTGTCTTGGTCATTTTTTAAGTGCGCATAAACATAAAGCTTACCAATTCTCATACTAAGCTCGTTTTGATACGATAAACATTCAAATAATTTAGCACTACTAACACTTAACTGTCCTTTAAATTGTTGCAAGTTAGGCATTTCTTCCTGTAACGATTTAAACTCAGCCTCCCAAGCTTCGTTTGTTGCAAAAATTGCTTCCACATCCCAAGTTCTTTCAACAGGGATATCTTCACGTTTTGGTAACTGTTTTGTTTTTAACTGCTCTGTCAAATTGACGCACCTCCGAAATTCTCTACTTAATCATAATACTTTCAATGTTAGCCTCACTAAAGGTAAGCTTATTCCATATATATTGTTCGCTATGAAAAAGAATTAATCCTTTTTATTAGTGAATTTCATATTTACCGATAAGACAGCTGAAATAAGACCTTATGGCGATCATCATAGATCATGAAATTCATTGAACAAAAATAATATTACTATTCTCGAAATAATTTTGCTAGTATTTGGACTCATGAAACAGTTCGATAACTTGACGATCAGAGTGAATTGCCTCTTCAATATGTTTTGGATAAATAACGTTTCCGATGATTGTATAACGTTGGTGATCGACAGTTGAAAGTATCTTTGTTTGGGATTGAGATAAAAATACTAAGTAGCAGTTAATGGCATCTAAATGGTCATTGGAGTCTATTAATGGTAGAGTACGTAAGCGAAAAACACCCTTTTTAACAAGCGTTTGAAAAGCCCTAATCACTAAATTAACATGTATACTCTCTCCTAACGCTTTGCCGCTAATAAATACGCTTATCACCCAACTTTGCCAAATATAGGTGGGTGTTTCTATGAAATAGTGATAGTGAGTTGGTACACCGGCAACCGCAGGAAATAACATAAAACTGAGACCTCTCTGTGCATAAAGCTTCTTTACTAAAGTTTCTGCAGCACCTCCTTTTGAGGATAAACGCCAGTTTTGTTTCGCCGAGTTCCAGGATAGGTGGTCAAAAGAATTTTTTCTGGTACTAAATAATTGAGGAAATAAGCAGTTTTTGAGTGGGAGAAATATTTGGGTAGCTACTGATCGTAAAGGAGAAATTGCCGTTATATTTTTTAAGAAAAGAAAACTTTTACTTTCTGGACAAAAAGAAATAATTTGTGGTAATTCCAAAGAGGAAGAAGAGTGGGAATTGGCAAATAACCAATGGAAGCTTGAAAGTCGATAGATATTTTGATAAGTCCTCTTTACCTGATTTCCACCTAATATCCAAATAGGAATGTAATTGTTCTTTTGGTAGGTTTGGGTTCGTTTTATAAAGAGTTCGGGGGATATAGTGGCACATTGTAATTCGATAGCAAACTTTTTTTGAGTGGTGTTAATTAGCAGATCTGGCCGCTGCTTAATCTCTTTTAAGTATGGTTCTAGTTCGACGGAGATTTTCTGCTTGCTTAGCCACTCATAGAGTAGCTTTTTACCATCTATGTGATACTTGGTTTCACCCTCCATTTCAACTGAACAAGTAAGGTTACGTTTGTGGGCAAAATGCCAGGCGTATTTTGTTCCTAGTTTTAAGGTTACTTCTTGTCCACAAGCAGGACAGAAGAAATACTTTCCTTGGCGGAGCCTAACGATCTCCTCTTTCTGATTCTGGTAAGCACCTAGAGTAAACAAATTTCCTTCTTTTGTTAATGCGACTAACAAATAAATACCTCCTTTATGATGTTATGCTAAAAGAGAAGAGCTAGGTACCTACTAACTCTTCTCTATTAACTACAGTAATGGTGACAGCAACCTTGACGTTGATTCAAAGACCTTTTTATAGAATGAGCGTTTTTTAAACTTCTCATAGCTTAACATCGTCGAGTGTTCCATATCATAAATATAATCTCCTACTAGGGTATGAACACTTTTAGTCTTGTATAAGAAGGCGTTCACTTCAAAATTCAAGTGAAAACTTCTCATATCCATGTTTGCTGTCCCGATTGAAGCAATCTCCTTATCGACAATTAGGATCTTGCTATGCATAAAGCCACGATTATACTCATAAATTTTCACACCCGCTTCTAAAAGTTCTGGAAAATAAGAGCGTGATGCATGAAAGACAATTCGTTTGTCTGGTCGATTGGGTACGAGTATACGAACATCGACTCCACTTAGGGCTGCAATCTTTAACGCCGACAAAATATCCTCATCGGGTACAAAATAAGGTGAGGCAATCCATATCGACTTTTTTGCAGAGGTGATCATAGAGAAAAATAACTTCTTAATAACTTCCCATCTTGTATCTGGGCCACTAGCAATCATTTGCACACCACCAAGGTGATTAGCGGAAGGTAAATCAGGAGACAGATAACTAGGCTTTAACAATGTTTCACGAGTCATGTAATACCAATCTCTTAAAAAGATGAGTTGCAATGAACGTACAGCTTCCCCTCTAACGAATAAATGAGTATCGCGCCAATGACCGAAATATTCATTTTTCCCTAGATATTCATCACCGATATTTAACCCTCCTACAAATGCAATCTGTCCGTCAACAACGATGATTTTTCGATGATTACGATAATTAATTCGATGGTTTAATAACGGCATCTTTACTGGTGCGAACGCGACCATTTCAACACCTGCATCTTGCAGCTGTTGAACATAATACTTTGATAATTGAAAACAACCTACCGCATCATAAAGAAAACGAACATTGACACCCTGCTTGGCTTTTTCAATTAAGATATCTTTAATTTCATTTCCAATCTCGTCACTTCGGACAATATAGTACTCTAAATGAATGTGATTTGTGGCATCCTGCAACGCCTTTACTATATGCGCAAACGTTTCTTTGCCATCAGTCAGTACCTTTGTATCAGTAGCAAAGGAGATAGGACTATTCGCTAGTCTGTGAGCGAGACGAAATAAAAGCTGTTGATCTTCACCCATTTTTGCTAATTCATTTTCGTTGAGAGGCTTATTCCCTTCTATACGATCAAGAGCCTGTTCATCCATAATCGCCTTTTCGGTAAAGTTCTTCATTTTCCTATGATTTTGGCCAAACATTAAGTAAAAGAAAAAACCTAATACAGGGAATATTGCCAACACAATTAACCAGGTGACAGTTCTCGAAGGATGTCGATTTTCCAAAAAGATGACAATTGCTATAAAGAATGCAGAGAGAGAAAATAAAATACTGACACTTCCAACAATCCAGCCTTCCCAATAGTCTTTCGTTATGTACAAGATCGCACCTAATATGCCAATAAATACCATTACTTGTAATTTTTTCTTCATCGTTAGCATATCTCACTTTCTGTAGAAGAAAAGCTATCCTTAGCCAGTAGTATGCTTCACTATATAAGCTCTTACTTCTCTTTACGTAGTAAATAAAAAGGGGACTGACAACTTCACATAATAACAGATAGCGATTACGGGTATCTATTCTCAGAAGTGCCTGACCCCAGAAATGATCAGAATTTTATTTTTTAGAAAACATTCCTTTTAATGCTTGCAGTGCTTCATCACCGATAATTTCTTTCCCATATTCTTGAATCCGATGAATGGTAGTTTCAGATTCGTATCCAAATTCCAATATTTGACTAAGAATATCATCTTGTTCTTCTTCAGGAAACTCGTCAGTAAACATGACAAAAAGGTAATATCGATTTTCAAAGTGATATAAGGCATTTTTGAACCCTCTTACCTCAAAATGATGACTTAAGGAAATAATATCTTCGAAATCCTCGAAGCCAATCACAAGATCTAATAGTTCTTGTTGCTCATCACCTTGATCCCGATATTTACTTTTGACAAACTTTTCGTCAAGCATATCAACAATATTTTCGTCCACTGGCATGTTTGCATGCTCGTTAGAAACAGGAATTTCTAGTCTCACGTTACCGTCAGTAATTTGACCTCTCGTAACAATTATCTCTAAACCTTTATCAAGAGCTTGAACTTGTATCCATAGTGGACCCTCAAGTTCAAAATTTTCTTTATCATTGGCTTCATTAATCATTTCAAAAAATAGTTCCTCGCCACGTTCACGATTATACCAAATTTCTTCCCGATCAAATCCACGATTTTCTATATCCTTATAGGTAATATAAAACTTAATGGTTGACTCGTTCAGTCTTTCAATCTCCATTAATTCTCTCTCCCTTCTGGCGAATTCAAATGGGAAGGGATACTTAATCCCTTTAAATAACAATCGTTTTCCCCTTTAGAGTATACGATTCAATTATTATTACTAGAAAAAGCTTCAAAGAAAAAGCAATTCCTTTTCATATATTATACTTCTATTCTATGATAAATCAATTAAGAATGGAAATTATATGCTAAGCAAATTTATACAAAAAATATTCTCTAATTATTTTTCTAAAAATGGAATGAATTACATCTTAAAGTGATATGTTTAGTTAATAAGTTGTCCTTTTGATGTAATAATTATAACAAAATATTAGATCTTACTATTTATTTATTCATTTATGAAATCAGAGGTGTGTCCATGAGCCTAGAATTAGATTTTCTAATCCCACTACTTACTATCATTTGTATTGACATTGTCCTAGGGGGAGATAATGCCATCGTAGTTGCCTTAGCATGTCGTAACTTACCAGCCCATATTCGTAATAAGGCCGTTATCATCGGAATTGCCTTAGCTATTGTTGCTAGAATTGCCTTAACCTTAGTTGCTGTTTATCTCCTTAAAATTCCTCTTCTCATGGCTATTGGTGGTGCCTTATTACTTTATATTGCTTACCATTTACTAGTCGAGATAGACGACGATAGAGACATAAAAGGGACAACTACCATTTATTCAGCAATCAAAACAATTATCATTGCAGATATCGTAATGGGCTTTGACAATGTGCTTGCTGTGGCAGGTGCCGCGAATGGCAATATCACTTTGGTTATTATAGGACTTTTAGTTTCTGTTCCTATTATTATTTGGGGTAGTAAAATTATTCTTCGTGCTATGCAAATGTTTCCAATTATCATCTATCTTGGTGCTGGAATTCTTGCTTTTACTGCAACAAAGATGATTCTTCATGAACCATTACTATCTCCGTTATTTTCAAGTCACCCATTAGCTTCGATACTACTACAAGTTCTATTAATTAGCGGTGTTATGATTATTGGTTGGGTCGTAAATCGGGTAAGAAGTGGCAGCTTCGAATTAAAATTATAGAGGAAAATAGAAGAGACAGTGTTCACTGCCTCTTCTTATACTTTGTATAGAATTTCTTATTCGTTTGCAGCTCTTTGTGCTTCTTGTAAGAAGAACGTACGAACTTTGCGAGGGAGGAAACGACGAATTTCCGCCTCGTTATAACCAACTTGTAAACGTTTCTCATCAATGATAATCGGTCTTCTAAGAAGTCCTGGATTCTCACTTATTATCTTAAATAATTGCTGTAGTGATAATGACTCTACCTCAACATTCATTTCTTGAAACACTTTAGAACGAGTAGAAATAATTTCGTCAGTACCATCTTCTGTCATACGGACTACTTCCTTCACTTCCTCAATTGTTAGTGGTTCCGCAAAGATATTTCTTTCTACAAACTCTATGTTGTGCTCTTCTAACCATGCTTTCGCTTTTCTACATGAAGTACAACTTGGGGATGTAAATAATGTAACCATTCTCCATTCTCCCTTCAGATATCTTTATCTTGAACTAGATTTGCTATATTTACTGTAAGTTGATAAGTAAATTATACAATAATTATTCTAATTTGAACACCCCTGATTGAAAAGAAAATAAACAAAATTTATACACTCTGTACATAGTAAAAAACTTACAGTATGGCTTTTCTAAATATCTTGTTTTTTAATTTTTGTTAAACATTTGTAAAACAAATTTTAAGTGTGTTTTATTTTGTACTATCCTGAAAAATATAGTACGTTAATATATAGAAAAATAACAGTTAAAGTATAGTTACCACTACTTAACAAACATTAAACATAGATTTTATTTTTAGGAGCTGAAAACTTTGAAACGTATTGGAATGGTCATTACTTCTTTACTTCTTTTAGCAAGTTGTTCCACAAAAGATATCACAAGTGAAACTTCGCTCGGACAACAAATTCCTGTAGATGTTTCTGCTGTAAAAGAAATTACCCTTGAGCAAAAATTAGAACTATCTGGTCAAGCCTTGCCCAATACGACAATCCCTTTATTTACTACAACTCCATTAACTGTAGAAGAAGTATATAAAAAGGTTGGTGAGAAAGTAACAAAAGGAGAAAAACTTCTAAAATTAGACGATGAAATCGTACGAAATCAGGCATCACAGGCCCAAAGGGTGGTTACAGAGCTCCAAAATGGCATAACAGCAGCAAAACAATTGCAGAAAACTGCGCAAACTAACCTAGCTGAAATACAAACATTACAAACGGAATTAGAAGCTTCCTTAGAAAAGTCTAGACAATTAATTAGGGGTTTGACCGACGAAACTGAAGAAAGTTCATTATTAATGATCATTCAACAATCCCTAGAAACATCATTAAAACAAGCAGAGCTTACACAAGCATCTGGGAAAATAGGGAACTTACCACAAATGAATATCGCTGAGTTAGAGATGCAGTTAGAAGCTGCGAAACAAAATGCACGTCAAGCACAAATGGCCGTGGATGCTACCACAATTACATCACCAATCGATGGAATTATTGCTGAAATAAATGTCGCCCCAAATCAGATTGCTCCACCTAATAATTCTCTTGCAACAGTTGTTAACCTTAGTCCAATTATTGCAACCTTTCAAGTAAATAGTTTTCAAGTAGTTCAGTTAAAAGAGAATATGAAAGCAACACTAGTCATTGATGGCTTGCAAGAAGAGATTGAAAGTCAAATTCAAGTTGTTTCACCAACTATTAATCCTCAAACTAACTTGTTCAAAGTAGAAATTCCTGTACCAAATGATGCTGAGCGAATAAAAGGCGGAATGCGTGTAACAGCTTTTATTGATATTGGTGGGATTGAAAAAGCTAACGTTATCCCTGTGGAAAGTGTTCTTTATGACGAAAATTCAGCCTATGTTTTTACGATAAAAGACGGCATTGCTAAGCGAAACAATGTGATCTTGGGAATACGAAGTGGTGATGTTATTCAAGTACACGAAGGGATTGCGAAGAACGATTTGATTGTCGTTAGAGGGAAAGAGCGTTTAACAGACGGAGCAGAAATAACTGTAAGAAACGAGGATTAAGATGAAAATTGCAAGATTATCTGTACTAAAACCTGTGGCAATGTCAATGGTTATTGTCTTAATACTAATTTTAGGATTGGTATCACTGCGGGACCTTCCTGTAGATTTATTTCCAGAACTTACGTTTCCAGTGGCGGCTGTCACAGTGACTTATGAAGGCGCGGGGCCTGAGGAAATTGAACAATTAATTACCAGACCAATTGAAGAAATTATGTCGAGCCTTCCTAATGTAGAATCTGTCTCTTCCACTTCTCGTACAGGAGGAGCATTAATTCTTGTCTCCTTTGGCTGGGGTACAGACATGGATTTTGCTACGTTAAACATGCGTGAAAGATTGGATCTAATTAGGGATAGTCTACCTAGGGAAGTCCCAATGCCAATGGTTCTTCGTTTTAATCCTAGTATGTTACCTATTACTCAATTAGCGATTACTGAACCCTCTGGAGACCTAATAAATACAAAAAGACTAGTTGAGAACGAGATTAAACCATTTCTAGATTCTGTAGATGGTGTCGCGGCCGTTACTGTTGAAGGAGGAACGGAGCAAGAAATTCAACTTCTCGTAGACCCAAACAAACTTACTAGTTATGGGGTAAGTCTATCACAGTTACAGCAGCTGATTGGTAGTGAAAATCTAACCTTACCTGGTGGTTCATTACTAGATCAAAATCAAAACTTGCCAATTAGAATTACAAGTCAATTTACTTCAATCTTTGACTTAGAAACATTGCCAATTCCTACCCGTCAAGGAAATGTTCCTCTAGGATCTCTAGTGGAAATTAAAGATACCATTAAACCCGTTCTTCAAGAAAGTTATTTAAACGGAGAACCAAGTGTAGGACTATCCATCCTGAAAGCATCAGGAGCAAACACCGTTTCAGTTTCGAGAGCTATCAACAAGCGTTTAGATGAATTGCGAGAAAATCTTCCTGAAGGCGTTGAAATAAAGGCTATCTTTGACCAAAGTAAGTTTATTGAACAATCCATACGTGCGGTTGCATGGAATATGCTTTTGGGAAGTATATTAGCTGCGGCTGTACTCTATCTCTTTTTACGAAATATTCGTAGTACAATGATTATTGGACTTTCTATTCCTATTTCAATCGTCACTACCTTCCTCTTTATGTACTTTAGTGGCCTTACTTTAAATGTACTAACATTAGGTGGACTTGCCTTAGGAATAGGGATGATGGTCGATAACGCAATTGTCATTTTAGAAAATATCTATCGATTAAGACAGCTTGGCTACTCACTAAAAGATGCCGCTATTGAAGGAACGAGTGAAATTGGAGGTGCGATCGTAGCATCGACACTCACCACAGTTGTTGTCTTTCTTCCAATTGTATTCGTAGAAGGTTTAGCTGCCCAGTTGTTTAAACCACTAGCTCTTAGTGTAGCTTTTTCACTGCTTGCTAGTCTGTTCACAGCTCTTATTATCGTTCCACTCCTTTCATCAACATTTATGAAAGTTAGTGATGAGGAATCTTCATTTCAACAAGGCTTTCATCGTACCTCCAATTGGTATAGAAGTATCTTACAAAAGGTATTAAAAAAACCAAAAACAACTATTTTGGTCACTTTGGTTTTGTTTTTCGCATCATTTGGATTGACACCGTTCATTGGGCAAGAGTTTCTCCCTGCACAAGATCAAGGTCTCGTTACGATTGATGCCAGGTTACCTGCCGGAAGTGCACTTAATGCAACTTTTGAAATCGTACAAGATATTGATCAAGTACTAGAAACAATACCTGAAATCGACTTATCTTATGTAACTGTTGGTGGAACCGATAACTTTTCGTTAGCTGCTGGTACCCAAATGAACAGAGCTAATTACAATATCCTACTAAAGGAACGTTCGGAAAGAAATCGAAGTGACGTTGAAATAGCTGAAGACATTCGAAAAAAGCTAATTAACATACCAAATGCTGAAATTCGCGTTTCTGGTAGTGATTCCGGGTTTACAGGTGACCCTGTCTCAATAACAATTAAAGGTTCAGACCTCGATACATTGCGTATTCTCTCAGACGAAGTAATTGAGTTAATTTCTCAGGTTGACGGTGTAAGAGAGCCTAGTTCAAACTTTACCGCCGGTAATCCGGAGATAAGCGTCAATATTGACCGAGAACGTGCATCAACTTACGGAATAAGAAGCGCTCAGATAGCCGCAGCAATTAATGATGCTACCCGTGGTTTAGTTTCTACAAGACTTGCTAGAAGTGGTGATGAAGTCGATGTTCGATTAGTAATTGATGACCGTTACACTTCTTCCATCGAGCACCTTTCACAGCTTCTTATCGATGCTCCGACTGGAGAAAAAGTACCTTTACATGTTGTAGCATCCATTAATCGAGATCAAGGCCCTAGCCAAATACGCCGTGCTGATCGACTTCGTGAAGTAACAGTAAGAGCTTCCATCATGAATCGAGACTTGGGTAGTACGATTAATGATATAGAAGAAACACTAAGGAACGAGATGTCGTTACCTGCAGGGTACCGTATATCATTTGGTGGGCAAAATGAACAAATGCAAGATGCGTTTTTTAAGTTAAGTGGCGCAATTGCTCTTGCTATTGTCCTTGTTTATATGGTTATGGCTGCACGGTTCGAGTCATTTTTCTCTCCATTTATTATTATGTTTAGTGTTCCTGTTACCGCAATCGGTGTATTAATCGGGCTCTTCATTACGTTACAACCTCTTGGTGTTGGATCTCTTGTCGGGATACTAATTTTAACAGGAATAGTTGTGAATAACGGGATCGTCCTCATTGACTACATCAATTTATTAAAATCTAGAGGAGTAGATACTTACGAGGCAATTTTAGAAGCTGGCCCTACGAGGTTACGACCAATATTGATGACCGCTTTAACGACCATACTTGGGCTAATTCCATTGACCTTAGGTTTTGGTGAGGGAACTGAAATTCAACAACCAATGGCAATTGTTATCGTTTTTGGATTAAGTTTCGCTACCTTTATAACCCTAGTATTAATTCCTGCGATCTACTATATTGCAGATCAATGGAAGGAAAAAAGAAAAGCCAAAAAAGCTGTAGAAGTAAAAATATAAAATATAGGTTATTTGACCTCTTTTCTTTCTTAAGATGAGTAAGACGAGTAAAAAAATAAGGATGGCTTATGTAGCCATCCTTTCATTTATTTTATGCTGTTGTTCGCGAATTTGAAGACACAGGATTTCTACCAGGAATACGCTGTATACCCGGTAACTTCTTCTTAAGCTCCTTCAAAATCTCTCTTGTTTTTTTCCGCTTTTTGTCTCTTGATTTCATCATGAACACCTTCCTTTTTAGGTAGCATCAAGGAAACATTTATAATTAGGTTCGATCTTCATTAAAAGATAGAACTTCATCAACACTTTGATAAGCCTCACCGTATAATTCTTCATCCTTGTACGTATGAATCGTCTCATAGGTTTGCTTCATCTTTTCATAAATTTTTTCTTCGTCTTCTTCCTCAGGGGACCAATATAGGATCTCTAATGCAGTAATTTCATTTGTTGCTAGCGATCTACGACGATAACCAATGGATTTCGCATGTTTAAATCCTTCACGCTCATAAAACTTGAAGCGCTTTTCCGTATCGGAGTCCTCATAGTTGATTGGTTCTACTTCTAGTATAATAGGTTTTTGTTTCTTTTTTAACTTATTTATTAATTTTTTCCCAAGTCCTTGACCTCTCGCATTTTTTGATACAAACAAGTAATCAATAAATAGAAAATCATTCATTTCTACATACATCATAACATGATTTGGACCCTCATCCTTGTGATAAATATCGCCTTTTTCTTTTAATAATATTTCCATATGTTCCAAAGATTTCATCTCTTCGATTGGAAAGTACTGATTAAGTTTTTCATACCAATTCATACTTACCTCCAAATTTTGAACTATACTAACATGTCTCCACTTATAGTATATGCGTATTTAGAGATTTGTTAAAACAAAGTTGTGAAGATTTAAAAAAGCATAAGAGATTAGACATTTCCCTTATGCTTTCCTAGTTATTCTAATTTGTAATTAACATTTTGAGTATAACGATTACTAGCATTCCATAGTAAAAACTCAGTAATTCCATTTTCATACAGCGCACGTATTTGTGCTTCTACTTCTTCTTTCCCATAAACTTTATAGTTACCCGCACCTAAATAGGAAGCCGTGAAGTCCTGTAGCCAGGGTCTTGAGATCGGGCGATTTTCTAGGCGACTTAGTATTTCATTTTCGACCTTGGCGTAAGCCGAAACAAGTTCGTATGGGTGTAAATCAGGTTTTGCAATTCCAAAATAGGATGTCCAGTGACTTGGATAAATCATAGATGAAATAACATCAACATTTTCTGAAATTCTCGAAAAGTTCTGACCAATACCAGGTGCCTCAGTGATCGTTGCAGAATAACCAAAGATATCTACAGAAACATCCACATCGTATGGTTGAAGTTTTTCTCTTGCATATGCAACAAAATCTGTTACAGCATCGACTCTCTTTTGGACATTGTCTCGATCTCCACCTTCATAATCACCTGTACTATAAGTTAAAATATCATCCCTTCTCTCAAACCCTTCAGGAAACCGCACATAGTCAAACTGTATTTCTTTAAAGCCCATTTTTGCTGCTTTAATTGCAATGTCAATGTTATAATCCCATACTTCCTGCAAAAACGGATTTACAAATGCCTCTCCACGCCTATTTTTCCAAACCTGCCCATTCTCTTTAAAGGATAACTCTGGGCGCTTTTCTGCCAGAACAGAATCCTTAAACACAACAATACGAGCGATAGGATAAATTTGGTGTTGCTCTAATCGTTTCATCATATCAACTGGATTACGAATATAAGGCTTACTTATTTCTTTGTAAGGGGAATCACCTTCGGGCACATAGGTTAAATAGCCAAAGTCATCTTTAATATCGATCACCATTGCGTTCAAATCCGTATGATCAAGAAGTTCAATCAGTGAAGCAAAACGTTCTCCACCGGCCGAATGACCAGTAACATAAATTCCACGAACCGCATCAGGGTATTCAAATTGGAAGCCAGATTGGAATGTAAATCTTACTAATTTATCTGGGAAGGTGGGTAGACGTAACTCGTTCGATTTTGTCGGATGTTCCGAAGCCGGTTTGTCAGCATAAGTAACTAAGGTACCAAGGACCAATATGAATACAATACTTAAAGTTAGCTTTCTGAATATATGCTTCCCCATCTTACACCTCACTCCATAATCTATTAATCCTCGTCTTTAACATCAATATCAGGTGGTAACTCCTGTAATTGCTCTTCTTTCCATAACAGTATTTCTTTCTCTATTTTTTCTCTGGTATTATTGAATTGTGCCTTATTTACCAAATATTGTTGACCATCGTGTACAGCCCTGATATTCCCCAATTTAATTTGCTGAATGATATAGTCCTGAGACAAATATAAATATTCCGCTAATTCTTCAATTGTAATATACATATTTTTTTCTCCTTCACAGCAAATCTTCTTATTTATGATTATACATTTGATTTTAGCTAATACCAATAATTCAAATAAAAAAATGTCATATTTTGAAGCCTTTTTATTATTCCCGAGTATTTCTTGAACCTAGCCAAACTTTGTGAATTTTCTAGGTTATGCTGTTTGAGTTGAAGAAAACAAATCTTTAAGAAGGGAGGCCATAATACTGCCAAAAATTCTCACTTGCATCACCCAGTTGACATATGTATAATAGTAAAAATATCTTCAAGTCCTGAAAATCAAAAATTTCAAAAAGGGGGGGGACATGATGAGAGATATTACACTACTATCAATTTATGAGCACCGTATTACACAAAAATATATAAAAAGGTCAGGAATGGCACATGCAATTGCTGCAGCTTATCATGCTTTCAACCTTTCTAATGATTACCCTGTTAGTCCTGATTTGGCTACCAAGGCAGCATTTTTACATGATATTGGGCATTACACCTGGTACCGTAATGGCAAGTGGGATTATAATCTGTATAAGGAAAACGATATTCATGCTATTAAAGGCGCAGAACGAGCACATAAATTACTAATTCGATTAGGTGAGCACCCACAAAAGGCGAAAAAAATTGCATTAGCCATCTTGCTGCACACCGATTCTTATTTACCTGATGGTAACCTTGACCTAGATCCACTACAAAAGGTTGTTTCCCTAGCCGATGAAATGGATGAGGAACCAGGCGGAAACCACCACTACCGTCAAATAGACGATGAAAAGGCAAGACGACTAATCATACGATTAGATTGTATGATCGAGGATGCCTTATCATCTCTTCATCATCAAACTGCTTCACGATGAGTATTTCGATATACATGAAAGCTGCCTAGGCAGCTTTTTACCATTTTGTCAAAATCCCTTCAAAAAACGGATGTGACTCTATTATTTCTGGTGTAATGATACCATTCAGACGTTCCACAATTTTCCCATTTTCGTCAATGAAGATCGACGTAGGTATTCCAATAAGTTGATAGGCTTTCATGACTTTCCCCTCACCATCAAACACTACATCATACTCAACTTGATAGTGTTTGATAAAGTCCCTTACATGATTTGGATTCGACTCTTCTTTTGTGACATTGACCCCAATAATCTCTATTTTTTCTCTATCAATTCTTTTATCTAACTCGACTAGTATGGGCATTTCCTCTTGGCATGGCCCACACCATGTTGCAAAAAAATTTAGTATAACTTTTTTACCACGGTAAGCAGATAGCTTAACCGTTTTACCAGTAGTGTCTACAAGTTGAAAATCTTCAGCCAAATCACCTTTGTATACCCCCATTTTTGAAGCTGACGCTGTAACATTTTTTTCCAACAATTTCATTACACTTTCTGAACGTTCATAATTCAAAGCTAAAAAGAAGAAAATAAAAAAGAGTAAAGTTAAATAAAAAAAGTGAGTACGACCATTCAATCTCGACACCACCTTGATACAGTTTTAGTAATATATTAGTACATGTATATGCGAGGGTGTCCATTCAATTACAGGAACCTTGCTGTTTTCAATGTTTTCGCTTATTCTAGTCAAGAGGTGAGATACATGGTCTTCTTAAAATACAGTACATATTTTATTGCACTTATCTTGGCACTAACCATCATCATTTCCGATAAGTATCAGCTTCAATTAGATATTTTTATTATTCTTTTAATCGCCCTTTTAGCCATCTCCTTTTTCACATACCAATTTATCAAAAAGAAAAAAAATGGAAGTTTTCTTTAAAAGGGCTTATACAAAGCTTGATTTTATACTTTACGTTCAGTATAATTAGAAAAACTTGTATATGCTTGCGATGATAAAGAAGAGTACATCTTGCAAAACTTTTAGAGAGTCTGTGATGGCTGGGACACAGATAGTAGAGCATGATGGAATGGGCTTTTGAGCATTCAAACCGAACCTTATTTATAGGGTGTAGGCTTTGGCGTCTGTCCAAACGTTACCTTGGACTCCGTATCGCTTCATTAGCTGTACGGCATAAGAGATTCTTTTTAGAATAATTAGGGTGGTACCGCGGTCCATTCGTCCCTTACTATAGGGACGAGTGGGCTTTTTTGTGTTCTCTACTTAAGAAATCTTAAGAAATACGAAAGGAAGAAAAACAAATGAAAACTATTTTTTCAGGTATTCAACCTAGTGGAACTTTAACATTAGGAAATTACTTAGGCGCAATGAAGCATTTTGTAGAATTACAAAATGATCACCATTGTTATTTCTGTATAGTTGATGCACATGCAATTACAGTCCCACAAGATCCAATCCAACTTCGGAAAAACATCAAAAGTTTAGCTGCACTTTATCTTGCTGCTGGAATTGATCCAAATAAATCTACGTTGTTCATTCAGTCTGAGGTAACGGCACATACACAGCTTGGTTGGATGATGCAGTGTGTTGCTTATATTGGAGAGTTAGAAAGAATGACACAATTTAAAGATAAATCTGATGGAAAAGATGCCGTTTCAAGTGCACTCTTAACGTATCCACCGCTTATGGCAGCAGATATACTTCTATACAACACAGATATCGTTCCAGTAGGTGAGGATCAGAAACAACATTTAGAACTAACTCGTGATCTAGCTGAACGCTTTAACAAGAAATTTAATGACATCTTTACCATACCGGAAGTTCGGATCCCAAAAGTGGGTGCTCGAATTATGTCACTAAATGATCCAGCAAAAAAGATGAGTAAATCAAATCCTAATCCAAAGAGCTATATTTCCATGCTCGATGAAGAACGTACAATAATGAAAAAAATTAAAAGTGCTGTTACTGATTCAGAAGGTATTGTGGCGTATGATAAGGAAAATAAGCCGGCAATTTCAAACTTACTAAGTATCCATTCGTTATGTAGTGGGCGGTCAATCGAGGATCTAGAAAACGAGTTTAAAGGTATCGGCTATGGGGACTTTAAACAGGCTGTAGGGGAAGCGGTCGTTCAAACATTAAAACCAATTCATGAGCGTTATCATGAGATCATAGACTCCAGTGAGTTGGATGATATTTTGGATTTAGGTGCAGAAAAGGCAAATCAAGTTGCTTCGAAAACATTAGCTAAAGCGATGCGAGCCATGGGATTAGGGAGAAAAAGATAACACCCCATATGAATGATGTAAGTTGATTTCTCATTGGAAAATAGAAAATAAACAAAAGAACGAAGACTTTAGCCTTCGTTCTTTTGTTTATTTAACACTTTCTGCATGCTGAAGCTCCCAGAGTTTTTCAAAGAACGGTTGTCCTTTCACCATTCGTTCACATAGTTGATAGTGTTGAGGTGACCAACCATCTTTTATCTCTGTATAGAGACCTTGCCAAGCATCTTCAAAACTCATTGATTGTATCATTTCATAACTCGTTGGTGACCATTCAGTATACCAATATTGTACTTCCGCCTTGTTCCCTGTTGAGTACAATTGATCTAAAACCATAAATAATAACTGTTTTAACTGTCGTTCTTTTCGAATTAATCCTCTCATGAGCTTTGGATCAGGCGATAGTATATGATGTTCTCTTTTCACATCAATATACTCAACATAATAATTCTTCACAAATTCATTCATGGACAATTCTAAAACAATCTCTTCTTGCCGAGGCATTAATCTACTCTTTCTAATAGGAGTCTGATACCCTAAAGTATCGACAGCAAGAACCTTTTTACCGTCAGTTGCAATAAAGCAATAGTCTAGTTGCATACGTTGATTGTTTTTTCTTTGAAAACTTTGTTGATATACATCACTTAAAAGTTCTTCTGGTAATTCTGCAAGGTTATTTTCTATGTAGTCGAATAGCTTACTTGTCATTTTTACAATAACAACTTGATCTAAGAGTTCAATCTTATCATCCTTGCGCCACTCAAAAAACTCACAGACATTATAACCATTTTCTTCTCCTTCAAACCAGTTGATCCATACATCCCGAATGTGGACCATCACAAAGCCCCCTTGCTCTAAGAATGTTGTACAAACAGTATGGGCATAGGTGAGGAAATTTATTCCACTAATATGGCTTTTGAGAATTTTTTTCAAATGCTAGCTTTTCTTTACCGCTTTGAAGCCGGGGTGTAGATACTAATTAAAATAAGTAAAAAACCTATTAGAAATAGATGAAATTCTACCCTATGTAAAATGAATTGTAAGTAGTAGAGGAATGAATAGCCTGCTGTAACATAGTTCAAATATGCAATGATACTGATCCCTCCTGATACAGCCAATCCAAACCCTACTAGCAAAAGAAATAAGCGAAAAATCATGGCTTGTCCCACCAAAGATTTTTGGGTTGAACTACACGCATTGTAAGCCCCCCATCCTCATTTTTTACTTCCTTTTATTTACTTCTGTATAGGAAGGCAAAATCCTTTAACAAAATAAAAGAGAAGTTAGTAAACTTCTCTTTTCACCCTAGTTTAGAGTGTTGATTCCTATCTCAACATCATCTCATTAGCCTCTATTTGTAATAACTCACGCATGCTCATACTGTCATGTTTTTCTAAATATTCCTTCACAAGTAAATAACCCATACTATAACCAAACCATTTCGGGAACGTACGAGATGATCTATCACCGTATAAAAATACATCGTGATTACTCTTACCCTTTACACCCAGGTATCGCTTCACTTTACTCCAGTAAGGCAAGAGTTCTTCTTTGGAATATAAGTTAACCCAAGGGGCTAACAATTCTGTTCCATGATTTTGTTCAACGGCTACTTCTGCCATACCTTCAATTACCATTGAGTCTAATAAGCTTAATTCCTCCAATTGTTGCTCCAATGCTGTAAGTCTACATACATGGTTATACTCATGGGTAAGTAGTGCCTTAATTTCATCTGGAGTGTTTTCTTTCGTTAAGAAAAGCACAATTACATCATGAAAGCTAATCCCAGTCTTGCCTTTTAATTCATTCATAATAATTTCATTTCTTCTTTCAGCAGGAAAAATAAATATTTCCGCCTTTGACCCTTTCCAATCACCTTGTAACTTCTCATAATGATTTTGCACAAGATTCCATACATTATTTTTTTCTAACGCTTTAACTTCATTAAGAATTTTTGCATCCGGGTAGAACATCCCATTATCTAAAAAGTACTTATGAAGTTGAGCTGTGTGATACTCTTCAAAATGTTCAGCAATCGGATCACATATTAGCTCAGATTGTATTCGAAAGAAATGCTTATGAGACACTTCCTTTCTCTTTTTTATAAACTCTCGTAGTAATACATTCGTTTTCGAAACACTCAACCGTAACACCTCCAAAACTCCCTTTGAATTATAGATATGTTGTAGTTCGTTGGTTGTCACCGTTTCGTATTCCGTTTCACTTGTCCTGTCAATTTTTAAATGATAAATGAATTTTCTTTTCCTTTTCATCCCAGACTAGAGAAGCACTAAATGTTTTATCCCCTTTTTTAAAACCCTTTAGTACACTTGTATTACCTGTAGTTAAGAGTTTACTAACCGTTGCCTCGGTTAATCTTTTTCCTAGAAAAACTTTTGAGATTGTAAACGTACAAGAAGTTTTCTTATAGTTTGTGCAGCCGTAAAATTTACCTTTATCAATCACTTCACCATCACAAAGTTTGCAATTCCCTAGTTTTTTTCCTATTGAAAATTTTGTTGTTGTCTTTTTTATCTCGTACTCTAGACCTGTAAAATCCCATTCGGTTGCCTTAACTTTTGCATCCTCGATAATTTTCGTTGACAATTTTTTGGTTTGTTCCATAAAAACTCCTGGAGCAGCCGTACCTTGTCCAATTTCCGCAAGGCGTTGCTCCCATTTTGCCGTCATTTCTGGCGATGCTAAAAGCGAATTACCAATCGCCTCTATCAAAATTTGAGCCTTTTTCGTTGCGTATACTACATTCTTTTCTACTTCAATATAATTACGATCTTTAAGCATCGTAATAATGCCTGCTCTAGTTGCTTCAGTGCCTAAGCCTTCTGTTTTATTTAATACTTTTTCTAATTCTTCATTATCGAGATATTTCCCCGCTGTTTTCATTAATGTTATCAACTGACCCTCGGTGTATCGCTTAGGGGGCTGTGTTTTCCCTTCCTTTGCTTTGACCTCTGTTACTTGACCTATTTGCCCCTCAGCTAAAAGAGGTAGGAGCGTGTCTTGATCCTCCCCCTGTTTAAATAAAACCTTTCTCCAGCCCTCAGTTATTTGTTGTTTACCTTTTGAAATGAACCTTGCTCGGCTGTCCACCAGTGTCGTTATCGTAGTATAGTCAAAGACAGCAGCTTGATGATGGGCTGCAATGAGGCGCCGTATCACTAAGTCATATATTTTGCTCTCATCGGCAGCTAACATACTAGGGTCCTTTACCTGCTCCGTTGGAATAATTGCATAGTGGTCAGTAACCTTTTTATCGTTTACATAGCGTCTGTTGTTTTTAATAGAACCTACTGGGGTTGGAAAAAACTCTTGATATTGTTTAAACTTACTGAGCTTCTGCAATATCTGCGGGAAAGTTTCTGCCTCCCCTCGCGTAACATAATTTGAATCCGAGCGCGGGTATGAGACAATCCCTTTTTGATACAATTTTTGGAGGACATCTAATGTCTTTTTAGGAGAGAACTTATAAATACTGTTCGCTATCGCTTGCAAAGCAGAAAGATTAAACAGTAAAGGAGGCTCAAATGTCTTTCGATCAGTATCAACGGACAACACTTCCGCTGGCTTCCCTTGGCAAAATGCTTCAATTTTTTTAGCCAACTCTTCATTCTCGAGCCTGGATTCACCTTCATTTTCCCACTTTCCAGAATACTCTTCCCCATCAATGAAGAAAGTTGCATAAACCTCCCAAAAAGGTTTTGATTGAAAGTGTAAAATCTCTTTCTCTCTTTTTACAATTAATGCTAACGTCGGGGTCTGTACTCTTCCAGCAGAAAATACATCACTTACCCCTTTATCCTTCAGTAGAATTGAATACACTCTAGAGGCATTCATTCCCACAAGCCAATCAGCACATGCCCTAGTATAAGCTTCATGATATAAACTCCTAGTTTTCTCCTCATCTAATAAACTGTCAAAACCATCAAGTATTGACTTGGGTGTTAAGGAAGAAATCCATAACCGTTTCATCGGCTTATTAACTCCACTCATCTGGATGATACTTCTTATAATTAATTCACCTTCTCTCCCCGCATCACCACCATGAATGATTTCAGTGACCTCTTTTTTCTTTAACAATTTGTAGATAAGCTGTAACTGCTTATTCTTTCCTTTAGTAGCCTCATACTGAAATTTCTCAGGTATGATCGGTAAGTTACTCATTGACCATTTTTTCCAGGCTGGGTTATAGGTCTCAGGTGGAACTAATTGAAGTAAGTGCCCGACTGCCCAAGTGCAATAGCCTCCCTCTGGAAACCATTTGTTAGGTTCAATGATAATATAACCATCCTGTCTACTCGTTTTAAATTGGGACACGAGAGCCATTCCTTGGTCTGGTTTTTCAGCAATCAGTAGTTTCATAGTCAATCCCTCATTCTATTATTCATGTATATATCATACGTTTTTTCATTACATCTGGCAAAGTAACAACCAATTTCCCTAAAACATTCTGTTTGCTTCGTTCATCTTTAAGCCATAATATGTTATTCTGAATATGTGTCGGATATATGAATTATCATAGATTATAGAGTAGATAAAGGGGAGATTGGGGAGTGAAGACATCTGTTACTATTACACCGTTTTTCCAACAATTATCAAAAGAAAATCAGGATATCCTTTTACAAAATGGTGTTGAATTGTTTGTCAAGGAAGGCACTACGTTGTTTCATGAGGGGGACAAAGCAAAAAACATTTACCTAATTAGATCTGGTAAAGTGAGATTAAGTAAAATGACAATTGATCGCAAAAAGTTTTTTCTTCATTTGAAGAAAGCAGATGATATTGTTGGGGAATTTAGTCTTTTTAACGATATGGCTATTAGTATGACAGCTGAAGTAGTTGAAAATTCTTATCTGCTTAAAATTAACCGTGACCATTTAGAAGCTTTATTCTTGCAAAATGGTGAAATTGCAGTTTCATTTATCAAGCTATTTGCGCGTAATACTCAATCAACTCAAGCAAAGTTTTCAGATTTACTTCTTTATGGAAAAGTAGGAGCTCTCTACTCCATATTAATACGTTTTAGCAACTCTTACGGCGTTAACTATCACAACGACATTCTCATAGACATGAAGTTAACCAATCAGGATATTGCCAATTTCATTGGGACTTCCCGAGAAACCGCAAACCGGATGCTACAAGATTTAAAGAAAGCTAATGTAATTGCTTTTTTAAATGGCAACATTTTAATTAAAGACATTACCTATTTAAAAAACCATTTGCGCTGTGGAAAATGTCCCGTTGAAATTTGTACGATTTAACAATGACTCTAAGGCAGTGCTCGTAAAGTTTGTTGCTTTACAAATTAAGTAGCATAGGCATTGCACTGAGTTTGTCGGGCAGCTTTTCTCCCCTCTACATAAAATTAAGAACAAACCACTAATTATTACCGAATTTAGCTGAAGTCATACAAGTTGTTAAACCTAATACTCATGCTTAAAATGCTTATTTACATATATGGCAACTTGTGTGCGATCGGCAAGCTCTAACTTGGAAAGTATATTACTAACATGAGTCTTGACAGTTTTGATACCTATATGGAGTTCCTCACTTATTTCTTTGTTGCTACGTCCTTCACCAAGGAGTGTTAGCACCTCTTTTTCTCTATTCGTTAACGCTTCATGCTTTGGTCTTTCTTTCATACGATTAAACATCATACTAGCAACTTTTCCTTCAATGGTAGATTCGCCTTTCATCGCTTTTTCGATTGTACTGGCAATGTCTCTTGCGCTTGTGGTCTTCAATAAATAGCTAAATGCACCAGCTTCAATTACAGGAAAAACCATTTCATCATCAATAAAGCTAGTTAATACGATGATCTTTACCTGCTTGTTGCTTTGGGTTATATGCCTAGTTGCTTCAATCCCATTAATTTTTTCCATCATTAGATCCATTAGGATTACATCCGGATGAAGCTCCTCAGCTAATTGTATCGCTTCTTCACCATTACTGCCTTCCCCTACAATCTCAATATTTTCTTCTAGACTTAAATATGTCTTTAACCCCATTCGTACCATTTCATGATCGTCAATTAAGAGTACTTTAATTTTCTCATCCATACTCAACCCTCCAATTATTCACTTACCGCCTGTATCGGAATTCTTAGCTCTAATTTTGTTCCTTTATTCGGATATGACAAGACCGTTAAGTTCCCACCCAATTCAATCAATCTTTCTTTCATACTAGTTAATCCGTATGAACCTTTTTTTTCCATTTCATCTACATAAAATCCAACTCCGTTATCCTCTAAGAGAATAAATAATCTGCCATCCTTCTCATAGGATTTCATCATAAAAGAAGTAGCTTTTGAATGCCTTAGCATATTTGATATGGCTTCTTGTATAACTCTAAATAATTGATCCTCCATTCTTGATGGAAGTGGTGTTTGAAGATTGTAATCAAGTTCGATATTTAAATGTTGATTTTTTATAACTAATTCATCAAAAAGAGATTGTATTCCTTCACAAAATGATTTTCCATCTAGTGTAACTGGTCGCAAGTGCATAATGAGGGCCCTTAGTTCTTGCTGAGCATTGTTTACCATCATTTCAATATTCGAAAACACAGCTTTTGCTTGCTCGGGACTTTTCTCTATTAATCGTGGTAATGCCGCCATTGTCATGGAAACAGCAAAAAGCTGTTGGCTTACAGCGTCATGCAGGTCTCTTGCTAACTTTCGTCGTTCTTCAAGTGAAGCTGCTTGTTCTGCTTGTTCAATAAGTCGAGAGTTTTCACTAAGAAGTTTTTGTAAAGAGACTACTTGTTTTTCGTAATGATTTGCCATGGCATTAAATTGTTCTGCTAGTAGCGAAAATTCATACTCGACGTCTCGCTCGACTCTAGTTGTCAATTTTCCCCTAGTAAACTCTGTTGCAGCATCGATCATTTTTTCAAGTTGGTTTTTAATATTCCTAGCAAGCCTATAATTGTAAAAAAACGAACTCACCAAACTAACTATAAATACAAAAACCGTTGCTACGAGCAAAATATAAAAAAATTCATTTGAAAATAATAGCACGGATGTTTTCATGTTGTAACTTTCATTAAGCTTTGGTGAATATTGGACAACAGTTGCAGTAGCTAGCAACCCTATGCAAAACAAAATTGTGACAGTTAAAACCACTTTCCATTGCATCTTTAAAATATGCCACTGGATACCCGTTAATTTATGAACCGACTTCGTATTATGTTTACTCATTTTAGTCCACTCGCTTTACCTTGATATCGCCAATGGACAATTGAATAGTGATCTCAACCTTTTTATCTGCACCAGTAAAATTCTCACTTTCATAAGAAACAAATCTACTTGTTCCAGATTGTTTATTACCAAAAATATTTACTTCACCAAGCTTCACATCCGCACTTACTTTTATCGGGAGATCATACGGCACAAAAATTTTCACATCACCAATGCCACCAGATAACTCGATCGTATTTACACCCTCTTTAAGCATTGCCGTTGATAAGTCTAAAGAAATATCTCCAACACCAACCCAGGTATTAAGCTCTTCAAGTTGCCACGGTGTTTTACCTAAACGAATATCACCAATTAGTACCTTTTGTTTTGATCCTGCAAAACTACTAGTAGATCTTTTTTTTATTGATTGTTCAGAATGATCTTCGTCATTTTTATCACTAAGGTCTACTACAATTAAACCAGACTTACGATTAAATAATAGTGATGCTCCAAAATAAATAATAAAAATAGGCCATACCCAGCTCCAAAAATCTCCCATGCTTATCTGGAAATATCCCAGTTTATTCCCCTGTAATACAATTCCGAAGGCTAAGATAAAGACTCCCCAAAATAATTTATCAAAGCGCCATTTTCCGTCACTGAGCTTTTTGCCAAAATAAATAAGTCCACGAAATACTTGACGTAAACCAATAAAAATAATAATTAAAGGCCAATATAATGAAATAAAGGTCCCAATGTTCATCTCTACAGCGCCAATATTCGTTAATAGAAATAACAGACCGATACCTAGAATTAATAAACCAACAACTTTGTTCGTCATCTTTCATTCCTCATTTTCAGATTTTTTTATTACTTCTATCTTATCATTTCTAACATTTGTAAATAGAGAGAATTTGTTTATTTCTACTTCTATTTTTTTTAGCAACGTTACTATGACTATCATATAGGTTTTTTAATTAAAAAAAAACGGTCAAGAGGTTGTTTTTTTCTCCGCCTTGCGACCTAGCCCTTATTTCTACATTTATATATAAAATCCTACAAAAATAGCTTCTTTTCTGCTATAATCAAGCTTGTATCTTAAAGGAGTGGATCTAGGTTGACGAACAGAAGAAAAAAAAGTGGGAAAAATAAGACCATTAAGCGAAAAGTTATTATCCTAACCGTGTTAATATTTATTTTGCTTGCCTTATCGGCAGCTGCCTATACAACTAACCAATACGAAAAAGCCAGAGAAGAATCTCTACGATTAATAGAAGAAAATAACGGGCAACAACCTGATGAAGACATTGAATTTTTCGGTGATGATGATGTTGCTGATTATATTCATGTTCTGCTAGTAGGTGTCGATAATGATGGTGGCGGTCCTGCTCGAACTGATACAATTATGGTCGCACAATACCAACCGAAAAACGGAAAAGCGAAGTTAATCTCTTTAATGAGGGATAGCTATGTTTCAATACCTGGCTATCGCAATAATAAAATTAATACTGCCTTCTTTTTAGGTGGTCCAGAGCTATTAAGAAAAACAATTAAAGAAAATTTTGATATCGATATTCACTATTATGCGTTAGTAGACTTTAATGGTTTCACACGTGTTGTTGATATCATCTCACCTGACGGGATAGAGGTAGACATTGAGAGACGAATGTTCTATGAAGACACTGCAGGTGGTTTGTATATTCATTTTGAACCCGGTGTTCAACGACTAAATGGTAAGGAAGCATTGCAATACGTTCGTTTCCGAAACGATCGAGATAATGATTTTGGACGAGTACGCCGTCAACAAGAAGTACTTTCCATACTAAAAGATGATCTACTATCATTCTCAGGGGTCACACGTCTTCCTAAGCTCCTTGGAGCTGTAGAACCATTTATCACAACGAACATTCAAAACTCTCAGTTTTTAGATTATGGACGAAACTTCTTCCTAAATCCCATTGATCGTGTTGAAACATTAACAATTCCAGTTGAGGGTTCTTATGTAGATTCTAGAAATAGCCACGCAGGTGCAATTTTAGAATTAGATATGGAAAAAAATAAACAAGCCCTCTTTGAATTCTTGGAGTTAGAAGAACTAAATAACTTAACTGAAGATGAATAAGAAAAGCGCAAGGCGCACTAGGAACTAAAAATAAAACCATAAAGAGTAAGGTCATTGACCAACTCTTTATGGTTTTTGTTGTTTTTACCCTTGAAATTTCTTAAATACCAGTGTGGCATTATGTCCACCAAAGCCTAAGGAGTTACTAAGGACTGCTCTTACTTCCTGTGTTCTTGCTTCATTAGGGACATAATCTAAATCACATTCTGGATCTGGCGTTTGATAATTGATTGTTGGCGGGATCATTCCGTCAACGATCGCTTTCACAGAAAAGATCGCTTCTATCGCCCCTGCTGCCCCTAATAAATGTCCAGTCATTGACTTCGTAGAACTTATCGCAAGTTTATTTGCGTATGACCCGAACACTTCCTTAATTGCTAATGTTTCATATTTATCATTATAAGGAGTACTTGTACCGTGTGCGTTCATATAGTCGATATCCTCAGGAGCTAATTCGGCATCTTCTAACGCCATCCTCATGGCTCTCACGCCACCTTCTCCGGCTGGAGCTGGTGCAGTAATATGATAAGCATCACCTGTAGCACCATAACCAACAATCTCTGCATAAATGTGTGCTCCTCGTTTTTCTGCATGTTCAAGCGATTCTAACACTAAAATAGCCCCGCCTTCCCCCATTACGAACCCATCACGATTTAAGTCAAAGGGACGGCTTGCAGTAGCAGGATCTGGATTTGTTGATAATGCTTTATTTGCACAAAAACCTGCCATCGCCATATTCGTAATAGGAGCTTCACATCCTCCAGTAATCATGACATCAGCGTCACCTCGTTCAATTACTTTAAAAGCGTCGCCAATTGAATTAGCACCTGATGCACATGCAGTGACAGTACACGAGTTCACACCCTTTGCTCCTAAAGTAATTGAAACCTGTCCTGCAGCCATATCTGGGATAAGCATCGGTACGAAAAAGGGACTTACTCGACGGTACCCTTTTTCTTGAAAAATGGCAAATTGTTGCTCATATGTTTCCATTCCACCAATACCAGAGCCAATCCAAACACCTATCCTATCCGCATTGCTTTCATTAATCGCTAGCTTTGCGTCCTCAACTGCCATCAACGCACTGGCTACTGCATATTGAGTAAAGCGATCCATTTTTCTTGCTTCTTTTTTGTCCATAAATTGACCAGGATCAAAATCCTTTATTTCTGCAGCTACAACAGCAGGAAATTGTGTAGCGTCTACTCTCGTTAATTTCCCAATCCCAGACTTACCAGCGATTACATTCTCCCATGTAGTCGCCACATTATTTCCTAATGGGGAAACCGTACCTAAGCCTGTAATCACAACACGATTTTGCTTCATTTTTTTTCTCTCCTTTACCGTTATTTATTTACCCCACCGTATAGCAATTGAACCCCAAACTAAGCCTGCTCCAAAACCAACTAAGACAACGATATCATCGTCTTTTATCCTACCACTTTTCAATTCATCAACAAGAGCCATTGGGATTGACGCTGATGATGTATTTCCATACTTATGAACAGTCTTAGACATCTTTTCTTCTGGTAGTTCCAGTCTTTGTCTTGATGATTCCATAATTCGTATATTCGCTTGATGAGGTACAAGAAAATCTACATCTTCTTTTGATAAACCAGCTTTATTAATCACACTCATCGCAGATTCACCCATCTGGCGTACAGCAAACTTAAAAACTTCCCTGCCGTTCATTGTTAAATATTTTCCTTCTTGGGTTATATGTTCAGAACCTGAACCATCGGCACCTAACTCAAATGCTAGAATACCTCTATCATTTGAAACAGGTCCTAATACTGCTGCACCTGCTCCATCACCGAATAAAACAGCGGTGTTTCTATCTTCCCAGTTAATTAGTTTTGAAAGTTTTTCTGCGCCAACAACGAGCACATGCTTGTAATCGCCTGTTTGTATAAATTGTTTACCAGTGACGATACCATACATAAAACCTGCGCAAGCAGCACTTATATCCATAGCAGCAGCTTTGGTTGCTCCTAATTGCTCCTGAATAACTGCTGACATAGACGGAAAAGGCCTATCAGGTGTAACCGTCGCTACAATAATTAAATCAATTTCATCAGGTCCGATGTTTGCTTGTTCCAGGGCTTCTTTTGCAGCTATATAGCACATATGAGAAGTATCATGTTTGTCTGGAGCAAATCTTCGTTCTTCAATTCCAGTTCTCGTCCTAATCCACTCATCAGATGTATCCATTCTTTTTTCTAAGTCTGTATTCTTAATTACATTTTCTGGCACATAAGAACCCATACCAAGTATACCAACGTTTCCCATCGCCCTTACCTCCTCAATAAAACTAATCCTATTTAGAAATGAACATTTCGATATTTTCATTAACTCCATATCATACTAGTTATTATTATGACCTAGTACTAATTTTAATCCATCTTTTACTCTTTGTCTACCATATAATTGGCCTCGGTAAATTCGGGCTCTATCATCTGCACTCTCCTTAAAATATTTTCATAATTGTATAGTGTACAAATCTTTAAAAGGAGGGTAGTAAAAATGGATGAGAACAAGCAAGTCGGAAATCCACAGGGCAGAAGTGTCTTTGATAGTTTAATGTTTGGGCCTCCACGTCGACCAGAAATTTCCCAGCAGGAGAAACCAATGGAACCGTCAGCAGAAAATGAGATTGAAACAGAAGTCAGTAGAGAAAATGCAGATTTGAATGTATCAGCAACAAAGGTACAAGACCAAACAGGAGACCTAAATACACAAAATCCTTCAGAAGTAGATAATCAACCTCCTCAACTCGATTTTGTGCAAATGATGCAACAATTTGATATATTAATGGACTATGCTAGCAAGCTAGGTCCTTCACTCAAAAAATTAGGGCCTTTATTTGATTTATTAAAGGGTAAAAAATAAACTGGTAAAGAAAAAAGATTACACCGAAACACAGCAACGGGGTAATCTTTTTTCGTGGATGACTCTTTTTCAACAAACTACTTCGTTTATAGTTCCTTACTAATTCTCACATACCTATAGTTATTACTTTATACAAAGCTTCTAAAATCCTGGGCCGTGGCCTCCTGGACGATAACCCCCTGGACCATAACCTCCTGGACCATAACCTCCTGGGCCATAACCTCCTGGACCATAACCTCCTGGACCATAACCTCCTGGGCCATAACCTCCTGGACCATAACCTCCTGGACCATAACCTCCTGGACCATAACCTCCTGGACCATAACCTCCTGGGCCATAGCCTCCTGGACCAAATCCTCCTGGACCAAATCCTCCTGGGCTCCCAAATGCATTTGCCAATAAGCCGCCTCCAGCAAATCCTGCTAGACCTGCCAAAATTGGTAACATAGGTGAACTACCTCCTCCACCGTGATGATGGTGAGGATGCTGATGTGATCTATATGCATGCGTGATTGGATAATAACCAGGGTACATTAGAAAACCTCCTTTTAGATATCCCCTTCTAGACAAAGAACGAGAGCAATGACTAGTTCCATGTAATCTGTACCATCATATGTGTATCCGTCCACAAGTGAGTAAGTCCAACCTACTTTTTCTTTCGATAGTCGGTCTTTTTTTATAAGAAAACCACCAATAAGGTTAAACCACGGCATCCACGACATAGGGTGATCATAGCACAGACTATAATCTGGCTAGAAAAAAAGTATGATCCGGACATCCCGTACCATACTTTTGAGCCATTTTTATTTAACGTCATGTGGTAGTTTACCTGTTTCTATATATGTATGAATCGCACCTTTTATTTTAGATTGAATATCTTCGGGAACTTCCGTACTAAATTCACCAAGGGAGATTACCCCGTCGGCGAAATCAAAGTACTTATTGCCCGTCTCTAATTCTCCTTTTAAAAATCTCTCTGCAACAATTTCATATAATTGATCCACGTGTTGGATGGTGCTTGTTAGCACCGTTGATTGCCCCATATCTGAATGATCACCAACAAAACCAATGACATAAAGTCCGTGTTTTTTAACTTCTTCAATGATGGCTACATGATAACCATCACCCGCAGGATAAAAAACATCAACGCCTTCTTTCACCATCTGATTAAAATATTCTATCGCCGTGTCGACATTTACCCAACTAGAAACATATTCAATCTGAATATCGACATCACGATCCTGGAATTTTGCGCCGTCGACAAACCCTTCAACTTCGGGTTGCCAAGGAAAAGCAGCCAAAACGCCAACCATATTAGAATGTGACATTTCACTTGCCAGCATTCCTGCAAAGAACCCCATAGAATAACCCTCGAAGTGTAGACTAGTAATATTTTCTCCATCCACATCGGCATTAAAAGTTACAAAATGTATTTCAGGATAATCATCTTTCACTTCCATAAAAAGCGGGGCATAAAGTTGCCCGTGACCAAATAGTAGATTTACTCCGTTTCCTACAAACTCATCAATCGACTGCACTACTTGTTCTTTTGTATTAATTTCCTCTTTATAGAAAACATCCACATTTAAGCTAGAGTGAATTTTTAATAACCCTTCGTAACCCTTACTATTCCACCCCTGGTCATCAATATTATGGGGTAAGAGAAGACCTACCTTCGTCCCTGTTTTTGTTTCAGTAACTGTAGAACATCCTAACATAACAATGAAGGTTAAGATTACTAGAATAGCACGTACTAATTTCATAAGTGTTAAGCACTCTCCTTTTGCGATAAGAAAAACCTTTTTTCTTTACGGAAAAAAGTTATTCAACTAACCAATAAGTAAAACGCTTACTTTCATATATATAAAATAACAGAATATCCCGTTATTTGTTATTCCTCTTTTTTCACAATCGTAATTATGATAAAATCAAGCAATGAAAAACCATACATGATAAGATGTATATGAGAAACTACATTAGGACACACCTTATTACTATTATAATTGATTTATTAGGAAAAGAAATGCCTAATATTGTTATTTTTTTACGAAAGAGGCACAAATATATGAAAACTAACTATGAACAAGAGGTTCAATCACGAAGAACCTTTGCTATTATTTCTCACCCCGACGCTGGAAAAACGACGCTAACCGAGAAGCTCCTTTACTTTGGTGGAGCAATTCGAGAGGCAGGAACCGTCAAAGGAAGAAAAAACTCAAAACACGCAACTAGTGATTGGATGGAAATTGAAAAGCAACGTGGGATCTCTGTCACAAGTTCTGTTATGGAGTTTCAGTATAACGATTACCATGTCAATATCTTAGATACACCTGGGCATGAGGATTTCAGTGAAGATACCTATCGAACACTCACTGCTGCGGACTCAGCAACAATGCTAATTGACGTCGCAAAAGGAGTAGAGGCGCAAACGATTAAATTGTTCAAAGTTTGTAGTATGAGAGGAATTCCTATTTTTACATTCATTAACAAATTGGATCGTCAAGGGAAGGATCCTTTCGAATTGATGGAAGAATTAGAAGAAGTGTTAGGGATCCGTTCTTATCCAATGAATTGGCCAATTGGAATGGGGCGAGATTTTAAGGCAGTTTATGATCGCGTCAAAAATCGTTTGGAACTCTATAACCACCAAAATCCGAGTCATGTAGAGATTATTGAGGTAAATGGCCATGAGGATCCTATTATTGATGAAACGATCAAAGATGAAAGTCTAGTAAAACAATTTCGTGAAGAAATGGAATTACTTGATGTAGCGGGCGATCAGTTCGATATTGAGCTTATTAACAGCGGGCAATTAACTCCCATCTTTTATGGTAGCGCGATTTCAAACTTTGGCGTACAAACTTTCTTAAATCATTTTCTAGAAATGGCACCATCACCTACTCCTAGAAAAAGTAATACTGGAACAATCAACCCACTTGATCAACATTTTTCGGGATTTGTTTTTAAAATTCAAGCGAACATGAATCCAGCACATCGAGATCGCATTGCTTTCCTAAGAATTACTTCCGGAACCTTTAAAAAAGGGATGTCTGTTAACCACGTTAGGTTAGGAAAGCCTTTACGTTTAGCCCAAACAACACAATTTTTAGCTCAGAGTAGAAATGCCGTAGAAGAAGCTTACGCAGGTGACATCATTGGCTTATTTGATCCAGGAACATTCCGAATTGGAGATACCCTAGTGGAGAATGGGTCATTTGAATTTGATGAAATGCCGCATTTCTCTCCTGAACACTTCTGTGCAATTTCTGTAAAGGATGCACTTAAGCATAAGTCCTTTGAAAAAGGTATTCGGCAGTTGACAGAAGAAGGCGCCATTCAGCTTTTCCAAACCTATCAAAAGGTTGTTGAACAACAAATTGTAGGGGTTGTCGGTGTACTCCAATTTGAAGTGCTAGAACATCGTCTAAAATCTGAATATAAAGTTGATATTCGACTTGAACGTTTGCCATTCTCTTATGCACGATGGGTGTCAGGTGAGAAAAAAGACCTTGAAGCTTTTGTTCGAACTCAACGAAACCTCGTTAAAGACCGAGATGATCGACTTGTCGCTTTATTCGAAAACGATTTCCAAATGAGAACAGCACAAGATAAATATCCAAATATTAAATTTTATGAGAACTCTTTCATTAAAGAAAACTAGGTTGCTACACCTAGTTTTCTTTATTCTTTCGTTTACGATATAGTACTTCTGCGCCAAAGCCAGCGATCAATCCTAAGATAACACTTAGCCCTTCATTTAACTTAAAGATTGTAGTTAAAAATAAAAAAACAGCAATGGTTACAACAGCAAAGATTAGTAACCCCATAATTACTTGTCTTGAATTCATACTATTACTCCTACTTTACATATAAGCTCCTATATTTTCCAATATGTTCTTTTTGATAGTTCAACCCTTGTTCTAGTGTCGTTAAAACTTTAAACCCTAATTCTTTTACGACTTTCTCGTTGCTAATCGAAACCTGCATTCGTTCATCGTTAGGGATAACACTCGGATCGTTCTTGATAAGTGCTTTACCACGATACCATTCATTTATTTTTCCAGTTCCTAAATTAAAGATTTCATTTCTACACTCTTTTTTCATACCTGCTTCAATAAGTGTATCAAGAATATCATCAATATACAAAATATCTTCAGTGACTCGGTCATAATCCACTTCTGCTTTTTTATTGGATAAATGTTGAGCGATTAGTTGACAATAGGTCATATCCACTCGCTGCCATGGACCATAAATCGTTGGTAACCGAAAAATAACATAAGATAAATTTTCTTCTCTCGATTTCGAAATGATCAATGACTCTGCCGCCATTTTAGTTAGACTATAGGGTGTAATTGGATTGAGCGGAGTCTTTTCAGTTATCACGCCTGTTCTTTCACCATAAACTTGTGTTGAAGAAGTAAAGATAAGTTTCACCTTACTTCCACATGCGTTTATCATTTTGCCTGTAACACCTACATTGTCTTCAATTGTTGTTCTCAGTAATCCCCAGTTTCGATCTCTACTGGTTGCTGCAGCAAGATGATAGACTACATCCACTTCTTTCATCATCTCTTCTAAATCTTCCATATCTTCTATTCTATGACTAATAAACTGAAACAAAGAGTTTCTACCAATCCATAATAGTTTCTCCTCATACAAAGCCTTTAATCGTTCATCAATCATTCCATCTATTCCAATGACTTCAATGCCTCTTTCAACAAGACGCTGACATAATGAAAAGCCAATAAAACCTAGGGCACCGGTGACAACTACTTTTCTCATATAAAAACTCCCCCATAAGATTTCATTTATTATTTGTATGATTTATGATCCACATTTATTACGCTCAAGCTCACGATAAACAATAAACACCTTCTCCATAGTCACATGAGATAGGTGTTTATAATTGTTTTTCATATTGTTTTAAAAACTTTATTGTTGGTAATGCCAGCTCGGTAAAAGGTTTGGATTTTAAAAATATTGAAACATCAACAATCGGGGTTTGTTTATTACATAACTGTTCATACGGGCGAACATGATTTTGAAGAGAATAAGGTGTAGCATGCATACAATGAAATATTTTTGTTGGGACACCAATCGTCTTGTAATGGTTAGTATCAATTGTTGCAATCGTCATTTCCAGCTCTTCGTGGTCAAGTTGATAGGCTTTCTTCAGTTCCTTTAGAAAACGTTTGTAAAAAAGTTTATTACTCTTTTCTTGATTAAAATAATCCTTTAAGTTTAGACACGGATTTATCATAACTACAGACCTGATATTTCCTTTATGATCTGGTACAAACTTTGCTGCCACTAATGCCCCCATCCCCTCAGCAACAATGTGTACTTTTCTATTTAGGATTTCTTTCTTCATTACTTCATCATAAAGTCTTTGCATGTAATAACATGCTTCCTGACTACCCCAATTTCTCCCGAACAAATTAGAGGAAATAACCGTATACCCTGCTTTTTTAAGTTTCCTAATAAATTCTGCTTGATCAGGCCTTTGATGCCATGAACTTGTATTTGATTGAACATAATGATTTACATCTCCGATGATAAACACTGCAAAACCATTCGGTTTACATGGTAAATGAATGACATTCCACTCTTCACCCACTTGAAAAAATCTCTCTTTTATTGCCATTTCTTGATCCCTCGCATAGGTTTCTTCTATATAATGTATGCAAGGATCTTTTTTGATTGACAGAACAATGCCTATTTTATTCATATTCTCCTAAATCGCCTTGGAGTTCCTCAATCCTCTCTTTACCTAATACTGTTAAATTTGTACTGCTCTGGGCTAACAACGCTTCTAATTCTTCCCTTTTCTCCTTATCCAATCCTTCATCCCTCCATTTTGATATTTTACATAGTTTATAATAAGCCTCTTTATTGATATTTATTCTAGAATGTATCTCTTAAGACTTCTCTTTGAACCTAACTCAACCCAGATACGAAGTAAAAAAGCACGAAAAAAAGAAAGTAACAGCTTATGCTGTTACCTTCCAAATTTGCTTTTGTATGTCCATTTACGATTTTGATTGCTTGTTTCAGGAAATGGATCGCCGGCCTTAAGCTTTACACTTTTTGGATTTTGTACCATATCACCGGTTTCTCCAATTTCCACATAAATTCCATTATTTGGTGCTTTTTGGCCATGTGTAAATTGACGACTTTGTCCCATTTGTTTCACTCCCCAAGTAGTTAATCATTCTCTCCTATAATATTAGTTAACTAAATGAAGATTATTTTAGAAAATGGAGGATTTATTAGTAAAAGATTCCTAAAATCATGACAAAAATGACACTGTTAGCAATTTCAATTAACCCAATCTGGATAGGTTTAAACCTTTTTTGCTTCGGCATAAACCATGCCTTTAGGGCTCCTATTATAAAAGCAAGGGCAATAAATGGTAACTGGATAATCAAAAATATTCCAACCGTAAACCCATGGAATACATGAGATGTCCACAAAAATTTATTATTTCCTCTTTCTCTAATTAATGTTTTTACATGAAAAACACTTGCTGTGAAGAAAATAATATTAATAAGCATAAGTAAAATAGCTTTGTTGTCAACTGTACCTACTCCAATATAGTAGGCAATTAATACAAGAAACGACAACGCAGTAATTGCTATAAAGTCATTTAGAAACAATCGTTCTTTTTTCATTTTAGCAAAGTAGACATTCGCTGCAAACAAAGGTAGGATGAAAAGACCTAAGAGCAAAATTTCTGGCAGCATATATAAAATCGGTATAGTAAAAACGGCTCCGACACTCACATAAATTAACATTGATGGAAGAACATCATTTTTCAACTTTGGTCTTCTTATATATGCTAATAATGGTCCAGAAGAGAAATAAAATGCTAATACTCCAATAAAGAAAATAAGATGCAGATATTTTGTTTCACTTGCTAGCATCCCTATCAAAAATGGAACAATTAGCATAGCCCACGCACCATGTTCCCTTGGTATATACCAATTCATTTAAAACCCCTCTTTTCTCTGATGAGTATTTCTTATTGCTTACCTTTATTTTAATGGAAAAGCCAACGAAACATCGTGATTATTGTCACAATATCAAAACGCTTCACATATTTGTGATATTTTATACTGTTTTAATAGGGTTTTCTTGCTACTATGATAGTAGAAAAGGATTTCTATTAGGGGTTGATGTATATGTTACAGGTATCTTTTCAATATGAGGGTATACAACCTATATTTGAAACGTTAAAAAGTCTTAACTTTCATTACGATAATGGTAAGTATATTGCAAACGAATTCGCCTACAGAGCGACAATGATTCACAATGCAGAAATAAAACAACTGATTTTAACATTCTCAGAGGAATTATCTTTCGAACAGTATAAACACCTACATGATATTGTTAGGTCCATCGCTGAAACCATAAATGCCACTATTGATGACCACCTAGCTTTAATGGGATATTTAAAAGATGGTAGGGAAGCCTTCCTTTTGAATGGCTGGGATGAATGGGTACGTTTCTTGGAAACAGCCAAACATGTATCAATGGAAGGACAAAAAGTACAAGTATACCTTAGCCATCGACTTATTGGAGAAGGGATATTGTTAGAAACACAAAAAAATGAGATGGAAAAAAGTGATTTTCGAATTATCAAATGTACTATTTTATCAAGAAGCGGTGAACAAGTCCTCACAGGCCCTGATTTAAAAATTATGGCAACAGGAGAGTTCTAAATTAATTTCCAGCTCGTTAAATAAGAAAACGACATGAAAATCTTCCATGTCGTTTTCTATATTGTACAAATTTCTACCGGGCAGTCGCCACAATGAAGGTAGTCTTTTAGAAATTTCATATCCTTAATTGTAATTAGTCCTTTATCAACAGAAATCACTTTGTCTTTCTTTAAATCATTTAGCATCCGATTAATACTCTCGCGTGTAGTTCCAATGTAATTAGCAATGTCTTGATTTGTTAGTTGTACATTTATAACCACACCGTCATCAGTTTTCAAACCATAAGAGTTGCTGAAGCGAATTAATGTTGAATAGAAAGCTCCAGTTTTCCCACAAAGTATTAAATCGCGAAATTTCGCTTGAGTAGATTGTGTATGTCTTGCAAACCATTTCATAAACGCAACAGCAATTTCACCATTTCTGCGGAATATTTCTTCTAATACAGGTCGGTCAAATTTAACTAAAACCGCATCCTCGATTACTTCTGCTGTAACACTAATAGCCATATCATTAAATAAACCAACTTCGCCTACTAGCTCATCCTTTTGTTTTAGATGTACGCTGAATTCTTTTCCATCAGCTGTTATTTTACTAAGACGAACTCTACCAGAACGGACTAAATATACATTTTCAGGAAAATCCCCCTCATGAAAAAGAAACGTTCCACTCTTTGCATTTATTTCCAAGCCAATCGATAATAGCAAGTCTTGGTTTTCTTTTGACAACTCATTAAAGAAACGCTTCATTTCCAGCTCTTTCTTTTCCATTAAGAAAACCTCTTTCCGTTATAAATTTTAAAAACTCTTAATAGTTATTATCTTAACACTATCGTTATGTTAATAAAAGTGAATTACGGTGTTGAATTTGCTTCTTTTATGTCAATATTGTGTACATACGAAACGATTTTATCATGAGATAGCTATGATGTACAATGTCAATGTATAGAAAAAGCTGTTCTCATACTATGGTAAGACTATAGTCAAAAACTAAAAAAGGCACCAAATTGGCACCTTCTAATTAGCAAATATACCTCTAACACTTAACTTCTGCATGTTTCCTTGAGTAGAAGTACCAAGTAATAACTAAACTAATTGCGTAATAAACAATGAAGATATAAAGAGCAGTATTAGCCATTCCCGTTGTATCGATTGACCAACCAAAAATCTTTGGAATTAAAAATGCACCGTATGCGCCAATAGCTGATGTCCAACCGATTACCGCTGCTGCCTCTTTTTGATTGTTAAAGATGTATGGGATCATTCTAAATGTTGATCCGTTTGCAATCCCAGTTGTTACGAACAAGACAAGGAACATAATTAAAAATCCATTGAAATTCCCTTGGTTATAGAAGTAAATAACCCCCATAGTAGCTGCAATCATTACGATAATGTCAATAAATGTGACAATTGCTCCACCCACCTTATCTGAAACCCAACCACCAACTGGTCGAATTAACGCACCTACTAATGGTCCTAAGAAAGCATATTGTAATGCATTTACTTCAGGAAATTCAGTACGAATTAGTAATGGAAATGCTGCTGAGTAACCGATAAATGAACCGAAACACATGACGTATAACCAAGTCATAATCCACGTATGTTTGTTCTTAAAGATAACTGCTTGCTCTTTAACAGATGCCTTTGTCCCAGGTAAGTTATCCATTCCAAAAATAGCTGCAATCACTGTTAATATAATTGGAATAATCCAAACGAATGCTGCATTTTGAACCCAAACATGAGAACCATCTGGTAACACTTGTGGATTTCCAGCTACAGCTCCAAAAATACCCATTGTAACTACAAGCGGTGCTAAAAACTGAACCGCACTTACCCCTAAGTTTCCAATCCCTGCATTTAAGCCTAATGCAGTTCCTTTTGCTTTCTTTGGAAAGAAGAAGCTAATGTTTGACATAGATGAAGCAAAATTTCCTCCACCTAGACCACAAAGAGCTGCTAAAATAGCCATTGTCATAAATGAGGTTTCTGGATTTTGAACAGCTATCCCAATACCAACTGCAGGAATTAGTAATGAGGCTGTACTAATAATGGTCCAGTTTTTCCCTCCGAAGATTGGTACAACAAATGTATAAAATATTCTAAGCGTTGCTCCCGTTAAACCTGGAAGTGCAGCTAGTGTGAATAATTCCGATTTCGTAAAATTAAATCCAATATCATTTAAACTTGCTGCTGTTACTGACCAGATTTGCCAAACAGCAAATGCTAGTAATAAGGCAGGTATGGAGATCCAAAGATTTCGACTTGCATGCCGTTTCCCTTCAGCCTCCCAAAACTGTTCATCTTCTGGCTCCCATCTCGTGATTCGTGCCATTTTAACTCCCCCTAGAAATAGTCCTTCTAATCATTCATCTATTTATATTCAAGTTTTCGCCATTGTAAGTAAACTAGTAGTGCGATACAAGCAGATACGATACTAACTCCACTGTAAATTAAGATTGATTCATATTCCCGTCCATAATATGCTGCAACTGTCCATTGCACCATAATCACGTTAATGATTATCGTTGTTATGATAATCCCCCAACAAGTTTTTTTACCCATGGCGATATTGCCTCCCAACTGCATATACAGTTCCGTCCTCCACCTCAATTTCAATTAACGGTAGCTCTCGTTGTGGTGGGCCTGCTTTAGGATGACCATTATTTACATCAAAGTAACCTGCATGGCATGGGCACAGTAGCACGTCTTGAGTCTTCTCATAAAATACTGGACACATTAAATGTGTGCAAGCACTATTGTAAGCCTTCAAATCACCGTTCACTGTATGAATTAATAGAGCTGGATCCTTATCTGTAGGGTAGTAAAATGTTACAGACTCTCCCTCTGGCAAATCAGCCAATTTGGCAATTTCCACACGCTCATGGTCTTTCTCAGCAATTCCGAGCATTGCCTTTACCGAAAATGGGATCGTTGCTACACCTAAAGCAACAGAAGTACCTACTGCCGTCTTTAAAAACGCACGACGGTTATATTTTAAATCATCTTCTTGATTTAGATTATCCACTAAATTAATCATGTCATCGTTTGTATCTTTCTGATTACGACCTAATTTCTTTTTACATGTCATGATGTATTACCCTCCATTCACATATTTGAGTACTTAAAGCGAGGGCACCCCTCGCTTTAAGTGAGGAAGGGTTTTCCTCATTTACTATTAGTCGCTGTAAACCCCGAAGAACTCAGGGACGTATTGCCACTTATCTTGTTCCGAAGGCTTTTTACCTTCGATTAAGTTCATTTGTGTTCTGCGACGACGTAACGCTTGCATCTCGTCAAAATCAATGAAACGAATAGCATCACTTGGACAAACAGACGCACACATTGGTGAAATCCCGTGCTGTGTTCTGTCATAACACATGTCACATTTATACATCTTATTCTCTTCAAAATCGAATTTTGGAATACCGAATGGACATCCAAACGTACAGTTTCTACAGCCGATACACTTTTCTTCCATTGCTGATAAAACGACTCCCTCTGGAGTAATTTGAATAGCATTGGCAGGACAAACCCTCGCACAAGCTGGATCTTTACACTGCATACATAGCATTGGAAACGTTTGACGGCTTTCCATAAAGTCTACATACTCGACATAGTTGCGCTCTTTTGCGTCGTGACCACCGCACTCACGACATGCTGCCTGACAAGAGCGGCATCCAATACAACGTTCGAACTCAAGGTACATAATTTTATTCATGATCGTTCCTCCTCCTAGCGATTTACACTTTCTCTATTTTCACTGCACAAACTTTAAACTCTGGCATTCTTGATGTTGGATCAAGGGCTGGATTTGTTAATTGGTTAACCGAAAGCTCTTTGCCCCAGTGATAAGGAACGAATACATGATCATTTCGGATTGCTTTTGTTAGGCGTACATCTACCACCATCGAAGAACGAGGAGTAGTTAATTTTACTCTATCTCCATTTGCAAGGTTGTATTGACTAGCTAACTCTGGATGTAACTCTGCATAAGGTGTTGGACATTGCTCCATCAAGAACTTTACTCTTCGAGTTTGTGTTCCAGATAGATAGTGGAAGACGACTCGACCAGTTGTTAGCGTATGCGGATAGTTAGCAGTCGGGATTTCAGCTGGCTCTTGCCAATCAACAACAGCTAAATTTGCTTTTCCATTTGGTGTATCAAATTTCTCTTTGAACATTGTCGGTGTCCCTGGGTGATCCTCGGACGGACATGGCCAGAATACTCCATCTTCTTTATCAATACGATCATAAGTGATGCCATAATAATCGGCTTTTCCACCTTTTGTGGCGATACGAAATTCTTCAAAGATTTGTGGAACATTTTCGTACGGGAAGAATTTACCTTTCCCCATGCGCTCAGCGATCGCCTTCATTATCTGCCAATCTGTTTTTGACTCACCGATCGGATCTTTAACCTTACGAATACGAATAACGCGACCTTCCAAATTCGTTGTCGTTCCTTCGTCTTCAGCCCAGGTTGTTGCTGGTAGAATAACATCTGCAAACTCTGCAGTTTCTGACATGAAGAAGTCACTGACAACTAAGAAATCTAATTTTCTAAAGCTATCCCATACGTACTCTGTGTTCGGTGCAGAAACTGCTGGGTTACTACACATCACATGCATCGCACGGATATTTCCTTGTTGGATTTCATCAAACATTTCGTAAGCAGATACACCTGCTTTTGGCATCTCTTCAGGCTCGATTCCCCAAACTCCCGCTACATATTTCACGTGTTCTGGATCAGCGATTTTACGGTAGCCTGGAAGGGCATCTGCTTTTTGACCATGCTCACGACCACCTTGACCATTTCCTTGACCAGTAACAGTTGCTACACCTGAAGCAAATTTTCCGATTTGTCCTCGTAGTAACGCCATTGAAGTGTAAATTGTTACATTGTCCACGCCTTTTGATTGTTGCTCAATACCACGACAGAACATAACGACAGAACGCGGTGATTGACCATAAATACGAGCGGCTTTTTCAAGCTTTTCAACGGTAACTCCTGTAATTTTTGCTGTATATTCTGGTGTAAATATTTTTACCATTGCCTTCATTTCTTCATAGTTGTTACAACGTTCGTTTACATAAGCTTCATCAACATAGCCATCACGAACAAGAATGTGCAACATGCAGTTAGCCAGGGCTGAGTCAGTACCTGATTTGATATCTAAATGCACATCAGCAAGGCGAGCAATTTGCGTTTCACGAGGATCAACAACAATCATTTTTGCTCCTTTGTCTCTTGCTTTCCATAACCATTGAATCGAGGTAGGGTGGCATTCAGCCGCGTTCCAACCAGAGATGAAGAAACAATCTGTGTGCTCAAGTTCTGTCCAAGGGAGTGTAGAACCTCTATCGGTACCTAGCGTTTTCATAAAACCACCTGCAGCAGAACTCATACAAAAACGACCGTTATAATCAACAAAGCGAGTTCCTAATGCAACACGAGCATACTTTCCAACTAGGTAACATTTTTCATTTGTCATTGATACGCCACCATAAACAGATAGAGCATCTTTTCCATGTTTTGCTTGAAGTTCTTTAAAGTTTTTCTCGATTAGATCAAGTGCTTCTTCCCAGCTCGCTCTAACAAACTGACCATTTTTCTTAATTAGAGGTGTTGTAATTCTTTCATCATGATCTACGGTTTGATAAGCAGTAACCCCTTTAGGACACATCTTACCTAACGTTACTGGCCAATCATACCGAGGTTCTACTCCAACAACCTTCCCTGTTTTTTCATTTAATCGTATATGCATCCCACATTGCATACCGCAGTAACAACAATGAGTAGTAATTAGTTTTTCACCTTCACGGTGTAAATTTTTGACGCCTTCTTTTGCTAGAAATTGTGTCATTTCTATATCCTCCTCTACGATCTAAAGATTACTTGTCTTCCTTGTTATAAAAGTCTTCTGATCTCTTTCTACCAAACCCAGGAATATGAATTCCGTTATTTGTCTGAACAGGTCCGTACGGATTACCTTTTACTGAACCAATATTCAACTGGCTCATGACTCGAATTCTACGACGACAACTAGGACAATAGTCCGCAAGATATGTTCCATCAGCTAATTTCAGGTCAAACTCTTGTGAGTGCAAGATCGACTTTACATCAGTAATTTGATCGTCACTACTATAGTTCGTTCCACAGCTATTACAAGCTCTAGTATCTACCATAAATTCCTCCTGATAGTTCATTGGTACAGCAGTAGCAAGTGGTCTAATCGGCAAGTGGAATAGCTTACCAAATGGGAAGTAAATTAAGAAAAGAACAACTGTAATTTGGTGTGCTAACGCTAGTTCCGGATGTGCAAAACCACCCATAAACTTATAAGAAACTGTCAATAACAACCCTGATACAGTTACCGCTAATAGTATATAAAGTGGTACTAAATCAAACTCTGCACGCTCTGTAACCTTTAAATCATGGTTTTTAATTCGTCTTGCTACAGCCATAACAATGCCTACTAAAACCATTAATGCTGTAATGTTTAATCCATTGTATATTAGGTTTGCAAACAATCCATTTGCTTGCATTTTAATCGTTGGAATATTGAATACCATCATTTGATAAGTTGTCGCATCAATTAGTCTGAAGTGCATCCATCCTAGTGTTAGTCCGAATGTAATTGCAAACGATCCGATACAACCCCATGCAATTAACCAATGCTGAATACCTCTATATATTCCACGTTTAAAAATGAATTTTTGTAAGATAATGTTGTCTACCAACGTTTTAACAATCGATGTTAGATTGCGTTTTGTTCGTTTTTTATTTAGGAAATTTTGAATACTTCGTTTGACCATTTGATTTGTTGCTGGTCTTATTAGCCATGCTGCCATTCTTACTGTAATTCCAATAAAGAAAATAAATGTGGCAACCATATAACCCATCAGCATCAGGTCGACCTTAGCAAACTGACCTGTACCAATCCACATCGTAACGAATAAGAAAGCTGTTACGAAAAAGGCATACATGCTCGTTTTTGAATAGAAAGACCGCTCTAGCGTTTTCATAGACAGCTTGCTCTCTTTTTCTGATTTATCTGTAGAAGAAAAATTTGTTTGTAGGTTATTCATCTCTATCTCACTCCTTAGAGGGTAATTGCACATCGAACAACTATAGGCCTGTTAGTTGTGAGCAGTGCGTAACTTGTTTTCTTACCCTTATTGTAGGTGAGACACATTTCGACCACTGTGCAATTTCTCACACCACCCGTGTGAATTTTCTCACATAAAAGTCATTTGTCACATTAACACCATGGAAAAAGTGTTAAAAAACGTTGATGTATCAAGGTCACTTTAACACACTAAAGAAATTCTCGTTCACAAAATAGTCATTGTTCAGCTAGTTTTTTAGTAAGTCTATAAGAAATACCTTGCTATCTTTAATACTTAATAAAATAGAAAAAGATACGAATAGACATAGCTATTCGTACCTCCATTTTCACTGTTGTAGAACTTTAGGGATGTACGCGCAATACGGATCACTTTCAAGGTAATCATTCGTTAATGCATAGGCTCTTGCCCTGGATCCCCCGCAAAGTTCTTTAAAGTCACAAACCCCACATTTCCCTTTTAATAACGATTTATTTCGTAAATCCTTCAAAATTGGACTTTCACGATAAATGGTAGGAAGAGGTGTTTCACGTACGTTTCCACATTTCACAGGTAGAAAGCCGCTTGGGTATACATCACCGATATGACTGATAAAAATGAAGCCATCACCATCGTTGACACCCTTAGGGGCTCTTCCTAACGTATCAAGTCGTTTTGTTCCTTGTTCCTTTAGGTTTAAGCGTTTCTTTTCTTGGAGAGCAACACGGCGATAATGCGGTGCCTCTGTTGCCTTGACTCCGTAGGGCATTTCTTGCTGTATTTTATACAGCCACTTCATCACTTCTTCATGTTCTTCGGCGGATATCATATCTTTTTCCATTCCTCTACCAGTAGGAATTAAGAAAAATAAACTCCAAAGGACGGCATTCATTTGTTTCACTTTTTCAGCCATCTTTGGTAAATCATCTAAATTATATCTCGAAACTGTTGTGTTAATTTGAATAGGAATTTCTAACTCCTTTAAATAGTCAATGCCTTTCATAGTTAAATCGTAAGATCCTCGAGTTCCGCGAAAATGGTCATGTATTTCCGCTGTTGAACCATCGAGGCTAAATGCCCATCTTGATAGACCAACTTCCTTTGCTTGATCAATTGCCTTTTTCGTTACTTTCGGAGTTGCACTTGGGGTCATGGAAACTGGCAACTTCTTTTCCTCAATTGCATACCTTGCCAATTCGTACAAATCAGATCTCATTAAAGGATCTCCGCCGGTAAAAACAAATAATGGGTTATCCATTGTAGCTATTTCATCTATTAATTTCTTACCTTCTTCAAAAGAAAGTTGTCTAGGATCTGCTTGGTATTGAGCTTCTGCGCGGCAGTGTAAGCATTTTAATGCGCAGGCTCTTGTTACTTCCCAAATAACAATGAACGGATTTTCATCATAATTTTTTGGTTTTGTAGATAGAAAAGATAAATCCATGGTATACCTCCGTTCTTTCAATAAGGATATTATTCTTATGCTTATATGATAAGCGAACTAGTTTTCATTGACAGTGAGATATATCACAAGCAAATAAATCAAACTTAATGCAAAAAAAGAGACGGTTTCTAGTATCGTCTCTCTTTACTATTAAGCTATTACTTTTGAACTTTTTTGATCTACCATTAAATGAAAGAATTTATCCCATGTTTCGTTACAAAGATCTTCAATTTGAGCTTGAGTAGCGTTATCGATATGAATACCGCCTATAATGACCGTTTTTTGTTGAAATGTACTACACCAAACCTTTGCTAATTCAATAAACAAGTCTTCTTCTTTGTGGTGAGGGAAGCCGTAACTAATAACCGTTACTTCTCCTTCTTCAAATGTGGCAATTACTACTGCACCTATATGAGGTGCAGTTCCACCAGATATAACGATTAGATTATCAGTACCCACATGTTTTAATTCACAACTAATCATTGTTTCTTCCTCCTAATGTCAGTGGATTTTATCCAATAGTAGCAAATAGGATTGTGAAATAATGTGAAGCAAATCACAGTTAAAAAGAATATTCCACTTCTTAGGTTATTTGTGTCAAAAAAAGTAACTCTACTCCTGTCAATAAAGGTGTGACAATTTTCACACCTTTTCAATTGCATAAATGATATTGTAAGGAAGGATAACTCGGCCCAATAAATAAATATGGCTATAATCCGGGACTTTCAACATATAAATTTCTTCATTTTGAGAGGTGATACAATTGCCTAGAACTGGCTTTTTAGATAACATCCCAATCTTTTCAACGTTACCAAGCAATCAAAAAATTCAATTAGTTGAGATTGTTCAAACGAAGAAAATGACCAAAGGAGAAGTATTATTTCATGAATTTGATCCCGCTGAGGCCATTTATTTTGTGAACGAAGGAAAAGTTCGTATTAATAAAAGTACACCTGACGGGAAGGAAATTGCACTTTCCATTCGCCAAGCTGGTGATATGTTTGCAGAAGTAGCTTTGTTTGCCAGTGCAGGTAGCACCTACCCTGCTACAGCAGCCTGTATCGAGAGTGGTTATGTTTCGTTTATAAAAAACGAAGAACTAGAGACCTTTCTACTCCAACATCCACAGTTAGCCATCTCTATGTTCCGCTTTGTATCTGAAAGACTTCGAATATCGCAAACAACCTTAAGAGATGTAGCTCTATATGGCAAATTTGGGGCATTAGCTGCCACGTTAGTACGTTTAGCAGATGAATATGGTGTAGTGGTTACTGAAGGTATAAAAATAAAACTAAAGCTTACTCACGAAGATTTAGGAAGTTTTTTTGGTGCCACCAGAGAAAGTGTAACAAGATTAATGAACCAATTAAAACAACAAAATATAGTCACAAAAAATCAAGGATACTTAATTATTCATGACCTAGATCTTCTAAAAGAGTATATAAATTAGAAAACTATGCAATAATTTGCATAGTTTTCTTTTGCTTATTAGTTTCACTTCTCATCTAAAATTGCACCATAGAAAAAAGGCGAATATTATGATCGCCTTTTGCTTTGTTCAAGAGATTGGGGGTCAAATGAACAAGAAGAAGTATTTCATGTCTTTTCATCCAGAGAGCTCTACTAGTCAGCATTGACCATTAAAGCCTCAATTAACGTTGTTATTTGGTAACATTTTTAGGGTTTCTATCTTATTTTCTTTGTTATGTTAGCTTTAGTTAACGAGTACAATTGCTTACCATTTTGGGCGAATGGATTAGAATTATTTAACTATTGCTTACCTTTATCATACGTTTATTATACATGATAATCTGTGAGATACATCACAAAATGACTTCGTTTGCTTGTGAAGGTTTTGTGAACGTAATTTGGAAGCATCTGCTAGTCAAATAACCAATGAAAAAACGATAATAAACTTAAAAGTAAATACTTTTTAATGAAATAAAAAACTTGGCAATTGCCAAGTTTTTAGCTACCCATTAATGCGACCAAAATCGCTTTTTGCACATGAAGTCTATTTTCCGCTTGATCAAAAATAAACGAATTTTTCCCGTCAATAACTTCTATCGAAACTTCTTCACCTCTATGAGCTGGTAAACAATGAAGGAACATGTAGTCATTCTTAGCATACTTAACTAATTCCTCATTAACTTGGAATGTCTTAAAATCAGCTAAGCGCTTTGCTGTTTCTTCTTCATACCCCATACTAGTCCAAACATCTGTATAAATCACGTCGGCTCCTAATACAGCTTCGACTGGGTCGTTAGTTAGTTGAAATTTAGCACCTGTTTCTTTACAAATCGCTTTAATTTCTTCAACAATCCATGGTTTCGGTTCGTAGCCAACAGGTGTAGTAATCGTTACATCCATACCTACTTTGGCACAACCTATTAATAAGGAATGGGCGACATTATTTCCATCACCTACATAAACAGTTTTAATCCCTTTAAATGTTCCTTTTGCTTCATAAATTGTCAAGAGATCTGCCATTGCCTGACAAGGATGGAAATCATCAGTTAGAGCATTTATCACAGGAACTGTTGAATTATTTGCGAGCTCTTCAATAATCTCATGTCCGTGTGTACGTATCATGATTCCGTCTACATATCTTGAAAGCACCTGTGCCGTATCAGAGATCGGCTCGCCCCTACCTAACTGCGAATCTTTTGAGCTTAAGAATAGAGCAGATCCACCAAGTTGATTCATGCCAACTTCAAAAGATACCCTAGTTCGAGTAGATGATTTTTCAAATATCATAGCTAAAGTTTTCCCCACTAGGAATTGATGTGGAATTCCAGCTTTTTGGTATTGTTTTAATAACTGAGAAAAGCTCAATAACTCTAGAACTTCTTCTGATGTATAGTCTAGTAAAGTAAGAAAGTGTTTCCCTTTATACTTCTTTATATCAATTCCCGCATCAAGTAACGACATTGTAGTCACGACGCTTCACATCCTTAGTCTATTATTTTGTTCCCTACTGAACTACCTTTTCCTTTTCATAAAGTGCTAACCATTGCTCGATTGGGTTCACCTTATATTCTGTCTGAGCTAGGCTAGTAACGATGTGAGTAAACGTTGATAGCTCCGTCACGACTGGCAAACGGTTTTTAAGTGCTTCTTTTCTTCTGTTTTTCACATCTTCACTTTTAGACTCTACACACAAATAACAAACACTTGCGTCACTAATTAACCAGTTGTTGAAAGAAATTGTCTCATCCGTAACCACTTCATAGTTAAGACTCTCTAGTTGCTTTTTTATCGGAAGAAACTCTGTTGTTTGACTACTATCAATATCACAGAAGACGGTTCCTTCTCGTTTAAATATTTCTGGTATATCTCGTTCTCCCCAAACGAATACTTTTCGAAATGCTTCCTCAATGTCCTCGCTTATCGCAATTATCTCTCCAGTAGATTTCATCTCAGCTTCTAACTTTGGGTCTACATCTGGTAATTTTGAGTAAGAGAAAATAGGTGCCTTTACTGTAAAATATGGGGGTTCTACTTGATATCCTAGTTTGTCAACAAGGTCTATTAGATTGCCATTCATTAATAAACTTACGGTATGCCCAATCATATTCATTCCCGTCACTTTACTAAGAATAGGAACGGTTCGAGATGCTCTCGGATTTACCTCTAGTACATAGACTTCATTTTGATAAATGACAAATTGTATATTAAACACACCCTTAAATTCCATTCCACGTGCGATTCGATGTGTATATTCAATAATCGTTTTTTTATCTGATTCAGAAACCGATATTGGTGGTATGACAGAGATACTGTCTCCTGAATGAACTCCCGCACGCTCAATATGCTGGAACATTCCTGGTACTACAACATTTACACCATCTGTTAAAGCATCCACCTCAACTTCCATTCCAGGGTAGAAAGCATCTAGTAAGATTGGAAAGCCAACCGTGTTGTTCTTATCATCTAGATATTGAACTATTTCATCTTTCGAGTAAAAAGTCATCATTCCCTGACCACCGATAACATAGGAAGGACGAATTAACACTGGAAACCCAATAGTCATTGCCTTCGTTAAGAGATCATCATGATCAAAAGCAGTTACACCAGGTATATGAGGAACATTTACTTCTCTCATAAACTGATAAAAGCGCTCACGATCTTCTAACTTATCAATTGTGTCATGATTTGTTCCTAGTAACGGTACTCCTGCCTCTTCAAGGTCTTTCACTAATGAAATGGCAGTTTGCCCGCCTAGCTGAACAATTACACCCTCTGCCTTTTCAAGTTCAATAATATTCAATACATCCTCAGTGGTGATAGGTTCAAAGTATAAGCGATCGGCGATTTCATAATCGGTACTAACCGTTTCAGGATTATTATTAATTAAGATCGCTTCGTAGTTCTGTTGTTTTAACGCCAAAACACCATGTACAGAGCAGTAATCAAACTCAATTCCTTGACCAATACGAATTGGACCAGAGCCTATAATAATTATTTTCTTCTTTGTCGAAGTGGTATCTACATCCTGCTCCCCACTCCAACTTGAATAATAATAGGAAGTTTTTGCAACGAATTCACCTGCACAAGTATCTACCATTTTGTAAGAAGGATGAATATTGTACTCATGTCGTTTTTTTCGAATATCATCTAGAGTTACATTCCAGATCATGGCTAACCATTTATCAGAGAAACCATGTTCTTTAAATTGTCTTAGTTCCTGACTCGTAACCGAGTGATAGGAAAGGTTTTTTGCCTTAGTTTCTTGATTAATTAAAAAGCTCCAACTGTCTAAGTAAAGATAATTAATTTTTGTTACTAAATGAAGTTCTTCTACTGTTACGTCCCTTCTAAGCAATTCTAGAATTGCAAAAAAGCGCAGATCATCAGCTACTTTCACACTCTGCCACAGCTCCTCGTTAGAAAGCTGTTGTACAGTTGATAGTTCTAAACCAGTAATTCCTTTTATATCTAAGGAACGAACTGCTTTTTGAAAGGCAGACTCTAAATTTCTTTCAATAGCCATTACCTCTCCAGTTGCTTTCATTTGTGTACCAAGTTTACGATTTGCCTGTGGAAATTTATCAAATGGCCAGCGCGGAAACTTTACAACACAATAGTCTAGTGCAGGTTCAAAACTAGCGAATGTATGTCCTGTCACGGGATTTATTAACTCATGTAGGTGATAACCTAAACTCAATTTAGCAGCGATTCGTGCAATTGGATAACCTGTTGCTTTGGATGCTAATGCACTTGACCTACTTACGCGTGGATTAACTTCGATTAGGTAATACTGTTTACTATACGGATCTAGAGCAAATTGAATGTTACAACCACCAACTATCCCTAAAGCACGAATAATCTTTACAGATACGGATCGTAACATTTGATATTCTACATCTGATAAAGTCTGCGACGGCGCAACGACAATCGAATCCCCTGTGTGGATCCCAACCGGATCAATGTTTTCCATATTACAAACAGTGATACACGTGTCATTTGAATCACGCATAACCTCGTATTCGATCTCTTTAAAGCCAGCAATGCTTTTTTCAATTAAGCATTGATGAATCGGGCTTGCTGTTAAGCCACCTTTTACCACTTTCTTCAAGGTCTCATCATCATCGACAATTCCTCCACCTGCTCCACCTAATGTGTAGGCTGGACGAACGATAATTGGATAGCCGACTTGCTCTGCAAATAATAGAGCTGCCTCAACTGTTTCTACAATTTCACTATCGGGTACTGGCTCTCCAAGTTGATGCATCAACGCTCGAAACTCTTCGCGGTCTTCTCCTTTCATAATTGACTCAATCGGTGTACCTAATAAAGGTACTTTATATTTTGTTAATATTCCTTGATTGTGTAGAGATAAAGCTAAGTTTAAACCAGTTTGACCACCCAACGTAGCTAAGATCCCGTCTGGTTTTTCTCTTTGAATGATTTTTTCAACACTTTCTACCGTCAACGGTTCAAAGTAAACAACATCAGCACATGCTTTGTCCGTCATAACAGTTGCGGGGTTATTATTTATGAGAATTACTTTGCAACCCTCTTCTTTTAACGCAAGGCACGCTTGTGTTCCCGCATAATCAAACTCGGCTGCTTGCCCAATAACAATAGGACCAGAACCAATGACTAGAATTTTGTTAATATCTTGACGCTTAGGCATACACTTTTTCTCTCCTCTTGCTACTCATGTCCGTTAGAAAATGTAAAAAAATCTCTTCAGAATCTGATGGCCCAGGATGAGCTTCAGGATGAAACTGCACCGAAGTAATCGGGAATTGTTCATGTGACATACCTTCAATTGATTTATCGTTAATGTTTACGTAGCGAGGCACAAAACCTGTTTCTACTAAACTTTCGTCCGTCACAAAGTAACTATGGTTTTGCGACGTGATGTAGACTTTATTCGTAAATAAATCTTGAACTGGTTGGTTTGCCCCTCTGTGACCGAAACGTAGTTTTTCTGTATTTCCACCAAAGGCCAAGGCTAATAACTGATGACCTAAACAAATACCCATAGTAGGATAAGCTGTTGCCAACCGTTTGATTTGTGGTGCCAGATGCAGTAACTTCTTAGGATTGCCCGGACCATTAGATAAAAGAATTCCATCTGGCTGAAAGCTATGAATGGTTTTCTCATCCGTATCAAATGGTACGACAGTTACTTTACAGCCTAATGTTACAAAATTTTTTAGAATTGACTTTTTATACCCAAAATCAATCATAACAACATGATATTCCCCATCCCCGTACGTTTCGATCGTTGTAGTAGAAGCTTCTTCCACAAGGTTTTTCGTTTCAATGCTCTGCTTTGTACGAAAGTCTACAGTTTTTGGATTTGTCGTAATAATCGCTCCCATATCACCCAATTCGCGAATTCTCTTTACAACCGCTCTAGTATCGACGCCTACTAAAATAGGAATAGAATACTTCTTTGCGTATTCTTCTAAAGATGTTTTTGCCTCATAATGATAGCCCTGATTTCTACATCCTTGCATAATTAAAGCTGTGGCTTGTGGTTTATTACTTTCTTGATCATTTCCGTTAATTCCATAATTTCCAATCAAAGGGTAAGTAAATACAACGATCTGACCTTTAAAGGAAGGATCTGTAATCACTTCCTCATAACCAGTCATACCTGTGAAGAAAACCGCCTCTCCATATACCTCTTGTTCACTACCAAGTAGTTCACCTTCAAAGAATTCCCCTGTAGATAATACGATATATCCCTTCACAATTCTTTCTCCTCTCTGCCTAGTAACGAATATTCATTATCACTAATGAATTTTTATACATTAGTCTATAAAAAAAATGATCTATTAAACTGGTACCTTATTTAACTCTGTAGCAATTAAGTGAATGGCTCGATCTAGTTCGTCAATTGTGACTGTTAAAGGTGGTAATAGACGTAATACATTTGGCCCAGCGTTTAAGACAAGTAAGCCGTTAGTTCTTAAGGAGCTTATCATACCGTTAACCTCCTGATCGCATTCAATTCCTACCATTAAACCTTTACCGCGGACACCCTTAACTATTAGAGACGTTTCGAGCATACTCGTTAGTTTCGTAGAAAAATAGTTACCCTTATCCACAACCGATTGTAAGAAGTCATCTTTAAAGATTATTTCGAGAGTGGCTTTAGCTGCTGCCATAGCCAATGGATTACCCCCAAACGTAGAGCCGTGACTTCCTGGACCGAAAGCTTCAATTAAATGTGCTTTTCCAATTAAGGCACCCACTGGGAACCCATTTCCTAATCCTTTTGCGACCGTGATTATATCTGGTGACAGCTGGTAGTGTTGATAACCAAACGCCTTACCTGTACGACCAATACCAGTTTGAACTTCATCTACAACAACTAGTAGGTTATAGTTTTCTTGTAGCTCATTGATTGTTTCAATAAACTCCTCACTGGCTTCATGAACCCCACCTTCACCCTGAATGACTTCAAGAAAAATGGCAGCTACATCCTCATTCACAGCTTCTTTAAGAGCACTGCAATCATTATACGGTACATAGTCAAACCCATCTAATAATGGTCCAAACCCATGCTGTATTTTCTCTTGACCTGTTGCCGATAAACTTCCCATTGTTCTACCATGAAACGATTGAAAAAACGTAATAATTTTCTTTTTCTTTGTCGCTTTTCTAACAAGCTTGATAGCAGCTTCATTTGCCTCTGTACCGCTATTGCAAAAGAATACCGCATCACCACTAGTGTTAGAAACTAGTAACTTTGCCACGTCTTCTTGCCCCTCAATTTGAAATAAATTAGAGACGTGCAAAACCTGATCAAGTTGTTTTTTCATTGCCTCATTAACAGCTGGATGGCAATGGCCCAAATTACAAACTGCAATACCAGCCACAAAATCTAAGTAATTGTTACCCTCTATATCAGTGAGTGTTGCACCATTTGCCTCTTTCACTTTAATCGGCCATTTATTATAAGTAGGAAATAAATAACTCATCAAAACACCTGCTTTATTATAATTTTCAATAATCAACATTGAATTGCTTTGCATTGAAACAAGGGTTTCAAAAAAACTACAATCTAGTTGTTAATAAGTTCCTTTTCCTTGACAATTTTTGTTCCTACTAGTTCACCGTCAGCCATTAAGTCCCCGCCTTTACCGTTAATAATAAAAACCTCTTCAATATTTCCTTGAAGACATTTGATGGCCGCATGTACCTTCGGGATCATTCCACCGTAAATCGTACCGTCGTTAATCATTTCTTGAATTTCCGCAACCGTCACTAGTTTCTGTAGTTGTTGATTTTTTAAAATTCCAGGTACGTCCGTCACAAAAATCATTTTTTTCGCATGGATACTTTCCGCGACTGCTCCAGCAGCGGTATCAGCGTTAATATTATAGTGGTTTCCCTCTCCGTCCATACCAATCGGCGCGATGACCGGAACTACGTTGATACTTAAAAGCTGTTGTAAAAGCTCACCATTTACATTTGTCACTTGACCAACAAATCCTAACTGCTCTTGGTTTACAGGAACAGCTTGTAACAAACCTCCATCACAACCTGAAATACCAATACAAGTTAGACCCACTCTTTGTAGATTGGTTACAATGGATTTGTTCACTTTACCTGTTAGCACCATCTCAGCAATTTCCAAAACTTCTGTTGTTGTTTTTCGGAGACCATTGACAAACTCGCTAGGGACATCTAATCTTTCCAACCAACTGTTTATTTCGGGTCCACCGCCATGTACAATCACTGGCGACATCTTCAAGTCCTTGAGTGATTTCATACTAGTAAAAAATTGTTCTGAAAGTTCCTTTAAGGTACTACCTCCACATTTTACGACAATGACCTCATTCATGCGTGCAAACTCCCCTTTATTACGTTCGATATCCAGCGTTTATCCTTACGTAATCGTATGTTAAGTCACAGCCCCAAGCTTTCCCAAAGCCGTCCCCTAAATGTAAATCAACATAAATCACAATATTTTCAGTTCCTAAATATTGTGTCGCTTCTTCCTCTGAAAATGGAATTGGCATTCCATTCTTTAATGTCTGAATTGACCCGATAGAAATATCAATAGTGTCTGGATTTATGTCAGCACCACTATAACCAGTTGCGCAAATAATTCTTCCCCAGTTCGCATCTGTACCATAAATTGCAGATTTCACAAGATCAGACCCAACGATCGCCTTTGCAACTTTGCCTGCATCTTCGTTAGTCATTGCACCTTTTACTTGGACCTCTATTAATTTTGTTGCCCCTTCTCCATCACGAGCAATTTTCTTGGCTAATTGCTCACAGGTCATTTGTAAACCTGACACGAATTGTTCCCATTCTGGATGCTGGTCTGTTAATGAATCATTTTTAGCTAAGCCACTAGCCATCACCACTACTGTATCATTTGTTGAAGTATCCCCATCTACTGTTATGCGATTAAAGGTTACATCAACAACCTGACTAAGTGCTTTTTGTAACCAGACTGGTTCAATGTTGGCGTCTGTTGTGATAAATCCAAGCATTGTTGCCATATTAGGGTGAATCATACCCGAACCCTTTGCAGCCCCGCCAAATGTAATCGTCTTACCATCAATTGTTGTTTGAAAACAAGCTCTTTTATTGATCGTATCTGTTGTTAATATCGCTTCATTAAATCTCTCAGCTGCATCAAATTTCTCTTGAGTTAGAGCCTTAATTTTCTTTATACCATTAACAATCTTGTCAATTTGTAAAAACTCACCAATAACTCCTGTTGAAGAAACTGCTACATAATGTTCAGGGATCTCAAAGACCTCTGCAGTTGCTTGCCTCATTGTATAGGCGTCTTCTACCCCTTTACTCCCTGTGCAGGCATTAGCGTTTCCACTATTCACAATAATTGCTTGGAGTTTACCTTCTTTTAAGATACTATCTTTGGTCACTTTGATTGGAGCTGCTTGAACTTTATTTAAAGTAAAGACCGCTGCACTACTAGCCGGAACCTCACAATAGATAACCCCTAAATCAAGACGATAACGTTTTACACCTGTATGAATTCCTGCTGCATAGAAGCCTTTTGGAGTAATGATACTCCCCGCTTCAACAGGAGTGATTAAATTAGTTTTCATAACTGTATCCAACTTTCTTCACCTCATTAATTATTTCCTATGGAAAAATAGGAGAGCCGTATAGACCGGTTGTTTCATTTATCCCAAACATGACGTTAAAATTTTGAACCGCCTGACCTGCAGCCCCCTTCATTAAGTTATCGATAACTGAAACAATGGTAATCCACCCGGTTCTTTCATCAAATGTAATCCCAATATCACAGAAGTTCGAACCGTATACCTCCTTAGTTGCCGGATACTCTCCCTCTTTTCTTATCCGCACAAATGGATCATTTTCATAAAAGTGCTGATACAATTCACGCAGCAACGTCTCAGTAACCCTAGTAGCCTGTGGTTGACAATAAATGGTTGACATAATTCCGCGTGTCATCGGCACGAGGTGAGTATTAAACTTAATTGGGCCTATTTGTTTGTTAGCATTCTTTAAAGCTTTTTCAATTTCAGGAATATGCTGGTGTTCATTGACTTTGTAAATCTTTAAATTTTCATTTACTTCACAATAACTTGTTCCTAGACTTGCTTTTCTACCTGCCCCCGAAACTCCTGATTTTGCGTCAATAATAATCGAGTTCGTCTCAACTGCAATATTTTTAAGTAATGGATAAAGCCCTAGTATTGTTGCAGTCGGGTAACAACCAGGGTTGGCTAGTAATCTAGCATTCTTTACTTCTTCTCGATTTATTTCAGTTAAACCATAGACCGCCTTCTCAAGTACTTCTAACGGTGCCGCCGTTTTCTTATACCATTTTTCATAAACAGTAGGGTCTTGAAAACGTAAATCGCCTGATAAGTCAATGACCGCTACGTCATGCTTCATCAATGCAGGTGTAATTTCCGTAGAGATACCAGATGGTGTAGCCAAAAACACAACATCTGCACTCTTAGTTATTTGCTCTATGTCAATTGGTTGTAATCGATGTGTTGAGATACCCGTCAATTGCGGATAGCTTTCAGCAATTTCCACTCCTGCTTGGGAAGACGAGTGGAGTGTGAACTCATCAACGTATTTATGTTGATGTAGAAGCCTTACCAATTCTGCTCCTCCGTAACCAGTTGCCCCAATAATTGCTGCTTTCATGTTTCTCCCTCATTTCCCTCGTTAGTTTATGTAACAATATTATGATGTTTTTTATTATATGTGTGAATAAAAATAAAATCAACTGTATTTTTATTTTTATTTTCAATTTTCTGCAATACAATTAAATCAGTAATAGTCCAAGTTATAAAAAGATTAACTAATTATAATTTTATTTTTATACAATACCACACTATAGCAGCGCAACCTCAGGATAAAGACGATTTTCCAAGTAAAAAACTGCAACAAGAAACTGTAGGGAAGATCTCGCTTGGATTTAGACAATTATGTCAGGTTGAGATCATACTTTCCTTTAATGTAAAAAAAAGCTGCCCTTAGGCAGCTTTTTTATCCTCCACTTACTGGCGGAATAAATGCAACAACATCATTTGCTTTAATTACATCCGACTCTTCCACGTACTCTTCATTAACAGCCATCATCGCTCGGTCTACTGGCAATGTTGGATATTGCTCCTTTAAATATTCCTTCATTTCCAATGCTGTCATTTCCTCTTGTTCAATCGTTAGTTCTCTGGTTCCCACGATTTCTTCTAACTCAGCAAAAAATAGCACTTTTATCATGATAAATCCCCCTCCTCTGGTTTTCCTGTTGGATAAGGAGTTTTTTCGAGTTGGTCACCAATCCACTCTTCGCCATCCTCCCAATGCTCTTTTTTCCATATTGGGACAATTTCTTTAATTCTCTCAATCGCATAGCGACTTGCATCATATGAATCAGCTCGATGAGGCGTTGAGACCGCTATAACTACCGCAATATCAGTAATATCTAAACGTCCGATTCGATGTGAAATCGCTACCTTGGCATCTGGCCATCGCTTTTGTATTTCGTCGCCAATTTGAGCTAGTTTTTTTTCTGCCATACTAACATAGGCATCATACTTTAAATAAATCGTTTTCTTTCCTTTTGTTAACTCACGAACGGTACCGATAAACGTATTTATTGCACCAGCATTTGGATGCACTACTTTATCAACAACCTCCTGAATAGAAATGACTTCATCAGTAATTAAAAATAGTTTTTCACTCATCTTCTTATCCTCTCAGTTTTTCTAGTAAGAACTTCAAATAGTTACTTTCAGCTTCTAGCTCGTAAGACTCTATTTGTTTTATCTCTTCGGGCAGTGGGATCCAAGAAATCACACAGATGATATTTTCTAGCAGTGTTAATAGCTTCAGATCACTCAATTCTTTAATAAGAACTACTTTGGGAAATGGTGACTGTTTAAAACCTTCAATAACAACTACATCAAGTGGAAAATTCGAGTATAGCTCTAGTAATTCATTTGGTGTCCATTCTTTTTCCCGAGATACATTTAGCTGAAGAGCTCCTTTACTAACTGCTGCTGATACTTTTGCTCCTGCCTGGCGATGTCTCCATGAGTCTTTTCCATCATCTAAAGACATTAACTCACCACCGTGACCATGGTGTTTAATAGTCCCAACACGAAGGCCTTGCTGCGTTGCAAATGATACTAGTTTTTCAACTAGTGTAGTTTTACCACTATTACTATATCCTGCTACTTGAATAATCCTCATTAGAAAGCTCCTACTTATTAATAATCTCTTTGCTACCTTCGCCATTTAATAACAAAACATCAACAACATCACCCTTTTTATAACCTCTCGTACCTCCAGGTAAGACGACTAATGCATCTGAATTCGCAAGCGACGTAACAACACCTGACTTATCTAAGCCCACAGGCTCTGCAAAAGCTCTCCCTTCCTCAATCGTCATTTTACTTCGAATAAAACGGACGAATGGATTAGGTTTTGGAAAATCTGCTTTTAGGGTAGCTTTGACCATTTGTAAATGAGGTTTCTTTGACCCTAAATAAAGCTGTATCCACGGACGAACCAATAATTCAAAACCAACATAACACGCAGATGGGTTTCCTGATAAACCAAATAACAACTTACCATTGTATTCAGCTACTGTCGTTACACTTCCCGGTCTCATTCCTATTTTATTAAAGAGTACGTTGGCACCCAACTTCTCGTAAATAGCAGGTAAATAGTCAAAGTCACCTACAGAAACTCCACCCGTAGTAATTAATACATCTACTTCTTTTAAAGCCTCTGTTACTGCCTCGTAACAATGATCAAAGTCATCAACAAGTTTACCATAATACTTTGAAATAGCACCTGCTTTTAATATTTGAGAGTTAACCATATATGCATTGCTATTACGTATTTTTCCAGGTTCTAACGGCTGATCAACATCAAGGAGTTCAGTCCCAGTAGCATACACACCCACAATCGGTTTTTTAGCAACTGGTACCTTATGATAACCAAAGGTTGCTAATAGTGCTTTAACCCCCGGATCCACTTGTCTACCTGCCTCAACTAGTATGTCTCCTGTTTTCGTTTCTTCGGCTTGAAAAGAAATGTTATCTCCTGGTTTAAAAGATCTTTTGATCACTATATATGTTTTTCCGTCTCGTTCTATTTCCTTTGTTAGTTCAAACATGACGATCGCATCAGTCCCTTTAGGCATCTCTGCTCCTGTCATAATTCGAATAACTTGTCCTTCTTGTGGAACCTGCTTGGCAAGAGCACCAGCACCAACAGTTTCAATGACTTCAAGCTCAATTGGATTATCGCGGGTTGCTTTTACAGTATCAATCGCTCTTACAGCAAAACCATCGAGAGGCGAACGATCAAAAGGTGGGATATCATGGTCTGCTTTTATTGGAGCTCTTAAATAGCGATTATCGCTTTCATTAATTGGTATATACTCTAATTCACCTATTTTGGTAAACTGTAACACAGCTTCTATGGCTTCGTGCACTTTTATCGGTTTTCGGTCTAAATACATATGAAGTCACACCTTTCGCAATTCTTTCACCATTTTAACAAATAAAAGGTATAGTAACTATGATGTTTTTCACATTTTTGGTATCTATTATCCCTTATTTCTCTCATTTTAGCTAAAATAATCATGATAGATACAAGTTTATTATAAAAAAGCTTTTTTCGTAAACATTATGGCTTTTTTTACGAAAGTAACAAACTTTACTAAAACAGCCTATAAAAATGATCTTTATCCAAATGAAAAGGATGCCCCTTTAAGGACATCCTTTTCATTACTACCTATTGAACATAGTGTCCGATTTCCAATTGGGACCCTTTGTCACAGTTAGTGCATATGTTTCTTAGGTCTCTCATCTGGCGTTGCCAATATTTTTTCAACATCAACATCCCCAACTACAAACTGATGTTTTTCCATCCGGTGCATACCCTTTGCTGTCACATGATAATAAATATAATATACACCTTCTTCAGTCGCGGACCAAGTAACCTCGTAGACTCCATCACCTTTTTCTACCCCTTCAACACTTCGATATGTGTCAGGGTTTCCATGTTGCCATATCTCGAAGATCACTTCACTTACGTCTGTAACAGGTTGATTTACTTGGGTTACCGTTGCTTGGGTTACCATCTCTTTGTCTAGCTCAAGTTCAGTCACAGTTTCTAGCTGTACCTCGATCGGGTCTAAAAAGTTTACTTCTTCTGCTGCGTGATCCTCATGACCACATGCAACAAGTATAGTCGCCAAGAACATTACACTCATAAAAAATAGTTTTTTCATATACAAACTCCTAACGAACCACTTTCTTTAAATCTTTAATAACAGCTTTTGCATTAAAGTCTGTATTACCATCGTAAATCCGAATTACCTTACCCTCACCATCAACTAAAAAGAAGTTTACACTATGCATGATGTCCTGTGAATCTGGGATTTCTTGGATGAGTGATTTAAAGGAAGCTCTTGAAAATTCTTTGATTTCGTCTAAAGTATAGCCTGTTAAAAAATTATAATTCGAGAAATCTGCACCATATGCGTTACCATATCGTTTTAAACCTTCAGGATCATCAAAATCAGGATCAACCGTAAAAGAGACAAACTGTACATCAATTTTAGACTTTTTAGCCTCTTCTTGAAGAATCACCATATTTGGTGTCATTGTCATACAAACAGTCGGACAACTAGCAAAAATCATATTGGCAATCCAGTATTCCCCTTTTAAATTTTCAGAACCAAATGGTAAGCCTTCTTGATTTACATATTCAAAGTCCACGACTTGCCAATCGGCTTCTGTTAAATCAACTACTGTTCTAGGTTTTACTTCAGGGGAGCCATACAAAAAACCGCAACCTGATAATAGTGCAATAAAGCTTAACAGTATACCAATTTTCATCTTCTTCATTATTAAACACCAACTTTATTTTATTTCTGGATTCATCATTTCAAAATTTGGAATGACGACTTTTTTCCGATCACGTTTCATCCATTGCTTAAACGTATACCCGATCGCAACCCCGTAAACCAATTCTTGAGTTACTTTCATTAATGCGCCACCAAATTGCTGATCATGGTGAGGCGAAAGCAATCTAAGCGGAGTTTCCCCCGAAAATAGTTCATACGGGATAGCTGCACCTGGAGGTAGACAATAACTCATGGCAACGGACCAAGTACTTACATCTGTATACATGGTATAAAGCGGTCCACCTGCAAAAATAACTAATACACAAGCGGGGGTGAATAAAACACCACTAGCAAACATGTAAGCAATTTTTTTCAGTTCGGTAAGTTGTCCATCTTGTTTTGGGAATACCGGTGTAATATGCCACCACATTAAAAAGGCAGCAAATAACATTCCTAGCTGATAAACATTGTGAAGACCATTATTTGTCATCAATCGATCAAACGTAAAAGGCAAATGATAAAAAGAAAACATTGCATTAAATAAAATAAGACCAATTAGTGGGTGCCCTAGTAATTTGAACGGAGCACGTATCAAAGGAAATTTTCCTATGGCTTGGAATATCCAATGGGGAATTCCAATTAAAAGCAGTGGCGGTGCTATTAAATAAACAATGGCCATTGAAAACATATGCATACTTAACATTAAGTGTCCAAGAACATAAAGGGGTCCACCAAAACCAAAGTACACAGCTAAAAGACCTAAATGAAAATAAACCTTTTTCTTTACAGGTACCTCTTCACTATCTTGAAATCGATTTCTCATAGGGCCTGTAACATAAAAATATAAACCACTTATTAATAAGAGGATCACTATTAGTTCTGGGGTCCAAATCGTTCTGAATGTGAAGGACGAAAAGAATTGTTCAATCATATTTTTCCCTCCTCGGATTCAAATATCGGAGTTTTATTATATACCTATACTAGTTATAACATGAATAAAGTTCGAATTGTATTAATATGTTTTGGAAATTCAACGATTAAGAAATGAGAAGGCGTGGTAAGTAAGTTATTTTAGACAATATTTGGTTAGGAAGTTACAATAAACTTGTTATAAGTAATTGGTATACAAGGAGGATTTATGCAGCATTTAATTGCTATTGATTTAGACGGTACTCTATTAACAGACAAAAAAACAATTTCATCAAGGAATAAACAAGCAATCCAAAAAGCTAGGGATAATGGTCACATTGTATGTATCGCTACCGGAAGACCCTTCCGTGCAAGTCAAATGTACTATCAAGAGTTAAATTTGAATACACCAATTGTTAACTTTAACGGTGCTTTTGTTCATAATCCCCTACATAAAGGGTTTGGGTATTATCATACGCCGTTAGAGCTTGAAACAGCAAAAGCGATTATTGAAACCTGCGAGGCGTTTCAAGTTAAGAACATTATGGTGGAAATAATTGATGATTTTTTCCTAAGATATTATGATGAAGTACTAATTGAAACCTTTACCATGGGAGAATCTCCAGTAAAGTTCGGAAATCTTCATCACATCATAAAAGATCACCCAACCTCTATACTCATTCATCCACAAGATGATCATGTCAAGCAATTAAGAGCTTTATTAAAAGATGCCCATGCAGAGGTGATTGACCAACGAGTCTGGGGAGTACCTTGGAATATTATTGAAATCATAAAGGCAGGATTAAATAAAGCCATTGGTTTACAAAAGATTTCTGAATACTATTCAATTCCTAAAGAGCGAATCATAGCTTTTGGTGATGAGGATAACGACCTTGAGATGATTGAATATGCCGGGATTGGTGTAGCTATGGAAAATGCCATACCAGAACTTAAAAAACTTGCCAAAACTGTTACTTTAACAAATGAAGATGATGGTATTGCAAACTTTTTAGAGGATTACCTCAAGTTATAATCCCAGAGTTGTCTTTGGAAGTGAAATTTGCCAGTGTAGTTTTTCAGTTGCGTGCAAAAAATAAGCTCGTACCTTTCTAACTAAAGGAGAGATCATGATGAGCAAGAAATCTAAGTCAAAACGATTTGTTCAACAGGGGAAAGATTTTGTTCAACCTGCTAACGAGCGAAAACGCGATGTTACAACACTTGCAGATATTGAAACCAAAACAAATAAAGGGGATTGTTAATGGGTAATCGACTATTTCAACAAGCAAGATCACGTGTAGAAAAAGCTGAGATGATGGTAAGACAAGCGTCTACTCCGGAAGAACTCTCTGCAGCGAATGAAGAAATTAGCAAGGCTAAAAACGACTTATCTTCTGCATTCGCCCAATCCTCTATTGCAGAAAAAAGACAGCTTGCAGATTTACAAGACCAAGTTGACCAGCTAGAGAAGGATTTACCAGAATATCGTTAGGACAGACTAGAGGATTTCCTCTAGTTTTTTTTCATGAATCCACTATGTATGTTTTTTAAAACTTCTGCTATTATTAACTTTTAGAATATAAATAACAATTGAATGAACACTGAACAATATTTTGGGAGGGTATTCACGTGGAGGTTTTCTTAGTAGAACGAACTGCCAGTCAAAGGCTTAGGGAAGAAATTGCTCAATTGATGATGGGCCAAATGGAGGCGATTGGTGACCGTCATGCACGTACTAACCTAAATAAAGCCATTGATTTAGCACTGCAAGAGGGCTCCCCAGCCAAGTTATTTGTAGTTCAGGAAACTGAACAAATTGTCGGCCTTGCTTTTTTTAACATTGGTATAAGCTTAGAAAAAGGCGGTCATTATATGTGGTTAAATGACCTTTATGTACATAAAGATTTTCGTCAAAAAGGAATTGCCAAGAAACTTTTACTTCATACACTGTTCTGGGCTGAGCAAAATGAGCTTAAAGGAATTGAACTTGAAACTGGAGTTAACAACCTTGCGACAAAGCGTCTGTATAACTCATTTGGGTTTCACGACATCGTCTCTAAACGCTACGGATTAGATATTAAGTAGAACCATTGAAACTGGTTAGGTAACTAACCAGTTTTCATTTTTCTAGAAGAAGATTGATTTTTCTTACAACTAATTAGTTATTTTCACTTCTTTTCAAACGCTCCTCTTCATACGATATAAAAAAAGCTTTTGACTTTTTAACGTAAGGAGGTATCTGATGGTTCCACATTTTTATGAGGCAGAATTCCATGACGTACATGTAGAATTGTCAAAACAATCGCTCCAACAATTCATCAATAAAATGATGGAATATAAATGCTCCCTCTACTGGCGCTACAACAACGATATTATCTACTTAATTATAGATACAAACCAATCCATTCATGAAATCCCCTTTAAAAAGAACGGTAACAAACTAACAATTAATGTTGATTGCCTCAAAGTCAGTGAGGAATTAGTAGCAAAAGCGCTAGAGTTGGTCTTAACAGAGTACCAAGGGAGCGGATTTATTAAAACTTACACCGAAGGGCCTCAATACATTACTTTCTTTAAGGATGGGGTGATCCAATCAATTACCGAAATTAATGGGGGTGAGAAAATCGTTATGAATCAATATGGTGCTATTGTTGAGTACCAGGATTTTGACCATGACCTTGAACCAGAGACCATTGTAAATATAATAAATCTGGAAATTGATTACACATTAATGGAACTACATGAAGCGATTCAAGCCAACAGGAACAACTCTATGACTCAATTAAAACAGAAATTACAACGTCTTATCACGAGAAAAAAGGAAATAGAGTTACTTCTATGAACCATAGTAAATTCGAACACCTAGCTACTAGGTGTTTTCTTTTAATTACACAGTTACTCGGATTTTTCCGTACTCTTTCACACAATTTTTCACATTTTCATAAATCGTTCACATCTACCTTCTCTTTTTTAATAAGACTTAAATTATAATAATGATAAAGAAGAAAGGTTAATCATTCCAAAAAATAACCTTATTCTAAGAAAAATTGGAGGGGGAACTCTAATGATGAAAAAAATAGTTCTATACGGTACGTTACTATTTTTACTAAGTCTAGGTTTAGTTGGCTGTGGAAGTAGTGATGCATCAACGGACCCAAATGCAGCTGAGCTTGAGGAAATGATTGAAAGGTTATTAAGCAATAACCTCCTCGTCCCATTGGGTGACATTCCGATTCCAGCCGACAACCCTATGACTCAAGAGGTCTTGGAACTAGGACAGATTTTATACTTTGATCCGCGCTTGTCCGGCAATAATGAAAGAAGTTGCATGACTTGTCACATTCCTGAGCTTGGCTATGGCGATGCCAGAGCAACGTTTGAAAAATTTGATGGTAGTGACGGACCTAGAAACTCACCTACAGTCATCAACTCAGGCTACTACACATCGAACTTCTGGGACGGTCGAGCGGCTTCTCTAGAAGAACAGGCATTAGGACCAATACAAGACCCTGGGGAAATGAACCAGCCGTTAGACGAATTAATCGTTAAATTGAAGGGTATTGACGGATATGAGGAACTTTTTATTAACGCTGGGTTTGAGGACGGAATTACTGCTGTTAATATCGGTAAGGCAATTGCTGCATTCGAGCGGCTAGTAGTGGTGAAAGACACCCCTTACGATCGCTTTCTTCAAGGAGATAGAGATGCTCTAACTGCCGAGGAAATTCGTGGATTAGACCTATTTACTAGTAAAGCAAGCTGTATCACCTGCCATCAAGGCGAAAATCTTTCTGATAACCTCTTCCACAATATTGGTATTGAAAGCGACGATAAAGGTCGTGCCGCGGTTACTGGAAATGACAGTGATTTAGGAGCAATTCGAACTCCAGGACTTTATGGGCTGACCCATACAGCGCCTTACATGAGAGATGGTAGTATTGCGACTCTAGAGGATGTTGTTGAATACTACAATCGTGGCGGAGATAATCATCCTAATAAAAGTGGTTTAATAAACCCATTAAACTTAACTGATGCAGAAAAAGCTGACCTTGTTGCGTTCTTAAGAGCACTTGGTGGTCAGCCACCAATTTTCACCAAACCAGAATTACCTGGAATGAACTAAAAAACAGCTAAGCACTTGAAGCTATGTAGTCCTAACGTTATAAAAAAAAGAGATCTATTCAAACTATGTTGAATAAATCTCAATAATAAAAATTGAAAAACCATTATTATTATACTACAGATATGTAGAAAAGTTAGCTGGGTATTTCAACCAGTTAACTTTTTTTACTATCTATTTTTTGGATTTAAGCAACAATCAAATATATTACATAACCTTTAATTTCTTTTTTTTAAATACAGAAATATAAAAAGCTGGTACTAGAACAACTGTAAAGATTGTCGAGAATAGCAAACCTGAGATAATCGATATTGCTAATGGTTTAAATAATACATCTCCACTAAAAGCTATCGGTAATAAAGCTGCTATTGAAGTTAATGCCGTTAACAAGATTGGACGTAATCTAGTGCGACCTGCTTCAATTACTGCATCTTCAAGCTCATAGCCATCTCTTACCCTCTGCTCAATAAACTCGATTAGTACAATTGAATTTCGTACAACTATTCCAGCTAGAGAAACAATTCCCATCATCGCCATAAAACCAATTCCTACTTGGGTAATAAATAGTCCAAAGATAGCACCAGAAATAGCTAAATAAACTGTACTCATAACAAGAATTGGTGTTACTAAAGAATAAAATTGAATAGCCATGACAATATAGATAAGAAAGATCACAATAAAGAACAATTTCGTAATTTCAATAAAGAAATCCGTTCTAGCTTCAGACTCTCCTCCAACAGTTATCGTGTACTCCTGGCTACTCTCCACTTCCTCAATAATAGTATCAATTTTCGCTTCTAATGCTGCTTTTTGCTCCACACCCGGATATGCTCTAATCGTAATTGTCCTCTGCCCATTCAAATGAGGGATTTTTTGAATTTGTTCACTTTCTCTCTGCTCCACCAATTCATTAACCCCTACAAATTCAGGCGGTCCTTCAAAATTTTGCTTACTTCTTAGTAAAATTTCACTTAAATTTACCTGTTCACCTTTTTCAACTTCATTAACAACGACTCTCATATTGACATTATTGGTACCTGTATCTAAGTTTCCAATCGGCAAACCAAGTGTCACTAGACGAATTTGCTCACTGACCTCACGTAATGAGAATCCATGTTTCTCGAGGGCTTCTCTATTCGGTAGGTATTGAATAGTAGTTAATGGAGAGCCTATATCGTCAACAACAACCCCGCTTCCTTCATTAGACTGTATTCTCTGTTTTATTTCACTAACAATTCTCATTAACTCATCTAACTCTGGTCCAGCTACTTTGATAGCAATCGGAGCACCTACAGGTGGACCTGTTTCAATCGTCGTCATTTTAATCTCGGCTTCTTGAAACTTGCTTCTTAGCTCTCCGGTCCATTTGGCAATTGTTTCATCTGCCTTTTGTAAGTCTCGATCAACCCTGAGTAGGATTTGCCCGGTATTCTCACCTGTCCCTGTCATAACTTGCCCAAAAAGACCTGGTAACCCTGCTCCGGTGTAAATAGAAATCTCTTTAATAGCCTCATCACCAGATAATTCGTTAGCCATCTCCAATAAATAATCATTTGTTTTTTCCATCGTAGTGCCAACAGGTAAGATAACATCTACTGTAACTTCGCTTCGATCCGCACTTGGGAAAAAGACAATCGGTATAAAAGGGATTAGTCCATATGCCAATGTACATACAACCAGACCGATGATACTTATTTTTACTGGAGTTTTTACTACTCTTTTTAAGATTTTATCACTGTACCAGTTTGCTAATCTTTCAATTTGTCCACCTAAAATTCCTAATTTCACTACCTGATCTTTCTTCGCGTTCTTTCTACGCCAACTTGAATAAATCGGGACTAGAGTTAAGGAAACGACTGTTGAAGCAATGATTGTTGTAATTAAGACACTTGGTAAGGCACGAATAAAATCACCGTTTCCTCCAGATAAAAATAACAACGGAAAGAATGTAAATACTACGGCTAGTGTTGATGTAATGATTGAAACTCTTACTTCTCTCGTACCTACTAACGCTCCTTTTAGGGCTGTATCTCCAAGTGAATATCGCCGTTGAATATTATCGTTAACCACGATGGCATCGTCAACAAGTATACCCAATGCAATGATAAATCCAATGATTGAAATTTGATTTAAGTCTACTCCTAAATAAGGTAGAGGAATTAGCCCAAGTATGATAGAAGTAGGTATGGCTAGAGCAACAATTATTGCTGAAAAGACATTCATACCAAGCAATGTAATGACTATGACAGCAAGTATTGAGAGCAAAAACGACAATGATAAATCTTTAAAAATCTGAGCGACAATCGTGTTCTGAGTATAAAAGAGATCAATTTCCACTTGATCTGGAAGTTCTTTTGTAAGATATGCTAGTTTTTCATCAATCTTTTTTTGAAGCGAAGGTATATCAACACCCGCCTCGGGTAGTACCGTAAAAGAAAGAGCTGGTGTTCCATTAAAAGTAATATAGTCTCTTGGGCTAATCATTCGTAATTCAACATTTCCAATATCACGAATATAGACTGGTTCATTGTCAGAAGTTAGACCAATAAACGTACTTTCAATGTCGGATATCGATTGATATGATTGTATGCTTAATTGAACTAAGGAACCATTTACTTCTTGTTTTCCAAGTGGGATTGTTTCCAACTCCCCTTTGAGGCTGTTTAATACTTGAGGAAGTATCATCCCTTTGCCTGTCATTTTTTCTGTTTCAAGACTAATAACTATTTCTTCTTGAGGTATACCTTTGACGATGGTCCCACGTACTCCACTAATGCCCTCTATTTCCGTTTGCCATTTCTCAAGATTGCCTTTTAATTGATAAAGGATTTCCCTATCTGCTGCTAACAAATGATACGAGCTTAATGCACCAGCTTGTATATCCTCACGTACGGTCGGGTTCAAGACTTCGTCTGAAAATGCACTACTAACTTGTGAAACTACATTTCTAACTTTTCCAAAAACTGCCACTTTGTCAATTCCGTCTTCTAATTGAATTGAAATAGTAGATGCCCCTGCGGCAGAAACTGATGTCAGTTCTTTTATTCCAACAATCGACTGTAATTCTTTTTCTAGTGGAGATGTTATTTCACGTTCAACTTTTTCTGGTGTTGCACCGGGATAAATAGTCGAAATTGTTCCGATATTAAAGGTGAACTCAGGTATTTCACGCTTAGGCAATTGAAAAAACGTGATCGTACCAACTATAATCAGCAGAACCAAAAACATTAAGGTAATCTTTGGTTTTTTTATTGCTACATCCATTCCTTTTTCCCCTCCTCGATTTGTATAAGTTAATTATATATTTTGTATAACTTTAATATATCACAACATCATAAAAGATCCTAAATATATGTGTTATTAAACACAAAAAAAGGAGATCATTCTCTCCTTTTTGGTGGCAAACAGTTTATTATAAAGGTTGCAAATTAAAAGCCTAGTAGCCTAGGAATTAGTAGCACTGCATCTTCCCAATACGTAATCACAAACAAAATGAAAATACCCATAATCAAAAATGGCAGAATAGCCTTTACCAGTTTTTCAAATCTTACTTCTGCGATTGATGAAACAATAAACAAACCAGTCCCCACTGGAGGTGTTAATAAGCCAATTGTCAGATTAATACAAATAACCACCCCAAAGTGGATTGGATCAATCTGAAAAGCAACAACTAAAGGCATTAATACTGGAATTAAGATAATGAGAGCAGCAATTCCGTCCAACACTGCACCTAGTAGGAGCAACATTAAATTCACAAGAAGTAAGAATACAAGTGGATTTTCGGTGAAGGATAGCATTGAATTTGCTACTAGTTGAGGAATTTGTTCAAACGCAATCATCCAACCAAAAATATTTGCCATCGCAATTAAAAATGTGACAGTAGCAGTGCTAATAACTGTATTTATTAAGATTTTCGGAGCTGTTTTTAGTTTTAATTCTCGGTACCAAAAAGCTCCGATCAAAAATGCAATTAGACAGGCAACGGCAGCAGATTCAGTTGCTGTAAATACCCCACTCAAAATACCAACAACGATGATTAATGGTACAAGGAGCGCTGGTAGTACGTTTACGGCGCTTGAAATAATTTCTTTTGAAGTCGCTTTCTCGCTTTTTGGGAAGTTGTACTTATACCCTAAGTAAGCAATTAAAGAAACGAAACCGACTCCATACATAATCCCTGGGATAATACCGGCCATAAATAACCCGCCTATAGATGTACCAGAAAGTGTACCGTAAATAATAAAGATCATACTTGGAGGTATAATTGGCGCTACAATTGAAGACGCGAGTGTCAGTGAGGCCGAGAATTCTCTCTTATACCCTTCCTTCTCCATTTCTGGAACCATTACTTTACTCATCATCGCAGCTTGAGCATTTGCTGAGCCTAAAATCGAAGCTAAAAACATGTTAGAAATGACCGTAACATAAGCTAATCCGCCTCGAACGTGACCAATTAATACTCTCGAGAATTTCACAAGTCTCGTAGTAATGCCCCCACTATTCATCAATTCTCCCGCAAGCATAAATAACGGAATAGCTAGCAATCCAAAATTTTCAAGTCCTGAAAAAAGTCTCATGGGCGTTGATTCTAATAACATGGGATTACCAACTAGTAAAAAATAAAGTACTGTTGTCATTCCTAAAACCAAAGAGATTGGAATTCCTAATAACAGCAAAATAAAAAATGCTAGGACCACCAAAATGGTCATTTCAATTCCCCCTCTCTAATTATAACAAGGAGATTTGACAGTACATGAATAGTCGCAAATGTTAACCCTACCGGAACCGCACTAAACGGAATCCACATCGGTAATAAAATCGCACTAGACTTCTGAAAACTAACACTAGGCGACAAAACCCATTTGTAGCTGTAGTAAAGAATTAAGATAAGAAATAGTATCATAAATAAATGTCCAATAATTAAAAGAACTCTTTTCATCGACTCCGATACATATTCAATAAGGATCGTAACAGAAGCTTGAGACTTATACTTTAGCCCCAAGCTACCACCAATAAAACTTATCCAAACTAGTAAAAATATGGATACTTCCCCAGCCCAAGATAAGGGGGAATTAAGGAAGTATCTAAAAAAAACGGCCAACGTAACAATGACAGCCATAGAAAACATAAGAACAACGGCAAGCGATTTTTCAATGATTGAAATACCATTGCTTAACGTCTTCACAATATCTCCCCCTTTTGTTTGTTTATTTTCGGAACTTTTCAATGAACTCTTTAATAAGTGGATCGAGCGCTCCATATTTTTCGTCAAATTCACGAATTTGCTCAGCAAAAACACTGGCATCTAACTCATACACATTCATTCCTTCATCTCGTAACAGCTGTTTAAACTCTTCTTCTTGTGCTGAGCGAGTAGTCACTGCAAAGTCTGCGGCAACTTGGAAGGCATTTCGAACTATTTGTTGATCTGCCTCAGACATTCCTTCAAACATTCCTTTATTAACGATAGCAACCGATGGCCAAACCATATGGTTTGTAACAGCTGCGTGTTTAACTACCTCGAAATACTTGTTGGTAATCGTCGCATCAAGGTCCATATCCATACCATCGATGACGCCGGTCTGAACGGCTGCGTAAACTTCAGGCAGCGGCAATCCTTCCGTTGAAGCTCCAGTTGAACGATAAAAATCTTGCATTGGTGGACTAGGCGTGACTCTAAGTTGTAACCCGGCCATGTCAGAAGGCGATCGTACTTCTCTGTCTTTAAAGAGCATCACACGTTGACCTGCAAATAAGTAATCCAGTCCAACGAGCCCCTGTTCATCTAAAGTAGCGAGTATTTTCTTCGCGACATCTGAAGTACGCGCTTCATGTGCCTCCTCAAGAGTTTCAAAAGCATATGGCATAAACCAGGCAGCAAAGGCTGGTGATCTTGAACTCATGTATGCAGATGTAATTAAGCCAAAATCAACTGACCCTGAGGCAATTTGTTGTACCATGTCAGCCTCAGTCCCTAATTGGCTAGCGGGATATATCTCTAAACTCATTCTTCCGCCAGATCGTTCCTTAAGCTCTTCCCCGAATTTTTCTGACGCTATATGCCACATATGATTCGTAGGTGTGATATGCGCCAACTTAAATGTATAGGTCTCAGTTGAACCAGCCTCTTTACTCGTACCACCACCCCCGCAAGCTGTGGCTAACAATAACATAGTAGAAGCTGCCAAGACCGATGCAATTCTCTTTACTTTCTTCACTCTAATCTCCTCCTGTTTTTGGAAATATATAATACTAGTAAAATAGGTCCTAAAAATAGACTAAATGAACTAGGGAGTGATAAATTGCTTCGGTGTAGACGTTTAAGTTGTGTTATGGATTGGTATTTTCCTCTTCTGTTTTGGTAATCCCAGACGTAGCCCAATGATCTTTAGGAAATTCAATTAACAGAACTTTTACTTTCTCTGGTGGCGTCATCAGACTACGACTAATTGCAAAGGTTACTTCTTTAATTAATTCTCTCTTTTGTTCCAATGTTCTTCCTTCAAGAATGTGTATGTGTGCTATCGGCATACCACTCTATTCCTCGACCCTTAGATTTAGTTGACCAAGTTGATCATATTTAACCTCAATAAAATCTCCTTCGTAGACATTGATGGCCTCGGTAATACCACCTGTTAAAATAACCATTCCTGCTTTTAATCCCTCATTGGTTCTATTTAACATTTTTACAAGTTCAACAACAGAGCGTACAGGGTGTTCTAAAACAGCAGCACCAAATCCCGTTTGTACGAGTTCGCCATTTCGGTACATCTCCACCTTCACTTGATCCCATTGAGTATGATATGGGGAGAAGGCTTGATTCCCTAGAATAAACTTTGTTGAAGAGGCATTATCTGAAACAACATCCTCTAGCGTAAAAGAAAAATTCTTGTAGCGACTATCAATTACTTCAAGTGCAGGTAAAATACATTCTGTAGCTGCCCAAACATCACGGCTTGTAACATGTTCTCCTTCGATGTCCTTATTTAACACAAAAGCAATTTCCGGTTCTACTCGAGGATGAATTAGACCTTTCATGCTCAACGTAGGATTTAATAATTCCATCGACCGGGTTAGCCTACCATAAATGGCTTCTTCTACTCCTACCGATTTTTGCTTGGCAACACTCGTTAAACCCATTTTCATTCCAATGAGTTCATCTCCACAGGCTATTGCCTCCTCAATCGCTAGTCTCTGTATTTCATAGGCTTCATTAACATGTAACGCCGGGTATTCAATTGTAATTTTGTCCATCTCTGTCCCGTTTTGTTGATGGAAATGAATATGTTTAGCTATTTGTTGTAAGTTCAACTGTCTAACCTCCCTGCACGGCATTCGCTTTTTGTTTTGCTAGTTCACTAGCAACATCGATAATCATATCTTCTTGACCACCAACCACTCTTTGCTTCCCTAGTTCTACAAGAATATCTCTTGGATCAAGTCCAAAACGTGTAGCAGCTGCGATAGAATGTAAAAGGAAACTAGAGTACACTCCTGCATAACCCAAAACTAGACTACCTTTTGTAATCTCTTGCGGAACTGGCAAAATTGGAGCGACGATCTCTTCAGCTACGTCCATCATCTTGTAAATATCGATCCCAGTCTTTATGCCTAAACGGTCAAGAACTGCTACTAAAACTTCAGTCTGTGTATTTCCAGCTCCTGCACCAAGGCATCGAACGCTGCCATCTATTCTAGTTGCACCTTCTTCAATAGCAACGAGTGTATTTGCCATTGCTAAAGAAAGATTGTTATGTCCATGAAATCCTATATTGATACTCAAGTTATCACGTAGTGCCTTTATACGTTCTCTCACTTGGTCAGGCAATAAAGTCCCTGCGGAGTCAACAACATATACTGTGTCGGCACCATAGCTTTCCATTAATTTTGCTTGGTAAACTAAGGTATTAACTGGTGCCATATGCGCCATCATGAGAAATCCAACAGTCTCCATCCCCAATTCTTTTGCAACCATAATGTGTTGCTTTGAGACATCAGCTTCAGTTACATGCGTAGCGATCCTCGCCATTTTAGCGCCAAGGTTCGCTGCCTCTTTTAAATCTTCAACCGTGCCGATACCCGGGAGGAGCAATACAGATATCTTCGCATGTTTACATACAGAAACTGCCGCCCTAATTAATTCAAATTCATCTGTAGCAGAGAGTCCATATTGTAACGATGAACCTCCTAGTCCATCGCCATGTGAAACTTCAATATAAGGCACTCTTGCCAGATCGAGTGCCTTTGCTACATCAACAACTTGATCAACTGTAAATTGGTGTTTAATAGCATGACTTCCATCCCTTAAGGCTACCTCTGTAATGATTACGTCACGTTCTATCATTTTGATCTCCTTTCTGTACTTTGAGGAGCTAAACTTAGTGGCTCTTTGCAGTTGTTTGTCGGTGTTTTGCTAACTCCTCAGCAACCCTAACTGCTGAGGCTGTCATAATATCAAGGTTTCCTGAATAGCTAGCTAGGTAATCTCCAGCACCTTCCACTTCCAAAAAGACTGTCACCTTATTTCCTTCAAATATCGGTTCTGTTCTTAGCCGGTAACCTGGAACGTATTCCTGAATTTTTTCTACCATTTTATTAATTGATAGGACAATCTCAGTTTCGTCTATTGTTTCTTTATCTACTAAACAGTAGACAGTATCCCTCATAATAATTGGTGGTTCTGCTGGATTAAGGATAATGATGGCCTTTCCCTTTTTGGCACCACCAATTTCTTCGATTCCTCGAGCAGTTGTAACAGTAAACTCATCAATGTTCGCCCGAGTTCCTGGCCCTGCACTTTTACTAGAAATTGTAGCGACAATTTCAGCATACCCGACTTGACTCACTTTATTAATTGCATACACAATCGGTATAGTAGCCTGACCACCACATGTAATCATATTCATGGTCGATTCATCCATGTGTTCACCTAGGTTAACTGATGGAACAACAAAAGGGCCGATAGCAGCTGGTGTTAAATCAATTAATTGTTTCCCTGTTCCTTTTAAGGCTTCAACGTGACGAACATGTGCTTTTGCTGACGTTGCATCAAATAAGATATCCGCTAGCTCTGGCTTTTCTAAAAATCCGTCGATCCCATTCATAATAATCGTGCAACCGTAGGCACTTGCACGCTTTAGGCCGTCAGATTTGGGGTCAATGCCAATCATTGTTGTTACCTCTACTAGCTTTGAGCGCTGGAGCTTCATTAATAGATCAGTTCCTATGTTTCCAGAACCAATTATTCCAACTTTCACTTTTCTCATTGGTGTTTATTCCCCCTCAATAAAACGCACATATACTTCTCCTAAAGCATCAAAAGTTGCCGTGAATTCATCGCCAGGCTTTGCATCAATCGCCGCGGATAAAGCACCCGACAGGATGATCTCTCCGGCTTTTAATGATGTACCGAATTGAGATAGTTTATTAGCTAACCATGCAACACAATTTGCAGGATGACCTAGAACATCCGAACCAATACCAGTATTCATAAGTTCACCATTTTTGTAAAAGCTCATTTTCACTTCAGCAAGTTTTAAATTTTGTACATCAACCGGTATCTTTCCAAGTACAAAGAGCCCAGAAGAAGCATTATCTGCAATCGTATCTGCTAGTTTTATTTTCCAATTTAAGATTCTACTATCTACAATCTCTAAAGCTGGTACAACGTAGTCAGTTGCACGGAGAACATCTTCAGCAGTAATTGACGGACCAAATAAATCTTCCTTTAAAACAAAGGCAATTTCTGCTTCAACTTTAGGCTGCATAACCCGATTAAATGGAATATCTCCTCCTACTTCAACTTCCATCTCGTTAAATAAATGTCCGTAGTCAGGTTCATTAACACCGAGTAAGTTTTGCATAGCCACTGATGTAAGGCCTATTTTCTTTCCAACGACGATTTGGCCTTGATTTAATTTTCTTTGAACAGTCTCTAGTTGAATTTGATAGGCTTCTTCCACACTTAATTTAGGATCTATCTCAGTTAGAGGCTGAACTCCCTTACGAATTTTTTCTGCATTAATTAAATATTCCGATAACTCTTTCGACTTCACTGTCAAAGAAAACACCTCCCTCTAAAGCTTGATCGTAATATTAGATAACTCACTATAAAAATCAAAGCTATGCATGCCACCTTCACGACCTAAGCCACTTTGTTTCATTCCTCCAAACGGTGTACGCAAGTCTCTTAAGTACCAAGTATTTACCCAAATAATCCCAGCTTGAATTTGGTGTGCAACTCGGTGTGCTCTCCTCAAGTCATTCGTCCATATGGATGTCCCTAATCCATAATGAGTATCATTCGCTTGTTCGATTACTTCCTCTTCTGTCTCAAACGGCAAAACTGTAACTACAGGGCCAAAGATTTCTTCACGAACACAACGTGAGTTTCTGTCTAAACCGGAGATGATTGTAGGGCTAATAAAGTAGCCAACCTCTTCCCCTTCTGGACGACCGCCACCTGTTAAGATCGTACCGCCTTCTGCTTTAGCAATTTCTATATAGCCTAGAACTCTTTCGTAATGCTCTTTGCTAATGACAGCTCCAACTCTGGTTTCCTTATTAAATGGATTTCCCACTTGTAGCTCATTGGTTTTAGATACGAACTTTTCAAGAAATGGTTCATAGATTGACTTTTCTACATAAATACGAGAGCCACATAAACATACTTCCCCCTGATTCATGAAACTTGACTTCAAGGTTGTCTCAATTACTTCGTCGAGGTCAGAGTCAGCAAATATAATGTTTGGATTTTTTCCACCCAGCTCATAAGAAAGTTTCTTTAACGTCGGTGCTGCAGCTTTCATAATGGCTGTGCCTGTAGTTGTCTCACCAGTAAATGTAATCGCGTCAACATCGGGATGTTCAGTTAGCGCTGAACCGGCAGAATCGGCTCCAAAGCCATGAACCACATTGACTACACCATCCGGAACACCTGCTTCTTTACAGATTTCCGCTAGTACTGTTGCAGTCATTGGTGTCCATTCAGCCGGCTTCATAACAGCTGTATTTCCAGCGGCTAAACAAGGGGCTAACTTCCATGTCAACAATAGTAAAGGTAAATTCCATGGGTTAATCATGCCAACAACACCAACAGGTCTTCGAATTGAATAGTGGATAGCACGCTCATCCTGTTGATATGATTCATTGCCTAATGAAGTCAAATAATCAGAAAAAAAGTAAAAGTTATGTGCTGAACGAGTTATATCCATTTCTAGCGCTAACTCGTATGGTTTACCGGTATCCATAGCTTCCAAGACTGCTAGTTCTTCTTTTCTTGCCAATATTCCGTCACCAACTCTTCGCAACAAGTCAGATCTTTCTCTTGTAGTGAAATCTTTCCAAGGTCCCTTAAGTGCTCTTCTCGCAGCTGCAACTGCCAGGTTCACTTCCTCTTTCCCACCTTCAGCAATCTTACCAATCACTTTCTCTGTAGCAGGGTTGATATTATCAAATGTTCTCATACTTGTAGAGTCAACATATTGACCATCTATAAAATGTTTACAATCTATCGGCTGTATTCTCTGGCTATTTTTTTCCTTTAGTTGCATACTTCTCCCTCCATTCTTAGGATTGGTGATTAGATTACGGTGACAATGTGATTGCCACCGTAACACACTTTATCCTTCTTCTACTTCAACAATCATTTCAATTTCTATCGCCGTATTATTTGGTAATTGAGCCATCCCGACAGCAGATCTGGCATGTTTGCCTTTTTCACCAAATACCTCAACTAAAAGGTCAGATGCCCCATTCATAACTTTAGGCTGAGCCGTAAAATCCTCAGTGCAGTTCACAAAACCTAGGATTTTGACAATTCTTTTCACTTTCCCAAGATCCCCAAGTTCATCCTTAAGCACTGCTAACAAATTTACCATAGATTGTCTAGACGCCTTGTAGCCAGTCTCTATGTCTAGTTCACGTCCTAACTTCCCGTGGTACTGATCAACCCCTTGGCCTGATGTGAAAATGAGGTTACCAACTCGGACATGACTAACATAATTTCCGACCGGTGTTCTCACTGGAGCAAGCTCAATTCCCAAGCTTCGAAGCTTCTCCTCTGGCTGTATGAGTTGTTCTTCCATGTTCATCACGCCTCTCCTGTACCTGTATATTTAGAAACCTCAAGGCATTTTCGCCTAAAAGCAGTTTGCGTTGTCTTTCAGAAAGTTCAATGGTTTCATCAATGACCTTGCCTGGGGGAACCTCTCTTAATAAGAAAGGATAATCTGAACCCATCAACACTTTATCTTCACCAAATCTATCGATTAAATATTTTATATTTAGAGGATCATAGTTTAAGGAGTCAAAGTAAAATTTCTTCGCATAAAAGCTTGGTGGTTCTGTTGTTAAACGTAGATGTGGCCATACTTCCCAGCCCTTATCAAGGCGAGGTAAAATGTATGGGAATGATCCACCCCCATGTGCAAAACAGATTTTGAGGTTTGGAAACTTTTCCATAACCCCACTCCAAACAAGACTTGCTGCCGCTAGAGCTGTCTCACTTGGCATTCCAATAGTGTACATAAAGTTGTGCCTTGGAGTCCGTTCTTTCGCCAGCGTTTCCCAAGGGTGTATAAACAGTGGTACCTGCCACTCTTCAGCTTTTCTAAAAAATTCAGTTAGTTCTGGAGCGTCTAAATTTTTCCCATTAATATTTGTTCCGATCTCAATTCCAGCGAGTTTCAAATCATGCATACAACGATCCATTTCCTGAATGGCTACTTCACTATCCTGCATTGGCACTGTACCTAGACCAACAAAGCGATCAGGAAACTCGTTTACAGTTTCAGCAATAAAGTTATTTTGAATTTGTGCCATCTCTAATGCTTGCTCAATTGGCGCCCAATATGAAAACGTCACAGGGATCGGGGAAAGTACTTGAATATCAACGCCTTCACGGTCCATATCCTGAATTCTTTTATGTGGGCACCACACTTGGTCAGTGACTTCTCGAAAAACCTTTCCAGCAACCATGATATTGGCTCCACAAGTGCATGTTTGCTCAAGTAGTGGCCATTTCTCCTGACCGTATTTATCAACAAAGTTTGGTAGTTCCGGTGGGATAATATGTGTATGAAAGTCTATTCGCATACCCACTCAGCCGCTTCCTCGGACATAACATGACCGCAATGATTACAAGTCCTCAGTTCCAAACTTCCATTAAATTGCTCGATAGCACCCTTTACCTGCGTTTCAATATTTGTTAATTGAACGGTTGCTCGATGCATTTCAGAATTACACTTTTCACAGAACCAGACGAAATCCTCTAGCTCTCCAGTCGCACGTTTTCTCTCCAGTACAATTCCGTATGTGTCCGCCACCCTATGTGGGGAATGTGGGACATTTGCAGGAAGCATAAACATGTCACCCTCTCTGACAGTTACTACCTCGCGCTCTCCCTTTTCATTAATACATTCAACGTAACAATCACCTTTAATTTGATAGAAAAATTCATCGGAAGGATCTACATGAAAATCTCGTCGTTTGTTTGGGCCTCCTAGCAACATCGCAATAAATTCTGAGTCTTCCCACAGAACTTTGTTGTTTACGGGCGGCTTTAATAAATCTTTGTTTTCTTCAATAACCTTTAAAATATTAAATACTCTGGAATTTAAACTCATTAATATTCCCCCTTGTTAGGTTTTTGTAGAACTTTATCAGCAAATGTCAAATGTAAGCGTTTTCAAATTGAGTTAATATATCCTAGCTCTCGTGAAATTAATTGGGCTGTCTTTTTTACACTTTGAATTATCGCATGACCCTCATTACCCTCCATATAAGAGACAGGTCCAACCATATTTAACGCAGCAACCGTCTGACCAGTATAAGATTGAATTGGTGCTGCAATCCCATAAAGGCCATTTTCATTTTCATTATTGCTAATTGAATAGCCTTGTTTTCTAATTATCTCTAATTCTTCCTTAAGCTTTTTCACACATGTAATCGTATTTGGTCCTCGCTGCAACAACCCCTTAGAAATTGTTGGTTGTATATAAGAAGGGTTGTATGATAGAAGCACTTTTCCAGTACTTGTGCAGTAAGCTGGTTTTTTGGCACCCACGTATGTTGGCACTTGAACAGAATTTTTTGAAGCAACCTTTAACACAAAACGGACTTCTCCTGCATCAAACATTCCAATATGAACAGTCCCATTGTATTTACTGACTAGACCTTCCACTAAAGGTATTGCTTCACTATAAATTTCTTGCTGGTACATGACATGGTTACTCCACTCAAGTAATTTCCAACCTAGTCTATACTTTTTACGACTATCTTGAATTAAGATCCCTTCCTGACATAATGTACGGACCAAGTGATGAACAGTACTCGGATTCATTCCTAACTTATCTGCTATTTCAAGGTTTCCTAACACAGGTGAATCTTCAGTAAAACAATCTAAGATTTTAGCAATTTTACGAACTGAGGAAATCACAGTTTCACCCACTTTATCTACAATTTGCTTACGTATTCTAGATAAGTATGGAGATACCTTTATCCATTTATCGTTCGTTCTATTTTTTTGTCGTCATTTTTCAACAATTCGGCGGCTCCATTTAAGGCATCATCGACCATTGAGAATGTCGCCTTTCGCTTGTATTGGTTGTAGAAAATGGCCCTTTTTCGAATTGGGTCACCTGTATAGTAACGTTCGTATTGAAGTAAACGTTGACCAAATGCTTCTCCACACAAATCCCAAGCTAGCTTAAAGAGTCGAACTCGTTCCTCAGCAGAAACTCCAGCACGCCCTGCATAGTATTTTTCGAGATCTCCTCTCAATTCGACATTTTTAAAGTCATTTCCAGTCGGTGACATTAATAGCCCACCTGCGCCAATGGTTTGCATAACCTCAATGGCACGTGGATACATTGTTGGTAGCATACCTCTTATTGTTTCAAGTGGTGCAGCCGCCGGTCTCACTTCACCAGTTTCTGTGGTTTCATACTCATACTCTGCTACACGTAAAAGTGAACGAATGACCTCGACTGATTGGACAAGTTCCCCTAAGTCCGTTTGAACATTCAAGAAATTGTCCACACCAATTGAGTCTGCTAATTTACAGGTAACCTCAACTGCGAATGCCAGTTTCACAAACCCTCTCACACCTGACTGGTGGGCAGGCTGCTGAGCAATTCCAGTCTTTGGATACAATAAATTTGCCGCCTCAACATTGTTATACAAGAAGACACGGTCCCAAGGAACAACAACATCATTAAAGGCAAGTACAGCATCCATCTCCTCATAGCGTGACGCTAGTGGGTGATCGAAGTAAGAACGCTTTCCATCCTGCATCTGCTCTCGACACAAAAGTCGTAAACCAGGAGTGTCGATTGGGACAGCGAAAGCTAATGCGTATCGTTCATCACCAGGCTGAAACCCTGGAAAAGAGTAGATAATCACTTCGTCAGTAATTGGTGCAAGCGTTGCAAGCATCTTTGCTCCGCGTACCACTAGACCTTCCGGCTTCTCCTCTACAACCCCTAAATGAGTGAACATATCTTCTTGTTCGTAAGAAGCTTTACTGCGATCATTTTGAGGATTAATAATGGCATGTGTTAAAAATAGATCATTGTCACGAATATAACGATAATAATTTCTAATGTTTTTAGACCATTCTGGATTGTATTTATCTAGGAACCATGAATTACTTGCCATTCCAGTAACTACAACATTTAGGAAGTCCGGCGTTCGGCCCATTAGCCCGAATGTCGCTCTAGCATACACTTCAAATAGTTCACTTCTAGCTCTCAAATCTTCCTTTGAGGTAGGATTTAAGAATGCATTATTCACTCGTTCTCCAGTTTCTTCACAAATATGAGTAATACGCTCTTGATAATTTGGATCATGCTGTAGATCATATAGTTTGGCAATTTCTTTTATCGGTTGTTGGAATACAGGTTCATTGTAAACATCTGTAATCCTTCTCCCCCCAAGCCATACTTCTGGTTTACGTGACTTAATTCCATCTATATATTCTTGACCTGTCCTAATTCCCATTAAGAAGCCCCCTTTTGATAAACTATTTTAAAAACTTACCTTTATAAAACATTAATGCATCACGATCTTCATAAGCAAAATCGTGTATTTCACCGATATAAAGAACATGATCTCCTCCTTCGTATGTATTCCAAGGAGTACACTCTATCGTTGCCAATGCCCCAGCTATTTTAGGACCTATTTCGGTTTCTTCCCATTCAATCGTCAGATTTTCTTGTGGTCGACCTGCAAATTGCCAGGCAACCGCCTCTTGCTGACTAGAGAGAATATTGACTACGAATGACCTGTTTTTAAGAGCCTGACAAGCTTTTGCCCTTTTGTCAATCGAAACTAATACTAGTGCCGGCTCTAGGGAAACAGACGTAAACGAGTTAACAGTAATACCATGAAACTGACTATCATCAGTTTTCCAAGTTACAACAGTTACACCCGTTGCAAAATGCCCAAAACAATTTCGTAATTCACGAACATCCATTTGAAACACACACCCCCAATAAAAATCATTCAAGGTTGAAAAAGCTAGATTTAATATAATGAAATTAAAAATTTCAAACTCTTTGACTAAATCTAGCTCATTAACACTATCACCACCTTGTTTACATTATTAATTTAACAGTTATGAATATTAGAAACTATCAGATTATTTCACAATGTGAAATCTTTAAAAATATTTTTTGGAATTTCTCTAGCACATTCTCTGTTCGATTACTTTGTGGTTAATGCAACAACGAACTTCTTTACCAGTTCATATTTCGTTAATAACTTAGGTTAGGTTTGAATGAAGCCAACCAACCTACTGCAAATCCTGTCTCACTAAATCTAGACAATACCACCCTACTCGGAAATAAGTAACTCCCCTATCTCTTTTGAGAAGGGGAGTTTGAAATAGTTGTATGAAATCACAGATTTTAGCAAATACCATGTAAAGATACTTTTTAGGAGGACTTTTATGATTGAGATTAGTTGGATGATGTTTATCATGATTATTTTAGCAAGCTACCGTTTTACCCACTTAATTGTTTTTGATAAAATTACTGAGTTCATAAGAAAACCATTCTTGAAAGTAACTACAATAGAAGAAAATGGACAAACGAGAACAAAAAAAGTCCCTGACTCCAAGTTGGGCTACTTATTAAACTGCTATTGGTGTGCTGGTGTTTGGAGTGCCGTCATCTTTGGTTTGGGTTACTTACTTTATCCGGGACTTTTTATTCCAGTCATATTTGTTTTCGCCATTGCAGGTGGACAAACGATAATTGAGACTTTCGTTGGCGTAGGAACTAAAGCGATCCAGGCCCTAAGCAAGCACAGCATTCATTAATGAATAAAACGTTTTAACTCTTCAATTAGTTGGCGCGATCGTTTTGCATTTCCTTCTGCAAACTCTCTAAGGCGCAGTTTTAGTTCCTCACTTTGGTCGATTCTTTCTGCCGCAATTAAATAGGTTCGCATCATTTCTTCTTCATGGTCCAACGATGTTTGCAATATTTCTTTTAATTCTTCATTTGTATACATTTTATCACCTCCATTTTTAAAATTTCCAAGGTGCCAAACCTACATACTAATTCTTTTTGGGTGTTGTGACCTATATCACCTCCCAAAAGAGGAGTCTACGTTAAACTAAACGTATAGGAAGTAATTCTTTTGGAACTAAGGAGGAACTATTTATGAATCAGAAATCTTGTTTTGGTGGTTATGGTGACCCTAAAGAAATTAATTATTGCCCTCCATTACAACAGTTAATGGACGAGCACCCTTCACTTTTAGCAAAAATGGCCGAATTTAACCAGTTAGTTTTATCGTACGAATCAAACGAGACGGTCGAAAATTGGATCGACGCAATAGATCAACTTCATAATAAAGTAACTATTTTTGTAGAAGAACTTGAACCACATTCTGATCGTGAAGAGGACATCCTTTTTGAAATGATGGTTAAGTATATTGGTCGGGAAGGTGGACCAATTGCAGTGATGGAATACGAACACAACACAGCAAAACTGCACCTAAAAGAATTCATGGATAAAGTCATTCGTACTAAGGAAAGTAATACAATAGTTAGTAAAGATGAGGCATTAGGCATTTTCCGTCATCTTAAGGTCGTCTACATGACACTGACAGACCACTTTATGAAGGAAGAAAACATCCTATTCCCTATGGCTGAACAAATGCTATCTGCTGAAGAAAAACAAGAGCTAGCTAATAAATTTGCGGCGATATAAGAAATAATATGAGGAATTTTGATTAGGGGTGAAACTTTCCAATCAAAATTCCTCTTTTTAGTGTAAGATACGACCATCTTGATCATCTGAATTTCCAATATGACCGAGCCCTTCTTGAGCCATTTTTAAGCGCAACTTCTCAAACAAGTATAATACGGTCATTTCAAATTTCTCATCGGGACTCAAGTCATGAAATAATCGCGTGAAATCTTCGTTACTAAACCCATCTAATACCCCATAAATGATGACTAAGGCATCCTCTTCGTTACCTGTTAAATGGTCTTTATACATCTCGTAGACATCGTCAATTAGCTTCAAGTAAAACAGCTCCTTCATTTATCTATATATAATACATAACTATATTACTGAGTTTACATTTGATATTTTCAGTTCTTCATTTACAGATTAGCTTTGACAAGAGTAAAATAGTTCTATTATGCATATTAAAGGAGGCGAAATGAGTATGGGATATCCTTCTATACATAAGCAATCTGAATTTATTCGTGGGATTATGGCTGGGTTAAGTATTGCCCTAGGCTATATGCCTGTGGCCTTAACATTCGGTTTTATTGCTGAAACAACAGGTCTAACTCTTATTGAAACCATAGGAATGAGTGCTTTTGTATTTGCTGGGGCTTCACAGTATATGTCATTAAGTCTACTCGCTATTGGTACCGGAACCCTTGAGATTATTTTTACTACGTTCATTATAAATATACGTCATTTATTGATGAGTACTGCAATTAATGAGAAAGCAGAGAAAGATCATCCAGTTATCAAAGCTGTCTATGCATTCGGAATGACTGATGAGGTATTTGCTGTAACCTCGACAAAAGAAGGAAAATTAACGAGCTTTTACATTTTAGGAGTTGCCCTTATCGCTTACTCAAGTTGGGTAATTAATTCAGGGATTGGTTATATTGTTGGTACTTCGTTGCCTGAAATTGTCCAACAAAGTATGTCTATTGCACTTTACGCATTATTTATTGCTCTTTTAGTTCCTTCCTTAAAGAAACAGCGTAAGATTATTTGGCTTGCAGTTTCAGCTGCCGTTTTAAATGCGATTTTTTCACTGTTCTTACCTAGTGGTTGGTCTATTATAGTAGCAACGCTAACCTCAGCAATAGTGATTGAATTATTTTACTCAAAGAAAAAAAATCAGCAAAGTTTTCCAGAAAACATTGAGAAGGAGTGTAGCTAATGTCATCTACAATGCTACTAGTTATTTTAGGCATGGCGATTGTTACATATATTCCTAGAGTATTACCACTTGTAACGATGAACGGCAAAGAAATGCCGCCTAAGGTAAAGGCAGTACTACAAAATGTCCCTTATGCCGCTTTGGGTGCATTAATTTTTCCAGGTATCCTTTATATCCAAGAGGATATTTGGTTTGGAATTATTGGTGGCTTAACTGCAATGACCGTTGCTTTTCTAGGGGCAAATTTAATCGTTGTAGTCATTAGTTCCATTACAGTTTTAACATTATATTCTTTTTTATTTTAGGCTACAGTTCCGAAGCGAGGCACCATTTAAGACAACACTCATTTATAGACCCATTCATTGGGTCATTTGTTTTTTAGTGCCATTTCGTATTACAATAAAGAGATGATAAGAAAAGCTTTAACTATTTTGGTAGTGAAGCTTAAATTAGGAGCAGTATAAAAACTTATTTACTAAGTGGTGACTTATGAATAAAAAACAGTTACAGCTAGATATCGATAATTTCTTACACCAATCTTTCCAGAACAGAATTATTGAAAGAGGTTTTCAATATTTTTATAACGGCAATGTCTCAAACATGGATATGATCAATGATAAACTTTATGCTTCTGTTACTGGGGCATCTACCTATCAAGTTGAAGTAAATCTAGAAAATTTATCACTAAGTCATTGTGATTGTCCGTATGAAAGTAGATGCAAGCATTTGGTATCCGTATTGTATGAGCTTAAAAAGCTCCTTGAAAATACATCAACACTTACTATTATTGCTAATTCTGACTATTCCTTTGACAATCCAGCTAACGTTGTTTCTCAATTAGAACAAGATCTTGGAACATTTATTGACGAGCTTTATCAGCTCCTTTCTAAAAGTGGCCATTATCGAAACGAACAAACAACTCTCATCATTAAACAATTCTTTGAAGAAGTACAAACTAATCAAAGTACAGACAAAGATAAGCTTCAGATCCTAGCGGTGTATGTCATAATTAACGAGTTATATAATAAAGCAAATAACTATGAAACTTATCGCTTTAGACAAAACCGTTTTTTAACTTTCTTTAATGAGTTACTTCAACAAGCATATCCAGCCTTTAAACGTGAAGTAATTAGCAGTTCTTCCTTTGCCAAATGGTACACCGCTATACTATTTGGTCAATTAGAAAAACAGGAAGCAGGCTCACCCTACGAGAAACTAATAGCCACTTGGTTACTCTGTGAAGAAAGAGCTGATATTTTAATAAACTACGCAGAAAGATTACTGTCAGATTTCGATCGCCCAAACTTATATCTGACAAAGCTTGCCAGTCTACTTTTTTTACAAGCAAACGACGGTGTTCAATCATTATCTCTATTAAAAGATATCAAGACACGGTTACACCATAGTGATTTAATTGATCATTTCTTTATCATGGAGCAGAAGAATGATTATGTAATGATGAAGCACTGGTTTGAGTTATTCTTTCCATACGAGAAGCCAAAGCAAGGAACAATCCTTGGAAAACTTTATGAGGATATGCTAGTTGAAACAGGAACTAAAGAGGAAAGGCTAACAATTGTTTGGAAAAGTTGGCTAGAACAACCTTCATATGCATCCTATAGAACGCGTATTAAGAAGTTTAGTGAAAAAGAAAAATCAGAAGTATTAGATTATATAATTCCACACTTAAAAGAAAACTTGTTTCGCCCTCAGACTGAAGCAACTTACTATCAGATTATTACCGATGAAGGTCTTTACCAAGAGGGTGTAGCTTCATTGCTCATTCATAAGCGAGAAGTAAATACTGTGACACCTGAAATAGAAAAATTACTAAAGGCGATCATGAAGCAACATCCAGAATTGCTCTTACCGTTCTACCATCAGTTAGTTGAGCGTTTGGTTCAAAAAAAGTCGCGGGTTCATTACGAAGAGGCTGCATCTTACATAAGGCAGCTAAAGATAATCTATCAAAAAATTAACAAAACTGCGATATTTGCTACATACCTGCATGGCTTAAGGCAACGATTTAAAACCTTTCGAGCGTTTATTCAGGAGCTGAAGACAATTGATAACTAGTTATAACCCAAATCCAATTATTGTTCATGCGGGAATATTGAAAGCAAAAAGTACTCATAGTTTAGTTCTTTGGGGTGAGCAGAAAAAACATAAAAAATATGTGGATATTGAACCATTTAAGTATCCATTTTTATATACACCCTTTGAATTAAAACTTGCTTTGTTTCGTTACCATGAAGCATCATTTTATGGTACTTTTCTCCCCACCTGTGAATGTCATATTCAAGTACCTTTAGATCAGCGATTATTTTATAGTGCAGCTGGAAACGTTCCTGTTTATCACGTGCCAGCAAGCTATCAGCATCATTTGTTTCCAATACAGGGACTTGAGATTTCATTAGATGAAATTCATTCATTTTTATCGACAATTATCAGCCTCACTAATACTGATGAATGGGAATTAGCTGATGACTTTATTTTCATCCAAGATCTTTTAAAGGCCTTATTGGAAGAGATCTCTTCTGGCCATTTTTTGCCAAACCATAGTGGAATGTGGGAGTTACCTGCTTTTTCTTTTTCTGACTGGCAAGAAGCAGCACCGTTATCATTACTTTCGCTACTCCCTTCAAATTACTCATTACATGAAAAAGCAGTAGAAAAATTATCACTTAGAGAATTTTGTCATGACTTTGTCAACAATTACCTGTCGTACATCTTACATTCGGATCCTACTGTAGCCAATGCCTACAAAGGATTACAGACTAGTCAAACACCTATCATAAACAATATGTTAGATAGTATTAAAGGGGATTCCTCAATCATAACATCCCCTGAAATACACCAACAGTTTTTGGAAAGTATTGGTGCAGTCGAAGTAGCTCCATTTAAACTTGGACTTAGAGTGGAAGAAGACAAAGGATCTGATCTGTGGAGACTTACTCTTTTCATTCAGGATCGCGTTGATCCAACATTAATGATTGACGTACATGAACTTTTAGTAGGTAACCATCCTTGGAGAGATAATCCAATTACTTTTTTCAAGGAAGCAATCCGTAAATGTAAAAGTAAGCTAGAGTTATTTGAGCGCTTTTCCCTTTCAACACCATCTATAAAAGTCTCAATTGAAGAAGCATATGAACTACTAACGAGTAACGACGTTGCGTTCCAGGAATTAGGTCTTGCAGTATTAGTTCCGAGCTGGTGGAATAAAAAAGAAGACCATTTTTCCGTAGCTTTAAGACAAAAAGACATGAATGAGGTTAGAGGCGCTGCAGAGCCGTTGTTGAATTGGCAAGCGATCGCAGATTTCGACTACTCTATTTCAGTAGCGGGCGTCACTGTTTCTGAACAGGAATTTCAAGAGCTTGTGAACCACAAACGCCCAATCGTAAAATTGAGGGGAAAATGGGTATTTTGGGACGTGACTGCGGCCGAACAAATTCAATCAAAAATACAAGCTTATAAAAATAAAAAAAAGCTCACCTATATTGAAGCGTTCCAGCTACAGTTACAAGAAGAAAAAGAAAAAAATATACGGTGGGAAGCACATTGGAATGAGAGACTTGCAGCCATGCTCAAAGATCTTTCAAAGCATTCCTGGGAAAAGGCACCGATACCTAGAGAACTTAATGGCTCTCTCAGACCTTATCAACATGACGGCTTCTCCTGGTTACTAAATATGAGGAAAATTGGGTTTGGTGCATGCCTTGCTGACGATATGGGGTTAGGAAAAACGATTCAAACCATTACTTACTTACTTGCAGTTAAGGAACTTTACGGGAAAGAAACGCTTAAGCGCCCTTTTTTACTGATCTGTCCCACCTCACTAATTGGTAATTGGGAAGAAGAATTGCAGCAGTTTGCGCCAACATTAAACGTATATATTCATCATGGACAACATCGCTCAACCGATGAGGAATTACAAGCGCAACTATCAGAAGCTGACATTGTCATTACATCCTATGCTTTAGCTGTTCGTGATGAAATCATTTGGACTGGTCAATCCTGGGAGACACTAATTTTGGATGAAGCTCAACATATTAAAAATATTGACACGAAGCAGAGACGAAGTATTAAGGAAATTCAAGCAACCCACCGCATTGCGTTAACCGGTACTCCTATTGAAAATCGTTTGAAAGAATTGTGGTCAATTATTGATTTGTTAAACGATCACTTTCTAGGTTCTTATCAACAGTTTTCAAGAGCTTATATTAAGGAAATAGAAGGTGCGGAACAATCTGATGAAAAGCTAAATGAACTGCGAGCTATGATATCACCGTTCCTTTTAAGACGCACGAAGCAAGATAAACATATCCATCTTCAATTACCTAGTAAAACGGAAATTGTTCATCGCGTTGGTTTAACCGTGGAGCAAGCTAGTTTATATCAGGCAGTAATCAACGATCTCTTTGACCGCTTGGACACCGTTTCAGAAATGGAACGAAGGGCTCTCATTTTAAGTAGCCTAACAAAGCTAAAACAAATCTGTAATCATCCTGCCCATTATTTAAAAGATGGTGGTGACCTAGAAAATCGCTCTGAAAAATGGGAAGAATTAATGATCTTATGTGAAACAATTGCTTCAAATGGAGAAAAGGCGTTAATTTTCAGCCAGTATAAGGAGATGGGTACACTTATTCAAAAAGGACTAAATGAAATGCTTAAGACGGATATTCCTTTTTTACATGGGAGCTTACAACGTCAAAAGAGAGAAGAATTAATTACGAAATTTATGACTGGTGACGTTCCATTTTTCATTCTATCTCTGAAGGCGGGCGGGGTTGGTTTAAACTTAACCGCTGCAACCCACGTGATTCATTATGATCGTTGGTGGAACCCAGCAGTTGAAAATCAAGCAACAGACCGTGCATATCGTATCGGTCAAACTGAAGATGTAACTGTTCATAAGTTATTAACGAAAGGGACACTAGAGGAAAAAATTCATCAAATGCTAGAGAAAAAGCAAGCAATATCTGATCAAATCCTAAATACTTCTGAGAGTAAACTTTCAGAACTTACTACTGATGAACTAGAACAATTCTTAAAGCTGAGAATTTCAAGCTTATCATAATTTGCTACTTCTTTATATTGTGAGGCGTCGCTATGACAAAAGAACATCTACCAGAACCATTTTACTCATATTGGAAAATGAATAAACAAACTCCAGCTACGAATTCAACACCTAAAAATACTGAAAACCTAAGCAAAGAATGGGTGAACTTTTTAGAAGCAATTAGCGAAAGGGTAAAAGCCGAACTAACAAAAAAGGAGAAATAGTTTTGAACTATTTCTCCCAATTTACCACTTTTTCAACGATAAACTGCTCTCTATCAACACTTTCTCCATTCATAGACATGATTTGCAGTTCGCCCGTAACTAAATATGATCCAGGAACCGCCTCTTCCCATTCATCTTCCCAGACAAGAGTTTCGCCAGGTGCCATTTCTTTCGTAACAATTGCCATCGTAAACATCTTACCCTCACTATACCGATACACTTCATCGCCATTCTGATCTCTTACAACGATCTCAAATTGCTGCCCTGAGGGGAATAGGAGAACTACACGCTCGTTCGTTTCGTTTGTTAATGAAAGTTCAAACCTCATCTTATCGCCCACTTTCATCACATGAAGGATTGATGTCATATCGTTCGTTTCACCACCGTTATAGTTTATGTTCTCTTTGTTCGTCCCACAACCAACAATTAAAGCCACCAGTAAAAAACAAGTCGTTAGCCTCCAAAGCTTACTCTTCTTTTCTAAATAAACCATATATGCCTGCTGTTTCAACGATATTCGTAAAAGCTTTATCGTCTACTTTTGAAATAATTTGTTTTAAGTTGTATAGTTCGTAGCGAGTAATCACAATCATTAACATCTCTTTCTCCTCCTTTGAATAACCGCCTTTTGCCGGAATCCTCGTAATTCCTCGAGTTAGTTGTTCGTGGATCGCCATCTGTAACTCGTCTGGTTTACTAGTTACAATCATAGCTGTTAACTTCACATGTCGTGTATGAATGGCATCAATTATTCTAGATCCTACATAAAGCGTAACCAACGTATACAATGCCTTCTCCCAATCAAAGATTAGACCAGCTGTCAAAACAATCACTGCATTTATGATAAAGAAGTATGTACCTAAAGGACGGTCACTATATCGCGCTAGTACAAGTGCAATAATGTCAACACCGCCAGTGGAAGACCCATATTTCAAAATCAGCGCTGCCCCGATTGACATAATGACGCCGCCAAAAACTGAGTTTAATAAAATGTCTTCCGAAATCGTAACAATAGGCAAAACTTCTAAGAAAAAAGTCGATAACGCAACATTTACGAAACTAAAAATCGTAAATTTCTTACCTATCTTCATCCAGCCCAAAATAGCAACTGGAATATTTAATATAAATAACGAAATTCCTGTTGATATGGGTGTTAATACGGCTAAGATTTGTGCAATCCCAGTAAATCCACTTGCGAACACATCCGCAGGGATTAAGAAAAAGTTTAACCCTACTGCAACTAAAAATGTTCCAACAATATAGATGATCATATTTTTTACTACTTCCAAACTTTAAACCACCTTTCTTATTGTTTACTATTCCCCTTTGAACGTTACTACAGACTAATTAGATCATACATACGTTTATCCTTCATGGAAATAATAATGAAGGGATCCGAAGGCTTTGCGGAACAGACGTCCGCTCGATTTGCTACTCCCTCAAAAAAATGAAAAGAATGAAAGGAGTATTCCAATGCCACATACTAAAGATGATGATAAGAAGAAACAAGATCATAATGCTGAACGGCACATGAAAAATGTATTAAAGGAAAAGAACGCCGAAGAACGTGGGGAAAGACAGTACTCAAAGAAAACGAACCATCTATAAATGGTGTAAAGGGGACAAACTTTTGTTTGCCCCCTTACAATTACTCGTATAATTCATTGATATCGGTAATAACATTCTCTAAACCCGTACGTACCTCATCGTCCCAAGTGAGCATCCCACCATAAAAGTTATGAGCACCTAGAAACCCATTGCTTAAAAGGAATCGAGCGACATTCTGACTCCTACTTCCACTACGGCACACAAAGATATATTCTTTATCTTTTTTTAAATCCTCAAGTATATTAGGGATAGTAGACATTGGGATTAACGGAATTTCGGGAATATGAAAAGCATCATATTCTTCTGGTTCACGAATGTCAATGACAACCATATTTTCAGGTTTGTTTTTCAGTATTTCCTTAAGCTCATGAAGCTCAATTTGTTTTACACCTTCATGCATAAAGGCCATCTTATTTCCTCACTTTCAAAGCTTTACTATTACATAAACATAACAGAATAATTGGTATAAAAACAAGTATTTCCTACTTTGAAAGATTTTTGGCGATTTCATAGAGCCTTACATTGAATGTTGATTTCTTACTCAATACTTCCTTTAGAGGATGATAAGTAATTTCGCTACCTTCAATACCTATAGCTACACCTGAAATCCCATTTTCAATGCATTCAACTACTTTGTCTCCCATTCTACTTGTCAGGATTCGATCGAAAGCTGAGGGACTACCGCCTCGTTGAACATAACCAAGTTTTGTACTCCGAGCTTCAAGACCAGTCCTTTTTTCTACTTCTTGCGCTACATCCTCTCCACTAGCAGCCCCTTCGGCAACGACAACAATTCCGTGCTTTTTCCCTCTATTAAAACCTTGATGAATAACGTCACAAACATCCTCCATTGTCCACTCTACTTCAGGTACAATGATAACATCCGCACCACTAGCAACTCCAGCATGCAAAGCTATGTCACCAGACCCCCTTCCCATTACTTCAATAACACTAGTTCTCTCATGACTAGTCGACGTATCCCGAACGTTATTAATAAGGCCGACAACTAAGTTAACGGTCGTATCAAAACCAATCGTATAATCTGTGCAGGCAATATCATTATCAATCGTGCCCGGGAGTCCATATGTAGGGAAGCCTCTTTCATACAATGCTAGTGCTCCATGATAACTTCCGTCACCACCAATCACTACTAGATGATCAATACCAGCCTCTTTTAAATTTGTAAGTGCTTTTTCTTGGCCACTTGCTTCCTTAAACTCTAAAGACCTCGCTGACTGAAGAAATGTTCCTCCACGGTGAAGTATATCGCCGACATCTCGTAAATCTAAAGGGATAAATAATCCTTCCATTAATCCTTGATATCCTTTTTGAATACCAACTACCTGATGCCCTTTAACAATGGCTGTTCTAGTTATCGCCCGAATAGCACTATTCATACCTTGACTATCTCCACCTGAAGTTAATATACCAATTTTCATAAGTACCTCCGTTTTTATCTTTGTTTCTAATCCTTTATTAATATTAACGTAATCCAATGTTTAAAAACCTGTAAATCTACAAAACCTTACTTCTGTTGCTTTAGCAAATTTTCAAACGTAAAAAGTGTGAATTTACTTATTCACACTTTACAACTTTTACTCATATTTTGATCTTAGTTTAATTAGCCTATAGGTATGACTAATAACTACTTTTAGTACCGCATAAGTTGGTACTGCCAATAGCATCCCAATGATACCTGCAAACCTACCAGCAACTATTAATAATAAGATAATTGTCAAAGGATGTAATGCGAGTTTTTTCCCCATAATCTGTGGTGAAATGAAATTACTTTCAAACTGCTGAACAACTATAATGACAATTAATACCTTTGCCACCATAAACGGTGAGTGTATGAGTGCCACGATTACAGCAGGAACAGTGCCAATCCATGGACCTACAAAAGGAATGACATTCGTAAACATGGCTACTAGGGCAAGAATTAACGAGTATTCAATTCCAATAATTAAGAAACCGAGGTACATTAGTATTCCTACACATAAACTAACTAGAATTTGTCCTTGAATATAAGAGCTAAGTTTTACATCCATGTCTCCAAGAATTTTCTTGCCTTCGCTTCTATGCTTGTCTGGTAAAAAACGCAACACTTGCTGTGGCGCTTTTTCACCTTCTTTAAGCATATAAAAAAGGATAAACGGAATTATTATGAAAATGATCACTAGATTTGCGATAAAACCCACTAAACCTGCGATATTCGAACTAATAATATTGAAAGCTTGATTAATATATTGAGTCATATTTGCTGAAAGTTTTTCGAGCGAAAACGTATCAGTTGCCTGGAAACGATTAAACCATTCATTTTCCTGTAGTTGATTTAATAGTGCTCGTATTTCATTAATTAAGTATGGAAAATTATTTACTAGACTATTCACCTGTTTTTGTAACACTGGCCCAACTATTAGAACTAATAATGTAACAATCCCAATAACCGCCAAGTAAATGCTGATGATAGCGATCGTCTTTGGAATCCTTTGCCTCTCCAATAGGTTCACAATTGGACGGAATAAGTAATATAAGACCCCAGCTAATAACATTGGAAAAAATAATGTCTCCACGAAAACAACAATAGGGCGAAAAATAAACTGCACTAACGTTCCTAAATATATAACTAAGAAAAACATGATAATTGCTAAACTAACACGAAACCACCTATATTCTGCCAAAATCGACACCTACCCTTTTCTTACAATAAAGATAAGTATACCATATACAAGAAAATATTTACATATTGTAGAATAGTAGCAAATGGAAAAAACGGAGCATACAATGATGCTCCGTTTTCTTGTCCCTCTAGCCATTTTGATAAACTACCTTTTTACAGGTTTGGCGTTTCACTAACTTATGTGGAATAATAACATTCTTCGGCTCTAGTTCTGGTTGTTTAATTTTCTCAATCACTAAGTTTGTCGCCTCAAAGCCTAATCCAAATATATTGATATCGACAGTCGACATGGGTGGTGACGACATTTCTGAAACCAACACATTGTTGAAGCTTATGATTGATATATCATCTGGAACATTTATCCCCATTTCATTCAACATTCTCATGACTCCAAATGTCATAATATCATCAGATACAACAAGTGCAGAAGGTGGCTGTACTAAACTCATAAGTTCAATAACAGCATCTTGCCCTCCTTCTTGAAGTTCCTGGTGAAATACCACATACTCATCTTTTAGCGGAATGTTGGCATTTTGCAAGGCCTGTTCATAGCCTCTTTTGTGGTCAATCGTTACAACAAAATCTAACTCGCCACCAATAAAGGCAATGTGCTGATGCCCAAGCAAAATTAAATATTCAGTTACAGTTTTTGCCGCTTTGTAATTGTCATTGTTTACATAGGTAATTTCTTGCTCTTGTTCACCATAAGGACGACCTATAAGGACAAAAGGAAAGTCATGTAACTTTAAATATGGCATGATCCGGTCATTAATTCTAGAGTAAAGCAGAATTATCCCGTCTACTCTTCCACCTTGAACCATGTGAACGACTTCTTGAAATATCTCATCCTCTGTTTGTCCTGTCGACAAGTATAGCCCGTACCCTTCTTGATGAGCTTTCGTACTAATTCCACGTATTACTTCAGGGAAAAATGGGTTTTGGAATGCCTTGTTTGCCGAGCTAGGCATCACAATTCCAATTGTATTCGTGCTCTTATTAGCCAAGCTTCTAGCATTGAAATTTGGATGATAACCTAGCTTCTCCATTGCCTCCCGTACTTTATCTTTCGTTTTTTGACTAATTCTTGGACTATTAGCAATTACTCGAGACACGGTGGAAGGCGCAACATTTGCAAGCTTTGCAACATCCTTAATTGTTACCGCCATAGCTCCTCCTCATTTCTTGCTTATTCTATTTTTTAGTTTAGCTATAAATGTATGGCTTAACAATGTATTTTTTTACCTTTGTGTCGAAATTTTTAAAGTTTTTGTAGTTTCGTCGAAAACCATGTTTGATTTTGGGATTTCTTCGCCGTTGACCATTACTTCCAGGTCACCTTCACAGTGATGTAATACAAACGTTTCTTTACTCCATGTTGGGTCATAAGTTCCATTTGATTCTTTGACCGAAATAGATATTGTCTTGCCATCTTTTTCACACGTAACTTCCTGTTCAAACGTATCCCCAGACTCATATCGGAATGTAGTACCGTCATCTTCGTATAACCGATAACTTGCCTCAGTTTTATCTCCAAGATAGATATGGTAGGTAATTTCATCCTCAGGGATAGCCGTTGATTGTTTTATGGTTCCATGTGGTATAATTGTTCCTTCTTTAATAAAGATAGGCAAAATATCAATTGGTGCCTCAACAAGATGATGTTTATTACCAATCAACATTTCTTCTGTCCAGTAGTTAACCCAGTTTCCTTCCGGTAAGTATACAACTCGATGGTTGGTCGTCGGAGTCATGATCGGTGCAACAATGACGTTGTCGCCAATCATAAACTGGTCAGACAAATTAAATGTATTTTCATCTGTTGGGTATTCCAACACTAGAGGCCTCATGACTGGTACACCTGTTTGGCTCGCTTGACGGAACAATGTATACAAATGCGGTAACCATACATAACGCTGTTCAATATACTTTTTCACTAGTCCTTCTACGTCTTCCCCAAATGACCAAGGTTCTTGGCGGAGTGTATTTATCGCACTATGATTCCTGAAATAAGGTGTAAAGGTTCCAAATTGAGTCCAACGAATTAATAGTTCTCCGTTTGTATCATGGGCAAATCCACCTACATCTGGTCCGCAAAAAGCAACTCCAGACATTCCTAAATTCATACACATAGGTAATGCTAACTGCAAATGCTCCCAGAAGCTTCTGTTGTCACCCGTCCAAACCGACGCATACCGTTGTACACCTGCATATCCAGCACGCGTCAATAAAAAAGGTCGTTTACCGTGTAAGAGTTGTTTCATTCCTTCATAAGTCGACTCACCCATGAAAAATCCGTAAAGATTATGTAATTCCCGATGTGTTTTTGGATCCCCATCGTTTTCGTGAATTACCTTCACGTCCATTGTCTTTGTCTCATTAAAAATAGCAGGTTCATTCATGTCATTCCAAATACCTTCTATTCCTAAGTCAGTATAATACTTATGTTTTTCTCCCCACCACTTACGTACTTTAGTACTAGTGAAATCAGGAAATGCGCTATTTCCCGGCCAAACATCTCCATAATAAATGTTTCCTTCTATATATTTGCAAAATTGATCATTTCGAACACCCTCTTGATAAATCGGATACTCTGGATCTTCTTTTACACCAGGGTCTACGATCGGAACTGTCTTGATCCCAGCTTTCTTTAAGTCCTCAATCAGAGCCTTAGGTGTTGGAAAGCGGTCATGATCAAACGTAAAAACTCGGTAACCGTTCATATAATGGATGTCTAAATAGATAGCATCAAGCGGAATTTTCTTTTCAAGAAAATGGTTCGCTAATGCTCTTACTTCTTCTTCAGTTTCATAGCTATAACGCGACTGATGGTAACCTAACGCCCACTTTGGCGGTATTGGCATAGTTCCAGTTAACGTTGTATATTGTCCCAATACTTCTTTTAAGGTAGGTCCGACAAAAATATAATAGTCTAACTGTCCACTTTCCGCCTTAAACGAGTAACTATCAACTTCAGATCTCAAATCAAATTGCGTTCTACCAGTGTTATCAAAAAATATTCCATGCGCCGTGCCTTCTCTTAGCGTGAGGAAAAATGGAATAGATTGATAAAGAGCGTCAGTTTCAGGATTATGTGGGGCATAGACATCTGTATTCCACATAACCATCTTTTCCCCTCGCTTATCTAAAAATCCTGTCTTTTCACCAAATCCATAAAAGTGATCGTTCGCTTCCATTTTTTTATAACAGATCAATTCACCTGCTTCATTGAATGCCATTCCTTTTGTTTGTTCTTCTACAATAGCCATGCCATGTTTATCAAAAACAGATACTCGGAACGGTATTTTTTTAACTTTTACAAGGAACTCGTCTGTTTGTATGGTAATCTCATCATCGTTTTCGGACACGTTCGTCACAATCTCAACTGTCTCTGCAATAACAGCAAAACTTTGTTTTACGATTGGCTCGCGATAAGGATTCATCGTAATTCTAATCGTATTGGTATTGTACAATGTTATATTTACATAACCATTCTCAGTAATAAAAGAAACGATATTATTATTTATTGAATATGATTTAAAGCCACCAATTTCTTTATAATTCTCCCCGACTAATTGCTTTTTCGTACCCGGGTGAATCGCAAAACTTGTATCTTGCATAAGTTTACCTCCTAATTGTCTGCTCATATATGTTAGTTTTTGACTAGCAAAGAAAAAGATACGGATAAAGGAAAAATATCAAGAGAATCCTTAGCCCGTATCTATTCGTCCACAAGGGATGTTTTATCCTTTTGTTGCTCCTGATGTTAAACCACTTATTAAGTAACGTTGTAGCATTAAGAAAATGATGGAAATTGGGATAGCGATGAGCATCGCTCCCGCTGCAAATCTTGTAAAATTATTTGCAAACTGATCATTTACAAAGTTAAACAATCCAAGAGCAAGTGTATAATTATCTGCACTTCTCAAGACAATTCTTGGCAGAATGAAATCCATAAATGGTCCCATGAAGTTAAATAATGCTACTACAGCCAAAATTGGTTTTGCAAGTGGAAGCATGATTGTGAAAAATATTCGGAAATGTCCAGCTCCATCAATTTTCGCACTTTCATCTAATTCTCTAGGAATGGTATCAAAATACCCTTTCACTAGGAAGGCGTTCATAGGAATTGAACCACCTACGTAAATTAAGATTAGTCCCCATAGAGAGTCTAATAAACCAATGAAATTTAAGATGATATACAATGCTACCATCGCCATTAATGCTGGGAACATTTGTAATAGTAAGAATGTATATAGCCCATATTTACGCCCTGTAAAACGGTACCTAGAGAATGCATAAGCAACTAGTGATACAAAGAACGTTGATGCAACAGACGTTACGAAGGCAACAAAAAGCGTGTTTTTGTACCATTGAACATAGTTACTTCTAGGATCAAAGAACAACCATTCGTAATGGACAAAAGACCAATCATCCGGGATCATTTTTGCCCCATAAAGACTTGTGCCAGGATTTAGCGAAAGACCAAATGCCCAAAGAATTGGATAAAAAATAATTACAAACATAAAAGCGATGACTGCATAGATGACAGTTAGTTCAAGTATATTCTTTGTTTTCTTTGTCATTGCCATTAGTAATTACCCTCCTCTTTAAACGAACGTGTTTTTCTAAACTGGAAGAAGGCAAATGTTGCAACCATTAAACCTAAAATAATTGAAATTGCTGCTGCCATATTGAAATTGCTCGTTTCAAATGTTAATTTGTAAACCCATGAGATTAAGATATCTGTTCCACCAGCATTCTGACCTCGAACTGCAGGTCCACCCTGGTTAAAGAGATAAATTAAGTTGAAATTGTTAAAGTTACCTGCATATTGCATAATCAATAGTGGTGCTGTCGCGAACATTAAATGCGGGAACGTAATATTTCTAAACTTTTGCCAACGATTTGCCCCATCTATGTCTGCTGCTTCGTACCAATCAGAAGAGATACTTTGAAGTACTCCTGTGAACAAGGCAAACACAAACGGGAAACCTAGCCATGTTTGTATAGAAATAAGGGCAACCTTCGTCCAGAACGGGTCAGTTAGCCATGGTATACCGTTTCCACCAAACAATGGGATAATAATATCTCGATTTATCGCACCAAAATTATCATTAAAGATTGCAGAGAAAATAATTATTGTTACGAATGCTGGAACTGCCCATGGTAAAATTAAAACCGTTCTAATTAGACGTTTAAATTTAACGCGCGGATCATTTACAATGATTGCTAAGAACATCGCTAAACCAATTTGTAATGTTGTAGCTACAGCTGTCCAAATTATTGTCCAAGATAAAACTGTAAAGAAAGTTTTTCTCCAGATCGGCATTGTAATGAGTGCTGTAAAGTTTTCAAAGCCAACCCAACTAAGTAAATTTCTTGGTGGAGAATTGTATAAGCTATAGTTCGTGAAAGCAATAAAGACCATGTACATTAATGGAAAGATAACAACAAAAACTAGTAAGAATAGACCTGGTCCAACAAGAAGATATGGAAAGCCTTTATCCCACGCATCACGAAATGCATCTTTCATTGATGGAATTGTCCAACCTTCTTGTATTCTCTTTGCGTCCTTACGTGCATCAATAATGTTTGCAACATAGAACGTTAAAGCAAAGGCTGTCAAAATAAGTGAAATGATACCTTGACTTAATAAAACCCTTGAGTCATCTATACGAGGGATTGTTCCTAGTGTAAATAAACCCCAATAACCGATATTTAAAAAGTCATAAAAGGCAATTATGAAAGCAGCAAAGAGAATAAAAAGGATTGAACCTTTAATGTATCTTCGGTTATAAAGTTGACCTAATCCAGGTACAAAAGATAACAGGGTAGCTAGAGTCGGGTTATGGCTATTTACTTTTTTCTTTTCTGTACTTTGCTGTTCGTTTTTAGACGACATATCAGCATCCTCCTGCTTGAATAAGTGGGGCGAAAAAGGAAAACCTTTCCCGCCCATGATAATAAAATTTAGTTACCAGCAGTTAGTGCAATTTGTTCTGCAATTTGTTCTACTGCTTCTTGTAATACTTCAGCTACATCTTCACCACGAGAGATGAATTGTAATGCATCTGCCATTGGCTCCCAAACTTGGGACATTTCAGGAACGTTTGGCATTGGCTCAGCAAATTCCGCTTGAGCAAGAATACCATTTCTTAACTCATCGTCGATTGTTACGTCAGTACGAGCAGGAATTTCTCCAGCTACGTTGAAGTAATGCTCGCCATTTGCTGCGTTTGTAATAAATAATGCTAGGTCAGTAGCCCAATATTTATTATCACTGTATTCAGATACAAACCAACCTTTCACTCCTGAGAATGAGTTTAAGTTCTCACCGTTGATTGTTGGTAATGTCGTTACTTTTAACTTGTCGCCTAATTTAGCTGAATAGTCTGGAATACTCCAAGGACCAGTTACAACTGCTCCAACTTTTCCATCCATGAATAAACCATTCATGATATCCCCAGAAACTCCTTGAGGAATTAATCCTTCAGTAAACCAAGATTGAATTAATTGTCCACCTTGTACTGCACCTTCATTACCTAAACCAATATCTTCGATGTTATAACCACCATCAGCATCGCGACCAAATACATATCCGCCAGGACCAGCTAAGAATGGGTATGTGAAATAAAAATTAGTTGCTTCCATTAAGAAGCCGTACTCATCATTTGCTGCATTTGTTAAACCTTTAGCAATTTCCATTAGCTCTTCCATCGTTTGCGGAGCTTCTGGAATCAGGTCCGTGTTATAGAATAAGCCATAAGTTTCAATAACTGCTGGGATTCCATACTGAAATCCTTCATAACTTAGTGCTTGAATAGCTCCTTCTGGGTAACCAGCAAGCATTTCTTCCGTTACTTCTAACTCAGCAGCTAAACCTTGTAAGTGAATAGAACCTACTCTGTCATGCGGATGGAAGAATAAATCTGGACCAAGACCTGCAGGACCGTCTAATGATAAAGCATCAACTTGATCTAACATCGAGAAAGGAACGATGTTAACCGTAATCCCTCTTTCAGCCTCATACTTTGCAGTAATTTCTTCATAAGCTTGTAATTGACTTTCTTCATCGTTTACCCACATTGTTAAACTTTCTGGTTTTTCTGGAAGATCTGCATCAGTTGCATCATCAGTCGTTGCGTCTCCAGTTTCAGCTGGAGCTGGTGTCGGTGCTGGCTCAGCTTCTTCACGTTGTGGTCCACAAGCAGCTAACATTAATGAAAACACTAACATTAGTACAAGTGTAAGTAATGTTGACTTTTTAAACATTTCTTATTTCCCCCTTTAATTTTTGTAAGGTGATTACATATGTGAAATGAATCGCTTACGAAATATGTCATTATCAAACGAACCATCTCATGTCCTAAGCTTAATCTGTTTCAATTTCACAAACCTATACCATGGACTTATTAGAATGTTTCGTTTTCCTATTCCTATAAAACTACTACTAAATTTTCTAACGACAATTATGTAAAGCGTTTCATTTAACATCAGACAAACGGTTGCGCAAATATCCAAAAGAAAAGCAAGCTATCAAAACTCTATGAAATCGCTTGCATTGTCTTTCTTTAACTTTATTATACTATGCCCAAGTAAGATTACAAGTATTTTTTACCGAACTTTGTTAAAAATTCTTGTCAATCTTCAGGATGGTCATTTTTCAGTTGTGCAATCGTCCTCATTAATTCATTTGCTGTACTCTGTAGACGGAGAACTAACTCGTTCATATCAACCATATTTTGATCTTGCTTTGAAATGTCCTGCAAAATACTTTCTGTTTGGTTTGACAAGTTTGAGGTTGTTTCTGCTAACTCAAATATTGAATGAGCCACCTCATTTACTCCACCAGAAATCCCTTCAATAGCACTAGTAATTTCTATATTTTGTGCATTTAGATTGCTTGTTTTGGCGGAAATCTCATCAAACGAGAGTGAGATCTCACTGGTAACTCTTTCTGCATGACCAAAGAGATCATGAAAACTTCGGAACTTCGTTACGACATTCGAGGTGTCTTCCTGAACAAGTTTAATAACTTCTTTAGTTCTCTCACTAAATTGGTTGGTCTGAGTTGATAGCTTCCGTATTTCGCTCGCGACTACCGCGAACCCTTTTCCTTTATCTCCTGCACGTGCCGCTTCAATGGAAGCATTTAACGCCAATAAATTTGTTTGGCTTGTAATCTCATCAATCCCTACTAAAAATGAGGAGATGTGTTCTAACCGTTCTACTACAGAACTTATCACAGGTACTAATACCCTCATCTCCTCTGAGACTTCACTTATAGTCTGGTCTAGAGTAGACACTACTTTAACCCCATCTTTGGCTTCCTGATTCATTTGCCCCATATTTTTTTGAATTACATCAGAAGCTACTGCTATCTCATCTGTACTTGCAGAAACTTCCTCTGTAACAGACGAAATAGAGCTCGTGTGGTCCACTTGTGCTGAAACTTGTTGATGTATGTTATTAATTAAGCTCTTAATACTAGTTGAAGCTACTAAGTTACTATTTGAATAAACAGAGAGTTCCTGCGTGGAATTATATACTAAATCTGCAACCGCAACATTTTTTTCAATCGTTTCGTGAATTGTGCTCCCTAGGTCTTTTAGTGATTGATCAATAAAAGCGAATTCATCTTTTCGTTTAGATTGGCTTTGATAAAGGTAATTCCCTTGTTTGTAAGCCTGAATACGTCGAATGATCATTGCAACGCCATTAGTAATATTTCTCCCAAAAATAATGACAATAAGCATTGAAAATGCAACTGAAACAACCACACTTGTAAACAGCGTTTGGTTACTTTTCTGTAAAGCCTGAAGTAGACTTTCCTCAGATTCCTTTTTCGTATCCATAAAATGATGTATGACTCGCTCATTTACATTTGCTGTAGTATTTTCATTCCTAGATACAATTGGTGTAATCCGATTTTTTATTCTATCAATTTCTTCACCAACAAACATCTTTGAGAAGTAGTTTTCCGCAATTTCATTATATGAGACAAGAACTTCTTCAAGACGCAGTATGTGATTGCCTAGCTCATCGACAGTTTCAAAATAAGGAGTTATTTTACCGAATTGTTCGTTAGCCTCATGTAACCCTTCGTGAAGCTTATTTACATTGGCCTTTGAGTAACCATTTGTGATCAGCTCATAATTATGGATTGCGATAGAATTCATAAGCTGAATGTATGCATTATACTCTTCTTGAACGATATCAATCTCTTTAAATTCCCCAAACTGTCCTATAACTTTTTGATTAAACGAATAAATAAATGCCCCTGAACCTACAATAACAAAGATTAATAGAATGTTTAATAAAAACAACTTATGTATTACTTTGACTGTACGGCTTCTTTTTATCTCCATAGTATTCCTCCGAATTTTCATAATGCGCAAACGGTTGCAACCAGACACGTCTATTTTACTAGATTGGTGTATACGCTTCCAATGTTTTTTATAAAAAACAGAAAAGATAGGTCTAAAGAATTAGTCCTATCTACATTCCCTTTTGACAAGTCGACGGTATTCCATCGGGGTAATCCCTTCAACTTTCTTAAATAACCTAGAAAAATAGGTACTATCTGATATCCCCACCTGCTTTGCAATAGCCTCCAGCTTTTCATTTGTAGTTGATAACAGTTGTTTTGCAACAGAAAGTCGATAAGAGCTTAAGTATTGCATTGGTGTAACTCCAATCGTCTTTTGCATGCATCTCGTAATATAATCTGGATGAAATAATAGTTCTTTTGAAATCATCTCCATTTTAACGTGATCATTTCGGTAATGTGTCTGTAAAAATGTAATTGTTTGCTTTGTTACTTGTTCAGCGCTAGTAGGAATTCTAATAGAGTCTGATTGTAGTTGTAACATAAGCTCTTGAAAGACAATTTGTTCCTTGAGACGCTTCTCTGGAGTATTTGTCTCACTAAGAGTAACAAGGCGTTCAATTTCATGAAAAAAGAATTCTTTATTTCCTAACTTTCCATACTGAGGAATATGGAAAATATGTTTTGCAGCTTCAATGTAGGTCCCTTCATGTTTAACAATCATTCCCCAGTTTAAATCAGTTAGATTTTTTAACTCATAAGGAACCTCTAATTGAAAATGCAGCCAGTAGTAATTTGTTTCTGTTTGACAAGGCTTATAACTGGAATGTTCCAACCCAGGGACAAGAATTAGATACTGTCCTTCACTCACATCAAACTTTTCACCGTTTTCATTCATGTATAAACAACCTTTTTTGACAACTAATAGATCAAAAACGGAAAAAAACCTTTTGATATGTTTCTTACCTTTACCGAAAGAATCTTCGCCTCCCATTATATAAGTAGGAAATGGCGGCACTTGAAATGTTAGCGTATTCAAAAAAAACATCCTTTCTACAAGGTCGTAATAGTCCAAAATTAATCGTTATTATATCTTTAAATTACTCATTAAAACCTTTACACTAAGAATACTTTAAAATTCGATTTTGTCCAATTTTTTTGATAAATTTTGGCAAAAGCAGGTGAGGGAAAAAATGACTACAAAAACAAAAAAGGCCGCTAAGTTTACATTATTTGCGTTAACCTGGCCAATTTTTATTGAAATATTTTTACACATGCTTATGGGTAATGCTGATACTCTGATGCTAAGTCAATATGACGATAATGCAGTAGCATCTGTAGGAGTAGCAAATCAGCTTATAAATGTCATCATTGTCATGTTTGGATTTATTGCAACAGGTACTAGTATTTTAATTGCGCAATATATAGGTGCAAAACAAGAACAAGATGCCAATAAAATTGCTGTTGTTTCCATCGTAGGGAATTTAATCTTCGGTTTACTATTGAGTATTATTCTGTTTAGCTTTGCCCCATTCATCCTAAAAGCGATGAATATACCACCAGAACTAATGGATAACGCATTAATCTATTTGCGTATTGTCGGTGGGTTTGCTTTTATCCAGGCGTTAATTATGACTGTTGCTGCGATTGTTCGTAGTCAAGGCTTCACGAAAGACGCTATGTATGTAACCATTGGGATGAATTTAATTAACGTAATTGGTAACTATCTATTTATCTTTGGACCATTTGGTTTCCCTGTGCTAGGGGTAACAGGGGTAGCGATTTCAACAACAATCAGTCGATTTATTGGTCTTATCGCAATGTTTGTTGTTTTACGATATCGCATCAAGGGTAGTTTACCTTATTCGTTCCTTTTTAAAGGTTTTCCAAAAATGGAACTTAAAAATTTACTAAAAATTGGCGTCCCTTCTGCAGGAGAACATTTGTCCTATAATACGTCACAAATAGCTATTACGTATTTCATTGCTTCCATGGGAACTATTGCATTAACAACAAAAGTTTATACTCAAAATATAACGATGTTTATCTTACTATTTTCCATAGCAATCGGCCAAGGTACTCAAATTCTCATCGGCCACTATGTTGGCGCTGAAAAGCTAGAAGAAGCTTACCAGCGATGTTTAAAGAGCTTAAAGATAGCGATTTTCGTTTCCTTAGGTGTGGCTGTGTTGTTTAGTATCATTAGTAGACCATTCTTAGGTATCTTTACAGACAATCCAGATATCATTAACCTTGGGATTACACTGATCTTATTAACGATTATCCTTGAACCAGGAAGGGCGTTTAACTTAGTAGTGATTAACTGTCTAAGAGCTGCAGGAGACGTTAAATTCCCTGTTTATATAGGGATATTATCCATGTGGGGAGTCGCAGTAACCTTATCCTATATTCTTGGGATTGTGTTTGGGTTAGGTCTGATCGGTGTTTGGATTGCCTTCATTGTCGACGAATGGTTGCGAGGTATCCTGATGCTGCGAAGATGGAAATCAAAAAAATGGGTACAAATGTCATTTGTTACAAAAGAAAAAGAATCAGAAGCCTCCTAGTAAGGATTAAATACCCAAAAGGCAATCTCAGATCTGAGATTGCCTTTAATCATTTCCTAGTCATGAAAAACGTTAAAGTTTTCCCACAATCCCTCTAACTCTTGTAGACGCTTTTCTACTTTTACTTGTTCGGCTCTTGTTACTGCCGTTATCAAAGCACTAACAATACTAAATGGGGCAGAAAGTGAATCTATAAACGAATTAATTGTAGTAGATGCGACTAAAGCCCTGTCAGCATATGGTACGAGTGGGGACAAAAGATGATCAGTAATGACAATCGTTTTTGCATTCCTTTGCTTTACAAATTTGAGGACTTCCACCGTCCTTTTCGTATACCTTGAAAATCCAAAACCAATCACTAAATCATCACTCTTAATATCAAGTAAATGTTCAGAAACGCCATCAGCTTGGCGTATTAACTCCGTATTTTGTAGGACAAGATCTAGGTAAAACTCAAGAAACAATCCAAGACTAGCGGCACTACGATAAGCAATAATATATATTCTTTTTGCATTTCGAATATCCTCGACTGCTTTTTCAAACACATCTATGTCAATTTGCTTTAGAGTCATTTTGAGATTTTGGATGTCATCATTCAAGATTTCTTTAATAACACTTTCATTACTTGCATTTATGTCCGTGGTGCTAGCAAATACATCTGCTGAAGTCCATTTTCGTTGAATCGCCTCTTGTAGATGTCGCTGGAAATCTGGATAACCCTGATAGTCTAAAAATACAGCAAATCGAATAACTGTTGCCTCCCCGACACCAACTTGTTTCGCAAGTTTGGAAGCAGTTAAGAAAGGGGCTTTATCAGTATGTTCTATTAGGTAGTTAGCAATTTTTTTGTGAGATTTACTCATTTGCTCTCGCTTTTCGACCATTCGCCGATAAACTTCACTTGTATACATCTCTTTTCACTGCCTCACTCGTTTTATTTCAAGACTCATTTGATAAACTTTGTAGTTTCTCCGCCAAACCGATTGTATTTCATTCACCAATACCTTTCTTCCTAAATTGTACACTACGAAACTCTTGTTTTCTATTTATGAAGGATTTTTTTCAAAGAATTACAGACACAAATGAAAAATTTCATGAAATACATAGAAAAATGAAGTATTTAATTCATTTATTAACATTTATAGAATATTTACGCCATTTTTGACCTATTTTGGGCTTTTTTGCTATACTTATTTTAATTTAATAGAAAAGGAGTTGATGATATGGCAATGCCTAAATATGTTACAAATATTGATAAGATAGAAGGTATTCCAACAACAGAGAGAGAAACATTAAAAAAAATCACTGAGAAATATGTATTTCGAGTAAATGACTATTATTTAAGTTTAATTGATTGGAATGATCCGAACGATCCCATCCGCAAGCTTGTCATACCAAACCAAGGTGAGTTAGCTGAATATGGACGCTGGGATGCTTCCGATGAAGATACAAACTATGTGGTTCCTGGTTGCCAACATAAGTACGGAACTACGGCATTATTAATTGTATCTGAAGTTTGTGGCGCATACTGTAGGTATTGTTTCAGAAAACGTTTATTTCGTAACGATATAAAAGAAGCAATGAGTGATGTAAATCCTGGACTTGAATATATCGCCAAAACACCAGAGATCAATAATGTCCTACTGACAGGTGGAGACTCTTTAATACTTGCTACAAAGAAACTCGAACAAATTATTGCAAGACTAAGAGAGATAGATCATGTTAAGATTATTCGTCTTGGGTCAAAGATGCCTGTATTTAATCCCATGAGAATATATGAGGATCAATCTCTTTTAAATTTAATAAAGAAATACTCAACACCTGAAAAACGTATTTATGTCATGGCTCATATTAACCATCCAAGAGAAATAACACCTGAAGCGATTAAAGGGTTTCAAGCTCTACACGATGCTGGGGCGATTGTTGTTAATCAGACACCAGTACTAAAAGGGATTAATGATGATCCAGATGTGTTAGCTGAATTATTAGATCGTTTAAGTTGGGCTGGTGTTACACCATATTATTTCTTTATTAACAGGCCTGTTGCTGGCAATAACGACTTTGTTCTCTCTCTAGAAGAAGCCTACAAAATTGTCGAACAAGCAAAAGCACGCACTTCTGGATTAGGAAAACGAGTTCGTTTATCAATGAGTCATACCTCTGGAAAAATTGAAATACTTGCCATTGAAAATGGTAAGGCCTATTTAAAGTACCACCAATCACGGGATAAAGAATATGGAAAGTTCATGGTCTTAGATTGTCCGAAAGATGCTGCCTGGTTCGATGATCTTCCTGGAAGCGAAAAGTATTGGAAACAACCAGAAAAGAAAACAGACCAAGTCGTTTCAGCAAATGATTATATTTCTGTTAAAGAGAAGCAACCAATATAACAAACAAAAAGTGGAAAAGCCGGTACCTTTGTACATGGCCTTTTCCACTTTTTTTACACGCTTTTATTCGTACATTTGTTTATATCCGTTATTCCAGTTAATCTGAATTTCTTCTAAATCGTCCTCAAAATCAACCGCTCTTGGTGTTTCTGGTCCAAAATCTCCCATATGCTGAGGGAAATCCATTTCAAATTGGCTTGGCAACATCGCATCTGGTTGCTGCATTCCCATATGCTGAGGCATCATCCCTGGTTGTTGCATTCCAATATGCTGAGGCATCATCCCTGGTTGTTGCATTCCCATATGCTGAGGCATCATCCCTGGTTGTTGCATTCCCATATGCTGAGGCATCATCCCTGGTTGCTGCATTCCCATATGCTGAGGCATCATCCCTGGTTGTTGCATTCCCATGTGCTGAGGCATCATCCCTGGTTGTTGCATTCCCATATGCTGAGGCATCATCCCTGGTTGTTGCATTCCCATATGCTGAGGCATCCCTGGTTGTTGCATTCCCATATGCTGAGGCATCATCCCTGGTTGTTGCATTCCCATATGCTGAGGCATCATCCCTGGTTGTTGCATTCCCACGTGCTGAGGCATCATCCCTGGTTGTTGCATTCCCATGTGCTGAGGCACCATCCCTGGTTGTTGCATTCCCATATGCTGAGGCATCATGCTTGGCTGTTGTCCTCCTAAATATTGTGCCATCATGCCTGGTGTTGGTTTACTGCTGTTACATCCGCAAGACATTCTTTTACCCCTTCCCTTTTATAAACTAGGTCTCGTTTTACCACTATCAATCTTATGAACTAGTTCAATGTCTTGTGCTAATAAAACAGGAGTTTTTTTAGGTATTTGCTGAATATAGGCCTTTACCCTAGTTTCTCCATCATAGCTCTTTCCGACATTCCTTCCCCTTAAAAAATTGAAGAGTTACCAAATGTTATGCACGAAAAAGAATTGTTATGAGTAATTCTCTTTAAGGTTGTTATCCCCTAAACATAATTCCTTTTCCCTCCACCTAGATATTGTCCAAAGGTAGGCGGGCACTAATTCTAACTTTGTTCGAAAGAGCCATTAACAGATTTACAGATGATTTTGTTTACGATTGGAGCACATTCCCTCAACATGGCATACATTACAATAGAATGTTGATATGAAAAGAGTGGTTTTGATGGGTGCAATAATGCCTTACAAGTTTACTACGAAAGATGGAAACAAAATCTTACTTCGTACTGGTGGTCCTCACGATGCAAGTGCCATAGTCAAACTTAGCCGCGAAGTAATACGTGAAAACGATACATTAATTACAACGATAGAAGAGTTTACTACAACAGAAGAACAACAAAGAGAGTTCATTTATTTTTATAATCAAGATCCCTCAAATAATATTATCGTTGCAGAGTCTCAGGGTAACATAATTGGTTTATTAACATTTCAGAGGGGATTTTTTCAAAGGTACGCCCATCATGGCTCTGTAGGAATGATCGTTGATAGAAACTGGCGTGGAAAAGGAGTTGGGAAAGCACTACTTACAACTTTAGTTCAATGGGCTAACTACAATCCCTTACTAGATAAACTTTGCTTAGAAGTACTCGCTTCAAACAAAAACGCAATATCCTTATACAAATCAATTGGCTTCATAGAAGAAGGTCGGCAAAAGCATCAAGTCAAATATAGTAACGGAAGATATGATGATATTGTTATTATGGGGTTATTGGTAAATTATAGCTAGTAGATATAATAAAAGTATCCTAAGAGGAAGACTTCATGCAACTGTCTAATCTCAAGGATACTTTTTGGTTCTATAGTAGAATAATAAGACTTTTTTATCACTTAGTGGCTTCTACACATTAATAACTTGTTTCTACATTAACCTATTCAACAACAACTGCAGTTCCGTATGCTACAATTTCTGCAGCTCCATTCATCACACTAGAAGTTTGCAAACGCATAGCAACAATTGCATTTGCTCCCATACCTTCAGCATCCTTTACCATTCTGCTTATAGCAACTTTCCTTGCTTTGTCCATCATATCGGAGTACTCTGTAATTTCACCTCCAACAATATTCTTCAATCCAGCTAGAAGATCACTTCCAATATGTTTTGCTTGAATCGTACTCCCTTTAACAAATCCTTTGTAAGCAATAGTCTCTTTTCCCGGAACGCTCTCAGTAGTTGCGATAATCATCATCATCTTCCTCTCTTTTTTCTTTTATTCTTTCCATGATTACTAATACCATTACTAAAATAAAACATACTACATTTAAGACTATTAAGGATAATGCGATAACCACATTTATAAAGAAATAAACGATGGCCGCCAGTTGGAAGACGACCGATAGCAATATCAATCCTGATTTCAAGAGTTTCATTAGCTACTTCCCAACTTCCTGCTTTTTTTGTCAACTTACTAGTTTACTACAAGTTACTAGAAGTATCTACTGTTGATAAATTCATTCCCTCACTGTTAACACCTTCCATTCTTGGTTATGATGATATTGTATTATTATATTTGGTTTTTATGTTAAAATAGAGAGTCTTACTAAACTTGAATTGAGGGATTTTTCTTTGAAAATATTATTAACGACTTTAAATGCAAAATATATACACACTGCCCTTTCACTTCGACTACTTAAAGCCTATACAGAGGCTGATTATGACGTTGAAATTAAAGAATATACAATTAAAGACCCAGCGTTAAATATTGTTACTGACCTGTATAACCGAAATGCTGATGTTATTGGTTTTAGTTGCTACATCTGGAACATCGAAGAAACCATAGAAGTCATTCGAATGGTAAAGAAAGTAAAACCTGAGATAAAGATTGTCCTTGGTGGTCCTGAAGTTTCATTCGATGTATCTGATTGGATGAAACGTATACCTGAAGTAGACTTCATTGTGTTTAAAGAAGGGGAAGAAACCTTTAAACATTTACTAGATGAAATGTCTAGTACTGAAAAATATCATCTTGTTTTTGGGGCGAGCTACCGAAAAGGCGAAGAGATTATTGTAAATCCACAAAGACCAAATATAAAATTAAATACGATTCCAACCCCTTATAGGTTTCAAGAAGATAAAGAAGATTTAAGCAAAAGAATTGTCTATTTTGAAACGAGCCGTGGTTGTCCTTTCAGCTGTTCTTTTTGTTTATCATCTGTAGAAGTAGGTGTCAGATATTACGATATTGAAAGGGTAAAAGCAGATTTACTCTATTTAATTGAGAGTGGCGCAAAATTAATTAAGTTTATTGACAGAACCTTTAATATTAGAAGAAATTATGCTTTAGAAATCTTTCAGTTTCTAATTGACAATCATCAAGGGTGTGTCTTCCAATTCGAGATTACAGCTGACATTATGAGACCTGAAGTACTTGAGTTTCTAAATACACATGCTCCCCCTGGTGTTTTCCGCTTTGAAATTGGTGTTCAATCAACGAATGATGCCACAAACATTCTTGTAGAACGAAAGCAAAACTTTGAGAAGCTATCACGAACTGTCCGTATGGTAAAGGAAGGCGGAAAAATTGACCAACATCTCGACTTAATAGCTGGTCTTCCTGAAGAAGATTACCACTCGTTTAAGAAGACATTCAACGATGTCTTTGTCATGAGACCTGAAGAATTACAGTTAGGTTTCCTAAAAATGCTCCGTGGGACAGGCTTACGGAACCAAGCTGAAAAGTATGGTTATGTTTACATGGATCATTCTCCCTATGAAATTCTCAAAAATGATATATTATCTTTTTCAGAAATTATCCGTATTAAACGTGTTGAAGATATTTTAGAGAAATATTGGAACGCCCACCGCATGGACCATACAATTGAATACTTGATTGAAAATGAATTTGAAACAGCGTTTGATTTCTTCCAAGAGTTTGGGGACTATTGGGATGAACAAGGTTGGGGCAAAATTGGTCACCAATTAGAAGATCTATTTACTCGTCTTGAACAATTTTTACAAACTAGAGCAATTACTAACCCGAATATTGTTAAAGGCTTGATGATTTACGATTTCTTCTTACATCATAAGCATAAGCCACGAAAAACTTGGTGGGACTTCACCTTAACAAAAGAGCAGCAAACAAGGCTCTTGGAATATGTGAGCGAACACCAGCAGCTGATCTCAGAGGATTTCCAAAAACTACAGCTCTCAGTAAAAGATTTATTTAAGCATACCATGGTTGAGGTCATCGATTTTAACCTAGAGCAGTATTTATCAGAAGGGGAAATTGTTGCTGAGCCGTCGTTATTGATTGCCTACTTTGATCCTAAAGAGCATAAAAGCCGTCCATTTATTCTTAAAAATAGTAACCGTGTAGTCGTTTAGAACAGGTCATAATTTGACCTGTTTTTTTCATAGATATTTATGTTAAAGTTAACTTTGAGGTGATATATGGAAAAAATAGCATATCTAATGATCATTGTTGGTGCTGCTCTTTGGGGAACTATAGGTATCTTTGTTCAAAAACTATATGATTACGGATTAACACCTATCCAGGTAGTCACTATTCGTGTTACATTTGCTGCATGTATTTTATTAGTAACCTTACTCATCAAAAATCCTTCATTACTAAAGATCAATAGAGCGGATTTTAAATATTTTATCGGAACAGGGATATGTTCAATCGTTTTTTTTAATTGGTGCTTTTTTACCGCCATTCAAGAAGTATCTCTATCAGTAGCTGCTGTACTGCTTTATACAGGACCTGCTTTTGTTACAATTCTCTCGAGATTTTTATTTAACGAGTGGTTAACTAGTCGAAAAGTAGTAGCTCTTGTACTGACATTAGTAGGTTGTGTACTCGTAATTGGACTATTTCCTTTAGAACAAACGAAACTAAGTTTTTTTGGCATTTTCGTTGGTTTAGGCTCTGGACTTGGTTACGCACTCTATAGTATTTTTGGAAAATACGCACTCGCAAAATACGACTCTCAAACCGTTACGACCTATACGTTTATTTTTGCAACAGTTGCCTTATTGCCTACTACCGGATTGTGGAAGCTTGAAAATATTGGGTATTCTCTACCAGTAGTAGGTTACGGTTTTAGTTTAGGACTTTTCCCTACTGTTTTAGCGTATTTACTATATACAAAGGGGCTAAAAACAGTAGAAACAAGCAGAGCTTCCATAACTGCTACAATTGAACCTGTGGTTGCCGCTTGTATTGGAATATTTATGTTTGGTGACATCATAACTAGTTGGCAAGTACTTGGTATCATATCTGTTTTAGCTGCCGTGTTTTTTGTTCAAGAAAAACAAAAAACATCAGAGACCCTTGACAAAAAGAGGTACCATGCCTAGGTACCTCTTTTTCATTTCTATCATCTATTTTTTAACTCGTATACCCTTCTGAGTTCTGTTATTCTTTCTACCATCGGCGGATGTGTATAACGGAACAGTTTCACGATTGTTGGTGGATTTACATCAGATAAGCCCTCGGCTGATAACCGTTGAAACGTCGTTACAGCTGAGTCAATATCATTTGTTAGGTGGATTGCATAGCGATCTGCCTGATACTCATAAGTCCTCGAAACCATATTGGTCATTGGTGTCGAGGCAAAACTTAACACGGATACAATGAATAGAATTACAGGAATGGCAGCTAAATCATTTTGTTTTAAACCAATACGGTGGCCGTACTGGTTAATGAACCGATGATACAGCTTTCCTACAAGAAATAATCCAATAAAGGAAAGAGCAATTGTTCCTAGTAACAACTGTCTTAAATGATGTAAGTCGTAATGTCCCATTTCATGTGCCATAATAAATAAAACTTCATCTTTCGTTAGTCTTTCAAGAGTGGTATCCCATAACACAATTCGTAAATTGCTCCCTAACCCATTCACATAAGCATTTAGAGCATTGGTTTTATCAGACATTTTTACTTCATAAACTCTATCAGCAGGTATACTTGCTTGTTCCGCTAATTGTAATACCTCTCTCTCTAACTCTTTGTCTTTCATTGGATAGATATCATTATATAATGGATCAATCACTACCGGTTGTAAAAACATTAGGAATAACGTAAATGGGATAGAAAGAAGCCACGTATAGAACCACCATTTCTTCGGGCTTTTCCCAATTAATAACCAAATGACGTAGACAACGATCAGTAACAGTAGTGCTCCAACCCAAAAATCAATCAACTGGTCTCTCATCCAACTGTGAAAAGGTTGAATGGAAATTCCATATTGTTTGCTAATCGAATAAGATAAATATTTAAAAGGGTAGGAAAATATAAAGCTTAAACTAGCTAAAAGAACAACATACAAACTAGTTTGAAGAAATCGTACTTTCACAAGCTGCTCTGACCAGCGAGCAAACAATTGACTAATTCCAAAAACTATGATGAACAAATAAACAATCCATTCAAATGGAGTATGAATGAAGTAGATAATATTCCTCCATTTAGATAGTTCTGCGGAGAGTATTACCTGTTCTTCACTCATAAACATGGTTGGATCTGCCTCCGTACCAATGTATTGAGATGGTAAAGGAGTATCGACTACTACTAAATAGGAAGTAATCAATACTGCATAGATTGCATAAATGACCAAGACACCTAAAAAAAGTTTCTTCATGACCTTCCCTCCAATATCCTGTCCACGAATTACTTTATGGACAAAGTCTTCCTATATAAGTTTAGACGTTCAAAGAAGGAATAGAACCTTTTAGGATAATCTAGTATTATTAATCTTGTTTATGATCGTCAGCATGATATCCTTTCATCCATTCCATTTGTTTTTCACCTTCGCCAAAGATTGAAAAACCTTCTAAAACAGTTGTTTCTCCATTAAACGTCACACTAAGATTGACATACCAATCTCCACTCATTGCTAGTGGAAGGTCTAGCTCATATACTCCTTTGCCAACATGGTTCATTGTTCCTTCTATTGGATGGTTCATCATTTCCATATTCATATACATATACACCTGTTCAACATCTATGGCTTTTCCATCTTTATCTTTTAGCTCGACAGAATAAGTCTGAAAACCCTCTGTTGAAATTGTTGCTCCATCTTGTAGAAAATTCACTTGAAGCTCGGATGAATAATCGCTACTGGAACATCCTGTTACCACCATTAACACGATAAAAAATGTCATAAATAAGTTAAACTTTTTCAAAATTACTTCCCCTTTTTTTAGTATGATGTCTTTAGAAAGAGCTAATTTGCAGAATTCATTTCTATTTTAACACTTAAAGTACCATAGTAAAGGAGACTACAAAATGGTTAACAAAATATCCATTGTTTTAATTTTATTTATTATAGGAGGGATTGGTTATACTCTTTATGGATTTTTTGCTGTTGATAAAAATCCAGATATTGTAACCGTCGAACGGTTTAATAATGAAGAACCAATACTATTGAGTGATTATATTGGAAAAAAGAAAACAATCTTGCAGTTCGTGGTTGTTCCATGTGAATGTTGTAGTTTTTCTATGCCTTTTATTCAGGAATTTGCTAGAACACAAGATGAGTTTGAAGTCATAACGATCATTTTTCACGGAAAAAGAAAAGAAATCCAAGATAAATTTGAAAATGAGTATAAAGCAACGCATTTGTATGGACTTGATTTAGACAAAAGCATTGCAAATCACTACGGAGTGAATGTTTCACCTACTTATGTTTTCCTTGATGAAGATGGTAATAATCTAGGTTCCTATCCTTATATTATTCTAGACTCTGCTGAACTTCTTCAAAGATATGAGGATGCTTATCACAAGTTCCACAATGAAGGTGAGCAATAAAGATGGATTATATTCTAGCTTTCACTGCAGGGATCCTATCCTTTACGTCGGCATGTATCCTGCCATTAATCCCAAGTTATTTAGCTGTAATTACAGGGCTTTCTGTAACTGAACTTAAAGACAACCGGCATCACCGATCAAAAGTAATCTTGCGGATCAGTATGTTTATTGTTGGGTTAATTATTCCATTAATCTTACTTGGGTTGACTGCTTCGTCTCTTGGTTCAGTAGCCCTAAGTTACTCTGAAAACTTCTCAAAATTATTTGGATTTATTGTCATCTTATTTGGACTACATTTACTTGGTCTTCTAAAATTCCATTTTTTAAATCGTGAATTTCGCTTAGATTTCTTGTTCAAAAAGAATAATAGTCTATGGAGTGTCGCTCTCATGGGCTTAGCCTTTGGATTTGGTTGGACTCCCTGTATTGGACCAATGTTGAGTTCCATTTTAATTATGGCTGCTGACTCGGAAACGATGTGGCGAGGAGGTCGTTTACTTTTTATCTATGGATTAGGTTTAGGGTTGCCATTCTTAGTCATTGGCATTTTAAGTACGTTTGGCTTCCAACTATTAAACAATCTAAAAAAACATCTGCGGATCATTTCATATATCAGTGGTGTTCTGTTAATTATCGTAGGTCTTTTATTAATTACTGGAAATATGGCGTATATTACACCTACTTTATAAGGAAAAAAGCATCGGTTACCCGATGCTTTTCTTATGCTTGTGTTGGCGGATAGAGTGCCTTTGTATTGTCTTTTTCATAAATTTTAAGAGTAACAAAGACGATTGGTGCTAATAATAGTCCCCATAAGCCGATTAATCCATAGCGAATGAAATCAAAAATAAATTCATCAGGAAAAATCTCCTTTAGCCCTACTTGAATTGCAAGCATCCCAGCTAGACCAACTGCAAAGGCTAATGCTCGTCTAGGTATGCTTTTGCTAATTTTCATATTCACAAACTTTCCTTCTACTAAATAACCGATACCAGCACCTAATAGTATTCCGGAGAATTTAAATCCTTCTTCTTCAGGAAAAATAAGGACTAGCAATAAAGGGATAACTACCGCTAATGCCCATTTTATAGCTATAGGTAGGCTAGTAATATATTTATCAAGGATTACAGCAAGTGCGATTATGACAATTCCTAACCCCATACCAACTAAAATATCAACGGGCCAGTGGAGGCCTGTGTAAAGTCTCGAAACAGAAACTAGTATAATTAAAACTGCAGCACTTACCATCACTTTTGGGGATTTGCTAACATATGCCAGATATCCCCAAAGAGTAGCAGAACCTTGAGCATGACCGCTCGGAAATGAATCATGAGGGTAATGACTTCCTACTTCAGCTGAACTCACGAAAAGATTGTTAACCCCCTCAGCTCCGATTGGTCTCGTAATGGCATTCATTATTTTCAGAAACGAGTTAACATACATGGATAATATAAAAATGTAAAATAGCCGAAATCCAATAGTTTTAGAAAAACACCAATAAACTAGCGGTAAAATTAAAAAATAAAACTCTTCATTCCCTAAGAATGTTAAGACCCTTGCAACTTCAGTTAAAAACGGGTTTTGTATTTGCGTAAACCATTGTAAAATTTCTAGCTGGCTCATTAAATTCCTCCTTTAGTTTTTATAGCAAACTTTATTACTCTCATTTCATTATAGTAGAAATTGGTTTCTAGTAATTTCAATTACATTTTTTTTCACACTTTATCATTTTTTTAAACAAATATGTGGATCTCATGAATTCACCAGAATGCTACTTTCTATAATCCAAATTCATAGTATAATAAAAACATAGTGAAAGATCATCTAAGAGAGGGTGAGATAAGTGAGTATGAAACAAAACAAGTTTTTCTTCTTCATTGTTGCCATTCTCCTTTTAGTAGTAGTAGGTTGTAGTAGTGCAGAAGAAGATGCTAATCCATATAATTTCCCCGAATATGTTTTTAATGCAAAACACCCAGGGGCTGTAGCAGCCTATCAATATGCTGTTGATGCTGAAGAAGGCATACTAGAACATATTCCATGCTATTGTAACTGCTATATTGATCCCTTTAACCATAACAATGTTAAAGATTGTTTTATTTCAAATACAGAGAGCACTGATGATTTACTAGTTTATGACGATCACGGTGCTGGCTGAGGCATTTGTATCGAAATTGCACTGGATGTGCAAAAACTACATGAACAAGGCGTTTCGCTAGTTGATATCAGAAACTACATTGACGAAGAATACGCAAAATTTGCTGAACCAACACCAACACCGCATCCTTCACATAATCATTAAAAAACATAAAAAACTCTCCCCTTAAAAAAAAGGGGAGCTTTTTTGATTCGATAGTTATTGGAGAATAGGAGAGTCTTTGGTCTGGTTCCCCTTTTTTCAGGTTTGGCACATTGGTTTTTCCTTTTTCTTACAAATCCATGTTCCAACCACGGCGTTTGGCGCACCAGTTTTCCTACTCAGCCACTTTACCTTATTATAGAACACTAGTAGAAAGCAACACTGGTTTCGATGATGGTGGTGCAAAGTAATATCCTTGTGCTAGCGGGATGCCAATACTCTTGCAATACTCGGCCTCTTCTTTGCGCTCTATGCCTTCAGCAAGGAGCATGATGTTAAATTCCTTGGCGATGTCTACAATTTTGCTGATTGTTTCTTGCTTTTCATGATTTTGATCACAATAGTCAATCAACGAACGGTCTAGTTTTGCATAATTTGGTTGTAACTCCTTTAAGACCTCCAATGTCGCAAATCCTGAACCTAAATCATCCAAGGCCACTTTCATCCCATGCTTTTTATAGACTTCAAAAATCTTCTTCAGATGAGCCATTTCTTGAATTCGTTCTGTCTCAACTACTTCAAAAACTAAATCATTTGGATCTACATCATATTTGTCTACAGCGGCAAAAGTACTTCTTAAACAATGATTTGGATCGTAAATAGAAGATGGTAAGAAATTGATAAATCGTTTAATACCTTTCTTCACATGCTGTGCACTTGTTTTAATAGATGACACTCTCGCTTGGCTGTCTAACAATGATTGTAATCCAGCCTTTCTTGAAAATGAGAACAACTCACCCGGATTAAATAACGTCTCCCCTGTCGGTCGAAGTAAAAACTCATATCCAAAAACATCTAAACTTTCCAGTGAAACCACTGGCTGAAGAAAACTTGTGAATAGTTGTTCACTAATAATTGATAAATACTTCCGATTATTTGCTCGATGGTAGAACTCGGTAAATGGTATATTTGGAGTGAATTGACCTTCAGCTATATTTTGAGGTTTCGTCTGACAAAACAGCTTCGCTTTTGTCTCATGATTGAACAATTCATCCACTTCTTTTAAGACGAAACGTAATTGTTCCATAGAGTTATATTCAAATTGAACATGAAAGTCTTGTCCATCAGATGGGATACTTGCACTTATAAGTAATTCTTTAATCGAGTTTATAATTTGATGTATTGATTGAAATTGAACAATTCCTTGATCAGTAATAAAAAATTCCCTTGCACATTTGGAACAGCCTTCCATCCTCTCATCCCCTAGGTGTTTTTATTTAGTAAGGCAATGAATATCAGAGCTTATACGTAGTTTCGTTACATCGCTCACACTGATAATTCTGACATTCACTCTAGTTTTCTACTTATAAATCTACCATATCGAGGCTACATCATGTACTGTTTTTGCTTTAAAAATGAAAAGTGACATAAATAGTGAGCTTGCCACCATTTATGTCACTTTTCATTTATACTATTTTTGAAAGAAACTGTCCTCTTTTTCGAGATCATATTGCTGCAATAGTCTTTGAGCTGCAATCGTTACTGTTATCTGCCCGTCTTCCACTTCTGTTTTTAACTTAGGAAGCTGCTCCTTAACCGTAGCGTGTTCGTAAAAGCGTTGCAAGAGTTGCATCTGCAAGGTTTCGTGTAACCATAGAGATAATTGTTCTTTTCTTCTCTGAAAGTGGAGATTATTCCTTTTGGTATGAGCCATATAGTTACCTACTAGACTCCATAGCTCTTCTATGCCCTCACCCGTAAGTGCTGAGCAAGTATAGGCTTTTGTCTCCCACCCCTTTGTCACTTGAGGTAAATAGTGAAGGATTTGATTATATTCTTCCCGTGCAGCTAACGCTTTTACTCTATTATCACCGTCAGCTTTGTTAATAAGAATTGCATCAGCTAGTTCCAAGACGCCTTTTTTCATACCTTGAAGTTCATCACCAGCACCGGTGATCATTAAAACGAGAAATAGATCGACCATCGATCTTACAGTTGTTTCACTTTGGCCAACTCCTACTGTCTCGACAATAATGATATCATAGCCGGCAGCTTCACAAATCAGCATCGTTTCCCTACTTTTTCTAGCAACACCACCTAACGTCCCTCCAGCAGGCGTGGGTCTTACAAAGGCTGATTTATTTCTTCCTAGTTGCTCCATTCGAGTCTTATCTCCAAGAATACTTCCTTTCGAAATTTGACTACTAGGGTCAACTGCTAGGACAGCTACTTTATGACCTAAATTGCATAAGTAGGTTCCAAATGTCTCAATTAATGTACTTTTTCCCGCACCAGGTACACCAGTAATTCCAATTCTAATTGACTTTCCGGTGTGCGGTAATAATTTTGTAATTACTTCTTGGGCTAATTCAAAGTGTTTCTCCGCGTTACTTTCTACTAACGTAATCGTCTGTGCTAAAATCGCACGGTTATTGTTTAGAACGCCATCTACGTAGTCGTCTACCTCTAACCGCTTCTTCTTTTTAGGAGCTTGCTCGTTTTGATCCATAGACACCTCCTATTAAAGAAGCAGGATGCAGATTTTTCATTGACGTCCATCTACTACATCCTACATTCTCCGTTTGCACTTCTTTTCTTATTTTTTCCCCTAAAGTTGTTCGTTAATTTTATCTAGTACTTTCAGTGCTGCCACTGGTATCACGGTACCTGGTCCAAAGATAGCTGCCGCTCCCTCTGCATACAAAAACTCGTAGTCTTGTGGTGGAATAACACCGCCAATAATGACTAAAATATCTTCTCGTCCAAGCTTTTTTAGTTCCTTTACCACTTCAGGCAATAGTGTTTTATGGCCTGCAGCGAGAGAACTCATCCCAATAACATGAACGTCATTCTCTACGGCCTGAATAGCTGCTTCTTCGGGTGTTTGAAACAATGGTCCGATGTCTACATCAAAACCTAGATCTGCAAAAGCAGTGGCAATCACTTTTGCTCCGCGATCATGACCATCTTGACCTAGTTTCGCGATCATAATTCTTGGTCTTCTACCTTCATTTTCAGCAAACTCATCTGCTCTTTGTCTAACTAGATTAATTTGTTCTTCTTCGGCAAACTCAGCACGATATACTCCACTAATTGACCTAATCACTGCTTTGTGCCTCCCAACAACCTTCTCGTATGCATCGGATATTTCACCTAGACTTGCTCTTGCACGAGCTGCTTCAATCGCAAGTGCCAGTAGGTTTCCTTCTCCAGACTCGGCAGCAGCTGTAATTGCTCTCAAGGTCTCAGCAACCTTTTGCTCATCACGATTTGCTCTCAAATACTCTAATCGCTTAATTTGTGCTTCTCTTACCACCGTATTATCAATATTCAAAATCTCAATCGGATCTTCTTGTTCAAGTCTATACTTGTTGACACCGATGATCGTTTCTTTTTTCGAATCAATGTGTGCTTGGCGTCTCGCAGCCGCTTCTTCAATTCTCATTTTTGGTAAGCCTGTTTCAATTGCTTTTGCCATGCCTCCAAGTTTCTCAATTTCTTGGATATGCCCCCATGCCTTCTCGGCTAGTTCTTTTGTTAAGGATTCTACATAATAAGAACCACCCCATGGGTCTAACACATTACAAATTCCTGTCTCGTCCTGTAAAAATAGTTGGGTATTCCTTGCAATCCTTGCTGAAAAATCAGTAGGAAGAGCAATAGCTTCATCTAATGCATTGGTGTGAAGTGATTGTGTGTGGCCCAGAGTCGCTGCCAAAGCTTCAAGACAAGTTCTTGCCACATTGTTAAATGGATCCTGCTCGGTTAAGCTCCATCCAGATGTTTGAGAATGCGTACGTAAGGCTAAAGACTTCTCATTTTTAGGATGAAATGGTTTAAGTAGCTTTGCCCAAAGCAATCTGGCAGCACGCATTTTTGCCACTTCCATAAAATAATTCATCCCAATTGCCCAAAAGAAGGATAACCTTGGAGCAAACGAATCCACATCTAACCCTGCTTCTATCCCAGTTCTAACATACTCAATACCATCTGCTAGGGTGTAACCAAGCTCAATATCTGCGGTAGCCCCCGCTTCTTGCATATGGTAACCAGAGATACTAATACTATTAAACTTTGGCATATGTTTTGAGGTATACTCAAAAATATCAGCAATTGCCTTCATTGATGGTTTAGGCGGATAAATATACGTATTTCTAACCATATATTCTTTGAGAATATCATTTTGAATCGTTCCTGTAAGTTGCTCTTGACTAACCCCTTGTTCTTCTGCTGCCACTATATAAAAAGCCAAAACGGGTAAAACCGCACCATTCATCGTCATTGAAACGCTCATCTTGTCTAGTGGAATTCCATCAAACAAGATTTTCATGTCTAATATGGAGTCTACAGCCACTCCTGCTTTCCCTACGTCACCGATCACTCGTGGGTGATCTGAGTCATACCCTCGATGCGTAGCTAAGTCAAAGGCGATTGAAAGTCCTTTTTGTCCGGCAGCTAAATTGCGTCGGTAAAAGGCATTGCTTTCCTCAGCAGTGGAAAAGCCAGCATACTGTCTTACTGTCCATGGTCTAGATTTATACATAGCCGGATAGGGCCCCCGTAAATATGGTGCAATTCCAGAAACGTACTCTAAATGTTGAAGACCTTTGGTATCTTCGGCAGAGTAAAGCGGCTTTACAGAAATTTGCTCTAGTGTTCGGAACGATTGTTGTTCAGAGAATTCAGGAACCTGTGGGTGAACAGTCGGACCTTTTTTTAATGACAGTTTTGTGAAATCCGGATTATTCATTGGCCAATTCCACCTCTTCTCCCTGTAAATCCTTCAGTAACTGATAACAATTTGTTCCTATATGAATAAATCCAGTCAGCCCTGATTCTAGTAATTGTTTCTCTAGAAATTCATCTTGTTTTCCTGCAACAAACAACTTCATTTCTGGTCGCTCTTTTATTACAGCTGTGACAATATGGTGTGCATGTGTAAGATAGTCTTCATTTTTCCCACATAAAACGGCTGTTGTTGCTTTTGTGGCAATTGTCTGCTTAATCGCTTCTTCAATATCCTCAAAACCGTTATTTTTTATGACTTCAAAACCACCTGTTTCAAAAAAGCTTGTAATAAAGTCAGAGCGTTGTTTATGTGAAGGCAAAGATCCAATGTTTGTTAAGAAAACATCTATAGATTTGTTGGCTGCTTTTCTCTGTTCACTGACGTACCGTAGTAACTCAAAAGCTTCGGTTGCTCTGTAAGTATCAATTTTTTCAATTGATATTGAAGGTCCATTCGTCAATGCTTTCATGATCTTCCCGTTTGAAGCACCCTCTGTCCATGCTTTGATAACATCGTCCATTAGATTTACTATTGATAGCTTGGAACTGCTCTCCTGCTTTCGCTTTGCCACCTCTAAAATTTCCTTTGCAGTCGTTTTCAGACTTTCGAAATCACTTGAAGGAAACACATCTTGACTATTCGGGTACATAGTTGCTCCAACAAAAACTAGTTTACGCCTTTCAACATCTGTTTTTTTCTTATTAGAAACATCCTTTACTAGCGTTTGGGGTAATCCTTGCTTTAGTGCTTCGAACATACCACCCAATGCTTCTACCTGCTGAAATAGCTCCCAGCTCTTATTTGTTATTTCATCTGTTAGATGCTCTACATACCAGGAACCACCGGCTGGATCCATCGTCTTTGAGATATGGGCCTCTTCCTGAATAATGAATTGAGTGTTTCGTGCAATTCTTCTAGAAAATGTATTTGGAACAGCAAACGCCTCATCAAAAGGACTCACATGAAAACTATTGACACTCCCGAGTGCAGCTGTGAATGCTTCCACTGTGCCACGAAGCATATTTACGTAAGGATCATAAATGGTCTTGGTCCATTGTGAAGTCCGCGCATGAATTACAAGCGTTTGACTTTCTGCATCTCCACCGAAAGCATCTATCACGTTTGCCCAAAGCATTCTCGCTCCACGTATTTTGGCTAATTCCATAAATAAATTTGAACCAATTGATAAAGAAAAACAGATAGATTGAGCAATTTCGTCTATTGAAAGTCCGCGGTTTTGCAATTCTCGAATATAATATACCCCTGTTCCAATCATAAACGCGAGCTCTTGAACAGCACTTGCGCCGCCATTGTGGTACGGGCGACTATCAATAAAGATTGTCTTTAAGTCTATATTTTTATCGCGTTTCCACTTGATAATCTCTGTCATTTGATCTAAATAACTATCAATACTGCTTGGTAATAACCCCTTACTAACCAAAATAGAAAGTGGATCCATCCCTATTGCGCCAGTGAGATCGGTTAGTGGTAGATTATGTTTTTGAAAATAGGCGACGATTAGTCCTAACATACTTGCGTTTGCTCCAGTTTGCACGACAAATGGAAAGTTATTAACAGGTACATTGGTAAATATCGTTTCTAAATCTTTTAAACTAGTAATGACGGCACCTATTCCTTGATTAGTTTCGTTCGTATAGCCTTGCTTCATGTCGTCATGTAAAACCAGATTTAGCGCATTTACACCTTTTTGCAAGTCTTCTAGTAGCCATTCGTTTAGTTTTTCAGGTACTGGATGACTCATTTCTTGAGCAACTAACCAACTTCTCGATTTGCCTCTTACAAACGGGAATTGACCTGGGAGTGCCGAAAGAAACTCTAGATGATCAACATTTCGTTGTTGGTACATCGGTTCTAGGACAATCTCTTCATAGGTTCTTGTTAAGAGCTTCGAAAAAGGAGCTCCTTTAAGTGATTTTTCAACTGCCGCTTTCCATTCTTCATAAGTTGGTTTCGGAAAATCACAAATGTATTGAAAAATATCTTCTTTACCCTCTTTGGGATTCATTTTCTTTGACACCTGCCTTTTTTTACTACTTGCACAACCTCTACTCTAGTAAACTATTTTTATAATGGAATGTTTCCATGTTTTTTCTTCGGCAAGGTTTTCTTCTTATTTTTTAACATCTCAAGTGCATTAATTAAACTCTTCCTTGTATCGCGCGGATCAATGACATCATCTATCATACCGTTCGAAGCTGCCACATAAGGATTGGCGAATTTTTCACGGTACTCTTGAATTTTTGCTTGTCTTGTTTCCTCAGGATTAGGACTTTCAGAAATTTCCTTTGAAAAAATGATATTTGCTGCACCTTCTGGTCCCATTACTGCCACTTCGGCATTCGGCCAGGCAAAGACTAAGTCTGCTCCAATCGCTTTACTATTTAATGCCACATAAGCTCCGCCAAATGCTTTTCGCAAAATAACGGTTATTTTCGGTACTGTCGCTTCTGAGTATGCATATAAAATTTTCGCACCATGGCGAATAATCCCACCATGTTCCTGTTTAATTCCCGGAATAAACCCACTAACGTCCTCAAACGTAATCAGAGGGATATTAAAGCAATCACAGAAACGAATAAATCTTGAACACTTATCAGAAGAGTCTATATCAAGACCCCCCGCCATAAATTTAGGTTGATTAGCAACGATTCCGACCGTTTCTCCCTTCATTCGCGCAAAACCAATTACTATATTTTTGGCGAAGGATGGCTGGACCTCCATAAAATTTTCATCGTCAATGATCGCCATAATGACCTTGCGAACATCGTATACTTTGGTTCCGTCAATTGGCACTAAATCAAGCAACTCATCAATACGTTCATCTCTTGCCCGATCAGATTTTGGTTCCACTCTTGGAGGCTTTTCCTCATTTGATTGTGGTAGGAAATTGATTAATTTACGCACTTCTTGAAGGACCTCTTCTTCGGTCGGAGCTGTAAAATGGGCATTACCACTTAAGGTAGAGTGAATTTTTGCTCCACCAAGGTCCTCTGTTTCAATGTCCGCTCCTGTTACACTTTTAATGACTTTCGGACCAGTGATAAACATCTGGCTCGTTTTTTCAACCATGAAAACAAAATCTGTGATTGCCGGGGAATAAACCGCACCACCTGCACAAGGTCCCATAATAACAGAGATTTGTGGAATCACACCTGAATAAATTGAATTTCTGTAAAAGATATGCCCATAACCATCCAAGGAAAGCACACCTTCTTGGATTCTTGCGCCTCCTGAGTCATTTAATCCGATGATTGGCGCTCCATTTTCAGCAGCAAAGTCCATAATTTTGGCAATCTTTGTGGCATGCATTTCCCCAAGCGCTCCGCCAAAGACGGTAAAATCTTGTGAGAAAATAAAAACCAATCGCCCATCAATTTTTCCGTATCCCGTAACTACACCTTCGCCTGGTGCCTCTGAACTTCCAGAGGCAAGGGCTAACCCACGGTTTTCAATAAAAGGATTTATCTCGACGAATGTCCCTTCATCGACTAAGAGATCTATTCGCTCCCGTGCAGTAAGTTTTCCGCGATTATGTTGTGCTTCAATCCTTGCGTCACCACCGCCGTTTTTTACTTTCCAACGACGTTCTTCCATTTCTTCAATTTTATCAAACATATCCATTGGCAGTTCGACCTCCTTAATTGTGAATAAGCAAAACTCTTAAACTCTAACGAGGAACAAAGGTTGCCCATACTCAACTAGTTGCCCATTTTCTACTAACACCTCAACAATTTCTCCATTTACCTCTGCTTCAAGCTCATTCATAAGCTTCATAGCTTCTACAATACAAACTACCGTTTCGGCTTTTACTTGGTCACCTTGTTTCACGTATGGAGCGGAATCTGGTGAAGGGGCCGCATAAAATGTACCAACCATCGGAGAAGTAATCTTGTGTAAATTTTCTTCAACTGGTGCTGTTGTTCGTGCAGGTGCTACAACTTCTTTTACCTCTTGAGTAGGAGCAGGCGTAGTTTGGACCTGCTGTTGTGACTGTGGAATCGTCGTTACAGGCAATGATGATACCGCTTCCAATTGTTCGGTTATCTGAGTAGTAACTGTACTATTCTTACGGATAACCACTTTTTCATTATTCTCTCCTTTTACAATTAGTTCATCAATTGAAGAGCGATCTACAGCACGAATTAATTCTTTTAAGTCATTAATTTTATACATACTTACTTTCCTCCTAATTTTGTTAAACGTTCGTATTTTTTTAAAGCATCATTGGTCAGGACAGAATGAAGAACAAAATTTGCATACATGTTTGCAATCTCAGAAATTGAATGTTTTCCATCAGTTTTATACCATTTATACGTCCAATTGATCATCCCAAAAATCGCCATAGAAGTTATAGGTACCGGTAGTTCCCGACGGAATTCACCTGTGTCGATCCCTTCTTGAACAACTTTAAACATAATTTCCTTATAGCGGTCGCGCTTTTTCTTTATTTCTTGAAAATACTCTGGTGCTAAGTATAAGCTTTCTTGATAGAACACGGTTACATGGGGACGATACATGTCAAACATCATCACAAAAGATTTAATAATTGCATTCAATCTTTCCGTCGGTGTCTGCCATTTCTCATAGGCTTCTGTCGCTTTGTCGAGAACATAGGTGATAAAGTAATCGTGAACATTATATAAAAGTTCATCTTTGGATTTGAAATAGTGATAGAAGGTTCCTTTGCTAGTTCCACTTAAACTAACAATCTTATCTACTGTAACTGCATGATAGCCATTTTGCTCAAAAAGTTGGAGTGCTACTTCAGTTATTTTTTCTTTTGTAGGTTTTTCCAACGCAAACATCGCCTCCATTCTTTCTGGCTTTCCCACTTACACTATTTTATTAAGTTCTAAAAACTTCGTATTAAAATTACCACTGATAAATTTTTCATTTTCTAAAAGAGCAATATGAAACGGTATTGTCGTCTCCACACCAGCAATGACAAATTCTCTTAGAGCCCGTTTCATTCTAGCAATAGCTTCTTCTCTTGTTTTTCCATGGACAATCAGCTTGGCAATCATCGAGTCATAATAGGGTGGAATGCTATACCCTTGATACACTGCACTATCAACTCGAACACCAAATCCGCCTGGTGGCAGATATGTATCAATTCTACCTGGCGATGGCATAAAATTCTTCAAAGGGTTTTCGGCGTTTATGCGACATTCAATTGACCAACCGTTTATTACAACTTCTTCTTGTGAAACTGATAGAGGGTAACCTGCAGCTGCAAGTATTTGCTCCTTAATTAGGTCTACACCTGTGATCATTTCCGTTACTGGATGTTCCACTTGAATTCTCGTATTCATTTCCATGAAGTAGAAGTTTTTGTGTTTATCTAATAAAAATTCAACTGTACCAGCACCTGTATACTGAACAGCTTTGGCAGCCTTTAGAGCTGCTTCTCCCATCTTTTGACGTAAGTCATCATCTAATGCCGGAGATGGGGCTTCTTCTATTAATTTTTGATGGCGTCTCTGGATCGAGCAATCTCGCTCACCTAAGTGAATAACATTTCCATGTGTATCACCTAACACTTGTATTTCTATGTGCCTAGGTTCTTCTATATATTTCTCTAAGTAAACTCCTGCATTTCCAAACGCAGTTTCCGCTTCTTGTTGGGCCATTGTCACTGCCTTTTGAAGTTCTGACTCTGTTTGTGCTACTCGCATACCTTTTCCGCCACCACCAGCTGTAGCTTTAACGATGACCGGAAAACCAATGTCTCTGGCAGTGAGTAATGCTTGATCCACATTCGTAATTATCCCGTCAGTACCTGGAACAATTGGTACACCCGCAGCTTTCATTGTGTCTCTAGCAACCGCCTTAGCGCCCATTTTCTGGATCGCCATTGGTGACGGTCCAATAAACGTAATGTTGGAATCGCCACATAACTCAGCAAAATCAGCATTCTCAGCTAAAAAACCATATCCAGGATGAATTGCATCAACACCAGTAATAGTCGCTACACTCAATAAATTAATTTGTTTTAAGTAACTCTCTTTTGATAAATACGGTCCAATACAGTAAGCTTCATCTGCTAACTGGACATGTAACGCTTCTTTGTCTGCTTGTGAATACACTGCAACCGTTGAAATTCCTAGTTCCTGGCATGCTCGAATAATTCGAACAGCAATTTCACCTCGGTTAGCAATTAGTACTTTTTTAAACATCCTTTCACCTCATCTCAGCAATATGTTTACATAATACGGTAAAAGATTTTGTTTATCGTAGTTGAAATGGTTACATCAGCTAAATTAGCTGACCGACTAGTCAGTCTACTACCTATCTGAATTTTACGAAAATAAAAAATTATTGTCAATAGTTTCCTATTCGATCACACTTTCACATAGTTCCGATCTGTTGTTTAGGATTTGTAATGTAGGAAGGTTAATGACTAGCGGTATTTGATAGGTGAGTTTAACAAAAATCCCTTCTAAGGCTTTCAAAAATAAACCACTGTGCACGTAGGTAGATGAGGAATTTCGGGCCAACATAAAAGCTCTTCACTTTAGGTATCTAGTTTAAATTTGTTAACAAAGGCAACCTTAATCGGCCAACTGTAACCAAGATCTTTCTTAATGCCTTTGTTTTCCATTTTATGGGAGAAGCGTGGAACTAAGATCATTCTTAATGCCCTTATTTTCCACTTTATAGGAGAATTGTGTAACCAAGAACATTCTTAATGCCCTTATTTTCCACTTTATAGGAGAATTGTGTAACCAAGAACATTCTTAATGCCCTTATTTTCCATTTTATAGGAGAATTGTGTAACTAAGATTATTCTTAATGCCCTTATTTTCCACTTTATAGGAGAATTGTGTAACCAAGAACATTCTTAATGCCCTTATTTTCCATTTTATAGGAGAAGTGTGGAACTAAGATCATTCTTAATGCCCTTATTTTCCATTTTATAGGAGAAGCGTGGAACTAAGATCATTCTTAATGTCCTTATTTTCCATTTTATAGGACAATTGTGTAACTAAGATCTTTCTTAATACCTTGTCTTAAAAACTAATTCAAATATTTGCTCTCATATAACACAAAAAAGGTACTAACAACTTAGCACCTTCTCTCCTACAAACTTATTTACCTGTTTCTTTAAACGTTTTAATGCGATTACCAATTTCGTCACGAACACGTTGGAAGAACGCCCATTTTTCCTCTTCTGTCCCCTCAGCTTTTGCCGGGTCATCAAAGCCCCAATGAACGCGTTCCTTGTTCGTTGGTGTTGCTGGACATACATCATTGGCATGCCCACAAAGAGTTACAACCAGATCGGCTTTCGCTAATATTTCTGGATCAATTGTATCAGAAGTTTGGTTAGTAATATCAAGACCTATTTCCTTCATCGCTTTAATCGCATTCGGATTTACTCCGTGAGCTTCAATGCCAGCTGAATAGACTTCCCATTCATCACCTAAATAGTGATGACCAAAACCTTCCGCAATTTGACTTCGACAAGAGTTCCCGGTACATAAGAAATAAATGATTTTTTTAGACATAAGACTATCTCCTTTTCGGTTAGTTAATTTGCTAATTTAGACTCTGGAAACCAATGTCGAGTATTGTTAGCTATTTTTACTAAATAAAGCATGAGTGGAACTTCAACAAGGACACCAACGACTGTTACTAGTGTTGCACCTGAATTTAAGCCAAACAAGGCAATGGCAACAGCGACTGCTAACTCAAAAAAGTTACTCGTTCCAATCATTGCAGCAGGTGCTGCAATTCGATGTTCAAGGCGCCATTTTCTTGCCCAGAAGTAGGCAATCACAAAGATTAAGAAAGTCTGGATAATTAAAGGAATGGCAATTAAACCGATATGAAATGGGTTACTAAGAATGACATCCCCTTGAAAAGAGAAAATAATCACAAGCGTAAGTAAAAGTCCAACCATTGTAAATTTTCCTGCACGCTTTAGATAAACTCGCTCAAACCATTCCTTTCCTTTTTTCTTAATAAGAAGAATTCTCGAAAGATAACCAGCAACTAATGGAATGACAATGAATAATACCACTGATAAAATAACTGTTTCATAAGGAACGATCACGTTATTAATTCGCAGTAAAAACATCACAATCGGCCCATAAGCAAAGATTAATATCAAGTCATTTACAGAAACTTGGATAAGCGTGTAGCTTGCATCTCCTCTAGTTAAATAACTCCAAACGAACACCATTGCTGTACACGGAGCTGCGCCTAAAAGAACGGCCCCGGCAATATACTCTGTCGCTAACTCCCCAGAAATAAACGGCGAAAAAATGATCTTAAAGAACAACCACGCTAAAAAAAACATCGTAAATGGTTTGATCAACCAGTTTACCACTAGTGTCACTACTAAGCCCTTTGGTTTCTTTCCGGCATTGACAATGCTGGTAAAGTCGATTTGCGCCATCATTGGATAGATCATTAACCAGATTAGTATCGCAACGGGGATTGAAACCTGTGCATACTCAAAATTACTTAGTGTTTCTGGTACTGCTGGTAGCCACTGACCGATAGCTAAACCAACGATGATACAAATGGCCACCCAAACGGTTAAATAACGTTCAAAAAAGCCTATCCCCTTTTTTTCTTTTCCTTCAGCACTCATCTCTCTTCCCCTCACATTCCTTAATCACAGCTTATTTTTTTACCTAATTTCTCCAGTTGAATAATCTTTTCTTCTTGCGCGGGTAAATGCTCAGTTATTGATAGAATGGCTCCATAGAATTCGGAATCCCTGTTTAAAGAATAGAATATCCATTGACCTTTTCTCGTTTCTGTTATTAATTTTGCATCTTTAAGTTTTCTTACGTGCTGACTAATAGATGGCTGGCTCATTTCAAATAATTCAACAAATTCACAAACACAACAATCACTTTCTTTTAATAATAAGATAATCGTTAACCTAGTTTTGTCGCCCAGAAGCTTAAGTACTGTGGCCATCTTATCTATTGGTATCTTCTCCATTAACAGTCTCCCCTTTCAATCTTAATTTTTATTATATAATTATATACTTATATGTCAATGCATTTTATGTTAAACTAATGTTAAGCATTGACAATTGTTTTGAGAGAATACTAAGCAGAGAAAGAACTCGAGGAGGAATTATCATGAAGATTGAAATTTTTGATCCTGCACTTTGTTGTCCCACAGGGGTGTGTGGTCCTGACGTAGACCCTGAATTAACTAGAATTGCTAGAGACATCGCAACCTTGCAAAACAAAGGTCATGACGTAGTTAGGTATAATTTAGCTCAGAATGCCGAGCCATATGTACGAAATAGCGAAATTGGTTTGTTAATGGAAGCTGAAGGTGTAGATGCTCTTCCAGCAACGGTTGTTAACGGGAAAATTAAAAAAACGCATAACTACCCAACCAAAACCGAATTGGCAGCTTGGTTAAATATTGACGTAAGTGAACTAGAAGTAAAGCCACCAAAGCTAACCATAGATCTAAAAACGAACGAATCCTAAACTCAGAAAGGGCTGTAATCCAAGATGGAATTATTTCATCCTTCTAACCTGCCTAGCACTCGTTACATTTTCTTTACTGGAAAAGGTGGGGTAGGGAAAACTTCTACTGCTTGTGCTACAGCTGTAGCATTGGCTGATGTAGGGAAAATGGTATTGATAGTAAGTACTGATCCCGCATCGAATCTAGAGGACGTTTTTGGTGTAAAACTTTCAAATGTCCCAACCTCTATTCATGAGATACCAAACTTATTTGCTTCTAACCTTGATCCTGAAGAAGCAGCACGAAATTACCGAGAAAGGGTAATTGGCCCTTATCGAAACAAACTCCCTCAAGCAGCGATAGATAATATGGAAGAACAATTATCAGGTGCTTGTACCGTAGAAATTGCTGCTTTTGATGAATTTACAAACCTATTGGCTAATCAAGAACTAACAAAGCAATTTGATCACATCATTTTTGATACAGCTCCTACTGGTCATACGTTGCGCCTATTACAGTTGCCTACAGCATGGACTTCATTTTTGGAGGAAAATACAACAGGAGCTTCTTGTTTGGGACCTTTATCAGGACTCGCATCAAAAAAAGAGTTGTATGGGTTAACTGTTCGTGCACTTTCTAACAGTCAAGAGACTACTTTAATTATGGTTTCAAGACCAGAACCTTCTTCACTAAGTGAAGCAAATCGGGCATCAATAGAATTGAGTGAGATTGGAATAAACAATCAGTTAGTAATTATAAACGGATTGTTTAAAGCGACAAAAAAAGATGACTTAGTGGCGATAGAGTTAGAAAAACGTCAGCAGCGAGCACTCACACAACAGCCAAACCACTTAAGCGAAATAGAGACATACCATCTCCCTCTTGTCCCTTATAATGTAACAGGTATTCAAGCATTAAGGAGTTTTTTTAAGCCAGTAGAACTCCCTTCAGAGACTCATACAAAAAATCAAGCTGCAGAAGATGTTGCTTCATTACAATCGTTTGTTAACTCGGTTTCTGAAAAAAATAGCGGAGTAATAATGACAATGGGGAAAGGTGGGGTAGGAAAAACAACAATGGCTGTAGCTATTGCCTTAGCCCTCGTAGAAAAAGGACATAAGGTTCATTTAACTACCACTGACCCTGCAGCACACCTAACAACAATCATTCAAGATACGACAACTATTGAAAATCTTTCTGTTAACCGAATAGATCCAAAGGTTGAAGTTGAGGTATATCGTGATGAAGTAATAAGGAAAGTAAGTGATACTCTTGATGAGGAAAGTTTAGAGTATATAAAAGAGGATCTTCGTTCACCATGTACAGAGGAAATAGCAGTATTTAGAGCTTTTGCTAAGACTGTGGAAAAGTCAAATGATGCGTTTGTTGTGATTGATACCGCTCCAACTGGCCATACATTACTTTTACTAGATGCAGCAGAGTCATATCATAAAGAAGTTACCCGATCTAATGGAGATATGCCAGAGAGCATAAAAAGCTTATTACCTAGATTACGTGATCCCAATACAACAAATGTGGTTCTAGTCACGCTACCTGAAGCTACTCCAGTGTTTGAAGCTAGTCGGCTTCAGGAAGATCTAATCAGAGCTAATATCTACCCAAAATGGTGGCTTATTAACCAAAGCTTCCAAGCTGCCCATTCATTAGACCCAATCCTCCAAGGGAGAGCTGCAGCCGAAGAAGTCTGGATTAAAAAAGTAAGGAATGAACTGGCTACTGAATGTGTTATTGTTCCATGGCAGGTAGAAGAACTTAACAATATAGAAAAAGTCAGAAAGCTCACTCAATAGAATTAGACAAAAGGCTGTTTTCGCAAAGTTGCTTTCGTAAAAATCCCAAAAACCGGATTTTTACACAAAATACTAAGAATTCACCACTAAGTTAGTAAGTATTGCTCTTTTCTGACATAATTTATTGGCGGATAGTTTGATCTAGGGGATTTTTTCCTATCTTAGGGTGAAAAAGCCACAATGTTTACGAAAAGAGCCAAACAAAAATATAAGAGGCTCCTCTTCAGTGGATAGGGATCCCTAAAGTAGGCCTCTTGAACTTTATTATTCCTCAACATTTAGTGTGAATGTAAAGCCTTGTTCTGTTAAGTGAATGCCCTTTTTATACTTAGCTAAGAGTTCATTATACTTAACTACATGGTTTTCGAAGTCTCTGACGTTGCCTGTAGCTAGTGCAAAATCAATTTGGGATTGGATGGATGATTTTTGGAATTGATAAATGGCTACCTCTAAAACCATCTGGGCATACAAGGAGTCAAGTACTTGTTGAGGAGGCTCTTTATGGTTATTCATTAGCGTGAGTTGTCTTAGCATTTTTTTGTTGATCGCGTACTTTTCCATGTGAAAACCCCCTTTTTATTTATTATAAACACTTTTTAGATTATTTTCAACTTTCAAATTTTTTAGATAATTATTAAATAAAGTGCCCTCTATATTAATAAATAGAAGGCACTTTATCAATTACACGGTAAGGGATTGTACAATCGTCCTTAACGCCTTAAGTTGAGTTTCAAAAGCCATACTAGGTACGTTTGGCTTATTAACAGTCATGTCAGGTGTAGCAGGAAAATGTATAAAACCAGCTTTTGTTTGCAGTTTTTTCTCAGCAATGTAATGTAATACACCATAGAGGGTGTTATTACAGATATAGGTACCAGCTGAGTTTGAAATCGATGCTGGTATACCTTCTTCTTGCAGATCATTCATCATTTTTCGAATCGGTAGTGTGGAGAATAGTCCATCTGGTCCCTCGGGTATTATTTTTTCGTCAACAGGCTTATCCCCTTGGTTATCCCCCTTTTGTCCTTCGCCAGCTGTATCCTTAATGTTTATCCCGATTCGTTCTAACGTTACAGCTGCTCGACCAAAGGCTAAGCCACACGCAATAACGACATCAGGTGAAAGTTCTTCTATCTTGGTGATTAATTGTTGTACACATGTACCATAGACAACTGGTAATGTGGCAGAGTGAAGTTCAATACCGCTCACCCCTTCTTTCGATAAAACTTCTGCAAGTTGAGCAGTGGGATTTATGTCCATTCCGCCAAACGGTTCAAACCCTGTTACTAATACTCTCAAATTCCTATCCCCTTCCTTATAACAAAAACCAGTTTCGTTGTTAGTAGTACAGATACTAATACTATTTATTATAAAGGAGTCTAGTAAAAATTAAAAATTTCCTAATTTAGTCACACAGTTTGTAAATCCTTTGTGATAATTTAAAAGAGACTATATTCATTAGGTGAATACACATACCTTAAAGGCAATGGAACATATTTTCTTTTGGGGGATAATCATGTGAAGAAATTAGAGAGAGTTACTTTTCTACAATTACTAACAGTAGAAGAAAAAAACATACTATTAGAGAAAGGAACAGAGATTTCTATTCAAAAAGGAAACACCTTGTTTTTAGAAGGTGAACCGTCAACTCATATTTATTTAATCAAAAAAGGAAGAATTCGCTTAAGCAAAACAACTGTCGATGGAAAAATGTTATTCTTCCAAATTAAACAAAGCAATGATATTATCGGAGAATTTAGCTTATATAATGATTTATGCGAGATTTGCAGTGCAGATGTTCTGAAGGATTCTAGTTTAGTTCGTTTTGAACGTGTGGTTATTGAAGATTTATGTAGGCAGAATGGTTCGATAGCTCTAGCGTTCATAAAATGGTTTGCCAACCATAACCATTCAATGCTTGCCCAATTTCGTGATCTAATTTTCTGTGGTAAAAAGGGAGCGCTCTGCTCGGTATTAATTAGGCTTAGTAACGCTTATGGGGAAGTAACTGAGGACGGAATTATCATTAACAAAAAGTTAACCAATCAAGAACTCGCTAACTATATTGGTGCTACTCGGGAAAGTATTAGCCGCATTCTTAAAGGATTAATTGAAGATAAGATTATTACGCAAAATGCAAAGTATATAACCATCCATCAATTAAAGTACCTACAAGACCAACTTCGCTGTGAACATTGCCCCTATGAAAAGTGCACAATATAAGCCCAAGAGCACTCTTCATCAAGAGTGCTTTTGGGCTTAAGTCAAGCAATGTTCTAATAAAAGATTATTAGCTTGCCCTCTTCTTAAAGGGGTGTTGCAAGCGAGTTATAGTTTACTATCAACTTCTTTAACATGTGATCGTTCAGAATTTAAGATATACGTTTGAACAATCCCAAATATGCCGCCAATCACCCAATATAGCGACAGTGCGGATGGTAAGTTTAATGCGAAAACTAAAATCATGATCGGCATAATATTGTTTAAAATCGCTAACTGATTATTCGCAGCAGGCTGTAATGCTGCAGTTACCCTCAATTGTAAAAACGTCATGAGCGCGGCTAGGATAGGTAAGAGATACAGTGGGTCAGCCGTTCCTAAGTCAAACCAAAGAAATGAATGTCTTGCTAGCTCCTCCGTTCTCATTATTGCATAATAAAACGCTAGCATAATTGGCATTTGAACTAATACTGGTAAACAGCCTCCACCAATTGGATTAACTCCCTCCGCTTTAAATAACATCATCATTTCTTCTTGAAGCTTCTTTTGTGTCTTCTCATCTTTTTCTGGATATTTTTCTTGTAATTTCGTTAGCTTTGGTTGTAGCTGTCTCAGCATTTTCATATTTTTTGTTTGTTTCATCACTAAAGGTAAAAGAAACAAGCGAATGATAACTGTTACCGCAATAATTGACATGCCGTAACTATTTCCAAATAGAGACGCAGTTTTTAATAGTAACCAAGAAAACGGAAACACAAAGTAATGATTAAACATACCAGGAGTTTCAGCTGTAATCGGTGCTTTCTCCATACCACAGCCAGTCAACATCATAAACGAAAATATTACTAATAGTAGTACCACTATTTTCTTTAGATTGAACGTGAGCAATTGATGTTTCTTTTCCATAAACCAATTTTTCCTCCCTTTGGTTAAAAATCTAGTTACCTCGGAGGAAACGATGGTCTTCATCTATCAATGTGCCACCTTGTTCTTTTGTCGGTATTTTCCGAAAGACAATCGAAAATCTCTCAGTTACATCATTATATCCTACAGTTACTTTTATTAACTTTGTAGTAACGCTGCCAACCCGCTTTTGCCTGCGAAAGTTTGGCAAATATCTAGACCGAATCATATAAGCCATTAGTAAATGGATTGATAGCAATAAGGCTAGCCAAATAATTGATAAATCAAAAGGAAACTCCACCAATTTCTCACCTCCTTACATCGGGCTAACAACATTCGTTTTACCGAAACGTTGTTATATAAAAGAAGGATATCATAACTACTGTACATACACCTAATAAAACTAAACTCATATTTACCCATTTTCTCGGGTTGTCTGCTCTTCCATGGTACCTCGCAACCAGAACGTAACCTACTAAGCCAATAAGCATCACTAAAATTCCGTCTATGATAGGTCCAAAAAGGCTCAACTCAATATTTGCTTTTCGATAAATATCAATATTCAACAAAAGCGCTGCAATCCAGGAAACAAATAAAAATAGTGCAATATTTAAGGAAACACGTCTCATGCTCGACCATCCTTTACTTATTTTTATTTATTTTCTTCCAACAACTAGGAATACATACAGTGTTTTTAACGAAACGAAGGTACCCTCCTAACGGAATACAAAAATTCAATACTTTATAGTATGGAAGGTTCTGTTGGTCCCAACAAAATTCACACGCTTTTCTCCAGCAGTTGCCAATAACCGTTTATCCATGTCATACGTAAACCATTCTCTTGTATTCATGAAATAAGCCAACTAGTACTTTTTATTTTATGGATATAAAATCTAGTAAAAAATAGAACTATAATTAAGTGCTCCTTCTTTCTTTACCACTACTTCATACGATTATGGCTTACAAGTGAAAAGTTAGTTACATTCTTTTGTCAAACATCCCCTTTTCACACCTTTGTAAAAAATGGATAACCCTTCAACCTACCTGACAGTATATGATAATTTTAGAAGCATAAAGGGAGGTTTCATTATGGAAATAAAGCTCCTAGTAACATCATCTATTAATTGTAAGCTTTTTGAGAGAAGAGTTTTAGAAGCTGTTGAAGCAAAAGGTATTTTCGCAGATATTGAAAAAATTGAACACCTTCCTGATGCAAGAAAGTATGGAGTCATCTACATGCCAGCTTTGGTTGTAAATGGAAGGGTAGTTTCAAGCGGAAAACTTCTGTCGAAAGAAGAGATCCTCAGGCTTATTTTTCTTTAAAAAAAGGCTGTTTTCGCAAAGTTTGTTGCTTTCGTAAAAATCCCAAAAGCCGGATTTTTACACAAAACACTAATCATTCACCACTAATTTAGTTAGTATTGCTCTTTTCTTACTTACTTTATTGGGTAATATCTTCATCTTGGGTATCTTTGCGATTATTTTTCGGGTAAAAAAGCAACAGTTTTTTTGTGCGACGAGTAACCTCAGGAGCAATGTGACGAAAAGAGCCTAAAAAAATCATGTTTCTCCTTTTATATATTGGGAATAGTAACAATAGACAACAACCAAATGTGTAAAAGGAGATGACAACTTGGAAACAACAAATTTCAATTCTCCACATATCGTTTCTGCAACGTATGATGATATTACGAATGATTTATATGTTCGGTTTACCAATGGTGACTATTACGTTTACTACGATGTAATACCAATGGATTACGTGGGGTTCTTATCTACTGAAGATCATAGCAAATTTGTAAGAAATCGTCTTGAAATGAAATATGACAAACGTAAACTTCACTAATAATTGTTAGGGGCTAGTAAAACAGAGAATTTCGAAAATTCTTTGTTCAATAGCTCCTATTTCTGTCTGTTTTTTTTGGTTAATTTGTTAAAATTTATTGCTTACTTATAGTAAAACAAATTATACTTAAGCTGGTGAAAAATTTAAGAGAAAAAGAGGGATTTACAGATGATTATTGGTGTACCTAAAGAGATAAAAAATAATGAAAATCGTGTTGCGATTACACCCGCTGGAGTTATTTCTTTTGTAAATGCAGGTCATGAGGTTATTATTGAGACAAACGCTGGTGAAGGTAGTGGTTTCACAAACGAAGCCTATGTTGAAGCAGGTGCTACTATTTTAGATTCTGCAGCTGAGGTTTGGAGTAAAGCTGACATGGTTATGAAAGTTAAAGAGCCGCTTTCATCAGAATACGATCATTTTAGAGAAGGACTTATCTTATTTACATACTTACATTTAGCTGCTGAACCTGAGTTAGCTAAAGCATTAACAAGTAAAGGTGTTATCGCCATTGCATATGAAACAGTCGAAGTAAACCGTACTCTACCACTACTAACACCTATGAGTGAAGTAGCTGGTCGTATGGCTGCACAAATTGGAGCTCAATTTTTAGAAAAGCCAAAAGGTGGAAAAGGCATTTTGCTTGCTGGAGTACCTGGAGTTAAGCGTGGAAAAGTAACTGTAATTGGTGGTGGTGTGGTAGGGACGAACGCTGCGAAAATTGCGATTGGACTTGGTGCAGATGTAACCATTATTGATCTTAGCCCAGAGCGCTTACGTTACTTAGACGATATTTTTGGAAACAGCATTAATACGCTTATGTCTAATCCATTGAATATTGCTGACGCTGTTCGCGAGTCTGACCTTGTAATAGGTGCGGTTCTAATCCCGGGCGCTAAAGCACCAAAACTTGTAACTGAAGAAATGATTAAAACAATGTCGCCTGGATCTGTTGTTGTTGACGTTGCAATTGACCAAGGTGGAATCTTTGAAACAGTTGACCGCATAACAACACATAGCGAGCCAACTTATGAAAAACATGGAGTTGTTCATTACGCGGTAGCGAATATGCCTGGTGCGGTTCCACGAACTTCAACAATTGCTCTTACAAATGTTACAATTCCTTATGCATTACAAATCGCTAACAAAGGCGTATTTAATGCTGTAAGTGACAACAAAGCATTAGAGCTTGGAGTTACTGTTGCAAACGGAGCGATTACGTATGAGGCTGTTGCAAAAGACTTAGGCTATAATTATGTTCCTGTTCAAGAAGCACTTCACATCCGTATCTAATACAAAACCTGAGGACTATAAAGGTCCTCAGGTTTTTCTAATAAAATCAGAAAGTATATTTCTACTCAAAAATTGTCTAGCTCAAAAAAAGGCGAATTCCTATGGGGCCTTTCGCTTATTTTTTATCTTACATCTAGTAAGCCTTGTAATTGCTTTGTTAAATCATCTAGCTGTTGGAAAGAATCCATAATTGCCGTTACTCGTTGATTTTGTTCCTCGACATGAGCTAATATCTCTTCTGTCTGAGAACTCGAATGTTGGGTTACTTCAGAAACTGATGTAATCTCCTCGGATATAGTGGCCGAAATTTCTTCTAATTTAACAAGCATATTTTTAACATCATCAGCCTGTAAAGCTACGTTAGCCGTGTTTTCTAAGATAAGTGCAAAATTGTCTTTTGTTTGTTTCGTAGCCGTTATTCCTGTTATGACAGATCTTTCTCCAGCATCAATTTGCTTCGTAACTAACCTTGTCTTTTCTTGAATATCAGTTAAAATCTGGCTAATTTCAACCGTTGATCTCTGAGACCCTTCTGCCAACTTCCGTACTTCCTGAGCAACTACTGCAAATCCTTTTCCATGATCCCCAGCTCTTGCGGCTTCAATGGCAGCATTTAATGCCAGCAAATTCGTTTGATTTGAAATTTCGCTTATGGACGTTAAGATTGCACCGATTTGATTTGTTTGCGTATTTAATTCTTTCATGAGTTGGTTAGATGCCTGAATTGTTTCCTGAACTTGAGCCATATGTACCGATAGATCTATGACATGTTCATTACCGTTATTCGTTAGGTCCCTCGTTTTAGAGGATAATTCCCCCATCTCACCTGCTACCATTGATACATTCGAAACAAGTTGTTTCGTACTTACCATTGACTCGCTCATCTCACTTACACTAACAGCTTGTGATTCAACTCCTCTAGTAACTTCAGAAAATGCACTAGTCAATTCGTTTGAGATAGCTGTAGTCGCGCTGATATTCCCTTTTAAAGTATCACTAAAATGAGTAATAACATGAACTGAATTTCCTACTTCTGTTAACAACTGTTCTACTTTCTTCTTTTCTACTTTCATAGCTTCATGCTGCTCATCCATTTGCTTTTGCATCTTTTCGCCAATTCTCGCTTGAGAGATCAAGACTCCTGTAATAACAATATACATAATATTCATCGAAAGGAACACTTTATAGTCAACACCAAAAAACATCACATCCTGATATGCCCAAAAGAAATAATTAGATAAAAGTAAACCAGATATAGCAGCTGCTGCAATTGAACGATAATTATGATACAAAGTCATAAAAGCAACAGCCACATAGATCATAAGATAATTGGAAAGTTTAGGAGAGGTTACAACCATGACAAAAATCAAAATACTGAAGCCTATCACCACAACATATTGGATATTCTGTATTGAGATTTTTCTCAAGGTCATAAAAGTAATGGTCCCTACTGCTAACAGACCTGCGATTGTATAAGCAATAATTCCATTTAACGGAACTTGCGATATAAAATTGCTTCCTAGTCCTAACAAAAATGCAAACCATAAAAGCTTCATGAGTAAATGGTTGCGTTCTTGAATTACGTCTAAATGCTCACTCATCTGCGTCTCCCCTTTTTTTCTCTAAAAGTTGTGAATTATACGTCTAATACTTTTAAATTAACACAAAATTACAAAAGAAAGAATATAAATTTCAAACTTTTGTCATATTTTCTTTAAATATGTAAAAAAAAATGAGCGAGAAGGAATTGTTGTTCCTTTTCGCTCAGCTCAATCATTTAGTAAGGTTTATTGTATAGACGCAGGTTTACGAAAAAATTAAAAACAATCTCCAAGACTTTTCACTACTTTTAACTGTTCATGAGTAAGATCACCTTGAAGCGGATCAATGTAAATCGCCTTCATCCCCATCTGAAGTGCAGGTGCAATTTCGTTGATAAAATTATCACCAACAGAAACTACTTCTTCAGGTTTTACTTCATATTGCTCGATAATTTGTTTAAAAATCTCTTCTGTTCTAGATGGTTTCTTAGCTGACGTGACAATATGTTGAAATATTCCATCTAAATCTAATTCCTTAAGTAGGCGACCTACATCATCGATATCACTATTTGTGACAAGAACAATTTTCTTGGATTGTTTTAAGGTTTCAAGCCCTTGTCTCACACCTGCAATTTGTTCTAGCTGAAATTGTTCGGTTACCATATATTCCTTTGTTTCAACATAACGCGGGTAACATTTTTGAACACCATAATGTTTAGCTGCTACAAATGGTAGCCACCAACCATCACCAATCGCAATCATCGTTTCAAAGTCAAAAGATAATTGCCCACTATATACTTCATTTTTCTGATCTTCTGACCACTCTTCTCCATCCCATGCTTCTGCTTTTACAACCTTTAAAGTAAAAGGGTCAAGAGTTAAAATTGTATCTCGTTCTACATCGTAGGCTTTACCAATTTTGACCGGATGCTCTCCAGCTTTCATTTTTTCATAATCAGCTCTAAACGCTGCTTTGTTCTCTGAAGATACATCTAGTAACAGACGCTCTGCATAGTAATCAAAGTGATCAGTTCCCTCATATAAAGTTCCGTCTAAATCAAAGACAAATACTTGTGCATTTAAAAACATTTGTTCCATATGTAAGACACTTCCTTTCTACATGTACTTTAAAAGATTAGTATATTCTCCTTCAGAAAACAAGTAACTTTATATTAAAAGAATATTAAAAACATTTAAAAGAGGCACTCATTTTAGAGAGCGCCTCCTTCGATAGTTTATAGAATACGTTGTAACGTTATACTACGTTGACGATTTTCTTCAACAAGCTGTTCATTTAGTTGTGCATAATAGGCACGCTCAATGTCAACATTTGAAAAACTACGTTTTGAAATGGTAATTGTTAAGAAAAACAGATTAAATACCATTGTAAGACCTCCCTTCACTAACCGTAATTAGGTTAAGCCTTTCACCTTTTTGTACCAAGCTAACACAGGAAAACAGATAATCATCGACATTATTAAAACCTCCCATTCATTTTTTGATCCTACAAAAATTTTAATTGTTGTTCAAACTGTCTTGATTTTTCAAGTTCAATTTGTGATTGTACTTTACTTAGTTCATATGCTTTTTCAATTTCTTCATTTGAATACTTACGTTTCGAAATGGTAATTGTAAAGAAAAATAAATTTACTAACATATATTCTCACCTCCTCATAGAATTCCGGTTTTCTTGACATGAAAAAACCACAGGAAATAACCTCCTGTGGTTGACAGCAACAATAAATAGACACAAAAAGCCACAGGAATGTTACGGTCCTGTGGCATAGTTTCATCATCAATAAAGTAATTACAATGATAAGATATTACGCTTCAGATACCGAACGAAAGATATTTAATTGGCCTACGATTGCTAACATTCCATTGTTCATGATCATTTCGTTCAGCTCCTTTCAAGTCAATTTATCTTACATAGGAAATTATATCCAATAACCTATCGTTTGTAAACATATATTTTGAAATTTTTTTAAGATAGTTGATAGTCCTGTTTGGAAGCGTTCCTTTCTTTTAAAGCCGCCATTGTCTTTATCGCGTGCTTAATTTCGTGTTCTAGGTTTTCAGACAGTGGAATGTTTTGAAACCCATCTTTCCCACCTCTTATAAAAAATAGCGACAATTGACTAACTTTTTCATGATAGACTTGTTCAAATGCCATTTTATATAAGGATAGTTGTGGCTTGTAATAGTCTATTAAGTCACGATAATTCGTACTTTTGTTCGTTTTTAGATCAATTAGGTGGTACATCCCATCTTTTTCAACAATCTTGTCAATTTCTCCTACGATTTGAATACCATCAATTTCGACTGTAAATGACCACTCGTTCTCCACAGTCGTACCTAAATCTAACTCTTCGATTAAACGATAGTTATCAATTAGGGGATCTAGTTCCTTTTCGTATTTTGCTTTTTCAAAGTCATCTTCTAAAATTGCTAAAGCCTCATCCTTAGCTTCACTTAGCTCATAGCCGTTATCAAGTAATTCACAGGCACGATGAACAATGGTTCCAAGTGTTGCCCCAGAAAGGAAGCCTTCGCTAGGCTCTATCGAATCAGTAGTTTCAGACATGGTTCGATCACTTAGCCATTCATCCTCTACTCTAAGGATGTATTTATAGTAATACGTGAGTGGATCTTTCATAAACGTCATAACTTCAGAAACGGAAAAACTTTGCTGAGTAAGCTGTTTGTTACTAACTATAGGTGCCTCGTAAAATTCTCCTTCACTTACCCACTTACCATATTCAGGAACTTGCAGTACTTCTTTTATCAGTGGAGGCAAATGGCCGTTTTGTTCCATAGCCGTTATTAGCATGTCGTACCATGAATCATTTTTTTGTTTCGTTATTGAAGATAAAACTAAATAGTCTCTTGCCCTGGTAACAGCTACATAGAATAGACGTTTTGCCTCTTCAATCGATTGATCTTTAGAGCGGGTTTTAATTGTTTTAAAGGAAGGAGATGATTTTTCTTTAGGACTAGTTAAAGGTTCCATTTCCTTTTTATATTCAATAGCAAGGCGAACATCTTTATCAAAGCGAATACTACCTGAATCGCCTTTTGGTCCTTTTGCAAGGTCCGGTAGAAAAACAATTGGAAATTCTAGTCCTTTTGATGCGTGAACCGTCATAATATGAACCATATCTCCCTCAGCTAACTCTACTTCTGCTTCTCCTTCCTTCTCAGAGAGAGCAGCTAATTGTTTCACTTGAGTTAGTAATTCATCCAACGAAGACGTCTGAAACTGAGCCAATACCTCAATCAACTTCTCGACATTTCGAACAAGTTGGATGTTGTTTCTCTGTAAAAGTAACATTGTTTTCAATCCTGAATTGACAAAGAATTCCGTTAGATATTCTTTCATTGATACCTGAGGGGTAAACGGAACAAACTCTTCATAAAACTGTTTTAGCTTTGCCAATGTTTCCTTGAGAGCAGGACTAATACTCTCATCTGTTAGAAACAACCCTTCATAAATAAACGCTGCCAAACTTGTCTCTTCTTCTAAACATTCATGGATCGTTAAAAATCCTTCTACAGAAACTCCAAACAATGGACTTCTCAACAAAGAAAGAATATACAAAGGTTCCCACGGTCGATTTATCCAGTTAAGAAGTGTAAGCATATCCCTAACTTCTTGTTTCTCATAGAAGCCAACACCACCATAGACAACGTAGGGGATCCCTTTATCCTTTAATGATTTTTCTAACTTCACTAGCTTTGTTCTTGCTTGAATTAATATCGCAAAATCCCGCCACGTCGGGGCACGCCACGCTTCTTTTTCTGCGACAATTTTTTCTTTCTTAGCCATGATTTCTAGCATACGATTGGCGATGACTTCGTATTCTGTTAGTGGACCCTCTGTCTTCTCTCCGTTATCATCAGTCTCTTCTTCTTCCTCAGCTTCAATTGTAATTAACTCCACACGACACTTTTGTTCTTCACTACCATTTCGGTGGCTATCAATATTCGTATAATTGATTTTATAAGAAACATCCGAGCTAGCTTCCTCACCGCCCATGATTTCTTGAAATGATTCGTTTACAAACTGAATGATACTGTCACAGGTACGATAATTCGTACTCATATTAATGAACTCACTCTGTTTGTCTTGCTTTGAATATTCAACAAGCTCCTTCATTAAACTTACATCCGCGCCACGAAAACTGTAAATCGACTGTTTCCCATCGCCGACTACAAAACGATAGGCTGGTTGAATAAGTTGTAACATATCCATTTGAAGTTGGTTCGTATCTTGAAATTCGTCAATCATCATATGCTTGTACTTCTTTCGACAAGCCTGTTGAACTGCTTCATTTTGCAATAAGAAAATTGCTTTCTGTTGTAAATCCGAAAAGTCTAACGCTGCCCTCTCACGTTTCACAGCATCATAGCGTTCATGAAAGACTGAGAGAATTTGAATGAATAGTGTCATTACCATTCTTACTTCTTCTATTTCTGTTTCTGTTGGAAGTTTGAAATCTTTCCATTTTTCTTTGAGTGGTTTAAAATGGTGCTCATATAATTCAAACAAAGGCGGGTTACTTTCCTGCCACGCATTGCTCACTCTTTTTGGAAGAGCATCTACTAAGTCATTGTACAAACTTTCTTCATCATGGAAAGAAGGATCAACCTCGTTACTAAAGTGGTCAATAATCTTTTTTTGAGCCTTTTCCGTATCGTCTAACATCATTACGTATGGTTTCACGTCTCGATAAAAATTCATTAACACTTGTTTTCGATCTGCCTTAATAGCACCTACTTGAATTTCAACAATTTCATCTGCGTTAAAAAAGTCTTCAATAGATGAAACCGACGACACGATTTCCTTCATCTTACTATATACTGCTTTTATAGCTTCTTTTAGCTGATTGCGCGTATAAAAATCGTAGATCGGCCGCCACTGTCTGTGATACTCTGGAGAATCGAACATTTCTTCAAAGATATCAAGTTGAATAAGCTTCGCTTGAATGTCATCCAATACCGTAAAGTTTGGCGGAATGTCTGCCGTTAGCGCATATTCGTGTAATAGCTTGTGACAGAAACTGTGAAATGTTGTTATTAAAGCACCATCTAAGGCTTCTTTTTGCTCTAGCCAAAACTTCTCGGCAACTGGCTTTTCATGGTCCTGGTAGCTTGCTTCAACTGTAGACCGTTTCTCTTCAATCCGGCCACGGATTCTGTCTTTCATTTCACGTGCGGCTTTTTCTGTGAACGTGATTGCTACAATTTCTTCAACCGATGCCCCAATTGTTAAACTCTCATTTCCTAATCGTTCTTGAAGCTTTTGTTCACACAAATAAATATAACGTTCTGTTAGAACACGCGTTTTCCCTGAACCTGCTCCTGCTGAGATAACAACAAGGGGTTTCACACTATAGATTGCCTGCTGTTGCTCTTGATTAAAATTCACGTTACCACTCACCCTCTCCTTCTTCTATTTGATCCTGGGTGACGCGACATACTGATCGGTAAACACAACTATTGATACATTTTAATGGTTTCACAGAGAAATCTTGACTACTTCCATTCCATAGCTCTGCTAACCGCTCTGTCAATTGATATTTAGCAAGAAAAACGTCCGAGGCTAGAGTTTCTTCCTTTGTGGCCCGAGAATGCACCGAAAACGGACTATTCTTTCCGAAATGCTCCTCTCGCCATACACTATTACCCGCTCGTTTAAGAGGATCTCTTAAAGAAATATAAGAGGCTCCATGTGCTGTTACATTTTCCGGTAAAAGTGAAAGGGTTTCAGATAAATTGATCTGATAATGACCATTTACTAACCGTTTTTCCATAGCAACTAAATATAACGGAAGTTGCAGCTTTAGACCTGGACGAACTTCTTTATCAAAGTTTAATGAGGCTAGTCCTGATTTATAGTCATAAATAACAAACCCGTTCTCATCAATATCAATTCTATCAATTTTCCCCGTTAGCGTAATCGTTACATCTTCGCTCAACTTTAAATCGAGCTCTATTGATTCTTCTAAACGAAAGATATGCATCGATGAAAGCTTTTTATTCTCCCAGAAATGCTTTCTCTCAGCAAGCCACCATTTCTGCAGTTTCTTTTGCCAATCCTCTTTCTCAATGGACAACTGCAATTTAGAAAAGTCTAGATGCTGTTGTTCAACAATCGCCCACTCTTCTTCAAAGATTTCCATTAATATTGTCTCAGCCATTTCCTCCATGTCTTCTGTAAAAGTCGAAAACGGTTTTCCAATTAAGTTTAACTGCTTATAAAACTTTTCAATAATCGCATGTAACATTGAACCTACATCACGAAAGTCGATAATCGTTCTTTTCTCCGTAGGTTCCTTAACATGTAAAATACGCTCCAAAGCATATTTAAACGGACACATCGCATAGCTTTCGAGCATTGTGACAGACATCTTGTCCCGTTTTAGCTTCTCTTGCCATGGAGTGGAAACCACCTCAACACCCGCATTAAGATATTCGAGAAATTGAACAACAGTTTCCATGCTTGAGGGAATTGCTGACACTCGCTTACCTAACCCAACATGATAGGCAATTTTCGCTTCGTAATCTACGATTGAACTGCTTTCATTTTTGCCAAGGCGATTACTCGTGCTATATTTTCTCTCACCTAACTGGTTTTTCCAAGGTTCTAAATAGCCCGATGGCAAGAGCGGGTTATGCGGATCAACTCCAACCACATAAGAGAACGAGAGCTTATCGGCCAATCCAAATAACTGCTGAAAGAATGCATCATCTTTCATTCGAAATAACTTTCTAGTTGGAGCAGCAAAAGGAATAGGTAAGGTTTTTAAATCACTTTCCTGAACATATCCCCCTAGCTTATGCCCCTTTGGAAATGTTCCTTCGTTCATGCCTAGAACATAGAGATGGTCTCCCTCAAACAAAGCAACGTCACGAAACGAATGAAGCTGTATTCCTTGTAAAGGCGCTTTCTCTAGATAAATCGTTCCTTGTTGAGTACCTTCTAAAAACCACTCAACGAAAATATGATAGTGAACTTCTAGTTCTGTTAGGCCTTGTGTTTGTAACATAGTTATTTTTTCTTTCAGAGTTGTAAGTAAAAATTCATAAGCTTTCCACTCAAAACGGATTTGCTTGAGTTTCTTCGTACCTGTCTCAGCGAGTAAAAGTTCCTTCCATATCGGAGTTAGTTGGCTTGATTCAAGTAAGTCACCTACACTCGTTAAGTAAGTAATTAAACTAGCTTTCTTAGGAAGTCGTTGTCGAAATGAGATGAAAGACTCGATTGTTTCACTCAGTTCATCGTCGAGATGGCCACTTTCAATATAGAGCTTCTTCTTGGTCATGTAATCGAAGCTTGATAAAAAACGTAATCTTAAATAGGTGTCAACGAGCTCGAGCGAATCCCACCTGTTAGCGAATCGACCGTTATGTTTTAGCAATGAACGATAGATAAATTGGAAGATTAGTGAATCTGTTACCTTCTTTTTTAAAGGGAGTTTTAGTGGAAGTTGCATTTCCTCCGCCACTTTCAATATCTTATCAAGATAAGTATTTTCATCAGCTAAGATTATTCCAACCTTAGAGATCGTTTCTTTTCGGGCAGTCTTTTGAATATCTTCTAATACTCCATATATCTCCTCTTCCACACTGGTAGCTGAACTAACTTCAACAAGAGGCTGTCTCTCCTGTACTTCGGATGTGGTATCTAAAATTTCAAACCCTAAGCGAGAAAGCTGTTCTTTCGTTTCTGCTAGGATAGTCGCGTTCCTGATAGACGGCAAATAGACAGTAATAGTCATTCCAAGCGATACAAAGTATTGGATGACCATATACTGAAGCGTACTAAAATCAAGATAACCGTCAATGACAATTCCACCAAGATGTAATTGTTCGTCAATCTTTAATGAAGTAGCCTTGTGAATTCTATTTTCAGGATCAAGTAAACGTTGTTTTTCTACCCATTCAACTTCGTATTCCTGAAATACACTTTGCATTTGTTGTAGCTGGCTAGGTAATTGATCCGTACTTAAACCCAAGCGCTTTAGTTGGCCATATGTTTGCGCATAAGCCTTTGCTTTATGACGTAGTTCTTCTGATGGCTGTAGAAATCTTTGTTTATCTCTTGCAATTAACTCTTGAAAAAAGAGTGTTCTTTCCGTTTCTGAAACTGGGATAAAATCAACGTTAGCTTTTTTAAGAATAAGATCAGCTAGGTCATCAAACGTTTTGAAAGCCATTCCAGCTTTCCGTTTCCTAGCTTCTTGTAGATATTTATTCGATGGTAATATGTAATAAATAGGTTTACCTACTGTTTGTTGTTCTTGAAAATAATGGGTAAGTCGTTTCGCATTTGCCACTTCTGTTAATGGTGACGATTTAACAACTAACATGCTCTCCCTCCTTTACTCTACAACATAGCTTTCAATAAGAATGCATGTTCTTATTAATTTTATCTCAATTAGTCTCTACATTCAAGTTCTACTAGCCTTCAATTGGTTGTGATTCCATCGAATTTGTAGCCGATTGAGCTACCTGTTGTTTATACCAGAGAAAAGCTAAAATAACTAGAATTACCCCACCCAGATAAAAACTTAGCGCTAAGCCGTTCTTATATCCAATGATAAAGTAGGAAACTAGTGGTCCTAATGCTGCGCCAAAATCTAAAAATACAGTGTAATAGGTCATAACAGTGTTAACATCTGAATTCTTACCAACATCTGTTGCTATGGCATCTACAAGAGTTGTTAATACGGTAGAAGCAAGCATAAATGCTAATACAATGAAAACCCAAAGCAATAGAGGCATAGCAACAGGTATCAGAGTAAAACAGATCGCTCCGATAAACAAAAAGGTAATGAATAACGGTAGCCTTCCCTTCTTGCCATCTGAAAGTTGTCCAAACTTCATTGCTACAAACGGCTCCCAAATCCACCGTACACCTTGAATGATCCCAGCTAGTGCCGTAACCCCGATTGTGAAACCAATGATTTCGATTTCGTTTGTAAAAAGGTCTTGCATAACCAAGCTGAGTGTTGATACAAACATCCCTTGAATAGTTAACGCTAGTAATAACCCAGTAGCAATGACTAGCAATACTTGTTTAGTTACCAATCTTTTGATTGTATCTTTATACGGAACTTGTAACTTCTTATCAACTCGTTCAGAAGGAACTAGCCAGATAATGATTGGAAAACCAATGATCATGACGATACCAAAGCAAATAGCAACTAGACTAAAGCCATACAAGCTCACCAATATTCCTCCAAGTAACATTCCAACTAAACTTCCTAATCTGTAGAGCCCGTTATATAATCCCATCAACCTACCGCGATTTTGGTCAGTAGAATACTCAATCACGGTAAACATTCCACCTAATCGTAAAAACGACCAAGAAACACCCCAAAGACATCTTAGAATAATCCAACTTATTAGGCCATAGCCAACTCCATATCCTATCGTCGTAACAACCGCTAAAACGACTGCTATGATTAGTCCCAATTTTAAAGAAATGTTCCTATAGGTCCATCCGATAAATGGGTTTATCGGAATTCGGACTAATCGGTTAAGTGATAAGATTAAGCCCACTTCCCATAAAGACTGTAGGCCTACTTCTTTATAAAAAATTGGTAAGGCAACATAAAGCATTGAATCACCTAACAAACAAATGGCTGTAATAAGTGAAACAGCTGTAATCGTCCGTTCACTCTTTTTATTTTTTTCCATGTTACCTTCTCCTAGTTTGAATTGATTGAACAAAAAAGGCGATCCTGATTTGGGGTATCGCCTTTTTTGAGTAATTATACGATTTTTAATGATTGTTTGTTCACTTCGAAAAAGTTTGCTACACCGTCTTCTTCGTGGTGTGTAGTCATGTATCTCGCTACTTTTTTTGCCATAAACCGCCCGTTTTCCATCGCAACTCCAATCCCAACATTCTTCAGCATTTCAACGTCATTAGGGCCGTCTCCAAAAGCGATTACTTCCTGTGGCAATATCTGTAGGTAGTTTAACACGGTTTGTAACCCGTGCCACTTCGTTACAGATTTTTTCGTCATCTCTAAACTATCTCCCCAATTAGCAATCTCAAAACTAGATAACAAGTTTGCTAATGCATTAGAAGCTGTCGAAACATTTTTAAAATGAACGGAAAGCTTTAAGATCGGCTCATAATGACCAGGTACAACTCCTTTAGGTTTTACTGGCCAATTTTCTGTAAGATAATTTCCTACTCGATTAATCATTTGATAGTTTGCCTTCGAAGTATGACTAATCATCACCAGCGCATCATCTAAAACCATTTGATAAACGTTGTTTACCTCTTGGGAACTAAGTAACGATTGTTCAACCACCTTTGCTTCATGACGATCAAAGACCACTGCTCCGTTTAAGCTAATAATTGGGGTGTCTAACTCCAACTCTTCATGATACGGTAACGTCATACTAATCGGGCGCCCAGTTGCTAGGATGACTTTTATTCCTTGCTCTTTTTGCTCTAACAAAAATTCTTTATTACGCTTTGAGATTGTTTCATCCTTCTTTAAAAGCGTTCCATCCAAATCCAGTACGATTGCTTTGTAATTTGTCATATAAACCTCCTCATTAAAAGCTGTTAGTGATATTAACTTTACCATTCAAATTTTAAGTATGTTTGGTACCCACTTTAAGTAAGTGTAAATTTTTCATACCTTTGTAAATTTTATTACTAGTATAAAAATATGAAAGAAGGCCCTTGCCTTCTTTCATTAAATTTTCTCAGGGATTGATATTAAGCCACGTTTCACTGAACTCTTCACTAGATTTAATTTTTTGTCTAACCTTATGATCGCAATAAATGGCTCATCAATTCTTGATTGGTAGCGAAGATCGAACCAGTGAACCTCATAACCGTCATCAATTTTCACTATTTTCGTATGAATAAAAGGAGAATATTGTAATAAATGATGAACAAAACGATGTCGTTTTGCTGCATTAATGATTTGATGGTCTTCTCCTGTTTTAGATAGTACTTTAAACCATATTACCTTCCCTTTTCTATATTTCCCTAGGCGATAATGCTCCTCACAACTAGCAATAACCGTCCAAGAAAACAGAGAAAAACTCGGAATTAATGTGTAAAGTTGGTTCTCATTTCGATCAATTTTCTTAACCTCATGAATAACTTTTTTTGCAACGAATAACCGAAACACGATATAAGCAATCATTAATCCAAAGATACTTACAAATGTCAAAGAAGCTTGAAATCCACTCATCCAAAGGAATATTCCTACCACTTGAAGTGCCATAATGACAGGATCAAAAATAGGAAGTATGTTTAATGCTAACCACTTCGTTGAGAACGGGCGTAACGCTTGGGTTCCATAAATATTACAAACATCTAAGAGAACATGGATCATAACTGAAACGGACGTCCAAAGAAAGAAGGTAAACAAATAAGAACCACCATACAAAAGTGATACTAGAAAAGCAATTGAGATGGATAGAATAAACAAGGCTGGGATGGAATGCGTCATTCCGCGATGTTCCTTCACATATTCTTCATTTCCCTTATATTTATACAGAAAGTCTATATCAGGGGCATTGGACCCAACGATTGTACAAATCATCATTCCTGCCAGTATTTCTGGATGATTAGAAACCGTTGGATCTATGAACGATAAACCAGCTAAGCATATACCAGTTGTTATATGAGTAGTTGTATCCATTGAATGGCCTCCATTTATAGATTTAGGCGTTTATCTGGATTTGTGTTTTGAGCGAACTCTAACAATACATCAGTAACTATTGCTCTTGTTGATTGTGGGACGTGTAGTTTGGCTAATGAATTCTTCATTTTTGTAAGTCTTGCTTCATTATTCAACAGATTTTTCGTATCGACAATGAGTTGGCTTACTTTTTCATTCCAAATGGCTCCACCACTTTCTTGGAAAAAGAGCGCATTTTCCCTCTCCTGACCTGGGGTTGCTTTTGGAAGAAGAATAGGTGTATTTGTCGCTAAAGCCTCTGATAAAATGACCCCACCTGGCTTTGTAATGACGCAAGTTGCAACGTTAAGTAGTTCTGCCATTTCGGTCACATAACCAAACACATGAATATGGGTAAACGTACGATATTTTATTTGTAATTGATGCAGTAATTCTTGATTTTTCCCACAGACAATTATCAATTGTAAATTCGGGTCATCCTTTAAACCATCGCATATTTCCTGCATTTCATTTGAAACTCCATATGCACCCGCAACTATCAAAACTGTTTTCTTCGTTGGATGTAAATGGTACTTTTGATAAAGAGATGGTAAATGAAGCTTTTCTTCAAAGGAACGATCCACTGGTATTCCTGATACTAAGATACTACTTGAATCAACCCCTTTTTTCAGTAACTCATGTTTGAGTTTGCTTGATGCTACATAGTACTTATCGATGTTCGGATGGATCCAAGAATCGTGTAGACAATAATCTGTAATGATATTATAAGTAGGAATTATTTCATTCGTTCGGTTCCGATGGAACGGTACGGCAAAAGAAGGAAATGTATTGAAAATGACATCCGGTTTTTCTTGCTCAATCATTTTAGAAAGTTTAGAAAACCCATAGGACAGTATTTTTAAGTTCTTACGTTTTGTGATTTCTTTGCTACTGTAATACCAGAGTCGGTACATTTGCCTTCCACCTTTGGTATAACTTTTCAAATAAATCTTCTTGGTCCATTCATGGATCATTGGACTCGTTTCATAAAATAAATCTCTTATAGTGACATTGGTATTACCATTTAACAGAAACTCTTGTGCTAAGGACTTCGCTACTTGAACATGCCCATTGCCATAATTTGATGTTAATATGATTATTTTTGGACCTACCATTTCGTAAACTCTCCCTTTGAAAAAAGTACTTTATGCGGTAATTTTCTGTTTTTTTCGTATAACATCCTGAAAACTAGAAAATAAGGTTGAAAGAATTTGCTCCCAGGATTGCGAAAGAGCAAATTTCCGAGCGTTCTCACTTAATTTTTCTTGTAGTAGCTGATCTTCTAAGATGATTGACGCGTATTTTACAAATTCCTTCGTATTCTTTTCCTCACATAGATAGCCGTTAACACCGTGGTTAATCAGGTGCTGAACACCTCCAGCCTTGGCTCCAATAACGGGGAGTCCAGAACTTTGTGCTTCTAAGACAACATTACCAAACGTTTCGGTTGGTGAAGGAAAGATAAACGCGTTAGAAGAAGCGTACACCTCAGCTAACTCATTTCCTTCCATAAACCCTGTCCAGGTGATTTGCTCGTGTTTTTGTTCTGATAATTGCTTAAACAATGGTCCATCACCAACTAGTAAGAGATGAGTCTCTTTTTTGACGTGCTTCGGCAGGTTCCTAAACGTGTCTAGTACCACATGAATATCTTTTTCAGGGGCAATTCTCCCAACATATAAAAGAATATTTTTCTCCTTAATGCTGTACTTTGACCTAACATGGGCAGAGCGTTTTTCTGGCGCGAAAAAAGTTTGGTCTACTCCTCTACCCCAAATCTCGATATTGTCATGGATCTGTTGATCTAGTAATTTATCTTTTGTACTTTGGGAAGGTACATAAACTTTTTCAAAAGAACGATGAAACCAAGTCATATACATCCAAATCCATTTGTGTAGAAAAGTGAGATGATAATAATCTAAATAATCATCAAAATGAGTATGATAGGATGCCACCATAGGTATTCCATGTTTTTTTCCGTAATGAAGGCCAAAAAGCCCAAGGTTAAAAGGTGTCGCAATATGAATAAGAGACGGGCGAAAATCCTCAAGAGTTTGTTTAATTTGAAGTGGGTTCGGAAGGGCAATACGACATTCTGGATATAACACAAATGGAATGCTAGTGAATCTCTCTACTTGCGGGACAGTGGGTACAGGTGTACTACTTTCTGGAACAAATAACTTGTATTCTATTCCTCTTTCTTCTAAGTAATTCGTATACCTTTTCAGTGTTTTGGCAACGCCATTAATCTCTGGGGCATAAGTATCAGAAAAAATTGCAATCCGCATCATTACCACTCCCGTTCGGTATTGGAATTGTCACTCACAATTTCAATTTAACAAAAAATTGTGAAATCCATATTGAGCTGTTATTAATTTTTCTAAGAAAAACTAAACAATCCGATAACGTTAGCTTAACAATTGTAGATTAGGATGGAATTATCGACATTTGCTTTAAATGAAAATGAATGGGGGGATTTGTGATGAATCGACTTGTCACATGGATAACGACCAACGATACTCATATTTTTCATTTGGTAAACCAGCAATTAAGGTGTAGAATACTTGATTTCCTTCTACCAAAAATCACCCATATGGGCGGTGCTACATTTACAATTACATCCTTGGTTCTAGTCATACTTTTTCTTGAAGGACTCGGTAGATTTTGGGCAATTGAAGCCTTATTGTCTCTAGCCTTAAGCCATATAATCGTTCATTTTATTAAGAAGATTTACTGCCGCGAGAGACCCTACGTAAAGCTCACTGGAGTTAACCTAAGCGCAAATCCGCTAAAGGATTATTCATTTCCTTCGGGACATACAACAGCTGCTTTTTCAATTGCCGTGGTCTTTGCATTACATTCGATCTTCCTTGCTATCATCTTGTTACCATTTGCTACATTGATAGGATTATCGAGAATGTATCTTGGCTTACATTATCCCACCGATTGTTTCATAGGAGCTTTACTTGGAATTATTAGTTCCATGATTATTGTCTCCCTAGGATTATTTTGAAGAGAAAAAACAAAGTCCCCACTGGACTTTGTTTTTTTTCCTTCATGGACAAATAGTAGCATTTACAACTGCTGGGCGCCCTACTGAGTAATATTCAACATCAGCTCGCTCAGCTTCTGGAAGAGAGTAACAATTTCGACCATCAAAAATAATTGCTTCTTTCATCAAGGCTTTGTATTGATGAAGATTGATGTTTTTAATTTCTTCCCATTCTGTAACAATGATAGCTGCATCCGCATCCATAAGCGTCGTTTGAATACTTCTCGTATAGACAACTTCAGCTGGTAAGCATTTTTTTGCCTGTTCAATCGCCACCGGGTCGTAAGCAATTACTGTCGCCCCATGCTTCAGGAGTTCATCAATAATGACAAGGGAAGCTGCCTCTCTCATATCATCTGTATTCGGTTTAAAGCTAAGTCCTAGTACAGCGATATTTTTATGAAGCAATGATGAAAAACGCTGCTGCAATTTTTTGACTAGGAGATGTGGTTGCTGATTGTTTACAGCAATAACAGCTTTCAGCAGTTCAAATTCATGTTGAACATTTCCAGCTAGCTGAATCAATGCTTTCGTATCTTTTGGAAAGCAAGAACCACCATAACCGATCCCCGCCTGTAAGAATTTATTGCCGATTCTCTGATCGAGTCCCATCCCGTAAGATACAGCTTCAACATTTGCACCAACCTTTTCACAAAGATTAGCAATCTCGTTAATAAAACTGATCTTTGTGGCTAAAAACGCGTTCGAAGCGTATTTAATCATTTCTGCGCTTCGAATATCGGTGGTATAAATAGGTATACTTAAAGGTTTATATAAATTTGCAATAATCGTAGCTGTTTCATCCTTTTCTGCTCCAATGACGATACGATCTCCATAAAATGTATCATAGATGGCTGACCCTTCTCGTAGAAATTCAGGATTCGAAACGATATCAAATTCAATGTTAGAATGTGTTTGGATGATCGTCTTAATATAGTGATTAGTCCCAACTGGAACTGTACTTTTTGTAACAATCACTTGCCGCCTTTTCATATGTTTTCCTATATCAATAGCGGCTTGCTCTACAAAATAAAGATTTGCTGTACCATCTTGATTTGAAGGGGTACCGACTGCAATGAATATGATCTCAGACTCCTCAAAGGCTTCTGTAGAATTTGTAGTAAACCAAAGATTGCCGCGGTCAACATTTTTTTTCATAAGTTCTTCTAAGCCTGGTTCATATATAGGAGTATGACAGTTTTTAAGCATGTCAATTTTTGAAACGTCAAGATCTAAACAAATAACGTTATTACCGATTTCAGCTAACGTAACCCCAGTAACTAGACCTACATACCCTGTTCCTACTACTGTAATCTTCATCATTGTCAAAACCTCCATCTTTCATTAATTTAGGCTGTTTTCTCAAAGTTTGTTGCTTTAGAATTACCAAGATATCACCACTAATTTAGTAAGTCCTGCTCTTTTCTTACATAATTTTTTGGCTGATATCTTCATCTAGGGTATTTTGCCGATAATTCTAGGATAGAAAAGCCACAATGTTTACGAAAAGAGCCTTAATTTAAGATTGGTTTCTTGATGAGTGCTTCCATGTACATTTGTAAGTCTATTTGAAGATCTTCTCTTTCAAGGGCGAAATCTAGCGTTGCTTTTAAAAACCCTAACTTATCACCTATGTCATAGCGAATACCTTCAAAATGGTAAGCTAATACAATCTGTGTCTCATTCAATAGTTTAATAGCATCTGTAAGCTGAACTTCACCACCTGCTCCAGGTTTTAGATTTTGCAATATCGAAAATATTTCAGGGCGAAGAATATATCGTCCCATAATCGCATAATTTGACGGCGCTAGCTCTAGTGGAGGTTTTTCTATGAGGCTTTCTAGGTGGATGACCCCTTTTTCAATTTCTAATCCCTTTGGTGCAACAATCCCATACTTTGGCACATCAGCGTCAGCTACTGGTTGGACACCTACAACTGAAGCGTGGTATCGTTGATGAATGGAGATTAATTGTTTTAAACAAGGTGTTCCCACTGATTTTACAATATCATCACCCAAAAGAACCGCAAACGGTTCATCACCAATAAAGGTTTGACAGGAGGCAATGGCATGACCTAGACCTAGGGGTTCTTTTTGACGAATGTAATGGATATTGGCTAGTTTTGAAATGGCTTGAACCTCTTTTAATTGCGACCATTTTTGCTTAGAAGCTAGCGTTGACTCTAATTCATAGGACTTATCAAAGTGATCCTCAATTGCCCTCTTACCACGACCACTAACGATAATAATATCTTCTATTCCTGACTCGACCGCTTCTTCAACAATATACTGAATCGTAGGCTTATCAACAATCGGTAACATTTCTTTTGGTTGAGCTTTTGTTGCTGGTAAAAATCTCGTTCCTAAACCACCTGCCGGAATAATCGCCTTACGAACCTTCATAACCGAACCTCCCGAAAAAAAGAATAGTAAGCCTTATACCCATCATTTTATCAAGAGATTATTAAGCTACAGTAAAGATTCCCTAAAGATAGATTGAGGTTATTTACACGATGTATATGTAAGGATTTGTTGAAAAACTTCCGTTGGTCGTTCCTCAGTAATTAAGTGCCCTGCTTCGTTATACGTAATTAAGGTAGCGTTAGGCAAATCTTCGACTAGTTTATTACCAATGTGAACAGGAACCACCCGATCTTCTTTGCCCCAAATCAAGAGGACAGGGACAGTAATTTCTCTTAATTGCTCACTTGTTAAATCACCTTCACGATATCTGAGTAAGCGGACAAGCGCCTTATAAAAACCGTTTTCCCTTAGTGGCATCTCAAACTCTTTGATATGATTTTTCGTGATGAGGGAATGATCGTAGAAAACATTTTGCAAGTATTCCTTTACGTCTTTACGATGTATGTACCATTTGACGAACTGACTAAAAAAAGGAAGGTACGAGCAGTAAATTAGCGCTTTTTTCGCTCTCTGTAAGTACCCTGAACTACACAATAAAACAAGCTTATCAATTTTATCAGGAACCATTTTTGCCGTATATAAAGCAATTTGTCCTCCCATAGAGTGTGCGACAATTGATACTTTTTCTAACTGAAAGTAGTCCAGACACTCCCTAACTAGAGATGCGTAATTCTTAAAAGAGTAGCGAAACGACTTTGACTTTTCACTTCGGCCAAACCCCGGAAGATCGATCGCATAGACAGAAAAATGTTGCGCAAGTAATGGCAACAGTCGATGAAACGTGTAAGTTGATGATGCAAATCCATGAAGCAAAAGTAATGGAGGTTTTCCGTTCGATACAACTTCACAATAGATGTTTAACTCTTGCACCTTTATATATTTCTGATTTATTGACATTCCTCTGTTCAACTCCTGACGATAAGCTACACTTATTATTCCAAAAAGAGGGAAATTAAGTCCTTACTCTCATCCTATGGAAGTACGAAAGCCTAACGGTAGGAGATAAAAAAAAAAAAAAAGCTCGCCAAACGGCTACAAGCAAACGTTTTGAAAGCAATATTCTGAGTCATGCATTCTTTGAGACGAATAACCAAAGGTGCAGATGCCTCTGAAGGTAGACAATTTTTTTAGTCTTACTTATTAATTTCAATAAGTAAAAAGCCCGAAGAATACCTTCAGGCTCTACATTTAGTAATTTACTAGTTCGTCCATTCGATAATGGTTTGATAAATATGGTGATGGCTTTCCTATATAATACCCTTGTGCATAATTAACTTTTAGCGCTTTTAAACATTGTAATTCCTCGATGCGTTCCACGCCCTCAGCAATTACTTGTGAGTTAGATTGGGTCGCATATTGAACGAAGAGTGTAACTAACTTTTGTTGAGCCATGTTCCTGTCAATGTTTTGAATGAACGAGCGATCCAGTTTAATAAAGTCTGGTTTTATATACATCATCGTTTTAAGACTATTATACCCAGCTCCAACATCATCAATGGCAATTTTAAACCCTTGCAAACGATAGTTGGTTAGTACTTTTTCAAGCTTTGAATAGTCTTCGACGGCTTGTTTTTCAGTGATTTCAAAAACAATTTGTCTTGGCTCTAAGCCATGAGCCTTTATATAACGTAATGTGTTTCCACTTTTGTAATTAGTGTCACTTAACACATATGGGTGAACATTTAAAAAGATCAATTCTTCGCTTTCTAGTCCACTTTCTTTTTTTAGTTCTACATAACTTTCTATGGATTGGCGTCTTGTTAAGTTCTCGAATTCAAATATTTGATCAGTCTCACCCAAAAACCGATAGAACTCTTCTGTTGTGTGAAAACTAGAACTAGACTTAGGTCTATTAAGAGCTTCGTAACCTACCAATTGACCGTTATGCATTTGAATAATTGGCTGAAAAACTGTAACTATCTCTTTTTGGTGTAAGATCCTAATTAGCTCAGCATATTGCTTTTTTTGAAGACGTTGTTGGACACCTAAATGACGACGAAATTTCCTCTGTAGTAAAAAGCTTGCTTGTAATTCTTTTAAAAGCATAGTAAATTCAAACCTCTAATCTAACTTAAATTGATGAGTCAATCTTGCTAAGGAGGTAGAAGTATTTGTAATCGTTAATCCAAGTTCATGTGTCTTTTCCATCTGAAAGATTTGTTGATCACTTGTAGCTAACATTTCTTCTGCACTTGCTAATGTTTCTTGTGAGACAGAAGCAAAACTTATTGATGCTTGCTCTAGGTCAGGGAAAATTTCCTGTAATCCTACTAGTTCTTCTTGCATCCCTACTATCTTTTCATTAACAACGGCAATTTCTTTCATAAGATCATCAAACGAAACTTTCGATTCGTTGGCAGTAGCTAAATTAGTTTTTATTTTTTCTAAGACGTTAGTAAACTCTTGTGTTGCTGTAAATGTTACCTCTTCCATACTACTAATTGAGTGGCTTATTTCTTCAGTTGCCTTTGTTGATTGTTCAGCCAATTTTTTGACTTCATTAGCAACTACAGCAAATCCCTTACCTGACTCACCTGCCCTTGCCGCTTCAATTGTTGCATTTAAGGCAAGTAGTTTGGTTTGTTCAGATATTCCTTTAATTAAACCGACCAAGTTCGCTATCGATTTTGAATGATTTTTAACCTGTTTAATGGTTCTGGTCATATGATCAAAATCTTTTTCAAAAGAATGAGTTGCACTAATCAATTTTGAAATATTTTGATCACCACTTTGTGCCGAGCTCGTCATATCTTCTGAGCTTTTTTGCACTAAGAGCATATTTTCCATTAAATCATCAACATTAGATCTCATTTCCCTATAACTGTTTGCGCAACTCTCTGAGCTAGCTGCAGTTTGATCAGCCCCTGCTTTCACAATCGTAATAGCTTCTATTAGCTGGCGACTACAAGAAAGTGTCTCGCCGGAGGAACTTTTCAGCTCCATTCCAGTAACCTCTAATTCCGTGGTCGTTTCCTTAATTTCAAGTAAAACCGTTCTCATTTGATGGATCATAGCATCGTAACTTTTATGTAAAGAAACGATCTCCGGAAGAGTAGTCTTAATGGTTACTGTTGTATGTAAATTTCCATCCCTTACCTCTCGCATGGTGTTTCGCAACAAATTTAATGGCTTAACTAAGCTCTGCACAAATAAAATGATTATGAAAATGGATACAATGATACTTAGTATGATCACCCCAATAGTATAATGAGCCATTTCTGAAATGGGACCCATGAATGAACTCGTTGGAACTAAGATCATATAGTTTGCATTCATTTCAGTTAGTTCATGAACCGTAACCGTATAGTCTTCCCCATCAATCCTCTCATGAAAGACAGCTTTTTTAGTGGATTGCACTTGATGAATGACAGTCTCTGAAATACCTAAGGTAGTCCCTTTGCTCACTTGGAATGGCATAGCCTCTCCATCTCTCACGAAGTAAAAATATGACTCAATTCCGTCTTCTTCTAACTGCTTGTGTTGATTTCTAACGTTCACTTCAAGTTGTTGTTGAAAGTAATCCTCGTCGCTAACGTATAAAAATTTTAGATTTTTTGCAATGTAGGTCATGATTTCTGCTTCACGTAATAGCCGATGTTCGATTGTTTGAATCGTTGTTTGCTTCGCTTTCGTGTAAGAACTAATTCCTACAGCATTTGTAGACAAAACCAGCAAGCAAATAAATATAAGTAATAAACGTGTTCTTAAACTACATTTCATTAATATCGCTTGAAAATTCTTCTTCCAAAACCCAGTATTTATTTTCTTATTGTTATTATTTACCTTCAATTAAAACAAGCCTCCTATACCATTTTCCAATTACCTACACGATATGACAAATATACCAATCTATTATTAAGCCACTGTTAATTTAATGTAAAAACTATTGTAAAAACATAATAAATAGCGATTTTAGGATTATTCAGTACTAACCAAAACAAAAAAACTGTTATCAACAGGAGATAACAGTTTTTTATCTGGTGTAAACTTTTTGTTCCACCATCATATAGCCAATCCCTCTAACCGTCTTAATGTACAAGGGTTTATTGCGGCAAGGTTCAATTTTTTCCCTAATTCTACTAATAAATACATCGATAACACGAGGATCTGCAGACATTTCTTCATCGCCGCCAACAACGGATAAAAGCTTCTCTCGGGAAATTGGCGTTCCTTTATTTTTTAATAAGTATAAGACAACCTCAAATTCTTTCATCGTTAAGTCTATATTCTCATTTTTAACATAAACACAATAGTTTACGGGAGATATTGAGATATCTCCATTAATTAGCAACTCACTCTCTGTATTAGATGATGTTGCTACTTTCTTATGTTTTATCCATCCCATATTTTGACGTCTAAGTATAGACTTTACACGGGCAACTAGTTCTTTTGGTCTCACTGGTTTCCGTATGTAATCATCTGCACCAAGTTCCAAACCCAATACTAAGTCAAATTCTTCGTCACGCTCCGACATGAGGATTAATGGTGTCCAATTTTGTTTATTCATCCGAAGGGTCCGACAAAAATCGAAAGCTTTAAATTTGGTAAAATCTAAGTCTAAAACAATGAGGCTTGGTTCTAGTTCATCAATAAGTTCTAACCCTTCTTCTATCTCACTCGTATGAAAAAGCAAAAAACCAGCCTCACGAAAAGAGTCATTTACTTTCGTAGTGATGATCGGGTCTGGATTAATTATGAGTACGGTTTGGCTCATTTCTTACCCCCAGATACTTCTTTGGTTATGTTTATAAGGAGAGAAAAGATTTCATCTCCCCTCTCCTAACACTTGTTAATTTAAGTCAAAATACTTTCCATTCACTTCAAAAATAATTAATTCTGCAATATTGGTTGAGTAATCAGCAATCCGTTCAATATAACGAGAGATAAAAGCTAATTGTGTTAACTGTTCGATTTCTAGTTGCTCAGAGATGACAATGTTAAAAATCATTTTTACAAACTGTGAGTACATTTCATCGACTCTGTCATCAAGGTGAGCGATTTGCTGAGCTTCTAATACATTTCCTTGCTCATAAGCTATTAAAGCTTTTTCCACCATTTCACTTGCCAAGTTAGCCATTTCCGTCAGCAACGTCATGTCAATTTTTAACGAGGTCATGGGAATTCGTTTTGCTGCTTTACAAATATCTACAGCTAAATCACCTATTCTCTCTAGGTCACTAGATACCTTAAAAGCAACGATAATTTTTCTTAAATCTGAGGCTACAGGCTGCTGCCTTGCAATTAATAAGGTAGCCTTTTCGTTTATTTGGATTTCTTGTTGATTAATATTACCATCGTTGTCTTTGATTTGATCATATTTTCCAAGGTCATTATTTAGGAAGGCATCCATTGCATCTCGAAACGCTCCGTTTACTTGATTACCTAACGAAACAATGCTTTCTTTTAAGCCACTTAATCCCGTATGAAATGTCTCTCTTGTCTGCATTCTCATAGTCCCCTTATCCGAATCTTCCTGTAATATAATCTTCCGTTCGTTTATCAGTCGGGTTTGAAAAAATCACGTTTGTATCATCATATTCAACAACTTCTCCGTTTAAGAAGAATGCTGTTCGATCTGAAATACGTGCTGCTTGTTGCATATTATGAGTGACAATAACAATGCTGTATTCCTTTTTTAATTCTTGGACTAGCTCTTCAACTTTTAGGGTTGAGATTGGATCTAGTGCAGATGTCGGTTCATCCATCAAAATCACGTCTGGTTCAATTGCCAAACAACGAGCAATACACAAACGTTGTTGCTGTCCGCCTGATAACCCATAAGCATTTTCATGCAAACGATCCTTAACCTCGTCCCAGATCGCTGCTCCTCTTAAGCTTTTTTCTACGATCTCTTTTAAGATCTTTTTATCTCGAATTCCATGAATTTTTGGACCATAAGCAACATTTTCAAAAATAGATTTTGGGAACGGATTAGGTTTTTGAAAAACCATTCCAACTCGAGTTCGTAGTTCTTCGACTCGGTAGGATTTATCAAAAATATTTCGCTCTCGGTAAAGAATTTCTCCAGTTGTGCGGACAATCGGGACTAGTTCGACCATCCGGTTTAATGTTTTGATATACGTTGATTTCCCACATCCAGAAGGGCCAATGATGGCAGTTACTTCATTTTCAAAAATAGGAAGATTAATATTCTTTAATGCTTGATCTTTTCCGTACCAAAGGTTTAAATCTTTCGTGTGATAGACGATTTTTTTATCTTCTTTATGAACTGTATTCGTCGAATGTTTACGATCTGCTTCATTTACTTGTCTAACCATATCTTTCACTGTTAACGTAGCCATCGTTTCTACCCCCGTTTTTAATATCTATTTTGAAACTTGTTTCGGATAATGATTGCAATTGAATTCATCACGAACAAAATAACTAATAACACTAAAATAGTAGCAGCCGCCAAGTTTGCATACTCATCAACTAAGACGGAATCAATCGTCCAATAGTAGATTTGCATTGGCATGACTGTAAATCTATCAAAAATGCCTGTTGGAATAGGGATTAATAAAGCTGGAATACCAATAACAACTAGTGGTGCAGTTTCCCCAATCGCTCTTGATAGCGCTAAGATTACTCCTGTTAAAATGCCTGGAATAGCTGCGGGAAGAACGACATTTTTAATCGTCTGCCATTTCGTAGCTCCCATTCCATACGAAGCTTCTCTTAAAAACTGTGGAACTGAACGAATGGCTTCCTGACTAGCTACTACCACGATCGGTAAAACTAGTAAAGACATCGTTAAACCACCGGCTAAGACGATTGATCCAAGACCAAACAGTCTGACAAAAACAGTTAAACCTAATAATCCAAATACGATCGACGGAACACCAGCCAGATTTGTGATATTCGTCTGTATAAATGAATGTAACTTACCTTTTTTTGCATACTCTTCAAGATAAATCGCAGTACCAACACCTAAAAACATCGTGACTGGACCTACTATTAACATCAACCACAAGGTCCCTGCAATTGCTCCGCCAATACCCGCTCTTTCTGGTCTAGTTGATAATTTATTTAGTAAGAAATCTACGTTTAACCAGCCAATACTGTCTACATAAACTCGATAAAGTAAGATCACTAATATAACTAAACCAAACATAGTAGATAATAAGAATAGATTTTTCACAAATTTATTAATAAAAAGCCTTGTTTCCATTCGTTTCTGAACGACGTTAAGGTCAATATATTTCATCTTAGTAAACCTCCCTAAATCTTCGGGAAATATATCTAGCTAATAAGTTCATCAGTAAAGTAAACACGAATAACGTCATGGCTACCGCATATAAGCTGTAATAAGCTGTTGTACCCGCGGCGGCGTCTCCACTTGTTACCTCAACGATATAAGCTGTCATTGTTTGCATAGATTGAGTAATATCAAACGTAAAGTTTTTAGAACTACCGCTAGCGATCGTAACAATCATTGTTTCACCAATCGCCCGTGATATTCCTAAAACGAATGAAGCAATAATTCCAGAAATTGCAGCAGGAATAACAACACGCATTGTTACTTCAAACTTTGTTGCTCCTAGTGCCATTGCACCTTCTCTCATTGCATTAGGAACTGAATTCATTGCATCTTCTGATAATGACGCAACTAATGGAATAATCATAATTCCCATAACAATCCCTGGGCTCAAAGCATTTGTCGCTTGTAATATTGGAATGAATTCTCTTAGGATGGGTGTTACAAATGTAAATGCAAAGAAACCATAAACAATTGTTGGTATTCCTGCTAAAACTTCAATAATCGGTTTAATCACTTTTCGAATATTTTCTGTCGCATATTCACTTAAATATACTGCTGTCGTAAGACCAATAGGAATGGCCACAAACATCGCAATAAGTGAAGTGAGTAATGTACCTGTCAATAATGGTAGAATACTAAATTTAGGTTCTACTGGACTCAATGGTTTAAGTTCCGTGCTCGTAAAAAATTGTATGAATGATACTTCTTTAAAAAACAACACTGTCTCAAATATTAACGTAGAAACAATGCCTACAGTTGTTAAAATTGATATGATGGCTGTTAGAAACAATACGATCGGAACCATTTTTTCTATGATTGATGTGATACTAGTCTTCTTTTTGTTTTTATCAATCATTCCTCTGACGCTATCTATTTTCGCCATTGTGAAGTTTCCCCTTTCAAAAACAAAACTATAATGATATTGATGTTGAACTGTAACTATTATTTTGAATGGCGAAATGCCTTTATTTACAATAGAGTCTGAAGATGGGAGGTGAAATCACCCCTCATCTTCAGTACAAATTAATTACTTAATACCTTTAATAAATTCTAAACTTTCTTGTAATTCTGCTTCTGGAAGTGGAGCAAACCCTGTTTCACCAGCAAATTTAGCAGCACCTTCACCAAAAATGTATTCAGCGAATGCTTTTACTTGTGCTTTCTCTTTTGCAGCGTCGATGCTTAAGTTTGTAAATACAGGACGTGTGAACGGACCATACGCACCATCTTCTGCAATAGTATCCAATGCAGGACCAACAGGACCGTTACCAAAGTCAATTTTAACTGCTGTAATTTTGTCTGAGTTGTTTGCATAGTAACCATAACCAAAGAACGCAATTCCATTTTTATCTTCAGAAACTAAGTTAACTAGAGTCGAATACTCTTGTTGAAGATTAATACCACTAACTAATTCTTGTTTTTTAAGAATAACATCAACGAAAAATTCGTAAGTACCGTGGTTCTCATTTGGACCGTAGAAGTTGATTTTTTCTGCTGGCCATTCTGGACGAATATCAGACCATAAAATGTTATCATCCGCTTTGATATTTCCTGTTACAAACATATTGACGATTTCTTCTTGCGTCATTTCAGTTGCCCAATCGTTGGCTGGGTTAATCACCATTGTTAAACCATCAAGAGCCACTTTAAATTCAACTGACTCGATATTGTTTGCTGCTAATTCAGCTTTTTCTTCATCTTTAATTCCGCGAGAAGCGTTTGCGAAATCTGTTTCACCAACAACATATTTTTTCATACCAGCACTCGTACCAGCACGACTAACTTCAACACTTACATTTGGTTGAACTTCAACCATGAATTCTTCTGCGATTCGAGCCATTAATGGATAAACTGTACCTGATCCATCAATAACCACTGATCCAGAAAGCTTTTCTTCTTTAGGCTCTTCTTTCTTAGTTTCTTGCTTAGACTCAGTTTGTGTAGCAGGAGTTTCTTTTTGCTCTGTTGCTGTTTCGTTGTTCCCACAAGCTGCGATAACCACCATAAGAGCTGTCATTACTACCATTAAGAAAAACTTTTTCAAATTCACTTCTAATTTCCTCCCTAATTTAACTTTCATATTTTAGTAGAGATTGTCGTTTTCTCTACCACAATTGCTAGTATAATAGGAGAATATTAAGGAGATTTGAATTCGTTGTAAAGGATTTGTAATTCATTGTAAAGGATTTGTAAATCGTTTAACGAGTCTATATCTTCCTGAATAAAATAAAAGCCTTTGGAAATATCCAAAGGCTTAGTTATAATTCGATCGTTAATCCCTTTTGAGCTAGAAATACATCCCCAGTAAACGCTGTTTTTGCTTCAGTTATTAATTGTTGATGATCACCAAAATGGGGTAAATGAGTAAGTATCAGCTTTTTTACAGAAGCATCATTGGCAATCGTCCCAGCTTCTATGCTATTCATATGTCCGTATGGTTTGCCATCTTGATGAGCATAAAAACTAGTTTCGCAAATGAATAAATCCGCTTCTTTTGCAAATTGATGAAAATTAGCCATATAACTACTATCAGCTGTATAGACAATTACTTTTCCATCTACTTCTAGCCTTATGGCAAAACAAGTTGCTTTATGATCTGTTTCAAAAAAACTAACTTTAAAAGGTCCAACTTGTAGTTGGGATTGTTCATCATACATATGCGAGACCACATGAGGAGGTTTAAAAAGTTTTTCAAATTCTACTTGGTCATATCGGTGTCCGTAGATCGGCAATACTTTTTCCGTGTTTTTCAATGAGTGTGCAATTAACCAGCTGTATTGTAATGGACCGATATCAGCAATGTGATCATGATGATAATGTGATAGCAGTACCGCATCAATTTCGTGCAATTGACAATAGTTTTGTAATTGGGACAATGCCCCACTGCCACAGTCAACTACTAATTTAAACCCGTTATGTTCAACAAGATAACAAGATGTTGCCTCGTTAGCTTCAGGATATGCTCCCCAGTGGCCAATTACTGTTAGCTTCATTAATTATTTCCTCCTAAGAAATCGAATTTGTTTCATTCTACACTAATTCTCAACGACAAAAAAGCTCTAACCATTTGGTTAGAGCTTTCATAAAAGCTATTAAGCTTCTTGGCTTACTGGGTATACACTTACTTGCTTTCTGTCGCGACCTAGACGCTCGAACTTAACAACGCCGTCAACTTTAGCGAATAATGTATCGTCTCCGCCTTTACCTACGTTTACACCTGGGTAAATACGTGTACCACGTTGACGAACTAAGATAGATCCGCCAGTAACAGTTTGACCGTCAGCACGCTTTGTACCAAGACGTTTCGAGATTGAGTCACGACCGTTCTTTGTACTACCTACCCCTTTTTTCGATGCGAAAAATTGAAGGTTCATTTTTAACATGAGAATTCACCTCCTAGGTTTCCCTAATTGTAATATATTTGCCGTATCCTTCAGCAATCGAATTGAGCGATACAACCATTGCTTCTAAAAGAAGCTGTACTTTCTCATAGCTTTGCTTATCCAAACCGGTTGGAACAGTGCAGCGGAGAAAGCCACCATCGGCATTTTGCTCAACTTCAAGCTGAACGTTACATAATGTATCAATTGCATTGACAGTTCCAATTGAAACGGCTGATGCTCCAGCACAAACAATATCTTGTCCATAGGGTCCTGCTTCTGCGTGACCACTCATTTCAAAAGTTCTGACCGTGTTGTCGACATTTCGAACAACTTTCACCTTGATCATAAGTATACCTTACGCGTTGATCTTTTCGATAACAACTTTAGTGTAAGGTTGACGATGACCTTGTTTACGACGGTAGTTTTTCTTAGCTTTGTACTTGTAAACTAAGATTTTCTTCGCGCGACCTACTTTTTCAACTTTAGCTGTAACAGTTGCTCCTTCTACGAATGGAGCTCCTACTTTAACAGCGTCTCCACCAACTAATAATACGTTGTCGAAGCTTACTGTTTCACCAACTTCAGCGTCTAATTTCTCGATGTAGATCACTTGACCTTCTTCAACTTTAACTTGCTTACCACCAGTTTCAATAATTGCGTACATTTACGTGCACCTCCTTAATATACTCAGACTCGCCACTGAGGGTGTTTTGCAAGTCGCAAACACTTAAAAACCCTTTAATGAGCGGTTATAGCTCTTTGGAGGTTATCCAAATAACTAACAAGAAATATAATACCATTTAAAAAAGGTATAGTCAATGAAGTTTTCATGTAAAGTGTAAACTTAAAATTCAATAGATGTCCTCAAAAGTCGCTCCGGCAGATTTTACATTCTACCCTCAACTTCCTCAACGCTTCCAATAAAACGGACAGCAAAATCATTTGGTGCTAACCATGGGTTCGGCTTTAAAAATATTTTGTAGTTTAATACGTCTTCAAGTCTTGCCATATGCTTTTCCTGTTCCCCTTTTATAATGGATACTACATTTGGCGGTACTTCAACAAGAAGTGCCTCGCTGTCCATTCCTTTATACTCCCATAACGCTCGTTCGACTTTATAGGCAACCGCTTCATCAGATAATACCTTTCCTTTCCCTATACAAGTCGGACAAGAAGTAGACACGCTATCTTGAAGATTTTGACGTACTTTTTTACGTGTCATCTCCAGTAAACCTAAACCAGTAAACCCTAGGACATTGGTTTTCGTTCGATCATTTTTTAATACTTCTTTAAAGGCGTGTAATACCGTTTCTCTATCTTTATCGTATTTCATATCAATAAAATCAATGACGATAATTCCACCCATGTCACGGAGGCGAAGCTGCCTAGCAATTTCTTTTGCTGCTTCTAAATTCGTTTTAACAATTGTGTCTTGTAAGTCTAACTTCCCAGTGAATTTGCCCGTATTTACATCAAATACCGTTAATGCTTCTGTCTGATCTATTACTAAATAAGCACCGTTCTTTAGCCAAACTTGACGGCGCATTGCTTTTTCCAATTCAGACTCGATTTGATAATGATCAAATATACTTTCTTTTTGCTGATAAAACTGCAGTTTTTTTAGAAGTTCTGGGTAGGGAGAGAACATGTCCTTCAACAGTAAATAGTCCTTCATTGTATCAATAATAATTTGGTCCACTTCATCAAAATTCATATCTCGAACAACTTTCTCTAAGATTGAGTTATCTTCATGAATAATTGCTGGTGGTTTTAAGTTTCTGCCTTCCTTCCAGACGTCTTCCCATAACTTTCTTAAGAAGAACAAATCTTGTGCAACTTGTTCCTTCGTCAGTTCTTCAGTAGCTGTTCTAATAATCATCCCTTCGTCACCCTGGCAGAGGTCTGCCCCGACTTTCCGCCACTTTTCCCGGATATCTTCATTCTTCATTCGTTTTGATACTCCAACATAACCAGCATTAGGCATATAGACGATGTATTTTCCCGGAAAAGAGACAACTTCGCTCAATCTAGGACCTTTTTTTCCAAACCCCTCTTTTGTCACTTGAACTAGAATTTCTTGACCAACAGTTATATATTGCGAAATTGAGCGTTGTTTTTTTACTTCTTCATCCTCGTTTGATTGCTGAAAACTAACTAGTTCATCCCGGTATAAAAAGCCATTTTTATCAAGACCAATATCTACGAAAGCTGCTTGCATCCCAGGTAAGACATTGACTACTTTCCCCTTATAAACGTTTCCGACGATTTTGTTAACATCAGGTCTTTCTATTAATAATTCAACGACTTTTTTATTTTCTAAAATAGCAAGCCGTTTTTCGTTGGTGATCATATTAAAAATAAACGTCTTCATTTATACCCCTTCTTTTCACTCATTCCGAAAAAACCAGCCACTTTACTAGGGCTGGTTTTGATATGTTATTTGATTATATCATTATCTTACTAATTTCCAAAGTTTTACGGTGGAATAATAAACCCAATTGGTTTTGTCGCCTGCTTACTTTCAAAAAATGCAGTTAAAATCATCTTTTCATTGATTGTTTTTCTCAAAGCTTGCGACTGATCCTTTATGACTACTTTATGTTTTACCCCTCGTCTAAACTTCTTTAAGACATCCTGAACAGTTACGTCTGCTGAGACGGTTATTGGAGTAGTTAAGACAAACGGTTCTTCGTGTTTATAATACCTCTCCATCAAAAAACGCATATACGCATAACTTTTTTGCTTCCATTCAAAATAATGGGAAAAGAGTAGAAATATAAGGACAATCCATAAATTCAAATGAAAAGGGAAAAGATATAACGTAGTAACCGCAAAAACAAACAATAAAAATAGCGAACATTTTAGTGTTAGATCCAACCCCTTTTGAAAAGGGAATTTCGTTGAAATGAATAAGTACATGAGCTTTCCGCCATCCAATGGCCATATTGGTAAAAGATTAAAGCATAATATCATTAAATTGTGTGTAAGAAACATGTGATGATCATGAACTGTCCAAAATTCAAAAGGTAAAAGTATATACGATAAAGCAATTAACCAGATGTGTTGTAACGGCCCAGAAATGATCACCCAAAATTCTTGTTTTAGGGGTCGATTTCCATATTCCTCAACCTCGGCGACGCCACCAAATGGTAATAACTCAATTTTTCGGATCCGCCACTTAAAAAAATGGGCCACGACACTATGACCCATTTCGTGAATAAATACAATCAGAAATACCATGATTACTTCTTTAAAATAGCCAGTTAAAATACCAATACCAATAACAAACCAAAATAACGGATTGATCTTTATTTTTTTTAATAGTGATAACATATTAATCAAACGACATCACATCAAGAGGATTAATGAACGTTTCACCTTCTTTTAAAGCGAAATAATAGAAACCTTTATTATCTTGTAATGACACCGTACCAATCTTGTCCCCCGCGTCAATATGGTCATATAGTTTCACCTCAACATGATCAAGCATCGCATACCATGATTCCCCACCGTCATAATGAGCAATGATTACAGTTTTTCCTAAGTTTTCTTCCTCTGCTACAAAACGAACCATACCACTCCTAGCTGCTTCAACATTAGAGTTAGAAACCGTCTCCACAATCACACCTTTTCCGTCCTGATCAAAACTTTTTGTAACCCGTCCCGTCGCAGGAACTGCATAAGCCATATGATGAGGTTCAGTTTCTGGATTTTCTAGTGCTACATTTCTAGTAGTAGGTAAAAGTGCTAAAGGTTTACCGAATTGATCTTCGTACCAGTTGGCAACTGCTGCAAATTGAAACTCCTCTTCAAATGAGTTGATAACAAACTGTCTAGCTCCTTCTAGTTGGGGAATTTGTGATTTAAACATAATACCGATAACTAGAAACAAACATATTGATACCAGAACCTGCAGCATTAGAATATCTTTTCTAAAAAACTTATCTTCAGACTGCCCTTGTCCTCTTGGTTCACCTGGAAAATAAAAATCCGGTTCATTGCGAAACTCACTATGACTTGGATAATATTGTGGCTGTGAACGTTCTTTCCTACCTATGTCGCTAGCAATCTTTCTTCTCCTAGCCTGAATTTTACGACGTATCTCATCAACCCGGTCCGCCATCTATCAGTCATCCCCTTTTCTAAAAGTAAAATGTAGAACGTAGAATGTAAAATCGGTGTAAGAAAAGCGTTGAAGCCCCTCTTCCAATAATTCTACATTTAACATTTTACATTCTACATTTAATAGATATGACTTGTCCGGATTGGATATGCTATCAATTTCATGTACATTTTCTAGATGTAAAAAGAGACTAGCTACCACAGCTAATCTCTCACATTTACTATTAAACAATTCTCTTACGGATGTATGCACTTAAGTAGTCAATGACTGTTACGACTACAATAATAATAATTAACATCATTCCTACCTGTTCCCAAGCACGTTGGTTCGAAGCGAGGATAATCGGCGCACCGATACCACCTGCACCAACCATCCCTAAAACAGTTGAGGCACGTACGTCGATTTCAAAACGATAGATTGCATAAGAAGAGAACTCTGGAATAACTTGTGGAATTACCCCAAACCACATTGCTTGCAGACGGTTGGCTCCACTAGCTTTTAACGCTTCTACAATACTCATATCAATCGATTCGATTACTTCAGAATAAAGCTTTCCTAACATCCCAATCGAGTTAATTCCAATTGCTAATACCCCAGCATATGGGCCCATCCCTACAGATGCTACGAAAATAACAGCAAATAAGATTTCTGGAAATGCACGAATCGCATTTAAAATTCCTTTACCAATACTAGAAAAGTGGCCACTTAAATTCTTTGCAGCTAAAAACCCGACAGGAATTGCCAAGATTGCTCCAATTAGCGTACCCGCAAAAGCAATCGCTAACGTTTCAAACATGTAACCAATATACATCGGTACCCTTGCATGTACAGTCGGATCAAAGAATGTATCAAAGAATAGGCGCTTGAATAAATCAAAAGCAGAAAGACTCGATCCTTTGTACTTTAAATCCGTAGTGGAGATCGCAATGTAATACAGGATCGCCATAAATAATGTGATAAGTCCAAATCTAATCCAATATTTCGTTCGGTCCGGTCTTTGAATGTTAAATTGTTTATCTAAGTTCATTACACTAATCTCTCCCTTATACGGGTACTAATCACATCAATGACCGTTACAGCAATAAACGTCATAATGATGATCGTAGATACGTTGGCATAATTGAACAAACTTAACTGTTGTTTTAAGATTTGACCAACACCACCAGCACCTACAAAACCTAATACAATCGATGCACGTACGTTTATTTCAAGTACATATAAAGAATAAGAAGTAAAGTGTGGTAAAATTTGTGGCATGGCGCCATACCTAATTACTTGAAACACATTCCCACCAGTAGCACGAATTGCTTCAAGCGGTCCTTTATCAATAGATTCAATGGACTCACTAAGAAGCTTTGCTAATATTCCTAATGAGAACAAGGCTAGTGCTCCTACACCAGAAAGAGGGCCTAAGCCAACAATAGCAACTAAAATTACAGCTAAAAGTAATTCAGGAATTGTACGTAGAACGTTCATTCCAAAACGAAACGCATTATAAAGATATTTATTTGTGTTAATATTTGAAGCCATTAGAAAAGCAAATGGTAGACAGAATAACGTAGCCACGGTTGTACTAAGTAGGGCAATGTTCCATGTTTCTAATAATCTAAAAGAAACAGTTTTATAGTAGCTCCAATTTGGCGGAATTAAGTCATCTTTTACAAAATCAATGGCATGGGGTAAACCTACAATAATTTTATTCGGATATGCTTCAGTCAGATACGCTGATAAACCATATAAAAACGCAACTAACAGAATTATTAACGTCATTTTTGTTTTCGTTTTTGTAGGTATAATTGGAATGCGACCGTTGCTAGTTTTGATTGGATTTGGAACTGGTTGCATTACTCCTCATCTCCTCCAATAACATCATCTTCTCTAATTTTACGGCCGTATATCTCTTCGAACGTTTGTTCAGTAACAGAACTAGCTGGTCCATCAAAAACGACTTCCCCAGCTCTCATCCCAATAATACGATCTGCATATTCCATAGCCATATCGATAAAATGAAGGTTTACAATCGTTGTAATGTTGTCTTCACGATTAATTTTCTTTAAGTCTTTCATGACAATATGTGAAGTTGGCGGATCAAGACTCGCTACTGGCTCGTCAGCTAAGATGATTTTCGGTTTTTGTGTTAGTGCTCTTGCAATACTTACACGTTGTTGTTGTCCACCACTTAATTGGTCAGCGCGGATATACGCTTTTTCGACAATTCCAACACGATCCAAGCTCTCTAACGCTAAACGGACATCCTCCTGACGGAATAATCCTAATAAGCTACGAATTGTACCTGTATGACCAAGTCTTCCTGATAATACATTTTTAAGTACAGATGTTCTTTTTACTAGATTATAGTTTTGAAAGATCATTCCAATTTTCGTCCTAAGTTGACGTAATTGTCGTTCCTTATAAGCTAACGTATTTTCACCATCAATGATAAGTTCACCTTCTGTTGGCTTTACCAATTGATTAATACTACGAATAAGAGTAGATTTCCCTGCACCAGATAGACCAACGACTACAATAAACTCACCATCGTTTAATTTTAGATTAACGTTTTTTAACCCTTGATGGCCATTCGGATATGTTAAGGATACATTTTTAAATTCAATCATGAAATAAATCCCTCATCTTTCTAAGATACTTTTCTAGCAATCTCACATAAAAAGTTCATTTAAATTCAGACATCATACTTCTTAAATTATTAGAAAAACTTAGCTAGTTAATATTACCGTGCGCTGAGCTTTTCTGATACTTTAATACTCTCTGAAAAAACAATGAAATGCAACAAATTTTGACAAATTTTCTTTAAAAAAGGGAGAAGCTTTAGGCATCTCCCTCAAATTTCTTAGTTATAAATTATTATTACTGTGATAATTGATCCTCGAAGATCGCAAATACTTCACGAACAACATCATAGTCTTCAGAAGCAGCTGGAGCAATTCCACTCCATGTATAAACATCATTCATTACTTGCATCATGTCTTCATCTTCGTTGAACGCTAAGAATGCATTACGGATCGCTTCTTTTAATTCAACTGGTAAACCAGCACGAACTGAGATTGTATCATTTGGAATTGGATTTGTGTAACCAATAATACGGATATCTTCCATAATTGTTGGGTGCTCCCCTTCTAAACGAGTACGAGCATCGTCAAAAGTAGTTGCAAAATCAGCTTGTTTTTCTAAAACTTGTAAGATCGCATTATCATGACCACCTACTTGAATTTGAGTGAAGTGACCATCTAAGTTTTCAATTCCTAAGCCCATTAAGTGAGCAGCAGGGAATAGGAAGCCTGATGTTGATAAAACATCAGCATAAGCCCAAACTAACCCTTGAGCTTCTACTAAATCTTCAATCGTTTGGATATCAGAGTCAGCATGAACTGCGTATTGAGCTACATATGTGTCAGAACCGTTACGAATTGACTTTAAAATTACTTCTACTCCAGCACGATCTTCAGCTTGTACAAATCCGAATGGATTTAGGAAACCAATATCGATTTGGCCAGTTCTCATACCTTCAACTAGACCTACGAAGTCAACCATTACACGAGCTTCTACAGGAATTCCAAGGATTTCACTTAATTTTTCTTCAAGTGGCTTAACTGTATCAGCAATTTTGTCAGCTTCTTGAGACGGGATGAAGCCCATTGTTAATTTTGCAGGCATTTCTACTACTTCTTCAGTTGCTTCAGGAGCTGTTTCAGTAGCAGCTGGTGTTTCTTCTTTGCTAGTTTCTGACGATCCACATGCTGCTAAAACAACCATTAACATTGCAGCTAAGACTAACAATAAGTACTTTTTCAAGATAATGACCTCACTTTATTTTGTTTTATTTTGTGTACATGTAGTATAGTAACACAATATTCGACATATTTGGATAAATTTACAATTTCTTTACAAACCTTAAACCTACAAAGTAGATTAGTTTTTCTCTATGAAACTTTCCCAAACGTGTCGAAATACGTCTACTAAACTCACAATTACTACTATACAACAAGTGTTTTCTACTTGTCTTTAAAAACTTTCTCAAACTGAAAAAGTTCTAATTATAGTAATTTTCAGAATTTACCTTTTTCACAATCCATTTACCTTTTTTACAAAGTAAAAAAGTGTGAAATCTAGTTAACATAGAGCTCACACTTTAGATTATTTAGGACAAATAATTTCTGATTACTTCCCCTAACCCTGGACGCGTAAATAATGTTGTCGAGGTGCTAGTCATATCAATTTCCAAACCTTCCAGAGTGGTCGCTTCTCCACCCAGTTCTTTTAAGATGACAATCCCTGCTCCGATGTCCCATGGAGATAAGCGGAAGTCTATGTATGCATCAAGTCGTCCAACTGAAATCCAGGCGATTTCGAGTGCAGCTGAACCAATATAACGAATCCCTCGTGCATGTTCAACGATTGGATACAATTTCTTCTCATCAATTTTTTCATTAGGAATCGTCCATAGACTATTTACACTAATTAATGATTCCTGAAGAGTAGTAGCCCTTAGTTGCTCAATTGTTACACCATTTAGCGACGCACCGTGCCCTTTTAACGCCGTAAAGAGCTCATCCTTAATCGGATCATAGATAATCCCGATGACAGGCTGACCCTTATCATAAAAAGCAACTGAAATGGCAAAGTTCATCTTTTGATTAACGAAGTTTGTTGTACCATCGATCGGATCGATAACCCACACTTCTGACTCTGTAAAAACATAATCTTGATTTGAAACTGTCCCCTCTTCACCTAAGATCATATGTTGTGGGTAGAACTCATTAATTTTCAGGGCAAAAAATTGCTCTATTTCCCTGTCTTTCTTTGTCACCAGATCTGATGCAGAGGTTTTAAACTCAACCTCAATTGTTTGTTTTAAGCTTTCCCGTAGGTTTTCACCAGCTTCTTTTGTCCAATTCTTTGCATGTTCAAATATCTCTTGATAGCTCAACTTCATCACCTCAATAGTAATCTTCCCATTGTAATAATTTGGTATCCTCAATAGGAATGCTAAAAAAGTTAGCAAGACCACTCGCTAACTTTCACTAATTACCTATCATACTATATTTTTATCAAAACTACAAAACTAAGCACGCATCCCAAAAAACTTCTTCATCTTTGAAAGCATACCTTTGTCCTGATCTAAAGACATAAGTGGCACTGATTCTCCTAAAATACGTCTAGCTATGTTTCGATAAGCAATTGATGCTCGACTCGTCGGTTGGAAAGCTATTGGTTCGCCTTTATTTGAAGCTTTAATGACATCATCGTCATCTGCAACAATACCTAGCAACTCAATTGCTAAAATTGATACGATTTCATCTACATCAAGCATATCACCGTTTTTCATCATGTGACTACGGATTCTATTCACAACTAACTTAGGTGGCTCAATATTTTCTTCTTGTTCTAATAACCCTATAATTCTATCAGCATCACGCACTGCAGATGTTTCTGGTGTTGTAACAACGATTGCTTTATCAGCACCTGCTACAGCATTTTTAAAGCCTTGTTCAATCCCTGCAGGGCAATCAATAATAACATAATCGTAGTCTTCTTTTAATTCCTTAACAATAATCTTCATTTGTTCCGGATTTACTGCTAATTTATCCTTTGTTTGTGCTGCAGGTAATAGCATCAAGCATTCAAAACGCTTGTCCTTAATAAGAGCTTGATGAAGTTTGCAACGTTCCTCAACAACATCAACAATATCATAAATAATCCGGTTTTCTAATCCCATAACCACATCAAGATTACGAAGGCCAATGTCAGTGTCAACTAAACAGACTCTTTTCCCCGAAAGCGCAAGGGCAGTACCAATATTTGCAGATGTAGTTGTCTTACCAACTCCGCCTTTCCCAGAAGTAATTACAATCGCCTCTCCCATGCGAAACTCCCCTTTCTAAGTTCAATGTAGAATTTAGAATGTAGAGTGTAGAATTGTTGGAAGTTTTGCTTCGATGCAATCAACTTTCACCCATTCTACATTCTACATTTCTACAATGTTATGTTTGTAATCCCAGGTCGTAGTTTACCTAGGTGTTGTATTTTTTCAATAGAGATTTGCTGATCTGCTCCTATGTAGGCAAATTCCATCTCGTGGATTTCCTCATCCTTTGTATCGGGTGCACGGCTTACGATATCAGCAATCCGTAATTGTGATGGCTCCATTTTTGAAGCAGCGATGATCGCCTCTGTATCACCATCACTACCGGCATGAGCAATTCCACGCAGGACACCTAAAATGTAAATATTTCCAGTAGCGACAATCGTTCCACCAGGGTTTACATCACCTATTAGTAATAGGTTTCCGGTAAACGTTAATACTTGACCAGAGCGGACGACTCTTACAAGTGTTGTCGTTTGGGCCTCTTTGCGGATAAGTTCAGCCTCTTCTTTTGTTATTACATTTGATTCAAATTGAGTTATAACAAAACTCTGCTGCCCACTAATGATGGACGTTAACTTTTGTTTGTGTTCATCAGATAAATATCGATGTCCTACTGAAACTTTCACATTCACTGCAGGCCCTTCTGATATTTGTGGATAATTCGAGGAAAGCTTTTCTTCTAGCTCACTAACTAGTTCAGAAAACGAACATTCGTCGTCTAAAATTAAGATTAGGCCTTCTTTGGTTCCTCTTATCGTTACGTAGTTTGTTTTTACCATGGTCCAAAGTTCACCTCAACTCTCTTTTATTCAACGTTGCCATCTAAAATCCCTTTTTCTTTTATGGATTTTTTCTTCAATATCGTCTTTATTTTTTAGAAATAGTAATAACTTTCGTAACGGATATGCAAAGATTATTAAAAAGACTGAATTAACAACTAGGCTTGGCAAAAGTCGTTCATAAAAAAATTGGTCATGTAAAATCGTTGTTATACCGATCATGAAATGTATCCCATAGACAAGATAATCGAGTAAAATCGTTCCGAAAATCGCGGTAACGATCAGTAACGGTAAATTTTTTTGAAAAACTTTAAATGAAAAGCCAAGTAAATATGTGATCAGAGCCATACTAAACATATATACACCTAGGACATGCGTATAAATAACATCCTGAAAAAAACCTAGACCCAGGGCGAACATGGTTCCTGTTGTTCTTCCCATAAAGATCGCAATGACGATAACAACCATGAAAGCAAATCGAGGAATAATAATGAACTCTGAACCAAAACGTTCCGGGGTAAATACTTGCATAACCGTTCCTTCAAGAATAAATAGAAAAAAAACAATAGCAGGAAGAAGGAAACGCACCATTAGCCTTCCCCCTCTTCCATTAATATATCTTCATCTATTGATAGAGCATTTCGTTTAATAATCATGACATAATCTAAATTATGAAAACTAGCAGATGGTTCAACGAAGGCATTTTTGGTTAAACCGTATTCATCAGCTTCAACCCTGACCACCTTCCCAATTAATAAACCACGAGGAAAAATTCCTCCTAAGCCAGAGGTAACTACGGTTTGACCTTCTTCAATTTCTGCGTCTGCTTCAATTTTTCGTAGCATTAAGGCACCCGTTTGTTCATCGAATCCCTCAATAAATCCAAACACTTCCGTTTCTTCACCGTCAACCATTGCCGAAATTCTATTTGTTCGGTCATGATCCCTTAAGAGTTGGACAGTCGAAGTAAACTGGGAAACATGTCTAACCTTACCTACCAAACCTTTTGAAGTGATAACAGCCATATCACGCTCAATACCATCTTGTTCCCCCTTATTAATCCCAATAAATTCATTCCAGCGGTCTGGGGAACGATGAATGACGAGAGCTGGAATGATGTTGTAGTCGTAGAGACTTTCTTTAATATCTAAAGCGGCTTTTAGTTGTTCATTTTGCCTTCGAAGAACATTAACTTCAACGGCAGTTTGTGCGTACTGATCCAAATGGGTCTTCAACACTCGATTTTCTTCGTAGATGTGCCTCATTTCATTTACATTCTCAAAGAAACCCGCTACATAAAGAGCGGGTTGTTTAAAAATGGTTTGGACCCAACCTACGGAATCTTTCATAAACTGTTCGGGCCATGTTAAGCTTCGTCGATCACTCATAGAATAGCCTATTAATGCCACCAACAGAATTATACTAACGAGAAGCACTATTAGTCTTTTATTTGAAAAAAATTGGGGCATTGATCACACCTACTTACTTACGATTTGAACGAACGGTAATACCTGCCTTTGAGCGGAATAAGTGAAGATTTTCTAATGCTCTTCCTGTTCCAATGGCAACACAATCTAAAGGGTTTTCTGCTACTAGTACTGGCATATGGGTCTGATCACTTAATACACGATCAAGGTTACGTAATAAACCACCACCACCAGTTAAGACAATTCCACGATCCATAATGTCAGCAGCTAATTCCGGTGGAGATTTCTCTAACGTATTTTTCACTGCTTCAATAATCGTAGTAACCGTATCTTCTAATGCTTCAGCAATTTCTCTGGCTGTTATCGTAATCGTTTTTGGTAATCCTGTGACTAAGTCACGGCCACGGATCTCCATATCATCAATACCTTCAGGAACTCCTGCTGAACCAATCTCAAACTTCACCGTTTCAGCCGTACGCTCACCAATCATAAGATTGTACGTCTTTTTGATGTACTGAATAATCGCATCATCCATTTCATCACCGGCAACACGAATCGATTGGCTCGTTACGATACCTCCTAAAGAGATGATAGCAACTTCAGTTGTACCGCCACCGATATCTACGACCATACTCCCTGTTGGCTCCCAAACAGGCAGGTCAGCACCAATTGCTGCTGCAAAAGGCTCTTCAATTGTATAAGCCTCTCTAGCTCCCGCTTGTTTCGTTGCGTCCTCAACAGCCCTTTTTTCAACGGCTGTAATTCCTGATGGTACACACACCATTACATTTGGTTTACGTGTGAAGATCGAACGATTACGTTGTGCTTGTCGTATGAAATATTTCATCATTGTAGCAGTCGTGTCGAAATCTGCAATGACCCCATCTTTCATTGGACGAACCGCCACAATATTTCCAGGTGTACGACCAATCATGTTTTTAGCGTCATTTCCTACTGCTTCAATTGTTCCTGTATCTGTTCTAATTGCTACAACTGAAGGTTCTCGGACAATAATTCCTTTCCCCTTCACATACACTAGCGTATTAGCTGTTCCTAAATCTATTCCTAAATCTTTTGAAAAACCACCAAACATCTATGTATCTCCCTTCAATGGAAAGCGTAAGCGCGCTCATCAAGTAAATTCTCGTTGTTTCTGTCTATTGAAAATCCATAACCTTTATTATACTGAAAAAAAATGAAAAAGAACAGTAATTTTATGGAGAATGTAAAATTCAAAATGTAAAATGATCAGAAAACGAGAAAGTTGCATTTTCTTAACTGTTCCCTACATTCTCCATATTCCCTTCTACATTTACACGTAGCCTTTTTCTTTTAGGCTAACAAATTTTTTATCACCAATGATAATATGGTCTAGCAGTTCAATACCGACCACTTTTCCTGTCTCGACAAGCCGTTTTGTGACTTCAATGTCTTCCCTACTAGGTGCTGGGTCTCCACTCGGATGATTATGAAGGCAAATAATTGATGCCGCAGAGTGTCGAAATGCTTCCTTGAATACCTCCCTCGGATGAACGATGGATGCATTTAAGCTACCGATAAAAATGGTCTTCTTGTGAATGACATGATTTTTGGTATTCAGATAAAGCACTACAAAATGCTCTTGTGTCAAAAAACGCATATCTTCCATCATGTAACGGGAAACATCTTCAGGAGAACGAATAATAATTCGATCTTCTTGCTGAAGCTTATGGACCCTACTTCCTAGTTCAAGGGCTGCAAGTAATTGTACAGCTTTAGAATCCCCAATTCCTTTGATCTTTTTTAATTCATCCACTGAGCAATCCTTTAATAATCTTAACCCATTAAAGTCGTACAAAATTCGTTGTGCTAATTGAAGAACGGATTCTTCTTTTGTACCTGTACCCAAAATAATGGCAATTAACTCTTGATTGGTAAGTACTTGAACGCCTTCTTTTAACATTCTTTCTCTTGGCCTTTCTCCTGTTGGAACATCACGAATCATTAGCGGTTTTACTACCATCACTTGCTCCTCCTTTTTAGTGGGAGAAGCACGTTAGAGGCAACTCCCCGTTAAGAAATTGATTGTTGAAAGTTTTTTAACTCTCGCACTGTCCTCGCTAACGGTAAGCCAACAACGTTGAAGTAATCGCCATCGATTTTTTTTACAAATAACGCACCTAACCCTTGAATGCCGTAGGAGCCGGCCTTATCAAAAGGCTCGCCACTTGCAATATAGTCTTCAATTTCTGCGGTAGTAAGTTCCCAAAACGAAACAATTGTTTTTTCGTAAAAAACAACTGACTTCTCTTTTGAGACAATCGCTACACCTGTGTAGACGTCATGTTGATTCCCAGATAATTGCTGCAGCATTTGAAAAGCCTCTTCTTCATTAATAGGCTTCCCTAAAATAGTTCCATTTATAGAAACAATTGTATCTGCACCAATAATTATTGAATCATTGTTTCGACTAAGTACATCATTGGCTTTACGAAGCGAAAGTTGCTCTACTACTTCTTCTGGTTTACATGGTTGGGTAATGGTTTCGTCAACAGTACTGATGGAAATAGAGAATTGTAGTTGCCCTTGTTCGAGCAGCTGTTTGCGGCGAGGTGAGCCTGAGGCTAAAATGAGTTTATTCACGGTAATTCTCCTTTGCAGACATTTTCTTTAGATAAGAAAAAAGAACGAAAAATTGTACAAAGGATACCTTTAGCATAGCAAAACCTGTACAAAAATTTCAATTCTTTTTTCATAAAATCATTACTTTCCAAATAATAAATGTGCTCCTGCAATTCCCGGGGCAGTCATTTCGTTAGGATCCAAGATCACCTGTAGTTCTTCTTCGGATAAAATGCCTTTTTCGATACATATTTCACGAACTGGTCGTTTCGTTTGAATCGCTTCTTTCGCCACTCGCGCTGCTACTTCATAGCCGACATGTGGGTTAATTGCCGTAATGATTCCGACACTATTTTCGACCATTTCACGACAACGCTCAATATTTGCAGTTATACCCTCAATACAATATTCTCTAAACACCTTTAAGCCGTTTTGAAGGATCGTTAATGATTGCAATAAATTGAACACTAATACTGGCTCCATCACGTTTAGTTCCAGCTGCCCTGCTTCAGATGCTAACGAAATTGTATGGTCATTCCCGATAACTTGGAATGAAATTTGATTTATCACCTCAGCCATAACCGGATTTACTTTCCCTGGCATAATCGATGAGCCCGCTTGCCTTGGAGGAAGGTTAATCTCATTAATACCAGTTAATGGACCTGAACTCATGAGACGTAGATCGTTAGCAATCTTTGAAAGATTAATGGCTAAGATTTTTAAAGCACTCGAAAGTTCTGTATACGCGTCAGTATTTTGCGTTGCATCGACTAAGTCCTCTGCGTTCTTAAACGGCATCCCTGTATGTTCTGCCAAGTACTTGACGACAAGTGTGATGTACTCAGGCATTGCATTTAATCCTGTTCCGACAGCTGTTGCTCCCATATTAATCTCATATAAGTGGTCAACAGAGTTTTTGATTCGTTTCAAATCACGCGAGAGAACTTTTGTATATGCTCCAAATTCCTGACCTAGGCGAATGGGTACTGCATCCTGAAGGTGAGTTCTTCCCATCTTAATTACTTGATCAAATTCCTGTGATTTATTTTCCATTGCAGATACTAATTGTTCCAACGAACTTAATAGCCCTTGAGCTAAGTGAAGCGATGCAATATGGATCGCTGTCGGAAATGCGTCGTTCGTTGATTGAGCCATATTCACATGAGTGTTTGGGCTGATTAACATATAGTCCCCTTTTTCGCCACCCATTAATTCAATGGCACGGTTTGCAATGACTTCATTTGCATTCATATTAAAAGAAGTACCTGCCCCACCTTGAATAGAGTCAACTACAAATTGATCCATCCATTTACCTGCGATAATTTCATCGCTCGCTAGGACGATTGCCTCTGCTATTTTTTTATTTAAAACGCCGACATCACTGTTAGCCATCGCTGCTGCTTTTTTTACATAAGCAAACGCGCGAATTAATTCACGATGCGGGGGAATTCCGGTAATCGGAAAGTTTTCAATCGCACGTGCTGTTTGGATTCCGTAATAAGCCCCTTTTGGTATTTCCTTTTCTCCCATTAAGTCTCGTTCAATACGAACTTCTGACATATGTAGACCTCCATCTCTCTTAAAACACATTGATAAATTCATCATTTAAATAGTATGTACCATTACTAGTTATAAATTGTAAAAATGGAAATGTCAAAGCAAATATATATTTTTCAAACAAAAAAGAGCCTAAGCGGTGCTAGACTCTTGTTATAAATTGCCGACTAATTCTTCATATGCGAACAGGCCTTCTAAGAGGAATTGTTGCACTTTCCAGAGATTTGCTTGTTCGTTACTAGAAGCAAAACTGATGATCCCTTCAAAGGCGCCTGTTAACGCTTGTTGGAACAGAACAGCATTTTGTTGATGTGTCTCGTTATCCAAAAATGGGTCTACCACTGATACGAATGTATCGTATGTTGTTGATAGTTCATGTAAGGTTTCTTCTGTGATTAACGAACCTGTGGCCATTCCATTTACAGCCAACAAGGCAAGCTGTTGATACAAATCAACCCCAGTTTCTAGGTAGAGAGCTTGTTCTTGTGTTTCAATAATTCCACTCCCGGTTACTGCATATGGTTTTAAGTAAACCTCTTGTCCGTTTTCTTTGTATTTATCTGCAACGACTGCTGCTTGTTCCTTATCCAGTCCTAATCCTATAAACAAAAACACAGGCTCTGTGTTCTTTGTTACTGCAGCTGCAAATCCCTGACTAATTAGCTCTTGTGAAACCTCTTGACCTTTTTCTAATAATGAATAGGCACCACCTTGTACAACCTCAACACCTAAAATTGGTATTTGGCCAGGAGTCATTAGAATTGGTGCTTCTCCTTGAGGTTGGGCTTGAACCTGCGTTGTCGGAGTGATTACAGGGTCTGCTTTATCTCCCGTAAAGATCGTTAGCATCATAAAGCCAAAACTTACACCAACAACAATCGCTGATACAATCACACCCATTAGTCCTAACGGTAACGATTTAAAATCAAACGATTGCTTTTTCTTCCGTTTACTTGACGGAAGTTTTGGCGAATTTTCACTTTTGCCATCGTCCCAGTACGGACTTATCAGCTTCTTTTTATCACGACGTCGCTCCCCTAAATCGACAATTTTGGGAGACGACTGCTTTTGAACAGGTTCTGATAAAATCCATTCAAAATCCTCTGACCGCTCTTCCTCCTGTGAAGCAGCAATCTCTTCATTAAGGATTTCTTCATACACCTGCTTGTCCTTCTCAAGCTCTTCATACAATTTTTCTTTTCCGTTTAAGACAATTGAAATTCGCCGGTCATTCTTCTTCGTATTGTCCATTCTTCGCCAGCTCCTCTCTTCTTTTTCAATTTACTATAGTCTATTAAGTAAAAATGATAGATAGAACTAGTAATGTTCATTTTGAAATGATTTCTAGGATCTTCTAAGAAGTATGTATTCGGATAATTTACTAGACTATCTTTAGCCTAACATAGAAGAGAAAAAAAAGAACAAGACTTTTGTCGTCTTGTTGGAATATTTTTGTCTAATTTTTTGGTTTAATCACATTGGTGCTAATATCTTCAAATACAATACCAGTACCATCATCTCCACAAAGTTTACGAGTTTCACCTATGTAGCAAATATAGTATGTTAGGTTTCCGTTTTCCTTGACAATACTAACTTGCGAGTCAAAGCCATTTACAGGCATCAGATTGTTGGTATAAGGGTCTTTAAACCGCTCCAAAAATCCAGAACCTACTAGGGTTCCATAGGAAAAGGGATCAGGATTTCCTTCTGTTGTAAAACTTCCTGAAGATAAGTAATATTTCTCAGCCGCTTCTTTAAACGTATAGGCATTTGCTACGAAGGCCCGGTCTTTTGATTGGTCAATAATCGTTCCAAAGCCGATCACTGCAATGGTAGCAAGGATGCCAAGAATGACCACAACAACCAATAACTCAATTAAGGTCATACCCTTATTATTGACTATCTTCACTAGCCTTTTCCCCTTTTACATGATAAAACAGCGGATTGTACTTTTGTTTCTCAGGAGGATACGCTAGCGCCGGTAAGTACTCGCTGAATTCTTCTGCTAATTCTGGTAAATAAAATGTAGAAATCGAAACAGAAAAGTTAATGTCATCTCCGGTTTGTTCTAACAAGGTCACTTCAGGAAAACCAGTAAAAGATAATGAATCTACTTTTGTTACACGTTGTAATCGCTCAATTCGTTCAAGAAACTGAACTAATTCATCATAGCCAGGCGATATGACTGACATATTTACAGTGACTCGTTCTACGCCAGTCGGTGTTAGATCTACTTCCTCTGCTTCTGCTTCCGTTTCCTCTGTACCTGTTTGAAGACCAGTTCCCGTGTACTCGCTTGTCGCAAAGCTATAGCTCGTAATAAAACTATCAGAGAATACTTCCGCTTTCTCTAGATCGAGGATAAATTGGTCAACTAATGGCGAAATCGGCACCTTTTTCTGTAGCGACTTAACATCAACGTCTGACAAGGATGTCGGGACATGAACGTTTTTCTCAACTGCTTCTAACAGAGCTTTTTCAAATTTTAGTTGTTCTTCAGCTACAGTAATTGAGGTAGTCAGTGGCGGAATAAAGTAAAAATATGCGAAAACAACAGCAAGTACAACGAGACTATTCATCAGAATTAAGATGCTATTTTTCTTAATTGTATCAAAACTCATCTTAATTGCCTCCTTGTTCGTCGTTTATTTTTACTGCCTCACGATTGACTTCAATTGAGAAATTCCCGATGTATCGAGGTAAATATCGGAAACGATCATCGTCCTCTAGTTCCTCTCTTTCGTCGGTAACTTCTGAAACAGATAGTTGCTGAAGTGTTACTTTTTCAACGTAAGAAGATTCAGTTAATCTACTTAAATATCCGGCTGCCTCCCTCGGAGAGTCAAACTGAACAGTTACTGACACTGTGCCTTGGTCATTATATTGATAATTCATAAAAAAGCCCCGTTGTGGTAATAACGATACAAAATGATTTAATAGATAAACTGTCGAGATATGCTGACTTTCAATCCAATCAATTTTGGTCTGAAGGTCAACCAACGTATCAGTTGGTGCTTCTTCTACATTTGCTTGCTCTGCTAATTCCCTTAGCTTAATAACCATTTCCGTTTCACTTTGGATAGTCGAAAGCGTTAATTTTTTACTATCGTATATAAAGTAACCAGTAATAAAAAGTACGAAAGCTGTTGCAAGGATTGTGGCTGTTATGACAATCGCCTTAAAGCTTCGCTGCGGTTTTTGTGGGAGTAAATTAATATCAACAAGCATTCTTTACACCCCTTTTAAAAGTAAGCCAAGTGGTAAGTGGTAACGAATAGGAATACTTTCACCACGATGACTAGGAATAGCATCCTCTGTTAGTGAGACAACCTGTAAATTCGTTAAATCCCCAAGCTTGTCTTTAATGAAATCTAAATACGGATGATCGCCCGTCAAAAGCACTTTGTTAACCTCAGCATTTCCTTGATGAATCGAAAACTTATAAAAGTTAATTACACGCTCTATTTCAAGGAAATGATCTTGCAGGTTCCCTGTCATTTTATCAACGTTTACACATTTAATAGTCAACTGACCATCATCATCAAGTTTTTCTGTCCAAACATTGTCTAAATCAATGATGTTCATGTGCCTCATAAATACAGGCTTGTGTTGATGAAAAATACTCATATTAATCGAATGGATCGTAAACTGCAATAACAATAAATGATCATTAGCATGAGAGAAATCTAAGTGATGATAGAGTCGATAGTTTGCTAGAGCTGATATGTCAGCAACGACGGGCTTTAGCTGTACTGACTCTAATAGTTCTTCAAATTCATGAACCGTCTTTTCTGGTGAAGCAAAGAGTAAAATCTCCTTTTTATCATCTCTTTCTCCAAGCACATGATAATCAAAGAGCGGATCTTCAAAAGGCAAGTGGATGGATGAGCCAATTTCAAAAAAGAGATAGCCTTTTATCTCATCATCCGCGACATCTTTAGGAATGGAGACTTTCCGAAACAAGACGGTTGAGTCAGGAACAAGAAAATTCACTGTTCGTTTTTTTATTCCCCAATCCTCCACGCACTCTTCTAGGATATGAATGAGACTCTCTTTATTGATAATTTTCCCATCTCGAATAAGACCCGCCGGAAGGTATCGTTCGCCGAATTCTTTCGATGATGCTAGTTGACTGGATTTGCTATCCATATAGCGAATTACATGATCATTGATAATTATATTTACCGGTGGTTTCTTACCAAAAAGAAAGGCCATTCATTTTTCCTCCTAAAAACATGTACGTCTGCTTACATTATATCGCTTTCTATGAAAAGGTTAATAGATGTAAATACCAACCAATAACTTCCTGTCCCCAAAAATACGAGATTAGTGCGCCAACAACAATAAATGGTCCAAACGGAATTGGTTTGCCGCGCTTCACCTTTTTTAAAGCCATTCCCACTAATCCAAGAATCGAACCTAGGAAAGCTGCAAAAAACAAAGTCAGAAGTGTTCCTTGTAAGCCAAGGACAATTCCCAATACCCCAAACAGTTTAATGTCACCGCCACCCATACCACCCTTTGAAATGACAGCAATGGCATAGAGTAGAAAAAATCCAACCAAAGCTCCAGCGATTGGACTCCACCAAGGATCTAATGGCACTAGTATTCGTAAGACAATAAATAGAGGCAGAAAGAATAACAAGACACGATCTGGAATGATCATATAATGAATGTCTGAGACAAAAATGATCATAAGCAAAGAAATTAACAATAGAGCTACGAACAATTCTAGTGACCAACCAACAAAAAGTGGTGAGATCGCAAACAATATCCCTGTAGCCAATTCAAAAATTGGATAAATCGGTGATATTCTTGATTTACAATGACGACACTTGCCACGAAATAACAGATAGGAAAATACCGGAAAAAGGTCGATAAAACGAAGCCGCTCATTGCACGATGGGCAATGAGACGGCGGTTTTACTATTGACTGACCTTTTGGTATCCGTAATCCTACTACGTTGTAAAATGAACCTAGGATCAGACCTAGGAGGAAAAGGTAGATAAAGCTAATAATACTCATAATCAATTATTAATTTTTATTTACAGCATCTCTATTAAGCTGACCAACTTCAACAGCTCTATCAGAGGAAGGTCCAGTTCCAGATGCAGTAGCAGTAGCTAACTGGACTCCTCTACTAGAATTCACTAGTTTCACATGTGTTACAACACCATTAGAAACTGCAACGTAAGAACCTGCAGGAACTGTTGTTGGAATTGCAGTTTTGTTAGCGTCTATTCCACGAGTGTACCCATTAGCTGTACCATCAGGGTCTGCCACAGTATCAAGGTAACTATTTGTTTCTAAGTACCCTAATGTAATAAAGTGTGTACCTGAACTCAATTCCGATTTCCCAGTTACTACCAGCCTAGCTGCATTTACCATTTGTTGCGCATTACCAACATGAGCATCCTTCTTACTATTATCAATCAAGCCCCCAATACTCGGCACTGCAATCGCAGCAATAATACCTAAGATTACTACTACTACTAGTAACTCAATTAATGTTAATCCTCGTTGATCTTTTAACCTTTTTAGCATGTTTGAAATCCCTCTCTTTTTTAAAATTTAGTTTTGTAAATATAAATAAACCACTTCCGCATATTCAATCTCTATTGCAGTTTTTAGGAGGAGTTAATGAAATAGTAAGTATGATGGCTTGTCCTTCTATTTGACTGTTTCTAGTTCTTGAATAATTGTAAACTGGCCGGTTGCACTACTAGCTCCAGATCATCAAAGTGCCCATATTGCAGATGATCCATCTTCACTTCCAAGTCTATTGTACTATATATTTTAGATATTTTATACTATTATTCTACTTTTTTTACTAAATTTCGGAATAAATTTGAAACATTGGTACCATTATTGCAATGACGATCGTTCCAACGATCGCTGCTAGAAAGACAATCATTAAAGGCTCAATTAAGGACTTTAATCGATCCGTCGCATTTTCTACTTCTGTTTCATAGAAGTCGGCGACTTTCTCAAGCATTTGATCTAATGAACCAGTTTCTTCACCAATGGCGATCATCTGTACAACTAATGGTGGAAATACCCAATGGTTGCGCATCGGATCTGTCAGCGGTAAACCTGCTTCTAACGATCTTCGTGATTTTTGTAATGTTCGAGCGATTACTTCGTTTTCTACGACTTTTTCAACAATCGCGATTGCCTGTAAAATTGGTACCGAACTTGAAAATAAGGAACTTAGTGTGCGAGCCATTCTAGCCAAGGCTGCCTTTTGTAACATCTTTCCAAATATCGGCAATCTTAGAATCGCAAAATCTAAGTAATATTTGCTTTTCGGATTGCTCTTGATCACAATAAATGCAACATATAATCCGATCGCTAATATGATAAACAACCACCAAGTTGATTGAACAACATCACTTGCTGCCAAAACAAATAGCGTAATTCCAGGTAGTTCACCACCGAAATCAAGTAACATATTCGCAAACGTTGGTACAACCGTCGTTAACAGGAAGATGACAACAAATATCGCGATAAACCCAATGACGGTTGGATAGGCCATCGCTGAGAAAACCTTCTGTCTTGTTTGATACTGTTTTTCAAAGTGATCTGCAAGCCGTTCTAACGCCTCATCAATTGTTCCACTTGCTTCTCCAGCGCGAACCATGTTAATAAACATCGGCGGAAAAATCTTTTTGTGCTTTGCCGCACTATCTGAAAACGGGTGCCCTGCTCGAATATCCTCTTCGACCTCCGCAAGTGCTTTTCTTAAGTATTTGCTCTCAGTTTGTTTTGACAAGATGTTTGTCGCATCAACTAAAGACACACCAGCTTTTAACAGCGTAGAGAATTGCCGTAAATAAATAACAAAGTCCTGATATTTTACCGGATTACCGATCACAATATCTTTACGAAAAACGGATTCCTTCACTTCAGTGATTTGTGTGACAGCAACGCCACGTTCACGTAACGTAATCATTACATCCTTTTTCGTTGTCCCATTAATCGTGCCTTTTTGCTTTTTACCTGAACGAGTACGACCTTCGTATTGAAATTGTGCCATATTACAAATCCCTCTCGAGCAAGTATGGTGCAGCTACTTCTTTCGTAACAATTTCTTGTTGAATTAAGCTTTTTATTGACATCTCCAACGTATGCATGCCGTTTGCTTTACTCGTTTGCATAATGTTATGGATTTGATGAACTTTTTCATTACGAATTAGATTGGCAATTGCCGCATTATTAATTAGAATTTCTGTTGCGGCACAACGTCCTTTTTTATCAGCAGTCGGAAATAATCGTTGTGAAATAATGGCTTTTAACACGGACGCAAGCTGAATTCTGATTTGCGGCTGTTGGCTTGGTGGAAACACATCAATGACACGATCAATTGTTGCAGGGGCATCTGTTGTATGTAACGTCCCTAAAACTAAATGCCCTGTCTCAGCGGCTGTAATCGCCGTACTGATTGTTTCTAAGTCACGCATCTCCCCAACCAAAATAACATCTGGATCTTGTCTAAGTGCTGCTCTTAAGGCATTGGCAAAGTTATTGGTATCAAAGCCAACCTCTCGTTGGTTAATGATACTATAATGGTGCTTATGCAAATATTCGATCGGGTCCTCTAAGGTCATAATATGCTTTCTTGAATGATGATTTAAGTAATCAATCATTGCTGCAAGCGTCGTCGATTTCCCACTCCCTGTTGGCCCTGTGACTAAGATTAGTCCTTGAGGAATTGCCGCAACCTTCTTTAATATCTCTGGCATATTTAATTCATCTAACGAAGGAATTTTCGTTGGAATTACCCGGATCGCTAAGCTAATACAAGACCGTTGATGGTAGGCATTAATTCGAAAACGTGAAACATTGGCAATTCCATATGAAAAGTCAATTTCGCCACGCTCTTTAAAGGTCTCCTTCAACTGATTTGAGAGTAACGACATGGCCATTTCTTCTGTATCATGAGGTCTTAGAATTTCTTTCCCGAATTGCTTTAAATCACCATTAACTCGCATGATTGGCGGAACACCAACTGTTAAATGAAGATCCGATGCCTTTAATTCAAAAGCAGCCTTCATTAATAGTTCGATTCTCTCTTTCACTTTCCCACCTACTCTCGCAATAATTACTCAGTTACAACTCGAAGGACTTCCTCTGTAGTCGTCAATCCTTGTTTTACTTTTATCAATCCATCGTCAATGAGAAAGATTGTTCCAACTTTCATGGCATAATCGCGAATTTCATGGATTTGACGATTGTTCATAATCATCTTTTGAATTTCTTCGTCGATGACTAATACTTCATGGACAGCTAACCGACCTTTATAGCCCGTCATATTACATGTTGGGCAACCTTTACCTTTATAAACTTTTTCAACTTTTAGGCCGCGCTTAGTAAATATTTGTTTTTCCCTTACGGTTAGTTCTTGTTCAGAGCGACAATCACGACAGATTCTTCTAACTAATCGTTGAGCGACAATTCCTGTCACAGATGAGGCAACAAGAAATGGTTCTAAGCCCATATCTACTAATCTAGTAACTGTACTAATCGTATCATTCGTGTGTAACGTACTTAGGACTAGATGCCCTGTTAAAGAAGCTCGGATTGATATCTCTGCTGTTTCCTTATCGCGGATCTCACCAACCATGACTATATCAGGATCTTGACGAAGGATCGCTCTAAGTCCTTTTGCAAATGTCATTCCGACATTTGAATTGACTTGGATTTGGTTTATTCCTTCGAGCTGATATTCAACTGGATCTTCAACCGTGATGATATTTACTTCTTCACTGTTTAATTTGTTTAAAGCCGCATACAGGGTCGACGATTTACCAGAGCCTGTTGGGCCAGTAATTAACACAATGCCCGTAGGCTTCTTAATAAGACTCATAAAGCGTTGGTAATTAATTTTATTAAAACCAAGTTTTTCAATATCATTTAAGGAGTTTCCAAGATCTAAAATCCTCATAACGACTTTTTCACCATAGACTGTTGGCAAAGTGGAAACCCGTAGATCAATTGGATGGAAGTCGATTGATGCCTTAATCCTACCATCTTGAGGTACACGTGTTTCTGTAATGTTAAGATTGGCCATGATTTTGATCCGAGCAATCAACATATTTTGCATATGCTTAGGTAGTGTACGTTCTGTTTTTAACACACCATCGATACGGTAGCGTATCGCCACTTTTGTTTCTTGAGCGTCAAAATGAATATCACTAGCTTTTTGTTGGACAGCTCGTTGAAGAATTTGATTTACTAACTTCACAATCGGAGAATCTTCATTTGTGACTGTTTCTTCCTGCTCTTTTTCAAGCTGTTTTGACTCCATTAACTCTTCGACGGAATCATCAAAATCATAGTACTTATTGATGGCACGAAGAATATCATCCTTGGTAGCTATTGCAGCTTCAATTTGAAACCCTGTTGATAGACGTAAATCATCAATAACAAAGAAATCCATAGGGTCAGCCATCGCGACAAGAATTTTATCCCCCTCTTGCTTTAGTGGCATGATCAGACTTCTCGTTGCCGTTTCTTTCGAGATAATAGAAGTCATTTTCTGATCGATTGGATACCTGTATAAGCTTACGTGAGGAATTCCCAGTTGAAATTCTAATACTTCAATTAATTGTTGTTCTGTAATAAAGCCTTGCTGTAAGAGCGCGTCTCCTAGCTTCTGCCTGTCTGCTTTTTCTCTGAGTGCTTGCTGAAGCTGCTCTTCTGTAATTAAACCAGCTTCTACTAATATATCACCTAGCCGTTTTCGAACTTTTGACATGGTAATCCTCCAGTTTAGTACCCCTTAGTTTCTTCGTTTGACGTAGATTGTTCATCCGGAGTTCCTTCTTGGTTTTCTTCATCTATGATAGGTTCGGTAGGAAGCGTCTCTAGGTCCTGATTTGGGTTCGTTAACCCAGACTCAAAATCAATGAAGGAGGAAGGTTCTTCCTTTTTTATAAGACTTCTTAATTCTACTCGGTGATTAGGGCGATAAAAATCCTCCGAAATCAGCTCTGATCCTAGTAAACTACCATTTGAACTGTAGATCTTTCTCACTACATTCACTGCAAAGCCAGGTTGACCTGGACTAACTAACTCCATTTGTCCATTAGCTACATTCGCTGAAAATTGTAGTACCGTTTTCGGTTCAAAAGATTGTTCTTTTTCTTTTTCAATGCGATAACTTGTTTCAAATGGAATTCCAGTAAGCTTAAGATGCAAGAGATCCGATTGCAAATTCATTTCGACTACGTAAGAGATATAATTTGGGTTATAAACTCTTAGGTCATGGCTAGGATATGAAACAAATGCTTCTAAGCCTAAATCACTGTATTCAGGGAGAAATTGACTAATGTGACGTTCAATTATCTCAAAATTTGTTTCGAGAAAAACCTGGTACAAGCCAGTAGCAATGACACTCATCTCATTAGAATGACTGTGAGCACTTTCTGGAACGATTGTCAAAAATGATGTCGTTTGTCTAGGTTCTATGCTTGTTCCATTTAGACTACTAACCATTTGCTTTAACGTATCACTAAAAACAAAATTAGTAATATAAGCTTCAGAAACTATAACCTGCTCCTCTGCATGTTCAGGTAAAAAATAGTCATGAAGATTTACCTGATGTTCTTCCTCTTTAAGTGATCTAGCGAACGCCTGCAAATCATTATATAGTCGATCTCGATCAATTTTAGCAGCTAGTTCCTTACTTGAGAGGGTGTTCAACATTTCATTCACTGTTGCCTCGTTGATGGAAACAATAAGCGGAGCAATTTGATTTACGACCGCATATTGAACAGCGCCTTCGATATCAAAATAGAAAAGTGAAGAAGCAACACTAACTGTATACTTATCTTTATAATGAAAAGATATCGTGTTCGCTGCCTTCCACGCTTCCGTTTCGGCAGATAACAATTTGGTAGCTTCGTCGATTGTTTTGTCACCGAGACTTATATTGGCTACTCGAGTCCCTTTATCAAGAAGGGTTGACGATGGAAACATTGAACTGTATGCAAAGCTTCCACCATAAGTAAAGCCAATCAATAATGACGTACTAATTAAAACAACTAGAAATGTAGCCAAAGTTTTCTTAATCAATGGATTGGAAGCCAAGGTTTAGCCCCCCTTACTCGTTCTCAACATTCATTGAAAGTGCGACCATCCCAGAAGGGCCTTCATTATGAACAGCAATGATCATATCCTTAGTTAGAATTGTTCCAGCCTGCACTAACAACTCTCCGTTTTTACTAAAAATATCTTCCGTTACTTTTTTTCCATCAAGTAACGCAATTTGTCGCTCTAAAAATGATTGCGAAAGATCTTCTTCAGCTTGAACTTCTGGCGCATCATCAAGAACAGCTGCTTCTTCCTTAATAATTCCCTCAATACTTGTCTCAAAATGACCTTGTGCATTTTCTTCAACAATCAAAATGTCTTTCCCATAAGTTAAGACATGGTTTGACGCTAAGAATACATGTTCATTTGTAAACGATAGTTCAAGAGCAACAATTGAGCCATTGTCTTCATTTACATACAGTTCTGTTACCTGTCCTAATAATTGACCTTTTTTGGTCATAATCTTTGCACCAATTATCTTAATGTTTTTCGCCACCAATTGATTTGCAATTGGAATCTCTGTTAGATCAATGATATTCATTTCACTTTCAACAGTTAGCGCATAATCTCCAACACCAATAACCTTCTTAAAAGGAATAGCCTTTACACTGATCTGCCAATCTTCATGATGTATCGTAATAAAGTCTATCGTTCCTTGTTCAGGATTAACTACTAAAGATTTAACCGTTCCTAGTTCTTTTCCATCATTAATACTGATAATAGGCAACCCTATTATTTGTTTACTCGTCTTCATTCAACTTCACCACACCTATAAAATTTGTCTAACAATTTTCAACAAAAAATGTCAATGATCTTATTTTACCATGAAATTAGTCATGGTTTGTCATAAAACTTTTCCAAAAAGAATGAAATTTCTGCCTGAATTACCGGTTTATCTTCGAAACGCTTGTTAAGATTGAATAACAGGGCCAATAATTTTTGATATTCCCTACTTTCAATATAGTAATCACGAAGCAAAGATGCAAAGGTATAATAATCCAAGTCATTCAAACCCTCGTGTAGATGGTCCAAAACTAAGATTTCATAATCCTGTGAAGATAATTTAGTCTTAGACCAGGCTAACTGGTCTAACATTGCTTCTAATAATAAACGATTAACTGCTTGTCCTTTTCGTTGCTGTGTTACTTGCACAACCATTTCTTCATCAGTCACTTGGTTTTCTGTTTCTAAGTTGAAGTCACTCTCTGTAAGAAGTATTTCCTCAAAAACTTCAGACACTTGATTTCTTTCAACTAACTCGTCTTCTAGCTCCTGATCAGCAATGACAAAATCCTCGAGTAATATTTCTTCTACCGCTGTGTTCATTGACTCAGTTTCTGGACTACTTGCTCCTCTAAACTCTTCAAGAACTTCTGCAAATTCACTTGTTTCTATAGTAACCGCAACTTCTTGATCACCTAACTCAGCTTGAATTTCTTGTGGAATTTGTAGGGGCTCTACATCTTCCAATTCATTGGTAGCTATTTCGATAAGAGTAGCGTCCTGATCCATTGGTAAATCTGTTTCAACTATTTGTTCTCCATCCTCTAACTGTGCAAATAGATCCATTCTTTTATCCAAGACATCTAAGTCGGGAGCAATATGACTCTCTGTCTCTTCTTCGGTAGCTGTTAGACGATCCTCTAACATAAAATCTTCTAAGAAACTGTTTTCCTCATTGCTACTCAATACATTGTCTTCTACTGTAGTATCTTTCTGATCCGACCTCACTTGTGTATCTTCTAACAGGCTGTATTCCTCTTCGTTCCCTAGTTCTTCCTCTACTAACAAACCGGTTTCTTCATCGCTACTAGGTTCTTTGTCTGGTAACAAGCTGTATTCCTCATCAATGTGTATTTCTCTTTCTTCTAATGAATAGCTTTCAGTTTCAAACGAAAGAACTTCTTCGCCTTTTTCTTGTTCAATTTCAGTGTTACGGAAGAAATCTTCTTCAGTAGATAGAGCTAGCTCCTCAATCACACTAGTGCGTTCTACTTGGGACGCATCGTTAGTTTCAACCTGATTGTGCAAAATGATCACATCTTCATTCGTAGCAGCTTTCTGTCCTGACGGAACAAAAGCAAACACTAGTTTTTTTGCTACTATGTACGTTACTAACAATAGTAATAAAAGAGTGATTAAGACCGCTTGCCATAAATCGAACAGGAACCTACTAAAAATAAAAAGATTGGTAAATATGATTGCCGATATAACATAAATCGTTTTTTCCAACAAGCTTTGCTTTAATGGTAGGAAATAAAGAATACCAAACAAAATTCCTCCACCAATAATTGTTAAGATAAAATATTCCAAGTGCACACCTCCAAATAACCACTATTTTCACTATAATTCGACACTATTGTTTATTAATTTATTGTATAATAAACATACATAATTTGAAAGATGAGGTTTTTTTATTTTATGAACAATTACCTAAAAAACAAGAAAGGCTTTACATTAATTGAAGTATTGTTAGCGCTTGTCATATTAGCCATATTAATTGTTCCGGTCTTTAATTTTTTCCTGCAATCAATGCATTATTCTAAATATAACCAACAAAAAAATGTCGCTACTTACGCTGCTAGAAACGCACTTACTTATTTAGAAAATGTAGATTTTGAAACGTATATGGCCTTTTTTGAACAAGTGAAATCGCTTGATGGACTAGAAGTTGATGGTGATGGAAACAAGGTCATTACTTCTACCTTGCTTTGTGAGGGTTCAATTGGCGACCGCGAAAATGTCATAACTATAACTGACCTACATCCAATTATTCTTGACGACGGACAGGTAGGCTTAGCCAATTATCAAGAAAGTAAAACAAAATGTTTATCGTACTTTCATCCTGAAATTAATGATATTCAATACGAAATTATCTTGACACTAAAGGATTTTGAACCATCTATTACTAGTGATATTGATAATGCATCACTACAAGAATTGCTCATTGCTGTTGAAGTTTATGCAAAATGGGTAGGTGGTTTGAAAGAAAGATACACTGAGACATTGCGAGGTTTTATTAGTCATGAAAAAATCCGTTATAAGCTATTTTAGTAATTCAAAAGGAATTACGCTTATTGAACTTCTACTGGCTTTAACAATTGTATCGATTGTTCTAACTGTTAGCTATCCTATCCTAACGAATGGTATTAGAAACTTCCAAGAGATTAACAGTGAAGTACAGTTAAGAAGTGAAGCTGATTATATCATTGGGAAGATATTAAATGAAATTTATTTATTTTACCCAGATACTGTAGAACAGCTAACCGAAAACAAAATCGTGATGAAACGTACGTTTGATGGTACTAATCCCACAGGATCATCTTCTCGCTATGCTGTCGAACATGGAATTATTGGCAATCCCAAAATCAAAAGAAACGAAGAGTTAATACTAGAGTTCGAAAATGAAAACATTTATATGATTAAAATCGATCATGAGAACAATGAAACAAAACTACAACTCAACGGTGAGTCTATAAAGCTATTAACGAAGGAGCAGATCATGTTAGATATAGAAACACCAATTTTAGACGAAGCACTATATTCGAAGATTTCTTTAGTAGATTGTCCTAGTGATCGACCATGTAAGAATGGTTCACTTAAAATTACCTTGGTTATAGATTTCTTAGATGATGAGATACGTAGAAACGATCCGTTAAAATTAGAAAGTAGTTTCGGCTTTTAGGAGTGACAAAAATGTTAAATAACGAAAGAGGCTCTGCCTTATTAATGGTCCTATTGATGTGTGTAATTCTAACTGTGTTAGGATTGGCAGTTCTAGGCAACACCCTAAATGATGCTAGACAAACTGCTTATCGTGAAGATGATGTACTGACCATACATGAAGCACAAAAGTCGATAGAAGAAGCTCTCGCCTTAATGAAAGTTACCTTTGATTATAAAGGTGAAATCAAACCTTTGCGGGAACATAATCAAATTATAGACGATTTTCTTGCTCCATTTAATTTGGAGGATTTTACCTACAACGGTTCACCTACTAGTTACGTAATTTCTATTCCTGACGACACACCTTTTAATAGAAATCGTGACTTCTCTAGAGAATTTATCATATTGACTCGTGCAAAAAATTCGAATGGCCAAATCGTAGAATTTAGTCAAAAAGTGTATCTTTCTGCCATTCCAAGTTTTCTCTACTATGCGATTGGCTCTAGTAAAGATCTCTATTTTAATGGCGCTTCAACGATAGTAGGCAATATTTACTCCCGCAATAATCTCATTATTAAGAACATCGCTGATTATATTTATAGTAGTCCTCAATCAATTGAAACGGCGTTTCCTTATTTAAAAGGTAATATTGTCATAGACAAGCCCACTAATAGAAAGTTTGTTTTTGATAACCGGGAATATCTGCTTACTCCTACCTCTACCAATTATGTCAACTCCGAAACAGGAAGTAAAATTGGGATTGGTGAAATTGACTTTTTCAATGATGTCGATATCGAGAAAACGTTTGTTGATAAATATAATGAAGTGGCACTAACAAATTACCAATCCCCAAATCAAATTCCATACTCTAGCCCAACTGGTGGATTTGTAGAGAAAACAGTTACTGTTACTGCCGCAAATAGTGATGAAACTAATTTTACAGAAGTAATTGACGATAATTGCACCCGTATAAATAAGTGTTCACTCGTCATCAACATTGCCGATGGGACTCAATTAACATTAGGAAGTAGTTTAACGGTACCAATGGGACAATGGGTAGTTGTTAACGGAGATTTACTAATACAACCTGACGATCCAATGACAGGATTAACCGTGGACGGTAATCTCTTAGTGAATGGAAATGTTACCATTATCGGCTCAAACTTAAAATTTGACTCAACTATTTTTGCTCGTGGCAAAGCGTTTATCTATGGTGCTAATATCCAAAAGAAGGACGAGACCCCTCACTCGTTAATCTTGTTTTCTAAAAACGGACTAGAGGTTACGAGAATTAACGAATTTGACCAGTTTAATAGTGAGATGAATGAAATTAATGCGTTTCTTTATACTGCTAGTGACGCAATCCTTTACGGGGTTGGATCGAAAGTTAAGATAAATGGTGGTATTTTCGCTGAAGGAAAGCTAACTGTAAATGCTGTTAGAGGAGAAGTTGAAAGAAACTCTACTTCAATTAGTTACTCTTCGGGGCAAGCTGATCAAAGAAATTTAAGTGAAGATACATCAAGGTTTTATGTCACTCATACACCAGAAATTCTAACTCCAGCCTATTCTAGTTCCAAAGCATATAGTGGTTTACCTAGAACAACAAGTTTTAATATCCTTCTCGATAGACGAGAATTTAATCGAAAATAGCATAGAAAAGCTTACAGAACCTAGACATTCTGTAAGCTTTTTACTTATTTTAGTATTTGAATAATTTGAGTATGTCCCCACTCTTCTGCCATTTGTAATGGTGTTTTATCGTCTTCGTTAACTAGATGCCGCTCTGCCCCATATTCTAGTAAAAGGAGTACAACTTCATAGAAGCCTTGTTCAGCAGCTATATGAAGCGGTGACCGCTTGTGATCATCTAATTCATTGACGTTTGATCCGTGCTCTACTAGCATTTTCACACTGTTTGAATAACCACCAAGAGTAGCTACGTGTAAGGGGGTAAATCCTCGTTCATTTTTTACTGAGACATCTGCACCACTAAGAAGTAATAACTCGATAATTTCATCAAAGCCAGAATATGCAGCTTCATGAAGGGCTGTCCATCCATTGGTATCTTGAAAGTTAACCTCTACTTCTGCTTCTAGCAACATTTCCACAATTTCTGTATGACCAAATCGAATTGCTTCTAGCAATGGTGGCCATTCCAATGGGCCCAGTGCATTTAGATCATACCCACCCTTGCTAATCATTAGTCTTGCAGTATCACTTGCACCTCGAAAAACTGCGTCAATGAGCATCCGGTTATCTTTTACCTTTGAGTATTCATAGTTTGCACCGTGCTTGATCAGAAGGTCAGCTATTTCAAAGTGCTCAATAAAAATGGCATAGTGAAGTGCAGTCAAACCATCGTCATTTTGAACATTCGGATCTAAACCATCCTCTAAAAGTTTATCCACTTCTTCTATGTCATTCAGCAAGATGTGATAGAAAAAACTCTGCAATTCAACAGATGTCGGTTCTTTTTTCGTACATGAAACAGAAAGCAGCATCAGTAATACTACCAAAGAAATATAGATACGCTTCAACAATATAAACTCCTTTATAAAAAAAGGCTGACATACTATTTCGAGTCAGCCTTTTCCTGTTTTCTAAAAAACTACCAACGATCAGAACCAATGGTAGATCCGTTATCTCCTCCAGGACTACTACCTGGTTCGATAACAATAATCTCTACGGATGTCCAAATTGATTGGTCGTCTTCTGAAGTAATAATGATCGTAGCAGCAGGTACAACAACTAGTTCACCGTTAACATTGTCATAGCGAACTTCAACCCCAGTAACTCTACCGTTATCGTCTACAGTCGCGTAGCCAGGACGATTTGATCTAAAAGAAACTCTCTTATTCGTAGCATTTCTAGGTGTGAATGTTAACTGAATATCTTTAGATTTCCCTTTTTCAACATAAATCTTGTCACCAGCATCGATTCCAACAAGAGGGACTTTCTTAACTATTACAACTGCGGTCGCAGTTCTTTCTTTATTGTTTTCCACAAACTTAGCTGTAATTGTAGCTGTTCCTTCCCTTAGACCCTCTACTCTTCCAGTATCATTAACTGTAGCTACATTTGGATTAGAGCTTGTCCAAGATGTTTCGTTTGTTTTTAATGAAAAAGTCGTAGTCGAGTCGTACAGTCTTGCCTGTAGATCTTGGGTGGATCCAATTGCAATTTCAACTTCAGTTGGATCAATGACTAGTTCCTTGATTGTAATCAAGCGTTCTGCTATAAACCTTTCTCCTCTAAACACTACTTCTGCTCTAATGATTGCAGTTCCAGGTTTTTTAGCTACTACCCTTCCAGTGTTGTTTAAATCGATTACATCCTGCCCTTGTTTAATAGACCATTGGACTGTACCGACCTCAACTCCTAGTGGGGTCGTTCTGATTGAATACGTTTCTTGTTCATTCACAAATAAGCCTGAACTACCTTGAATTTCAATTTTATCTAACGGATGAATGGCTTCAATCGTTCGACTATGTGTAAATGGTATCCCTTGATTTACTCCATCAACGTCATTTACAGAAATTGTAATTGTCGCATTCCCTTTCTTATGACCAGTAATAAATCCATTTTTGTCTACTGAAATGACACTTGGGTCAGAAGATGTCCAGATCGCAGAGTTTATCGCCTCTCCCTTATTTGTTGCATTATCAGGAATAATGTCAAAAAACAAGCGAATCGGAGTTTCACCGATGATAATATCACTTGTCGTCGATCTAATTTGAACTCCTGTTACGGGACGAACAATCTCAAGGGTTACGCCATTAAAAGGAAGCGAGCTTTGCAGGCTATTCCCTAATTGATATTGTAAGAGAGATTGGTCCATAACATAAATACCCGGATCTTTACTCTTAATCGTATACTGAATAACGAGAGGCTCATTAAAGAGTTGTTTTAATGAGATATTCTCTAAAGGTACTTCAAGCGTCGTTCCTGAACTTGTTGAACGCTTATGAACTACTACATTTGTTTTGTCTTCAACCAGTTCTACACCTTTAGGAAGAACATCTTGTATCTTTATGTTTGACAAGATGATCGTATCCATTTCTGTTAGGTAATCAGTAAATCTTAAATAAACTTTTCCATTTGACTTTTCATACATTTCAAAGATACCAATTTCTTTTACGGGAATATCTTTGCGACCATTTGGGTAATCAGCCACTATTGGCAAATAGACTACTTTTGTCTGTTTATTTAACCAACTTTTAACAGTCTCCGTCATGTTCATATTCCCTGGCTCGGTCGTAACAGTTTGATTCACAACAACATCTAATTTCTCGTCAGCAAGTATCATTGCAGCAAGCCTACTTGCACCCCTACCGTCATTAGACTCAATCCAACCATAATTTCCTTGCTCATTTCCATCCGCCAAAAGAATTTCAGGATCTGATAAATGTTCTTTCGCAACAGCATATGGAAACACTTTACCATGTTGAGCTTTTGAATTGTTAATTAGTCCTGAAGTATTATTAAGAGAAACTTCATACGTAACAGTTACTTCATCGTCTATAAACGCTTTGTTCTTACTAAGTGTCTTTGTTACATTCAACTCAGCTTCTTGAACATTTACAATTCGTTCTCTCATGGCAATGGCACCTGTAGCATCCTCAACCTCTATACGAATCGTTGTTTTTCCTTTATTGAGATGTTGGTGGCCAATCGTATAACGAACGATCGCTCCATTTGCTACATCGTTGTTTGTATAAATTGGTTGCCTAGAATTATTTAAGTAAACTCTCGTTTTTAATTGTCGGTCAGTTAGATCCAAATCATATGCTTCATAAACCAGTTCTAAATCTTGACTACTTAAATGGTTACGCTCATTGCTAGGTGATAAGACATTAATGATTGGAGCCGTGTTTGAACCAAGAAATGCTCGAAACATCGTATTAACAAATAATTTCTGTTCTTCGACAGGAAAGCCATTATTGGTATGACCTGTTCCAGAGTACGTAATATTTCCCTTAGAATACGTGTAATAGTGATTCCAGCTATCATCATTATCACGATGACCACCAGTAATGTTATACCAAGGAATGACATCATGATCCTCTAAATCTAAGGTATAGTACTGATTATGTGTATTGGCAATCCTAATATTTGTTCCTAACGGGAACGGGAATTGCGTTAGAAGACCTTCATTAACCTTCTTTGTATTTTGTGATTGTTGAGGAGCACCAAAACCTAGATTTGTCCAAGGATCCCCTTGACCTGTTGCATCCATAAAATTCTTGACCCATACATTATTTTGATTAAAGATGGTATCGTGTGTAAACATGACACTTTGTTTCGTATTGATAAATGATTGAACTGAATTGGCTGCATTTTGAGTTAATGTTGCCCGCTCATTATAAGAGTCGTTAAATCCAAAGATTAACATATCGTATCTTCCGTTTAATTTTGTATGAGAAAACTGGTGCGAAGAATCAGTGAAGTTTCTCATACTTACCGTATCAATATGAATATGATAATCATTTGTCGATAGGAACGATTGATTCATATTGTTTGAAAGCGTCAAACGGCTGCCATCATTTTCACCACTAGTTACTTGCAATACCTTAATATTTACCTTTTCCCCTTTAAATTTAAAAACCCCAGTTTGATAGTCTTTTAAACCGGTATTACGATCGACGATCTCTAATTTCCAGTACCGAAGACCAGAATGTCCTCGTGGGAGTCTGTACTCTAGCGATGTGTTGTTTCCCGCTACATTTACAGATTGTACTAACTCATTCGGTTCAAAACGGTGATTAAAATTTGCGTCAATATAAAGATTAGCCGTTACTTCACTTGCCGTTTGTCTATGAACATTCATAGTGAAGGTAATGTTCTCGTGTGCTTGATATTCTTTTCCGCCTGGGTAAGCTGCTGGTTGTTGAAGAATCTCGAACCTCGGCCTTGTCGTGTGATTATTATAATATTGATTGACCACATTCGGTACACTGTTCACTGAGCTAACAAACCTTACATTACTTCTAGGTTGTAAGAGGTATCTACCAAAATGTTTAAATAACTCACTACTTGATGTTCTTAAAATATCTGTGTGTAAAATCACCAACTGATTTTTCTCAACGAAATCATTAATAATTTCTAAAGCCTTTAATTTTGTAATATCATTTTGTTTATTTGTCGTATTATGAGCTAGACTTCGATCCGTATAATTCCCTACTTTTTCGGGAGTAAAATTTCCACTTCCAATATAAATAAAGTCATACTTACCATCTAGCTCTTCACGTAGGGCAACGAAGCTTTTCATTCGATAAGTATTATATTCATATCCCGTTTTATCTCCCAACACGCTCTTTAATTGCGATCCGCCATTTTCAACTATCTCTAGAACTTGTTTATTCATGTTTTTTGAGGTTGATGCTTCTATACTACGATCTAAAAAACTTCCAAATGGAAAAGCAGATATTACTAGAATACATATTAAAAAACACTTAAATAGTCGTTTTCTTATCATTTCCACTTCACTCCCCTACTTAAAAATATACTCCTCAAAACTATGAAAAAAGTCCTGTTTCGGATACACTTATCTATGATTTATTATAACATTAAATGACAAAATGACTATAATATTTTGTTAATTCCATTCGGTTTTTTCCACTATTTTTAGTTATTTCAACAAAAAAGAACATTAGTGTGATTACACTAACGTCCCTGTTATCAAATAGTCCTATAGTAGCGATATTTTCTAGTGGTTAAAGAAGTAGGATCCCTTTCTATTCACACTATATGACAATGCCTCCATTGCCTCAAGCCTCTTGGTAAATTCATCGCCTTCAAGTGCAGTTACTTGATTACCAGTAATCAGATAAGGTGTATACTTCATGTAAATGTCCTCACCGTCAATCACTAGCGTTAAAACACAAGATTCCGCTGTAAGGCCACTTACGTAATCAGGAAATAAGAAGTTTCCTAGTGAGTAAGCAATCGGTTTACCTTTATAGTAATCTAGTCCTTGAAGAACGTGTGGATGAGCCCCGATGACGCCATCTGCTCCTGCATCGATCATCTTTCTAGCATCTTTGAACTGATAAGGTTCTGGGGTTTGTTGTCGCTCTATTCCCCAGTGCATGAACACAAATACATAGTCCGAATGTTGCTTAACATCTTCAATAATTTTGACCATTCTATCAATCTGGTAGCCGCTAGCAATGCCTGGCTTTGACGATGTAGCATACCAAGTTCCCGTAGGTAAAACCCTTGAAAATCCTAAAATAGCAATCTGCTTTCCCTTTATCTCTAAGTAGTGGGCAGCATAAGCTTCCTCACTATTTCTACCTGCACCAACGTAATTGAGACCTGCTTCCTTTACGTAGTTTAATGTATCAACTAAGCCTTCCTCTCCATAATCCATGGTATGGTTATTGGCGAGTGATACCATGTGAAAGCCAGCTTCTTTAAGGGCTAGTAACGAGTTAGGACCCGTTCGAAAGTTAAATTGCTTATCATAAGGTGTTCCTCTTTTAGTAACGGCCGTTTCTAAGTTAACAATCGCGTAATCTACAGCTTTTAATTCATCTTGAACTTGTAGAAACGGATAGTGGATTCCAAAATTATTCATTGCCTTTTCAATAGAACCCTCCATCATTACATCCCCAGCAAAGGCAATGGTTATTATCTCGTCTTCAGGCGGTATAGGTTCTCTTATATGAAAAAAAACAGCAAAATCATTTTCACGATGTCTTAACAGCTTGTCTATTGTTGAGTGCATCATTGTTGGAAGTCGTAGTTCCTCTGCTTCGACACTCACAACCTTTTGTCTAGCCAACTTGTCAAACAGATACAACCCTCCAGCAAAGAAAATTAATAGAAACAGTGTTGAAAAAAAGACTAAAAACATGGAAAAATACGTATTTTTTTTCATTCAATTACCTCGAGATCATAAAATAGTTATCTCTATTCTACATGATGTTAGATCACTGAAAAAGATTATTTTCTTCAATTAAAGGGAGTTTTTTACAATTGTAGTTCGAAGATGATTTAAAAAATATAACGAACCAGTAACAACTAGAACATCCTCTGAACGTAATTGTTGTGTGACCATTTGGTATGCTTCTACTGAATTTTCGATAACTGTCATGTTTGGAAGTGAAGCGTCAGCATAGACTGTATGTGGGTCCATGACACGTTCAAAATCAAACTTTGTTAGGATGATTTGTTTGGCAAAACTACTTAACGGTTCTAACATCGCATTTATATCTTTGTCTTTCATCGCACAAAAAAGGATATAGATGGCTCGCCCTTGAAAATATGTAGTTACTGTATTGGCAAGTGCTTGCATTCCTTCGAGATTATGACCACCATCAAAAATAATCGTTGGTTGTTCTTGAATTACTTCGATACGATTGGCAATTTTTGCATTCAAAAGACCTTTCCGAAGCGCTTGTTCTGAAACAGGAAACGTTTCAGCCAGAGCATATACTGCCATTACTGCAAGTGTCGCATTTACTTGCTGATGACGGCCAAGCATGCCGGCTTGCAGGTCACTCAAGTAATCACCTTTCCACCTATATTCAAATTGATCACCTTTATGAATACAAGCAAAGTCCTCTCCTAACTGATAGATTGGTGCAGAAAGTTCCCGAGAACGTCTTCTCATTACTTCAATTGCTTCTTTTTGCATACATCCCGAAACAACTGAAATTCCCTCTTTTATGATACCAGCTTTTTCAACTGCGACTTTCTCTATCGTATTACCAAGAATGTCCATGTGATCGTGACCAATATTCGTAATAACCGAAAGAACCGGTGTAACTACATTGGTCGAGTCTAACCTTCCACCAAGACCAGTTTCAATTAAGATGATGTCTGGTTTTTTTACCGTTGCAAAATATTCAAACGCTACTGCTGTCAGTAGTTCAAATTCAGTTGGGGGGCCATAGCTTGTCTTACTTACGTTTTCAATAATAGGTTGAAAACGTTCAATTATTTTGGCAAAATCCACATCAGAGATTTCTTCACCATCCACTTTTATTTTATCATTTAATTTATTGATAGCTGGAGAAGTATAAGTTCCAACACGATAGCCTGCCTCATTGTAAATAGCAGCCAAATAGGTTAAGGTTGAACCTTTTCCATTTGTACCTGCTAAATGTATCGCTGGAATTTGCCGCTCTGGATTGCCGAGTTGCTCTAACATTAATTCCATTCGATCAAGACCTAAGCAAATTCCAAATTTTTGTGCTGAAAACACAATGTCACAAGCTTCTTTATATGAAATCATGATATGTACCCCTTTAAGTAAGTTTAATGCTATTTGATAGTGTATAATATGGGGGATGTTTCATCAAGAAAATCTCGTATAGTTAGGTAGGACTTTTTACTATGAAAAAAATAGGTTGGTTAATTTATAACAGAGAAATGTCTGAGATTAACAGTGGCTTTATCACATGGTTTATGGAGGAAGCAGAAAAACTACAAATTGAACTTCATCTACTTATAAAAGAAGATCTAAGTTATGGAATACGTCATAACAACTTATTTCTATTAAATCAGGGAAAGCCAACGGCTACTAAACCTGATTTTATTATTATCAGAAATAACGATCCTCTCTTAAGTAAACAGCTTGAAAACTTAGGCTATCCTGTTTTTAATACAGCACTAGTTTCAGATATTAGCAATCATAAAGGAAAAACCCACCAATATTTAGCTGGTAAAGATATTCCGATGCTTGATACACTGTTTGTTCGTAAAGATGAGTTTAACTCCGAGTATATCCCTTTTCCTTATCCTGTGGTGGTAAAGGATGTAAGTGGCAAAGGTGGTAGTGACGTATTCGCTGCCGAAGATCGATTAGAACTAACTAAACTTCTTACTACAATAACGGCAAAAGAAGTAATTATTCAAAGAATGGGCGATGTGCCAGGGAGAGATGTACGGGTCTTTGTAGTAGGAAATACGATCATTGCTGCAATCCTCCGTTATTCTGACCAAGATTTTCGAGCAAACTATTCACTTGGAGGAAATGCTCGACTTTATGAGCTTTCTGAAAAGGAAAGAGAGCTTGTCCATAAAGTAATGGATGAGTTCCAAGGTGGCTTAGGATTTGTAGGTATTGATTTCTTATTTGCAAAAGACGGTTCTTTTGTCTTTAATGAAATCGAAGACGTTGCTGGTTCAAGAACACTCTATGCAAACTCTAATGTCAATATCGTTAGGCACTACTTAGAATATGTCCTAAGAACAATAGAATTATAATTCATTTATGACACATACTAACCAAAAAGGGGTAGTGTCGATACATGAAAAAATTGCTATTCTCTCTACTACTGGTTATGTTATTTAATCACCCCAATAGCCTAACAGCTGCCGAAACAGAAACACCTGCTTATGCAAAATGGGGAAATATCGCTGTCACAGAAACAATAAAAAAGTACCCATACGCAGATGTCGTGGATTATCTGCATATTGGAAGAAAAGACATTAACGAGAAAATTGCTGTTGAAAAATTTAAGCTATGGCTACGGCATGAAAAAAAAGAATTTGGAGTTTTTGTAGATGTAGAGTTTGATAAGCAAACTAATCAGTTCAAGAATATTTCATTTAAAGAAACCCATCTATAGCAAAAGCCCACTAGAACGCTCTAGTGGGCTTTTTTGGACTATGCTTTTAATTCATCAATTCTTGCTTGAACCGTTGCACGTTTTTCTACATAATCTTGTTCTTTAGCTTTTTCTTCTTCAATAACAGCTGCAGGAGCTTTTGCTACGAACCCTTGATTGCTCAGTTTCTTTTGAACACGTTCTACTTCACCATCAAGGCGCTTCAACTCTTTTTCTAAACGAGCAATCTCTGCATCCAAGTCTAACAATCCTGCTAATGGTAGATAGAGCTCCACACCTGTTAACACGGATGACATCGACTTCTCTGGCGCTTGAAGATCTGTACCTAGTTTTAATTGTTCAGGGTTACAGAACTTTTCTAGATAGCTACGCCCTTCTTCGAGATTACTTAAGATCGTCTCGTCTTTCGCTTTAATTAAAAGCTCAATTTTCTTACTCATTGGTACATTTAATTCAGCTCTCGTATTACGAACAGAGCGAATAATTTCTTTTAATAAATTCATTTTTTTCGTAGCTTCCGGGAAAACAAGCTCCGTTTTCTTTACTGGCCATGGAGCAATAGTGATTGACTCTCCTTGGTGTGGTAAATGCTGCCAAATTTCTTCCGTGATAAATGGCATAAATGGATGTAATAACTTCATTGTTTGATCAAGTACATGCGCTAAGATTGAACGAGTCATTTTCTTTGCTTCTTCGTCTTCACCATACAATGGTAGCTTCGCCATTTCAATATACCAATCACAGAAATCATCCCAAATGAAGTTGTAAAGTAGACGACCAACCTCTCCGAATTCGTAAACGTCAATTAGACGAGTCACATCATCAATCGTCTCTTGAAGACGTGTTAAGATCCATTGATCTGCAATTGATTTTTTCCCTGAAAGATCAATTTCCTCATATGTTAGACCTTCCATATTCATTAAGGCAAAACGAGAAGCATTCCAAATCTTATTCCCGAAATTCCATGTAGATTCGACTTTTTCCCAATAGAAACGTAAATCATTTCCCGGGGAACTTCCTGTTGAAAGGAAGAAACGGAGCGCATCAGCACCGTATTTGTCGATAACATCCATCGGGTCAACACCGTTACCTAACGACTTACTCATTTTACGTCCTTCGGAGTCACGCACTAATCCATGGATTAAAACGTCTTTAAATGGGCGTTCTCCTGTGAACTCTAAGCCTTGGAAAATCATTCTAGCAACCCAGAAATAGATAATATCGTAACCTGTTACTAGAACATCTGTAGAGTAATAACGCTTGAAGTCGGCAGAGTTTTCATCTGGCCAACCCATTGTTGAAAACGGCCATAAGGCTGATGAGAACCAAGTATCAAGAACATCCTCGTCCTGTGTCCAATTTTCACTATCTTGAGGTGCCTCATGCCCTACGTACACTTCACCTGTTTCATTATGGTACCATGCTGGAATTCTGTGTCCCCACCATAATTGACGTGAAATACACCAGTCACGAATGTTTTCGATCCAATGTAAATACGTTTTCTCAAAGCGTTCAGGTACGAAATTTACTTTCTCTTCTTTTTGTTGCAATTTGATTGCTTCTTCAGCTAGTGGCCCCATTTTTACGAACCATTGTGTGGATAGATATGGCTCAACTACAGCACCACTTCGCTCAGAGTGACCTACTGAGTGCATATGCTCTTCAATCTTAAAGAGAACTCCTGCTTCTTGTAGATCTTTGACGATTTGTTTGCGGCACTCAAAACGATCTAAGCCTTGATACTTCCCAGCATTTTCATTCATCTTTCCTGACTCATCCATAACAAGGACGCGTTCTAGGTTATGTCTGTTTCCAATCTCGAAGTCATTTGGATCGTGAGCAGGGGTAATCTTTACAGCTCCTGAACCAAATTCCATGTCAACATAATCATCAGCAACAATTTCAATCTCGCGTCCAACAATCGGCAGCTTAACCTTTTTACCGATTAGATGTTTATAACGCTCATCTTCAGGATGAACAGCGACGGCAGTATCACCCAGCATTGTTTCCGGACGTGTGGTAGCAACCTCAATCGAACCACTGCCATCTACAAGCGGGTACTTCATGTGGTAGAAACCACCTTGAACATCCTTATATATTACCTCGATATCAGAGAGAGCTGTTTTTGTTTGCGGATCCCAGTTAATAATGTACTCTCCACGATAAATGAGCCCTTTTTTATAAAGCTTTACGAATACCTCACGAACCGCTTTCGAAAGTCCTTCATCCAAAGTAAAGCGTTCACGAGAATAATCAAGAGAAAGTCCTAGCTTAGACCATTGATTACGGATAAAGTCCGCATACTCACTTTTCCATTCCCATGACTTCTCTAAAAACTTCTCACGCCCTAAGTCATAACGACTCATGCCTTCTTCACGAAGTTTTCCTTCTACTTTTGCTTGCGTAGCAATTCCTGCGTGATCCATTCCAGGTAACCATAACGCATCATAGCCTTGCATTCGTTTTGTACGAATTAAAATATCTTGTAGCGTTGTGTCCCAGGCATGCCCTAAGTGAAGCTTCCCTGTTACGTTTGGTGGAGGAATAACGATAGTATAAGGTGTCTTTCCTTCCTCACCTTTTGCTTCAAAAAACTTTCCTTCTAACCAATACGGATACCATTTCGCTTCCGTACTCTTCGGGTCATACTTGGTTGGCATTGATATCTCTTGATTTGCCATCTCTTATTTTCCTCCCTTTTTAAAACCATTTTTAAAATGTGAATGATGAATTATTTAGAGGAGCTTCGAGGATTAACCCAAGAGCAATTCAACATTCATAATTAAATAAAAAAACTCCCTCCATCCTCAAAGGACGAAGAGAGTATATTCGCGGTACCACCTTTGTTTGCGGTTAACAAAAAACAATGCCAACTGCACACTTCATTCATGTAACGGTTATAAACCGGCTTAAACTACTAAGAAAAGTATGGAACTTTTCATTCAAGTAAGCTGCTCCTGGGCGACCTTCCAACGTTAGCTCCTGAAAAATCTTTCAGCAATGTTATCTTGATAACATGATTTTTCTCTCTGTTGGTATTACAGTTGTACTCTTCCCACTCAAAGCATATCTCGTATTCAAAATATGTACTAACATTTTACATGTATGAGCTAAAAAACGTCAATAGCTGCCATAAAATTTTTCACTAAAAGTATCGCCTAATTTTCTGTTTTTCATACAACGCATTCACCTAACATCATTTTGTTCATCTTATCTACTAGACAATTTAAGTTTTTAATAATGTACCATCTTTCATTTCTACTAATGTTGTTCCCTCATTTGCGAGCTGACGATCATGGGTAACCATAATAATCGTTGTACCTTGCTTATTTAATTTGTGAAATAGCCTGACCACCTCTTTAGCAGTGTTATCATCCAAAGCTGATGTAGGCTCATCAGCGAAAAGGACCTTTGGCTGCTTTAATAGTGCTCTAGCAATCGCAACACGGCGTTGTTCCCCACCACTTAGTTGATAAGGCAGGTGTGAAGCGTAGGCTTCTTTTAGCCCTACTGTCTCCAGGAGTGACAATGCTCTCTCTATTAGATGTTGCTTTTTCTTACCTCGTAACAATAAAGGGAGCATAACGTTCTCTAGTATAGGAACCCCAGGCGTTAAACTAGCAAATTGAAAGATCATTCCAAACAAATCAAATCTTAGGTTTGTTCGTTCTTTGTCTTTAAGTTGAGATGTCCTTGTGCCATTTATCCAAATTTCCCCTGATGTTTGTCTGTCCAATAGACTAGCCAGAGCTAGTAATGTTGATTTTCCACTGCCTGACGGACCAACGACGGAAACGAATTCTCCCCAAGCAAAACGTAAATTTATATCTCTTAATGCAACAATTGATTTTTTTCGAGTCAGTCTATATTCCTTAGTTACATTTTCAATGGTAATCATTAGCCTTCACCTTCTGTAATGACCTCATAGGGTTCTTGGGAAAAAAATGATCGAACAGGGATAAATGCGGCAATAATCGTAAATATCATGATAACGACTATAGTTGCTAAGCCAATATTGATGCTTGTTTGTAAATTAGGTAATACCAATGGCAGTTTAAACATCATATATAAGAGAGTTTGTTGGTCATATAAAATACTTAACGAAAAGAGAACACCAACAAAGCTCCCAAGAATGGCAACAATCGCAGCTTCTACCAATAAGAGTTGATAAACGTTTGTCTTAGTCACACCTAAAGCAAACAGGATCCCAATTTCTTTTTGCCTCTCCCTTATTAAGGCCGAAAATAAGGTCGCTACTTGAAGCAAAGTAAGTAATAATGCTACTACTACCATTACATAACTTAGTAGCTTTAACGGAAACACTTGTTGTTGTAAATGTTCCTTGAGACCAGTACCTAAGACTACGTCAACTCCCTCTAATTCTAACTCAAGTTGCTGCTTTACGAACAGTTCTGTATGCGGTGTGGTATTAATATATATTGATGAAATTGCAGATTTCGAGAGGTGCTTGAGAGCATCCACCTTATCAATTAGCTTTCTAGCCGTATCTAATCTCATAAATATCGTTTCGTCTGCACCTGTCCCTGTTGGGAACAAAGCATTTTTGACGATGAACGGCTCTAAAAATAACATGACTTTCTCTTTAATAAATTCGTCGTCGTAATGATATAAAAAGCGTTCTCCACCTGCATGAATTCCAATGACAATTTCGTTTTCTTCTAAATCTTGAATACCGGGCATGAATGTTTGCAAGGTAAAATCACGTTCAGGATCAAAAGCTACAACCGGAAAATCTCCAATCGTCCCACAACAGGATGTTGAAATTGTTTCTAAAAATAATTGTGGTGCCCATTCTTTTATATCCTCAATCTCAGAAATTGCCTCTATTACTTTTTCTTCGTCAAAATAAAGGTCATTGACTGCCCCAGTAACAATATTATCACCGGCATATGCACCCATACCTTTTGGAACAATGATGATATCCGCACCTAAACGTCCTTCAATGGCAGTGGTACTCACATGTAATGAATGGATGAAATAATAACTAGTAAAAAGTAAAAAGGCAGTAATTGCCGTACTGCCCCCGAGCAAAAATGCTCTTTGACGTTTTTCTTTAATCATAGTCCAAGCAATACGAAGAGCTACTTTCACTAGAAGCCGCCACCCTATTGATCATTTTCTTTACTTAAAACAACACGAACTACAAACCAAATGAGCCATAAACAAACGATCCCCCAAAGAATTTCATACATGATAAAAACTTGATTCACTACTTCATCACTTCCTTCTTTTTCCTTATGTTTTACGTTTAACGAAAACTTATTCACCAGCCTATTTAGCTGTGCATATGATAATTACAAGAAAAGGAAGAAAAGGAGGTCTCTTTGTGTTTAAAAAAGGTAAATACCGACTTCCTCTTTGGTTACGAAGAGTTCGTGATGTTGGCTATCAATTTCTAATTCCTCTAACAGTGTTCCAGCTCATTCGAACAATCTTATTTCCTACAACAATTGATGTTGTATTATTGGCAATTCTCATTTTAATGTATTTATCCTATGTCGTTGGATGGTTTTAATAGGTAAAAAAAGAAACCGGGCTTCTGCCCGGTTTCTTTTGAAAATTACTTCCACTTCCTTCTTTATAGTAAAAAGCAATCGCCTATGATAAAGGTTGACTGCTATTATTTTTTAGTAGCGTCTCATGAATGAAGTGGTTTACTCTAGTCATTGTAATAATTCTTTTTTCCAATAATTGAACGTACTGTAACTCTGTTATACTGCCATCTCTATTCCTGTATAGATCTAAACAATGGAAGATAGGTTCTGGATAAATTAAATAGCTAGCAAACAGTTTTTTCTCTTCTTCTTCAAGTAGTAAAAACTGCTGATACGTTTCCAACCATTCTGCACCCTGATCTTCATTCCATAGCGTGTATTGAAAAGATTTTCGAAACGAAATGGCCAAGTCCCTTGCAGGAGTGTCTAACACCGCTTTCTCAAAATTAAACAAATAGCCATACCCATTTGGATGGTAAAAGATATGAGAGCGGTCAAGCTTTCCATGACAAAGCACGGCACGGAAGCTCTTCTTTTCTAAGCACTGGTCTTGCCACTCTCTTAATAATTTTGTAGCTGTATTTGCCAACATATCTAAGCGGCTATAATGCGTTAGAAAGGTAAGTTCAAAAGGAGACATGTAAGTTTTTCGCTCAGCCTCTTCTGCAAAATACTCCATATCCAGCCTGCGCTTTTCCCACCTACTAATTAGGTCTTGAGCCGACGTTTCAATTGTTTCTTTTGAAAACTCCTGGTGTTTAACTGTTAATCCATGCAACTTCCCCATTTGCTTAAAAAGTATTTTCTCCTTTTTTTCTTCTGGATATTGAAAGTCTTCTTCAAACCACGGCTGTACATAATATGTCTTATTTCCTCTCGTCAAGGTTAGATCGCCATATTTAGTAGCCACAAGGGGTACTATTTGCTTAAAGTTGAGTTTTTGTATTCGTTGGACACAATGACAGAACCAATTGGCTTGATCCTGTGTCATTGTCGTTTCCTTTAATGCAAACGTACCTCTGGGTGAAACAATTTTCTTCACCTTGCCAAACTGTTCAATTTTCTCAGGATATAAGTCATATTGGAAAAGGATATGCCCGATCGAGTTGTGGGGTGCGTTATTAGAAATCATTTAGCCACCGCCTTTTCTCTTTCTCTCTCAATCCAACTGCTTACTAGCATAACTAACTTTCTCGTTGTCTCCCAGTTTCTAAAATAATCATCCATGATTATCGCTGTATCAGCATTTGTTTCTGACAATCTACTTACTGTTTGATTAAGTTCAAATGGAGTTAATAACTCAGCAATTAGAAGTACACCCTGGTCCCCTTTTAATGGAAAGTAATGATCAATGTGATCTAAAAGAGTGAGTGTTGAGTCTTCACCATTGTTCTTAAACCATTCCTCTAATGTATTTCGAATAGGTTCATAGCTTTGAACCGGCTGATCAGCGCCACAGACCCAATATAAATGAAAAAATACTTCTCTTGCACTTTCTAGTGATGAAAATGGCGTTAGGATAGGGAGTTTATTGTCTTGAACACGTTTCTTTAGCTGTTGAGCCTTTCTGGCACGATTGTTTGCCTCGAAATAACTGCGCTCCAAAACAAGCTTTACCATCGGGTCGATATTGTCTAGCTGATCAATCATTTGCTTTACTGTTTTAAGAGGAGGTTCTTGTCTTTTCGTAAATCTATGACATTCATCGCTTTGTTTAAGCCCATAGGCTAAGGAATGGCCAATAAGTCTTGCCCATTCCTTTTCCCTCTCAAGGGTCGGGTAAGCTTCGTCAACCTCATCATGAATGGTTGCCCAACCTTTGTCACAGATGAAAAATGGCTCCCCATCCTTGGTCCGAATCATTCTGTCTAGCAAAATACCTGACTGCTTACTAATCTCATCACGCCACTTAACATGCCATTGAAGCAATTGCTTATCCTTCCAGAACCGAATTCGTTTTTTTCCACTTTCACTTTCAAAAACCTCGTCAGCTTTTATCCAATGTGTATTTGACAGCCCGTACTCTATCTTCACTCGACGTAACATATCCATTTTCCTTGCACCCTATCCATAGCTATTATTGTGTTACAGGGATATATAAAATTTGTCCTTCTGTAACATTTGCATCATTTAATCGATTTACACGGATTAATGTACTTGTCGTCATTTCATATCTAGCTGCAATCGTTTCTAATGTTTCATTTTCTCTAATGATACAAATCTTTAACTTTTTAAACTGCTCACCTTCACCTTTCGTAAGCATTTTTGTTAAATACAGTGCATTTTCTTCTCTTTGTGTTTTCGCCTCTACTTCTTGACTCTCTACTTTCTCCGCTGCTTGATTGTCTTTTCTAGTTTCGGCTTGCTGCTGTTTGACTTCTTTTTGCCTTGTAGTCGGAAAGCTCTTTGATAAGCTAAATGCTTCGCTTTTCTCTGCTACCTCATCCGTATCCTTTGGACGATCCTTAACTACTCCGAAGGCAATTGTAGGAACATTCACTTCTTTAACTTCAACGGAAGCTACCTCAAACTCAGCAACATCGGCTTCAGGGACAACTTCTTCGACAGCTACTACTTCGGAAGCGGCTTCAGCTACCTCTTCAGAACGTTCTTGATCTTCTTCTAAAACTTCAACTTCTGAAGCTTGATCTACTTCCTGAATCGAGCGAACCTCTTCTAAAACTTGATCTACTTCCTGAGTCGCGCGGACCTCTTCTACTTCTGTTACTTCTGAGTTTACTTCCTCACTAGTTTCAAGCGTAATCTCTTTAGCTTGGTCAAGAATTACATTCTGCTCTTCCTCTACTCGTTCGACCTCAATTTCGTCCTCGGTTTGTCCAGTAGGGAAAGCAACAACAGTTTCTTCATCAGTAGGTTCTTCGATAAAAGATTCAAAATGGAAATTGCGCTCTTCCTCCACTTCACTTCTTTCTTCAAGAACTTCACGTTTAGAGGTGCCTGTTGACATTCCTGTAATCGAGATATCTGCAGTTAGTTGAATACAACCACGTTCAGGCAAGTCATAATCAAACGAATCTACGATGACATAAATATCGTCTAAGCTCCGAATCCGTTCTTGTGGGATCGTTACATCGATTGGAAAATGATGTCTAATTTCACCCGTACCATCTTCGTTTAAAGTAACTTCTTCGATAGAACGAAATGCAACTTGTGATGCAAGCGATTCCGTTTCTTCTGTAGCTATTGGATTACTATTTGAACGATATTCACCAGTTAACTTTAGACCCCCGCGAATTAATACGTATTCCCCTTGTTCTTGTACAGTAATTTCTGGATCTAGTGATAATGAAATAATTTCGTCTACTTCCTGCCCTTTATTGAGCCACACTGATTCTTCAATGGAAAATGATAGCTTAGATGAATGATCTTGTGTCAACTACCTCTCCTCCTCGGATTATTATTTGAGTTACTTCCGCAACTGAAGGAACACGTCCCGTTAAACGGACTTATACCAATACGTTAAAGATGTATGACAAGACTTTGGAAAATATGATTCTTTTAAGGGAAAATCCTGATAAAATGAATAAAAAAGGCCCAACACTATATCTTAGTGCTAGACCTTAAGTAATATTACTATATTAACTTCGAAAATGCCTTTTCGGCAGCTACAATTGTTTTTTCAATGTCTTCGTCTGTATGTTTTGTTGATAGGAACATTCCTTCAAACTGAGATGGTGGCAAGGATACTCCTTCTTCTAGCATGTAACGGAAATACGTTGCAAAGCGATCTAAATCAGATGTTTTGGCTGTTTCGTAATTGATTACTTCTTGATCTGTGAAGAAAAATCCAACCATTGACCCTGCTAGGCTCGTCCGGTGTGGAATCCCATACTTCGTTGCAGCTTCAGATAATCCATCAGCTAATTTCTTCCCTAGTCGGTCGAACTCAGCATAATGTTCAGGAGTTAGCTGTGATAATGTTTCATAACCTGCTGTCATCGCCAATGGGTTTCCAGATAATGTCCCCGCTTGATAAATCGGTCCGCTTGGTGCAATCATCTCCATAATTTCACGCTTACCTCCATATGCTCCAACAGGTAGACCACCACCAATTACTTTTCCTAAGCAAGTAAGATCAGGAGTAATCCCGAATAATCCTTGCGCACAGTTGTATCCAACACGGAACCCCGTCATTACTTCATCAAAAATTAGTAACGTTCCATTTTGAGTAGTGATTTGACGGATTTCCTCTAAGAAGCCAGGTTGTGGTAAAACAACTCCCATATTTCCGGCAACTGGCTCTAGTATCACAGCCGCAATGTCATCACCATATTGTTCAAAAGCGTATCGTAGACTTTCTAAGTCATTATAAGGAACCGTTAATGTATTCATCGCAACCGCTTCTGGAACACCCGGGCTGTCAGGAAGACCTAATGTGGCAACACCTGATCCTGCTTTAATTAGAAGCGAATCACCATGACCGTGATAACAGCCTTCAAATTTCAAGATTTTATTACGACCAGTGTACCCACGTGCTAAACGCAAAGCACTCATGGTTGCCTCAGTTCCAGAGTTAACCATTCTGACTACTTCCACACTTGGAACCCGTTCAATGACCAATTCAGCCATCTTTGTCTCTAGCTCGCTTGGTGCACCAAAGCTAGTACCTAACTCTGCCGTTTTCTTTAACGCTTCTGTCACTTGTTCATCAGCATGTCCTAAAACTAAAGGGCCCCACGAAAGAACATAATCTATGTATTCATTTCCATCAATGTCATAAATTTTAGAGCCTTTCCCTCGCTCCATAAAAACAGGATCCATTTTCACCGATTTAAAGGCACGAACAGGACTATTTACTCCACCTGGCAATAACTGTTTCGCTTTCGCAAAAGCAGCACTTGATTTTTCAAAAGATCTCATTTTCTAATCCCCCTTCATAATTTAGAGTGTAGAGTTTGCGCCCTACACTCATGATGCATATGTTAATCAAGCCACTTTGCAACGTCTTTCGCAAAATAGGTAATAATTAAATCAGCACCAGCTCGCTTCATACTAGTTAGCTTTTCCATTACTACTGCTTTTTCATCAATCCAGCCATTTAAACTAGCACCTTTAATCATCGAATACTCACCACTTACATTGTAAGCAACGACTGGGAATGAAAAATTATCTTTTACTTCACGAATAACATCTAAATAGGATAAAGCTGGCTTTACGATTAAAAAATCTGCCCCTTCTAGAACATCGCTTTCAGCTTCACGAAGTGCTTCGAGACGATTTGCTGGATCCATTTGGTAGGTTTTACGATCCCCAAATGAAGGAGCACTATGTGCTGCATCCCTAAAAGGACCATAGAATGCTGAAGCATATTTAACCGCATATGACATAATTGGTATATGAGTGTAACCCGCTTCGTCTAAGCCATGGCGAATCGCCGCAACAAATCCGTCCATCATATTAGAAGGAGCAATAATATCGGCACCAGCTTTGGCTTGTGAAACAGCCGTTTTTGCTAACAAGTCAAGGGTAGGATCATTTAAGATCATATCGTTTTCAATGACACCACAATGACCGTGATTCGTAAACTGACAAAGGCAAGTATCCGCTATGACAACTAGTTCTTTATTAATCTCTTTAATCTTCTGAATGGCTTGCTGTACAATTCCTGTTTCACAGTAGGCAGAACTTCCCACTTCGTCTTTTTCTTTTGGGACGCCAAATACGATGACAGAGACGATCCCTAGCTCAGTAATGGTATGAATCTCTTCTTCCAATAAGTCTAAAGAAATTTGATATACACCTGGCATTGATGCTACTTCGTTTCTTTTATTTACTGCCCCTTCGATAACGAATATAGGGTAGATTAAATCTTCTTTCTTTAGCTGTGTTTCCCTTACCATTGAACGGAGATTTGCTGTGTGACGTAAGCGACGATGTCTTTTAAATTCTAACATTGTTTTTCCTCCTTTAAAGTTTCCATAATACTCGAAAGCATGCCTTGAATGGTATATTCTTCAGGTTCAATATGAACAGGTAAACGATTTTGTAGCATCGTTCTTGTCGTTATTGGACCAATCGATACAAAGATGATCTTATCTATGTACTCTCGCCAATTTGTTCCTTGTAATAGCTGAACAAAATGGTCAACAGTCGATGAACTTGTGAAGGTGACAATATCTATTTCTCGGTTTTTAATGGCATCATAGAGCTGCTCTTTTGAACTTTTCTCGATTACAGTTTCATATACAGTGAGCTCTTGTACGATGATATGTTTCGCACGTAACCCACTTGGTATGACATCCCTAGCAAGATTTCCTCGCGGAATTAGTACTCGTGCTCCTGTCGGTACAACTTTCACTAAGCTGTCTAATAAACTCTCGGCTACAAATTTTTCTGGCAGTAAATCAGCTGTTAAACCATAATGAACCAAACTATCTTCTGTTTTCTTTCCAACTACAGCAATTTTACAAGGGATTCTCTGATTTCCTAGTCGTTTAAGATATTCCTTCATAAAAAAATCAATACCGTTTTTACTCGTAAAAACAATCCAATCATATGTATGTAATGTAGTAATTGCAGCGATAATTTCTTCTTTTTCGTCAACTTCAACACACGAAATAAGCGGCAACTCAATGGGAACTCCACCATTTTTCTGTATTTGAAATGAGAGAGCAGAAGCCTGCGCCTTTGCCCTCGTTACTAGTATACGTTTTCCTTGAAGAGACATTATTTATCTAAATCTGCCTTTACAGCATCAAGAATTTCTTTTGCACCCTTTTCTAAAAGCTTATTCGCCAATTCGATGCCTAAACTTTGTGGATCAGTGCCAACTAATGTTTCTTGGAGGATCGTTGTTCCATCAGGTGACCCGACTAAGCCAACTAGAACAATATCACCATTCTCATTTAACTCCGCATACCCTGCAATTGGAACTTGGCAGCCTCCCTCAATCTTATGAAGGAACGCACGCTCAGCTGTGACACAACGTTTTGTTTGCTCATCTGTAAACTTCGCTAAAAGCTCTAGTAATTCTGAGTCGTCTTCACGACATTCAATTCCTAATGCTCCTTGCCCTACTGCCGGCACACATAACTCAGACGAAAGATATTCTGTAACAACCTCTGTACTCCAACCCATACGTTCAAGACCTGCAGCAGCTAAAATAATGGCATCATACTCGCCATCTTTACACTTTTTCAAACGAGAATCAATGTTTCCACGAATCCATTTGATTTCTAAATCTGGTCTTTTAGCTAAGATCTGAGCCGAACGACGTAAGCTAGAAGTTCCTACCACTGTTCCTGGCTCTAGTTCCATAAGTCCTTTACCACTATTGGAGATTAAAGCATCACGTGGGTCCACACGTTTTGGAACCGCTCCGATCGTCAATCCAGATTGCAGTACTGCCGGCATATCCTTCATGCTATGAACAGCCATATCAATTTCTTTATTAAGCATCGCTTGCTCAATTTCCTTTACAAATAAACCTTTGCCACCAACTTTTGATAAGGTAACGTCTAAGATTTGATCCCCTTTAGTCACTATCTTCTGTACTTCAAACTCAAAAGAACCGTCAATTTGCTTTAATTGATCAATTACCCAATTCGTTTGAGTTAAAGCCAGCTGACTTTTTCTAGAACCAACAATAATTTTACGCATAATAAACCCCCAGATTAATTTTGAATTGTGAATTAAGAATTAAGTACTTTAAGTCTTTTTATACTCAATTCCAAAATTCAAAATGTAACATTCACAAGTATCTTTTTTAGTACCATAAATGAAACTTTGAAAGTGTGCCTGACAAGAAGTAATTAATTAGTATAAGCAGGAATCCAGCAATGTTTAATAATACTAATGAATACCCGCGAATTTTCTTTACTACTCTCTTATATAAATAATAGCCATAAACCACTAATACTAAAACTGATGTAACCACCTTTGCATCAAACCAAGGTATTTGCCCCAAGGCCACTGCTGCCCAGATAATTCCCAAAATCACACCCATTAGTAATAACGGAAAGCCAAGCATCGTAAACATGAACGCTAGATGTTCCGATTTAGACAGATCTCCAAAGCGGAGAAGACGTTTTCCCCAACGCTTCTTTTTCAACATTTGATGTTGGTAGTAATACATAAGCGAAAAAATAAAGGCAAACGTAAATGAGCCATAAGACAATAACACAAGCGTAACATGAATGAACAATAGCTCAAAGGTTAACAGTTCCTGTAAAACGGCTGGTACATCGCCTGTCGGAACAAAGACACTAAATGCCATGATCGCAAATCCAAAAATATTCGTAAAAAACACAAAGAAATCGACTTTAAAAAACCAGTTTATGACCATTGAAACACTGACGATAATCCATGCATAAAAAAATAATCCCTCAAACGAAGTCATAATTGGCAAACGGTTGTATTCAATCATTCGTAAAACGAAAAAGATTGTCTGAAGAGTCCAGACAATAGAAAGCAACCAGAAGGAGATGCGATTAACCTTCTGGTTGTTGTGTAAGAAATCAACAAAGTAACCTAAAACACTTAAACAATATAAAACTACAGTGAACATATATAAAAAATTTAACATTGTCAATGACTCCTCTCTTAGGAGCGAACTACAGCATCTCGTGGATAAGCTACTACTTCCAGCTTAACTTCTGCTTTCTCCCCTAACTGACTACAGGACTCTTTTTCCTCTGCAGCTTCAGTTTCAAGGGCAAAAATTCTTGTAAACAATGCTAATGACTCTTCAGCATCTGGTTCCGCCGCTAATTCTTTCGCAGCTACAATCGGATCTCGTAAAAGCTGGTTCACAATACTCTTCATATGCTTACTTAGTACTTTCTTTTCACGCTCTGTTAAGTTTGGCAACTTTCGCTCAAGACTTGCCATCGTTTCTTCCTGAACAGCAAGTGCTTTTGAACGTAATGAGGAAATAATAGGAACCACTCCTAACGTGTTCAACCAATTTTTAAAGTCTGCCATTTCATTATCAATCATGATCTCTATCTTATCAGCTTCTCTTTTTCTCTCATCAAGATTAGCAGCAACAATTCCTTCTAAATCATCGATATCATATAAATAAACACTTTCTAGTTTACTTAAGTCTGGATCGATATCACGAGGAACTGCAATGTCAACCATAAATAAAGGACGACCTTTTCGCTTTTTAATAATAGAAGAAACGATATCCTTCGTCACGACATAGTCTTTGGCACCAGTAGAACTGATGAGGATGTCCGCATTGACTAAAGCATCAGTCAATTCATTTAGAGGTCTAGCATCACCTAATAGCTTATCGGCAAGCTCAACTGCTTTACTCATCGTTCGATTAATCACGGTAACTTTGCCAACCCCATTGGCATGAAGATGCTTACCAGTAAGTTCACTCATCTTACCGGCACCAAAAATAAGCACATGCTTATTTTTAAAATCACCAAAAATCTTCTTTCCTAATTCAACGGCGGCATAACTAACAGAGACAGCATTCTCTCCAATAGATGTTTCTGAGTGAGCACGCTTTGCAATTGTGACAGCCTGTTTGAATAGTTGATTAAAGACAGTTCCTGTCGCTTGTTGTTCCTGAGCAAATAAAAAGCTTTCTTTTATTTGGCCAAGTATCTGAGTTTCCCCTACAACCATTGAATTCAATCCACAGGTAACACGAAATAAATGCTCAATGGCACGATCATTCTCATATATATCTAAATAATCGACAAAATCAACGATCGGAAGATCAAACCATTCTGAAAGGAAATTCTTTATATAGTATCTACCAGTATGCAATTGATCCACAACAGCGTATATCTCTGTACGATTACAAGTGGAAACGATTACACCCTCTAGGATGCTCTTAGTATTTTTAAGCCTCAAAATTGCGCCAGCTCGCTCCTCCCCTTGGAACGTGAACTTTTCACGAATTTCAACAGGCGTTGATTTATAATTTAAACTAGTAACTAGGATGTGCACGTTTATTCACCCCCAAATGGTTTCTTAACTCCCATACTTTCACGTGCGAAAAAATATATACCATAGAACATATTATAACATGTTGATCATCTTGTACAAAAATTTGATTGTGAACAGACCGTGAACTCATTGTGAAATTCCATGTAATCTTAGGTCTAAAATTTACTAGGGTAACCTTTTATTGTATCTTTTCGTACTTGTTCAACTTTCATTCATCTATTTTAACATGTTTTTAGAATAATTACATTGTAAGAATGTTGAAATCTTGCTAATTACCTAAAAGGTTGTCAAATGAAAGCGAATGTGGTTTGATTTTAAAAGAGATATACAAGTAAGGAGAGAAAATTAGTGAAACGACAAGGTATTTTCCCAGGTGTATTACTAATTGGTGTCGGCTTAATTTTTTTATTACAAAACTACAATATTCCCTTTATTCATTCGATTTTCACTTGGCCTTCAATACTAGTCATCATAGGGTTGGCCTTCTTATTTCAGGCATATATCGGAGGAGACTATCATTCTATTTTTACGGGAGTCTTATTAGTAGGCTTAGGAGTTCACTTCCATGGCTTGGCCCTTTTTTCATTTTGGCCAGATCATTGGGCTATGTTTACACTAATCATTGGAATTGCTTTTCTATTTCGGTATAAAAAAACAAAAAAAGATGGTTTAATTCCAGGAGTTCTTCTCTTGATCTTATCTTTAGTTGCCTTTTTATACGCTGAATTTATTGATTGGTTTGGTTCCCTTTATCGTTATGTTGAAAACTTCTGGCCGATTGCCTTAATCATCGGGGGTATTTACTTACTGTTTTTTAGAAAATAACAGTTTATTAGGAAATAGCGGACTCTTCCGCTATTTTTCTTTTTGCAAATTCTACAACGTTTCTACAACTTCTTGCACCCAATGCTTCTTTCATTCGAAAAAAACAGCTATGATGCTTGATAATTCTCTTTGCTTTTTACGTTCTATGTTGGTATATAGACGAATTAGTCGGAAAGTATTTCCAGATTTATCTAGGGATTTCCGAAAAATTCTCGAAATAAGTAGGAATGTTAACCGTAAGGAGGAAAATCATGAAGTTTATCCTTTGGATAGTGACCATTAGTTTTTTAGTTGCCTGTAAACCAGTTGACCATGTTCAAGTCATTTCTTCTGAAACAACCTTTATTTCGGATGATTTTCTTGAAGTACCATTAACTAGCGGTAAACAACATGAGATAGCCCTAAGTGAAAAAATGAGTAGTATGGAAAAAGTCAAGGAAATTAAAGACGGCGTCTACCAAGGGGTGCTCGTTGAATTTACCGAAGAAGGCGTGGAGCCTAGTATTAATTTTTATACTTGGAAACTGACGAATGATCATGAGAACTTACTTGACGTGATCAAATATAATAATAAAGCTAGTAACTATGGCTTTGAGATGGGGAATTTTTATTTACACTTATGGGAAGAGGTTGACGATTTTTTTGTGAGTTATCATGACGTACAGTTATCGAATGAGTTTCTAGAAGCTGGGAAACTAGGATATATGTATTCCTCAGAGATACCTATTGGAGCAAGTAAAGCTCAGCTTATTTCTATTTACGGCGAACCTATTGTTAGTGATTGGTACAATGGTGGTATCCTTTATTCGTATAACGATCTTTTCTATATCCTAGATGAGAAAGAGACTGTGAAAGCCATCAACATGTCCGGCAACCGTATAAAAACAATTTTACAAGACGTTTCAGCAAGCCTCGGTCCACCTTCACATATCGAGTACTCTGAATTAACGAATAGCTACTTCTATTCCTATCATCTAGGGGATTACTTATTATTATTTGAAGCCGATGACCAAACTTCAATGGTGCTCAATATCTGGCTAGAAAAAAAATAAGAAGGCAGGTTCGCCTTCTTATTTTTTATGATTGTTGTTCTATTCCGTTGTTTTTAGAACCGAACAGATATGCTTCAATGGTACTCCAAGCCTTATCTTTTCCGTACCCAGTTTCAGAAGAAAATACAACAATGGGATCAGCTGGATCCTTGTTTAGCTTCTCTTTAATCACTTTTTCATGTTTCTGCCATTTGCCTTTTGGAATTTTATCAGCCTTGGTAGCGATGATAATTACAGGCATCTCAAAATGTTTTAGCCATTCGTACATAGAAATATCGTCTTTCGTTGGCTCATGACGAATATCTATTAGCTGAATAACAGCTTTTAGGGTGTCACGTTGGGTAATATACGTTTCAATCATTCTTCCCCAAGCATCACGTTCACTTTTTGAAACCTTCGCAAAACCATAACCAGGTACGTCTACAAAATACATCATTTCATTAATAATGTAAAAGTTAAGGGTTTGTGTTTTTCCCGGTTTAGACGAAGTTCTAGCTAGATTTTTACGGTTAATCATTTTGTTGATAAAAGAGGATTTTCCGACATTCGACCGTCCAGCTAAAGCTACCTCGGGGAACCCCGTCGCCGGATATTGTTCCGGTTTTACTGCACTTATTACTATATCTGATTGCGTTACCTTCATTTCTTCTCTCCTACTAATGCATGCTTTAGCACTTCATCTAAATGTGTCACAGGAATAAATGTTAAATCGTTGCGGACACTTTCTGGAATATCATCAATATCTTTCTCATTGTCTTTTGGCAAAATGATAATCTTTAACCCTGCACGGTGTGCACTCATCGATTTTTCCTTTAGACCACCGATAGGTAGTACACGTCCTCTTAAGGTAATCTCACCTGTCATTCCAACTTCCTTACGTACAGCACGACCGGTTAATGCGGAAATAAGGGCTGTAGCCATCGTAATCCCTGCAGAAGGACCATCCTTTGGTGTGGCACCTTCAGGAACATGGATATGAATATCATTTGTCTCATGGAAAGTTGGATCTATATTTAACTCGGCCGAGCGTGAACGAATGTATGAAAAAGCTGCTTGCGCTGATTCTTTCATGACATCACCTAGCTTACCAGTTAATGTTAGTTTCCCTTTTCCTGGAGCTAGTGAAACTTCAATAGAAAGGGTATCGCCTCCTGCAGAGGTGTATGCTAATCCAGTTGCTGCACCGACTTGGTCTTCTTCCTCAGCGATTCCATAACGGAACCTAGGCTTTCCTAGCATTTGTTCAATTGTGTTAGCTGTAACAACTACGCGTTTTTTCGCGTTTGATACGATGATTTTAGCTGCTTTACGACATATCGTCGCCATTTGACGTTCTAAATTTCTAACTCCTGCTTCTCGTGTATAATAACGAACAACTTTCAAAATTGCATCGTCTTTCACTTGTATTTTCCCTTTATCAAGACCGTGATCCTTCATTTGCTTTGGTAACAAATAATCTTTGGCGATATGAAGCTTTTCAACCTCAGTATAGCCCGGGATATGGATGATCTCCATCCGGTCTAGTAACGGACCTGGAATTGTTCCGACATTGTTGGCAGTCGTAATGAACATTACTTTAGATAAATCATACGGCTCTTCGATAAAGTGGTCGCTGAACGTATTATTCTGCTCAGGGTCTAATACCTCAAGTAAAGCAGACGATGGATCGCCGCGGAAGTCACTAGCCATCTTATCGATTTCATCAAGCAAGAATACTGGGTTAATCGTACCAGCTTTTTTCATTCCTTGAATGACTCTCCCAGGCATTGCTCCAACGTAAGTACGACGGTGCCCCCGAATTTCGGCCTCATCACGAACTCCACCTAAAGAAATCCGGACAAAGTTACGATCTAGTGAACGAGAGATCGACCTAGCTAGTGAAGTTTTCCCTACTCCAGGAGGGCCAGCTAAACAAAGGATGGGACCTTTTAGTTGTTTCGTTAACTGTTGAACAGCTAAGTATTCCAGTACACGCTCTTTTACCTTTTCTAGACCATAATGGTCTTCGTTTAAAATATCCTCAGTACGATGGATATCTAGTACATCCGTTGTTTCCTTCGTCCAAGGAAGCGTAATTAACCATTCTAGGTAATTACGGATGACTGAGCTCTCAGCTGAAGTTGTCGGCATCTTTTCGTAACGGTCAAGCTCCTTATATGCCTTTTCTTCAATCGCCTCAGGCATATTGGCCTGTTCGATACGCTCTTTAAAAGATTCAATTTCGCCTTCTTTTCCTTCTTTATCGCCTAACTCTTTTTGAATCGCCTTCATTTGTTCACGTAGATAGTACTCTTTTTGAGTGCGCTCCATAGATTTTTTCACACGTTGGCCAATTTTCTTTTCAAGACCAAGTACTTCTTTTTCATTGTTTAGGATTTCGATTAACATACTTAATCGATCCTTCACAGAGATTGTTTCGAGAATTTCTTGCTTCTGAACAATCTTCAATGGAAGATGAGACGCAACAACGTCGGCTAAACGGCCAGGTTCTACGATATCAGCCACAGAAGCTAATGTTTCTGCTGAAATTTTCTTTGATAGCTTGATATACTGATCGAACTGATGCAAAACGTTTCTCATCAGTGCTTGTTCTTCTGCATCATTGCTAATTTCATCTTCAATTAATGTCATTTCTACTTCAAAATAGTCTTCATTGTCAAGAAAACGTTCGACTTTCGCACGTTGTAACCCCTCAACTAACACACGAATTGTTCCATTGGGTAGTTTTAACATTTGCTTAACTTTCGCTAGAGTTCCAATGGTATAAATCTCGTTTACCGTCGGCTCATCTATCGCAATTTCACGTTGCGTTGCCAAAAAAATGGTATGGTCATTCACCATTACTTGTTCTAACGCCTGAACAGACTTACTACGTCCAACGTCTAAATGTAAAACCATCGTTGGATAGACAAGTATGCCTCGTAAAGGTAGTAAGGGGATGATCACTGTTTCATTCTCCATTATGTATACACCTCCGAATAACATCTCAAAAGAGAAATATCTGTTAGCTTTTGTTTGTCAATCAATGTCATCATTCATGATTAACACCATTACGATACTATAAGTTTGAGAAAGCTGATTTTGGTAAGTATGAAACACTCAAGTATTGTATAACTGCTATAAATCAAACATTTGCCGCTCTTAATCCGATATCAATTGAGAAAAATAAATCTTGTACAATTTTATCCTATCGTACCATCTTTGTCTAATATTACTAAATCAAGATTCTAAAGAAGGGGAGTACTCCCCTTCTTTAGATAGGTGTTGGATCATTGAATGCTGTCATAGCATTTGCAGGAATAACCTCTTCTTCTGAAATAAGCTCTTCACCTACAAACGATAAGTCAAATACTTCTTGCAAATTACTTACAGCTATAACTTCAATATCTGTTTGGTCTTTAAAGATTGATTGGTAATTTTCTGCTGGAACTATTACTCGTTTTGCTCCCGCTTGCTTTGCCGCTTCTACTTTTGCTACAACTCCACCAATCGGTTTTACCGTTCCATGTATACTAAGCTCTCCTGTCATAGCTAACGAATTATCTACCTTTATATTATGAATGGCTGAATAAATCGCTGTCGCCATCGAAATACCTGCAGACGGTCCATCAATAGGTGTTCCTCCTGGAAAGTTCACATGAATGTCAAAATCATCTGTTGGTACACCCATTCGCTTTAAGACAGTTAGAACATTTTCTACCGAACCTTTTGCCATACTTTTTCTTCTTATCGACCTGCTACGATCACCTGTGCTTTCTTCTTCGGCAATACCAGTGATATTAATCTTTCCATTACCCTTATTTTCATAAGCTGTAACCTCTATTTCAATTATTGCTCCTAAATTTGGTCCATAAACCGCTAAACCATTTACTAAACCAACTCGAGGTTCTGGATGTACTGCTTTTTCTGGACGTGGTGAGCGTTGACTAGAATGGATAACCCATTCAATATCAGAAACTTTAATTTGATCCCTGTTTTCGGCAGTTGCAATACCAGATGCGATTTGGACAATATTAACAGCTTCACGACCATTCGTGGCATATTTAGAAATCATATCTAAGACACCATCTTCATAGTTAAACTCAATTTTTCCAACTGCTTTCTTAGCTACCTTAATAATTTCCGAAGGTTTTAGAGCTCTAAAATAAACTTCTAAACAACGAGATCTAATTGCCGGTGGTATTTCAGCCGGTGTTCTTGTTGTTGCTCCAATAAGTCTAAAATCAGCTGGCAATCCATTTTTGAAAATATCATGGATATGTTGGGGAATTTGAGTATTTTCCTCACTATAATAAGCACTTTCTAAAAAAACTTTACGATCCTCAAGCACCTTTAATAATTTATTAAACTGGATGGGATGTAGCTCACCTATTTCATCAATAAACAGAACTCCACCATGGGCTTTTGTCACTGCGCCCGGTTTTGGTTGCGGAATACCTGCCTGCCCCATAGCCCCTGCCCCTTGATAAATCGGATCATGGACGGAACCTATTAAAGGATCCGCAATCCCTCTTTCGTCAAACCTTGCAGTCGTTCCGTCAAGCTCAATAAAAACACTAGAGCTTCGAAACGGTGACGAAGGGTTTTTCTTTGCTTCTTCTAACACTAATCTTGCCGCAGCAGTTTTACCTACACCTGGCGGCCCATAGATAATTATATGTTGGGGATTCGGTCCACATAACGCCGCTTGCAAAGAACGAATACCGTCTTCTTGCCCGACAATTTCATCAAAACTTTTAGGTCGAACCTTTTCAGACAACGGTTCACTGAGCTTAATCGCTCTCATTCTGCGTAGCTGTTCTAATTCTTTTCTTGATTCTTTATCAACCGAAACCCGTTGCGTTCTCTGACTCTTTAACAGATTCCAGAAATAAAGTCCAATGATTATCCCAAAAAATAGTTGGATTAACAAAGCAATTCCTGTCCAATTCATGAAGTAACCTCCTACATTTTTTCAAGATCGATTGACTTTAGTATCTCCGGTAATGAATGGAGTAATCTTCAAAATGTGAGAAGGGAATAATTGTTAGTGAGTAGCAACTTCATTTAGGACTATAAGTGAAATCGATAAGAAAAGCGCAAGGCGCCCTAGGAAAAAGGAATTCGCTTTTTCTTTGCCTATCGGCGACAAGCAAATGTTCTGACAAGCAACATCCTGATTAATCTCTTCGCAAGCTTTGCGACGAGTAATCGCAGGAGCACAAAGTGTGCTCTTTCACTTTTAATCTAGGGAAAAAGGAAGATCACTTTTTCCTTGGTCAGGTTATTTGACCTCGAGCCAAGAACTTCCTTGAGGTTACCTCACGCGCCTTTGCGACGAGTAACCGCAGGAGCAGATGGCGCCTGGAGCTAGACAATTTTTACGTTGAATTATATGCTTTCTTAAACTATAAAAAAACTAGCGACCAAGATGATCGCTAGCTCTGTTCTCTTATGCACTCTCTTTTGGAACTTGTTGAATGACTTCACCATCTTTTGTTTCTAAAACAGGTAATGCCTTGTCTCTAACTACCTCGGCAGTTATTTTACATTTAGCAATGTCGTCACGGGATGGTAATTCAAACATAACATCTAGCATCATCCCCTCAATTATTGAGCGGAGACCACGGGCACCAGTTTTGCGTTCAATTGCTTGCTTAGCAACTTCAACTAATGCATCTTCAGTAAATGATAATTCAACATCATCTAGCTCTAATAACTTTTGATATTGTTTAACAAGCGCATTTTTTGGCTTGGTCAAAATTTCAATTAACGCTGCTTCATCTAGAGGCTCTAAGCTTGAAATTACCGGTAAACGCCCAATAAATTCTGGGATTAGGCCAAAACGCAATAAATCTTCTGGCAATACTTTTGACAAGTATTCCCCTGGTTTTAACTCTTCCTTCACAGCATCCGAACCAAAACCAATAACTTTTTTACCTAAACGACGCTTAATAATCGATTCGATACCATCAAATGCTCCACCACAAATAAAGAGAATATTTGTCGTATCAATCTGAATGAATTCCTGATGAGGATGCTTTCTACCGCCTTGAGGAGGAACACTAGCTGTCGTTCCTTCAAGAATTTTTAACAGGGCTTGCTGCACACCTTCACCTGATACATCTCTAGTGATTGACGGGTTTTCGGATTTGCGAGCAACTTTATCGATTTCATCGATATAAATAATCCCTTTTTCAGCCTTTTCAACATCATAGTCAGCTGCTTGAATTAGTTTTAAAAGGATATTTTCAACATCCTCACCGACATAACCAGCCTCAGTTAAGCTTGTTGCATCAGCAATCGCAAACGGAACGTTTAAGATACGAGCCATTGTTTGAGCAAGAAGGGTTTTACCGCTTCCTGTTGGTCCAATCATACAAATATTACTTTTTGATAATTCAACATCATCGCCTTTTTGGCCTGAGTTAATACGTTTGTAATGATTGTATACAGCCACTGATAACGTTTTCTTTGCTTGCTCCTGACCAATGACGTAGTCATCTAAAATTTCTCTAATTTCCTTTGGTTTAGGAATATCTTGAAAATCAACTTCTTCTTCAGTTCCTAACTCTTCTTCAACAATCTCTGTGCATAGCTCAATACACTCATCACATATATATACGCCAGGACCGGCTACAAGCTTTCTCACTTGGTCTTGTGTTTTTCCACAGAAAGAACACTTAAGTTGACCCTTTTCATCATTAAATTTAAACATAAAATTTCACCCCTCTGAGTTAGTTCTATATCTTCACATATGTTTTATTTCCGTATTTCATTATGTATTGCATTTTATCATAGTTACATAAAGAGTGCTATTAGAAGCACCTGTACTTCTCAATATATGTAATTATCTTGCAAAATAAAACTTATAAGATAAAACAAGATCCTAGTTGGTAGACGTTAGGATATAAAGAGTATATGTATTTAGTTCAATTATTACCTCCCTTTTCCCTTCTTTACATGCAGAAAAACTTGGCAATCGAATTAGAAAAATAGAGTAAATATTTTACATTACCTTAGTATAAAACAAGGCACGATAAGATCGCGCCTTGTCATTATTTATATTACGCAGTTTTACTATTCTCAACAAGGAAATCAACTGCTTTGCGAACTTTTAAGTCAGCTTTAAGAGCATCGATTCCACCTTGCATTGCTAAAATTTGTTTTAATTCATCAACAGAACGTTGGTACACTTCTGCCATTTTCTCTAATTCTGCGTCTACGTCAGCGTCAGATACTTCAAGGTTTTCTGCTTCTGCAATTGCTTCAAGAGTTAAGTTAATTCGAACTCTCTTATCAGCATCTCCCTTAAACTGTTCACGCATACCATTTTCATCTTGACCAGAGAATTGGTAGTACATCTCTAAGCTTAAGCCTTGAGCTTGTAATCGTTGACCAAATTCTTCTAGCATACGATCTACTTCAGTAGCAATCATAGCTTCAGGGATGTCAACTGTTGCGTTTTCAGCAGCTTTTTCAACTAACGTATCACGTTTATGGTGATCAGCTTCAGTTGCCTTGTCTTGGATCATTTTTTCTTTAATATCTGCTTTTAATGCATCTAATGTTTCAACTTCTTCATTTACATCTTTTGCAAACTCATCATCTAATTCAGGAAGTTGTTTACGTTTGATATCATGTACTGTTACCTTGAATACCGCTGGTTTACCAGCAAGGTCAGCTGCATGATACTCTTCTGGGAACGTTACTTCAACGTCTTTTGTTTCGCCGGATTTAACTCCAACTAATTGCTCTTCAAAACCTGGGATGAAAGATCCTGATCCAATTTCAAGAGAATAGTTTTCGCCTTTTCCACCTTCAAAAGCAACATCATTCACGAAGCCTTCGAAATCGATTACCGCTGTGTCACCATTTTCAATCGTGCCATCTTCAACAACCGTTAACTCTGCATGTTTTTCTTGAAGACGTTTTAATTCTAATTCAACATCTTCATCCGTTACAGTTGTTTCCAATTCTTCAACTTCTAAACCTTTGTAATCACCAAGTTGCAATTCAGGTTTTACTGTTACAGTAGCTTTAAAAATCAAGTTTTGACCTTTGCCCATTTGCTCAACATCAATTTCCGGACGATCAACTGGCTCAATATTTGTTTCAGTAATCGCTTGTGCGTACGCAGTTGGTAATAAGATGTCTAAAGCATCTTGGTATAACGATTCTACTCCAAAGCGTTGTTCAAACATAGGACGAGGAATTTTCCCTTTACGGAATCCTGGTACATTTACTTTCCCTACTACTTTTTTGAATGCTTGATTTAATGCATCGTCCACTTTTGCAGCTTCTACTTCAATTGTAAGAACGCCTTGGTTACCTTCTAACTTTTCCCATTTTGCAGTCATTTATTCTTTCCCTCCAACATTTTCATTCGTTAAGTATTTGTGGTTTTTTGAAAAACTAGGCTTGTTTCTTATGTAATATAACAAAAACCTAAAATTTTTAAAATATATGCTATTCCACCTTTTACAACCACTCTATTATAACATACAGCTATAGCTTTTCAACTGCCAGATATTAGTTTTCCCTGAAGTGTCATAAAGGTTGGTCGTTTTTCGAAAAAAAGGTGCTATACTCCCTTAAACGTCTCTTCTTCAACTATGTTTATTTTCAAGGAACATTGTTGCATATGTGTTACCTCTACCCCATAGAGGCTAGCTAGGTGTCGTTCTTCTTCATCAATTCCCGCCATTTCTGCGCCTGTTTTATGAAGAGCAGCTGCCCATATAGCAGGTTCTAATGGTTCTGGAGGAAATGGATACAACGCCATTAGATAATGGCTCCACAATTGCTGAATTACTTCAAATAGACTAGGATTATCATGTTCTAGTTGGTTAGCGACAATCGCTAGCGTTTCATTTCTAAACGTTTCATGCAAAGGATTACTATCGGATACATTTATGTATAGTATTTTACCAAATTTATGTACTTCAAGTTCTTCATTAATATTTTTTTCTTTTAGCAATTGTAAAATTAAACTTTTTAATATGGGGTCCTGATTATCATTCTTTAAAAAATCCTTGATGGAATCTAGGAAAGATTGATCGGACTTTTTTCCAAGCATTTGAATAGCAATCCATTGCTTTTCTGGAGAACCTTCGTTAAGCATTCGTGTCAACTCTTCTTGTGGAAATTGAATATCATCAGCAATTTCGATCGTTGTCCCATCATCAATCATTTGTCGACTAAAGTGCAGCAAATGATAAAAGGATTCGGCAAGATTAGCTGGCAGTTTGTCTTCTTCCATAATCCCTTCAAGCATAGTCACTACTTCACGATAGTGAGCTAATTGTACGAGCAAAGAGATATGCACCTGGAGTATATCGTAATAATTACCAATATCCTCTTTTAGCATGTTCTCGGTTACGTCTTTCGCTTCCTCTAATCTACCTTGTTCAATAAGGCTTAATGCAACCCCAAATCTCCCTTGAGGATGATCCGGTTCTATGTCTAAAGCTTGTTCAAAATAATCAAGCGCTTGTGAAAACCGCTTTTCTTTAAGGGAATCCATTCCTTTCACTACAAGTTTATCCACAACACCCGGAAACAAAACAACCTTATCTTGTCGTTTTTTTTGTTCCTCATTCATGAAACATACGCTCCACTCTTTCAGCTTAGTTTCCTTTCAGTTTACCATTCAAAGTAGTGAATTACAACGAAACCAACTAGCAACTAGATTTTAGAGCTCTAACAAAATACGGGACTACTTTTGGCAGTCCCAACATACTCTATCATTTACTTCGGTTTTCATAAGTACAAATTTGCTCTTCAAACTTCAATGTAACAGAGATCTCATCCCAACCATTCAAAAGCATTTCCTTCCAATGAGGATCAATCTCGAAATGAGCAATAAATCCCTCGCTATCAGTGACTTGTTGCATATTTAAATCAACGGAAAGGTTATAAACCTCATTTTCTGCTTTTAAAAATAACTGTTCAACTTCAGCTTCGGTTAAACGGATTGCTAATATACCATTTTTTACACAGTTATTATAAAAAATATCTGCAAAACTTGGTGCAATAATGACTTGAAAGCCGTAGTCTTGGAGCGCCCAAGGAGCATGCTCTCTTGATGAACCGCAACCAAAGTTTTGGTTAGCAACAAGTATCGTCGCACCTTGATTTTGTGGCTGATTTAACTCAAAATCAACGTTAGGGCTGCCATCAGAATGAAACCGCCAATCAAAAAATAAAAATTGGCCAAAGCCCGTTCTTTCAATTCGTTTTAAAAACTGCTTGGGAATTATTTGATCTGTATCAACATTGACACGATTTAGTGCTGCTACCTTACCCTCATGTACAACAATACCAGCCATTCTAGAACCCTCCATTAATCTGTGATTTTAAACTTGTGCCCAAGAAAAGGTGCGAACATCAATGAATTTACCTGCAATCGCAGCCCCAGCCGCCATAGCTGGACTAACCAGATGTGTACGAGCGCCCTTCCCTTGTCGACCTTCAAAATTGCGGTTAGAGGTTGACGCACAGCGTTCTCCTTCAGGCACAACATCTGGATTCATACTTAAACACATGCTGCATCCAGACTCTCGCCATTCGAATCCAGCTTCTATAAATAGTTGATCCAGGCCTTCAGCTTCTGCTTGCAATTTAATCTTTTGGCTTCCAGGAACAACGATAGCTCTTACTCCTTTGGCCACTTTTCTTCCTTTGGCCACTAGCGCTGCTGCCCTTAAATCACTTAGGCGAGAATTTGTACACGAACCAATAAACACATGTTGTATCTCGACATCTTTCATTGACATCCCCGGTTCTAGCCCCATATATTGCAACCCTTGTTCAATCGCTTTTTTGTCAGCTGGTGTCATTGCTTCATTTGGATTAGGAATGAGACCATTAATCCCAATACCTTGTGCCGGATTTGTCCCCCATGTCACCTGTGGTTCAATTTCTGAAGCTTCAATTACTAGGGTTTGGTCATATTGTGCACCTTCGTCAGTAACAAGTTTCTTCCATTTAGCTACAGCTTGCTCAAATGCTTCTCCTTGTGGGGCAAACTGTTTTCCCCTTAGAAAATCAAAGGTAGTTTCATCTGGCGATATTAGCCCTGCTTTGGCTCCAGCTTCTATACTCATGTTACAGATTGTCATCCGTTCTTCCATGGACATCTTCCGGATTGCCTCTCCAGTAAATTCAATTACAAATCCCGTACCAAAATTAACTCCAAATTTAGCGATAATCGCTAATATGACATCTTTAGCAGTTACACCCAACGGCAGTTGACCATTTACATGGACTTGGAGTGTCTTCGGCTTCGATTGCCACAATGTTTGGGTACTAAGGACGTGTTCAACTTCACTTGTACCAATCCCAAAAGCCAGTGCACCAAACGCACCATGCGTGGAGGTATGGCTATCTCCACATACAATCGTTTTCCCTGGTTGTGTTAATCCCAACTCTGGCCCAATGACGTGAACAATGCCGTTTTCTGGACTATCCAAATCAGCAATCGCAATTCCAAACTGGCTACAATTTTCAGACAGAGTATCCATTTGTTTTTTAGCAATTTCATCTGTAATCATATAGCGATTAAGAGTTGGAACATTGTGGTCCATCGTTGCAAACGTTAAATCTGGTCGACGAACCTGCCTCCCTTTCAAACGAAGCCCTTCAAACGCTTGTGGAGAAGTAACCTCATGCACCATGTGGAGATCTATATATAAGAGTGTAGGTTTTCCAGGCTCCTCGACAACGGTATGTTCTTCCCAAATTTTTTCGATAATTGTTTTTTTCGTCATCTAGATCTCTCCTTACGAAAATAGAATGTTGAATGCGAATTCAGCATTCGTCATTGAATGTACTCAAGCACTTTTTCTGTCATTTCTACTGTTGTTAAGATTTGTTCATCGTTTTCTCCAATATCAGCAGTACGGTACCCTCTTTCTAAAACTCTGGTTACGGCGTTTTCAATGACATCAGCCTCTTTTGGTAGAAGAAAGGAGTAACGTAACATCATTGCTACTGAAAGAATGGTTGCCAAAGGATTAGCAATGTTTTTACCTGCAATATCAGGTGCAGAACCATGGATCGGCTCATAAAGTCCAGGACCAGAACTACTTATACTTGCAGAAGGTAACATTCCTAGAGAACCTGTCAACATCGAGGCTTCATCACTTAAGATGTCACCAAACATATTTTCTGTGACGATTACATCAAACTGCCTTGGATTTCGAATTAACTGCATAGCTGCATTATCTACAAGCATGTGTTCCAGCTCTACATCTGGATAATCCTTAGACAGTTCTATCGCCACCTCCCGCCATAGTCTACTAGACTCTAAAACATTTGCTTTATCGACAGAAGTTACTTTTTTATTACGTATTCTCGCTAATTCAAAAGCTCGTTTGATAATTCTCTCAATCTCTGATTTTTTATAATAAAGAGTATCAACGACTACCTCATCATCAAATTCTTGACGACGTTCTTGTGGTTGACCAAAGTATAAGCCCCCGGTTAATTCACGGACGATCATTAAATCTACACCTTCTAAAACCTCTCTTTTAAGAGTTGATGCGTTAAGTAAACTACGGTGAGCGGAAACTGGCCTTAGGTTAGCATATAATCCTAGAGCCTTTCTTATTTCTAATAGACCCTTTTCGGGACGTAAATGGCCTGGTAATGCATCCCACTTCGGTCCACCCACCGCACCTAATAGGACCCCATCACTTCCCTTGCATAATTCAATTGTTTCTTGCGGGAGAGGAGTTCCTTCCTCATCTATAGCAATTCCACCTAACTTGGCATATTGGTAAGTAAACTGATGGTCATGTTTCTCTGCCACTGCGTCTAACACTCTGATAGCTGCAGCAATGACCTCAGGTCCAATGCCATCTCCAGGTAGTACAGTAATCTTCTTCTTCACACCAGTGCCCCCTTTGAAAATTAGGCTTAAGAATTAAATTCTTAAGCCTAAATCATACGTTTATGAATGAACTTCTACTGTTACCTCTTCTCTTGCTTTTCGAACTAAGATACGATTTACAGCGTTTATATATGCCTTTGCTGAAGCCTCTAAGACGTCATGAGCTGTTCCACGTCCACTCGTTTCATGTTCTTGAAAACGAATTTTCACATAAACTTCAGCTAGCGCATCGCGACCACCGCTGATGGATTGAATTCGATAGTCTAATAGTTTCACTGGTGAAGCTATCATTCTTTCTAACGTGTTATAAATTGCTTCAACACTCCCTGAACCTGTCGCTGCTTCTTGTAACTCAATTCCTTCTGGGGTAGTCATAGTAACGGTCGCTGTAGGAATGTTGTTCGTACCATAATTCACTTGTAATTGTAGTACTTTATAATAGGCAATGGACACTGCTACTCGCTCTTCTGTTAAAATAGCAAAAATATCTTCCTCGGTAACTTCCTTCTTTTTATCAGCCAAATCCTTAAATTCTAAGAAAAGTCGATTCAATTCTTCCTCACTGACAGAATAGCCTAGCTCCTTAATTTTTTCTTTAAAAGCATGGCGTCCTGAGTGCTTTCCTAACACCATTCGATTTGATGAAACACCTACTAGCTCCGGGGTAATTATTTCATACGTAGTTTTTTCCTTTAATACTCCGTCCTGGTGTATGCCTGACTCGTGGGCAAAAGCATTAGCACCGACGATAGCTTTGTTGCCCGGAACTACCATTCCAGTTAGTTTGCTTACTAGTGTACTAGTTCTCTTAATCTCGTCTAGTTTTAATCTTGTCGTTGCATGATAGTAGTCATTTCGAATTTTCAAAGCGACTGCAACTTCCTCAAGTGATGCATTGCCCGCTCGCTCACCAATACCATTTATCGTACATTCAACTTGCCCTGCCCCCTGCTCGATCGCAGCTAAAGAGTTCGCAACTGCCATACCTAGGTCGTCGTGACAATGGGTTGAAAGAATTGCACGGTCTATGTTTCGAACATTTTCTTTTAGGTACTTAAAGATATACCCTATCTCATGTGGTGAAATATAACCAACTGTATCAGGAATATTAATGACCGAAGCTCCTGCATCGATGACCTTCTCAATAATTCTCACTAGAAAATGTAAATCTGACCTACAGGCATCTTCAGCAGACCACTGGATAAAAGGGAAATAGTTAGCTGCATACTTGACCGTTTCTACCGCTGTCTCAATCACTTGCTCTGGAGACTTCTTTAGTTTATGAACCATATGAATTGGCGAAGTGGCAATAAAAATATGAAGCCGTGGTTCAACCCCACCCTTTAGGGCCTCCCAAGCTGTATCTATATCTGTAAGTACAGACCGTGATAACCCTGTGACCGAACAGCCACGAATTGTATCAGCAATAGCTTTCACAGAGCGAAAATCACCAGATGACGAAGCGGGGAAGCCCGCTTCGATTATATCTACATTTAAACGCTCTAATTGCCTTGCAATTTCAAGCTTTTCTTCAAAGTTTAAATTGACTCCAGCAGATTGTTCCCCATCTCTTAATGTCGTATCAAAGACATTAATTCTTCGCACTTGTCACCACACCCTTTGATTTCGCTTTTACAAACGGCATCATTTCACGAAGCTGCCTTCCTACTACCTCGATTGGGTGTTGTTTTTCTCTTGCATTAATTGCGTTAAATTCTGGGCGGTTGGCTTGATTCTCTAAGATCCAGCCTTTTGCAAATTTTCCAGTTTGAATATCTGTTAAAATTGCTTTCATTGCTTCTTTTGTTTGGTCAGTTACAACACGAGGTCCTGAAACAAAATCTCCCCACTGAGCTGTGTCCGAAATTGAATAGCGCATTCCTTCGAGTCCACTCTCATACATCAAGTCAACGATTAACTTAAGTTCATGCAAACATTCAAAGTATGCAACCTCTGGTTGGTACCCAGCTTCTACTAATGTTTCAAATCCAGCCTTCACTAAAGCCGTTGTCCCACCACAAAGAACTGCCTGTTCACCGAATAAATCTGTTTCTGTTTCTTCTTGGAACGTTGTTTCAAGGACTCCCGCACGAGCTGCACCGATTTGTTTAGCATACGCTAAGGCTAATTCCTTTGCTTCACCAGTAGCATCTTGGTAAACGGCAATTAATGCAGGCACACCCGCACCCTCTGTGTAGGTTCGTCTTACTAAATGGCCAGGACCTTTTGGTGCTACTAAGAACACATCGACATGGGCTGGTGGAACGATTTGACTAAAATGAACATTAAAACCATGAGCAAACACTAACGCTTTCCCTGCAGTTAAATTCGGTTCAATTTCTTGGTTATATACTTTTGGTTGATACTCGTCTGGCAAAAGAACCATAATAACATCCGCTTGTGCTGCCGCTTCAGCTACTGGAACAACTGTATGACCGTCTGCAACAGCTTTATCCCAAGAACCACCACTACGAAGACCAACTACTACGTCCACACCACTCTCTTTAAGGTTTAGCGCATGCGCATGACCTTGTGAACCATAACCAATAATTGCAACCTTTTTCCCTTGTAATACAGCTTCATTTACATCACCGTTATAATAAACCTTTGCCATCCTTCAACATCTCCTTTTATCTATAAAAATTAATTCGCTATTGACATTCATTATTCATATATCAAACTAGTTAATTAGAGAAACCTTTTGTTCGTTTGTCGGCGTTTTACTCCCTCTCTTAAAGGCCGTAATCCCTGTTCTAGCTAACTCTTTTATTCCATACGGATGAAGTAGATCAATTAGAGCCTCAATCTTTTGTTGATCACCCGTTACTTGGACAGTCATTGTTTCTCTTCCAACATCTAAAATTACTGCTCGGAAAGGATTGATTATTGCTGCAATTTCACTTCGATGCTGAGCTGTAGCAAACACTTTAATCAATGCAAGTTCACGAGAGACAATTGCCTCATCTGTAATATCAGAAACTTTCAGAACATCTACCTGTTTGTTTAATTGTTTAATCACTTGTTCTACGCTTCTTTTCGTATCAACGATGACTACAAACGTCATTCTTGAGATTGCTGGGTTTTCAGTGTGTCCTACGGTAATGCTCTCGATGTTGTAGTTTCGTCTTGCAAGCATCCCAGTGACCCGATTTAAAACCCCTGAAACGTTGTTTACTGTTGCGGTAATAATTCGCTTCATTCTGGCTTCACTCCAATCATTTCATGTAACCCTGCTCCGGGGGCCACCATTGGGTAAACATTTTCTTTTTCAGCTACTCTGAAATCGACCAATACCGGGCCAGGATGAGATAACATTTCTTCAATAGCTGCATCTAAATCCGCTAGATGATCCACTCGCATTCCTTTAATATCATAAGCTTCCGCTAGCTTTACAAAATTTGGCTGGACTGGTACTAATGAGTTTGAATAACGCTCCTCATAAAAAATTTGTTGCCATTGTCTGACCATACCTAGAGATGCATTGTTCACAATCACCAGCTTAACTGGTAACTGCATTTCTTGGAGTAGGGACAATTCCTGCAAGGTCATTTGAAAACCAGCGTCACCCATGATCGCTATTACTGGAGAGTTTGGTTCAGCAATTTGTGCGCCAATCGCTGCCGGAAAGCCAAATCCCATTGTCCCTAAACCGCCTGATGTGACCCAGCGATTAGGCTTATTAAACTTAAAAAATTGCGCAGTCCACATTTGGTGTTGACCAACATCCGTGGTTACAATTGCCTCACCATTGGTTTTTTCATAAATGCGTTCAATTAATTTTTGAGGTTTGATAACCGCTAAGTCTTCGTTATACCATAACGGGTACTCTACTTTTAATTGCTGGAGTTCCTCATTCCAAAGCGTATTTTGACCTTTACGCCCATTTTGTAAGATAAGCTCTTTTAGCGCTTCTTTTGCATCAGCGACGATTGGTATATGGGTTTCAATGTTTTTGCCGATCTCCGCTGGATCAATGTCAATGTGAGCAATCTTTGCTGTTGGTGCAAATTTTTGAAGATTCCCTGTCACGCGGTCGTCAAATCGACTACCGATGCTAATTAAAAGGTCACATTCGTAGATAGCCATGTTAGCCGCATAAGTCCCGTGCATTCCCGCCATTCCTAAAAATAATTTGTGCGTCCCTGGAAACGCTCCTAATCCAAGTAATGTAGATGCTACCGGTAATTGTTGCTGCTCGACATATTCTAGTAATTCTGACGAACCTTTCGCATGTAATACACCTGCACCTACTAAAATTACTGGTTTCTTGGCACTACTTACAGCTTCCACGAGCTTTCGAATTTGAAGCTTATTTGGTAGATAGGTTGGCTGATAGCCTGGTAAATGAACTTCCTTGCTATAGTCAAATAAGCCGCTTTCAATTGATACATCTTTTGGTAAATCTATTAGGACAGGACCAGGCCTCCCAGTTGTAGCAATATGAAACGCTTCTTTAATAATCCTCGGTAGTTCACTAGCGGTTCTAACCTGATAGTTATGCTTTGTTATCGGCATCGTAATTCCAATAACATCAGCTTCTTGAAAGGCATCAGTTCCGATAACAGCTGTACTTACCTGACCACTAAAAACGACTAATGGCAATGAGTCCATCATAGCATCGGCAATCCCTGTAATGACGTTTGTTGCACCTGGCCCTGATGTTACAATGACGACTCCAGGTTTCCCAGACACTCTTGCATAGCCTTCCGCTGCATGAATGGCTCCTTGTTCATGTCTGGCTAAAATGTGGCGAATACCGTCCTTATAAATTTCATCAAAAGTTGGTAAAATGGCGCCCCCTGGATATCCGAAAATCACCTCTACATTTTCTGCTTTTAATGCCTCAACCAACATAGAAGAACCTGTCATAACCTTTTTTTCGAAACTAGCAGTAGTCTCTTTTTTCTTCAACTTGGTACTCATTTTTATCCCCCTTACAAGTTGATATAATTTTTTGGGTACTAGTACTGCTCTACCCAGGTTCATTACCTATTAGCGTTTCTAAAAAAGTAAAAACCCCTCCACCTCCTAATGAAAGCGCAAAACACTATCAGTAAGGGGTGAAAAGGTTTCTTTCCACGGTACCACCCTTTTTCATGGTTATTCTTTCAAACAACCACCTTAGGAACGAATGAACGTTCAGCTTTGATAACGAGTGACGGTATCACTCGATCAATATTACTTAGAATTGCTTCTTTTCATATTGACACTCAGAGGTGAGTTTCAGAACAGGAGTACCACCGTTTCACAGCAACAACGGCTCTCTGAAGATACATTCCTTTTCCTACTTTTCCTCTTCAACGTTTTTCAGTATTAAAATATCACAGTAAAAAAAATTAATATTTCATCACTCCACCTGTATTGGCAGAGGTTACAAGTTTTGAATATCGAGCAAGGTAGCCTTTCTTGACTTTTGGTTCTGGCTCTACCCAAGATGTTTTTCGATTCGCTAACTCTTCTTCTGACACATCTAGGTGTATCGTACGATTAGGTAGATCAATCACAATTCGATCACCGTTTTCTACAAGAGCTATCGGTCCACCATCAGCTGCTTCAGGTGAGATATGCCCAATGGAAATTCCCCGAGATGCTCCAGAAAATCTTCCATCAGTAATTAACGCTACCTTTGTACCTAAGCCACGCCCCATAATTGAAGATGTTGGAGCTAGCATTTCCGGCATTCCAGGCCCACCTTTTGGTCCCTCATATCTAATCACAACCACATGACCTTCTTGTACAGAACCATTGTTAATGCCTTCTAAAGCTTCATCTTGTGAGTTAAATACAATCGCTTTTCCATCAAAGGTTTGGATACTCGGATCAACAGCCCCAACCTTTATGACACCGCCATCTGGAGCAATGTTTCCAAATAAGATTGAAAGTCCTCCTACAGGACTGTATGGATTATCTTTACGACGAATGACTTCATCATTAGTAATCTCAGCATCCTTTACATTTTCATATAAAGACTTTCCGGTAATCGTAATTCTATCAGGATGGATAGCACCCTCAATCGAACATAATTCTTTAATAATTGCACTAACTCCACCTGCATTATGAACATCTTGCATTGAATAATCTGAGGCTGGGCTAATTTTCGATAGATATGGAACCCGTTCTGCGACCTCATTTATTCGCTTTAAGTCATAATCAATTTCTGCTTCATTTGCGATTGCCAAGGTGTGTAAAACTGTATTTGTTGATCCACCCATCGCCATGTCGAGTGCAAATGCATCATCAATGGCTTCTTTTGTAATAATGTCTCTTGGACGGATATCCTTTTCAATTAAGTTCATCAAATGTTTGGCAGCTTCCTTAATTAATCTCTTCCTGTCATCTGAGGTAGCAACAATGGTACCATTTCCAGGTAAGGCCATACCTACCATTTCCATTAAGCAGTTCATTGAATTGGCTGTAAACATTCCTGAACATGAACCACAGGTTGGACAAGCAGATGACTCAATTTCTAGTAACTCCTCACGAGACATTTTACCCGATTGAAAAGCGCCAACTCCTTCAAATACCGAAGCCAGTGACAAGCTTTTACCATCCTTCGTCCGTCCAGCTTCCATTGGACCTCCCGTTACAAAAACAGAGGGTACATTGGTTCGGACTGCAGCCATTAACATACCTGGTGTAATTTTGTCACAGTTAGGTATGTAGAACACCCCATCAAACCAGTGAGCGTTTATAACTGTTTCAGCTGCATCACAGATAATTTCTCTCGAAGGTAGTGAGTAACGCATCCCGATGTGTCCCATGGCAATGCCATCGTCAACACCAATGGTATTGAACTCAAACGGTACCCCGCCCGCTTCCCTAATAGCCTCTTTTACCACTTTTGCAAATTCGTTTAAATGAACATGGCCAGGAATAATGTCTATATAAGAATTACATACACCAATAAATGGCTTATTCATGTCTTCTTCACTTACACCAGTTGCTCTAAGGAGACTTCGATGTGGTGCACGATCGACACCCTTTTTAATCATATCGCTGCGCATAGCCCCAACTCCTAGTCTAGTTATTCTCTCGTATATATGGCACACTATGATAACTTTTACGGTTGTTTCATAAATATTAGTTAGAATATTCCGACATCAATAAATATGCGTTCACACTAATATTCATTCGATTTCTTTGTTAACATTTCTGACAATAAAACTTCGTGTTAGTACCTTTGTTTTTTGTATTTGAGGATTATAATACGCTCTTTGTAATGACGGGTCAACCACTTTTTTGAAAATAATTTGACAATTTAGAATACTCAAAAATCATGTATACGCTTACACTATTGTTAATTAAAGGTTTGTAAAAAGAAAAAAATAATAAAAAATTTTTTAGCATACTTTACATTTTTACTGTCCAAAATGGTAAAGGTGATGTAGATGAACTTTATAATGATCGAATACACTGTACTAGCACTTATTTTTATTACACTATGTTATGTTGGTGTAATACAATCAAACAAAAGAAAATTTATTACTGTAAAAAATTTGCGCCATAAGTGCAAGAGTGAACTTGAACGAATGCTTTATGACAATTTAATCAACAATGAGATTTACGTTAGCCCAAATCTTAGACTTGGCTATCTCTCAATACCTCTTGCTTTAGAGCCATACAAAATTGCGATATTATTGTATCCAGAGTCACGTTCAGATTTGGTAAAAATGCTCGTATGGAAGCACAAGGAACTTTATTTGAGGATGACTGGATGGCAGGTCATGATACTAAGAGAGCAAGAAGTGAGTTCAGATCCTCATGTAGCTATTCAAACAATTATCGGCCACAAGAAGGTGAAGAAGATATAAGTATTTACCAATTAAAAAGAGCCTTAGACAAATTTAAGATGTCCTCCACAAAGGGACATCTTAAATAATCTAGGCTCTTTTTAGTTGCTAAAAAATAAAAAGTATAAGCAATAACTGCTTACACTATCGTTTATGTATAAAATGGCGTCCCAGGAGAGATTCGAACTCCCGACCCTGGCATTAGAAGTGCCATGCTCTATCCAGCTGAGCTACTGAGACGTGGAGCGGGTGATGAGAATCGAACTCACGACATCAGCTTGGAAGGCTGAGGTTTTACCATTAAACTACACCCGCATATTCAATTATATAATTTTCCAACAAAAAATTTCTCAGCCTTCCAGAATGTCTCTTCCTCTTCTAGTGAAACCAAGAAGTCGATCCGTCGAGACAACTCGTAGCTTAATCAGTGAAGCAATGCTTGTGGCTGAGGTTTTACCATTAAACTACACCCGCATATTTATGATTTTCTAATCACTGTTTCATCAGCGACAATATTTAGTATATAACTATAATGACCAAATGTCAACACTTTTATAAGTAAGCAGCTAAGTTTTTTTCATTAGCTGCTTACTTGTATTTTACACTAGGTCAAACCAACTTTTCAAGCCTGAAATTTCTGCACCAGATTGATCATAATAAACGACAGTTGCTACATCAGATTGAAACTCGATCATAGCATAGGAACGTTCTTTTCGCTGTCTAGGCAGCCGAAAACTACCCGGATTTATATAGATTACTCCATTTTCCTGAAAAGATACAGCTATATGGGAATGTCCAAAACAAACGAGCGTTGCGGCTAACTCTTCAGCTCGATAAGAGAGATTTACAGCCGACCTTTTGACGTTATACATATGACCATGTGTAACAAAAACCTTATAGTTCGATATTATTTTTGTTATTTCCTGATCATAATCCTTGTCATAATCGCAGTTTCCACCAACGATAAGTAAGTTCCTGAACTCATTAAATCTCTCTTTCGGAAGTTCAGAATCACCACAATGTATCATGTAATCGACTTCTTTTTCATACTTGCGTAATACCTCAAATAATTCTTTCTCTAAGCCATGGCTATCACTAATCATTAAGAGTTTCATTTAAATTCCCCTCTTCACATTACTTCGGCGCCACAGTACTTATATATTTCGCTAATTTTGTTAATGCTGCTGAGCGATGGCTAATTTGATTTTTTTCTTGTTTTGTAAGCTCTGCCATTGTTTTATTTAGAGATGGAATAAACATAATCGGATCATAGCCAAAACCATGTTCACCTACTGGTTCTTCGGTAATTATACCTTCACATATACCATCTACAACGACTGTATCCTTCCCAGGTATTGCTAATGCTAGAGAACAATGAAAACGAGCAGTCCGTTGACCTTTTGGTACACCTTGCAATTCATCTAAGACCTTCTCAAGGTTTGCTAGATCACTTTTCCCCTCCCCAGCATAACGAGCAGAATATACTCCCGGCCTACCATTTAGAGCATCAACGATTAAGCCAGAATCGTCTGCCACCGTTGGGATGTCAAACAATCTTGATATTGTTTCAGCTTTTTTTCTTGCGTTCTCTTGAAATGTTGCGCCATCTTCCACCACATCTACTGCATCTTTTATGTCAAGTAATGACGTAACACGAAAACCCATCTGACCAAGGAGATCCCGAAACTCACGGACTTTCCCCTGATTTTTTGTCGCTATTAGTATTTCATTCACTAATAAAACCCCTATCCTTGTGTTTTTGGTTGTGCAGGAATTTTATCGGCTATTGAACCTAATGCATCAATCTGGGCTAAAAACAATTCATTTATCCCCTTTTGAGCAAGGTCAAGTAAGTTATTTAACTGTTCTCTTGAAAAAGTTGCTTCTTCTCCCGTACCTTGTAACTCAACAAATTGTCCGTTGCCAGTCATAATAACATTCATATCCACATTTGCACTTGAGTCTTCAATATAGTTTAAGTCGAGGATCTCGCCTAATTTTGAGTCAACCCCAACAGAAACTGCCGCTAAAAAATCCCTAATAGGAAAAGCATTGATTTTCCCAGCTGTCATGTATTTGTCCACCGCCAATACTAAGGCTACGAAAGCCCCAGTAATTGAAGCTGTTCTCGTTCCACCATCTGCTTGAATCACATCACAATCTATCCAAATGGTTCGTTCACCGATCTTTTCAAGATCAACGACCGAGCGAAGTGCTCTTCCGATTAAACGTTGAATTTCCATTGTTCTTCCTGTCACTTTCCCTTTAGAAGCTTCTCTAATGTTTCTTTGCTCCGTCGCTCTAGGTAGCATAGAATACTCCGCGGTTATCCAACCTTTACCTTGATTGCGCATAAATGGTGGAACGCGATCTTCAATACTAGCGGTACAAATTACCTTCGTATCCCCTACTGTAATAAGAACAGATCCTTCAGGATGTTTTATATATTCAGTTTCTATATGTACTTGTCGTAACTCGTCTAATTGACGTCCATCAACTCGCATCCAATTTCCTCCTTACAATTCATTCATTTTCTATCATACCAATGATTACTTTGTTCCACAATTATCTACTTTCCTATTTTAACCATAGTTACCAGCCCATAAGCATGAAAACACGTTCATAAATGTTTGATTTGCTCATCAAGTTATTTTCATGTAAAACAATCGCGATTACGCATATGAAAAATGAGGTGTCTAGTAAAGAGACACCTCATCATGTAACTTTAATATTTTCCTGCATTTACTTTCAAAGGTCTAGACACTGGTTCAGAAAGAAACTCACCTGTCTCGAGTAAAACCTTATTATCGCCATTGACTTCAATCGCTACTTTTTCTACTCCTGATTGCTCAGTTAACGAAAGTACTAATAAGTTTAAGACTTCGTCACTAATCGCTGTACCGTCAATATGATTTAACACAGCTTCATTAAAGTTAACTGTAACCACACCGTTAGCATAGCGAGGCTCCTCTAGTAATTGGACTCCATGACGGAAGTCCGTCAACAAACTTGAAAAACTTGATGGACCAGCTAACAACTGAGATACCACTGCTGTTAATTGATCTTCATTCGCACTCACTCTTCTGGTGACTGGAACATAATAAACATTGTTTCCATTTTGAGCAAGGAAGTATAAGGTTACACTTTTACTGTTCGAAAGATCAACCAGATTCGTACTTTCCATGTTTATGCCATTGGTTCGACTAAAACCTTCTCCAATCGGTGTACCATTTACAGGCATTACATCTAAGTCATGTCCGTTAATACGAATTTTTACTGTTTCTACACTATCAAACTGTGTAAGAGTCCAAGTAATTGATTGAAGTATTTTTAATTCATCTTCAGGATGATACTCTTTAAACTGTTCTGAAAAATCGGCAATTGCCACATTATCTTTAATATTTACTCCATAAACCTCAGTACCCGCAGGAAGTACAGCTCTAAATCCATTTGGTAAAATTTGCGAGACAGGGCCATCTTGAACTAAATATTCAAGGGCCTGTTTTGCTACTCCTTCAGACTTTGGTAACGGTAAAGTCTGTGGTGTTACTAACCCATTTTGATCTAATAAGTAAAGCTCTCTTGTCGTACTCTCTAACGTGACCTCATTACTCGTTTCTTCCACTTCAGTGTCTAACGATACTCCTTCATCAACATAGCTAATTGGTGGTGGATCAATTTCTGTCATTGTATTATTTGACCCAGCACTACACCCTGTAACAATCATTGATAGAGCTACGAGCACTGGAACTCCTGCTTTGTACCTTAAACGCATGTGTATTCCCTCCTTGGATGGTTTGTACTACTATGTATACGAGCTATTCAGTAATTTAGACCAATCCATTGAGATTTTCACTAGAATTTTTCGAGATTTATTGTACATTTTAGAACTTAAAAAAACAAAAAAGCCCTAGAATTAGAGCTTTTACGTAAGCGATATTGTTGTTACTTGTTTTATTTTTGACTCTAGCCATCCCTCGGCAAAATTCTTAAACCGATCTTCTTCTCCTGTAGTATAAAAGGTGTGATTCGGCTCGCGATCTCCAGTATATAATAGCTGTTTATGATAGAGAAGAGCACTTACTTCTCGCGCCGTTTCATCACCGGATGAAATAATTTCAACTTGTTCACCCATCACCCTTTGTATCACAGAGCTTAGTAACGGATAGTGAGTACAGCCCAATATTAACGTATCAATGGAAGAGTCACGTAACGGATATAGGCTCTTTGAAACAATTTCGTATGCCTCTTCGCCATCAAAAATTCCTTTTTCAACTAGAGGAACAAATAACGGGCAGGCTAAACTCTCGACCTTGATTTGATTATTTATACTTAGCAGAGTTTTTCGATAAGCATCACTATTTATCGTACCGACTGTACCAATGACTCCTACATGATCATTCTTGGTCGCCTTTAAAGCTGAAATTGCCCCAGGATGAATGACTCCGATGACTGGAATATCCAATCTTTTCCTCGCTTCATCTAAGACAACAGCAGTTGCTGTATTACAAGCAATGACAAGCATTTTTATATCTCGCTCAACTAAATAGTTGATCATTTCCCAAGTATACTGTCTTACTTCTAGTTCCGGTCTTGGACCATATGGACATCTAGCAGTGTCACCGATATATAGGATCTCTTCTTTAGGCAGCTGCCTCTGCATTTCTTTTACTACAGTTAAGCCGCCAATTCCAGAATCAATAACTCCAATTGCTCTATTCAAACATTTCCCTCTTTTACTCTGTATTTCTGAGAAGCTAGTTAATCTCGTTTCATTTCCTCATAAAGATGACTTAAGTTTTTCTCGAGTACATCTACCTCTTCATGAGATAAATGTTTTAGTACATCACTTAAGTAATCTTGACGTTTTTGGATTACTTGTTGAATGATGGTTGCTCCTTTTTCTAACAAGTGGATACGAACAACACGACGATCATTTGTGTCCTTCACACGCTCAACAAGTTCATTTTTTTCCATTCGATCAACCAAATCAGTTGTAGTACTACAAGCCAAGTACATTTTAGATGACAGCTCACCAATTGTCATATCACCATATTCATGTAGCCATTGTAGGGCAACAAATTGTGGAGGTGTAATCGGAAATTGGGTTAGTATTTCTCGTCCTTTTTGTTTTACTACATCTGCAATCTTTCTAAGTGATTTTTCTATTTGCGCAACCTGATCTATATCTTTGTTCACGTTTTCTCCCATATTGTGCCTCCTTTTAATACTCGTTCGCATTTTCGACATTATGTATTTATTGTCCTTGTTTTTACCGGGAATTTCAAGTGCTGTATGAAATTCTTAACATAATAATACTCAAGATGTCATATAAACATAATTATTTGACCAATATTTGTCACATAACAATTACGATCGACTCGTTAGGTACCAAAATGGTATTCGGTCAGAATTATCTTGTTTTACGATATTTTTTCTATTATACCAAAATCCCTTATCTAATAAAAATAATTGAAGCTGGCCCATAATGTCTTCAAGAACATCCTGAGCCAGCTCCAATGGTCTAAATCTTCAAATATCCTAACCGCACCAATTCAATGACTGCTTGAGAGCGCCCCTTTACTCCAAGTTTTTGCATTGTGTTTGAAATGTGATTACGAACGGTTTTTTCACTTATGAATAGTTCTTGTGCGATTTCCTTTGTTGTCTTATCTTGAACTAATAGTTCAAATACTTCTTTCTCACGTTTCGTGAGTAGTGGTTTAGGACGGAATTCGTGATCTTTCAATAATTTCACCCTCTCTTGCACGGGCTGCAATGCATAGGAATATTTTAGTACTTAGCTACGATATCCTATGTAAAAGGGTGTGACCATGTGACTTAAATGTTTGCGGAAGTTAAAGAAGTTTCAAGTTTTCTCTTCGTGTTTTCATCCCATTCGATTGGCTTGCCAATCTTTTTATGAACCTGAACCATTCTTCCTCGTCCAGTAATACATACTTCCCCTTTTTCATTTTTAATTAGGTAGTGTAAATCTACTGAAGTTCTACCAATAGAATGAACTTTCACGAAAATAGTTAGGCGGTCATCAAAATATAACTGACGTAAATAATCACATTGTAAATCAGATGTGACAGGAATACCTTCTCCACCACTCGACAACCATTCCTGCATGAGACCAATTTCTTTGAAAAATTCAATTCGACCTTCTTCAAAATAGACAAACACCTTCGTATTATTCAAATGACCAAATGCATCTGTTTCTGAAAAGCGAACTTTAATTGGATATGAATAACTAAAGCTATTAATCCAACTCTCAAGGTTTTCAATATACGATATGTTTTTCATCTGATTTCGCCCCTTTTACTTATGAATGATCACTCATTCATATTATTCTATTAAAAAAAACTGTGTTAATTCCAATTATAGTAAAAAAGAGGCTGTTTTACTAGCTAGAACAAATTAGCTTCTCATACAGCCTCTCCATAGAAATTACGAGTTAAATATTATTGTCACTACCAAAGAAATTCTTAATCGATTGGATTGTCGTGTCACGGTTAAGAGCCGCAATTGACGTTGTCAACGGAATTCCTTTTGGACATGATTGAACACAGTTTTGAGAGTTTCCACAGTTGGTTAAACCGCCTTCTCCCATAATCGTTTCTAAACGTTCAGCTTTGTTCATTTCACCAGTTGGATGAGCATTGAATAAACGAACTTGTGAAAGTGGAGCTGGTCCAATAAACGGTGATTTACTGTTAACATTAGGACATGCCTCTAAACAAACACCACAAGTCATACATTTTGAAAGCTCATAAGCCCACTGACGCTTACTCTCTGCCATTCTTGGTCCAGGCCCTAAGTCATACGTACCATCAATTGGAATCCACGCTTTTACTTTCTTTAATGACTCAAACATTCTCGTACGGTCTACCACTAAGTCACGAACAACTGGGAACGTACGCATTGGCTCTAAACGAATCGGCTGTTCTAATTGATCAATTAGTGCAGTACAAGATTGTCTAGGTTTGCCGTTAATCACCATTGAACAGGCGCCACAAACTTCTTCTAAACAGCTCATATCCCAAGAAATTGGAGTCGTTTTTTGTCCTTCTTTATTGACAGGATTTCGACGAATTTCCATAAGAGCCGAAATGACATTCATATTTTCACGATACGGTATTTCAAACTCTTCCTTGTAAGAAGTAGCGTTTGTATCCGCTTGTCGAGTGATGATAAATCGAATTGTTTTTTGGCTCATGCTTATTCACTCGCTTTCTTTTTCGTAGTGTAGTCACGTTTACGTGGCTTGATTAATGAAACATCTACTTCCTCATACTCGAAGTCAGGAGCGTTTTTAGCAGCGTTGTATTTCGCTTTTGTTGTTTTTAACCACTCCTCATCGTTACGATCAGGGAATTCCGGTTTATAGTGTGCTCCACGACTCTCATTACGGTTATAAGCACCTAAAGTAATAACACGAGCTAAGTTAAGCATGCCTTCTAACTGACGAGTGAAGGCAACACCTTGGTTACTCCATTTTGCTGTATCATTGATGTTAATGTCTTTATAACGCTCCATTAACTCAGTGATTTTCTCATCGGTTTGAAGAAGCTTTTTATTTTCACGAACAACGGTAACATTATCAGTCATCCACTCTCCAAGCTCTTTATGAAGAGAATATGCATTTTCTTTTCCATCCATTTTTAGGATCGAATCAAATTTAACTTGCTGTTCTTTCACATGATTTTCGAAAAGAGAAGATGGTAGATCGTCCGCAGACTTTTCTAATCCATTAATATATTGAACAGCTTTAGGTCCAGCTACCATACCACCATAAATAGCAGAAAGTAGAGAGTTTGCACCTAAACGGTTTGCACCGTGCTGAGAATAATCAACTTCACCTGCAGCGAATAAACCAGGAATATTTGTCATTTGGTTGTAATCTACCCATAACCCACCCATTGAATAGTGAACTCCAGGGAAGATCTTCATCGGAAGTTTACGAGGATCATCTCCCATGAACTTTTCGTAGATTTCCATGATACCACCAAGTTTAATATCAAGCTCTTTTGGATCTTTATGAGAAAGATCTAGGTAAACCATGTTTTCACCATTAATACCAAGCTTTTGGTTAACACAAACATCAAAGATTTCTCGCGTAGCAATGTCACGCGGAACTAAGTTTCCATATGCTGGATATTTCTCTTCTAAGAAATACCAAGGCTTTCCGTCTTTGTAAGTCCAAACACGACCACCTTCACCACGAGCCGATTCACTCATTAAACGAAGTTTATCGTCTCCCGGAATAGCCGTTGGGTGAATTTGAATAAATTCTCCATTAGCATAATAAACACCTTGCTCATATAACTTTGCTGCTGCGAAACCTGTGTTAATCATTGAGTTCGTTGATTTACCAAAAATGATTCCAGGTCCACCAGTAGCTATAATTACTGCATCTGCTTTATAATGGACAACTTCTGCAGTTGCTAGATGTTGTGCTACGATTCCACGACATGTACCTTCATCGTCGATAATTGCTGATAAGAATTCCCAGCCTTCATACTTCTTAACTAGACCTCTAACTTCATGACGACGAACTTGCTCGTCTAAAGCATATAATAACTGCTGACCAGTAGTAGCACCAGCAAACGCTGTACGAGAGTGTTGAGTTCCACCAAAACGACGGAAATCTAATAAACCTTCAGGAGTGCGGTTAAACATTACACCCATACGATCCATTAAGTGAATAATTCCAGGTGCAGCTTCACACATCGCTTTTACAGGAGGCTGGTTCGCAAGGAAGTCTCCCCCGTATACCGTGTCATCAAAATGCTCATATGGCGAGTCTCCCTCACCTTTTGTATTTACAGCTCCGTTAATACCACCTTGGGCACACACAGAGTGAGAACGCTTTACAGGAACTACAGAAAATAAGTCAACGTGCATACCTGCTTCTGCAGCTTTTATCGTAGCCATTAATCCTGCTAGGCCACCACCAACAATTACAATATTTCCTTTACTCATCATGACCACTCCTTAAATTTTTGCCTAGATAAATGCTAAGATTGATCGAACACCCATAAACGTCAACACAGCGAAAACACCTAGAGTAGCATATGTTGAAATTAGTTGTGATCGAGGAGTAATAGTGATTCCCCAAGTTACAAAAAACGACCAAAGTCCGTTTGCGAAGTGGAACGTAGCTGCAACAATACCTACAATGTAAAATGCAAGAACATAAGGATTTGCTACAATATTGACCATCATATCAAAGTTTACTGGTTGTCCTAGTGCCGCAGCGATCCTAGTTTCCCACACATGCCAAGCAATAAAGATTACAGTAAACACTCCAGTCCAACGTTGAAGTCTAAACATCCAGTTTCGGAAGTAGCCGTATGTACTTGTGTTATGGTTTGCTTGGAATGCAATATAAAGACCATAAATAGCGTGGAATAGGATTGGTAGATAGATAATAAATACTTCCATCGCTAACCTTAATGGTAAGTTCTCCATAAAATGTGTTGCTTTGTTATAAGTCTCTTCTCCATACGTTGCAAAATAGTTTACCGCTAAATGAACAATTAGAAAAAGTCCTACTGGTATAACTCCTAATAAAGAGTGCAACTTTCGATAGAAAAATTCTCGATTACCGGCCATACTTTGTTTCCCCCTGTTAATAGTAGTTTTGTAAGGTCATAACCTCAGGTCTTCATTTGGGAAAGCTTTATACTTTAGTTGATTACTAAAAGTATATTGATTTTCTGAAAAATCTTTTTGTTTACTTTTTAACAATAATAGGAATCGCATCCCCCCATAGTTCTTAGATTAAACACTAGGATAATAGTTTTTTGCGATTGTCAACAAGATTGAAAACACTATCTTTGAATATAATGTGACAATTTTATTTTACTCTCATCTACCAGTTAGGTCAAGAAAACGGATACACTTGAGGTTTGTAAAATTCTGATTAATGAAAGCGCTTTTAACACAGGATATGAAAACAAAAAAACGCTAAAAATACTGCTATAACAGGATTTATGCTACTTCATTTCCTCTACCAATCTCATTTATATTAGATTTCAAGTTGTAAAGTTTTAATATTCCGATAAATCTAATTAATCAGAAACCCAACTTAAACAGAGGGATTTACGTAGAACAAACCTTCGAAACAACTTTTCTCTCCTCTATACCGCCTATAAATTATACTAAAAAAACAACTGTTCATGAACAGTGTCATGAACAGTTGTTCTTATCCAATAATAATACGTTCAGTCGGATACTTGAAATAACTTTTTGTTTCCTTTTTACGTACCGAAAATAAGAAAGCGACTAAACCTACACGACCAATGAACATGAGGACCATCAGCACCATTTGGCTAGGTAAGCTCAAATATGGAGTTATCCCCATTGAAAGTCCACATGTACCGAAAGCAGAGCTTGCTTCAAAGATAATCGCCATCAGTGCAAATTCACTACTATTTTCAAAGGCAGCAATTAAAATAATCGCTGTAAATAACATCACGATAAACACTGATAAGACAATGAACGCCTTCTGGCGGTCTTCTTGATGGATTTCTCTACCAAAAACCTTTACATCACTTTTCCCTAACGCAAAGCTTCGTATCGTCAAGAACATAACTGCAAGGGTCGTTGTCCGAATCCCTCCCCCCACACTTGAGGGACTCGCTCCTATAATCATAAGACCAGATAGGAGGAGAAGTGTTGCCAAGCTTAGATCTGAGACGTCCATAATGGCTAGCCCCCCACTTCTGGCAGTAGCTGAATTAAAGAGTGAATGAAACAATTGCTGATGCCATTCTAAACCTACGTAATAGTGACCATACTCCAGGGCCCATATCGAAACAAAGCCAAAGAGAAACACAATAAAATATGTAGCTGTCGTGATTTTCGTAAATAAACTAAATTTAAAGTTTGGGTGCTCCTTCGAGAAGTATTCCTTTAGTTCCATTAAGACTGGAAAACCAATGGCGCCTGCAAAAATTAATAAAATTGCAATGAACTGAACAAAGTAATCATTCGCAAACGGAATTAATGATTGACCTGTTACGTCAAAACCTGCATTGGTAAAAGCACTCAAAGAAGCAAATGCCCCTTGGTAGTAAGCTTCCCCTACTGTGTCAAAGTGCTTTAGGAAATATGTACCTAAAATAAGTGCACCAATTAGTTCAATGGCTAAGGCGACAACTAAAATTCCACGCATTAAGTTAACTAGTCCAGAAAAATTATTTTGATTTTGGTCGACCATAATTAACATCCGCTGCGAAAGGATAATTTTACGTCCGAAGATCATCCATACAAACGTTCCTAAGGTCATGATCCCAATCCCGCCCAACTGAATGGCAATGGCTAAAAAGATAATACCAATATAACTATAAGTTTCCGACACGTTAACAACTGTTAGTCCCGTAACACTTACAGCACTAACTGATGTAAATAACGCCTCCGAATAGGTAACTTTTACTCCAGGTAAGCTTGAGATGGGTAAATATAACAGCAAACTAAATAAAAACATCGCAACGATATAGGAAATAATAATAATCCGAAACGGGGTTAAAAACTTACCTTTAGATAAATTCATCTACTTTACCTCCGATTTTGTTCGGGTCTTAGTATACCACAATTTCAGAAATAGCATATAGTGAATTCGGGTTAAAAGAGATATAATAATTTACAGAGTAAAAAGAACAGTTGTAGGAATGTTTTAAAGTGCGCCTTACGCCTAACGTTAACATTCTACGAGACTTCTACAAATTGGGGGACGGATAATGATCTTTGGTCAAAAAAAGACAACCACCATAGATGAAACAGAGCAACAAATACCTTTGTTTGGCTATGAATTACTTCGAGATGATGTACTTCCAGATCTTCTTGGAAAAGAGCACAACATTATCTTATATTGGTCGGGGAAATCACTTGCAAGGAAGTATCCTGTCAACTCCATTGAGGAAATTATTAATTTCTTTCAGCGAGCAGGTTGGGGAGAGTTATCATTGGTGAAAGAAAAAAAAGCAGAATTAATCTTCGAGTTAACTTCTTTAACCATTCAACAAAAAAAGAATGTACAACGACCTTTAGAGGCTGGGTTTTTAGCAGAACAAATACAAAATATTGTTGGTTTTATGACAGAAACAAATGAAGGACTAAAAAAGGGGAAGTCACAAACTGTAATTTTTCATGTTAAATGGGATCCTCTTGATGAAAACAGATAAGAAAAGCAAAAGCCGCAGTGAACATAGGTAACACATTTTTTCTAAGAGTAAAAAAAGCGAGCTGCATGTGTTCCTTCGCGGCTCGCTTTATCTTTTCTGTTAAACAGGAATTTTTACCTTGTCTAGCTGAAATTCTTCGTGAAGTGTTTCAACAGCCTTAACCATGTCCGTCTGATCCACGACAGTGGACACTTTGATTTCAGAGGTACTTACCATCTTGATTAAAATGCCTTGTTCTGATAAAGCTTTAAACATTTGTCCTGCAACACCAGGGTTAGAGATCATTCCTGAACCAACGATTGACACTTTTGCCAACCCTGTCTCATGAAGTATTTCTTGATACTGCAATGTTTCACGATTTTGCTCAAGAACTTCTAGTGTTTCAGCCAGCTTTTCAGACAGAACTGAGAACGAGATGTTTGTATTCTCACTAGCGATAACATTTTGAATGATGATATCGACATTCACATTGTTAGCTGCCAAGGTCGTAAATAAGTTCGACAAACCTGAAATTTCATTTGGCATACCACAAACTGATATTTTTGCTACATTACTTTCAAACGCTAAACCGCGTACTACTAGATTTTCTTCCATTGTTACTTCCTCCTCAATCATTGTTCCTTCTTCCTCTACCATACTAGAACGTACAGTTAACTTGACCTGATAGTTCTTAGCAAATTCGACCGCGCGCGGATGCAGCACACCTGCACCAAGATTAGCTAGTTCTAACATCTCGTCATAAGAAATTGAACTTAATTTACGTGCATGCTTAACGACCCTTGGATCTGTAGTAAACACACCTGTTACATCAGTAAAGATGTCACAACGATCTGCTTGTAATCCAGCAGCTAATGCAACAGCGGTAGTATCCGAACCACCTCTACCTAAAGTAGTAATCTCACCATCGTCAGTTATTCCTTGAAATCCTGCAACAATTACTATTTTTCCAGTACCTAAATACTGTTGAATTCTCTCTTTTTCAAACTTTGTAATACGAGCATTACTATGACATGCTTCAGTTACAATCCCTGCCTGCCAACCAGTTAACGAAACAGCGTCATACCCTCTTGACTGCAATGCCATTGTCAATAGCGAAATTGTTACCTGCTCGCCTGTACTTAATAACATATCCATTTCGCGCTTGCTAGGTTTTTCGGTAATACCTGTAGCAAGTGACACTAACTCATCGGTTGATTTTCCCATTGCTGAAACAACAACGACAACTTGATCACCGTTTTCCACAGTTTCAATAACTCTTTCTGCGACATGTTTAATTCTCTCGACGCTTCCAACTGAAGTTCCGCCAAATTTCTGTACCACTAACCCCATATGTAACATCCTTTCAATTTCTATTTTCCCCAAATCTATCTCAGTAGTTTTGACATACAAAAAAGCATCAGTAAGAAAACCCTCACTGATGCTTTAACCTTTTAATGTGTTAAAACAATAGAAACGAAAATAATGTTCCCGAACACGTGAGATAGTTCTCCACACAATCATTGGGGTGAATGTGTGACAGCCCTACATTTATTCAATGCAGGTCCAGCCTACTACTCGTGAGTGAGCATTAGACTTCGGCAAATTCCCCTTTCTCTTATCTTCTATGGACCTCATCATCCTCAGATAAGTTACTCTTGGTTTTTGCACCTCTACCACCACTTCAACATTTGAAGTATTGGATATTTAATTAGTTTGTAGTTTATCAGAAAAATAGAAAATTGTAAATGTTGTTTTTAACTATCTTTTAGTTTTTCGAGCAAAGCTAGCGCAACTTTTTCTGGGATTCCAATACTACGGAAGTCCTCCGCGTTTGCTTCTTTCATTTTCTTGACCGACCCAAAGTGTTTTAACAACGCACGTTTCCGCTTTTCACCTACACCTTCGATTTCATCAAGGATGGATGTAAACAAATTCTTGCTTCGAATTTGGCGGTGAAACGTAATCGCAAAACGGTGAACTTCGTCCTGTATTCTTTGTAGGAGATAAAACTCCTGACTATCTCTCTTTAGTGGCACTATTTCAGGTGGATCTCCCATTAGTAACTGTGAGGTTCTGTGCTTCTCATCTTTAGCAAGACCGCAAACAGGGATTGACAGACCTAACTCATCCACAATAACACTCTGAGCTGCTGAAATATGCCCTTTACCACCATCGATGACAATTAAATCAGGTAACGGCTGTTTTTCCTTTAATTGTCTCAAATAACGCCTTCTTACTACTTCGCGCATCGATTCATAATCATCGGGGCCTTTTACTGTCTTGACCTTATATTTTCGGTAACCTTTTCTATTAGGTTTCCCATCAACAAAAGATACCATAGCTGATACTGGATCTACTCCTTGGATATTGGAGTTGTCAAAAGCCTCAATGATATGTGGCGTATAAATGTTTAAGGTTCTTCCTAAGTTTTCAATTGCTCTAATCGTTTTTGCTTCATCTCGTTCGATTAAGGCGAATTTATCTTTCAGTGCTGCGTCAGCATTTTTCGTTGCTAATTCAATCAGTTCTTTTTTAGGTCCTTTTTGAGGGTGGACTGTACGAACTTGAATAAACTCACTTGCAAGCTCTTTATCGATAGACTGTGGCAAAAATATTTCCTTCGGCTTAATATGCTCTTTTTGACTATAGAATTGACCTAGAAATGTTAAAAACTCTTCTTCTGGCTCTTGATACACAGGAAACAACGATACGTCACGCTCGATTAATTTTCCTTGGCGAACAAAAAAGACCTGTACGCACATCCAACCTTTATCATAAGCATAGCCAAATACATCACGGTCTACATCGTCAGCAATCGTTATCTTTTGCTTTTCCATCACGGCTTCAATATGCTGAATTTGATCCCGATATTCTTTTGCTCGCTCAAACTCCAGAGCTTCAGCAGCCTTTTCCATCTTCGACAATAATTCTTTCTTAATTTCTTTATGGCCACCATTTAAAAACCTGGTAATTTCATCAACCATTTCCCTGTTAGTTGCTTCAGAGACTTCTTGGATACACGGTCCTAAGCATTGATGAATATGATAATAAAGACAGACTCTATCAGGTATGGTATTGCATTTTCGTAAAGGATAAAGGCGATCAAGTAGCTTTTTTGTCTCGCTGGCCGCTCCAGCATTAGGATAAGGTCCAAAATACTTACCTTTATCCTTCCGAACATTTCTAGTTGTAATTAACCTAGGATGTTCTTCAGCAGTAATTTTTAAATATGGATAACTTTTGTCATCCTTTAACATAACATTATACTTTGGATCATATTTTTTTATTAAATTATGTTCCAAAATTAACGCTTCAAGGTTTGAGGAAGTAATAATATACTCAAAATCTTCTATTTCACTTACTAATAACTGTGTCTTCCCATCATGAGAACCAGTAAAGTAAGATCTTACTCTATTTTTTAATATTTTTGCTTTCCCAACATAAATAACTGTTCCTTGATGGTCTTTCATCAAATAGCATCCAGGCTGGTCAGGCAAAATCGCAAGTTTTTCCTTTAGTTTCTCCATTTATTAATCACCTACTTTTCGATGATATTTATATGAGAGTTACTATAACATAATTAGACATAAAATGTAGAATGTAAATTGTAGAAGTATAGGACCATAAAAAAAGCCACTAAATAGTGGCTTTTTGGATTATACGTGTTTGTTAAGTAATTCAGCTAAAGCTTCTTTTGGTTGGAACCCAACGACTTGATCGACTACTTCGCCATTTTTAATGACTAGTAATGTTGGAATACTCATAACTCCAAATTTACCAGCAGTTTCTTGATTTTCATCAACATCGATTTTCACAATTTTCGCTTTATCGCCTAATTCAGCATCAAGTTCTTCAAGAACTGGTGCAATCATTTTACAAGGTCCGCACCATGGTGCCCAAAAGTCAACTAACACTACTCCTTCACTAGTTTCGCTAGCAAACGTTTGATCTGTTACATTTACAATTGCCATTTGTTAAATCCTCCCTAAAATCCATCTTTTTACCGCATAGTGTATTATATCATTTTTATATGAAACCTACTACAAAATTGCTTACACTATAAATTCCCCTTATAAATTGATTTATATCCAAGATTTTGAAGAATTTAAAGGCGAGCCAACTTAGGCTCGCCTACTTTTTATGAACTTACAACTTCTTTTTTGAACTCTTCAATTAGAATTGGTAACACTTCGAATAAGTCACCAACAATTCCGTAGTCAGCAATACTGAAGATAGAAGCTTCTGGATCTTTATTTACAGCAACGATACATTTTGAGTTAGACATACCAGCTACGTGTTGAATTGCACCAGAAATACCTAAGGCAATATAAAGATCTGGAGTTACAACTTTACCAGTTTGACCAATTTGTAATGCATAATCACAATATTCAGCGTCACAAGCTCCACGTGAAGCCCCAACAGCAGCTCCTAGAACATCCGCTAATTCATAAAGCTTTTTAAAGCCCTCTTCGCTTTTTACACCACGGCCACCAGAAACGATAATTTTCGCTTCAGATAAGTCAACTCCACCTGTACTTTTGCGAACTACTTCTTTAATAATTGTGCGTAAATCTTTTATTTCAACATCCATTGCCTTTACTTCACCAGATTTTGACTCGTCTCGATCTAATGGAGCAATGTTGTTTGGACGAATTGTCGCTAATATCATTCCATCTGTAACGACTTTTTTCTCAAATGCTTTCCCAGAGTATATTGGACGAGTAAAAATAACTTCTTCGCCAACTGCTTCTAATTCAATGGCATCTGAAATTAATCCCGATTGCTTTTTCATTGCAATACGTGGTGCAAGGTCTTTCCCTACTGCCGTATGACCCATGAAAACTGCATCTGGATTTTCAGCATCAATTACTTGTAATAATGCTTGAGAATAAGCATCTGCTGTATAGTCTTTTAAACTACTATTCTCAACTGTAATCACTCGGTCAGCACCGTAATAGAAAAGTTCCGAAGCTAAACCGCTTACATTTTCACCTAATAATACTCCTACAACCTCTCCACCATTTGCTACTTTTTTACCTGCAGCAATAGCCTCAAAGGAAACGTTACGAAATGAATTGTCACGTATATCAGTAAGAACTACGATTTTTCTACCCATATTAAATCCCTCCAGTTAAATTACTTTTGCTTCTGACTTTAATAGTGAAACAAGCTCTTTTGCTTGAGCTGCAATATCTCCAGATAAAATCTTTCCAGCTGCTTTTGTAGGTGGTAAGAAGATTTCAACAGTCTTCGTTTTTGCTTCTACATCTTCTTCCTCTAGATGAAGATCGTCTAACTCAAGACGCTCTAATGGTTTTTTCTTTGCTTTCATAATTCCTGGTAGAGATGGGTATCTTGGTTCGTTAAGCCCTTGTTGAGCAGTAACAAGGATTGGTAAAGATACTTCAACAACCTCTTTGTCTCCTTCAACATCGCGTTCAATCACAGCTACGTTACCGTTAATATCTAATTTTGTAATGGATGTAACATGTGCAATATTTAACTCCTCTGCAATTCTAGGACCTACTTGTCCTGAACCACCATCAACAGCCACATTACCACCTAAGATAATATCAAACTCTTTATCTTTTAATACAGTAGCTAGAACTTTCGCTGTTGTAAATTGATCTTTTGCTTCCACTTCTTCACTATCAACAAGAATTGCCTTATCAGCACCCATTGCTAATGCTGTGCGAAGCTCTTTTTCAGCATCTTCCTCACCGAAAGAGATAACTGTTACTTCACCGCCGTGTTTGTCACGAAGAACTAGTGCTTCCTCAATAGCATATTCATCATAAGGGTTAATGATAAATTCTGCACCATCCTCATTAATGGAACCATTGCTGATTGTGATTTTTTCTTCAGTATCGAAGGTTCTCTTCATTACTACAAAAATATTCATTCCTTTGACCTCCTTAGATTATGAAAAATGTTATTATAAAAATTATTCTCGAGAAAATAATATGTTCTCTACCTGTCTTTAAATTGAGGAGCTCTTTTCTCAATGAAAGCTTTTATACCTTCTTTGCCATCCTCTGAGTCAAAAGCTATGCCAAATAATTCAGCTTCCTTTTTTACCCCTGCTGCGTAATTATGATGATTTACGTAAGTTAGAAGTTCAAGGGCTAGCTTCATTGAAACCGCACTCTTCTTAGAAAGTTTATTGGCTAATTCATAGGCTCTTTCCATTAATTCTTCTTCACTATAAGCACGATTAGCTAAGCCGAGCGTAACAGCCTCTTTCCCAGATATCGGATCGCTTGTCAACATCATCTCTGCAGCTTTAGCGACTCCCACATATCGCGGTAAACGCTGACTACCAGCAAAACCAGGGATTAAGCCGAGCTGAAGTTCAGGTAATCCTAATTTCGTTGTTTCAGTAACAAGTCGGATGTGACATGCCATCGCAAGTTCAAGACCTCCGCCTAGTGCTGCCCCATGTATCGCTGCAATCACAGGTTTTGGAAATTGTTCAATGCGGTCAAATAATTGTTGACCAAATTGAGCTAAATCGGCAAACTCAGCTCCTGTTTCAACTGTTGTAAACTCCTTAATATCAGCACCTGCAGCAAAAAATCTTCCTTGCCCATGAAGGACAATGACTTTAACCTCATCATCTTTCTCAAGCTGATCAAAGACCGTTGAAAGCTCACGAAGCAGCGGAGACGAAAGGGCATTCGCAGGTGGATGGTTAATTGTAATTGTTGCAACACGTTCCTCCTGTTTAAGAAGGAAAAATTGATACGTAGACAACCTCACTCACTCCTTTCATTTACTCAATGCTTATTCTATTAATCTATAAGTTCAGCTAGTACGTAATGAGAGTAATTATTCTACAAATTCAGCTATATAGAATATTGAGAAAATTATCATCAAAAAAATTAAAAACAGTTTAGACTTGAGTTTGAGTTGTAAGATAACAACATCACTCTTATAACACAAACTCTAGACTAGAACTTACTTACCTACCGCCGAACTAGCATTGACTCATTTAGTACGTAAAGCATTTAAAAGCAACCTATGAACAGATGGTGCAAGAGCCACTAATTTGTACTTATGTTCTTTCATGACCCAGTTTGTAACAACTTCATCAATTGTGCCGAAGATCATCTGTCTAGCGATGCGGACATCTATATCCTCTGAGAACAATCCTTCTTTAATTCCAAGTAAAATGACCGTATCAATCAGTTTTAAGTAACCTTTTAAGACTTCATTAATACGATTACGTAACTCTATATTAGACTGTCTTAGCTCTAACTGAGTGACAATTGCTAATGAGTGGTCTGCTTCTAATTGTTGAAGATGCATAACAATCAATAATAATAATTTCTCTTCTATTGACGTTTCTCCTGCTAACTCATCTTCAATCTTTTGAATAAATGCACCCATTTTTTCTTGGAATAAAGAAACAAGAATATCCTCTTTATTTTTAAAGTAAAGATAGATCGTTCCGTCAGCTACCCCTGCTTCTTTTGCTATTTTGGAGACTTGTGAGTTATGATAGCCATTTTGGGCGATAACCTTTACTGCAGCTTCGATGATCTGTTCATATTTCTGTCCTCTTCGCTTAGCCACATGGTTTCCCCTTTCACCTTGTTATAATGAATGACCATTCATTCATATTTATTATTTTAGTCGATACGCTCGTTAATGTCAATCATCATCTGTGAAAAGGAAATACCGAATATGAAAATTTTGGAGAATAAGGAAACTACAATTGGAAATAGTAAGGTTATTCCTTATTCCCTTACAACGTTACCAATTATCGCTATTTTGAAAGGATTGTAAAACAATGACGACACAAACCTCAACTGATACGTATCGACCAACAAAGATCTTTTTCTACTCTTCTCTTGTATGGCTCGTTATTGGAATGATTTACGGTCTAATTTTAGCATTGAAATTCATTTGGCCAAATTTTTTAGCATGGGGCCCACTTCAAGTATATCTTCAATTTGGACGAATTCGGCCAATTCACACCAATATGTTACTGTTTGGCTGGTTAACAATGGCAAACATTGGGGCTCTTTTTTATGTTATCCCTAAACTCTGTAGGAATCAACTAGCATATCCAAAAATGGCTGTTTCTTTGGCCCATATCTGGAACTTTGTCATTGTGGCTGGTTCGGTTGCCTTAACGTTAGGATATACAACAACTACTGAATACGGTGAATGGCCACTGTGGCTTGATATCCTTGTTGTCATTGGAATTTTAACATTAGCCTTCATTTGTTTTACAACAATTGCCCAAAGAAACGAAAAACAACTTTATGTTAGTTTGTGGTACTTCATGGGTTCTCTCATATGGCTACCTGGACTTTATATTATTGGTAATCTTCCTTATAAACTGCTGTCTGGGGTACCTCAATTTTTAATTTTTTGGTTTTATGGTCACAACGTGATCGGACTCTGGTTTACAACTGTTGGGGTCGGATTAATTTATTATTTATTGCCTTACTTATCGAAAAATCCACTTTATAGTCACCGTCTATCTTTAATTGGTTTTTGGACAATTGCAACATTTTATGTTTGGAACGGACCCCACCATTTGCAAAATGGCCCAATCCCAATGTGGTTAATGAAGGCTGGAATTATTCCATCGGTCCTCCTTATTGTTCCTGTCTGGGCAGTACTTGCGAATGTCTTTGGAACAATGAAGGGAAAATGGCATGTTGTCGCTCATAATACTCCTTTAAAATTTCTAGTATCCGGATCAATTTTTTATCTAATTACATGTTTACAAGGACCTTTTCAGTCTCTTCAAGGACCTAGTTCTATCGTCAAGTTTACAGATTGGGTACCAGGGCATGCTCATTTACCCGTTTTTGGTGCTTTTTCTTACGTAGCATTCGCGGTGATGTACTATGTACTACCTAAGATCATCTACCAAAACATTTACTCTGATAAATTAATGGAAGTTCATTATTGGTTATCAACCATTGGTCTACTTCTCTTTACGTTTAGTACATGGACAGCAGGTGTTTTTGAGGGCTTTGCCTGGATTGAGGGAGCACAATATGGACTTCAATTTGTGGAAATGCTGATAGCTATGCAACCCTTTTTCTGGATAAGAGCAATTGGCGGAATTATGATGTTTGGTGCTCAAATCTTCTTTATCTATAATCTTTACAAAACAATTCGATTAGCCAAGAAAACTGATAACACAAATGAGAGTACCGCTTAATTAACGATGGATTTTAAGATGTAGCTTGCATTCTAGATTTTTAAAAACCGGGGGTGAAGGGAAATGGGAAGTTTTGCGAATGAGAGATCGATGCTAACCTATGTGATTGGTGCATCTATCTTATTTTTAATAGGCGTTTTTGGTACAGCTTACTTACCTTTTTATGATGATCAAATGCAGGTACCAAATGAGAATGCTGAATTGCGTAATTTTGCTCATGATTCTGCAGAGTACCGTGGAAGAGAAGTGTATATTCGTGAAGGTTGTCATGTTTGTCATACGATGTTTGTTAGACCAGTACTTGCAGATAGTGCTCTAGGACCAATCTCCCAACCTGCTGATTATTACTACGAAGCACCAGCCATGCTCGGTTCTAAGCGTACAGGTGCTGATTTAATGTGGGTAGGAAATCGTTGGAATGCCGATTGGCATCGTGAACACTTACTTAATCCTCAAAAGATATTACCAGGGAGTATCATGCCAAGATACAATTATCTAAGTGAGCAAGATATGGAAGATTTAATTGCTTATTTGATGAGCTTAAAACCTTCTCCTCAGACAGAAGGAAGGCCTGTTAATAATTAGTACTCTAATTCGTAGAAAGCGAGGTGTAGAGGTTTGGATTCTAAAAATAGTGATGACCGTTCTCACCCTTCTGAAGAACAACATCCAAAAACAAACCATGGTGCTCCTACAGACGAACCACCCACTCCCCAAGTAGAAGATATGGCCGAAGATATTCGGATGGGAAATGCTAAAGTTCCTCGATTCCTTCTGATATCCTATTGTGTTTTAGCTATTTGGGCATTCGGTTATTTAATTATGGCTGTACCGCTCAATCAAGTAGCTGAAGTAGCTGCAGATGGCGAGACAATTTTTTCACAAAGTTGTTTTGGTTGCCATAATGTTACGGACGAATACAAAATTGGACCAGGAATGCAAGGAATTACTGAACGTTACAGTGAAGAAGAGCTTCAAAAAATTTTATTAAATGGGATCGGTACAATGCCTTCTTTACCTAACCTAGGCTTAAATACCGAACAAATCAAAGCTGTAAAAGAGTATATTTCCGCTTTGTAATAGGAATCTACGAATGAATTTAGGGAGGTGCAACATGAGTAAACCTCATATCATCGCAACGTTTTATCAGTTACATAATGCCGAAGAGGCATTTCATGCTTTGTTACATTTTGTACCAAGAGAAGACATTTCGTTTATTCATCGCCAAGATCCAACGAGGGCAGCAGGAGACGACATGAGCAGTGATACACCATTAAACGGGATATTAATTGGTGGGGCACTCGGTGGAATCGGCGGGGCGCTTACCGGGTTAAGCTTGCTCGCTTTTCCAGGCCTTGGAATATTACTTGCTGCTGGTCCTATTTACGGGGCCTTAGCAGGTGCAACAACTGGTAGTCTTATTGGTGGCTTTATGGATATGGGCATTAATAAATTCGAAGCTGAAGAAATAGAAAAACACGTCCAAGGTGGGGCGATTGTCCTTACAATTGAGGCAAAGTCCAAAGAACAATACGACCAGATCACCTCAACATTAAAGTCGTATGGAGCTGACTATATTACTGAAGAACCAATTGTCGATGATGTCATGGAGTAATACGAAAACGCTTGGAAGAAGTTCTTCCAAGCGTGTTTATAGATGAAACGATCTCTTAGCTACTTTTGAGCTGATCTTTTTTAGCTTCAAGCTTTTTTTGCTCTTCTTCTAGTAGAGCACGTCGCAGAACTTTTCCTACCATTGTCTTTGGCAATTCTTCTCTAAATTCATAAAGTCTAGGAACCTTGTATGCTGACAAGTGTTTACGGCAAAAACCGTTCAATTCTTTTTCAGTTACCTTATGACCTTCTTTTAGGACAATATAGGCTTTAACAGTTTCCCCACGATATGGATCAGGAACACCAACGATAACAGCTTCTTGAATGCTTTCGTGTTCAAACAACACTTCTTCAATCTCCCGAGGGTAAATATTAAAGCCCCCTGCAATGATCATATCTTTCTTACGGTCTACTATATAAAAGAAGCCATCTTCATCCATATAAGCCATGTCTCCTGTATATAGCCAGCCATCTCGTAAAGTTGCATGAGTATCTTCTGGTCGATTCCAGTAGCCCTTCATCACCTGTGGTCCCTTTATTAGGAGCTCACCTATCTGGCCTGGTGCTGCCTCCTCGCCAGTTTCAGCGTTTAAGACGATCGCATCTGTATCTGGCCACGGCAAACCAATACTACCACTTGGGCGTTTCCCCCACATTTGGTTGAAGTGTGTAACCGGAGCAGCTTCAGTTAAGCCAAATCCTTCTGAAAGCTTTCCTCCTGTTAATTGTTCAAACTTTTGCTGAACCTCAACAGGAAGTGGTGCAGAGCCACTGATACAAACTTCAATAGATGATAAATCATATTTTTCTATGTCCGGGTCGTTAATTAACCCAATGTACATCGTTGGAGCACCTGGGAATATGGTTACCTTATGTTTTTGTATATCTTTTAGAATTTGCTTTGTATCGAACTTCGGTATGATTACCATTTTTGATTGATGCATAATCGAATAATTCATACCTACCGTCATTCCGTACACGTGGAAAAATGGTAACGCACAGAGAATTACTTCCTCACCAGGTGTCATTTTGTACATCCATTTAATCGCTTGTGTTGTGTTAGCGACTAAATTATAGTGTGTAAGCATAACTCCTTTTGCAACACCAGTAGTCCCTCCCGTGTATTGAAGTAATGCAAGATCCTCTTTCACATCAAAATCAATATGAAACTCTTCGGACTCACCACTTTTTAATAATTTCGTAAATGAGTGAACAGATGGACCATAATCAACATCAATGGTAACTCCTGTGTTTTTCTTTTGAATGAAAGGATAGATCAAATTCTTAGGAAAAGGTAAATAATCCTTAACCCCTGTAACGATGACGTGTTCGAGACTAGTTTTTGGTCTCACCTTTTTTACTCGCGAATAGACTAGATCAAGACAGACGATAATTTTTGCGCCTGAATCAATCATCTGATGTTCCAATTCTCTTTCTACGTAAAGAGGGTTTGTTTGCACAACGATCGCACCAGCCATAAGGGCTCCGTAGTAACTGATCACGGATTGAGGACTATTTGCTAGCATAATAGCCACACGGTCCCCTTTGACTACCCCAAACGACTTTAACTGATTGGCAAACTTAAGTGCTGAGTTGTAGAGCTCTATGTATGTAAGCTCTTTACCGAGAAAGTGAAGCGCCACTTTGTTTGGATGCTTTTCTTTCGCTTCCTTCAAGTAGCTTTGTAATGTTCTTTCTTCATAGTTAATCTTGAAAGGTATTTCGGCAGGGTAGTTTTTTTCCCACACCATTTGAGACGACAATTCCATTTTATTTGTCCTCCTTTTTTTACCCCTCTTTCTAATATGAAAAACTAAAAGCTAACTCCTCTCTAAAAGCTAAACATTTAATTTTTCAAGAATACTATTAAGTTCATAGTATTGTAAAAAAACATTCTCCTCCTCTCTATTGTAATGAAATCGTTTACAATAATAAAGAGATTTGTTACAAAATTTTAAATTTTTTTATTTCATGATAAAGTGTACTAGTTTATACGTTGACTTTTTAATGGTAAAGCGTTAATAGAATGGTATTTATCGCTTAAGAGTTTAAATTGCATTAAAGCGATTCCAAAAAAATAGAGAGGCTGACTCAGGAAGTCATTGAAAAATGACTCTTAAGGTTCAGCCTCTCTATTTATATACGACACGTATTAAATTGTTGTCGATTTATTTGTGACGCGAGTTTGTCTTGCATTACCTTTTGGAACTCTCGCTTTATTTCCTATTGATCAATAATCTGATCTTCCAGTTTCTTCTTTTCTTCTTCTACTAATACTCTTCGAAGGATTTTTCCTACCATCGTTTTCGGTAATTCTTCCCTGAATTCATAAAGTCTTGGGACTTTATAGGCAGCCAAGTGCTTACGGCAATATGCGTCTAACTCTTCCTCACTTAACTTTTGACCATCTTTTGGAACAATGAATGCTTTTACTGTCTCACCTCGATATGCGTCAGGGACTCCTACAATACAAGCCTCTTGAACTTTTTCATGCTCGTAAAGTACCTCTTCAATTTCACGAGGATAGATATTAAAACCTCCAGCAATGATCATATCTTTCTTTCTATCTACAATATAAAAGTAACCTTCTTCATCCATGTAACCCATGTCACCAGTTAAGAACCAATCATCTTTAAAGGTTGCTTGCGTATCTTCTGGGCGATTCCAGTATCCCTTCATCACCTGCGGGCCTTTAACCATTACTTCACCAATCTCATTTGGAGGAGCTTCTTCTCCAGTTTCAATCGACAAAATCGCAGCTTCAGTGTCCGGCCAGGGGACTCCAATACTACCAGATTTACGTTTTCCCCATAAGAAATTCGCTATGACAACAGGAGATGTCTCAGTTAACCCATAACCTTCAACTAGCTTTCCACCTGACAACTCTTCAAACTTGTTCTGCACCTCTACCGGCAATGCTGCCGAACCACTTAGGCAGCCTTCTATAGAGGATAAATCAAATTCTTTCAGTTGTGGGTGATTAAGTAGTGCGATATACATCGTTGGAGCACCAGGAAAAATCGTTACCTTTTGTTTTTCAATTGTTTTTAAAACATCAAGAGGATCGAATTTAGGTAATATGACCATCTTTGAATAAAACATAATTGATAAGTTCATAACGACTGTCATGCCGTATACATGAAAAAAAGGAAGTGCTGCTAAAATCCGTTCTTCTCCTACTTTACACTTATACATCCAACTAACACATTGTGTTGTATTAGCCACTAAATTATAATGAGTCAACATGACTCCTTTGGAAGGCCCTGTTGTGCCACCTGTATATTGAAGGAGTGCTAAATCCTCTTTTGGATCAATATCTACTTCAATTTCCTTACGAACACCTTCATTAAGTACTTTTACGAAGCTAAGAATTCGCTCATTATACTCAATATTTACTTTAATACCAGTATTCTTCTTTTGAATAAAAGGATAGATTAAGTTCTTTGGAAAAGGAAGGTAATCTTTAATACCAGTAACAATCACTTTTCGAAGTTTCGTCTTATTCAATACGTTGGCAACTCTCGGATAGACTAGGTCTAAACAAATAATAATTTCAGCTCCAGAGTCGTTCAGCTGATGCTCAATTTCCCTCTCTACATACAGTGGATTAGTTTGAACGACGATAGCTCCCGCAAATAAAGCACCATAATAACTGATCACTGCTTGAGGTGTATTCGCTAGCATAATTGCGACTCTATCACCTTTTTTAACCCCTAAATTTTGAAGCTGATTGGCAAGTTTCAAGGAAGAATCGTAAAGTTCTTTGTACGATAGCTCTTTACCAATAAAGTGAATGGCGCTTTTTTCTGGATGCTTTTCCGCCGCCTCCTTTAAGTAACTTTGTAAAGTTCTTACTTCATACTGTAATGATGTCGGAATTTCATCTGGATAATGAGCAAACCATGGACGTGAAACAACCGTTTCCACTTTTCATCTCCCCCTTTATTTTCATCTCCTTCCCAAAGAAACCACGCTTTTTTACATACAACGCTCCTGTACCTCTCTACAATACAGGATGGCATTCTCCTCTTTCTACATTGTAATGTAAACGATTACAAAAATAAATAGATTTTTAAAAATATTTAGAATTCTTAACTTTTTAAAAAAGGAAGAACTAGAATTCTAATCCCTCCTTTTTCAATATCTATGCGATAAAGAATAAATAAATGATACCCGCTAGCATGAATATTCCACACAGCACAAACAAAACTTTCCAAAGTGTCTCCACTTACTTCTCCCCTATTCCAATCCTAGTATATAAGCTAGCCTTTATTTTATTATACCTGCGCCAATGACATACGATAGTCCAACTGAAATAATAAAAGACAAAAATCCGACTGCTCTGTTGTCATGAGCTATTTCTTCATCTACCTTAAAGCTAGGTGTCAAAAATTCAAAAATAAAGTACCCAAATAATAACAGGGTAAACCCATAAGCACCCCAGGTTAACATCGTTAAGATAGAGTCATTATGTTGAATAGAGAAACGAAATATATTTGCTACACCAAAAATTTTACCACCAGTAGCCAAAGCCACAGACACATTCCCACTCTTAATTTGCTGCCAATTATTGTACTTTGTTACTGATTCAAATACAGCAAGAAATACAATAATTGCTAAAACAACAACACTGTATGTAGCAGCTGTATAGACAAAATCAATTTGAAATAATCGATCCATTTCTCCAACTCCCGTTTTAGAGGTGGTTCAAAAAGGGTGGGAATATCCAGCCTTTTTGAACAATTCCTATTTGAATTCTACGATCGTATTTCCAAGGCCACCTTCATTCATCCCAGCCATTTTTGAGCTTTTCACGTGAGGGTGTGTCTTTAATAGTTGAAGTACTCCTTTGCGAAGAGCACCTGTCCCTTTACCATGGATAATCGATACTTGACTATATCCTGCTAGTAAGGCATCATCTAAATATTTTTCGACACGCATCATTGCATCTTCGAAACGTTCTCCTCTAAGATCTAATTCAGGTTTGACATGATGTGATGAACCACGAACAGTCGCAACAGGTTTCTTCTCTACAGCTTTTGGTCGATCAATGAGCTGTAAATCTTCAAGAGCTACCTTCATCTTCATAATTCCAACCTGAACAAGGAATTCGCGGTCGGAAGTTTTTTCGACGATATGTCCCTTTTGGTTGAAACTAAGAACCTGAACTTCATCACCAGGTAGAAGTTCCTTGATGATGTTCTTAACGACTCCTTTTTTCTTCTTTTCTTTTACTTTAGGAGCTGCTTCTTCTAAGCGTTTTTTAGCATCGATTAACTGATGCTCCTTAACGACATTTGCTTCTTTTTGAAGTTCACGTAATTCTTCAATGATGAAATCAGCTTCTTCTTTTGCTGTTTCAACAACTTCCTGTGCTTTTCTCTGTGCTTGTTCAATCAATCGTTCCTTCTCGTGTTCGAATTGTGCGAATTTATCAGCTAATTCTTTTCTAAGGACTTCCGCCTCTTCACGTATTTTCACAGCTTCTTCCATTTCTTTTTCAGCCAATTTTTGACTTGTTTCTAAGGAAGAAATCATGTTTTCTACTTTATTCGTTTCTGTGGAAATTTGCGCTTTGGCTTTTTCAATAATCTCGTTATGTAAACCAAGACGTTTCGAGATAGCAAAAGCATTACTGCGCCCTGGCACACCAATTAATAATCGGTAAGTCGGACTTAATGTTTCCACATCAAACTCCACACTCGCATTAATCGCTCCAGGACGATTATATGCATAAGCCTTTAACTCGCTATAGTGAGTAGTTGCGACAATCCTTGCTCCACGTTGATAAACATCGTCTAAAATCGCAATCGCTAGTGCTGCCCCCTCGGTCGGATCTGTACCTGCTCCAAGTTCATCAAATAGCACCAAACTTTCATGATCAACATGTTCTAGGATGTCAATAATGTTTACCATATGTGACGAGAAGGTACTTAAACTTTGCTCGATCGATTGTTCATCCCCAATGTCAGCAAAAATCGATTGAAAAATTGCCATTTCAGACCCTTCATCAACTGGTACATGTAGCCCTGACTGCATCATCAAAGTTAACAATCCCGTAGTCTTTAAGGTGACAGTTTTACCACCTGTGTTGGGACCAGTGATGACAATTGAACTATAATTTTTACCGAGCTCTATATCAATGGGTACAACTTCTTCGTGAGCAATCAAGGGATGACGAGCCTTTTTCATATTAATAAAGCCAATGTCATTTAATTTAGGTTGAGAAGCTTTCTGTGCTTTTGCATAAAATGCCTTTGCAAAAATAAAATCTACTTCAGCTAACACGCGTACATTTTGGACGAGCTCTTCACCTACCTCAGCAACAGCTGCAGACAAGGCAATTAAGATTTTTTCAATTTCTTGTTTTTCTTTCACCCGTATTTCTCGTAATTGATTATTAATGGCCACGACTGATTGAGGTTCAATAAATAAAGTTGCACCTGAAGCTGATTGGTCATGAATTAAGCCACCAAAGTTACTTCTATATTCTTGTTTAACTGGAATGACGTAACGGTCATTACGGATTGTAATGATTGAATCTGACAACATTTTTTGGGTACTAGATGATCGAATCATGCTTTCTAGCTTTGAACGAACAGATGCTTCATGACTTTTAATTTGATGCCTTATCGTACGTAGCGTTGGACTAGCTGAGTCTAGAACATGCCCATGGTCATCTATGCACATTTTTATTTCTCGCTCAAGGTCGGTTAAAGGGGTAATAGCCCCAACTAATTGTTCTAATATCGGTAATTCAATCTCATTTTCAATCATATCCTCAATAAACTTTTTAAATCGTCGACCACCATATACTGTACTAGCAACGTCTAGTAGTTCTAGTTCATTAAGCATTCCACCAATTTGGGCACGCTTTACACTGGCAATAATATCACGAATACCGCCAAGGGGAGGTTGTCCCTTTAAGCGAATAACTTTCGTTCCTTCAAACGTGGAATCCTGCGCAAATTGAATGTCATCAATGTTTGTCATTGGTTGGAGTTCTTCAACTTTTCTCCGGCCAAGAGAAGAACTAACATGTTCTAATAGCTGATCTTTCATCTTGTCGTACTCTAAGAGACGACATACACGTTGTTGTAACAAATACCCCAACTCCTTATTTATTTCTGTTTAGATACTGTATAACTTCTTCTAATTCCCAAGCATTTATGACCGACTCCTTTTTCAGCCAGCCCTTTCTGCCACTAGCCACACCAATACCCATATCCTCTAACATCTCAAGATTATGTGCGTCTGTGTTAATCATCAATTTGACTCCCGCTTCTTGAGCTACTCGTACCCAATGGGCAGAGAGGTCTAACCGATGTGGATTAGCATTTAATTCTAAAGCCGTGTTAGTTTCTTTGGCTAGATCGATGAGTAACTGAACATCGACATCATAACCGTCTCTTTTACCAAGCAGGCGGCCTGTTGGATGAGCAATTAAATCAACGTGATGATTTTTCATCGCAGTTGTTAATCGATTCATAATTGTCTCTCGGTCTTGTGAAAATGAAGAGTGAATAGAGGCAATCACAAAGTCAACCTCACTAATAATCTCGTCCTCGTAATCTAGGGTGCCATCTGGAAGAATGTCCATTTCTACACCTGTAAAAATTTTAAAATCATCCCATTGTTCGTTTAGTTTCGCTATCTCTTCACGCTGGGAAAGTAACCGTGCTTCGGTTAAGCCGTTTGCTACTTTTAGAAACTTGGAATGGTCAGTAATTGCAATATATGAATAGCCCTTCTCTCTAGCTCTTTCCGCCATTTCCTTTATTGAATACGCACCATCACTCCAAGTTGAGTGCATATGCATATCACCACGGATATCGTTGAGTGAGATTAAATGGTTTGGCTGTTGCCATGCTTCTATCTCACCATCTCCCTCTCTAACTTCCGGTGGGATAAAGTGAAGACCAAAGTGATTAAAAAACTCCTCTTCCGTAGAAAACGTTTTTACTTCACCTGTTTCTAAATTTTCTACGCCGTACTCACTAATCTTTTCACCACGTTCTTTGGCAAGCTGACGCATTTGCACGTTATGATCTTTAGAACCTGTAAAATGATGAAGTGCAGTCGCAAACTCTGCTTCGGTAACTAGTCGAAAATCAACGGATATTTTGAAGGCATCAAAGTTTAATTGCAAAGAAACCTTGGTATCACCACTTGCAATAACTTCACCAACGTTTTGAAATTTTAAAAGTTCTTCTTTAACAGTTAGTGGTGAGTCTGTTGCTATAATATAGTCTAGATCCTTAACAGTTTCTCTTAATCGACGGTAACTTCCTGCCCGTGAAAAGCGAATAATCCCTGTCATCTTCCCAAGATTTTCTTCTATTTTTTCGGCAACAGGAATGATTAGCGGAAGAGCTAGTCGATCTGGTTGCTTACCAAACTCTTCAATTGCTGCTAGAATTTTTTCCTCCGTCTTCACTCCAAATCCAGCAAGTCCTTGGACCCGCTCTTCTGTACAAGCTTTTTTCAGAGTTTCAATATCAACTACTTGTAATTCTTGATAGAGTTTGCCGATTTTTTTCCCACCTAGTCCAGGTAATCGTAACAGTGGTATTAATCCACTTGGAAGTTCTTCTTTTAATTCTTCTAAGAGACTTGACTTCCCTTCTTTCATAAGCTCTTCTATGACAGTAGCAGTCCCTTTTCCTATTCCCTTAAGTTTTGAAACATCCTCAATTTCTGCTAAGGTACGTTCATCACTTTCTAGTGCTTGAGCAGCTTTCCGATAGGCTGAAACTTTAAAACTATTTTCACCCTTAATTTCCATATATATAGCAATCGTTTCTAACGTTTGAATTACTTGTTTTTTATTCATTTTAAATCTCCTCTCTAGATAAGAAGAATAGATCGTCTCAAAACTAATGATACCTAGTTTCGATAGAACAAAGCAACTTATTTACAGTAGAAGGGACTGACTTTGGGTTCAATGTCAGTCCCTTCCTCCCCTAAAACCTATTTTCAATCCAAAGTTCCTTAAGTTGGTTAGATAAAATTGGCGTGTAATCCAAAATCATTTTGGCAAGTGTTGACTCCTTCAAGATGTCTTGAACAAGTTCAATTGGCAACAAGGCGGCAATATGTAATAGTACGACTAAAATTAATAAGGCTTCTAAAAAACAAAGGATACCACCTAGCCAACCGTTGATAATATTTAAGATCGGTAAATGTGCCAAGAAGTCAAACATAGAACCAATAATTTGCATCGCAATCTTTGTAGCAAAAAATAAAATCGCAAACGCAATTCCACTGTAATAAACATGCTCAAAGTTAAATGCTTCAATGAGCATAAATGCTGGGTTTTCAGTAGGAAATTGCGGATAAGGAATCCAAAGTCTAATATGTTTTGCTAAATCATCATAATAAAGGTATGCAACGATAAAAGAAACAATAAATCCAGTAAGATGAATGAGTTGAAGAATAAAACCTCTACGGAACCCCACAAAGAAGCTAGTAATTAAAAGAATTAGTAACAATAAGCTAAGCATTTTTTATTTTTCCCCATCTTTCTTTTGACGTTCTAATTCTAGTTGTTTTTTTAACCGCAAATATTCATCACTAATATTCACAGCAGTTAGAACGGCAAGTTGTGTTTTATCTAGGTAAGGACTGATTTTGCGTAGATCTTTCATTTTTTGATCAACAAAATGAGCCACTTCATGGATGTGACCTACATCTACTTTGCCTGTAATCACATAACTTTGGCCATTTATCGATACCGTTGTTCGCCGTTTTATCTGATCTTCTCCCACAACGAGCCTCCCTTAACATACAATCCAATGAACCGATTTCATCTTATTTCATAACGAAAAATTCTACATTCTATCATAACATGAACATCTCTAATTGGAAATATGTCGTGCGATAATTGAGAAAGATTAAGAAAAAGTGGTACAATCGACATACAAAATAATTGTGAAAGCTTAACTTATCATGTATATTTGACAATTCATTATTACAAAAGGGGTTTTCAACTTGTCACAGCGGGTGTTGATAGTAGATAACAAGACGATTGAAAAAATGAAGGAATTTTATCAAGATGATTTAGTTTCAAAACTTCCTCCTGGGGCAATTCTTGCTGCAAAGCCTTTAAATTGTTCGGTTACTGCCTATAAATCAGGTAAGGTCCTATTTCAAGGCGCTAGGCACGAGGAAGAAGCTGCCATATGGGAAGCGTTTACTAGTAGTAGTCAAGTAACCCCAAAAGCTAAATCACCAGTTATTAAAAAGGAACCTGTCAATCAACCAACATTCAGGAACATGTCACTAATTGGATCCGATGAGGTAGGAACGGGTGATTACTTTGGACCAATTACTGTTGTTGCAGCATTCGTCGCAAAAAATAACTTCGCGAGGTTAACTGAGCTTGGTGTAAAGGATTCAAAGGGGATGAAAGACGATCAAATAATCAAAATCGCAAAGCAACTAATTAAAGAAATTCCTTACAGTCTATTAGTACTTCCAAATGAAAAATATAATTCTTTGCAGGCAAAAGGAATGAACCAAGGGAAGATGAAAGCAATTCTCCACAATCAAGCAATCCTTCACTTAAAAAAGAAATTAACTAGCGACTATGATGGAATTTTAATTGATCAATTTGTAGAACGCGGTATTTATTTCCGCTACATTTCTGAACAAAAGGAAAAAGTCCAAGAACCAAATATGTTCTTTCAAACGAAGGCTGAATCTTTACATCTTTCCGTTGCTGCTGCTTCCATTATTGCCCGTTACGCGTTTGTAAAAGAAATGGATAAACTTAGTGAGAGTGCCGGATTTGAAATACCTAAAGGAGCAGGTTCACATGTCGATGTTGCTGCTGCAAAACTCATTCAAACTCATGGGGTAGAGGCACTTGGAGACTATTGCAAAGTTCATTTTGCCAATACAGAAAAAGCAAAAAAACTCCTAAAGCTTTAGGAGTTTTTTTCTATCTGACGATTTTTAATACGCAACAAGTTACCGTAAAAGCGATTTTCCGAAGCTAGCTCATCCCATTTTAATTTTTTATTTACTACTAGTAGTTCTGTTGAAATGGTTTCAATATCTAGCTTTAGTTCGTCGCTAACGTTCGTTCGAAAAAACTCATGTTCTATTATCTCTTGTTTAATAGTACGGAAATGATGACTAGAGACAAAACAGGCAATCTTTGTTTCCCCACAATAAGAACAAGTATGGCCTTTCATTAAACTTGTTAATTCATGAGTAATTAAGGAATTAACTACCCATTTATTTTCTTTTACTATAAAGAGAAAATCAGTCGCAAATTCAAGTGGATGTTGTTCCATCTGAAAAATAACATGCCATACACAATAGTCTACCTGCCTTAATGAAGTAATGCTAGAGATTTTTGACAAGCTAATCCCCCCTTGATAGAAAAGCGGTTTTCACAAAGATACTGACCAGAGAATTTAGTAACTAGACACCGAATAATTAAGTAAATGCGGAAGATGAACTCCCTCTTTTGCGTAGGCTTTTGAAAAAAGCCTTTACATAGGTCCTTTAAGCTCTTAATGTTGCACCTAATTTCTCTTTTAACCCTTCTAAAACTAAACTGTGAACCTTTGTTACTTCCTCATCTGTTAGTGTCTTAGTAGGATCAAAATATGTGAGTGAGAAGGCCAGTGATTTACATCCTGGATCCATTTTTTCACCTTGATATAAATCGAACAATTGTACCGTTTTTAACAGACTACCACCATGTTCGATGATCACATCTTTGACAGCCTGAGCTTGAGTACCCTCTTCGACTACCAGCGCGATATCTCTAGAAATTGCTGGATATTTAGGTATCTCTTCATACATTAGATCTTCAACTGCCAGTGCTAAGGCTGCTTCTAAGTCAAGTTGAAAGACAATTGTTTCGTTAAGATCTAATTCTTTTTGGAGCGACGGATGAATTTGGCCAATAAAACCAACTTCCTTTCCGTCCAGTGTTATTGCGGCTGTACGACCAGGATGCAAACCAGCCTTTTTAGCTTTTTCATAACGAACAGCATTAGTTACCCCAAGACTTTCAAATAATCCTTCTAGTACGCCTTTTGCCACAAAGAAATCCACTTTCTTTTTCTCACCTTGCCACAAATGACTTTGCCAGTTACCAGTGAGTGCTCCAGCTAAAATTTCCTTTTCTCGTGGCTGTTTGGTTACTTCTTTTTCATCTGTTAAAAAGATTGAACCTATTTCATAAATAGCGACATCATCTAATTTACGATTATGATTGTATTGGATAATATCTAGTACGTGGGGTATTAAGCTTGTTCTAAGCGTACTACGGTCCTCACTCATTGGCATCGCTAGACGAATTGGTGTGATATCTCCTAGATCTTCTACAAAGCTCTTAGCTTTACTAGAACTTGTCAAAGAATAAGTGATTGTTTGATTTAGACCAACACTTTCTAAATAACGGCGTACTTTTCGACGACGGATTTGGTTGGCTGTTAGGCTACCAGCAGTCGTTAAGCCAATAGGTAATGTTGTTGGAATATGATCGTAACCATAAAGTCTGGCCACTTCTTCAATTAGGTCCGCTTCAATCGTAATGTCTGGTCTACGAGTAGGTATAAAAACGTTGAAATGATCCCCCTCTTGAGTATACAGAAACTGTAGCCTCTTGAAGATCAACCCGATTGCATCAGCGGTAATGTCGGTTCCAAGAGCTTTATTAATTCTCTCAACAGTGATCTCTACTTCTAGTGGTTTAATTTCCATCTCGTTTACTTCGACACAACCTTCTAGAACTGTACCACCTGCTAACTTACAAATTAACTCAGCTGCTCTTTCAGCGGCTAGTGCCACTCGGTTTGGATCAATACCTTTCTCATATCGAACACTAGCGTCACTTCTCAACCCTAAATCTTTTGAAGCTCGTCTTACTGTCGTCCCTTTAAAATAAGCAGCTTCAAGTAAAATAGTCGTCGTGTCATTTTGAACCTCTGATTTTGCTCCACCCATCACACCTGCAACTGCTACTGGCTCAATACCATTCGTAATCACAAGATGGTCCTTTGTTAACTTACGAGTCGTATCATCTAACGTAACAATTTCTTCGCCATCTTTCGCTCTTCGAACGACAACCTCTTTTGATCCGAAACGATCATAGTCAAAAGCATGAAGCGGCTGACCGTATTCAAGTAGAATGTAGTTTGTAACATCAACAACATTGCTAATTGGACGAATGCCAGCTGCCATGAGGCGATTTTGAAGCCATAGAGGCGATGGACCAATTTTTATATCTTTAATAACCAACGCTCGATAAATAGGGTTATCCTCTATCGCTTCAACTCGAACATCTATATGAGTAGATGCATGCTCAGAACAAGGTGTGATGCTTGGGATAGGAACAAGAACTTCTCTACTTAAAATTGCTCCCACCTCATACGCTACTCCAATCATATTTAAACAATCGGCACGATTTGGTGTTAAATCTAGTTCTAATACTTCATCATGGAGATTTAGGTATTCTAAAGCATCCTTACCTACTTCAGCATCTCTAGGCATCACAAATATACCTTCTGAAACCTCTTTTGGAACGAATTTCGTCTCGACACCTAGTTCCTGAAGGGAACAAATCATTCCATTTGATGCTTGACCACGAAGTTTCGCTTTCTTAATTTTGAAGTTCCCAGGTAATACGGCTCCAACTTTAGCAACAGCAACTTTTTGATCTTGAGCGACATTTTTGGCACCACAAACAATTTGGACAAGTTCTTCTTCACCAATGTCTACTTGACATAAACTTAATTTATCAGCATCAGGATGTTGTTCACGAGTCACAACATGCCCTACAACAACATTTGAAACCCCTTTGTTCAATTGATGAACGATATCGACAGCCACACCGCTTCTTGTTAGGCGTTCTGCCAATTCCACAGCTGTGATATCATTTAGCTGCACATAATCTTTAAGCCAATTAAAAGATACTAACACATTATTTCCTCCTCATACAGTGAATTTACGCTCGTTTAAATTGTTCTAAAAATCGTTGATCATTTAAGTAAAAATGGCGAATATCATCAATTCCATACTTTAACATCGCTAAACGTTCTACACCCATTCCAAACGCAAAACCTGAGTACTTCTCAGGGTCAAAACCACCCATCTCAAGAACTCGTGGATGAACCATTCCTGCACCAAGTACTTCAATCCAACCAGTTTCTTTACAGATCCGGCATCCGTCTCCGTTACAAATCACACATGAGATATCGACTTCTACTGATGGCTCCGTAAATGGGAAAAAGCTTGGTCTTAAACGAATTTTTTGATTTGGTCCGAAGAACTTCTTTGCAAATTCTAAAAGTACGCCTTTTAAATCACTCATACGAACATTTTCGTCTATGTAAAGTCCTTCAACTTGCATAAATTGATGCGAGTGAGTAGCATCATCATCGTCACGGCGGAACACTTTTCCTGGGCAAATGATTTTTACTGGGCCTTGACCCTTAAACTTTTCCATCGTTCTTGCTTGGACCGGAGAAGTATGAGTTCTTAGCAAAATATCATCTGTAATATAAAAAGAATCCTGCATATCACGAGCTGGGTGGTCTTTTGGTAAATTTAAAGCTTCAAAATTATAATAATCCGTTTCGACTTCCGGCCCTTCAGCTACTTCAAATCCGAGACCAACGAATATATCTTCTATTGTTTCTACAACTGCGGTAAGAGGATGTCTTCCACCAACCTTCGCAGGTCTGCCTGGGAGAGTGACATCAATACTCTCATTAGCTAGTTTCTTTTCTACTTCTAGCTCTTCAAACTTTTCAACCTTTTCTTCAAGCTTGTCTGCAATGACAGCTCTAACATCATTAGCTAGCTGCCCCATCACAGGTCGCTCTTCAGCTGAAAGTTTGCCCATTCCTCTTAGTACTTCAGTAATCGGTCCTTTCTTACCTAAATAAGATACCTTTATTTCCTGCAATTCCTTCAACGACTCTGCCGCGTCAATTTGATTTAACGCTTCTTGTTGAAGCTCTTTTAAACGCTCTTGCATGTTTTTTCCTCCTTTTTAACATCCAGTTGAGATATAAATAAAAGCTGAGCTTATCTTTGAAGGCGCTTGTTTTTTCAAGAAAAAACAAAAAAGCCTTCATCCCAAAGGGACGAAAAGCTTCGCGGTACCACCCTAATTAATGTATCTTCTCAGAAGTACATTCACTTAAACTTGATAACGGTAATGACCGATGCGACCTTAATAAGATTAGTTCTTATGTTCCGGTGCCGACTCCAGAGTGAATTCAATTGGTACGTTGCATAGATATGCTTTCAGTCAAGGCATATCCTCCCTGTATGACGTAGATCAATTTACTACTCTCTTTCTTCATCTTTTCAATATGAAATTCGTTTTCAATTATAGTTGATTTCGATCACAAAGGCAAATCTTCTTTACAGTGGCTATTACTTTCTTAAATGGTATAGTAATATTCCGGATGCAATAGCTACATTTAACGATTCTGCATTTCCGTAGCTTGGAATATACAGATTTTCATCCATTTGTTGTAATAATTCTTTAGAAACTCCACTTCCTTCATTGCCTACGATAAGGGCAAAACTATCTTGAGGATGGATTTCTTTATAAGACTTTGCTTTTTCGTTTAATGCTGTACCGTAGACAAGAATATTCGCTTGCTTTAGCTTTTCGATCCAACTTCCAAGATCTCCTTTTACAACTGGCAAATGAAATAATGAGCCCTGTGTCGAACGGAGCACCTTGCTATTGTAGATATCAACAGTCCCATCACCAAGAATAACACCTGATAATCCAGCACTATCAGCGGTTCGAATAATCGTCCCTAAATTTCCAGGATCTTGAATTTGGTCAATTAAAAGGTACTTTCCATTAGCTTCAATTTGTAGAGGTCTTCTCCCAAGAAGTTCACAAACAGCCACAACTCCTTGTGGTGTATCGGTTTCACAGATTTCTTTCATAATCTTATCATTAACTAAATATACAGGTACATTGTTCATCTCCCAACTAGTTGGAATGCGAAAATTTTCCTCAATATAAATCTCGTTGATAATAACATTCCACTTTAAAGCCTCTTCTACTAAGTGTTCACCCTCAATTAAGAAGCTACCTAGTTTTTCCCTACCTTTACGAGTATGGAGCTTTTTTGCATTCTTGACTCTTACATTTTTGATTGACTCAATTCGTTCCATCATAAACCCCTTTTACTAATTTAGACTGTAGAATGTTTGATAGGATGCTCCGTTGCAGGATCCCTAAAACATTTAGCATGTTATATTCTACAATTATACTTATTAACAAATATTTTCGTCCAATTGTTGACATACTATAACAGAACTGCCAAATGGCTCTGATTTATTTTTATATTTTACCATAAAAGGAGTGGCAAACAATGGGTTTTAATTTACGTGGTGCAATTTTAGCGAATGTAGCGAACAGCACAGAAGATGATGTGAAAGCAACAATCGACGATGCAATGCAAAGCGGTGAAGAAAAAATGCTTCCTGGCTTAGGGGTACTTTTTGAAGTGTACTGGAAACAAGCTGATGAGCAAAGCAGACAACAAGTGATTTCATCGATTGCGCAAGGGTTACAAAGATAATGGCTAGGATCAGAAAAGCGAACCAAATTGGTTCGCTTTTCTGATTTAACCCATATTTTGAACTTTTCTTAAGATGTCGTGAGCATCCTTACCTGCAAGTATTAGTAATTCTTCTAATAATTCATCCCTCATTAAATCTAGTCGGATGATTTCTTTAGCTAATTTCAGCACCTCTTTTTTCATAACATATCCCCTTATTCGTTGATCATATGAACTAGTTTAAAGGAAGCTAAAAAAGCTAACAGCAACATTGTTAGAAACTTTTACTTGGTTTATGAAAAGTGCAAGGCGCCCGCCTTTTAGTTGAAATTATCTGTTTCTTGATAGTAGAAAAGCGCTATTAAATAGCGCTTTTTTTCCTTAGTCAAATGTAATTTTTGCTACCGTATCTTTGTCTAACTTCTTAATTACTTCTACAATTAATTTCACTGCGTTTTCAAAGTCATCTCTATGAAGAATTGCTGCATGACTATGGATATAACGCGTCGCGATTGTAATGGCTAAAGCAGGGGCTCCATTTGCCGTTAGATGAATCGCACCAGCATCTGTACCTCCACCTGCAACATAGTCAAATTGATAAGGGATACCAGCAGCATCAGCAGTATCTGTAACGAAATCACGAAGACCTTTATGAGAAATCATTGAAGCATCGTACATGATAATTTGCGGACCATTACCCATTTTCGCTAATGCTTCTTTATCTGTTACTCCAGGAGTATCTCCAGCAATACCTACATCTACAGCAATACCGATATCTGGTTGAATTAGATTTGCTGACGTACGCGCTCCACGAAGACCTACTTCTTCTTGGACTGTTCCAACTCCGTAAACCGTGTTGGGATGGTCTACATCTTTCAGCTGACGTAACACCTCAATCGCAATTGCACAACCAATGCGGTTGTCCCAAGCCTTTGCCATAAGATACTTTTCATTTTTCATCACGGTAAATTCACATACTGGAACGACTGCATCACCTGGACGTAAGCCAAACTCCATTGCCTCTTCTTTACTAGAAGCACCAATATCAATAAACATATCTTTAATCTCAACTGGCTTCTTTCGTGCTTCAGGAGGTAAAATATGTGGTGGTTTTGAGCCAATCACACCAGGAACATATCCGTTCTTAGTCATAATTGTAACACGTTGTGCTAGCATTACTTGGCCCCACCAGCCGCCAACAGTTTGGAATCTAACAAAGCCTTTATCATCAATACTAGTTACCATAAATCCAATTTCGTCTAAGTGACCTGCTACCATGATTTTAGGTTCGGCAGCAGTTCCAGTTTTCTTTGCAATTAAGCTACCAATGTGATCTTGTGTCACTTCATCAGCAAATGGCTCAATATACTTTCTCATCACATCACGTGGTTCTTTTTCGTTACCGGGAATACCATTTGCATCTGTTAAGTCTTTTAACATTTGTAATGTCTTATCCATATGTAAGCCCCCTAAATAGAATTATGTACCATTTTTCATTATAACGATACCCGAAATGATTCTCAATTAAAACAGTTATTAGTAACCTTCATTTTGACGTTGGTGATTGACTTCATTTTTTCCTATATAGGCTTCTTCTATTTCTTTTGTGGTAAAATTTAATAACTTACCAAGATAAATGTATTCTTGAAACAAATGTTTATAACATGCCTCAGTTCTTACTAATTGAAACTGTGAACTTAATTCAAATAACTTGGTAAATTGCTCTGTGACATTTCTTTCTAGATTTTCTACATGACTCTCGTCTAAACCATTTGTTGTCTGAATGTCTAAACCAATAGAAAGTAAAAAGTGAATTCCATCAACATATTCTTCAAGAATGACTTCTCTTACGCTAGGTGGTTTTTTACTCCAATATTTAAAACATCTCGTTTCGTTTGCTAATTCGGCAAGTTCGACCTGGAATGCCAAGATCTTTTGTAGAATGAGATCAACATTGACAAGGCCATGTTCTATACGAATCCGCTCATCTAACTCTTTTTGCATGAAAAACATATTACTAATATTCATAAAACAATTCCTTTCCAATAAATTTTGAAACCTTTTATACTTATCACACGTAGTAAATATAAGAGTTGTTTTTTGTAAAATCTAAAATAGATATTTTTCTCTAGGAGTGATGACCATGGCTGTTTTTTTATTTAGGATCTTACTTTTAATAGCCGTCTTTATTTTAGCATATAGTGCCATTAAATACTTTGTAAATCCCAAACGAAAACTTGAACTAGCCCATGAAAAAAAGCAATTTTTCTTTTTAGATGACAGGCAAAATGTTAGAAAGAACTTCTTAATCACCTACCGCGGTGTCCTCTTTGAAGGAGAAAAATACTTAGGAACAACTGATCGTGCATTTGAAGTAGTGAATGTACAAGTTTGGGCTAAAAACACTGACAAACTTCAAGGTTTAAACAAAGAAGATTTTTACTTTATTGAGAAAGAAATCATATTATCATACCCCAACGCCGAAATTACCTGGAAAAGTCCTATTAAGGATTTACTTCTGAAATAAGGAAAATTTCCCGGACATTACGCTGTACTCAGAAAAGGAGATCTTTTTCAAATTTGGCGGCCAACAGTTCCGTTATTTGACTTATTTTCACTGGAAAACCGATCAAATTGAGAAATAACGTATTTAGTGTCCGGAAACACCCAAAAAAAGCTGTAAATGCCGATTGTGCATTTACAGCTTTTTTATGAGCTTGGTTTAAAAAATTTTTTCCATTGGATCGAAGTTTGTTTTTCAATTCCTTTTCTTCTAACCCCAAAAAAGATTACACATAAAAAAAGTAATAAAATTCCTGAGTAGAAAAGTGGTAGATCGACAATTAACTGTCCAAAACTAGTAAAAATGATGCCTGGTAAGATAACCCCTAAAAATGAGAATTTCGTATATTCTTTAAATGAGTTCGTTTGTTCTAGTACGTATAATGATAATAAGTGAAAGTGCGCAAAAGGTACCATCCGTAGAACCATAATTTGATTCATCGTTAATGGGCCGCTCTTAAGCATTCTTTGATTTAGTTTGGCAAACCTTGTTAGTACATTAGGGAACTTTCGAGCAACAAAGTAAAAAATGATGCACATTAACGTGAGACCAATAATTGATAAGACGGAGCCGTAAACGACACCAAATAAATATCCCCCAACCATACATACGAAGAGGACAGGAAGAAATAATAATGGCCGAATTAAGTGAAATAACACAAAAAGTATTGGAGCTAATATTCCACTTTGTTCAATATAGACGGGTATCGCTTCTGATAGATGTTCAATCATGAGCTCCCTCCTCTCTATTAACAAATATGAAAATAAACTAGAGATAATAACTAATCAGGACAAATTGTAGCAAAAAGATAAGAGGAACTCCGTATTTAAATGTAAGATGCTTTGTTTTATGCCGGAATACTCGCATGCCTAAATATATACCGATACTTCCACCAGCCACTGCCAAAAATAGTAGAGCCTTTTCTGATATTCGCCATTGATTTTTTTTTGCCTTTTGCTTGTCAACATACATCGTTACAAAAGAAATCATTGTCATAGAAAAAGCATATGTTAAGAGTACTTCAAGTGCCACTACATTGACCTACTTTCTACAGGTAAATCTACAATTTACATTCTACCTCTTACATTATACATGAAAAAGCCACCCTCGTGCTTGAGAGTGGCTTTTTAATTTTATAAATTAAAGACTAGCTTTTGCTTTTGCTGCTAATTCAGCAAATGCTTTTTCGTCATTGATCGCTAAGTCAGCAAGCATTTTACGGTTTACGTCAATACCAGCAACTTTTAAGCCATGCATTAAACGGCTGTATGAAAGACCGTTGATACGAGCAGCTGCATTGATACGAGTAATCCAAAGCTTACGGAAGTCGCGTTTCTTTTGACGACGATCACGGTAAGCATAAAGTAATGACTTCATTACTTGAACTTGCGCAGTTTTAAACAATCTATGTTTTGAACCATGGTAACCTTTAGCTAACTTTAATACTTTCTTACGACGACGACGAGCGACATAACCGCCTTTTACTCTTGGCATCGTGTTTCCCTCCTCAAATTCTCAACATTCGTTGAAAAAATCAAATTATTTTTTATACGTTAACATTTCACGAATACGTTTGTAGTCTCCACTAGAAACGATTGCAGCTTTACGAAGCTTACGTTTTGCTTTTGTTGATTTGTTTGCAAATAAGTGACTTGTGTAAGCATGTGCGCGCTTAAGTTTACCAGAACCAGTTTTCTTAAAACGCTTTGCTGCACCCTTATGAGTTTTCATTTTAGGCATAGGTAAATCCTCCCTTATCATACTACTAATTAAAATCTCATGTTCAAGCTTAATCTATATTATTAGAAAGCTTTATTTTTCAGCTTTTGGAGCTAAAATTAGGAACATGCTTCGGCCTTCCATTTTTGGAGCCGATTCAATCGATGCAATGTCCTCACATTCTTTTGCTAAACGCTCTAGAACATCTTTACCGATTTGAGAGTGAGTAATTGCACGACCACGGAAACGGATCGCCGCCTTTACTTTATCTCCTTTTTCAAGAAACTTTCGAGCAGCACGAACCTTCGTATTGAAATCATTCAATTCAATCGTCGGACTCAAACGAACCTCTTTGGTTGTAATAATCTTCTGATTTTTACGAGCTTCTTTTTCTTTCTTTTGTTGCTCATATCTAAACTTACCATAGTCCATAATACGACATACTGGCGGTTTAGCGGCTGGTGCTACCATAACTAAGTCAAGGTTTGCATTTTGAGCCATTTCTAAAGCTTCTTGTCTTGTCTTTACCCCAATTTGATCTCCGTTAGGACCAATGAGACGTACTTCTCGGGCACGAATGCCCTCATTGACTAACATGTCTTTACTAATAACTAGCCACCTCCATGGTTTTCTAAAAGAATTTGCTTATTTAGCAATCGTAAACCTAGTTTTACAAAGTAGTCAACTATAAGTTTCTACTTTGAGGATCCATGCAATGGAAAAAACGACGTCCCTATTTGGATGAATAATTCGACTGTCTTTCTCCAAATAAAAAGGTGCGAACGCATACTGCGCCCACACCTGTAATTGATATAATATCAACATTAGTAACCTGCAAACATTTTTTCGTCAGCCAGGTGAGAAGCGGGCGCTTCTTCTTGCATTGGTTCCAATATTTAATTCACTAAGCAACTATACCAAGAAGCAAAACATTTGTCAACTTACCAAGAGGTAACTTGTTCAAAAACATGCTTGCCAGTAAAACTTATAAAATCGACTTGTTTATCTTATCAAGAATCTAGTAAACATTTCAAGTCTTTTTTTTGAGAATTTCCTAAGAATTCAAGGTATGTTTTTCCATGAATTCTTGAACTTTGCCCGCGGGTAGGGGTCGACTAAAGAAATAGCCTTGCATTTCATCACATTTCTCTTCTTGTAAATAGAGTAAAGCTTCCTTATTCTCGACACCTTCCGCAACAACTCTCATCCCTAAATTATGGGCAAGATTAACAATTGATGATACGATCGCACGGTCACCATTATTGCCAGGAAGATCATAGACAAAAGTTTGGTCGATCTTCAAGGTGGATATCGGGAAATTTTTCAAATAGCTTAGCGAAGAATAGCCTGTACCAAAATCATCAATCGCAATCCTAATTCCTAGGTCATTAATCCTCGTTAAGGTATCAATTGTCGATTTTGTACTGTCCAATAAACTATTCTCCGTTATTTCTAATTCTAAGGACTTGGGCGATAGTTGAACATCTCCAAGGATCTTTACGACGTCCGAAATAAAACTAGGATGTTGAAAATGTTTCGTAGCAATGTTAACACTTACTCTAAGGTCAGCGAAGCCATGTCTTTGCCATTCTTTGAGCTGTGTGCAAGCTGCTTTTAGCACCCATTCTCCTAGGGGAATGATTAAGCCACAATCTTCTGCCACTTGGATAAAATCTAGCGGAGGAATATACCCTTTCTCTGGATGAAACCAGCGAATTAGTGCCTCAAACCCTACAATCTGTTTTTTATCTAGATCTAGTTGTGGTTGATAGAACAATTGCAACTGGTCTTCGCTTACTAGTGCTTTTCTTAAATCATTCTCGATGGAAAGTTTATTCACTAGGGTCTCGTTCATTTCTGAATTATAAAATAAATAAGTGTTTCTCCCGATATCTTTCGCTGCGAACAAAGCAATGTCACAGTTTTTCACTAAATCTTCCGGGGTTTCACCACCAAATGGATATAAGCTTACCCCTATGCTTATCTTCAAGTGTATGTCAGCTTGTTTATAAAGAAATGGACTTTCAAAAACGCTTAGTAAGTATTGGGATACTTCCCTTGTCTTGTCTTCATCGATATCATATAGAACAAAGACAAATTCATCGCCTCCAAGATGGTAGAGCGTATATCTTTCAACAAACTTTCGAATATTTACTTTTTGTAATCGATGGGCAGCCATAATTAACACGTAATCACCAACATGATGACCTAACGTATCATTAATACGTTTAAAATGATCTAAATCAATAAATAAGACAGAAACCTGTTTGTTCGACTCCTGAGCTTCCCCTATTAAATTCGTGAGATCCTTATCAAGAACTCTTCTGTTAGGCAAGTCTGTTAGGGAATCGTGATAAGCCATATGCTCAACGATTAGCTCTGAATTTTTCAAATCAGTAATATCACTAACCGTTCCGACAATTTCCTTCACTTCGCCATCCCGGTAAAATGGGGAAAATGTAATAAACAAGTGCTTTCGTTTAAACTGAAGTTCAAAGTTTTTAGTCACGCCTAAGAAGGTTTCCTCAACAGGTACCAATAACTTTTTTAACATCTCATCAGGTAAGATTTCCGAGATTGATTGATGCAGATGTAATTCTTCACTTAACCCTAACTCTCCGGCTAACTTTCCAGCAATTAAAGAAAAGGCAAACTCGTTTTCACTTTGTTTTTTTAATTTAAAGACTAAATTATCAAGGCTTTGCATGACCTGAACAAAATCATTTTTTAACAACTCTCTAATTTTGTCTTCGTAAAGCTTCCCCTCGGTAATATCAGTTCGTATTGCTATAAACTTATATGGTGCTCCCGATTGATCAAGAAGCGGATATATAGTAGTCTTTACCCAGTAATAATTACCATCTTTGGCTAAGTTTTTCACTTCGCCTTCCCAAACATTTCCTGATACTATTGTCTGCCACATATCTTGGTAAAATTCCAAACTATGATAACCAGATTTTAAAATAGAATGATTTTTCCCAATTAATTCTTCTCTTGCATACTTAGATATTTCACAAAATTTATCATTAACGCTTACTATCGTTCCGCGTCTATCCGTTATGGCAATTATTGTCGAACGGTCAATGACTGTACAAAGGTCCGTCAAATCCTCTAAAATGAGCGAAACTTCACTTTGATTTAATTGTAGTCCCAAAAGCTCTTTTCTTAGGTCAGAGACTAGGTTTGTCGGTGTTATAATTCTCTCTATACTCTTATGCAATGTATATTCCCCCTAAAGACAGATGAAGCCTCTCATACCTAATGTTGGTTTTTATGATACAAACGAACACAAAGGACCTAGAGCATGTACCAAGATTACTTCGAAGTACTCTTAAAATCTATTATAGCGTGTAGATGAACAATTTAGTAGGTAGATGTTGTTAACTTTTTTATTTTTCAAGTGATAGAAAAAAACGTTAGTAACGCTGTAATGAACTAATCCATTGAGAAAAAGAAAAAGCTGCTGAAAATATATTCAGCAGCTTTTTACACTAGATTAAATTATTTTTTCTAGTAGCGATTTCTTCTTTCAAGTTAAAGATAAATGTTTCTAAGCCAACCGCTTCTGAGTTTTGTTCTCCGTATTTACGGACATTTACAGCACTGTCTTCGATTTCCTTATCTCCAAGAACTAAGATATAAGGAGTTTTTTGCATTTGTGCTTCACGAATTTTGTAACCCATTTTTTCATTGCGAGTATCAATGTGAACACGAACGCCAGCTTCTGAAAGTTTCGCTTTCACTTGGTTTGCGTATTCTACGTGAACATCACTTACTGGAATGATTTCTACTTGTACTGGAGCAAGCCATGTTGGGAAAGCACCTGCAAAGTGTTCAACTAGAATTCCAAAGAAGCGATCAATAGACCCATAAATTGCACGGTGAATGACAACTGGATGAACTTTGTTGTTATTTTCGTCAACGTACGTTAAATCAAACTTTTCTGGCATTTGGAAGTCGACCTGAATTGTCGCACATTGGTGGCTACGTTTTAGCGCATCTTTAATGTGGAAGTCGATTTTCGGGCCGTAGAATGCGCCGTCGCCTTCATTAAGTTGGTATGGTAATTGTAGATCTTCTAACACGTTACGAAGCGCGTTTTCCGCTTGCTCCCAAAGGCGGTCGTCACCCATTGAATTTTCTGGACGAGTAGAAAGTTCTACAGAGTACTCGAATCCAAATGTCTTGTAAATTTTATCTACTAATGTGAAGACTTCTTTAATTTCACTTTCGATTTGCTTTGGTGTTACAAAGATATGTGCATCGTCCTGACAGAACGTACGTACACGAATCATCCCGTTTAATGCACCACTTAATTCGTGACGATGAACTTGACCAAACTCAGCCATACGGATTGGTAGATCACGGTAAGAATGAAGCTCATTTTTGAAAATTAGCATGTGACCTGGGCAGTTCATTGGCTTCATTGCAAATTTTGTGTCATCTACTTCTGAGAAGTACATATTCTCATGATAATGCTCCCAGTGACCTGATTGCTCCCATAAGCGTTGGTTCATCATGAATGGAGTACGTACTTCGTCATACCCGGCAGCACGCTGAAGCTCTCTTGAGAAGTTCTCAAGCTCTGTACGAACAACTTGTCCCTTTGGTAGGTAGAACGGCATACCAGGTGACTCTTCAGAGAACATGAATAGATCTAGCTCTTTACCTAATTTACGATGATCACGTTTTTGCGCTTCTTCTAGGAAGTGTAAATATTCATCTAGATCCGCTTGTTTAGGAAATGCTGTACCATAAATTCTTTGCAGCATTTGGTTATCGCTGTTTCCTCTCCAGTAAGCCCCAGCAATACTCATCAGTTTAATTGCCTTAATTTTACCTGTTGAAGGCAGGTGCGGCCCACGACATAGGTCGAAAAATTCTCCCTGCTCATAAATTGAAATTTCTTGTCCTTCTGGAAGTTCGCGAATTAACTCTAATTTTAGGTGATCGCCAATTTCTTCATAAATACGTAGTGCTTCTTCACGAGATACTACATTACGGCTAATTGGCAAGTTTTCATTAATAATTTTTTTCATTTCTTTTTCAATTAATGGAAGGTCTTCCGGCTTTAAGACATGCTCCATGTCAACATCATAATAGAAGCCATTCTCAATCACTGGACCAATTCCAAGTTTAATATCTGGATAAAGACGTTTCAGTGCTTGTGCCATTAAGTGTGCTGTACTATGGCGATAAACTTCTAGACCATCTTTAGAGTCTAGAGTTACAATTTCTACAGCTGCATCTTCTGTAATAGGTAATAGTAAATCAACCACTTTCCCATTTACTTTACCTGCTACCGCTTTTTTCTTAAGTCCCGGGCTGATTGAAGCAGCGATATCCTCAGTCGTTACCCCTTGATCATACTCACGTATTGCACCATCTGGAAAAGTTACTTTTACTTGTGACATGGTTAACACTCCTTATTTTCTGAAAAGTCGAATTTTAAAACAAAAAACACCCATCCCTAAAAAGGGACGAGTGTTGTGCTCGTGGTTCCACCCTCATTCACACATAGTCGCACAACGTTTAACAGAACGATGGTCTAGTGTCTCATGAGAAATAACGGTTGTAGCCGTCAGTAGTTACTATTAGTTCCCTACTGAAGTTCAGAGGTGGTAAGAACTATTTTCGTGTTAGGAAGCTCCCAGCTATACTTCCCTCTCTTTGAACCGTAAAATAAAACTCATGTCCTCATCATAACTTTTTTTGGATGTAATTTGCTTATGTACGTTATTATATGAATTTATTTTACGAAAATCAAGTTTAATTTGTCTTTAGTAAAAAATACCTTCAATAAACATTAGAGCATTTTATAGCTCTTTTTTTCAAATACACCTATACTATATATTTTTACTTTTTCTTGGAAAATATTTTGAATCGAATGAATGACACCACTGTCTATGTCATCACTATATAAATGTACTTCCTTTGGAGCAATACTCACTAATGGACTAATAACCATTTCTTGAATGGGTATGCCCTTCTCAAACATGATATCCCGATCAAGGTACGTTTCTAATACTTCTTTGGAAAGTGGCTCGTAGTACTCATCGTAAAAGAATATCTCCTTATCGATGACAAGATGCACACAGTTTAATTTTGGCAAGCGTTTTTTTAAGTAGTAACGGAAACTTTCAACAAGGTTTTGATATTCTTGTTCTAATTGAAATTCATCAATTGCCATTTCTACGCAATCAATTAACTTATCTAGGTAACCTCGCAATCGAAATGTTAAAAACGAATCGTAGCAAAAGTTACAGTCCCTTGTTAAAAAGCCTGCAAATGCATCATCAATGATTTTCTCGGTAAAAAACAACTTTGTTACATTCGGTAAATCTAAACGCTCCCCTGACAAGATTGACTTAGCCATCGCCAAAATTTGAGATTGCTCTTCCTCATTTTCATAAAAGAATATATTTTCAATGATGTCTAGGAGCCATTCCTCTTCTTTCGTTGCAACGACGTGCTTCTTTAATACTTGAGTTAAAACAGGTTTTATTCTGTCATCAAAGTCACATGCCTCATCAACTACTTTTATAATTAGTCTATCGTTAGCTAACGATAGTTCTACGACCTCATTTTTGATATAGGCCTGAAGCCCAGCCTTAAAATTAGCAAATAAATCATAACGATCGAGCTTATTTTGTAAATAAATCTCTATCAATGAAAGCCCCTCCCACAACAATTAGACGCAAACTACCACCTAGTGTCTATTTTTTCTTTACATGTATATGGGAGCTTATCCAAAATAATGCTTATAACTAGAAAAAATATTGGTAGGTGACAGACCTACATGAAAAGTAGAAACTATCTACAGGCTAGACACCCACGAAAGTTCACTTTCACCAACACGGATGTAAATATGATTGACACAAAACATCCAATCGAAGAAAGTGCAATTTCAGTAGAAACTATCTACAAAATAGACCCTACGCGGACAATTACATTTGTATACGTCAGATGTACAGTGAGCAGAACTGCTTCGTTGCTTGTGCTTCCTATATGGATTTTTAGGGCATTTTGTCTTTTTAAGGTGCCTGACACCAAAAAAAGCCGATGAGAGCATCGGCTTTAGTAGTTTCTTTAGTTTTGCATAACAAAATCTTTGTCAGTTTGTTCTTCATCCTGAAAAACACGTAGAGTTTGATACTTCGTATTTCGCTGTGCTGGAACTTTTCCTGCTTCGCGAATTAATCGTAGGATCAGATTTGTATTTACCTTGTGTGTAGCTCCTGCTGCTGATACTACGTTTTCTTCCATCATTGTACTTCCAAAATCGTTACATCCATAAGAAAGTGATTTTTTCCCAATCTCAGGACCCATTGTAACCCAAGAAGATTGGAAATTAGGAATGTTATCTAGGAATAATCTTGAAATAGCTAAGTTCTTCAAGTATTCTTCAGGAGTTACTTTTTCAGCCTTAAGATTTGTATTATCGGGTTGGAATGTCCAAGGAATAAACGCTAAGAAACAATTAGTCTCATCCTGTGCATCTCGAACACGTTGAAGGTGTAGCGCACGTTCATGGTAGGACTCCCCAAATCCAATGACCATCGTGGCTGTACCATGCATTCCCACTGTTTTCACCATCTTCATGCATTCAATCCACTGTTCCCAAGAACCTTTTTTCTTACTGATCTTCATTCTAGTTCTGTCATCTAAAATTTCAGCACCGCCGCCAGGAACAGAATCAAGTCCTGCTTCCTTTAATTGAAGAAGAACTTCCTTAAGAGTTAACCCAGAAACCTCTACCATCTTCCAAATTTCTGCTGGAGAGAATGAATGCATCGTAATCTCTGGGAAACGCTGTTTAATTTTTACCAGTAAATTTGTATAATAGCTTAATGGTAGATCAGGATGTGTTCCACCTTGCATTAAGATTTCAGTTCCATTAACATCTACAGTTTCTTGTATTTTATCAAGGATAACTTCATCATCTAACACATAACCGTCTTTATGACCAGGCGGTCGATAAAAAGCGCAAAAACGACAATACGTATCACAAAAGTTCGTATAGTTAACATTTCTACCAATTACAAATGTCGTTATCGGTTCTGGGTGCCACTTTTTCATTACTTCATTAGCTGCAGCTCCAATTTTCTCTACTTCATCACTTTCATATAAAAGAATAGCATCTTCTATCGTTAAACGTTCTCCATTTACCGCGCGATCAAGAATACGATCAATTGTCATATAAAAACCCCCATCTCGATTCGTAGATAAGCAAGCATATCTATTAATATATCAATTTATCTATTAAAATTTCCTTTTATAATGGTATCATACTTTCTAAAAAAAAGTATAATAAGAAATCTCCTAAAGCATGGTTACCCTCTACGGTTTTCCCCTTCAACGTAAATTGGGTCTGCAAAATGGCGGATACGCTCCATAATTCGTTTCGACTTCAATTGTTCAAGCCCACCCTTTTGCGAGTATGCTAAATGTTCCTCTAATTCATCAAAATCATAGTTTGACGTATACAATGTTGGTAATTTTTCTAGCATTCGATGTTGGAGGATTACTCCTAAGATATCATCTCTTACCCAGCTTGACATCGTTTCTGCACCTAGGTCATCTAAAATTAACACAGGTGCCTTTTTTACTAGTTCAAGTTTTTCATTGTATGATCCATCATGAATTCCGGTCTTCAACTCCCGAAAGAAATCAGGCGTATAAACAAGTATTGTTGAGATGTTTCGCTCTGCGAGTTCATTGGCAATCGCACCCATTATATAGGTTTTCCCTACTCCAAATTTCCCATGTAAATAAATTCCTTTACCCGTTTGTCCAGGTACGGTCGTTGTTGCAAATTCAACTGCTTTTGCAATGGCGAGAATCCTTGAGCGATTATCTTGATCGAGCTGATCAAAGGTAGCAGTAAGAATTTCCTTTGGAATATATAAGCTTTTCACAAGTTTCTGCTGGCGTTTCTTTTCATCCGCTTTTAGTTTCATATTGCATTGATTATATTTAATCTGAATTTGTTGTCTTTCTACATATAATTCAGGTTGATAGCCCTTCATCATATTCGGACAGAGGTCCAAACTGGTGCACTTCTTACAATGGTTACGTTCAGAGCGATATTCAAATAATCGAGAGATATTTCGATCAATTTCACCTTCAGGAATTTCAGGGTTAGCTTCAATAAATCCCACAATTGACTCGTCACTCAATACGTCTACTTTTAAACGTTGGAATTGATCTAAAATACCTTTGGAACTCTTCATTTTCTGTAACGTTTCTTGAATAGATTCCATTCTCTAACCCTCCTGTGTTCGTTGCGACTTCAACTGCTTTAATTTAGCTTCTAATTCTTCTTTAACTTTTTGAATATCATCATTTTCAGCAGGCTTTGCTTCCTTTTTGTCTTCTGTTAACCATTTCGGTAAGCGATCTTTCCTTACATAGCGGTTTGTATTTTGACGAGTTTTTGTTGACACTTCTTTGGTCGCCGCTGTTTCTGACAAGCCTTGCTCCCATTGGCTACGCTTTTTGTATTCAGCTTTTGCAAATGACATTGCTTCTTTTACTGTCTTAATATTTTTTCTAGCCCATTGTCCGGCTATCTTTTCTACATAAGATTTTGTTAGTTTCATGTCATTAATTTCAAGAATAAAATCTATCAGGACATTGGCTACACCAGGTAATAGTTTATAATCTAATAGAAGCATTTCAATAATTTTGGCATCACCTAGTGGAACTTTTGCCCCATCATTTGATTTGCTTTCCAGTAATGTTAGAGGCGATTCGGTTTCATAGAAAACAATCATTTCCTCTTCTTCATTAGTAGGTTGCTTCCCTGTCATTGTCCGATGCTTTTGCGGATGCGTTCTGAGTCCCAAGCCTGGAGGTTCACTTTCATGCGTGAATTTATACCAGTTCTTAACCTTTTCTCGCAATAACTCAATGTCAACCTTATCATCATGGAGAAGAGAATCTTGAATAATTTTACTCATTTCATATGGATCAATCCGGTAAACAAATGCTAATCGTACAATCGTATCTTTTACCTTTTCCGTTAATAGCGTCTTTGAATGAATAAAATTCGAAAGATGTGCTGTTAATAGTGAAAAATCAAAAGTATCTTCAAGAATTGAATAGGAATTCGTCTTGTCATCGTTGCTAACAATGTCTGAAACTTGGTCAAAAGCAAGCGTTGATGAAAGTTCTCCCTGTTGTGAAGATATCTCGGAATGATGTAACGAGGTAAATACATCCCCAAATGACATCGTCACATCTTTGTACTCTTCTTTATTGACTCGATTGATAGTAAATCTCTCTCTTAGCTGAAGGTAACGATGTTTTCCTACGCGATTATATAGATACACACTAAGAACATCGTCTTTAAAAAATTCTTGGGGACTAAATGGTTTTTGTAGCTCGTACAAATAAGTGATATCATCGTCTTGTTTTTGTTTATAAACATTGAGGAGACCTATTCCTTCTAGCTTCTTCCGTTCCTCATATATTCTATCTAGGGGGAGACCCATCATTGTCATTAATGTCTTATGTGTTGTTTCTGTACACGTAAATTGATCTTTTTCTAACTCACTCTCAAGTGCGAAAAAAAGACTATGGGCAATCGCGCCAATTAGCGGCTGATATAAAAGGGTTATAATCTTCCGGTCTGCTTCGTTTAAATAGGAATTCGTTCGTACTATATAACGATCGACAGGTAATAAATGCATCCAATGTAACGCCATTTTTTCATCACCCATATACTAGTATTTTACTAATCTATTCTAACATTATTTTTACATTTTAAATAAAAACTTCAATCTATTTTTACAACCATTTACGGAAAAATGTACAAATACACACAAAAACTCACTGTAGTAAGAATTCGCCTACCAGTAAAAAGAGAGCCAAGATATGATCTTATGCTCTCTTATTTCGTATCAGCTCTTTGGAGAAGGTCTTTTAATTCTTCTATAAAAACATTTATATCTTTAAATTGGCGGTAAACTGATGCAAAGCGAACGTAAGCTACGTCATCTACATTAGCAAGATATCCCATCACAATTTCACCAACGTCTTCACTTTTTACTTCTGCAGCACCAGCGTTCCTAAGGTCTTTCTCAACCTTATCAACTATTTCCTCTAGCTTTTGTAAAGGTACTGGGCGTTTTTCACATGCTCGGATAAGGCCACGGAGTATCTTTTCTTTACTAAATTCTTCACGATTGCCGTTTTTCTTTACAACAATTAGGGGAGTTTCCTCAACTGTTTCAAATGTTGTAAACCGAAAGTTGCATTCTTCACACTCGCGTCTTCTTCTAATTGAACGCCCTTCGTGACTGGGGCGCGAGTCAAGTACTCGAGTACCATTAAAACTACATGCAGGACAGCGCATAACAATCAACTCCATATATTCGCCTTATAGTTCCTCATGAATTCTAAGAATTCTATGCATTACGAAAGAATAGTTTGTCCTTATATGATATAAAAATTTGGTTGTAAGTACAAGTAATTGTTAGTGGAAGAGTTGGTAACTAGGCACCTAAACCTGATCCTACATACTCTAACCGTTTGTCAATTAGTTGATACACATCTTTAATTACCTTCGCACTAAACCCAAAATCAACCGGCAGTGATGTATCAGTCGTCACTGCAAAATCAACTGCTGTACGGTTTGGTGATACCATAATAATGGTAGCCACGAGAAAAAACTTCCGTTTCGTTTTCCCATTAACAATAATTTCACCGCGCTCAATAGAACTGGATTTCACTTCAAAACCAGCTGTATGAGTTAATAGCGCTAAAACTTCGTTAAAAGCCTTATCTTTCATCGCTCGATAATACCTAGTTTTTAACGCTTCATCATAATGTGCTTCAGCAGTTTCTGTATGTGTTGAGAAATATTTATTGATTGTTTCTTTTAAACCCATAGTATTCTCACCCTCTCGATTTCCTTCATAGTAAAATTATAGACAAAAAAGCAAAAAATTACTAGGGAGAGTGAGTAGGCTAATTATTTTTACAGACCAAAAAAGAGGTGTAGCTACACCTCTTTACGTTCGTAAATCACAATGCTGTTACCTTTGGCTCTCCTACACGAATTGATCCCATACCCCTTGGTACTTGGACATGTTCAATCTTCTTGGCACCTAGTCCCTTTGAAATATAGTCAGATGCCACATTAGGGTCAATTCTATCACCACAAGTGTAAACATCAATGCTTGCATAACCGTGTTCAGGAAAACTGTGAATTGTTAAATGTGACTCAGAAATAATGACGACTCCACTTACACCATGGGGTGCAAATTTGTGGAAGGCAACCTCTCTTACCTCAGCACCAGCTTCTAGTGCTGCATCAACAAATAACTGCTCAATAAAATCAATATTATTCAACTTTTCTACATCACAGTCCCATAATTCAGCTATTACATGACGACCCATTGTATCCATAGTTGAATCCCCCTTCGTTAAATATTTCATGCCTTCTCAAGCATGCAGGAAGATTAATTACTACGGGGGAAAGTTAGTCCAAAGAGGTCCTAACCCTTTCAGTAACTAAGCTGCCCTAAATTGCTCATATGAAGTTCACGAAAATTAGTATACTTGTTTTGGTTTTTATTTGCAATATATCCAGCAAAAATTCAACCAAAGCACAGTGGACGATGGGTGATACAACTTACTATTCCCTTAGGGAGCTAGACTATTTAATAAAACCAAATGTTAAGATACGCCAATTTCCGAATGTTTGATAATCTCGCTTGCAACATAATTGACTAAGTCAACCACTCGGCATGAATACCCCCACTCATTATCATACCAAGCTAAGACCTTTATTTGTCTATTCCCGATTACCATCGTTGACAAACCATCAATAATGGATGAATTTTCATTCCCATTGAAATCTATTGAGACTAGGGGCTTCATCGTAAAACCAAGTATTCCTTTCAATGGTCCCTCTGCAGCTTCTTTAAGCGCTTCATTGATTTCATCAATTGTAATATCGGTTTCAACTGTTGCAACTAAGTCGACTAAAGATACATTTGGTGTAGGAACTCGTAACGATAAGCCATTCATTTTCCCTTCCAATTCAGGGAGCACTAATGATAAAGCTTTCGCTGCTCCTGTCGTAGTCGGAATGATCGATTGACCGCACGCTCTTGCTCTACGCAAATCTTTATGAGGGTTATCGATGTTCTTTTGGTCATTTGTGTAGGAATGTATTGTTGTCATGAGTCCGCTTTCAATACCAAATTTCTCATGGATGACTTTTGCTACCGGAGCTAGACAGTTTGTTGTACAAGATGCATTTGAAATAATATTGTGTTTCTCATGAACATATTTATGATCATTAACACCCATCACAATCGTAATGTCTTCATTTTTTCCTGGGGCAGTAATAACTACTTTCTTGGCACCAGCTTCGAGATGATATCCGGCAGTTTCTTTCGTTTTAAATTTCCCAGTAGCCTCAATGACGATATCAATGTTTAGCTCTTTCCAAGGTAAGAGCTTAGGATCACGTTCACTAATCAGTCGCACTGTTTTACCGTTAACAGTGAGTGTACCATTGCTCTCAGCTCTAACATCGCCCATAAATTCTCCATGAATACTATCATATTTAATCAAATGAGCAAGAGTCTCTGCAGGATAACTTGCATTTATTGCGACAAGCTCTAATTTATCATCAAGAATTGCTTTTCGAAACACCATTCTCCCAATTCTTCCAAACCCATTAATTGCTACTTTCGCTCTCATATATGATATCCCTCCACAAATATATGTCATACTAAATAATTATTTTCTAAAAGTAGTATAACATATAATATGAATTTATGAAGTTTAATTTTACACTTTTCTTAAGAAACTGTTAAAAATTGTGCGAATAACTATAGACTTGGTTGTGAGAATTTTTGAGATGAAGTAATAATTTTTCATTGAAAAAAGATAGCCTCTTGTTTTTATACAAAAGGCTATCTCTCTTCACTTTATAAACAGTTCCACTTTTTCAAAATACGTAACAACTGCTCTTTTGTCTCATCAAGCGTTCCATGGTTGCGAATCACTTCATCAGCTAGTTCGATTTTTTCATGTAAAGGCATTTGCGAGCTAATTCTGGCAATTGCTTCTTGCTCTGAAAATTGATCTCTACGCTTTAAGCGCTCGATCTGCAGTTCCATATCAACGTAAACAACAATAATTTTTTCAACCATGTACGTTAACTTACTTTCAAATAACAGAGGAATATCCATAACGATTGTCTGATACCCTTGTTCCTTCCATTCACTTACTTTTTCTACCATCCTTTTACGAATAGCTGGATGAACGACTTCATTTAACTGCAATCGTTTCTCTTTATCAGTAAAAACAATTGCGCCTAGTTTCTTTCGATCTAACGCTCCATCAGCTGCTAAGATCTCATTGCCAAAAATTGCGACAATGTTCTTGTAAGCCTCTTCGCCAATTTCCACTACTTCTCTTGCAATTACATCGGCATCCACAACTGGAATCCTTAATTCAGTTATCATTTTTGATACAGTACTTTTTCCACTAGCTATTCCACCGGTTAATCCAATAATCATGATTACTCTCCCTAACAACTGTTACAAACGAAAAATGCCTATAATGATCAAGAGTAAACCCGGAATAAATGAAAATTTGTTCATAATTTTCGAATCCGAAAATAAGAAACCGCTTTTCATCCCTAGTGTTACACAAAGCGCACTCATAACGGCAACACTAACTGCCATAAGCAATGGGGAGAATCCTATTAAGGCAGCCCCAATCCCTGCACCAAATGCGTCTAAGGAAAGGGCAATCCCTAAAAAGAAAGCTTCTCTACCGGTAATTGTTCCTGAGTTATCAAAGTCTGCAACCATTGGTTTTCTTAGTATTTTTATTACAACACCTAATACCTTAATCTCAAAATTTAGAATGACATCATCTTCCTTATTTTTTACATCTCTTTTGGCAGGTCGATAAATCTGATAAAGGGCCCATGCTCCAATCATAATCAAAATTAAGCCACCAATTGTTTCAGCAAAGCTTGGAGATAAGTATTTGACAATCAAGTTACCAATTGACATGGCAACAAGGATTGATACCGCAGAACATGTAGCTATAAAGAACAACGACTTAAGAGGTAGCATCATTTTTCTCAGACCATAGGTCAAACCTACCCCAAAGCTATCAAGACTTACGGCCATTGCTAATAAGAGTAAGGAAAGAATTTCAACCATATACAAAGCTCCTTCCAACCACTGATACGATAGTATATGGTCGGAGCCCATCCAACGTACTTACTAAATTTTGATTTAGTAAGACTGAATTGTGAATTATTGAAGGCAATAGGCTACATAGCAGAACTTACACCATCATTCATAATTCACAATCGATATTTTTATTTCTTCTTTTGGCATTTCGAACAGTAATGTGTTCCCCTACCGCCAACAACTGTTTTTTCAATAGGTGTACCACAAACTTTGCAGGGTTCACCCTTTCGCCCGTAAACATAGAGCTGCTGCTGAAACATCCCCATCTCTCCTTGTCCGTTGACATAGGACTTTACAGAACTTCCACCTAGATCGATGGCTTCTTGTAGTGTGTCTTTAATTTCTTGATGGAGTTTTTTTAACTCTTTGTCCGATAAGTCTTTACCAAGTCGTTCTGGATAAATACCTGAACGAAAAAGCGCTTCATCGACATAGATATTGCCTAATCCAACTAGTTTTGATTGGTCTAATAAGGTAACTTTTACTTTACGATTTGTATCTTTAAATAACTTTTTTAATGTGCTTGGTTTAAATTTTTCATCAAAAGGTTCCATCCCTAATTGAGCTAAAGGAAGATTGGTATTTTCTTCACCCTTGAGAAAAAGATGCATGGTCCCAAATTTCCGTACATCACGATAACGGAGCTCTGTACCATCTGTGAACGAAAAAATGACATGCGTATGTTTATCGATTTCTTCATCTTTTTGGTGTAGCCCATATCGCCCTTCCATCCGTAAATGAGAAACGATGACATAATCATCGAGGATAATTTTCAAGAATTTCGCTCTTCTTTCAATATCCCTAATTGTTTGTCCGATTAATAAATGACAAAATTCAGCAACATCATCTGGCTTTTTAATAATCTTTCCCCAATGAACAGTGATCTCTTCAATTGTTTTTCCTACTACAAGCTGTTGTAGAGTTCTTTTAACCGTTTCAACCTCTGGTAGTTCCGGCATACCAACACCTCATTTTTGATGTAGAATTCAGAATGTAAAAATGTAGAATAATTCCTATAAAAGCTTCGTTGCAATGCTTACCCATTCTTATTTCTACATTCTTCAGCTTCATATTACTTTGCATCATACCACGAACTACCGTAGGCATAATCGACTTTTAATGGTACTTTTAATTCTATGGCTGATTCCATTACTTCAGGGACAATTTGTTTTAACTTGTCTAACTCATGCTCTGGTGCTTCAAATATTAGTTCATCGTGTACTTGTAACAATAACTTTGCTTCTAACCCTTCTTCTTCAATTCTTGCCGCGATATTTACCATCGCTTTTTTAATGATATCTGCAGCAGTTCCTTGGATTGGTGTATTCATAGCCGTTCTTTCTGCAAAACTACGTAAATTAAAGTTACGACTAGTGATCTCCGGAAGAAATCTACGACGATGGAGAAGAGTGGTCACATAACCATTTTCTCTGGCTTCCTGAACAATATTATCCATATAATCTCGAACACCAGGAAAGCTCTCTAAATACCTCTCAATAAAGCTAGCTGCCTCTTTTCTGGTAATCCCCAGGCTTTGTGATAAGCCGTAATCACTAATTCCATAAACGATTCCAAAGTTAACTGCTTTGGCATGACGACGCATTAAGTCCGTCACTGCTTCTTTTTCTACATGAAAAACATCCATGGCAGTTCTCGTGTGAATGTCCATACCATTATTAAAAGCATCAATTAATGTTGCATCATTAGCTATATGAGCCAATACTCTTAATTCAATTTGGGAGTAATCAGCGGCAAAGATAATCCAATCGGGATGGGAAGGCACAAAGGCTTTTCTAATCTTACGGCCCTCTTCTAGGCGTATTGGAATGTTCTGTAAGTTAGGTTCCGTTGAACTTAATCTTCCTGTTTGTGTTAAGGCTTGATTAAACATCGTATGGATTTTCGCTGTATCTTTATGAACAACTTTTAAAAGACCTTCAATATACGTAGAATTTAGCTTTCCTAATTGGCGATAATGCAAAATACTTGGGATAATCTCATGCTTGTCCGCTAACTTTTCTAGTACGTCCGCAGATGTCGAAGGACCAGTTTTTGTTTTTTTGATAACAGGGAGGTTAAGTTTTTCAAAAAGAATTTCCCCTAACTGTTTCGGTGAATTAACGTTAAATTCAACACCAGCAAGGTTGTAAATTTCCCCTTCCAAAGCTTTTAACTGTTCGCCTAAGTCTTTACCCATCGCTTCCAATTGTTCAATGTCAACCTTAACGCCTGTCATTTCCATTTTGCCTAAAATGATTGATAAAGGCATTTCCAAGTCATAAAAAAGTTCGTTTAGCTGGTTTGCCGTTAACTCTTCACAAACCTCTTGTCTTAAGGTATAAACGGTGTTGGCTTTTTTTACTAGGTGTTCAGCCAAGGTTGCTTGGTCAGGGATCCTAAGTTTTGCACCTTTCCCATAGATAGCCTCATCTAAAGAAACAATGCGTTTTCCCTTTCGGTTGGCAATGTCTGCCACTTCATGTGATGATGCTGAAGGATCAAGAATATAAGATGCAATAAGAAGATCAAAATTAATTCCCTCTAGTTCAATACCCATCCAACCAAGAGCTACTACCGCCCGTTTTGCATCAAAAATAGCCTTTTTCGCCTGTTTATTTCTCGCCCAAGTCTTAAAATCCTCACTTGCTAAAGCCATTTCTGTCGGAATAAAATAACGACCATTTCCATTGACGATCGCTAAGCCAACCACATCTGCCTGATGATAGTTTTCATCCAAGACTTCAACAACAATGGCCGATTCTTCGGTTAACATCTCCGCAGTAATTTCGCTGGCAATCGTAAATTCTATTGAAATAATTTCCTCTTCATTTTCGGTTTCTACCATATCAAAACGATCTAATAACGATTGAAAGTCTAACTCTTTAAACAGATTGATTACTTTTTTCTCATCGTATTGATGAAAAACTAACTCCTCTTTAGGTAGGTCAAGGGGAACTTCGCAATAGATCGTGGCAAGTTCTTTGCTCATAATTGCCTTCTCTTTATTTTCAGTTAGGTTTTCCTTCAGTTTTTTCCCTGAAACAGAATCTATGGACTCCAAAAGGTGTTCTACAGAGCCAAATTCTTTTAAAAGTTTAATTGCTGTTTTTTCACCAACCCCTGGTACACCAGGGATATTATCAGAAGGATCCCCCATTAAACCTTTCATATCAATGATTTGCTTAGGAGTAATTCCGTACTTTTCTTGAACGAACGTCTCATCGTATGTATCTACATTAGAAATCCCTTTTCTAGTTAAAGCTACAGTAACGTTTGGGGTTACAAGTTGTAGTAAATCCTTATCTCCAGAATAAATTTTTACTTCCCAATCCTTTTCTTCACCAACTTGTTTAGCTAAAGTACCGATAATGTCGTCTGCTTCATAATTTTCTATTTCATAGCGCTTTACATTAAAAGCGTCTAATAGCTCTCTTATAAGATGAAATTGTTCAGAAAGTTCTGGTGGAGTCTTTTGCCTCCCGCCTTTATATTCTTGGAAGGTCTTATGACGGAATGTTGTTTTTCCAGCATCAAAGGCAACCAATAGGTGAGTTGGCTTTTCTTCTTCAATTACTTTTAACAACATTGTCGTAAAACCGTAAACCGCATTCGTGTAAACTCCTTTATCGTTATTTAAAAGTGGTAAAGCAAAAAACGCACGATATGCAATACTGTTGCCGTCGATCATTACTAGTTTATTCTTCAAAAGAGATGCACCCCAATTTATCTAAATATTGTCCTTTTATTTTACCATGTTCAATCCAGAATAAAAAACGAGGAAGTCTATTTTCAAAAATAGACTTCCTCGTTTTTTTCCTATTAATTAGTGTAACCCATTAGGATACGGGCGTATGGAGCATCAGCTGGTAACACTATTACCGTTTGATCATCAATTGTCTTTTCGTAGCTTAATAATGTACGGTATAGGTTGTAGAACTCAACATCCCTACCGAATGATTGATTATAAATCTGAGCCGCTCCAGCTTCCCCTTCAGCAATAATGACGTTTGCATCGGCATTAGCTTTCGCAACGATCTCTTTCACTTCACGGTCTGTATTGGCACGAATACGATTTGCTTCTGCATCCCCTTGAGATAAATAATCTTGAGCAATCGAGTTACGCTCAGAAATCATACGTCGGTACACTGCTTGCTCATTCTCTTCAGGCAAATCAGTACGCTTCATTCTCACATCAGTAACTGAAATACCGTAATTATCACGAGCTAGTAGTTCGTTCACTCGTTCTAAAACACGATCGTTAAAGCTACCACGAGAGGACTTCTCCTCATTAATTATTTCGTCATAATCTAACTGACCTAATTCTGCTCGAATAACAGAATAGATAAAATTCATCATAATTGTTTCTGCACGATCGATTGTTTGAGCACTACCTATCATTTGTTGTGGATCATCAATTCGCCAAATAGCAAAATTATCAACTAAAATTCTCTTTTTATCTCGAGTATTAATTTCTGTTGGTTCTACGTCTAATATCATTTGTTTTTTCGTTAACGTAGAAACAGATTGGATAAATGGAAGCTTAAATTTCAATCCAGGTTCTTGCTCTACTCGAACAACTTCACCAAACTGCCTAACAACCTTAAATTCCCCTTGTTGAACAATAAAAACATTCGAAAGTAGAAGCATAAGTAAACCAAAAACAACTACTAATAATACGCCTAATTTCGTGTATTTTTTCCATTCATCAGTCGGTTTTCTTTCACTAAAATCAATAATTTTATCGCTCATTAGCTTCCACTCCCTTGTCCTGAAGTTTGTGTTGCAGGAGGATTTACCTCAGCTGTTCTTTCTAAGGAACGAATCGGTAGATATTTAACAGTATCAGAACTACCGTCCATGATATAAATTTCTGTATTTGGAAGCACTCTTTCTAAAGTCTCTAGTACTAAACGAGTTCTAGTTACTTCAGGATTAATGAGATACTCATCGTAAAGGGCATTAAATCTAGCCACGTCACCTCGAGCTCGCTCTAAACGTTCAGTTCTCGTTCCTTCTGCTCTTGAGATAATGGCATCCTGCTCACCTTTTGCCTCATTCATCTTCTGGTTACGATATTTGTTCGCTTCATTAATCTTCGTTAAACGTTCCTCACGTGCATCAGTAACCTCAGTAAAAGCACGACGTACCTCTTCTGTAGGTAATTCAACATCTTGAAGCTTTACATCCATAACTGAGATACCAATATCATAGTACTCGATTAGATCAACAAGGTAGTCCCAGACTTGTGCTTCTATCGCTGGACGTTGATCTGTTAGTGCATCATCAATTCGCGAACTTCCAATTACTCCACGTAGAGAAGCTGATGTTGCACTAAATAAGATTTGTTCAGGATTATTAGAATTAAATAAGAACTTTTCAGGATTTGTAATACGCCACTGCACAACTAAATCTGCTAACAGGATATTTTCATCTCCTGTGATCATTTTGGCTTCATCTCGATATTCAACTACCTGACCATTCGTTTCATCATAGCCAACTGTTGTTGTAAATGTACCTCTTGAGAGGATTTCAACTTTTTGGATTGGCCAAGGCATTTTAAACTTTAAGCCAGGTTCAGTAATATGTTCTTCAACCTTACCGAAAGTCATTAGTGCTGCCTGTTCAGACTCATCAACTATATACCAACCCGTCGTTAGAAACAGCGCTAGGATCGCAATTCCAATGAGTGAAAGGAAGCCAACAAGAATTTGCTTCACTGTTACCATGAATGTTCCCCACTTTCTTTTTGTTTTATTTGTTTGTTCTTTACCAATTATACTTACGTATTGGGCAAAATAAAAGTTTCATAACTTTAAAGATTCTTTATGTTCCAATTTCCGGTACAAAATGAAATGGCTTTTTTAGTACTTTTAGGAGTGAAAAACGCCTGAAGCAAGAGAATACTTCAGTTAAATGATCTCCTAAATAAAAAAAAGAGGAAAGCATCTTGCTTTCCTCAAAGAAAGGGGGGTGTAAGAAACTAACGACTTGGTTAGAAGTCGTTTACTTACAATTACAGTTCACAACTTAAATATACCTAACAAACATTAAGACAACTTGTATTATTTGTTAAGACTCTGTAAAGAATTATGCTCTTTGTTAAACTTAATTGTAAACGTAGAGCCTTTCCCTACCTCACTATCAACAGATATTTCTCCGTTATGCGCCTCAACCAAATGTTTTACAATCGATAGACCTAAACCAGTTCCACCTGAATTTCGACTTCTTGCTCGATCTACTCGGTAAAAACGTTCAAAAACTCTTGGGATTTCTTCTTTGCTAATACCAATTCCTGTGTCTCTAACCGAAAAATGAACTTTATCACTAAACTCCTCGATTGAAACGTTAATTTTGCCACCATTTCGAGTATAGGTCAATGCGTTATTTATCAAGTTAATCATAATTTGCTTAATTCGCAATGGGTCACCCTCAATTACACCTGATCCTTCCTTTGTTTTTGACAACGTAATCCCTTTTTCTTCAGCCTTATGATGTAACATGATGATAATATCATCAGTAATCATGCTTAAATCAACACGCTGCCAGTTGAGCTGAAATTGACTTTGCTCAATTTTAGAAAGATCAAGTAAATCCTGTATTAAGCTTTGTAAACGTTCACTTTCTTCCCAGATTATTTTCAAGAAACGATTACGTAAGGCTTCATCCTCAGCTGCACCATCCAATAATGTTTCAGTAAACCCTTTGACACTAGTGACTGGAGTTTTTAACTCATGAGATACATTAGCAACAAAATCTTTTCGCATCTGTTCTAATCTTTTTAATTCTGTTATGTCATGAAACACTAGAACAATGCCCTTTAACCGGTCTTTACCCCCACTACTAATGATAGGAGCGCCATATACATCAAAGGTTCGCATTTCAAGCTGTATAGGTAAAATTATTTGTTTTCGTTGACCTTTTTCAGTTAAAAAAATCTCTTGAACAATCTTGACAATTTGTTTATGTGGAATGACATTATGATAGACTTTATTTAGCCAGTGCTCTACGTCTTCTTGAAAGATTTTTTCGCATAACTTATTAATGATACTTATTTCACCTTTGTAGTTTATTAAAACTAACCCACTACCCATATTATCAATAACTGTCTCAAGTCTTTCTTGTTGAGCTTTATACGTTTTCGTGACCTCATCTAGATTTTGCGCCAAAATATTTAATGAACGACTTAGTTGTCCGGTTTCATCATTTTTGCCACGAGATGCTCGCACCTTGAAATTCCCTTTGGCTAATTGATTGGCAACTGTTGTCGCTTCTTCAATTGGCTTAGCCATTTCATTGGTAATTCTTGAACTCAAGATCATTATGACTAAAAAAGCAATCGAAAAGCTAACGAGTAACAATCCCCAAATTTTCTTATGAACTTCATCTAAGAGATGGATTGGTAAACCTAGCCGTACGTATCCGATAATTTCATCTTTATCAAGAAGAGGAACTGCGTAATAAAGAAGGTCCGCACTAACTGTCGCACTATAACGAATAGCTTGGCCTTCCCCAACTTCACGAACCTGAATAATTTCTGGCCGATATAGATGATTTTCCATTTGGTTAATGTCTGTAGCCGTTTCAGCAATTACCTCTCCGTTCGATGAAATAACCGTAATTCTAGAAGCTAACTGTTGTCCCATATCCATTACAATCGTGCCTAGCTCCGCATGTTCAAGCCCTGTTTCTAGTATACTGATCGCAACGATTTTGGCTTCCTTTGAGACACGCTCACTTAGTTGTTCAAAATAAAACTCTTTAAATAGTTGACCAAGTAATAAACCTAATCCAACTAACACGAAAAAGATAGCGATTAGTAAGGAAATCGTTAATTTATTTCGATACTTATGCATTCATCATAGGCTCCTCTAGCTTATAACCCAGGCCTCGAATTGTTTTTATATAGATAGGTTTTTTCGTATTTGGCTCTATTTTCTCACGAAGATGGCTAATATGAACATCTACTATTCTTGTATCACCAACAAACTCATAATTCCATACTGCATTTAGAAGTTGATCTCTCGTTAATACCCGACCCTTATTTGTTGCCAAATACAAAAGCAACTCAAATTCTTTAGGAGTTAATTCAAGTTGTTTCCCTTGATAATATACTTCATAATTCTCGGAGAATATTTCCACTTCACCAATTTTTATGGTCATCGTCTTCGCTTCTGCCGGTTTTTCTTCTTGAACCGGAACTACTCTTCTTAGTATCGCACGAATTCTAGCCACTACCTCCCTGGGACTAAATGGTTTTGTCATATAATCATCTGCACCAAGCTCTAGTCCGAGCACCTTATCAAACTCATCGTCCTTCGCTGTAAGCATTAAAATTGGTGTACTAACTTTGTTTTGTCTTAGCTGCTTGCAGACTTCTAGTCCATCTAACTCAGGAATCATTAAATCTAGGATAATTAAATCAAAATTACCTTCTTTTGCTTTATTAAATGCTGACTTACCATCCATAGCTGTTTCCACATCATATCCGGCTTGCTCTAGATTAAATTGTAACAACGTTAAGATCGATTCTTCATCATCCACAACCAACAATCTTTGATTCATAATTTTACCTCCGAGAGTAACAATGCCATTTAAAATAATCTTCAAAATTACCTAAACTTAATACTACTATCTTTTGTTAATTAATACAAAACGGTAATTGTAAATTTTATGTAAAGTTTTCATGAATCGATGTTATATTTTTGTAAATTTTTTCAATCGCTCATTTATCTTAAAAATGTAGCTTCTGTAGTTGCGCTCAAAAAAAAGTGGCAGAAAGTATCTCCCGCCACTACTACTATTGTTATATATTTAAAAATTTTCAAATGTCCCTGAATTATAGGCGATAGATTGCAACTCATGTGGAGGACATACTCCCATAGTTCCCTCAACAACGACAATCCCAAACTCATCTTTTCCTTCTACCTTAATTTCAACATAATGTTCACTTTCGTCAACAGAAATTGTCTCAAATATCAAAGTTATCGTACCATAGTGGTATAACGGTTTTGGAAAAGCGAGGTGCTGTTTGACAACAGAGCTCCCAGGTCCAGGTAAATACTTTGAGATCGCAGACGTAATTATACCAGTTAGCATAATTTGTGGAACAATCGGTTTTTGAAATGGAGTTTGTGAGGCATAGTCATGTTGTATAAAAATAGGATTCGCGTCATCTGTTAATCCTAAATATAACAAAATATCTTTGTCTTCTATCTTCTTTGTTAATTCTAATTTCTCTCCAACTTTAATTGTATTAATTTTTCTACCTAGCCTACGTTTTTTATGAAACAATTGATTCAACCCCACTCTCTTCTCTTTTAGATAGGCTCTTTTCGTAAACATTGTGGCTTTTTTCATCCTATAATAATCGGAAAATACCCAAGATGAAGATCAGCCAATAAATTTTGTAAGAAAAGAGCAGTACTTAAATTAATAGTAAATTCTTAGTTATTTGTGTGAAAATCCGGCTTTGGTGATTTTTACGAAAAGAATAAATTTTGCGCAAACAGCCTTTTGATAAAGTATGATTCTATGTAAACATTCCCCTTTATTTAAGCGCTTTCATTTTATTATAAGTAGAAATCCAGTTATAAATAACCGGATTTCTAGATTTTTCAAACAATTATTTAAGGACTGTCATAACACTTTTGACAGAGTCTGCTGATTTCTGAAGTGCTACTTTTTCTTCATCAGTTAAATCTAACTCAATGATTTTCTCAATACCGTCTCCACCGATAATCGTTGGAACACCTAAGTAAAAATCAGAGTAACCATACTCACCTTCTAAGTAAGCAATTGTAGGAATAATACGTTTCTTATCTTTCAAGATTGCTTCAACCATTTGAACAATAGAGGCTGCAGGAGCGTAGTATGCGCTTCCATTTCCTAAAAGATTTACAATCTCGCCTCCACCTTTACGAGTACGTTCAACAATTTGTTCTAATCTTTCTGCTGGTATAAGCTTCTCTAATGGAATGCCACCTGCATAAGAGTAACGAACCAATGGAACCATATCATCTCCATGTCCACCAAGAACGAAACCAGTGACATCTTCAACAGATACATTTAACTCTTGTGCAACAAATGTACGGAAACGTGCTGTATCTAGCACACCTGATTGACCAATTACACGATTTTTAGGGAAGCCTGATTCTTTGAAAACAGTATAAGTCATTGCATCAACTGGATTTGTAAGAACAATAATATAACTATTTGGAGAATACTTAACAATTTCCTTTGTTACAGCTTTCATAATACCGGCATTTGTATTCACGAGATCATCACGACTCATACCAGGCTTTCTAGCGATACCTGCAGTAATGACAATGATATCTGAGTCTTTCGTATCTTCGTAGCTAGATGTTCCAACAATCTTTGAATCAAACCCCTGTACCGGGCTAGCTTCTAACATATCTAAAGCTTTCCCTTTTGTTGGATTTTCCATTTGGGGGATGTCTACAAGTACAACATCTCCTAATTCTTTCTGTGCAACCATTAATGCTGTAGTTGCACCGGTAAAACCGCCACCAATTACAGAAATTTTCCTTCTTTTAATTGCCATTTCACTTCGCTCCCTATTATTAAAGTATCGTCTCAAAAGCTTTTCAAATGGTCTTACGAATCCTTCTATCCCTTTTAAAAAGGCTGTTTTCGCAGAGTTTGTTGCTTTCGTAAGAATCCCAAAATCCGAATTTTTACACAAAATACTAAGAATTCACCACTAATTTAGTTAGTATTGCTCTTTTCTTACTTAATTTATTGGATGATATCTTCATCTAATGTATTTTTCCGATTATTTTAGGGTAAAAAACAACATTGTTTACGAAAAGAGCCTTAAAAAAAGAGAAGGCTGACTCATAGGTTGAGTCCATTCCGTGGAATTGAAGTTTCCCCATAAGTCATCCTTTTCTCTTAGTTCATGTTATTAATTAATGCGTCAGCAAACTCAGAACATTTTACTTCTGTAGCGCCTTCCATTAAACGAGCAAAGTCATATGTTACAACTTTCTCACTAATTGTTTTATCCATAGAAGCCATGATTAAATCAGCAGCTTCATTCCATCCTAAATGACGAAGCATTAATTCTCCAGATAATAGTACTGAAGATGGATTTACTTTATCTAATCCAGCATACTTAGGCGCTGTACCATGTGTTGCTTCAAAAATCGCATGACCTGTCACATAGTTAATGTTTGCTCCAGGAGCAATTCCAATTCCACCTACTTGCGCAGCAAGAGCATCAGAAATATAATCTCCGTTTAAGTTCATTGTTGCAACAACGTCGAACTCTTTAGGACGAGTAAGAATTTGTTGTAAGAAGATATCAGCAATTGCATCTTTAACAATGATCTTGCCCGCAGCTTCTGCTTCAGCTTGTGCTTTATTAGCAGCGTCTTTGCCTTCTTTTTCAACGATTTCATCGTATTGAGCCCATGTGAATACTTTGTCCCCGTATTCTTTTTCAGCAAGCTCGTAACCCCAGTTTTTGAAAGCTCCTTCAGTGAACTTCATAATGTTTCCTTTATGAACTAGAGTAACACTCTTACGACCATGCTTAATAGCATACTCAATTGCGCCACGAACTAAACGTTGAGTTCCTTCTTCGGAAACCGGCTTAATACCAATACCTGAAGTCTCAGGGAAACGAATTTTATTTACACCCATTTCATTTTTTAAGAACTCAATCACCTTTTGAACCTCAGGTGAACCTTTTTGCCACTCAATACCAGCATAGATATCTTCAGTGTTCTCGCGGAAGATAACCATATCTGTATCTTCAGGACGCTTGATTGGAGATGGTACGCCATTGAAATAACGTACTGGACGTAAGCACGTATATAAATCTAACTCTTGACGAAGTGCTACGTTAAGAGAACGGAAGCCTCCACCAATTGGAGTTGTTAATGGCCCTTTAATTGCAATGATGTATTCACGCACTGCATCTAAAGTTTCTTCAGGTAACCAGTTACCAGTTTGGTCAAAAGCTTTCTCTCCAGCTAAGATTTCTTTCCAAACAATTTTCTTCTCTCCATTGTAAGCTTTTTCAACAGCTGCATCTAATACTCTTGACGCTGCAGCCCAAATATCTGGACCAATACCATCACCTTCAATAAAAGGGATAACTGGGTTATTAGGAACGTTTAATACTCCATCTTGAACAGTAATTTTTTCGCCATTTGTCATTACTATTACCTCCTACTAGTTCTTTTTCTTTTCTTATATTATGTAATGAGAGACTGAGAACTCAAATTTTGGCGGTATAAAGCTTTTTGTTAAAACTGTTTCCCCCTCCAAGTATGATGAGTTCTCATATATGACAATCTTTATTTCTAGCTAAAGGTTATCTAACCTCTCCACACATCAATTAACGTTGTTCGATTGGTACATATACTTGTTTATCAGGTCCAACATACTCCGCACGAGGACGGATAAGTCTGTTGTTACTATACTGCTCTAGGATATGAGCAATCCAACCTGACATTCTACTAATTGCAAAAATTGGGGTGAATAGATCATGCTTAATACCAAGGCTATGATAAACACTTGCAGAGTAGAAATCTACGTTTGGCAATAGTCCTTTTTCACGAGTTACAATCTCATTAATTTTAACAGACATCTCATACCATTTTTCTTCCCCAGTAATTGCAGTTAATTGTTTAGACATTTCCTTCAGGTGCTTTGCACGTGGATCGCCATCTTTATATACGCGGTGACCAAAGCCCATAATTTTCACTTTATTATTAAGAGCATTCATAATGTATGGTTCTACATTATCGACATTTTCAATTTCCATTAGCATTGCCATAACTCGCTCATTGGCACCACCATGAAGTGGTCCCTTTAGGGCGCCAATGGCAGCGGTAATTCCTGAATACATATCAGATAATGTCGCAACACAGACGCGTGCAGTAAAAGTTGACGCATTCAGTTCATGGTCAGCATGTAGCACAAGTGCTTTGTTAAACGCATCAACAGCAATTGCATCCGGCTCTTCCCCTGTTAACATGTATAAAAAGTTCGCTGCAAAACCTAGGTCTTTACGAGGGGCAACAGGCTCTTTTCCTTCGCGAATACGTGAAAACGCTGTCACGATCGTTTGAATTTGAGCTTGCAGTTTAAGTGCTTTTCGCTTATTTGCTTCTTCAGATTGATCATCAGCTTCAGCATCATACAAACCTAAGAAAGAGATAGCTGTTCTAAGTGCAGCCATTGGGTGAACCTGATCAATTGGATACATTTTCATTTGATCGATAACACCTTGTGGAACTTCTGCATAATTAGCTAAGTCCTCAGTTAATTGTTGTAGTTCCTCTTCCTTTGGAAGGCGGCCATTCCATAGTAGGAAAATAACCTCCTCAAAGCTTGCATTATCTGCTAAATCATCAATATCAAAACCATGATACGTTAAGACACCATCAATAATTGAACTTACGCTCGACGTTGTTGCAACAACACCTTCAAGACCACGAGTTGTACTCATTTCTCAACCTCTCCTTTACAAATAGAATGTTCTTTTTGAAAAATAACACATATGAAAATGAAGACGGCCCCTCCAAAAAGTCCTAAAAAGCAGTTGTTTGCCGACGATTATAGTTCTATTAATCTATTCTTTCAAATAGTTTAAAAGTTCTATTGTAAAATATTTTTTTGTTCTTTTTTGAACATGTTGTTCCAAAACGTCAGCATGTCGGTTATTGTGCCTAGGGTCTTTTTGAACATACTCTTTTCTTTATAAGGATTTCTATGTACCGAAAGAGTTTCTAACCAAGTTTAATTATAAACATTTTTCACAGTTTTGTGAACTTTTATTTGAAAATAATTCCGACTATTTTAATTCTTGTGATAATTTTCACGAACCAAAAGAGCTCAAATAATCCACGATTTTCATTGCCATATAAGCAATACCTGCGCCGATTAACGGTCCTACAGCAACCCCGTTAAAAAGTGCAACTGCTAAAATTGTTCCTAAAACTAGTGCCGCCGTTATATGAGGATCTGTTTGCAACAGCTCAACTCCACTTGCTGCAATTATGGCTACAAATATACCTGCACCCAATGCAATCCAAGCATAAACAGATTTCATGGAGTCAAAAAGTTCTTTAAAACCAATTTGACCAGTAATAATCGGTACTAAGACTGCAATCGTTATAATTGTTACACCCACATTAATGCCCTTTTGCTGAACAAACGGAAAGACTTTTTCACCCAAACCAAGCCATTTCATTGACAATAAAACGACTACAGCGATAATGAGTGATTGATTTTTTGCAATAATACCAATAAGTAGCAAAATCAACATAAATGCAGTTGCTTGTGTAATCAACAGTGCGCTCCTCCTTGGTAGGCCTTACCATAATTATCTTAACATAAATTTTGCTAATTCGCCAAGATTCAAGTCTCTTATGTGTCAATATTTCGAATAAAATTTAGTAACTCGAATGTTTACTAGGAATAGAGGATAACCGTAAAATTCATTTGTTCCGTATTTACACTTCTAAAAGAATAAAACAAGCCATACGCTAATAGAAAGTGCTTGGTGAAAGGCGGGAATAACCGTTGGTATCGAACTATTTGCCAATTATATTTAGACTTATATTTGTAATAGGTATTGCGCTATCTATTGTTCTACTAGGTATCGTTACCTTTAAGAATGCCTATCCGTTTGTGATAGGGCTAGCGTTGGCTTTCTTTATAAATCCTCTCGTAAATTTTCTACAAGAACGAGTTCGAATGGCGAGATGGTTATCTGTCTCTGTTGTTTTAGTTGGCCTTATAACAGTTGTTATTGGCTTAATAACCGTACTAGTTTCAGAAATCATTATGGGAACTAATTATTTATCACAATCGGTACCCGTCCATTTCCAAACACTTGTTTACGAAGTCCAAAAACTGGTAACCGAAAAAATCATTCCTATCTATGAACAAATTTCAAACGTCTTTTATTCTCTAGACAATGATCATCAAGTAACTATTATGGCTTATATCGAGACAATCTCAAGCCACATTACTTCGAGTGCCAGTTCCACTATTCAGTCAATACTTACCGGCATATCTGATTTATTATTAGCTTTACCAAACTTAGCCACGGTTATTATTTTTTCTCTATTAGCAACGTTCTTCATAAGTAAGGACTGGTATAAACTTGTCTTCCACTTTCGCAAATGGCTTCCGGATGCGGTTACAAATCGGACAAAAGAAGTTATGAAAAGTCTTAAAAAGGCTTTTGTAGGGTTTATCTTAGCCCAATTAACCTTAATTTCAATTACTTGTTGCATCGTTTTAATTGGATTATTAGTATTAAGAGTGGACTACCCGATCACCATTGCTTTTATTATAGCTGTCGTAGATTTACTTCCTTACTTAGGAACTGGACTCATTTTTATTCCGTGGATACTCTATACTTTTTTTTCTGGACAATTATCTCTCACAATTGGCCTGGCAATATTATACGGTATTGTCGTTGTTCAAAGGCAGATTATGGAGCCAAAGATCTTGTCATCGAGTATCGGGGTGGACCCATTAGCTACGTTAGTATCACTTTTTGTTGGATATAAACTGTTTGGTTTTTTAGGATTAATTTTTGGACCAGTTATCCTCGTATTCCTACAAACCTTGCATAACGCTCATGTGTTTCTTGATTTACGTAATTATATTTTTAAAACAGAAAAACGCTGATTATCACAAGTATGATAATCAGCGTTTTTTAACGGCGATTGATAAAAATAATTGAACCATTTTGCAGTAAGCGATCAAATAACTTCTGCAAGAAAGCCTTAGCAATTCCTCTTGTAGACGGAATTAAGAGGAAAAATCCAATAGCATCTGTGATAAAACCTGGCGTCAGTAATACAACTCCACCTATTAAGATACAAAGACCATCTAAAATAACTCCACTAGGAATTTGCCCTTGTTGTAATTGTATCTGAGCAAGGCGAATAGTATTGAGCCCTTCCTTCTTCGCTAACCACGCACCTAATACTCCAGTAAAGATAACCAACAGGATTGTCCATGGTATTCCAATCGTATTTCCTGATAAAACTAGTACTCCAATTTCCAATGCAGGGACAATAATTAATAACAAGATAAACAGCTTTAACATAGTAATACTCCCCTTATAATAGCTTGTCTTTCTATTATATGTAAGTCTATTTGAATATGCTAATTCTAGAATGGAAAACCGCTAAGAATTTTTCTTAGCGGTTACCTTCTTTCTAAAGGATACTAGCATGTCCCTTATATATATTTCCTCTAATAGCATCTACTGTAATCGCATCGCCATCCTCAAATTGTTCAGTAGCTCGATCTACTCCGACAACTACTGGAATACCCAGATTTAGACCAACGACTGCTGCATGGCTAGTTAGGCCACCTTCTTCAGTAATAACAGCTGAGGCTTTTTCAAAAGCTTCCATCATATCTTTATCTGTACCAACAGTAACGAGAATTGCTCCAGCTTCCATTTTCGCTAAAGCATCACTTGCTGTTTTAGCCACAACTACTTTACCTGTAGCTGTCTTCCGGCCAATTCCTTGTCCTTTGGCAACTACCTCACCAATCACATGAACTTTAATTAAGTTTGTCGTTCCTGTTTCGCCAACAGGTACTCCCGCAGTAATAACGATCAAATCACCATGATCAATAAACTCTGTTTTTACAGCTTCTTGTACGGCAATTTCTAACATTTCATCTGTAGAAGTAGCTTTTGTTCCAAGTTGAGGATAGACGCCCCATACTAAAGCTAACTTACGGCATACTTCAGCAGAGTGAGTTACTGCAACAATTGGTGACTTTGGACGATATCTAGAAATCATTCTCGCAGTATGTCCACTCTCAGTAGCAGTCACTACAGCAGCAGCTTCTAGATTTAATGCAGTATGGGCAACAGATTGACTAATTGCATCTGTAATTGTTCTTTGACTTTCTCTACCTTTACGCTTTAACAACTCTTCATATTTTAACGCTGATTCTGCACGCACCGCAATTTTATACATCGTTTGAACTGCCTCTACTGGATAAAGACCAGCTGCAGTTTCTCCGGATAACATAATTGCGTCAGTACCATCAAAGATGGCATTCGCAACGTCACTTGCCTCCGCTCTTGTTGGGCGCGGATTTCGTTGCATAGAGTCTAGCATTTGTGTAGCAGTAATAACTGGCTTCCCTAATGAATTACACTTTTTAATTAGCTCTTTTTGAACTAATGGTACTTCTTCCGCAGGAATTTCTACACCTAAATCTCCACGAGCAACCATTAACCCGTCAGAAACTTCAAGGATTTCATCGATGTTATCTACACCCTCTTGATTTTCAATTTTAGGAATGATGTGAATATCACCCGCATTGTTATTTTCAAGAAGTTCACGAATTTCTAGAACATCAGAAGCACGACGAACAAATGAAGCAGCAATAAAGTCAACACCTTGCTCAATTCCAAAACGAATGTCATTTGCATCTTTTTCAGTAATTCCTGGTAAATTCACACTTACATTCGGAACGTTAACACCTTTTTTGTTTTTAATTGTTCCACTATTTAGGATTTTTGTTCGTAATTCTGTAGAGCCAATTTCAACCACTTCTAGCTCGATTAAGCCATCGTCTAACAGAATTTTTGAACCTACGTTAACGTCATTCACTAGACCAGGATAGGTAATTGAGAATTTCTCAGCTGTTCCCAGCACTTCTTCCATTGAAACAATAACTTCATTTCCAGCTACTAATTCAGCAACACCATTTTCAAAGTTATTCGTACGGATCTCAGGGCCCTTGGTATCAAGTAAAATGGCAACATGCTTACCTGCTCTCTCAGCAGCTTCACGAATTGACTTAATTCTTGCACCATGCTCCTCGTAATCTCCATGGGAAAAATTTAGACGAGCCACATTCATTCCAGCTTCAATTAATTGTGAGAGCTTTTCAACACTTTCACTTGCTGGTCCAATCGTACATACTATTTTTGTCTTTCTCATTATGAAAAAACCTCCTAATTTCCTAAGTAACATATATAATCTGTAAATCGAATTAATTTGTCATACTAATCTTGTTGCAAATTCTTATAAAGTATGTCATAATTTTTCTAAATATCGTTTAAATTGATAATTCTTTGGATAATTGATACATCGTATGGTCTATTTTGTGTGGCTTAGATAACGCCTCATCAATTCCATGAGATACTAATGCGTTATTTTCAATCCCTACCATTTTACCGGCCTCACCAGCAATAAGTAGTTCGACAGCTTTTGCACCGAGACGACTAGCCAGAACTCGGTCAAAACCAGTAGGTGAACCACCACGTTGAATATGGCCAAGGACAGTTACTCTTGTTTCTAAATTTGTTTTTTCTTGAATTAGCTTTCCAATTTCCATCCCACTTCCAACGCCTTCAGCTACAACGATAATACTGTGTTTTTTCCCGCGAGCATGTCCTCGTTTTAAACGGGAAATGATTTCTTCCATATCGTCGTTTTCTTCAGGGATAAGAATTGTTTCGGCACCATCTGCTAGACCAGACCAGAGGGCAAGGTCACCTGCATTTCGGCCCATAACCTCAATTACATATGTACGTTCATGTGAAGTTGCTGTATCACGAATTTTGTCTATCGCTTCAATTACTGTATTTAAAGCTGTATCAAAACCAATAGTAAAGTCAGTTCCAGAAATATCATTATCAATTGTCCCTGGTACTCCTACACACGGGAAGCCATGTTCCGTCAACTTCTTTGCTCCTTGGAAAGAGCCATCTCCGCCAATCACGACTAATCCTTCGATCCCAAATTTATTTAATTGCTCAATGCCTTTCTTTTGGCCTTCTATCGTGCGAAACTCCTCACAACGGGCTGTATAAAGCATAGTTCCCCCACGATGAATAATATCACCTACAGAGCCTATTTCTAGCTTTTCAATCTGACCAGCAATCAATCCAGCATATCCATAATAAATACCGTAGACCTCTAAATCGTGATAAATGGCTTTACGAACAACCGCTCTAATAGCCGCATTCATCCCAGGAGAGTCACCACCACTTGTTAAAACTCCAATACGCTTCACTCGAGTCACCTCATTACAATATTCTAGATCCTAGTAAGTAGTTTATGGCTAAAGTGTCAAAAACCATTCATCACTACCCGTCCTCAGTACTAGTATGATCTATACGTGTTAAAAATACCACTTCTAATTCATTATGACAATAGACGAAAAGCGACAAATAAAAGGGCTTTCTCTTTACTAGAGAAAGCCTAATCCTTATTTGACAGCAATGACATCGTTTTCAATGCCATACTCTCCAATTTTGTTAAATTTTTCGTAACGTTGTTCAACTAGTCTTTCTTCAGAAAGTTTCGCCAATTCAGCTAACGATCTTTCCAACACTTTCCCAATTTCTTTTGCTTGATTTTCCAGATCCCGATGCGCTCCACCTCTCACTTCAGGGATAATTTCATCAATAACCTGAAGTTCTTTTAAGTCAGGAGCAGTAATTTTCATCGTTTCAGCTGCTCTTTGAGCAAGGCCTGAATCTTTCCATAATAGTGCTGCAGCTCCCTCAGGGGAAATCACCGAGTATGTAGAATTTTCTAGCATATGAATATGATTCCCTACACCTAATGCTAGGGCACCACCGCTACCACCCTCACCAATCACAATACAAATAATCGGAACGGTAAATCCAGCCATCTCTAATAAATTCCTAGCAATTGCTTCACTCTGTCCTCTTTCCTCAGCCGCAATACCAGGATACGCTCCTTTTGTATCAATAAAACAAATAATTGGTCGTTTAAATTTATTGGCTTGTTTCATTAACCTTAATGCTTTACGGTAACCTTCTGGGTGCGGCATTCCAAAGTTACGACGTAGGTTTTCCTTTGTATCTTTTCCTCGTTGATGTCCGATTACTGTTACAGGCATTCCTTGGAACTTTGCTATCCCAGCAACAATTGCCTCATCGTCACCATAAAGACGATCGCCATGCAATTCAATAAAATCAGAAAATAAATATGATATATAGTCCAAAGTAGTAGGTCTTTCATTATGACGAGCAATCTGTACGCGATCCCAAGGCTTCATGTTTCCGTAAATATCATTTTCTAGTTGTTCTAGTCGTTCTTCAAGTTTACTAATCTCTCCTGACAGGTCTATCCCTTTATCAACAGTAAACTTCTTTAATTCATCAATTTTCGTTTTAAGTTCCGTAATAGGTTTTTCAAACGGTAGTTCATTAGCCACTTCTACACCTCCTTTAAAACCTCATTATGCATATCAAAAATAGTAGTAAGTACTTGTTTCAACTCTAGTCTTGAAACAACCTTATCCAATTGTCCATGCTTCAATAGAAATTCTGCCGTCTGAAAGTCATCTGGCAATTCTTGACGGATCGTTTGCTCAATAATTCTTCTACCAGCAAAACCTATTAAAGCTCCAGGCTCAGCAAAGTTATAGTCACCTAGTGAAGCAAAGCTTGCAGAAACACCACCAGTTGTAGGGTGTGTCATGATGGAAATAAATAGTCCACCTTTAGTGTCAAGTTTCTTTAAGGCAGCACTTGTCTTTGCCATTTGCATCAAACTTAAGACACCCTCTTGCATTCTCGCTCCACCTGAGGCAGAAAAAAGAATGAATGGTGCTTTTAACTCAATCGCTTTTTCTATCGCTCTCGTGATCTTCTCACCAACAACTGAACCCATACTCCCCATTCTAAAACGAGCATCCATAACTGCGATCACAACATCCATATCAGACATCTTTCCTTGACCAGTGACAATCGCTTCATTTAAACCTGTTTTCTCGCGGTCAGCTTTTGTCTTATCTGCATAGGTTGGAAAAGACAGTGGATCTTTTGAAATCATGTCACGATCAAATTCATTAAAAGTCCCTTGGTCAAGTAAGCTATCAATTCTGTCATGAGCTGTCATTCGATGGTGATATCCGCAACTATCGCATACATACAAGTTTTTTTTCAATTCCTTCGTATACATAATCGTTTTACACTTTGGACATTTTGTCATTAATCCTTCCGGAATATCCATTTTTAGTTGATCTGAAGGAATAGTCGCATACTTCTTCTTCTTAGAAAATAAGTCCCTTAACACTTTAACACCTCTCTTTTGGACAAGATCTTTTTTAAAATTTTCATAAATCATAACATACAGAAAATAGCAGTTTCAAGGGAAACAATCCAACGTAAATCGGCAATTAACCATTAAAAACGACTGTTTTCGAGATGGTTGCTTAACGCTGAAATCGCTTGCTCAACATTCCTAGCTTTTAAGGCTAGTAAAATCTGTTCATGTTCCAAGATAGATTGTTCAGGTCGACCTTCCCTTGACAAGGATTCCCTTAAAGCGACTTTGCTATACTCTACCAAAGAAATCCATATATTAAGTAGCAATCTATTATGACACGATTCTACAATCGTTTTATGAAATAAATAATCTTCTTCAACAGGAAAATCACCATTTTCCCAGCGTTGCTTTGATTGGATAATAAGTTCTTCCAACATCGAGAGTTGCGTATCAGTTATTCGATTACAAGCAAGCCTTAATCCTTCAATCTCTATGATTTTTCTAGTTTCAGCAAGATCATTCCTTGCCTTCTTTTCTCTCAAGAAAAAACTTGCTAGAATTTCTACCAAACGATGTCCACCGATGCCTTTAATAAATGTCCCTTCGCCTCGACGAGTCTCTATTAAATCTAATAATTCTAGCGAACGTAGTGCTTCTCTTACTGAAGATCGCCCAACATTTAACCGTTCAGAAAGCTCCCTCTCAGAAGGTAGCTTGTCTCCTGTACTAAGCTGATCTTCCTGAATAATGTGATTAAGCTCTCTTATGATTTCTATATAAACTTTATCTTGTTGTGATGACATAAAATTATCACCACCCCTTTATATTTTTAAAGTAGCAGAGTCCAGAGATAAGCGGTAGAATTCACCAAATCTATTTATTACCTTTCCTCCGAACTCTTATATACTTGATGAGTTGAGAGAGCTAGCTACCTACTCAATAATCGCAAGTTTTTTCGTTTTTGCTTCGACATCATCTGGATTTACTTTTCTTCTAGCGACACCAGTTTCCATAGCTGCTTTTGCAACTGCTTTTGCAACTGCTGGGGCTACTCGTGGATCAAAAGGCGCTGGGATGACGTAATCCGCAGTTAATTGATCATCAGCTACTAGACTTGCAATTGCTTCAACTGCAGCGATTTTCATCTCTTCGTTAATGTTTGTGGCATGAACATCTAATGCACCTCGGAAAATTCCTGGGAAAGCAAGAACGTTATTTATCTGATTTGGAAAATCAGAACGCCCTGTACCAATTACACTAGCTCCTGCAGCTTTTGCATCCTCAGGCATAATCTCAGGTACAGGGTTTGCCATAGCAAAGATAATTGGATCGGGATTCATACTTTGAACCATCTCTTTTGTCACAGCGCCTTCTACAGATACACCTACGAATACATCAGTTCCTTTAATTACTTCTTCTAGTGAACCTTGAAGTTTATCTCTATTTGTTACCTTAGCAATTTCATCTTTAACCGGATTCATACCAACCGGACGTCCTTCGTAAATGGCACCTTTTGTGTCACATAGGATAACATCCTTTACACCCATTCGTTGTAAAAGTTTCACACAAGCAATCCCTGCAGCCCCAGCACCATTTGCTACTACTTTAACCTCAGAAATTGACTTACCTGTAAGTTTCAACGCATTTAAAAGCCCAGCTGCTGTAACGATTGCTGTGCCATGTTGGTCATCATGAAAAATCGGAATGTTACATTCTTTTTTTAGACGCTCTTCAATAACAAAGCAATTAGGGGCAGCAATATCCTCAAGGTTTACACCACCGAATGTTGGTTCAAGGAGTTTTACTGTCTCAATTATTTTCTCGATATCCGTTGTCGCTAAACAAATTGGAAAAGCATCAACACCTGCAAAGGATTTAAATAAGAGTGCTTTTCCTTCCATTACTGGTAGGGCTGCTTCGGGTCCAATATTCCCAAGACCTAATACGGCTGTACCATCCGATACTACAGCAACCATATTTCCCTTCATTGTGTACTCATAAACATTACTAACATCATCAAATATTTCCTTACAAGGCTCTGCAACTCCCGGCGAATATGCCAAACTCAAGTCATGCGCATTGCGCACTGGGATTTTAGATACTGTCTCTAATTTCCCTCTATTTATGCGGTGCATATGTAACGCTTCTTCCCTTAATGTTGCCATAAAACCTTCACTCTCCCCTTACTAAATTAGAACCAGGTATAAAAGTGGTCAGACCACTATCCCCTTAACCATTATAACAGATGATTAACTCATGTACATACCCTTACTACTTGAGAACGACATTTCCTTTTCCAAGCATTTCATCAAGTGCTTCGAGACATGGTTTTGAGGCTGTAATTCGAAAGTCATCAGATAATTGGACTGATTGTTTTTTTTCTTCGTAGTAAAGTACGACCTTACTATTACCCGGATACGTTTTTAAGATACGTTTTAACTCTATCAGTTGAGTTGGATTAGCATGATTATGATCTATTTTCAGATACAATATACGTTCCTTATTTGGCTTTGCTTTCAACGTTTTTATATCTACTACCTTAGAGAGTATGACCTGTGTTCGTTCACTGCTTACCTCCAAAGTCCCTTCTAAAAACACGAGCTGTCCAGCCTTCATGAGTGAAAAATATTCACGATATTGTTTTGGAAAAGCAGTTAAATCAAGTTCACCACTTTCATCACTAAACTTTAAAAATGCCATTTGTTCCCCTTTTTTGGTCTTTATGACGCGAATTCCTTCAACTAATCCAGCTAAACGAACGATACCTACTCCTTTTTCCAAGGCATCCGTAACAGTTGTTCGATTGTAGGAACTAGCAATATCAGAAAAATCTTCAATAGGGTGACTAGATAAGTAAAAACCTAAAACCTCTTTTTCGAAATGAAGCTTTTCGGCATCCTTGAAAGGTGGTACTTGAGTCATCTCAGGTACATTCACTTCCTCAGAAAAAAGTTGTGTTTGCTTATCCTCGACTTGTATCCTTACCTGTTCACCGTATTCTAATGCATAATCTAAGGTCGCCAAAAGGCTTGCACGATGTTGGTTAAACTCGTCAAAACAACCAGCAGCCACTAGTGATTCTAGTGTTCTACGATTAATATACCTTGAACTAATTCTTGAACAAAAATCAAAAATATTCTTGTAGCTACCACCCTTATGACGTTCATGCACAATTTCTTCAATCGCTCTAATTCCAACATTTTTTATTGCTGCTAGTCCAAATTCAATTTCATTTGGTCCACTGATCAAAAACCCTGAAGTACATCTGTTAATAGAAGGAGTTCGAATACTAATTCCTTTCTTTTTGGCGTCAGATATATATTGATTTAATTTATCTGGTTGTCCGATTGCACTTGTTAGTAAAGCAGTAAAAAATGCTGATGGATAATTTGCTTTTAAATAGGCTAATTGGTAAGAAATTACACTATACGCAACAGAGTGACTACGATTAAAACCATAATTGGCAAACCGAACAATTAAGTCATAGACATCATTTCCAACTTTCTCATCATACCCCCGTTGTAGGCAGCCTCGAACAAATCTACTTCTTTGTTCTTCTAGCGTTTCCAATTTCTTTTTACTAACGGCTCTTCTTAAAATATCTGCTTCTCCTAACGAAAAACCGGCTAATTTGGAAGCAATTTGCATAATTTGTTCTTGGTAAACAATTACACCGTACGTTTTTTCTAAAAGTGGACGTAGGTCAGGGTGGATATAATCGACTTGACGCTCTTTATGTTTTCCTGCGATAAAGAGCGGGATATTTTCCATCGGTCCTGGTCGGTATAAGGCATTAACAGCGACAATATCCTCAAATTCAGTTGGCTTTAAATTTACTAGTACTCGCCGCATTCCAGGAGATTCCAATTGAAAAACACCTGTAGTATCTCCGTTCCCTAACAATTGAAAAGTCTTTTCATCATCAAAAGGGATCTGTTCTAACTTAATTTTACTTTTCTCCATTACATAGATATGCGAAACAATTTCCTCTAAAAACGATAGGTTTCTTAGACCAAGAAAATCCATCTTTAATAAACCTATTTCCTCAAGGATTGTCATGGGATATTGGGTTAGTAAAACTTCATAATGGCCCCGCTGAACTGGAACTTTATCAGTTAAAGGATCCTTACTAATAACAATACCTGCAGCATGTGTAGAAGCATGACGTGGAATACCTTCTACCCTCTTAGCGAGAGAGAACCATTCATTTACCTGATTACTTTCTTGCAGGAGCTTCTGTAGGGTGGGAGTCTCCCTAATTGCATCATCAATTGTTAAGTTGGGTCGTGATGATATTTGCTTTGCAACACTATCAATTTGCTTTAACGGAATTCCAATTACTTTCCCCACATCTCTCAATGCCGCCTTTGCTGCTAGAGTTCCGAATGTAATAATCTGTGCCACATGTTGTTTACCGTACTTTTGATAGACGTATTCTATTACCTCTTCGCGTCTTGTATCTGGAAAGTCGATATCAATATCCGGCATGGTAATACGTTCTGGATTAAGAAATCGTTCAAAAAGCAAATCGTATTTCAGTGGGTCAACATTTGTAATGTTTAGGACATAGGCTACCAAAGAGCCTGCTGCCGAACCCCTTCCTGGACCTGTAATCATCCCTTTTTCATGAGCAAATTTCATGAAATCCCAAACAATTAGAAAGTAGTCGTTAAACTGCATTTGATCGATAATCTTCAATTCAAATGTTAAGCGTTCTTGGATGTGATCCGAAATGATCCCGTAGCGATTTTTTGCCCCCTCAAGACAACGTCTCTCTAAATAACTTTTGGCAGACTCTCCAGGCGGTAGCGGAAACTCAGGTAATGTATGCTCTCCAAAAGTAAATGTTACATTACACTTGTCAGCAATACGTTTCGTATTTAAAAGTGCTTCAGGAACTTGCGAGAATAGTAGTTCCATTTCTGGTTTTGCTTTTAAATAATACTCATCGGTTTGATAGTCACTTCTTAATTCATCAAGGGTTGTACCTTGTTCAATGGCCATTAAGCATTTTTGAGCAAGAGCATCTTCCTTATTTACATACATCACTTGGTTCGTAGCCACTAACTTGAAATGATGTACTCTTGATAACTGTAGTAACTGTATGTTTAATTCTTTTTCATGAGCCAAGCCATGATCATGGATTCCAATGTAGAAATCCTCACCAAAATAGGTTTGGTACTCTTTTACTATTTGAAGCGCAGTTTCACTCTTACCACTCATGACTAACTGTTGTATCTCACCTTTGTAAGGAGAACTAATCGCAATTAGATCTTTACAATAGGAAAATAAACGCTGTTTCAAAACGAGCTTAGTTTCGTTAAGCACTTGGGAAACGCTAGATAGTTTCATCAAATTCTTATATCCGACCTCAGATTTAGCGAGTAGGAGTAACGACGCTTCTTCACCAGTACTAGAACCTATACGTAGCTCCAGTCCAATAATCGGTTTTATTCCGACTTGTTTACAAGCCTTATAAAAAGGAATAACTCCATACATTACATTTTGATCAGTAATAGCTAAAGTAGAAAACCCCAACTCCTTCGCCCTATCAATAAGTATCTCAAGCTTTGCAGAGCTTCTTAGTAGACTGTACTCCGTATTTACATGTAAGTGAACAAAATCCACGTTCATCCCCCCTTTAAGATTTTTTATATAATTAAAAAGCAGAACGTACGATCTTTCCTACCATTATATTACTACTTGCAGGGAACGACAAATCAAACAATTCTTTCTCTAAGATTAGTTCTAAAATATTTTTGATACAAGTATATAAAATGACTTTGTCCCATAGGTATTATTATTAGGCAATTTTTAGCAAGTAGAAAACAACCTACTTCCATCTACATTCATAAAGGAGAGCTTTCACATGGATAAAGAATTTATAGCCACATTAATTATGGATTTTTTTGTAGCCTTTGGAGTAGTAATTGGCGGAGCAATTGTTGGTGGAATTGGAGCATTTCTCATCGGTAAACCACCGTTATCTACCATAAATGAACTTGCTACCGGTCTAAAAATTTGGGCAATGGTAGCCGCAATCGGTGGTACCTTTGACGCCATTTACAGTATTGAGAGGGGAATTTATGATGGCTCACATATTGATATCGCCAAAACGTTGTTTATGATTTTTGCTGCACTATCTGGTGCTCATTCTGGAGGAGTCATTATTCAATGGATTACACAGGAGGCTTAATAATTGATGAGGATACCTCCATTTTATAAACAGGCGGGGTGGCAACGCTTTTTTGCTGGAGTAATAATTGGCATGCTGATTGGCTGGTTCTTTTTTATCTATGAGTTTGGTGAAGTACAAGAAAAACTCGTTACAAAAATTAGAATGCAAGAGGCGACCATTAAAAATCAAAAAGACACCATTGAGATATTAAGAAGTGATAAGGATGAACTTAATAAAGAAAATCAAAAAAAGTTAACAGTGCAAGAAGTTAAAGTGTATTTCAAAAATGACAAATTGTTCAAATTGAGCGAACTCTCTACTCATGACCTACGAAGTCAAATAGAAAAAGAGCTTTCTGCTGTACTGAACAGGAATATTGAGTCGGTTGCAGAAAGTAAAGATCTCCTTTACCAATCCATTGAAAACAAAGTGTTTGAAGTTAATGAGAAAAGGTATCACGTGATCGTCAGAGATTTTGTTTTATACACGAAACTACAAGTATTTGTAGAAATTCGCCTAGCTGATTAATTTTGTACAACTTGTGACAAAATAATTTTAAAAATTTTCAAAAAATTCATCTAGACAAACACTTCTTTCCCTACTTTGTTGTATAATAGGAATGTACAATAATAAATAAGGGGGAGTTTCGATGATTATTAGCCGAAAAAGATTAGCAAGGGTTAAGGTTGAACAAATAAAAGCTGGTTACTCTGCTTATACCGAATCAAAAGAAGTTGCCTCTTATGTAAAAAAAGAGCTTCAAAAATTAGGAATATCTGTTTATGAGGATGTTACCGATGCTGGATTTTGGTTTATCCCACAAAAAAAAGTAATGTAGCGATAAGCTTACATTACTTTTTTTGTAGGTAAATATTTTGTATGATGGCCGTTTCTGTTCTAGGGTTACTGACCGCCAAGGCCAGTTAGCTTTTCTTATGATTCCTGGCAAATGGCTTGTAGGCCAGCAAGTACTTCATCAGCTTCTTCCCAAGAGTAGACAGAAGCTCCAGCTGCCAAAGGATGTCCTCCACCATTAAATTTCTGAGCTAAGCCATTGATTACTGGTTTTTTTGAACGAAGCCTTACCCTTATTAACTGGTCAGGCTCTTCAACAAAAAATACCCACGCCTTTATACCTTCAAGGTTGGCAAATGAATTGACTAATCTTGAAGCATCACTAGGTGTAACATTGTATTCTTGAAGAATCGATTGTGTCAAGCGAATGGCACCTACCCCATTGTCTAGAAGCTCAAAGTTATTTAAAATGTAGCCTTGAAGACGAGCGTCATTTATACTAATTCGTTCCATTGGCTCATAGATTTCTGTAAGTGAGAAAGGTTGCTTTACTAATTCACTAGCAAATCGGAAAGTCCGTCCTGTTGTATTCGGATAACGAAATCTTCCGGTATCACCAACAATGCCAGCGTATAAACATCTTGCTGCATCAGTAGTCATCTTCATACCTTTTTCGTCATGCCATGTCTCAAATAACTCATAAATCATTTCACTAACAGAGCTAGCAGACGTATCTACCCAAATAAGATCACCGTAAGGGTCCTCATTTGGATGATGGTCTATCTTAATAATCTTGTCTCCCATAGCGTACCTGCTATCACTTATACGTTCTACGTTTGCGGTATCACAAATAACGATTAAGGCATTTGTAAAAACCTCATCTTCTATGTCATCCATTTGGATCATATATTGAAGCGAAGGCTCCACATCACCAACAATATAAACATCCTTTCCTGGATAATGATCTTTAATCAAGTGTGCCAATCCACCTTGAGAACCTAGGGCATCTGGGTCAGGCCGAACGTGTCGGTGAATAATAATTTTTTGATAGTTTTCTATTGTTTCGATAATCTCAGACTTCATGTTGATTCTCCTTTTCCCATTTAATATTAGCTTTTCCCTCTTAATCAAGTTACAATATACTTATAAAAAATATTAAGAGGTGTATTCATTGTTTACTACGTTCCTAATTGTTGTCTCTGCTGTTTTTTATATATTTTATAAAGTAAATTCATTACGGACGAAATCTCCCCTCGAGAAAAAATGGATCTCTACCAAAGGGAACATTGCAATAGGAGTATTTCTAGTTTCATTTGGGATTAATCAAATTATCCTGACAACACCGGTAGCACTCTTTGTTGGATCTATTTTTATTTTATTAGGCGCTGCTAATGTGTTTTTTGGTTATAAAGCATATAAACATTATTCTCCCCTAGTACTAGAGGAAGTAAGTGCGAAGAATTAAGTAGGAAGAAAGAATGTTACGAAAGGCTTTTCCTTAGGTAACATTCTTTTTTGTACAAGTTAGTATATTCAACCTGAGTGGCTTGTCTACACTTTACTTAGCGATCGATGATTTGTGCCATTAATAAGGCTTTCCCTACGATCGTTCCTTCATGGAAAATCTCTACATCAACCTTTCCAAACTTACGGCCAATCTCTAAGACCCTCGGAAAAATTTCAATCATACTCTCGATTTGAACAGGTTTGATAAAGTAAAGAGTAATATTCTCGACAACTAGGTCGCCTTTTTTATGTACGCGTAGCGCTCTACTTCCGGCTTCTGTAACAATGGTAGTAAAGACACCGTAAGAAATGGTCCCTAACTGGTTTGTCATTTGTGGTGTTACTTCACAGCGATAACAGATTTCATTTCCAATTGAAGCATCTTGAAATCTACTCGTGACCAAATCTTCTATTGTTTCACCGATATGAGGCTGACGTTGATTCATCTGTAAGGCTTTCAATACATCCTGACGACTAATCACACCTATTAGCTTTTTGTAATTATCAACTACTGGGAGTTGTTCGATTCCCTCCCACACCATTAGGTGCGCTGCTGCTGCAACTGACGTCTGACCCGTAACAGAAAGAGGGCTTTTCGTCATTACCCTCTCAATTTCAATATGTTTTTCCACACCCATTACGTCTTTTGACGTAACCATACCTTGAATTTTCATATTTTCATCAACAACTGGATAGCGACTATGTCCTGTCTTTTCATTATAAACAAACCACTGTTCAATTTTGTCAGTCGTTTTTAGAAAATACGTAGCTTCAAGTTTTATATAGATATCTTCTACGAGAATGATCTCTTTTTTTATTAATTGGTCATATATGGCTCGGTTGATCATCGTAGCTACTGTAAAAGTGTCATAAGAAGTAGAGATAATTGGTAAATTCAATTCATCAGCTAACTTTTTTACTTCCTCCGTAGTATCAAAGCCACCAGTAAGAAGGACCGCTGCCCCCGCTTGGAGAGCTAATTTATGTACTTGATTTCGATTGCCTACAATTAGTAGGTTTCCTGCCTCCACGTAACGCATCATTGCTTCTGCCTTCATAGCACCAATGACAAATTTGCTAAGTGTTTTATGTAGTCCGTCCCTTCCCCCGAGAACTTGTCCATCTACAATATTTACAACCTCAGCAAAAGTGAGTTTTTCAAAATTTTCTTTTTGTTTTTTCTCAATTCGGATCGTGCCAACTCTCTCAATGGTACTAACTAAGCCTTGATTTTCAGCATCCTTAATTGCCCTGTAAGCAGTGCCCTCACTTACTGTTAAGGCTTTTGCAATTTGTCTTACTGAGATTTTATGGCCAATTTCAAGGGATTGTATATATTGTAAAATTTGTTCATGTTTTGTCATTAAGCTCCCCCACTTTTCACCTGTATTCATACTTTTTCGAAACTGTACTAATACAAGTATATAGATGGGAGAGCTTGATTTCAAGGCAATTAACTATATTGCCTTACTTTTTGTTTTCTTTGTGGTGCTATAATTTGTTTTGTTGTTCTACTTCGCTCAACTCTTTTGCCATAGAGTAAAGCTATCATATTCCCACTAATTGCGATTAAGGCAAAAAGGATCCAAGCAATCGAAAACACGATTGTTTTCGTATCTCCCTGGAAATTTAAATAAGGTACACCATAAAACACAATAGCAATACCGAGCAAAAAGCATAATAATAACCGATTTCTCCGCATACCCTTCCCCCCTTTTAGATAGGTTGTCTTACTAAAATTATATGCAGGTGAACGAGATTGATGATTGGTTATTGGTGTTTTTAAAAATTGCTTTCACAATGATTGTTGTTTATAAATTAACCAGCTAGGTATAGCACAGGATATGGCGGCTTTTTTGCTAACTTTAGGTGTGTTCGGATTAATCACTCGTTTATTATGACTAACTTTTCCAGACTTTAGGAGGATCCGGTTTAATTACCCGTTTATTTTGACTATCTTTTCCAGACTTTAGGAGAATTAGGTTTAATCACTCAGTTATTTTGACTAACTTTTCCAATCCTTAGGGAAATTCGGCTTTTTAGTCTATATCAATCAAGAAATCTACCTCACTTCTGTGAACTTTTCCAGTGATTGTAGATTGGACAATTCGTTTGAGTCCAATTTTTACGAAATGAGCCATTAAAAAAAGAAGACCAACCACATTACTGTGACTAGTCTCCTCTTCGTTTTTTTACAGCTCTAGTGTCTCACCTGAAACTAAAACCTTACCAACGATCCCGTCTTCCAAACTAGCGACAAACGCGTTTGGATCTTGTTCGATGACAGGGAATGTATTGTAGTGAATTGGGACAACGGTTTTGGCTTTAAGCCATGAAGCTGCAGCCGACGCATCTTCAGGTCCCATCGTAAAATTATCACCAATTGGTAAGAATGCAACATCAATGCTATTCCGCTCACCAATCATTTTCATATCTGAAAATAAAGCTGTGTCACCCGCATGATAAATTGTTTTTCCTTCAGCAGAAAAAAGAATACCTGCAGGCATACCTGTGTAAACAATCTCCTTCGTTTCTGCTTCTTCATAGGATGAGCCATGGAATGCTTGGGTAAGTTTTACCTTGCCGAAATCAAATTGATAAGCTCCACCTATGTGCATGGGGTGAACATTCACTCCCTGCCAACCTAGATATGTAGCTAACTCAAAGGGAGCCACAACTAGAGCGTTGTTTTTTTTCGCTAACTCAACGGTATCACCAACATGATCGTTATGTCCATGAGTTACTAAAATAACATCTACGTCAAGATCCGCTACGTTTAATCTGGTTTGCCCGTTCCCTGTAATGAAGGGATCAATAATAACCTTTTTTTCATTCGTTTCAATCAAGACAACTGAATGTCCATGATAAGTTAATTTCATAAGTGACCACACTCCATATTTTTTTATCTTACCTTTATTTACAAAACTATTTGATTTTAAAACTAGAAATTCCTGCCTCATTCATTGAATTTTCACAAAAAAAGAAATTCTGTTTAACAAACCAAGATTTAAATGGTAAAGTGTAACCGTACATATATTGTGATAAGGAAGGGTGGTTCTTGTGAATCAACGACTTACAGGTGTAATGAACTGGTTAGTGGAGAAACAAATTGATCTCGCATTTGTTCAAACAAAAGCAAATGTTTTTTATTTATCGGAATTCTATACAGAACCTCACGAACGTTTAGTAGGGGTTGTAATTTTCCCAACGTCAGAACCGATACTCATATGCCCTAACATGGAGAAGCCTCAAGCAAAGGCAGCTGGTTGGGAGTATGAAATCATTAGCTATAGTGACTCCGAAGATCCTTGGTACATGTTAAAACAACGACTAATAAAAGAAGTTCCTTCGATAAAAAAATTAGCCGTTGAACAGGAGCACATATCTTACACTAGGGCAAAAGCACTAACAAATATTTATCCTGAAGCGGAACTAGTATCAGTTGAGGAAAAGCTTTACTCCCTTCGTCTAGTAAAAGATGACAAGGAACTTGCTATTCTAAGACAAGCAGCTCAACTAGCTGATTACGGTGTCGAGGTTGGAGTTAGCGCAATTAAATCTGGTAGAACAGAGATGGATATCTTAGCATTAATTGAATATGAGCTAAAACGAAAAGGGATTAGAGAAATGTCGTTTTCTACAATGGTACTTACCGGTCCGAAATCGGCTGATCCCCATGGAAGTCCAGGACTAACTGAAATTCAACGTGGTGATTTTGTATTATTCGATCTTGGTGTTGTATTAGACGGTTATTGTTCAGATATTACAAGGACAGTGGCATTTCAAGAAGTCAGTGAGAAACAACGAGACATTTATAACACTGTTCTAGGAGCACAACGACAAGCCTTAGCTGTTTGTAAGACTGGTACTAGGATTGGCGATATTGACCTAGCCGCAAGAAAATTCATTAGCGAGGCTGGGTATGGGGATTTCTTCCCTCACCGAATTGGCCACGGGCTTGGCATTGAAGTACATGAATTTCCATCGATGAGTGAAAACAATAATGATTTGTTGAAAGAAGGAGCTGTTTTTACAGTCGAGCCTGGCATTTACGTTCCAACGGTTGGCGGGGTACGTATAGAAGATGATATTGTGATTACAAAAGATGGTTTTGAAAGTTTAACCAGCTATCCTAAAGAATTAATTATTGTTTAAAAAAGTAGAGGGTGGTCCTTCCCTGGACCTTCCCTCTACTTTTGTCACTTTTCCCAAACCCACGTATAAAGTTTTTGATCTCCAGTCATCCAGCGGATATCCATTCGCTCTATATTCGGATATTTGTCCCTAATTCTATTGACCATTTCTTCTGCTTTAGCTTTTTCAGACAGTTGAAGCGCCTTAATGATAGCCATCATTTCTTTTTTAGCTTCCTCTGTTTTAATAACCTCAGATCCTTTTTCGAATTCATATTTTCCCGGACTAGTATATTCCCATTGGAATTCAGATCCGTTTTCATTGATTGTAATCTTAAGGAAATAACTCTCCATTAAATTAAGAGCAAACATTTGTGAAGGTAACAAAAACAGACTTAACATCATCACTGATATAAAAAACAATTTTTTCACGGTCATCACCTCATTACTACTATTAGTAAATATTGGATGATTTATACAATAATCAATCGTATTTATTATCGAAACCGATGGAGGACATCTACCCCTCCTGTAACTTCAATAACTGTCCCAGTAATCATATCAGAATTGGCATGGCAAAGAAATGAAACTACACGACTGATATCTTCCCCGGTTCCTGATCTCCCAATTGGAGTCTCATTATCTATAAAATTCCTAGCATGTTCAATAGTTGCCTCTTTCATTTCACCAACAATATTCCCTGGGCAGACCATGTTAGCTGTTATTCCATGTTCTGCTTCTTCAATTGCTATTGTTTTGGTAAGGGAAACAAGACCAACTTTTGCAGCTGCAAAGGCAGACCTATAAAGCCACCCTGGTGTGCCCTCTGCCCCTTGAAATCCGTAGGTGATAATCCGTCCAAAGTTTGCCTTCCTCATCATAGGGACAACCTGCTTAACTAAATGAAAGACACTGCTCAAGTTGCCTTCAATCATTTCATACCATTCTTCGTCAGTATATTCTAATAGTTTCTTTCGCTGAAAAACATATGGTCCAGCATTATTAATTAAGATTTGAACATCACCGAAAGTATGTACAGCTTGATTAACAAAATTGTCTATGTCAACTTTCTTTGTTACATCCGTTTTGATAAACTGGAATGACCCTTGATATTTTTCCCATTCCTTAGTCAAACGGTGAACGGCTTCTTGATCGCTACGGTAGCTAATTGAAACCCTATAACCGTCTTCAAGTAATTTTTCAGATACTTTTTTCCCTAAGCCCTTTGTCCCCGCTGTGATCAGAGCATGCCGCATAAGATGATTCTCCTCCCCAATAAACTAGATTTACTAGCTGTTACTTATATTATATGGTTATGATATTTCAAAGTAAAAAAGAATGCTTTAAATTTCTAACAGACTTCTATATAACGAAAATAAATACCTTGGCAACAGTTTAACCAAGGTAAGCATTGTGTATTATTCGCTATCTACTAGATCATGATCATTTTTTCTGTTTGTATCTGTTGTGCCTTCGTAATAAGAATCTAACAGTTGCTGTCTAACAACGGCATCTCCTTCTTCGTCGAAAATCGTGTTTTGATACTTAGGATCCTTCATTAAATTATCACCTCCTCTTGACTCTCAATATTATTCATCAATCAGTCACGAATTATGTCATTCTTAACCAATTATAGAAGTTCATTCATGCTATAATTTAGTTGTAAGAGTTACATTATTTTGAAAATAGGGGTGGATCTCACATGGAGAAAAACTACTCGAACATTTTAGTAGCAGTAGATGGATCAAATGAAGCAAAAAAAGCGTTAATGAAAGCAATTGATGTAGCTAAAAAAGATGGGGCTAAGATTTTTATTACTCACATTGTTGACACTAGAACGTTCGCTACAGTTGAACAGTATGATCGTGCGTTTGTGACAAGAGCTGAAGAATACGCCAAAGAAATGCTTTCAGAATATAAATTCATCGTTGAAGAAGCTGGTATTGAGGCTACTTGTGTTCTAGATTTTGGTTCTCCGAAAGTGAAGGTCTCCAAGGATATTGCAAAAAACTATGAAGTAGATCTCATCATTACTGGTGCCACTGGTTTAAGCGCAGTAGAACGCCTCCTCATTGGTAGCGTCTCAGAGTATATCGCTCGCAGCGCTAAATGTGATGTGCTTATCGTACGAAATTAACTATTTGTACCATCATAAAAGAGGCTAACCACTTGGTTAGCCTCTACTTCATTATTTCTTCTTTTTGATTATGTCTTCTGCTTTTGAAAGTGCTACTCTTACTTGATCAAACCCAGTTCCACCCGCACTATTGCGTCTGGCAACCACTGTTTTTGGTTCTAAGACATGATAGATGTCATCTTCAAATAACTGACTAGCATTTTTAAACTCTTCCATTGTTAGGTCCAATAAGAATTTGTTTTGTTGAATACAATGAAGGACTAACTTACCAACAACTTCATGTGCTGCACGGAATGGCATACCTTTCGTTGCTAAGTAATCGGCTAATTCTGTTGCATTTGAGAAGTCTTCATTCGTAGCCTTCTCCATGTTTCCGCCTAACACTTTCATTGTTTCAATCATTCCAGCAAAAATTTGCAGACTGCCTTTTACCGTGTGAACGGTATCGAACATTCCTTCTTTATCTTCTTGCATATCCTTGTTATACGCTAGCGGCAGCCCTTTTAATACCGTCAGTAATGAGAACAGGTTCCCATAAACTCGACCCGTTTTCCCGCGAATTAATTCTGCCATATCCGGATTTTTCTTTTGCGGCATTATACTACTACCTGTGGCAAATGCATCATCCATCTCAATAAATTGATATTCTTGGCTAGACCATAGAATTAACTCTTCGCAAAAGCGTGATAAGTGCATCATAACCAAGGAGGAATTGCTTAAGAACTCAACAATGAAATCACGATCACTAACCGCATCCATACTATTTTCGTAAATACCTTCAAAGCCTAATAACTCTGCTGTATATTCACGATCGATCGGAAATGTTGTTCCAGCTAAGGCTCCAGCTCCTAATGGAGAAATATTAATACGCTTCAAGCTATCTGCAAACCTCTCATAATCTCGTTGCAACATCCAGAAATAGGTCATCAAGTGGTGAGCAAACGAAACTGGTTGTGCTCTCTGTAGATGCGTGTATCCAGGTAGGATCGTCTCTACATGTTGCTTACCTTGTTCAAGTATTGCTTCTTGAAGGTGCTTAATAGACTCAAGAATTTCTGTTACTTGGTTTCGTAAGTAAAGGTGCATATCTGTCGCTACCTGATCGTTACGACTTCTCCCAGTGTGAAGCTTTCCACCGACTTCACCGATTTCATCGATTAAAAATTTTTCAATATTCAAATGGATATCTTCGTTTTGAACTGAATATTCGAGCTGGCCACGTTCTGCCTTTTCTTGAATAATCATTAAGCCTGCGACGATTTTCTCAACATCAGACTGAGGAACAATCCCACACTTGCCTAACATTTTAATATGTGCAAGGCTCCCTTGAATATCTTCTTTGACTAGTTCTTTGTCAAAACCAATGGAAGCCCCAAAGGCATCGACCCAGCTTTCTGCTTTTTTTGTAAAACGTCCACCCCAAAGCTTTTCTGTCACAATTAGTTGACTCCCTTCTTGGTTACCATACTACTAACTTTTGTTGGTAGTCCCCAAAGCTTAATAAAGCCAACTGCTGCACTATGATCGAACTCATCCTCTGAAGAGTATGTCGCTAGCTTTTCGTCATATAGAGAATACTCTGATTTACGACCTTCTACAATTGCATGGCCCTTAAATAATTTCACACGAACAGAACCAGTCACTGTTTTTTGTGTTTCCTTTAAAAATGCTTGAAGGGCTGGCATTAATGGTGAAAACCACAAACCATCGTAGATCATTTCTGTAATTTTCTTTCCAATGACAGGTTTAAAATGAGCTACTTCTTTTGTTAGTGTTAAATCTTCGAGTTCTTTATGTGCTTTTAACAGTGTCATCGCTCCAGGACACTCGTAGACTTCACGAGATTTAATTCCTACTAATCTATTTTCAACATGGTCAATACGGCCGACACCGTGCTTTCCTGCTACACTATTAAGCTCTAGGATTAACTTATCTAGATCATACGATACACCGTTCAATGTCTTTGGAACACCTTGCTCAAAGCCAATTTCTACATACTCTGGTGTGTCAGGTGTATTTTCAATACTCACTGTTAAGTCGTAAGCTCCTTCTGGTGGAGTTGCCCAAGGATCTTCTAATACTCCACACTCACAGCTTCTTCCCCAAAGATTTTGATCAACTGAATATGGATTATCTAAATTTACAGGAATCGGTACATTATGTTCTTTTGCATATTCAATTTCCTCATCACGGCTCCAACCCCATTCACGAACAGGAGCGAGTACTTCTAAGTTTGGATTTAGTGCTTGGATTGATACCTCAAAACGGACTTGGTCATTTCCTTTTCCAGTACAGCCGTGTGCTACTGCATCAGCCCCGATTTCATTTGCAATTTCAACTAATTTCTTTGAAATTAATGGGCGAGACAAAGCAGACACGAGTGGGTACTTTCCTTCATACATTGCTTGTGCTTGTAGTGCAGTTAAAACAAAATCTTCTGCGTATTCCTTTGTCGCATCAATCGTATATGATTCAATCGCTCCAACTGTTAATGCCTTTTCTTTAACAAACTGAAGGTCTTTTCCTTCACCTACATCTAAACAAACAGCATATACATCATATCCTTGATCTCCTAACCATTTAATGGCTACTGAAGTATCTAAACCACCTGAATATGCTAAAACTACTTTTTTCTTACTCATTTCTCCATTCCTCCATTTATGAATATTGATACTATATTTATTATATTTATACAACAAGTCTCAAAAAGAAAAGAGGCTCTTTTGAAAAGCTCTCTACTTTTTATTCAACAGTTGATCTATTCGTTAATCAATACTTTAACATATTCGAATTTTTTTGCAATACATATTCATAAAAAAAAAGTAATATTTATTAGTTATTTATACTCTATTTAAGAAATTCGGACAGAAAAATGAATAAATATGGTGTAAAACACTTATTGGATATTCCTCCATGGGTAGATGACCACAGTGCTCAATGATAGCTAACGTGGAGTTCTGTAAATGTTGATGTAAAAACTCACCTTCTTTTATTGGCACCACCTGATCCTCTCGTCCCCACAACAGATATGTCTGGTTGGGGATCGTCTGAAGATCCTTAACCATCATATCATCCTCTCGTTCCTTTCCAAGCTTAATGACCGCCTGAACGACTTCTCTTTTTTTGCAACAATCTACATACGGCTGCAAGATATCATCCTCTAAACCTACACCACCCGCAAGTACTTTTTTCAGGGCAATGTCTACTAACTCGTCTTGAAAGTAAAACTGATAGGCAGCCTCATCAATAAAGGGAAAGTAACAGAATAACCTAGCAATCCAAGGGGGGCGTTTTCTTTCGGCAGATGCAGCAATTAAAAAAAGCTTATCATAGAGATTTGGCTTATTTTTCACTGCCTGCAACACAATTTGCCCACCAAGCGAATGCCCAATTAGATGTGCTTTCTTGACTCCGAGTGACTGAACGAATTTAGTAACAAGCGCGCCGTAATTTGCTAGTGTAAACTCGAAGTTAAGACTCACATTTGTCTCGCCAAACCCAGGTAAATCTAAAGAAATAACACGGAAGCGTTTTGATAAATGATTGACGATAGGATTCCAACAGATTAATGAACTGATAAACCCATGAATACATACAATTACTTCTTCACCATTTCGAGTATCCTCATAGTTAATACAAGAACCCTCGATTTCAATCTTTGCCAAAATGCCGTCCCCCTTTTACAGCTATTATATATAGAATTAGCACTAACTGGCTTTTTCATGTGAAGTGAAATGATATGATACTATTAAACTTGGAAAAAAACTGAAACTTTTTCAACGTTCATCCGTCTTTAGTGTGACTTATTTAGAAAGAGAGGTGGTTTTGTTTGGAAGAGCATCGTACAAAAGAAGAAATTCAACAGTTGTACCATTTATACAGTGACGACATATACCGTTTTATCTTGATGATGATTGGCGACCACGCTGAAGCGAAGGATTTAATGCATGATACGTTTCTCAAGGCGTACAGTGGACTCGCAAGTTTTGAAGGGAACGCCAGCGAAAAAAATTGGTTATACCGCATTGCCCGTAATACGACAATTGATTACCAGCGAAAAAAGCGTCCGCTCCAGTTTGTTGTAGAAGCATTTACGACGTTTCCTTCAGCCGAACGTTGTCCAGAGCAGTTGGCTACATTAGGAGAAGCAGAAGAAATGTTGTACCGCTCCTTAAGAAAGTTGAAGCGCTCTTACCAAGAAGTCATTATTCTACGAAAGATAAAAGGACTAACCATTGAAGAAACAGCCGAAATTCTAAACTGGACCGAAAGCAAGGTGAAAACGACATTATTTCGGGGCTTAGCTGCTCTAAAGAAACAACTGGAGAAGGAGGGGTATACTCATGAAACAGGATGAACGAAATCAAGAATTAGATCGTATTTTTCATAGCTATGGAGAAGTTACACTCCCTGATCGTGAGAAAGAAGAAACGTTAAACAAGTTACTAATCAGCATTGACCGAGAAAACAAAAAAGCAGAAAAAGAGAGATTTATACAAAGGATAATACCTGCGATGTTGACTACTATCCTTTTGTTATTTGGTGGTTGGTTCGGATTTAACACGTTATTGGTGACCGAAGAAGAACTACCAAAGACGGCGTTGGATAGTTTCGAAGTTACGATAAACGAACTCAAGCCAACAGATTTTTATGAGTTTCGACTTATTGCTTTCTTGAGCGAAGAACCACCGAATCAAAAGTTAACAGAAGAAAGGGAAGTATATGAGCAACTGACGGAAACAGGATTGCTTGAACGGTTAGAACAATTCTATGTTTTTACTCCCGATTCAGATTATGCAAAAATCTTCGATGTAACAGAATTTCCTACGTTTATTGGGTTAGACCACAAGGGCATTAACTTTTCATCTACTAAAATGGAAGACGTTATGTCATTTATGGAATACGTAAAACAACAGCAAGCTATGGCTGGTCCGGTAGCCATTCGTACGATCGAAGAATTTCCATACGATATTAAACAGCCAACCATCATGCCATTTAGCCCTACTAAGACAACTGTAGAAGGAATTTTCCATCCTTATGGAGGGGCAGATTATCTAAGTATTGATTATCAAGATGAAGAAAAGCGAATGCAGATTTTTATTTTAACAAATTTAGTTGAACGCGCCCCCGAGGAATATCAAATGCCACTTGATCAGTATCACCAAGTACAGCTAAGCGATGACAGGGACGCACTATATTATCTGAGTGACTACACTCAATTACTGTTCTGGGATGATGGTGAGCTACATTACACTATGCATATGTACCTAACTGAAAGAGGTGTGGAGGAATATTCAATTGAGGAATTAGTTGAAATTGCTAATTCATTTGAATCGAAAAAAGATAATCACTAGGTGACGTTCCTAGTGATTATCTTTTTGTGTTTGTTTATAAATTAAAAGTGACTTCTTTGCGTAATTTCTCCTTGCGCTCTAAACCATAACCATAAATCATTAATAGCTGAAGCAAGTTCGGAGATCTCTGAATTTAATGCACAAGATCTGCCAAAATCATCTTCATTATATAATTCGTCTTGTTTACAATTAATTTTTTCTTCTAGGTATTTCACTCGGTCTGGAATATTGCCGCGAATTTCTTCCCATTTTGTTAGGATTTCTTCCTGTGTTTCCTTATCGTACGTATTCCAATCTCTCGTTAGATCAGGAATTTGAATACCTAAACGTTGGTCAAACTCAAATCGATACAACAGAGACACCCCCAATATGTATCTTCAATTTTACAACATCTTTGTATGGTATTGAAGAAGATATACTCAGAAATGCTTTATTTATTTTCTAATAAGAACCGTTTTTGATAAAAGTGGTGGGCAATTTCGGTTACTTGTTTGGCTAAGAAGTAATTAGCGGTTGCTCCTACTGTTATCCCTAATAGAGGTATTCCTTGAACTAATTTATTTCTAAGCAGAAACAAGATCATCCCTTTACCAATTTGCTTGACTGGCTGCTGCAGCCACACGGTTGATTTAAAACTGTTTTCATCGTCAAACATCAGCCACTCATCCTGGTCATGATCGAGATCTACGAATAGGTGCTCCCAGCCCTCTTTCTGCATCGTCTTTGGTAAGGTTGCTACATGGAATAATTTCAGGGCTATCATTAACTCATATGGCTTATACAGGTCATATCCATAGGTCATGGCCGTCAACTGTACGGAACGGAGATTAATCGTAAGCATGAGAGGAAGATCTAAACTTAAAGTAAATATGCCCCCAATTCCAGTAAAGCCTCCCTGTGCTAACGAAAGAAGTCGCTGCTTAGCCAATTGTTGATTGGCAATATAACGTAATTGATCAATAGCTAGATACTTCATATCTGAAATCTCAGTAATGTCTTCATTGAAAATTCTTCCATAATCTAATACTTTTGCAGTCGTTTCTTTATCGTATTTGCTATTTTGAGAAATTGCATGTGTATGAAAAATCAGACTATCTATCGTATTAAATAACTTTTTCTGAAGATCTGGGCGCCATTTTTCCACAGCTTCACTTAGGCTTTTTTCAAGCGAATAGAAACTATTCTTATCAGTTTCAATAAAGTATTCTTTCTCCCACTGCTCGATTGCTTCCAACACGGCATACTCTCGATTACTTAACCCCACAACACTCACTCCCTAATTTCGGTTTCGGATTTTTCGTTTTAACATTGGTGAATACACCCACTCTTCTGAGCTTGCTGTATATGATTGTTTCATAGCATTCAATTTAGCGTCAATTTGATCCAGGTAATGAAAAAAAATAGCTTCTGGTAGTTTCCCTGATACTGCACTGCCATACCCTAAATCAACATCTCCATGATGAGATAATATACAGTGTTTAAGTGCCACTAATTCCTCATCTCGGCTACTAATCCCAGCTTCAAGCGCTGCATCATTCACTAATTCAATTCCTAATACAATATGTCCAATTAGTTCTCCTTCAAAGGTGTACTCGGGAACGAGTGGGTCAGCCAACTCTTTTGTTTTTCCAATGTCATGTAGTATGCAAGTTGCAATGACAAGATCTTTATTTAAGTGTGGATAGATTGGAAAAAGTTGTGTGGCACTATGTAATAAAGTAACAATATGCTCTAATAGTCCAGCATAGTAAGAATGGTGCATCTTCTTGCCTGCAGGTAATGTTGTTAATGCCTCACGCGTTTCTTTTGACAATAGAATTGTTTTAATTAATTTATGTAATGTCGGTGATTGAATTTCCTCAATCATCATCCTTAAATCCTGCCAAAGCTCTTCTCTTGAGACGTCTGCTGTTTGTATCAAAGACTGAATGTCAACCTCATCTTCAGGTATAGCAACACGAATCCGTTGAATAGCAAGTTGTTTTTGATTTCTGTAAATTGTAACGGTCCCGTCAACTTTCACCACCTTTTTTACAGAAATACTACTTTTTTGTTCTTCTGTTACATCCCAAAGTTTTGCAGTGATGATACCAGAGCGATCACCTAAAGTAAGGTCAAAGTACTCACTTCCATTCGTAGCAGTACGGTGATTTAATTCTTTCACAAGAAAAAAACCAATAAAACGTTCTCCTTCAATTGCTTCTGCGATTTGTTTCACAATAATCACTCCACATACATTCTATCTACATTTTACTATTTATCTTATAAGAACTGAAATAATAAGTACATAATTGAAAAAAGCACCTACTGTGAATTTGCATAGTAGATGCTTTTCATTCCTATTTTGCTAATCGGACTGTATCCCTTGCGATCATAACTTCTTCATTCGTCGGAATGATCATAACCTTAACAGGAGAATGTGGATAGTTTAAAAACGCTTCTTTGCCTCGTACTTGATTTAGAGATGGGTCCCAATAGATACCCATAAATTCTAAGCCTTTAAGAACTCGAGCTCTAATAACATCACTATTTTCACCGATTCCAGCAGTAAAAATAACCGCATCTACCCCATGCATTCTTGCTGCATACGATCCGATGTACTTATGAATTCTCGATGTAAATACTTCTAATGCAAGTTCTGCTCTTTCATTTCCCTCTTCGGCCAATTGTTCAATGTCGCGAAGGTCACTTGAAAATCCAGAAAGTGCTAACATACCACTTTTCTTATTTAGGACATCAAGAACTTCCGTTGCAGACTGATTCGTTTTTTCCATGATGAAAGGAATTAACGCTGGGTCAATATTACCTGAGCGAGTTCCCATAGTTACACCTGCTAAAGGCGTAAAGCCCATAGAAGTATCGATAGATCTCCCGCCTTCGATAGCAGCAATAGAAGCTCCATTACCTAAATGACAAGAGATTAATCGTAGTTGCTCAAGGGGTCTTCCTAATAGCTCAGCTGCGCGTTCAGACACGTATTTATGCGATGTTCCATGGAAACCATACTTACGGATACCAAACTTTTCGTAATATTCATATGGAAGACTATATAGGAAAGACTGTTCTGGCATGGTTTGGTGGAAAGCAGTATCAAATACCGCAACAGCAGGTACGTTCGGTAGTACTTCCATAAAAGACTTAATCCCGACAATGTTAGCAGGATTATGAAGTGGTGCTAATTCCGATACATCTTCAATCCCTTTTAGCACTTCATCTGTAATTAGTACTGAATCATTAAATTTTTCGCCACCATGCACTACCCGATGTCCAATACCTTCGATTTCATCTAAAGATTGAATAATGCCAAGGCCTGTTATTTTATCTAATAAAATCTTAACAGCTTCTGAATGATCAACAATATCACGAGTTTCCTTTTGCTTTTCACCATTAACATCTATCTGAAAAATAGAATCGCCTAAACCTATTCTTTCTACAATTCCTTTTGTAACAACTGTTTCATTTGGCATGTCTAAAAGTTGAAACTTTAATGACGAGCTACCAGCATTAATCGCCATAATTTTTGCCATTTTACTACATCTCCTTCAATGTGAAAGAAATTCATTTTCTTTCCATTAGTTTTACCTTTATTATTTAAACATTGATACTTTAATAATTCAATACTTTTATAGAAAAAGTACCGATAATTTTATGATACAGTTTCTTTTTTCGCAATAAATTTTCATTTAAAATAGTGAATTATCACTTTTTTTTATATGAACTGTAATATAAAACCATTTAATACTGTATTACTATTATCCAAATAGTGTTTACTACAGAAAACCGAGAACCTTTTCTTAGCTTACCTGTCCTCAACTATTTTTATTAAGATAAATAAAGGCAAATAAATGCAAAAAAAAAAGCTTTCGCCTAATAAGGCTAATCGCTTTCAGATTACTTAATATAAGCATCAAACCAGTTGGTAATACTGGTCACCATTTCACTTAAAGCTGTTTTATTTGAAAAAGAAGGAAGCTCTGCTAACAAAGCTTGACTTGGCGCTTTTATTCCTTCTCCTTTTTTTCTCAGAATAAAAATACTTTTGGAGTTTTTGTCATCTTTAAACATCGTTTTTGGCAATTGCAGTAGAGAATATATATGGGCATGTTCCTTAATGAAAGCATGCAGTTGTTTTGCCTGATCTGATTCAAAAAGGAAGTTCGGAATTAAAAATATCAAGAAACCACCGTCCCTTGTATAATTAATCGATTGTTCAATCATTAAATGATGAGTGTACGATAAGCCATCTTCTGCTCTCAACTGAAACCGGCTTGCATTATCTTTATTAGGATAATGGCCAATTGGTAAATCAGCAACGATTACATCCACAGGGTCGACCAAAATATCCATTAGGCTATCTTGATGAAAGAGTTCAACCTGATGTTGTTGCAGGTTCGCACTCACATAAGCTAGCTGTAATAATGTCTCATCAGGTTCAATTCCAAAACTTGCGATATTTTTTGTTGAATGATTTAGGATTGCCGTAAGTAAGTTTCCTGATCCAACAGCAGGATCGAGAATGCGAAAGTGCGCCATATTTTCAGTTACCTTATTTATTAGATAACTGATGAACAAACATACAGCATCAGGTGTCATGGCATGATTGAATTGTGTAGCCTCTTTCATTCCCTTTAAAATTGCTAGCTGAAATGCTTTTCTAATTTGTTCTTTTGAGAAGTCATCTAGATTGATGCTTAAAAGTGATTTCCTCACCTTTTTCATGGTTATTTCGCTTAAAGGTAGAGCAACCTCTACATTACACAAAAATTGACCAGTATGGATAAGAGCTTCTAAATATGTAAGGTCGTGTTCATTTTGAATAGCTTCCGCGCTTTCATCTATCCCCTTAAAAAAATTTTCAAAATCAAGTCTTTCTGTCAAAAAAAACTCTCCCTTCTTCATTCACAGGTACGTCTACCGTATAGAACTTTGATATAAAAAGCAGACGTTAAAACGTCTGCTTTGAACAATTATACTAAAGCCTTTGCTGCGGAAATTGCGGCTTCATAATTTGGATGATCCGTTGCTTCCGGAACATACTCAGCATAAGTTACTCTTCCTTCTGCATCTAAAACAAATACTGATCTTGTAAGTAAACGTAACTCCTCAATAGCTACCCCAAATGCTTTTCCAAATGATAATTCACGATGATCTGAAAGCGTTTGGACCTTGTCGATACCAGCTGCACCGCACCAGCGTTTTTGAGCAAATGGTAAGTCTACGCTAATCGTTACAATTCGAACCCCTTCAAGTTGAGCAGCCTCTTCATTAAAGCGACGAGTTTGAGCATCACAAACTCCCGTATCAATTGATGGGATGACACTAATTACTGTTACATTACCTTTCAGATCTTCTAATGTAACTGGAGATAAATCATTGGCTAACACTGTGAATTCAGGAGCAACATCTCCTACCTTAACTTCATTTCCTAATAATGTAATTGCATTTCCTTTAAATGTAACACTCGCCATATAAGTTCCTCCTCATTAATTAACGTACATTGTAAATATAGTCTTTTCTTATGTTTTATTCAAGAAAAATGCTTAATTTAGGAAAAAAGAATAAATATATGTAAGACATAACATAGGGCCAGTTTCATAATGAACTGACCCTTTAACTTGCTTATAAATCTTATTTATCAGCGGTAATATTTACTTCAGTAGTAGGTGATTGATTTTGTTGATTTTGACCTTGGTTTTTATTTCCATTTCCATTAAGCATTTGTTGAATTTTTTCAACGACCTGTGGAGCAAAATCCATAAGTTTTTCGTAAAGATGAGTGTTCTCATCTAAGTGCACCATTTTAACTCCAGAAGCACTCACGATTAAAAATGCAATTGGTGTAATGGAAACACCTCCACCACTACCTCCACCGAATGGGTGTTGTTTTTCATCTGTGCCTGTAGTAGTTTTATCGATAACAAATTGACTACCACCAGCAGCGAAACCAAAACCTACTTTAGAGACTGGAATAATTACGCTACCGTCTGGAGTTTCTACAGGATCACCAACGATAGTATTAACATCGACCATTTCCTTAAGGTTTTCCATTGCAGTTTTCATTAGTCCTTGAATTGGATGTTCTGACATTTTTATACCCTCCTAACCTGAGATACCGTTCTGTTTGAAGATTTTTTCATCACTCGTAAACATCGGACGTTTTTTCCAATGTCTAACGACTTGTAAACCTGCGATTATAGCATACCCCAGCCTGAACGAAAAAATACACGCTAGCTCGGTGTGCGATGTTAATTTTTGAAAATGGGGATGCACCTCGATTACCGGTTCTACTTTAAGTCTCATATAATTTGAAATAATTCCTAATGTACTCCCTTTCACTCCCCAAACAGCACCAATTAGCGTCCCTGTCAATGCTGCATCACCTAGACCAAAGATACTTTTCCAAGTGAATTTAGTTATCGAAATTTTTTTTAGAAATCTTCGTAAAATTGTATGAAAACCTATCACATGTCTAAGAAAATCCTTCACCTTTCGTAAATCACGAATGATTATATCTGGTGTAATTTTAGCTGTTTTTTCAGTATCGCTTATTGCTGAATGCTGTTCTTCTTTTACAATGATCGCCGGAGAATCTTCGTCAATTTTCAATACAGGAATATTGATGCGATAGGAGGCCAAACCAAAGAAGGTAGACATTTTCACCTTTAGTTCATCATTATCTTGATCATGAAAGTAGGTTAGGTTGACGGTAATCTTTACAAAAGGAAGCAATAGAAAAAATAGAGCGAATGATATTATTACCCACCAAATCCAATGCATGCTGAAATTCCTCCTTCTTCCACCATTATCACCTTGTCTATATAAAAATAAACAAAAAAAATAGAATTTCTATGTTGAAGCTGGTATTATGTTTAATGACCATAATACCAGCAACCCATAGAAATTCATTTTCATTATTTTTCATCGTGGATGACATACGTCTCCCCGATTAAGTCATGTAACCCCTGCTTATTCTTTTGGAAAGCCACTATGCCATAGAGAATATACAAGATTGCAAAAGCCTGTAAAAGATATCGACCGATTACTTCACGAAAGATAAGTGAAGACCAGGTTAGTGTCTCGTGATTTTGGCTAATTACCTTTAATCCAAAAACCCTTTTCCCTATTGTTTGACCCCATTTTTTCGTGAGTAAAAGGAAGTACAAATAGGTAACGACTGCCACTAATAATACCTCTACATTGAAGAATAACACCTTCACATCTCGAAAATCACCTATAGCTACTAATGGATAAACGATTATACCATTTATGCTAGCGACTACAAGCAAATCTAACAAATATGCCCAAAACCTCATCCAAAACCCTGCAAAGCGGTATTTTTGATCACTAATTAACAGTTCCTCGTGCATGGCCTACACTCCTATTCCATATTGTATAAATACATTAAACTTGGTGAGTTGGAGTATCTCATCAATTGCTTTAACCCTAACGGATCTACCTGTTTTTGAGTGAGGTTTTGAGTTGTCATGGTTAGAAATCCTGGGAAACTAAATGGAACTTCATATTTAATAACGTCAATGTCGCCTCTCCCTATGTCATCTCGCATTACTTCAATAACATAGTCCATATTTCCGAGACCATCGACTAATCCTAATTCAAAGGCTTGCTTTCCTGAGTAAATTCTACCATCAGCTAGTTCTAATACCTTTGTACGATCCATATTGCGACCATTAGCAATAACATCTACAAATGTTTCATAAGAATCATCAATGACTGATTGTAAAATGGCTCTTTCAGTATCCGTCATCTCTCTCATGGGTGACATAATGTCCTTATAGGCACCGCTCTTAATTGTATCTTGCTTTACGCCGTATTTTTCAGCCAATTCACTAACATTAATTGTTTGCATAATCACCCCTAAAGACCCCGTAATTGTTGCCTCATTTGCAAAGATTTTATCGGCTGGGGCGGCAATATAATACCCTCCAGAAGCCGCTAAACTCGCCATTGAGACATAAATCGGCTTGCGATATTCTTCTTGTAGTTCTACGATTAAGTCATGAATTTCTGCACTTTCAACCACCCCACCCCCTGGGGAATTAACTCTGATAATCACTCCGTCAACTGAGGGGTCTTCGCTAGCATGACGGAGCATCGATAAGAACTGCCGATGGTGATAGGTTACTGTTTCAAAAATTGACGGGGCGTCATAGGCTTCTTGTATTACTCCATTTACATATAGAACTGCTATTTTCCCTTGGCCGTTTCCTTTTTCTACCGTCTTCTCAACCCAAACGTCTTCCTCGTTCATGGCAAGTAAGCTTGTCCATTGACCTGTAAAACTAGATGTCAACAAATTTGTCACAATTGATAAGAAAAATAGAGAAAGTGCTAATCCTAACGCTATCCAACGTTTACTACTCATGTTAAACAACAACTCCTTAAATTTAATAAAATTAACAAAGCAGGATTTTCCTAAAATAATAAAGAAATACTAGTTATATACGAGCACTGTATACGCAAAGGAGAGAAATTAAATGCCAAACCGTAGAAATGTTTTCTTATTTTATAAGCCAACAAGTGAGCTAGAAGAAAAATTAACGCCATTAAAAGAATTAGCAAACGAACATAATTTTCATATTGTCTCTGATTATCGACAAGCGAATATCATAGTTAGTATCGGGGGCGATGGTGCTTTTCTTCAAGCCCTTAGAAAAACAGAGTTTCAAGAGGACTCTTTATATCTTGGAATTAATACAGGTGACCATCTTGGCTTCTATACAGACTTCTCAATCAATGATATTAATGCTATAAAAGAGGCTATGATGAATGAGCAAGTTGAAGTTCGTAAAAATCCAACTATTAAAGTTAGCGTCAATGATGAAAAGCCTTTTTATTGCTTTAATGAATGCTCAATTCGTTCGAATGTCATTCGGACATTTGTTATCGATGTTTTTATTGATGATATGTATTTTGAGACATTCCGTGGCGATGGCTTAGTGGTTTCAACACCAACTGGTAGTACAGCTTACAATAAATCTCTTGGGGGTGCTATTGTTGACCCTAGAATAAATGGGATTCAACTTACTGAAATTGCCTCACTTAATAACAATGAATTCCGTACCCTTGGAGCTCCTCTTATTTTGAGTGGCGAGAGTACATTAACATTAAAAGTTGTACAAGATGGCAACGATCATCCTATCATTGGTGCTGATAACGAGGCACTAAGCATAAGACATTGCCACGATGTAAAAATACAACTCGCAGAGAAACAAATTAAGATGTTAAAATTAAAAAACAACTCATTCTTCCAAAGAGTACAAAAAACATTCTTGTAGCTTGTCCTCTACTATAGTTACAAATTTGGGATATATTTTCAAGTTTTAACAGCTAAGACCAGTAGCTTCCTCGTTACTGGTCTTTTTTTTGCATTATAAGTATATAATTTTCAACTTAAAAATTGTCTAGCTCCAGGCGCCATCTGCTCCTGCGGTTACTCGTCGCAAAGATCCAAGAGGTCGATTCAAAGATGTTCTTGGCTCGAGGTCAAATAACCTGGCCAAGGAAAAAGTGATCTTCCTTTTTCCCTAGATTAAAAGTGATAGAGCACACTTTTTATCGGCCAGAACATTTGCTTGTCGCCGATAGGCAAAGAAAAAGCGAATTCCTTTTTCCTAGGGCGCCTTGCACTTTTCTTGTTTGCGATAACTTCTTTTGGATATACATAAAAGAGAGGTGACATAACGTCACCTCTCACAGCCATTTTATTTAATTATTGTTGTTGAAAACCTCCGCCTAATTGTTGTTCAGCCATTTGAACTAGACGTTTTGTGATCTCACCACCAACTGAACCGTTAGCGCGAGAAGTTGCATCTGGACCAAGGTTAACACCAAACTCAGAAGCGATTTCATACTTCATTTGATCAAGAGCTTGTTGAACTCCTGGTACTAAAAGTTGGTTTGAGTTGTTGCTGTTGTTGTTTGCCATTGTGTCTCACCTCCCTTGTAAACATATGATGTGTACAAGAGGGCGAATCAATACTTTATTTTTCTTGGTAATTCTTTCAAATCGTGAAAAAGGTTATAATAAGTCTTCAAAATCCTTGTTTATCTCAAGGCCCGGAGTAATCTCCATAGTTTCTAAATTAGCTAAAGCTTCGTCAATAAGTGCTTCGAAATCAAATTTTTCTTCAAATTTATTAGCCTTTTCTCGCAAAGGCTTTGTACTAGTCTCGGGTGGTAAGAAGATTGTACAACAATCTTCGTATGGCAAGATTGATAAATCAAAAGTACCTATCTTTTGCGCAATATCAATAACTTCTAGCTTATCCATTGTTACTAAAGGGCGAATAATAGGCATGTTGGTTACTTCATTTATGGTGTGCATACTATGTAACGTTTGACTAGCAACCTGACCTAAACTCTCGCCTGTAGTAATTGCTAGGGCTTTTTGTTTAACGGCAATACGTTCGCTAATTCTAAGCATTATTCGTCGCATAATCGTCATTGTGTAGTTCCCTGGAACAGATTTATGAATTTCCATTTGGATCTTCGTAAAAGGGACAACGTGTAATTTGATCTTACCACCATACTCAGTTAGTACTTTTGTTAAATCGATTACTTTTTGTTTCGCTCGTTCATTTGTATATGGAGGACTATGAAAATGGATCGCTTCGATTTTAACCCCGCGTTTCATTGCTAAATAACCTGCTACGGGGCTATCAATTCCTCCTGAAAGCATCAGAACCACTTTTCCTCCCGTTCCAACAGGTAGACCCCCTGAGCCTTGATACACAGCACATGTAATGTAAGTTGCTGACTCACGAACTTCAACTTTGACTTCAACATCCGGATTGTGAACATCTACGATAAGTCCATCTGTGTTTTGTAAAATATAACTTCCTACTTCATAGTTTAGCTGTTGAGAACCAATTGGAAAACCCTTATTGGCACGTTTGGCTGATACTTTAAAGGTTTTCTTCCCATCTAATACCTCTGATAGTGCTCGGAGTGCCCCATCTTGGATTTTTCCTAGCTCATTTTCAACTTTTACAGCTAAACTAAATGAGTGTATCCCAAAAATTTTTGAAAGCTTCTCTGCAATCTGTTCATGGTCTTCACCATTTAATTGAATAAACATTCTCCCAAACGTCCGTTCAATCTTCGCATTTGCAAATGGCTTTAATGCCATTTTAATGTTTTCTTGTAATCTTCTTTCAAATTGAGAACGATTTTTTCCTTTTAATGCTAGCTCAGCATAGCGAATAACAATATGATTATAGTTCATTTTTTCATTACCTCATTACTTCTTTTAGTTGGGAATAGATATTGTCTAGTTCTCGAACAAACTCATTAACCTCTTCAAACGTGTTATCAAAAGAAAAACTAACTCTTATGGCACTTTCAGCCCTTTGCTCTCCTAATCCAGAAACCATTAATATCCTACTTGGCTCAGCTAATTTTGAGGAGCAGGCCGATTTCGTAGATACGTAAATCTCTTTTTTACTTAAGGCCTGAATGACAACTTCTGGTTTTATTCCTGGCATAGAATAATTAACAATATGAGGTGCTCCATGAATTGGACTATTTAATATAACTCCGTCTACTTTTTCAAGTTCAGTTATTAGAAGATCTCGTAATTGCTGTAAATGGGTTTTCCTAGATACGTACTTTTCCATTGAAAGTCTAAGTGCTTTAGCTAAGGCCACATACCCTGGGATATTCTCGGTCCCAGCACGTAAATTATGTTCCTGTACTCCACCTGTAAACAAAGAGAATAATTTTACACCTTGACGAACATACAAAACACCTGTTCCCTTAGGTCCATGGAACTTATGCCCAGAGATTGTACATAAATCAATATGGCAATCTTTAAAAGATAGTGGAACCTTAGCCATCCCTTGAACATGGTCAACGTGAAAATATACCTTTGGATATCCTTTTAAAAGCTCGCCCGCTTCTTTTATTGGCTGTATTGAACCTAGTTCATTATTGACATGGATCATCGAAACGAGGATAGTGTCATCTCGTAACGCTTCTCTAAGTTCACTAATATTGATTTCCCCATACTCATTTACGTTTAAGTAAGTTACTTCAAAACCTAACGTTTCCAACTGTCCAAATGCCTCATGATTAGAAGCATGCTCTACATTCGTCGTTATGAGGTGTTTCCCTCGACCTTGGTGCTCTAAGGCTGTACCTTTTATGGCTAAATTGTTTCCTTCAGTTCCTCCGGAAGTAAATACGACCTCTTTTTTATTCACTTTTAACAGTTTGGCTATTTGATCCCTAGCCTGATCAAGCAACACTTCGGCTTCTTTACCTAACGTATGAAGAGAAGAGGGATTTCCAAAATAAACCTCTGATACCTTCGTATACGTATCAATTACCTCTTTATATGGCTTTGTTGTAGCGCTATTGTCAAAATAAATCATCGTAAAACCCCTTTATACTTCCTTTGCATCTAAATATAATATCATAACTATATTGTTAATAAAATACTACGATGGTGAACGTACCAAGACTTTCTTAGTTTTCCCAAATATTTAGTTTTAAGTTAGACTTAAAATATACGAAAAGAAAAATGACCAACAAATTAATGTTGGTCATTCTTTACAAACAATAATAAGTCATCTATAGATATAACACCGCTCGGTGCAATCTTTATTGCATCAGCTTTCGTTAACCCATGTTCAAAGCTATTAATGTTTTGGAGCTTTTCTTCTTCCTCTTCAATCATACTTTCGGAAGGAGGTATTGTTGAAACTACCACTTCCTCGCTCAATATTATACTCTCAGGCGCTTCTATTCTCGCATATTCAACCTCATCACGAAAGGCAAATGTCCAAATGACAATACTCCAAACTGTTAAACATACTAGTCCGGCAGCCGAAAGCAATATCCATTTCCCCAACAACCACACCTCAACTTTCTCTTTTGTTATAGTAGCTTGACAGTAAGATAACCGCAAACCAAATTCTGATGATGACTTCTTTGAGGTATAATCGTTGACACAAATCGTCTTTACAATTAACTGTTCGACATATTTATGTTTTGAAAAAGGTCTAGCGACTACTAAACCTTTTCTAAAGCATAGGTACTGATTTTTTCTAATACACGTGGTTCAAGGTCCTCAATTACACTTAAAGCAATCTCTAAAGCTTCCTCATACTGATAAAGTCGAAAACTTTCTTCTGCTCTAAGTAATTCAATATGGACAAACGTGTTATTACTTCTAAAACGGTTACCATACTGAATGACTCGTTCTGCAGTAAGTGCTTGTTCGATTGTTTTTGAAATCACATCGTACACTTCATTTACTGTATCTAGAGCTTGTTCCATTGCCTCATTTACATCGTTCATTACAAGCGGTATGGTTTCTAACTTTTGATTGGCCAATTGTAAACTTGTTTGGGCTTCATTCAATTTAAAGAGCACGTGCTCTGGCAACCCTGGTATATTGCTTTTTTTAATTAGACGCTGAGCCTGTCTAATTTTTGCTCTCAATTCTTTTAAAGTATCATTAGCCTTAATTTCATCACTACGGAGGCTATTAAGTGTCTCAACACAATCTGTTAATACCTCTTCACGTGAACTTAGCTCAGCCTTAAATTCTTCAATTGAGGCTTTTAAGGAAAGGTTTGACTGTTTGTCATTTGCAGCTGCGTCTTCGATCACACTTAACTTATACATAAGATCCTTAATTTGTTTTTCTAACTTCATATGAGTTTTTAATTCTTCTTCTGGAATCCGATAACTCATTTTTATCGTTTCAACATCAGCCTTTAGCAACTGAAAACCACTACGTAAACGCTCAATAGCTTCACGTATCTCAGTTAATTCATAGGAAACAAATTGTTTCGCTAACACTTCTTGCTCAAGAGTTTCATAGATTGCATCAATTCCCTGGTAAAGCTCTTGAATTGATTGCTTTGCTTCCTCAATGTTCCCTTCCTCTAGAAACGGGAGTAATTTATGTAGGTTTTGTTTGATTTCTTGAAGATCATTTTTAAATGAAAAGTGATCCACCACATAACCATCTTCTTCCATCTCTTTCATTCCTTGAGCAATCTCTTCTAACTGAGTCGGAATTTCAGTTTCTATTTGGACTAGAATTTTCGGAACTTCTTCCATCTTCCATTTCTCTAGGTCAATCTCTTCTTTCATCATTAACAAGATTTCTCTCGCCTCAAAGTAATTACCTTCTTTTGTGGCTGCTTCATACTTTAAAAACGATTGTTCAATAAGCTCTAACCTTTTTTCGAAACTGTAGACTGTAGTTCCTAGCATATTAAGATTTTGTTTGAAATATTTCTTGAGGTCCTTAAAGTACTTTCGAATGTCGTCGATTTGTTTGCGGTTATCTTCTTCACTATTAATTAGCAAGTGAACGTCATCTAACATTGCTTGGATGCCTTCCTCAATTGCACTTAACTCTTTTGCGATGTCCTCTGACATATTTCTTGCTTTCATAAACCTATATTTATTAGCAGCCTCTTCAACATCAAAGAGACGTTCTTCTAAATCTGGCAATTTTAGCGTAAGAATCTCGTCCCACTCGTTTCTCCAACTTTCAAACTTTTGTTCTGTTTCTCCTGACATATTTAAGCCTTTGATTTTAGCAATTTCGTCTGTCACAGGCTTATTCATAATTTGTATCTTCCACGCTTCTAGGCGGTCAACCTCTTTATATACTCGTTTTCTTGAAATAGCTCCGTATATGATAATAGCTAAAATCGCTATTATAACTCCATAGATTACATATTGCAGCATCCCTAATCCTCCATCTAAACGTTGTTGTTTATGTAAAAATTCACTAGAACATTAGATACCAAAGTTCTACATTCCCTTCTTTTCAGGAAATTATAAGAATCGATATTTTTCGATATTAACATGATACCATGAATAACATATTTTGACTTATTTTTTTCAAAGTTTTTATCAATTTTAAACAAAAAAATTTCATCCCCTTTCTATACGATATACCGTACGAAAAAAGATGAAGCATGAAAAACAATATGATAAAGGGTGATTATACAAGGATTGGTTTATATAAAAATTCATTCAGCCATTTTTCAATATGAGTATAATACTTCTGGATAAAATAGTTTTCATGGGGCGTGAGATGGTAAACTTCACGGATGTATTGAGGTTGTGAGTATGGCATTGTTACAAGCGCCCTAATTTGGATTGATGCAAAATCACTAGAAACTGCCCTAAACTCTTTTTTCTTTACTCCTGATTCTATAATATTCTTTAGATAGTGTTTCTCTTTCATGAAATACGTCATCATTAATTCCCGTACGAGTGTAGAATCTAAGGTTACCTCACGATGAACAAACCTTGCTAGGTGGTGATTTTGTTGCTGGTATCTTAGAAGGTTTTCTACGACATAGCAGAGCGACTCTTTTGCAGTCAAATGCGCTAAATCATAATAACCCTTTTCAGTTATGCTTGTATACCCCTCTAAAAAATCAATCATTAACTTTTCCATAAGACCTTGTTTATTACCAAAGTAATATGAAATGAGAGCTACATTTACCCCAGCCTTTTCAGCAATCGCTCTTATGGATGTACCACTGTATCCTTTGACATTAAATAAGGAGACCGCTGCTTCCATTACCTTACGTTTTGTATTCTCACCCTTTTCCACGCTACTCACCTCTTATCCATAAATAATATCGGTAATCTGAATGTCAACATTTTAAGTTACTATAACTTTTCAAAAAAAGTCGACTAAGTCCTGCTATTACTTATCGACAAGTACGCAAGATGTTTCTACAGATACTGATATATTTTGGTAGGTTAACGGCTTTTTTTTCAATATTTGCTTAGTAAACGTCGAAAAAACAGGAAAAATAGGAGGGGATTGAGCAAAAAATGGTTAATCTTGAAAATGACTTGTGACTAGCATCTCAGAGAAGCTATCATAACCAATTCGTCATTCCTCAATACGCAATACCCAACGAACTCCTAGTTTTCCTGTTTCTAAAAAGCCACAAAGTTGATAAAAAGAGGGTTTCTATAGATAACAAGATTTCCTATCAAAGCTAACTATGTTATTTTTACCAGTACGTTTTGCTGAGTATAATGCTTTATCCGCTCGATTAAATAATGTTTTTAGAGATGTATCTGTACTTGTATGCTTCCAATCTGAAATACCACAGGAGATGGTAACAGCTGGTGCTGTTTCCCTAGAAACTCTTTTACGGATTCGCTCAGCAACAAGCGAGCCAACTGCTTGATCTACCTTAGGAAGATAAACTGCAAGCTCCTCTCCCCCCCACCTAGCCGCTATATCTGTATTTTTGATACTTCTCTTCAGAATATTTGCAACTTGTATTATAATGTCATCTCCTACTTGGTGACCGTAAACATCGTTAATCTTCTTGAAATCGTCTATATCAATTAGTAGGAAACATCCATAAGCATCTTTTTTCATTGACTCTTGAATTTTATCATCAAGGTAGTTTCTAGCATAAAGTCTCGTTAAGTGATCTGTAATTACCAAATTCTCTAATTCCTCGTGTAACATTGAGTTTGTAAAAGCTAATGTTGAGTGGTGTATAAGGGACTGCAGTAATTTAAACTCATTAAAAGAAAATCGATACGGTTGGTCATGAACGATTAGTACTGCCCCTATTAATTCCCCACTTTGAACCATAGGGACGCCAATGAAAGAACGAAAAGGCTTTAATAGATAAGGGTCTTGGGAAGATAAATCTCCAATAAAAAGGGAATCGCTATCGTTTCTAATTCGCATACAAATTGACTCAACTTCTGGTAGATACACGTTATTTAAAAAGTAGCTCGTACTTCCTTCAATCACTTCTATATTTCCGTTGCTACGAAACATAAAAAAACCAATTTCCTGTGCCTGAAATGACAGCTTGATTTGCTTTGTCATATAACTAATCGTTTCAGACAATCGTAAGTTTGAATTTAATTCATGTGAGGTGCGATTGATTAATTGCAGATCTTCTACTAGTTGCCTCGATTGTTGATAAAGTTCAGCATTTTCAATTGCATTTCCACCTGTGTCTGCTAATACTTCTATAAAGGTTATTTCATGTTGTGGAAACATGAATGAGTCACTTGCCATTATTTTGAGTACACCATAAACCCCTTGTTTGCCTCGCAAAGGAGCATAAACGATAGATTTTCTATCTCGGATTATGTCTTCGATTTGAATTTTTCCTGTTAAATATGCATTCGTAGCTACTTCATTTGTATGATCTTTGCTATAACTTAACTGAAGAATTGGCAACTCATCACTTACATCCCACTCATGTGAGAGTAAGAGTTGTACCTCGAAACTCGGAAACACTTGTTTTAATGCATCTAAAATATCGCCTAAAATTTCACTCACGTCCATAGAAGAATGGAATTTCTTCGTGACGTTTAATAAAAGTTCCTGGCGTTTTTGTTCATTTAAAACTTTTTCGTAGTTATATAATTTATAGATGACATGCATCCCTTGTAATATGACCTCAATATGAGGGAACAGCGTAGAAACTATTTCCCCCTCACTAGTGCCGTATAAAAGGGAAAGAACTAATTTCCCTTCTTGTTTTAATGGTATAAAAACATAGTCTTCATACAACTCGTTTAAACAATCTATTCCTAATGGGATTGGGTAAGTCTTAGTTATCACTTCCGCATTTGAAGCTAACATGTTCACAGCTTCACTAATAGAACTTGTTGGAATAATGTAATCTTGTAACGTATCTATTGCTGTTGAATATCTTGGCACTAGTCTGTCTTCACTTTGATTTATAATCATTAACGTACATTCACCGACACCAACGAATGCCTTTATTTTCACTAGAAATGCCGCTAAAAAAACATCAACATCAACAGTATAATTCGTCTCTTTTAAGACGCTAGTTAACAGGTGGTCACTAAAGTTTCTCTTTTCAAGCTTTTTTATCTTTTCCATTTTATCTAGCAGATGAGTTGTGATGATAAGGTTCTGCTTAAAGGATAATAAAATAGAATGGAGGATCTCTTTGTTTACTTCCTTTGAATTAACTGCCACACCAAAATATCCGTTCCACTGGTCTAGTGTTACAGGAGTCGCTTCAATTAAATAATCTTCATTACTATATGGTAGTCTTTCATTGTTTAGATACTTCGCGACTGTTTCCAATATCAAAGTAGCTGAAGAAGTGCTCATGTTTACCTTTTTGGTAGTGACAAGATCTCCTTTTCCATTAGCTAAAAAAAATATAGCCGATGGCATATTTCGAGACAGTTCACTATCTAATTTAAACGTGGTTTGAAACACTTCATCAAGATTTGTAGTCATAAAAAACTCACCACCAGTCGTTAGAAAACTAATATTTGCTTCTATTTACTATTATAGTAGAACTAGTAAATTTTTACTATAAAAATCAATAATTTTACAGAAATTATCCGATGAAATATAATTACCACGTACTATAGTAACACGGTCCACTGATAGATATCTAATATTTGTTAGTGTTAACATCTAAATAAAGCTAACAATAAAAGATCACTTTTCAAACTACACTTGACTTTCCTTTCTATAAAACCTATACTATTCTTTGTGTAAAATAAGACAGCCAAGGTAAACTTCAACTGACACTCTTCTCATTTTATACCTCATTAACAGCGGCTGAAACTCTTTATGAGGTGCATTGTGTAACTTCCAGCTGTCGAAGCGAAAGTGCATGAATATAAAATGAGCTTTTGAAGGGATTACTAAAAACTGTTGTTATTTTATCAATACTAAAATAACAAAGGAGGAGTCATTCATGGCTCGTTATACAGGTCCATCTTGGAAATTATCCCGTCGCTTAGGTATCTCATTAAGCGGAACAGGAAAAGAATTACAAAAACGCCCTTACGCACCAGGACAACACGGTCCTAACCAAAGAAAGAAATTATCTGAATATGGTGTTCAGTTACAAGAGAAGCAAAAGCTTCGCCATATGTATGGTGTAAATGAGCGTCAATTCCGTCGCATCTTTGATGATGCTGGCAAAATGGCTGGTATCCATGGTGAGAACTTCATGATTTTACTTGAGTCTCGCTTAGATAACTTAGTTTACAGAATGGGATTAGCTCGTACTCGTCGTGGAGCTCGTCAGTTAGTTAACCATGGTCATGTGATGGTTGATGGTAAACGCGTTGATATTCCTTCATACCGCGTAAGACCTGGTCAAACGATCAGCGTTCGCGAGAAATCTTTAAACCTTTCTGTTGTTAAAGAAGCAGTAGAAGTTAATAACTTCGTACCAGCTTACTTAGATTTCAACGAAGACAAACTTGAAGCAACTTTCACTCGCCTACCAGAGCGCACTGAATTACCTGCTGAAGTAACAGAACAATTAATCGTTGAGTTCTACTCTCGTTAATAATTTACAAAAAAAAACCACGTTTACGCGTGGTTTTTTTTTGTTCTAAGCTAAAATTTCTGGCCTTATGATACAATGTTCTTAACTATGAAAAAATATGGGATTGGGGTTTTGTCCATGAAGAAGTGGTTATTTTTGTTATTATGCTGCACATTTTCCCTGGCTGCTTGTAGTAAAGGGACCGTTACAGAACGCGAAACCGAAATCATTACCCTCTTTCAAAAGAATTGTGCAGGCTGTCATGGCTTAGAGCTAAATGGTACTGGCTTAGCTTCAGGGATTCGTGGACTAAAGAAAGAGGATATTTTACGTAGTATTGAACAAGGTGAGCCAAATATGCCAGCAAATATTCTTACTGGTGAAAACGCAGAAAAAGTAGCTAATTGGGTGTCAAAACAAAAGTAAGAAACAAGCAATCCTTCAAAAACAAGGATTTTAGAAAAGCGCTAGGCGCCCTAGGAAAAAGGAAGATCACATTTTCCTCGGTCAGGTTATTTGACCTCGAGCCAAGAACTTCCTTGAGTTACCTCATGCGCCTTTGCGACGAGTAACCGCAGGAGCAGTTGGCGCATGGAGCTAGACAATTTTTACGTTGAATTATATACTTTCTTAAAATATAAGAAAAGCAAAGGATTCTCAAATCCTTTGCTTTTTCACCATTGTAGTTATGCTATTGTATTACCTTAAGATTATTTTCCTTAGATATAAAACGCACCCATTAGCAGTGCTATCATTCCTTATGAATGATAGCTAATTAAGAAATACTTCTTCTTTCCGCGGCGAATAATTGTAAACTGCTCTTCTATTCGATCTGCTTTGGTAATCAATTTGTCTAAGTCTGTAATACGGTCCCCATTTACATAGATAGCTCCATTTTGGATATCTTCTCTCCCTTGTCGTTTTGAAGGAGCAATCTTTGCGGCAATTAATAAATCTAATAAGCTTATTTCTTCTTCTCCACAAACATAGGAAGGAACATCCTTAAAGCCTTGCTTAATTTCTTCCGCACTTAAATTAGCAATTTCACCACTAAACAATGCTTCAGAAATGTTAACTGCTTGCTTTAAAGCTTCTTCTCCATGGACAAGTTTCGTAACTTCCTCTGCTAATTTGCGCTGTGCACTTCGTTTTTCAGGAGTGGAAGAAACTTCCTCTGCTAATCCGTTAATGTCTTCATGAGCTAAAAATGTGAAGTACTTAATAAACTTAATCACATCACGGTCATCTGTGTTAATAAAAAACTGGTACAACTCGTATGGAGATGTTTTTTCTGGATCTAACCAAATCGCACCACCTTCAGTTTTACCAAACTTAGTTCCGTCACTTTTCGTTACTAATGGAATGGTAAATCCGTAAGCCTTCCCTTGATCATCTGTCGATTTACGGATTAATTCTAAACCAGCCGTAATATTCCCCCATTGATCACTTCCGCCAATCTGCAAGCGACAATTTTCCTGTTCAAACAACTTCAAAAAGTCGTATGACTGCAAAATCATATAACTAAACTCAGTAAAAGAAATGCCCGATTGAATACGTGACTCTACTGAATCCTTTGCTAACATGTAGTTAAGACCGAAATTTTTTCCGACATCTCGTAAAAATGAGATAACGTCTAAATTCCCAATCCAATCATAGTTATTTACAATCTTCGCTTGGTTTTCACCCTCAAAGTCTAAAAAGCGAGACAATTGATCTTTTATACGATTTGAAAACTGAACAACGATCTCTTTTTCATTGAGTGTTCGCTCAGCTTTCTTACCACTTGGATCACCAATAAGCCCCGTTGCACCACCAACAAGTGCTAGAGGTTTATGACCGGCTAACTGAAACCTTCTTAATGTTAACACCGTTAGTAGATGCCCAATATGCAGGCTGTCTGCGGTTGGATCAAACCCACAATAGAGTGTAATTTGTCCTTCCTCTAATTGCTTGGTTAATCCTTCTAAATCAGTTACTTGATTAACTAAACCACGATACTCTAAGTCTTTTAACAAATTCATTTATATCTCTCCTTCTATACGAACTCTACACTATAAGAAAACAGAAAAAGCCCATCCCAAAAAGGGACGAGCTATTGTCGCGGTACCACCCTTGTTAAAGGTAACAACTACTACCTTTCACCTCGGTAAAAATAACGGTTCATCCGTCCTTCGCTACTTACAAAAAAGTACTGTTCACAAAGGAAGCTCTTGGAAGTAATTCATAAGCAAGTTTGTACTGGTTTGCACCGACCACCAGCTCTCTAATGAGTAACTAAATCCATAGGATTTAGCCAAACTCTAACAGGGAATTGCCTACTACTAATGTCCATTCATAGCTTTTTCTATTATGAGTGTATTATTGCTATATTTTTATCAAAAATATACGTCGATGTCAATGTTTACTTTTTCATTACCGTTCATATCCATCAAACGACAATGTATGATATAATATTTTTTGAACATTTAGGAGGTATGAAATCCATGGACAATAAACGTTCAGATAAACGATTTTCAATACAAGCAATCGTTAATTTCTTGAATCAAAAGAAGATTTTCAAAAGCTTTCGGATCACCTACCAAGTTGTATGGAATTTATTATTAATATTCTTTGTTGGGATTATCTCTTTAATGCTTTTTGTAGGTGGCGCCGGGGCTGGTTTTTTTGCCTCACTGGTTATGAATGAACCTATCCGAAACAAAGATGAGATGAGAATGGACATCTACAATTACGAGGAAATTACTGAAATATATTTTGCAAACGATGTTTATTTAGGCGATATGCCCTCTGAATTAGAGAGAAGAGAAGTAGATATTAAGGATGTATCCAAACACCTTATTAATGCTATTATCGCAACTGAGGATGAATATTTTTATGAGCATGACGGGATCGTCCCAAAAGCGATTTTACGTGCTACATACCAAGAATTTTCAAATTCTTCGGTTCAAACTGGAGGAAGCACATTAACACAGCAATTAATTAAGAACCAAATCTTAACGAACGAAGTGTCTTTTGAAAGAAAGGCCAAAGAAATTTTACTTGCTATGCGCCTAGAGAATTTCTTTGAAAAGGATGAAATCTTAGCAGCGTACCTTAATGTTGTACCATTTGGTCGAAACGCCAATGGAAGAAATATAGCTGGTATCCAAGCAGCAGCACAAGGAATATTTGGAGTGGATGCTAAAGATTTAACCATTCCGCAAGCTGCTTATATTGCAGGTTTACCGCAGAGCCCATTTGGCTACACGCCCTTTTTATCACAGGGTCGAGGTATAAAAGAAAATCTCGAGCCCTCATTGAACAGAATGAGAACGGTATTAACTAGAATGCGAGATAAAGGTTACATTACTGAAAAAGAATTCGAGGCTGCTTTAAAATATGATATACGTGCAAATCTCACTGATCCAACACCAACCACTTTATCTGAATACCCATTCTTATTACAAGAGGTTGAACGGAGAGCTATTGAAATCTTTACCATGCAAATGATGGAAAAAGATGGCGTTAATTTAGAAGAAATTGAAGATCGTGAAGAACGTGTTGCCTTAGCTGGAAAATATCGTGAGCAGGCACGCCGTGACTTAAGACGTAATGGTTACCAAATTTACACAACTGTTCATAAAGACATTTACGATGCTCATCAAAAAGCGATGAAGGACAGTAGTTTATTTGGGGGCGTAAATGATCTAGGCGAACCTGAAGAAGTGGGTGCCATTCTTCTTGATAATAAATCGGGTGCGATAATCTCGTTTGTTGGTGGACGTGACCATAGTCGCGAGAGTACAAACCATGCTACCCAAGCATTTCGCCAGAACGGTTCAACGATGAAACCACTACTTGCTTATGCTCCTGCCATGGAATTAGGACTTTTACAGCCTGGCTATATATTAGCAGACACTACCATGTACTATAAAAATGAACCAGAGAAGGAAATAACAAATTTCGGGAATAATCATCTTGGTTTAATGACAGCTCGTGAGGCGCTACAACGTTCTAGAAACGTACCTGCTGTTAAAGCTTTTAATCGTGTTCCACATGAATACGCTAGGGAAACTCTAGAAAAAATGGGCATTAAAAATCTAATTCAAGGCGAACCATTCGAACCAACCGCAATTGGTGGCTTACATTTAGGGGTTACCGTTGAACAAAACACAAATGCTTATACTGTATTTGCAAATGAGGGGAAATTTATTAAATCGTACTTAATTGATAAGATCGTATCCAAAGACGGAAAACTTGTCTATCAACACGAGCACGAAGAGACAGAAATTTTTTCTCCACAAACTGCATATTTAACTTTAGATATGTTAAGAGATGTTCATGTATCACCGGGAACTGCTCCTGGTCTTCCGGGAATGTTAAACTTCAAAACCGATTTAGCTGGAAAAACAGGAACTACGAACAGTGCCTACGACTCTTGGTATGTAGGATTTAACCCTAATTTTACGATGGGGGTTTGGATTGGTTATGATACCAATCGACCATTAAAAGGTAGAACAGGCCCAAGGACTCAAAAAATCTGGGCTACTCTAGCAAATGCTGCTTATGAAATTGATCCAGAATACATTGCTCCATCAGAAAGTTTTAAAATGCCTAGTGGCATAGTAAGTCAATCTTTCTGTGGAATTTCAGGTTTATTACCTTCTGACTTATGTCGCGAGGCAGGGCTTTTGCAAAATGATCTTTTCAACGCAAAATATGTTCCGACTGCAATTGATAATAGCCTTGAAAGAGTTCGTTTTGTCATGCTTCAGGGTGAACCATATCGAGCGCTTGAGAGTACTCCTAATGAGTTTACTCAAAATGGTATCACTATCAAGAACGAGTATTTTGAAGATGAAAGTATCTTGGAATTTATTCCGATTGATTGGGAACGAATTATTCCTGATCGTCTAGCAGTCGACAATGGTAAAACACCGGTGGCAGTTTCAAATGTAAGGATTGAAGGTGACTCACTCTTGTGGAGTACCCATGAAGACGAAGACATAGTAGGGTATCGAGTATATCGTGCTTCTAGTGGGAGTGAATCATTTACAATTGCTGGCATTGTTAGATCTGATCAAGAATTACAAATGACGCTTAGCCCTGGCTCCTACGCCTATAAAGTTACAGCTGTTGATGTAACGGGTCGAGAATCTTCAGATTCTAAAGTGGTTACTGCAGGAAATTGGGTAGATGCTCCAAAAGATGAAGATAATGATGATCAAAATAGCGATACCGATAATGATCAAGATAACAATAAACCTTCGAATCCGCCAGCTGATGGTGATGATGAGTCAGACGAAGACGCTGGTATTCCAGATCCATTAGATGAACTTACCTATCAACCAGTCAAGAGGTTTTTCAGAAGCTTGCTAATCAATTTTCAAACCTAACTAATAAAAGTGCATGGCCCCATAGGAGCCATGCACTTTTTCGTATTAATCTTCCATTGTTGATAGATCACCTGTAGGTAGATCTAATTCCCAGGCCTTTAACACCCTTCTCATAATCTTCCCACTTCTAGTTTTCGGGAGTTTATCACGGAACTCTATTTGTCTTGGCGCTGCATGAGCAGAAAGCTCTCGTTTAACAAATAGTGTAATTTCCTCTTTTAGTTCATCACTTTGTTCATAGCCATCTCTAAGAGAGATGAAAGCCTTAATAATTGTCCCACGAATTGGATCCGGAATACCAATTACACCAGCTTCAGCTACTGCCGGATGTTCAACAAGTTTGCTCTCTACTTCAAAAGGACCTACTCGCTCCCCTGACGTATTGATGACATCGTCGATCCTACCTTGAAACCAGAAGTATCCTTCTTCATCCATATAAGCAGAATCCCCTGAGATATACCAGCCATTGTGAGTAAAATACTCTTTATACTTTTCTGGATTATTCCAGATGGCTCGCATCATTGAAGGCCAACCCATCTTCAGTGCTAAATTCCCCATCCGATTAGGCGGAAGGACATTTCCTTGGTCATCGATGATCGCCGCCTCAACTCCAGGTATTGGCTTACCCATTGAACCAGGTTTTATTCCTAATGAAGGATAGTTACAGATCATCATAGAACCAGTTTCCGTCATCCACCATGTATCATGAATGCGTAAATGGAATACTTTTACACCCCACTTAACTACTTCTGGATTCAATGGTTCACCTACACTAAGAATATGTCGTAATGATGATAAATCAAAACGATTAATTAGTTCTTCCCCAATCCCCATTAGCATCCTGAAAGCTGTTGGTGCACTATACCACACAGTAACTCCATAATCTTCAATCGTTTTATACCAATCCTCAGGATTAAAACGTCCCCCTCGAACTACGTTAGATACACCATGAAGCCATGGGCCGAAAACTCCATAAACTGTTCCTGTAACCCAACCAGGGTCAGCTGTACACCAATAGACATCATCATCTTTTAAATCTAGCACCCATTTTGCCGTTTGATACTGCTGGATCATCGCATTATGTGCATGCATTACCCCTTTGGGCTTGCCAGTAGAACCTGATGTATAATGAAGAAGCATTCCGTCTTCGCGATCAACCCACTCTATTTCTAAGTTCTTGCTAGCTTGTTGAAATAACGTTTTGAAATCAACGACCTTTTCATCTTCGGTAATTTCCTCACCTATTAAAATGATTTTTTCTAAATTCGGTAAGTTGTCTTTGGCAACACGTCCAACAAGCTCAGGTGTAGTTACTAACACTTTTGCAGCGCTATCATTTAAGCGGTCAAAAATAGCAGCCTCCATAAATGCCTCAAAAAGAGGCCCCACGATTGCTCCTAATTTAATTGCCCCTAGTAAACAAAAATATAGTTCAGGTGACCTTGGCATAAAAATGAACACTCGGTCACCCTTCTCTACTCCGAGTTGCTTTAAGACATTTCCAGCTTTATTTGTATTTTCCATCATCTCTTTAAACGTATATTTTTCACGTCTATAATCATCTTTATAGTAGAGGGCAACTTGATTTTTCTTGACACCTTGAGCATGGCGATCAATTGCCTCAAATGCAATATTCATTTTCCCAGTTTTATACCAAGAAAATTGTTCCTCAACTTGACTCCAATCAAAGCTTTCTACAGTTTTGTCATAGTCTTCTAAATGAAAGTCTCCTTTTACAGCAGGAATTATTGGCATTTTCATATATTTCCCCCTCTATCTTTTTACTATATAACAATATATGTATTGTAATATACTTTAAGAATTTTCTCAATTATTTAAATTGTTGCAAAGATTTATATATCAAATTCTCTAAAATGATAAAAAAATCCTTTTTTTCATGTATAATATATTTATTATTTCTATTATCTTTATTCTTAAGGTGGTGCGCGAATGATTCACAGAAAGACTTATAATGCACTAGAATTGAAAACAGGGAAACATACACTAATAATTGAAGGTCCAATATCTGCAAAAGAACTTGCTTCCTATAAATTTCATGAAGGCTTGGTTGCCTTTCGACCATCTCAAAAACAATTTAATGCTCTACTTAGCATTGCTGATCTTCCAGAAGGGAGAATTATAATTGCTAGAGATCATGATACGATCATTGGCTATGTAACGTTTATCTATCCTGATCAATTAGAAAGATGGTCAGAAGCAAACATGGACAACTTGCTTGAACTAGGGGCAATCGAAGTAGCTGCTCCATATCGTGGTTGTAAAGTTGGGAAAAATATGTTACGAGTTTCAATGATGGATAATGCCATGGAAGACTACATTATCATTACAACTGAGTACTACTGGCATTGGGACCTAAAAGGAACGGGATTATCTGTATGGGATTACCGTAAAGCCATGGAAAAAATGATGAATGCCGGAGGACTCACCTGGTTTGCTACTGATGATCCTGAAATTTGTTCTCATCCTGCAAACTGCCTCATGGTCAGAATTGGAAAGAGAATTGAGCAGGATTCCATACAACAATTTGATCGAATTCGTTTCCAAAATCGCTTTATGTACTAATACACGTTGCAGATGTAGGATTTATACTAACTAAGAAATTTCAAACCACTTCCCAGACAAAATTCTACATACTCTTTACTTTTAACTTTTTAAGGGGAGTGAATGATCCATGATCGTTGAACAAATTATGAAACGCAATGTCATTAAAATCCTAGAAAGTTCTACAATAAAAGAAGCACATGAATTAATGAATGAACATCGTGTTCGTCATTTACCAATTGTAAATAGCATGGATGAACTTGTTGGGATCATTTCTGATCGTGATATTCGTGATGCCAGAGCCTCTATTTTTGACACAGACGTACAATTAGATTACTTTGCTAACCCGGTTTCCGAAATTATGATTAAAAACGTCATTACTGCACATCCTCTTGATTTTGTAGAAGAGGTATCATCGATTTTCTATGAACATCATATTGGCTGCCTACCGATAGAAGAAGGAAATAAATTAGTTGGGATTATTACCGAAACTGATATCCTCCACACACTTGTTCAACTTATGGGTGCACATCAACCTAGCTCACAAATTGAGGTTCAAGTAGAAAATATTGCTGGAATGCTTGCGGAGATTGCTACAATCATTAAAAAACGTAAGATTAACATTACAAGTGTACTAGTGTATCCAAGTAAAGACCTAGAACACAAAGTACTAGTTTTTCGATTACAGACGATGGATCCACGGGGGGTTATTTCTGATATAGAGAAAGAAGGCTATAAAGTTTTGTGGCCAAACTTACCGGGGATGTCTCTATGAGAAATGCGGCTTTTATCTATTCTGAAGAACAGCAAACCTACAAGTTTTCAAATGACCACCCTTTCAATCAAAAACGTCTGGATCTCACTTTTGACTTATTAAAAGCATGTCACGCTATAAATTCAGAGGATATTATTCCACCTAGAATTGCAACCGACGAGGAACTATATCTTATTCATGACAAAGAATACGTAAACGCTGTCAAACTTGCTAGCAAGGGCGAGTTACGTTCCTCTATGGCTACAAATTATGGTATCGGAACCGATGATACGCCAATATTTACTAACATGCATGAAGCAGCCGCTCTCCTTGTTGGTGGAACACTAACCGCCGTAGATCAGGTCATGAGCGGAAACTATCAGCATGCCTGTAACCTTAGTGGTGGTCTCCATCACGGGTTTAAAGGGAGGGCTTCCGGTTTTTGTATCTATAATGATAGTTCTATAGCGATTGAATATATTCGAAAAAAATATAATGCTAGAGTTCTTTATGTAGACACTGATGCTCATCACGGAGATGGTGTACAATGGGCATTCTATGATGAAGATGATGTATGTACGCTTTCAATACACGAAACAGGTCGTTTCTTATTTCCTGGTACCGGTAATGTCAACGAGCGTGGAAGTGGTAAGGGCTATGGATATTCTATCAATGTACCAGTAGATGCCTTTACTGAGGATGAATCATGGCTTCATGCCTATAGAACATCGCTAAGGGAAGTGGTAGAGTTTTTCAAACCTGATGTTATACTAACCCAAAACGGAGTAGACTCACATTACTATGATCCATTAACACATCTTTGTTCCACAATTGAGATCTACCGCCAAATTCCAAAACTAGCACATGAAATTGCCCATGAATATTGTGGCGGAAAGTGGATAGCCGTTGGTGGGGGTGGGTATGACATTTGGAGAGTGGTTCCGCGCGCATGGTCAATGCTCTGGTTAGAGATGACCGATAATCACATTTCAACCGGACCTCTACCGAAAGAATGGTTAGAGAAGTGGGGAAAAATGGCACCTGTAGAGTTACCTACGACTTGGGAAGATCAATTGCCTCTCTATCCAGAAATCCCACGGAAAAAGGATATCTCAGAGAAGAACGCATTGACAGTTGAGAAGGCGCTTTCGCACCTTAGAAATGAAAGAGAAAAACAAAAAGAACAGAGAAAATAAGTAGATAGATTTCTATCTGCTTATTTTTTAAATAACTCATTTTTTTTGTTGGTAGAATAGGCAAAATAAAAGGTCATTAATCCACAAATTAGGGTAATGACCAATTTTAACTAACTATAAATTTACCACCATAGAATGAACTATTGAAAACGATCGTTCAGAAGCCAATTTTGTAAATTCAGTAAAATTGACATTTGCCTCACCATTTGCCTTATCTGACATCGACCGGATGATTACGAACGGAACATTGTTTAACATCGCAACTTGGGCAACGGCAGCCCCTTCCATCTCCACACACTTACCCTCAAACAACTTGCCTAATTCCTCAACTACTTTGTGGTCTGCGATAAATTGATCACCACTAAGGATCCTACCTTTTACAGTTTTTACATCCTTTAATTCTTCTGCTGCTTGTTCAGCTATTGCTATTAAATCACTGTTAGCAGGAAAATCTGACGCATACTCAAACATTGGTACTTCCCCTCTTTTAAACCCTAGAGCTGACGCATCTATGTCATGTTGAATCGCACTTGTAGAAATGACAATGTCACCAATATTAAGTTCTGGATCAATAGCTCCTGCTACTCCTGTAAAGATGATCTTGTCAACTGCAAAGATATCAACAAGTAACTGTGTTGTAACAGCTGCATTGACTTTCCCAACGCCTGATTTACAGACAACAACTTCCTTCCCTTGGAACATTCCAAGGTAAAATGTAATCGTTGCCTTCACAACTTCTTCTTTTAATTCAATGTTTTGTCTTAAAAGTTTAATCTCTTCATCCATCGCACCAATAATACCTATTCTCAAGTCGTAGCACCCTTTCATCACCATTGTTAACATGAAGCGTTTAAACTAATTCTACACTATTCTACATTTTTGTCCAAAAAAAAACCTAGGAAGTCTCCTAGGTACGGTTAGTATAACTCACTTTCGTCAAAGTTAGGGTCAGAAATGACAATAACTACTCGTCGATTTGTTTGTAGATTTTCAACTGTAGTGTTAGGAACAACTGGTCTTGTGTCACCATAGCCAATCGCTAAAAAACGATATGGTTCAATATCATTCTGTTCAATTAAGTACCGTATCACACTACTTGCTCTAGCACCTGACAACTCCCAGTTTGATGGATATCGAAACGTGCTAATTGGCCGACTGTCAGTATGACCTTCTACTTTTACAAGGTTTGGTATGGTTTCAAGGAGGCCACCCACTTTTGTCAAAAATGGTTTAGCACCTTCTAATATTTGAGCTTCTCCAGTCTCAAAAAGCGTGCGTTCCTGAAGGACAAGAACGACTCCGCGATCATCTCTTGAAGCTGAAATCACTTCCGTTAGCTGATTTTCTTCAAGGAATTCTTGAACCTCTTGGATAAGGAGATCTAACTCGTAATCATTTTCCTTTTTATTAAAATCCCTTAACGGATCATTTACATCATCAGAAGGGTCTCTCTTGACTTCAACATCTTCAGCTGGATTTTCAAAAGGAACGATTGAAGGATAAAAATCAAAGATCGCTCTTTGTTGAAAAGATTCTGCCACTGCTCGAAACTTGGTTGCATCGACAACTGACATTGAGAACAAAAGAATAAAGAATACTAGAATAAGAGTCATTAAATCGGAAAAAGTAACCATCCATTTTGGCGCACCTTTGTCCTGGTTTTGTTGACGTCTACGCTCCATCCACCGTTGCCCCTTCCCCTTGAACTTCCACACTATTCTTGCTAGTTTCAGGTAGGAATGCACTTAGCTTTTCTTCTAGTATTTTAGGATTTTGTCCCGATTGAACACCAATGACACCCTCAACAATGATTTGTTTAATAAAGATCTCTTCATCGGTTTTATTTGCTAGTTTACTAGCCATAGGAATAAACACTAGATTGGCAAGTAATGACCCGTAGAGAGTTGTTAATAAGGCAACCGCCATATTCGGCCCTAATGTAGAGGGGTCATTTAAATTTTGAAGCATTAGTACTAACCCTACTAACGTACCGATCATCCCCCAAGCAGGAGCATACTCTCCGCACTTTTCAATAATTGCTCGTCCTTTGCGATGACGCTCTTCCATCGCAACCACTTCAGCCATCATAATATCTTTAATAATCTCAGGTTCGATCCCATCAACAGCTAGTAAAACACCTTTTTTTATAAAAGGGTCATCAACTTCTTCCAATGTCGTCTCGAGTGCTAGTAATCCTTCTCTTCTTGCTTTAGTAGATAGATCTACGAACGTATTTATTAAGGTTGGTAATTCCTGACGATCTTCCCGAAATGCTTCTTTAAACACCTTTGCGACGAGCTTTATCTCCTTCATTGAGAAATTGATTAAGAGTGCAGCCAGTAACCCTCCAAATACTATAAAGATGGAAGATAACTGTATAAAGTACATTACACCACTGAAGGAATTGCTGGTGCTATAGATAGCAAACATAATCATGGTTAACCCTAAAAATATTCCGATTGGTGTCAACTTGTCAAATCTTTTCATATCCCTCTCCCTAACTGAATCTCATTGCTCTTTATTTTGTTGAATTTCTAAATTCAATCCTGTGCGGAAGTAGTACAACTTCATCAGTTACTTCTTCCTTATTCATATATTTTGTTAATAAGCGCATTGAAACTGCCCCAATATCATACATAGGTTGAACAACTGACGTTAGCGTTGGCCTAACCATTGCAGCAAGTCTTGTATTATCAAAACCAATAACTTCTATGTCTTCTGGAACATGTAAGCCACTATCCTGAGCTCCGTGGATAATTCCAAGAGCCATTTCATCAGAACCTGCAAAGATCGCTGATGGACGTTCTGCTAGCTCTAAGAACTTCTCCATTGCCTCAATTCCAGAATCGTACGTATAGTCCCCAATCACAACATTATCTTCTATAAAAGGTAGATTGGATTCTTCAAGCGCCCTGCGATAGCCTGTAAACTTCTGGTACCCATTTACAGGGTCTTCAAGGGAACCTGTTAGCAACCCAATACTCTTATGACCTTTTTCAATAAGGAACTTGACTGCATCATAGGAAGCTTGCTCATAGTTAATGTTTACTGAAGGAAATTCTTTTTTCTGATCTACTGTTGCTGATAAAACGATAGGTACTGGTGATCGTTTAAACTCTTCAACGTGGTCCTCAGTAATTTCTCCACCCATAAAGACAATGCCATCTACTTGTTTTTCTAGTAACGTATTAATTAAGTGAATTTCTTTTTCTTTGTTTTGATCGGAATTACATAGAATAATATTGTACTTGTACATAGTTGCAATATCTTCTATCCCCCTCGCTAATTCGGCAAAGAAGATACTAGAAATGTCAGGAATTATCACCCCTACAGTTGTAGTTCGTTTACTCGCTAAGCCACGTGCCACAGCATTTGGGCGGTACCCTAATTTCTCAATTGCTTCTAATACTTTTTTTCTTGTGGTTGGCTTTACATTTGGATTCCCATTTACTACACGGGATACTGTTGCCATTGAAACTCCTGCTTCTCTTGCTACATCATAAATTGTCGTATTCACGATATATACGGCCTCCTCTATAATATCCATAAAATGGTTTTCATTGTTTTCATGAATGTAATCCTATCATACGATACATTTAGGAGGTCTTCAATGCTTTACCTTACTTATATCGACAAAAAAATTAGAAGTTTTAAGCTAATCGTTTTTTTTGTCGTTTTTTTTCTCCTAATTGGATTGAATCGTCTGATTTATTTATATCAGAAATAAACAACATTAATTGTATAGAACTCTTTTTTGGACAATCTTCGGATTTTCACCAAGACTATTTTTCATCACCGCATATTGGATCCGAGTGTTCGGATCAGTCTTCAGCTTCATTTCAACTACACTTTGCACGGTTGTATGCTGAATTACTTTTATTGAATTCGGATCAGCGTCATGAATACTAAACCAGTTAACGTCATCATTCGATACTGCTAAATACTCATAATCTCGACTCTGACTTAGATCGCTTAACTTTCTTGACATTGTATCTGCTAGTTCATTAGATAAGTACGTTTGATAGTAAAGGAACAAATCGTTTTTCGTTTTTATTGGCGAAGGAAATACTTTGATACCTTCTTCATTCAATGTCGAATCTTCAATTGGTTTTCTCATCATGATTTCTGCTTCATATAAAAAAGCGATTAGTTTTTCATACTCATAGTCATTAATGACAGGAACAGTATACTGCGAATACTCAAGTGGAGTATCTATTTGACCTTGAAAATTCCCTCCATGACAACCACTACAAATTAATACTACAAGAACAAGCAAATGAATTATACCCTTCATATATTTCCAACTCCTAATCCAGTTTTTGTTAGGATATCTCGTTGGTAAAGGATCTATTCTTAGTTTGCAGCCTGTATGAGTTGTAGAAATAAGAAAAATGACCTAGAAACTAATTTCTAGGCCACCATCGAAAAAACTAGTTATTATAATTTATATAAACCTGATTCACGAAGATCTCCCATGAATTTTGCAAACTGTTCGAAATCCATTTGTTGTGCCGAGTCCGATAATGCAACTGCCGGATCAGGGTGAACTTCTGTCATCACAGCATCAGCACCAATCGCTAGAGCTGCTTTTGCTGTTGGAAGAAGTAAATCTCTTCTTCCAGTTGAGTGAGTCACATCAACTACTACTGGCAAATGCGTTTCTTGTTTTAAGATAGGTACCGCAGAAATATCTAGAGTGTTTCGAGTCGCTTTTTCGTACGTACGAATACCACGCTCGCAAAGAATGATATTGCCATTCCCTTTTGAAATAATATATTCAGCTGCATTAATAAATTCTTCAATAGTAGCAGCTAGACCACGTTTCAATAGCACTGGTTTATTCACAGAACCTGCCGCTTTGAGTAATTCAAAGTTCTGCATGTTTCTTGCACCAATCTGAATGACATCAATATACTCAACTGCTGCCTCAATATCTTTTGGATCAACAATTTCACTAATGACAGCCATATCGTACTCGTCAGCTACTCGTTTTAAGATTTGAAGGCCTTCTAAACCAAGTCCTTGGAAGTCATATGGCGATGTTCTTGGCTTAAATGCACCACCTCGCAATAACTTCAAGCCCTGAGCTTTCAACACTTTAGCTACACTTGCCACCTGCTCATAACTCTCAACCGAACATGGCCCAGCTATTAAGCGTTGTTTCCCATCTCCAATTGTTTCGCCTTTAATTGTAACGATCGTATCCTCAGGATGTTTTTTCCTAGATACCAAAAGCGCCTTGCGATTGTCGTCTTCTTGAAGTTCTAAACTAGCCTTGAAGATTTGCTTAAATAAATGCAAGAGTGTCGATGTTTCAAAAGGACCTTCGTTGTTAACTGCGATTAAGTCAAGCATTTTACGTTCGCGGACTGGATCAAAACGGTTAACGCCTTGGGCACTCTTAACTTTCCCAATTTCTTGGACTAACTTTGCTCTTTCATTGATTGTATCTAATAACTTAAGGTTTACCTCATCTAACTTTGCTCTCAGCTCTTCTAACTGCTCATTACCCATTCTTACTCCACTCCTTGTTTTGTTATTTAAAAGTTTCTCAAAGTATGATACATTTCTTAATAAGTTAGGGATTATTATAAACGATTATACAAAACTTGTCACCAATTATTTCTTTAATAATTAAACGCTTTTAAGTGCTAAAGTAATATATTATTGAGATTACTGGCTTTTTGGAAAAAAATTCATTTAATACCTACATAAATCTCCCTAGAAAGAAGGTGTGTATATTGGATTCATCGCCAATTTTTGGACTTGACATTGGAACACGATCAGTTGTTGGACTCTTATTAAAGAGTAATGAAGCTGGTTACGAGGTCATTGACATCGAAATCCAAGAACATGATGAACGGTCTATGGTCGACGGCCAAATACATAATGTCCTAGCCGTGACAAAGGTTATAACCTCAATTAAAGATAAATTAGAACAAAAACATGGTCCACTCCACAAAGTATGTGTTGCAGCCGCTGGCCGCTCATTAAAAACGAAACGAGCAAGAATAGAAATTGATATTACGAAAAAGCCAATGTTTGAGCATAAAGATATTTTACATCTTGAACTTAGTGCTGTGCAAAAAGCACAATACGAGATTGCCTTAGAACAGGAAGGCAAACACAGTATTAACTACTACTGTGTCGGATATTCAGTCTTGTCCTATCAGCTTGATGGAGAGGAAATTGGTAGCCTTGTCGACCAAATCGGAAAACTAGCTTCCGTAGAGGTGATTGCAACGTTTCTACCAAAGGTTGTGGTGGAATCATTGCTAGCTGCTCTCCATCGTTCTGGCTTAGAACTTGAAGCATTAACACTTGAACCAATTGCCGCAATCAACGTACTTATTCCTCCTAGTATGCGCCGATTAAACGTTGCTCTTGTCGATATTGGGGCTGGAACATCGGATATTGCGATCACTGACCTAGGTACTGTTACAGCATATGGGATGGTACCTGTTGCAGGTGACGAAATAACTGAAGCGATTTGTGACCATTTTTTGCTCGATTTTCCAGAAGCCGAAATCGTAAAAAGGCAGCTAATGACAGAGGATGAAATAATTCTCACAGACATTCTAGGTTTCGAGACAAGCTATTCGCGCGAGGACATTGTAAGTCCAATCTCACATGCAATTGAAAATCTTGCTCAGAGTATCACATCAGAAATACTTAATTTGAATAAACGAGCACCCAAAGCTGTCATGTTAGTTGGAGGTGGTTCTATGACACCAAATCTAGCAAAAGAAATTGCGAAATCTCTTCAGCTCCCCGAAAACAGGGTAGCAATCAGAGGGATTGATGCGATTAAGTCATTAACAATACCTGAAAAATTAACGGCTGGTCCAGAATTGGTTACTCCGATTGGGATTGCAATCGCCGCTAAAGAAAGTCCAGTAGAATATGTTAGTGTAAAAGTTAATGAACAGACCATTCGTCTATTTGATATTAAACAGTTAACTGTCGGTGATGGACTACTTGCAGCTGGTGTAGAGTTAGCTAAGCTATACGGGAAACCTGGTATGGCAATCATGGTTACTGTAAACGGGCGCCTTATCTCAATACCTGGAGAGCATGGACATCCACCGACAATTGAAAAGAACGGCGTACCATGTAGCTTAGAAGCTCCGCTAAAGGACGGTGACTCAATTTTTGTACAAGCAGGTGCCCACGGTAAAAGTGCCGTCGCTTCAGTTGGAGACGTTGTAGAAGTCCTTCCTGAAGTTCCAATTACTATTAACGAAAAGCACTATCAAGTAGAGTCTACGATCTTAAAAAACGGGAAAATAGCTACACTAGAAGATGCTGTCGTGGATCGAGATGACATTGTCATCAAGAGTTCTCATACTATTAAGGAAGCTCTTTCTTCACTTCAGTTGTATGATCTTGTCCAAAGTCTAAAGCCATTTGTTGTCTATGTAAATGGCCAAAAGTTATCTGTTACTAGTGATACATTGATTACTAAAAATGGAGCCAAGGCTAATCCAAACTCATTAATCAATACAGGCGATAACATTCGTATTAACAGCTTAGAAAATAAAACGTTACCTTTAGAAACGATCCTAAACCATCAAGAAATTCCTGCTTTCCATGAGGCTACCTTATTTTTTAATGGACAGCAGGTGACTATCACAAAATCGTTAGTTGATGTGAAACGTGGTGAAGAGGCATTACAAATGGATGCTCCGATCTATCCCGGAGACGATATCATTATCGTAGTAAAACAGAAAGATCCTTTTATCTTTCAAGACGTTTTCCGCTTTGTAGAGTTTAACTTTACTGCCCAAGAAAACAAAAATCTAGCTATTTTACGAAACGGAAATAACGCTACATTTTCAACACCTGTTCACACCGGAGATCAACTAGAAATTAAGTGGATCGAAAGAAAAAGCTAGGGATAGTCCCTAGCTTTTTCTTCTTACTATTCATTCTGAATAATTGTTTTTCAAGTTCTTATAGGTAATATCCCAATGTGAAGCATTCCACGTCACGTTATTATCTTTAAATAAGAGCACCTGTGGACTTTCATGTTTTATAGCAAAGCGTTCCGCGATCTCATTTGAAAATGGCCTTGCTTCTTGTACATTAAGATAGTAAATCGTTTCTTCTAGCTCATTGGCAAGTTTTTCATACTGTCGATAAGCCTCATGGCTAATCGGACAAGTCGTGCTATTCTTCAGAAAAAGTAGGGTATTATTTTCCGAAAGTAATGTTTCTAGTTCCTCGAATGTAGACAATTTTTTTAATGGCATTTTCCTGTATCCCCTTCTACTATATGTCATAAAGAAAGGCTTCTCCACGTAGAGAGAAAGCCTTATTAATCTAGCCAATTGTTAGGCAACCTATGCTTTTGCAGGAATTGCTTCTTCCTCAGTTTCATCTTCAAGAACAGCTTCATGAAGCTCAGCTACTTCTTTTTTCACTGTATTGGCAATCTCGATACCAGCATCTTCAAAATCAACCGTCAATTCATCCGCTGATTGGCTCAATTCTTCTACGTCTTTTTTCACACTATCTGTGAGCTCTTTTACGCGACCTATAATTTGTGAGGACTGCTCAGATACAGACTTTGCAAGTGTAGAAGATTTCTCTTTAGCAATAGTAGCATATTTGGAGCCTTTCTCCAAAGCTGAATGTGTCAACTCAGTGGTTTTCTCTTTTGCAGATAGTGCCTGATGGTTTAAATCTTCCCTTAATTCTTTACCGGATTTAGGGGCTAACAATAAAGCAGAAGCAGCACCTACAATTCCACCTATTAATGCACCAATAAAAAAATCTTTCGTGTTCATATTATTATCGTTACTCATCGTTCTTCCTCCCTTATCTCACTATTTTTTTATTCAAAATATAGGCAAAAGGTGTATGTACTATCAATAGGATGCCTAATTTTTATCACTTGAGGTGAATTTCATATTTACTAGTATCATGCTTCAACAGATTATTATTGTAAGAATGAGGTAATTCAGTTAAAAATTAATTGACATCAGTTTTCCTTTGTTCACTTGCTTTTTTTGCTTTCCATTTTGCATACAAGTCAATAATTACATTCCCCCATTGTACTGTCTGGGCAATATTATCACTATGCTGCTCAGTTGTTCTCGCTACAGAATTAGAGACCTTTTGAATTGATTGATTTAATGTTGTAAGGGAACTACCAAGATCTTTAACGGAATTAAAAACTGAATTTAAAGATTGAGATTTTTCTTGAATATCATCAGCTAGCATATTGGTTTTATGTAGAAGCTCTGTTGTTTCTCTAGTCAAACCATCCATTTGTTTGTTAAGGCCTTCCATTGTATTTGCGACATTGAGCAACGTTTTTTGAACAGCCGTTAGGGTTCTCGCAATATAAATAACCAACACCGTAAAAGCTATTGCCACAAGAGCAATACTTAAATATAATATAACTTCCATCTATTTACACTCCTTAAAGTATTTCTTGCCAATATGGAGCTATACCCTTATCGAAAAAAATCAAACCAACCTAGCAAGAAAAAAATTTACCATTATATTCTACCATTTCTATAACTATTCTACAAAGCATCAAAAGTTCCTCTTAATTTGTTACAGAAAATTTGTAGTAGAAATTAGACGTAAGATAGGAGGAAAGGTTAAACTATTTACATAAATCGAATAATTATTGGAGGTAACTTAATGAGAGATCCAAGAATCCAAATCTTAGCAAAGAATTTAATCAATTACTCCGTAAGACTACAAGAGGGAGAAAATGTTTTAATTGAAAATTTTGGTCTTCAAAAAGAATTAGTGAAGGCTCTAGTAGAAGAAGCATACAAAGCTGGAGGTAATCCATTTGTTTCCCTAAAAGATCACGAAATTGATCGTGCCCTTCTGCTCAATGCGAATGAAGAACAGTTAAACAGGGTAGCTGAATTCGAAGCAAATGTCATGAAAAAAATGGATGCCTACATTGGTTTACGAGCAGGAGATAACATTAGTGAGTTATCAGATGTTCCTTCTGATAAAATGGCGTTACATGGAAAAACTGTCGGAACTAAAGTACATAGAGAAATACGTGTACCTAAAACAAAGTGGGTTGTTTTACGCTATCCAAGTGCATCTATGGCACAACTTGCCGGAATGAGTACAGAAGCGTTCGAAAACTTCTATTTCGACGTATGTAATTTAGACTATGGAAAAATGGATAAAGCAATGGACGCCTTGGTTGAATTAATGAATAATACTGATAAAGTCAGAATTACAGGGGAAGGAACTGACTTAACGTTTTCAATTAAAGGAATACCTGCAATTAAATGTGCTGGTGAAATGAACATTCCTGATGGTGAAGTCTATACTGCCCCTGTAAAAAATTCTGTAAATGGTACAATTACTTACAACACACCATCTCCATACCAAGGATTTACGTTCGAAAATATCTCATTGACATTCAAGGATGGGAAAATTGTTGAAGCAACCTCCAATGACAGTGAACGTTTAAATAAGATTTTTGATACAGATGAAGGGGCACGTTACATTGGTGAATTTGCTATTGGGGTAAACCCTTATATTCAGCACCCAATGAAAGACATCCTTTTTGACGAAAAAATAGATGGTAGTTTCCACTTTACACCTGGGCAATGTTACGATGATGCATACAATGATAACCACTCGGCTATCCACTGGGATATTGTTAACATCCAACGTCCTGAGTACGGAGGTGGTGAGATGTATTTCGATGATGTGCTAATTCGAAAAGACGGTAGATTTGTAATTGAAGCATTACAGGGATTAAATCCAGAGAACTTAAAATAATCGTTGAGTGTAGAATGTAGAATTACTTAAGGAATAATGCTTCGTAGTTTCCTGAAAGTAATTTACATTCTACTTTTTTATAAAGCTCAAAAACTTTGCTCCTGCGATTACTCGTCTCACGAAAAAAACAAAAACTTTACTCCTGTGGTTACTCGTCTCACGAAAAAAACAAAAGTAAAAAGAGGCTGAGCTCAAAAGTCATTTTTCAATGATCTTTTGAGCCAGCCTCTTTATGTTAATTTGTCTTCATATGCTTGCTGAAATTTTTGAATATCACCAGCACCCATAAATAGAAGCACTCCTGAATGGTGTTGTTTTAGTTGATCTATCGTGTCTTCCTGAATGAGCTTTGCATTCGGAATTAATTTTTGTAAGTCCTCAATCGTTAGTGCTCCGCCATTCTCCCTTGCTGATGCAAAAATATCACATAGATACACTTGATCAGCTTTCCTTAAGCTAGCTGCAAATTCTTCTAAAAACGCCTTTGTTCTTGTAAACGTATGGGGTTGAAAAATCGCCACAACTTCTCTTAACGGATATTTCTGCTTTGTCGCTTCAATTGTCGCGGAAATCTCTGTTGGGTGATGCGCATAATCATCTATGAGTACTTGTTCACCTATAAACTTTTCACTAAAACGTCTTTTAACGCCCGGAAAGGTTTGAAGCTGATCTGCAATAATTTGAATTGGTACGTCTTCATAGTGACATAAAGCAATAACAGCCAAGGCATTCTTGACATTATGCCCACCATAGCCTGGAATTGTGAATGTCCCGTAGAATGTATTTCGAACAAAAACATCAAATGTTGTTCCGGCTGGCGTAACTTGAACATTCTTACCTTGGAAATCATTGTGATCTTCTAAACCGTAGAATACTACCGGTACTTGTGCTTGGATACTTTGCAAATGTTCATCATCCCCACAAGCAATAATCGCCTTTTTGACTTGCATTGCCATCTCTTGAAAAGCAGAGTAGACGTCGTGAACATCTGTAAAATAATCAGGATGGTCAAAATCAATGTTCGTCATGATTGCGTAGTCAGGCTTATAATTCAAGAAATGTCGACGATACTCACAAGCCTCAAATACAAAGTATTCACTATCAACTTCCCCTTTTCCAGTACCGTCTCCAATCAGAAACGATGTTGGCTTTGCTGCCCCTAAGACGTGAGAAAGCAACCCCGTGGTCGAAGTTTTCCCATGAGAACCAGTCACAGCAACACTTGTAAAGTTTTGGATAAATTGGCCAAGAAATAAAGGATATTTATGCACATTCATTGATCTTTGCAGCGCTTCTGAGATTTCTTCGTGATCTTCACTATAAGCTGGTGAAGCAATCAATGTCTGTCCTTCTTGAATATTACCTCTATGGAAAGGTAATATCTCAATTCCCTTTTCCTCTAGGGGTTTTTGTGTAAAAAATGTTTTATCTACATCAGAACCTTGTACTTTAAATTTCATGTCATGTAGTACTTGAGCTAAAGCACTCATTCCAGAACCTTTAATTCCGATAAAATGGTAGATTGTCATACGTTGGACCTCCACACTTCTGTATTCACCTAATCCTTGTTGCTATGCATCCAAACATTATTGTCAGGTATTTATATTTTGCTTAACAAACAACCTCAATTAAGTATATGCCTAATATGTATAATTGTTATCTTTTTGAACACATATTGAACTATTATAACAGATATTCTCGCCTATAACCACGTCCTTAGTAACTTAGTGAATAATTCCATTAGACTTTATTTTCTTACAAATCACTGAATTTTAGGGATAGGTTACAACTAGAGAGAATTGCTTGAAACGATTAAGGTATTATAAATGTTTATCTGAAAAGTAATTTTACCATTCGTTCAAAATTATTCTTCCACTTTATTCTAACCATGATTATATATATTCATGAAAAATTGTTTGAAGGTATCGTTTGATAAGACTTCAGAGCAATCTAACTATAGTTTATGCACGAGGTATGTCAATCAGTATGATTAAATTGGGTAGATACACGAACATATAACTCCCTTCTTACATATCACCATTACCATAAACTAGCCATCCATATCCGAAGAGCTTGCCAAAGGTTTTCATGGAACTCAATATTCTCAGGAGCTACAAAACTAACAAAAGCCTCTGCACATGCAGAAGCTCCGTAAAAACTATTCGATCTTAACCTCTTTTTCAATGTTAATCATTTTTTGCTTCGGTTTTGCTTCCATGTATAACGTCCGAGTTGGGAAAGCGACGGTCACGTTCTCCTCCTGCAGAATACCTAGTATTTTTAAATTTATATCTTCCTTTACCACTAGATACTCACCCCAAACAGTCGTTTTGGTAAAAAAGTATAAAAAGATATCTAGACTGTTTTGACTAAAACCATCAAAACGTACAAAGATGGTTTCTTGATGAATATCTGGATGCTCTTTTAGTGCATGTTCGATTTTTTGAATGACAGCCTGTAGTTTAGCTTTCGGTGTTGTTTTTGTTACACCTAAATGAAATGTAATTTGACGTTTCCCCATTTTGGTCCAATTCAAGATCGCAGTGTTAGCAAGCGTTGAGTTAGGTACTGTTACCAATGCTTGTCGAAAGGCACGAATTCTTGTACTTCGGAAGCTAATTTCTTCGACTGTCCCTTCCACATCTTTCGTTTTAATCCAATCACCCTTGGTAAATGGTTTTTCTGTCATAATAATAATCCCACCAAAGAAATCCTCAATTAGTTCTTGTGCAGCAAAGGCCAATGCTAGTCCACCTAACCCTAAGCCAGCTACAAATCCATTGATATCAAAATTCCACTCTTGGGCAATTACACTTAAGCCTATCGCAACAATAATAAACCGTAAAAATTTTGAAAGTATTGGAATCAATATTTTATCAACTTCAATATGAAACTTCGCCCCAACCTTTTCAAAAACAGGCGATGAAGTCCCTGCTAAATTAAATAGACCAGATGTTAGTAAGATAATTAGTAGCGTACGATAAATTTGCGTAATTCGTTCATCGTACCCATGTTCATAAGGGAGGCTATTAATTGCTAAATATATTCCTAGAAAAACAAAAAACCATCTCAGCGGTTTTTCAAAGGCAAGAAAAATATTTGTAAAAAAGTCAGTTGATGATTTTTTCGTTAACCGAACGATTAACCGAAAAACGTATTTCGTAAATATTTTTCTTAAAAATATGAAGAAGAAAAAGATAAAAACTGAGACTCCTATGTCGACCCATATAGGAAGGGATATAAGAATTTTTATTAACTCCATTTTTGTACCTCGTTAACTAGATTTCTTTTTATTATCCATTATTTTTTGTAAATTGAAAAGTAGAAAGGCCACCCAAGGGTAGCCTAGTAATCACGAAAAAGCTTTAATACCTAAGACAAAATGAACAAATGCAAATACAAAAACCATTAGAAGGATCCCCACCAATAAGCCGTTTAACGACTCTTTGACGTAGAACTTTACTTCATGATTTTCTTTTTCATTAAGATTGCTCACTTGTTTCTCCACCTTTCTTTTAAGAATGCCTTAAAAGAATTGCGGATAAAAGGATGTATTATATTTAATGATAAGCAATAACATGAGCTTCTTTAGCAAGTATATTGGAGACGTTAGTAAACTTTCACCATACGTATTTTCTTGCTCTTTGGTCGGTTGAATAAAATTCTTCGCCAGCTTAAAAACACTTGCATCACCTTCGTTTGATGCCTGTGACATGATGTTTTCACTTATGGATTCATCAGTTTCCATATATTTGCTATCATCATCAATCATTACTTGTGGTTGAATAAAAGAAAAGCTGAACAAAATGGTTAGAACGATCGCAATATACTTCATCAAATACCTCATTTTTGAGAAGGAATTTAACACTTGTCATAACTATAATTAAAATTCTTTCATAGTACAAGAAGAACTTTTTTCCGTAGAAAAAAGCACTACAAAAGCAGTGCTATTTCTCCTATGCGGTTAGTAACGACAAAGCTACAATTGATATAATTGGTATCGCTGTAATCAGACCAAAACCAATAAATACTAATGTGTTTACAAAACTTTTGCTCACTTGATCGATTTCCGGTAGGCTAATGATCTCACTTCTCACTCGAAGTATTTGAAAAATACCAATCAATAAGATAATTAGGACTAAACCGAGCTGGACGATAATGTCATTAAATCCCAATCCGGGTACAGAACTTCCGATTTGGATAAAACCTGCAACGATCAAGACAATTGGGATTGTCTCAATGAGAGCAACTCGAATAAAAAATTTCCCAATCACTTGCTGAAAACCTGACTGATTTACCTGTTCTCCTTTTTCTATTTTTGCAGACAATTGATCCATCATCTGCTTAAAAAAGAGAAAAATACCAATAACAGCAATGTAAGCTGCTAAAACAAATAACCAACCGATCTGGCTCATAGTAACATTCCCTTCCTTCGTTGTGATTTTCTAGTTTGAACTTATTCGTTTGGAAAATATCCGTAAATTATCGTATCATATGCTTTACCGTTTTGGTACATGTAACGTTTAAGGACACCTTCTTTAATGAAACCTAACTTTTCTAATAGTTGATTTGAAGCAAGATTTTCTAAGAAAACAACAGCCCCAATCCGTGTTAATCCTAGGTCATTAGATCCATAAGCAATAACTGCTTGAAGCGCTTCCTTTGCATAGCCTTTTCTCCAATGATCCGGATGGATTTCATACCCAACTTCTGCCCTTTTGTGCTTTAGGGTTAGAGCATTAAAACCAATAGTACCGATAAACTCCTTTGTATCTTTACGCTCAATCGCCCATCTAATTCCACGTTTTTCACGAAAGCTCTGCGCAAAAAAATGCACAAATTTATTCGCTTCTTCAGTAGATACGATAGAGTCTTGACCATAGTACTTTGTTACTTCATCATTTGAAAAACAAGAAAAAATCCCATCTGTATCAGCATCAGTTATTTCTCTCAAGTTAAGTCTGTTTGTTTCTAGTATTGGAAACATAGTTATCTTCTCCTCCCATTATTCAGGAATACTATTCTGCAAATCTTGAATAATTTCCTCTTTATGAAGATTGAAAAAAACACAAGTCAGTTTTTGAACTTGTGTTTTCTAATGTTAATCTATTTTCTCTAAACGAGGATTAGGACGATATTTTCTACCCGTTTTTGCTTGGTGTTCACCATTTAACAATACATTATCTCCAGTAAAACCTATATGTATTTTCAACAAGCTGCTGCCAACTCCATAAATATCAACTGGTACGCCTCTTTTTTCGTACTCCTCAATTCGCTTAGCGTCAAAACCACCTGAACCTATAATTTTGACATGTTGAAATCCTTCAGCATCTAAAGCTTCTCTTAGCGCAAAGATAAGCTCCGGGTTAGCACCACGAGGATCAAAAGAACCTAGAACATCAGGATTTCTAAAGAAGTATTGATCAACCATTGTTTTTGATGTATCAATTCGAACACCCTTTAACTCATGACCAAATTCTCTTGCGACTTTCAGTGCATCAGTAATGACGTCGTTATTATAATCCACTAGAGCCATTAGATCATCTTCTGGAAATGTTTCCTTATATGCGTGTGTTGCTGCCACTACGTCACCTTCAAACAACTGTATCAGTGCATGTGGCATGGTTCCCATCCCTTTTTTTCCCCACCATTCATTCATGGCATGTGTTGCTTGTGCAGTGGAACCTCCTATGTATGCAGCATATCCATCACCAGCTTGTTGAGTGAAATGATCATCACGGTCACCCATGAAAATTACTGGTTTTTTAACACCAGATAAACTTGCAGCCTTAACCACATTATAAACATTCGTTGCCACCGACGTACGACGAGCTAAAATTCCGTCGATAATTCCTTCTAAGTAACCGAAGTCTTGATACGGTCCAGTAATTGTTAGAACTGTTTCGAACGGAGTTATTTTATCGCCATCCTTTAATGAATAGATTTCCAAGTGATCTGGATTTGTCGCAAACGTTTTGATTAAAGCAATTACTTCATCTGTTCCACAGAGGATCGCATCTGTTTTTTGAAAAAATTGCATTGTCACAACATTCTCAGTTTTATAACGTTCAACAATTTCCCGTGTCTTTAGAAAATAAACAGCCGAAAACCAGCCTTCACCGATTCTCTCATCAAACTTAAACGTTTGATTCGTTAATCTTTTAATTTTTCCTTCTAGTTTTAACTTAATTTCTTTCATAACAATACTCCTTGTATGTAACGATATTTTCCTTGTAAATATACCTCTACAGAAAGCAACAAACTTATGTAAATGTTAGAATGCCCGTGACGGACAAATCCCTGTCACGGGCACTGTTAAGACGTTTAGTGAAAGAAAATCCCTTTATGCTGCTCTAGGATTGCTGCTTCAATTATTTCTTTAACGTCAGACTCATTTAAATTGGTAAAACCATGCTTTAATACAATAAGCATGTTTAGCTCTTCTTCCGTCAATAAGGAAAGCCATTGAGGAGAAATAGATTTTACTAAGCTTGATAATTGAATCTCTTGCATCGTGACCACTCCTTAATAATAAAGTATGGTATAGCTAGACTCATATTACGGAAAAAACTTAAAGTAAAAACTTTGTTTTTCTCACTTACATCCCTTATTCAATTATTACCAATAAATCACCAACATATTAATCATATAAAACCTTTTCACAGAAAACAAGGTAAAAATATTTCTAGATATACCTTATTTTCATTCTATTTTATATGGTTTGGATTAGAATGTAAAATTAAGAAAGTATCCACGGAATTGATCTTTACATTCTATCTGAAAGTTCCTCTTCAGATATTAGAACATTTCTTGGTTTTGACCCCATGGCTTCAGAAATAATCCCTCTTGCTTCCATCATATCAATAAGTCGAGCTGCTCGATTAAAACCAATTCGAAACCTTCTTTGTAAGCTTGAAGAAGAAGCCCCACCTTGTTCCATCACATAGTAACATGCTTCCTCAAATAAATCATCTTCTTGATCACCTGATGTTTCATATGACTTTATAAGGCTATCTTTATCAAACAGATAATTTGGTTTTCGTTGGTCTTTCACTAGTGCAACGACTCGATCTATTTCTTCATCCGAGACATAATTTCCTTGAACTCGAACCGGTTTAGAAGAACCATTTTCAAATAATAGCATATCACCTTTACCTAGGAGTCGCTCGGCACCACCTGAGTCAATAATTGTTCGCGAATCAGCCTGAGAAGATACTGAAAAGGCAATCCGTGTTGGTATGTTCGCTTTAATTAAACCGGTAATTACATCAACAGACGGCCTTTGTGTAGCTAAAAGTAAATGGATTCCACAAGCTCTTGCTTTTTGCGCAATACGACAAATGGCTTCCTCAACATCATGCGGCGATACCATCATAAGGTCTGCCAATTCATCAATGACAATCACAATATATGGCATTGCGGGTGGCGCATCCTCACCATTACTCATGACCTCATTATAGCGTTTGATATCTCGAACACCGTTTTGAACAAACAACTCGTATCTCCGTTCCATTTCCTCAACTGCCCATTTCAAGGCTATTGTCGCCTGCTTGGCGTCTGTAATGACAGGGGTGACTAGATGAGGAATGTCATTATATGGAGCAAGTTCAACCATTTTTGGATCGACAAGCATAAGCTTAACTTCATCCGGTGTTGCTTTAAACATAATGCTAACGAGAATCGAGTTAATACAAACACTTTTACCAGACCCTGTAGCACCAGCAATTAACCCATGTGGCATCTTTTGGATGTCAGTAACAATTGGCTTGCCCTCAATATCTAAACCGAGAGCCACCGTTAGGGGCGATGGATTTTTTTGAAATTCAGAACTACGTAATATTTCCCTAATGACTACTGGGTCACTTACATCATTTGGAACCTCAATCCCGATTGCATTTTTTCCTGGAATCGGCGCCTCCATTCGTATGTCTTTCGCAGCAAGACTAAGTTTAATGTCATCCTGTAGCCCAGTTACCTTACTGACTTTCACCCCTGGTTCTGGCTGAATTTCAAAACGTGTAACTGAAGGTCCTCGTGTGACACCTACGACTTTCGCCTGTACGTTAAAATTAGCCAAAGTGTCCTCAAGTGTTTCTCGTTTTTCATCTAGCCACATATTGCTATTATCTGGCTGTCTAGACGGGATATTAAGTAGTTGCAAAGTAGGAAACTGATACGTATTCTCAAGTTTCGCTTCAGTCCGTTTTTGTGCTAATCGATCCTTATGAAACATCAATACATTAAAAGGCACGACTGTTTTTCTCGGAACTTCTTTTTCTTCATTGCTAACTACCCTATTATCTATATTCACCAAGGATGACATGTGTTCAAGCTCTTCACTAGATTTTGACACTTCTGTGTCAATTTCTTCCTCAACTGTTGCAACTGCCTCTCTGTAACTAGGTTGTTGACATAATTCTTCCTGAGTGTCATCCATAGTAGAAAGCGTATTTTCCACAAATACTTGATCTAAGTTTTGTGCTTCCATAGAACTATGATCATCTTCAACTAATTCTTCTTCATTCGTATTCTGAATTATTTCGTTATTATCGTTATTGTTAACATAGATTTCCTCTTGATTTTCATCGTAAACAGTTGGATTCAAACAATCGTCTTGATGGGCCTCATCTGCATTTTCTACCAATACCTCTTCGGTTGTTACATCATTAGAAGAATATGTTTCTACTTCATCCTCAAACGTATCAACAACTAGAGTTGGTGTCATAACAAATGTCTCAGTAACAGTCGGCGTGAGATCCTCAACTATAGGTATTTCAACTCTAGGTTGGTAGACTTCATGGATCAATTCTTTCTCTTGTTCCTGTTGTATAGTTACAACTTCGTCCTCAAACTGCGCTTCCCCTCCCCCCGGCGGTTTACCAAATGCATAGATTGGGGATGGGATTACCGTTGCTTTAAAATTGACTCCCTGAAACTTCTTTCGCTCTTTTCCTGGAGTTACCTCAGGCTTCTCACTAGATGTTTTTGTTTGTGGCTTTTGTTTGACCAACGGAGTTACGTTTGGCTGTCTAGAAACTTGCTCTGTACTCTTGTTATTTGCCTGTACTATTTGAGATTTTCCTCTAGGAGTAGAAATATCATCAGCAATGAGAGGAAAGCGAAATTTCCCCTCTTTCGGATACTGATGAATCATTCTTGTTTCAGTGTTAGTCTCGGATCTAATTCTCCCATAATATTTCTTTTGTTCTTCACGTGTATGTATATGTTCATCTTCTTGTCCAAATAAAAAAGAATATACTTTTTTGTATGCTATTTTTAGTCGTTTATACATGAAATCACCTTTTCTCTGAAATGAATACGGAAGTAGTTTCTTTGCGTTTCAAGGCCAGTTTCCTTACTTACTTAATAATAACGTATAAAAGGAAAAAACCACTAGTTTTTTTCTAGTCGTAACGGGAGATTGTGAAAATATACCTAAAATATTTATCAAGTAGGAATTTTTTGTGTTTTTGGTGAATTTATTAAGACACTTAAACTATGGATAGGAAGTGACATATGAGTCAAATAAATATGAGACAAGTAGCAATAGGGGATACTGAAGGATTAGTTTCATTAATGAAAAACTATATCGTTGATTTTTATCAAAAACCTGAGCCCCGAACAGAAGATCTAGTTAAATTAATTCATCGTTTAATTAATGAGCCCTCTAGTGGTCTACAATTTGTAGCTGAAAAAGAAGGAACGTTAGTAGGTTTTGCTACTCTCTACTTTTCTTTTAGCACATTGCAATTGAAGAGAGTCGCCATCCTTAATGACTTGTTTATTGGCGAGGATGCTAGAGGGTCTAAAATAGGTAAACAACTCTTTCAAACCTGCCTTACCTATATTAGAGAAAACGATTTTGCTTATATGACATGGGAAACTGGTAAAGACAATATCATAGCTCAATCACTCTATAACAAGATGGGCGGTAAGATATCTGAATGGCTTGTATATGAGATACATTAAAGAAATCTCCTGGCGCTTTCTTATAAACTAAACAAACGAGCCCCGTTCTAGGGCTCGTTATTCTCTGTTATTCTTGCTCAAAATAGCGCTCAAACTTCTTTGTATCTTTTTTATTTTTCTTTTGAAAATAGGGATTATCCTCTGTTACCTCTTTAGGATCCAAATTTGTTTTCATTACTAGAAACGGACTATCTGTCGGTTCAACTATGACACGATCAGATAAACTATTGAAATCAGGCATATCATTATTCCCTGGGTTTGTTTTTTCCACCTTACCACCTCCTCTATATTAGAGTGTGAAATTCTAGTGAAAATATCAGAAAAACAATAAAAAAAGGTGAGCTAGGCTCACCATTTTTTATTGTTTTGGTTTTCGTTGAGCAAGAATAAATACAGGTTCAAACTTACCATTTTCATAAATGAAAGGTAGGGCCGTAATGGGTGTTCTTCCATTTGTAAAGAATGAAAAAACCATCTGCCCTAGGACATCATATCCAGTCTCATTGACGATATCTGCAATAATTAAGACATCTTGGTGTGGAACCGCGACGGCTATTTCCCCTTTAGCTGTTTGCACATATTGTTTTAGTAATTGCTCATTTAGGATTTTACTGGCATCATAGCCATCATTTGCGTTTACAAAATAATAAGTGTTCCCCGCAACATTGTCTTTCTTTGCTTCGGTTTTCAGCGAACGAAGGTTAAACATAGACATTTCCTTAATTTTTGCTGGGTCAAGCTGCTCATTTTCAACCATTTCTTTCGTCAACAAGGTAAAAGTTACTCCTCGGTCAATCGCATAATAAACCCGAGTCTCAGCAGTATGATCATCGAAGAGTAATTCTTTGCCGTCTTGTGAAACCGTCGTGAATGACGTAGAACGAATGACCGGAAATATATTTTTTTCATTTCCTTTTAGAGTAAAAGGTGTGGCCATTGCTTGTAATGCCGACTCAACATAATGTACTGCTTCATCTATAGCAGCCTCTTTCTTAGTCGACCACTTAGCAGTTAGTTTTGCTATCGAAAGAGTTATGCCTTTGTTAACATTTATATCTTCTATTCTAAGCTTTTGCTCATCTCGATCATATGATATACGTCGATCAGGTTGCTGCAAGCGCTTTTCTAGTTCACGTTTCATTTCTAATGGCTTCATAAAAGTAAGCCTCCTTTTTCTAATTACGTTTTTATTTTACCATGATAAACCCTTTGATCAAAAAATAATGCTTATAAGAAAAAAGCAGCCACAATCGTGACTACTTCTCTACTACTTCAAAGCTTTTTCTAGTGATGTTTGTAAAAATACTTCAATTTCTTCTTTCGTCTTACGATCTTTACTTACAAAACGGTCAATTTCGATTCCATTTTGAAAGGTTATAAAGCTTGGAATACCAAAGACATCTAACTCAACACATAAATCTAACAACTGATCACGGTCAGCGTAATAAAAGCTAAATTGCGAAAAGTTCTCCTCAATCTCTGGCAACACCGGTTGTATTACAACACAATCAGGACACCAGTTCGCTGAGAACATGACGACAGATAAACCCGATTTGATTTCCTCTAAATACATTTGTTTAGACTCAAGTGTTTTCATAGTTTTCCCTCACTCTCTTATCATTAGTTTATTGCTCAATTTTCATATCTCCAAATTTAATCAAGCCAACTTTTCTAAGTATCTCTGATAAGATTAAGCTTATCACAGCAGGACCGACAAAATGAAGTAATAAAACTTTCACAAAAACATCTCCGGTAAAGCCCATGACAGTAAAAGTCATGATTTGCCCCACAAAACCACTTGTTCCCATTCCTGCTCCAGCCGGATTATTGGTCATTTGAAATACAATCGTTGCAAAAGGTGCTAAAACCATTCCGGCAACGGTTGGTGGAATAAGAATAAATGGATTTCTAACAATATTAGGAACCTGAAGCATCGAAGTACCAATTCCTAGGGCAATAAATCCTGAAAAGCCATTTTCACGATAACTACTCGTAGCAAAGCCAATCATTTGTGCAGCACAGCCTACTGTAGCTGCTCCTGCGGCAATCCCTTCTAATCCCAGCATAAATGCAATCGCTGCACTTGAAATTGGTGCAGTCAAAGCGAGCCCCATAAATAATGCAACTAACATTCCCATTAGTAAAGGTTGGAGATCTACTGACCACATAATTAATGCTCCGAACTGTTCAATCCCTTTCGAAATGACCGGTCCAATCGTATTAGCAACTAGATATCCGGTAGAAATCGTTACAAAAGGGGTAACAATAATATCTAATTTTGTTTCTTTGGAAACCAATTTTCCAATTTCTGTTGCGAAAAGAGTTGCGATGAAGGCACCAGCCGGCCCCCCAAGGATTGCACCAGCAGAGCCAACCACAACTGCTGGAAACAAAACAAGTCTAGGAGCGTTTAACCCAAAAGCTACCGCTACTCCAATTGCTGGCCCCATTAAATCCATTGCTAGCTGACCCATTGGCACTAAACTTTCTAAAAACCAAATCTGTTGCCCAGCCGTACGTATGATTAAGCCAATGATAAGAGAAGAAAAAAGTCCCAATGCCATGTAACTTAGAGCCGTTACGAAGTACGTTCCTAGTGATAGGTCTACACCTTTTTTATGTAAGAAATTTCGCAAATGACCAACACCTTCCAAGTATTAATTTACATTCATTATTTACCTTTCTATCTTATTTAATTACTATACAGATGACAAGCTAAATGTATAGACACCTAAATGCAAAAAAAAAAGGATGCCCTTTACGAAGGTGACATCCTTTTAACTATGGCTATTTCATTGACTTAAAACTCTCAAAATTTATGAAAAAAGCCATTAATATTGAATTGATTTAATAATATCCAATAGAGTTTCAACACTAGTCTTAAAATCTGCTACTTTTGTTACAGTCGTCCCCTTCTCGCCACCAATCCCGACGATTACTTTATATTTCCCATCTTCAAATGGGGAGACAATAATATAACTAAATGAGCCATTAACTTCTTTTGTCTCGATAAGAATAGCCTTATCTTCCATTAATTTATCTTGTTCATAATTTACTTTACTGAGTGAATTTTCAGCTGGATTGGAGAAGATTAAGAAAAGTTGATCACCCTTTGTTAAAATCAAATTATTCTCTGCTGCTTCTTCAACATGAAGTTCTGTTGGAAGGTAATAAGAAAATAAATCTGTTGTCTGGTTTTGTTCTTTTGCTTCCGTCAACACGCCAACTTCAAATGTATCCTTAGCCATCTCAATTGCTTCTTCTTTACTGACACTACAACCAGTGATAAGAATAAAAACTAAAATAAGTGCAGCTGTACGAATCAATACCCTTAGTTTCATTCCTTCACCTCCTCTGGTATTTTCTTACTATTCATTATAGTTACTTTCGCGTATTTTCTATTTATTATCATACCTTACCAGTAAAAGGGTGACAAGCATTGATACTATCTATTACTAGAGATGAAGGGCGAGTATTTTTTTGAAAAAATACGTTTAATTACCAAGAGGTATTATTGGATTTAAAATAATAATTATGTTAAGTTAATAATAATTTGTTATTAAACAGATTACCAATACTTATCGAGGTGGAGACAGAGATGAAAAAAGGTTTACTAATAGCGTTGTTTGCTCTTATTCTTATTGTCGTCGCAGCATTGTGGAGTCAAACAAATGAAAGCAACGAAGAAATGAAAGATAGTGTTCAAACAGAAGTTTCCGAAGCTACGGAAGAAACTAGCGAGTTAGTGATTGGCCTTATTCCTTCACAATCAGAAGGGGAAATGGAAACGGCCATGAATAAACTACAAATAGAGTTAGAAGAAAAGCTAGGCAGACCAGTAAAAATTGACCATTATCCTGCTTATAATGGTGTCGTTGAAGCTCTAAATTATGGTCACATTGATATGGCATACTTTGGTCCATTAACATATGTCATTGCCCATGAGCGTAGTGGAGCTCAAGCGATTATTACCCAGTTAGTAAACGGGGAGCCATACTATCATTCCTACTTTATTACGAAAGCTGATGCACCTTGGAATACACTAGATGAACTACTAGCAGATAAGGAAAATGTAAGTCTAGCATTTGGAAGTCCATCTTCTACATCAGGATCTTTAATTCCAGGTGTTGAATTAAAAGAACGTGGTGTGTTCCGCTCTGAAGATGACCATGATTTTGCACAGGTAACTTACACAGGTAGCCATGACATTACAGCTCAGTCCGTCTTAAATGGTAGTGTTTTAGTTGGTGCAATTGATAGTGCGATATTTGAAGCACAAATCCGTTCTGGAAAGCTTAATGAAGATGATTTTAAAATTATCTGGAGATCAGAACAAATTTTTCAATATCCATGGGCTGTAAAACCAAATATGGATGAAGCTACGATAACGGCCCTTCAAGACGCATTTGTTAGCATCACAGACGAAGATATACTAAATGCATTTGGTGCTACAGCTTTTACTACAGCAACAAATGAGGACTATGACGCAATTCGTAATGCAGCAATTGTTGATGGCCGTATGGATGACGATTTAGGTGGAAAATAACAGGTGTGTTATACTTATGAGGGATGCTATAAGCGTTCCTCTTTTAAAATTACAGGGATTAATAATAAAAGGCTATTTTCGAAAACATTGTTGTTTTTCACCCTAGAATAAACCGAAAAATACCTTAGATGAAGATATCACCCAATAAATTAAGTAAGTAAAGAGCAATACTTACTAAATTAGTGGTGAAATCTTTGTATTTTTAAAGCAACAAACTTTGCGAAAACAGCCTAATAAAAACAGCTATAGGGGAGAACACATAATGGTTTGGTTTAAACCTAAATATATTTTATACGTCATTCTGTTGGCAATATTCGTTTGGTATAGTATGGAGCTCACACAATTCCAGTTTGAAAAGTTTAAAAATGTTCCAAATATGTTCTACTTTATTAGGGATCAATTTTTCCCACCAAATTGGGCGATTTTGCCTCGTTTAATTGATGCTTCTTTTGTAACCCTTGCCATGGCTTTTTTAGGAACTGTTTTTGCACTGATCTTTGCTATTCCACTTAGCTTCATGGCTGCGAGAAACACGAGTCGCCATCCAATTTTCTGTTGGTTTAACCGCTCCATGTTAAGTGGTCTTCGATCGATCCCTGAAATTGTCTTCGGGTTAATTTTTGTTGTATCACTAGGTTTAGGTCCTTTTCCAGCTGTACTTGCCATCATGTTACATAATATTGGAGTGTTAGGAAAGCTAATTTCTGAGCTAATTGAAGCATCTGAGGTTGGCCCACAGGAAGCAATGAAATCTGTAGGAGCTACTAGGTGGATTGCTGTGTTATTTTCGATTTTGCCACAAATCTGGCCAAATGTCCTAAGTCACTTTTTCTACAGATTTGAAGTAGCAATCCGAACTTCGTTAATCCTCGGTTTTATCGGTGCGGGTGGAATTGGCCAACAATTATTTAACCATTTTCAAACCTTCCAATATAAATCAGTTGCAATGGATATTATCGTCATCATCGTACTCGTCATTGTGGTGGACTTTATCGGCGGTAAAATTCGAGAAAGGGTTATTTAGGTGATTAACATGTTACAAGTAAACGATTTGAATGTAAAATATCCTAAAGCTAAGGAACATGCCCTTTCCAATATAAATATTACGTTTCATAAAGGTGAATTCGTTTGTATTCTAGGAAAAAGTGGTGCTGGTAAATCAACGTTCATTCGCTGTCTAAATGGCTTACAGCGGCCAACAACAGGGTCTGTCATATGGAATAATCAAAATCTGTCTTCCTTAAAGGAGAGCAAACTGAGAAAGGTTCGTGTGGACATGGGGATGATTTTTCAGCATTTTAACCTTATTCCTCGTCTCACTGTGTTTCAAAATGTCTTAACTGGAATGTTTGGAAAACGCTCGCCTTGGAAGAATTTATTTGGTGTTTTCTCGAGTGCAGAAAAAAAGCAGGCAATTTCAATGATTGAGCATGTTGACTTATTGGCTCATAAAGATAAACGTATAGAAGCTCTAAGTGGTGGACAAAAACAACGTGTTGCCATTGCACGTGCTCTGCTTCAAAGTCCAAAAGTTTTTTTAGGTGACGAACCTGTCGCGAGTCTTGACCCAGGTACAGCTAACCGAATTTTTTCACTGTTACAATCGCTTCACCAGGAATACGAACTCCTAACCATTATAAATGTCCATGATGTTGTACTTGCAAAAAAGTACGCTACGAGAATTATCGCACTGCGTGATGGAGTGATTGTATTCGACGATCTCCCGGAAAAATTTACTGATGAGGTTTATGATATCGTTTATAGTTAAGAAAAGCGGAAGGCGCTTGGAGCTAGACAATTTATACGTTGATTTTTTTAATATGTTATGTAAAGAGAAGCTAGGCTTGATTGAACTCAAGCCTAGCTTTTATTTTCCTGTTTAAGCCCATCATAAAATTCATACTGACCTATTAATACTTTGACAACATGTGCGAACATTTCAGCACGAGGCAATCGACCATTTGTAATAACTCCCATAGCCCCCTCTTTTTTACTGACTCCGTTTCTCTTCGTAAAAATATCCATTGCCTGTCCCAACGTTTTACCAGAAACTAATTCTGCTTCAATTCCATCAGGGAGAATAGCTCTAGCACCACTGGCTATATATTCGTTTCCGTCTCGATCGACAAGTGCCCCCCAGTTAATGACCATCATACCTAATTCAGTTTTAAGCACTCCCCCCTCAAGTCCAATGGCAAATTCAACATCCAAGGCAGTTAAACATGCCTTGGCACGGTTTAAGGCACCTCTAATTGTTTCTTGATCACCAATCGGTTGCTCACTTACCTCTGATGGGGCATCAAACGCAACAATCTGATATGAATTTCCGAGCACGCTTTCTACGGCAGCAATTTTAGTAGGGTTTGTTGAACCAACTGCAACTTTCATTATTACCTCCAGTACCTCCTTTCTAGACAAAACAGACTCGGCTGACTAGCTTCCGAGTCTGTTTTGTATTTTCTTTCTAATTGTGCATTTGCACAATAAAATTCAGTTTTAACTGTTATTTCTAATAGAATCAACCGTTGTTTGATCAGTCGTGCTAACAAGCTTCACTAAAAGCTCCTTGGCTGCAGCATAGTCATCTACGTGAACAATTGATGCTGAAGTATGAATATAACGAGAACAAATGCCAATAACCGCTGAAGGAACCCCGTTTCCTGAAATATGAACTTTCCCTGCATCTGTACCACCTTGTGAGATGAAGTACTGGTAAGGAATGTTGTTGGACTCTGCAGTATCTAAAATAAATTCACGGATTCCACGATGAGTTACCATTGTACGATCATATATACGAAGTAATGCACCTTTTCCTAAGTGGCCAAAAGAATCTTTGTCTCCAGTAGCGTCATTAGCTGGACTTGCGTCTAATGCATAAAAGATATCCGGTTGAATCATATTTGCAGCAGTTTGAGCACCTCTTAGCCCAACCTCTTCTTGAACAGTTGCACCTGAGAATAAAATGTTCGGTGTACTTACATCTTTTAATTCTTTTAGTAATTCGATAGCTAGACCACAACCATAACGATTATCCCAAGCCTTAGCTAAGATTTTCTTTTCATTGGCCATTGGAGTGAATGGACAGATAGGGACAATTTGCTGACCAGGCTTAATACCAATTTTTTCAGCATCTGCTTTGTCGTCAGCGCCGATATCAATAAACATATTTTTGATCTCCATTGGCTTGCTACGTTTTGCTTCATCTAATAAGTGTGGAGGGATAGACCCAACAACTCCAATAACTGGACCGTTGTCAGTCATAATTTGCATTCGTTGAGCTAGTAGTACTTGACTCCACCAACCTCCAAGCGTTTGGAAACGAATTAATCCCTTATCAGAGATTGAAGTTACCATAAAACCAACTTCATCCATGTGCCCGGCTACCATAACCTTTGGCCCGTTTTCGTCACCACGTTTTACACCAAAGATACTGCCGAGACGATCCTGAATGACTTCATCACTATACTTTTCTAGTTCACTACGAACAAATTTACGTACTTGATGCTCAAATCCTGGTGCACCTTGAAGCTCCGTTAATGTTTTAAACATTTGTAATGTTTCTTGATTCATTGTAAACTCCCTTCGGATACCGTAATATTTATGTACATTTCTATTTTAACGAAAGTTTCAGAACCTTTCCACCAATTTCCCTTTCATTTTTATTAATCCTACGTTCATTTTGTATTTATGGAAAAATTAGTTATACTAAGTTATGTAGTTTTTTATAAGGTTTACTTAGTTTTGTTTATTATGAAGGAAAAATTAACTATAATAAAGAAAACGTTAACTTTGAAGAAAGAGGTGGCTATTCATGGGCTTAAAGAGATTTTTACTTGGAGCTGGAGTCGGCTTTGTGGTAGGGGCAGTACTCAAAGATCAATTAACAAAGGAACTAATCTCACCTGAAAAAGCATTACGAATTGTAAAACAAAAATTAAATAAACAAGGCGTAGTTGAAGGTTCGTGGATTCACATGATCCCTGAAAGCTACGAAAAAAACCTCTTAGTTTATACAGTGTACCGTGGTGGGGTTTCTTGTACTATTGAAGGTGAGTTTTATCAATTTGACTTTATAGTAGACGGTCATACAGGTACCATTTTGGATTTGACTTCACAGGATTAGAGCTTGCTAACGCAGGCTCTTTTTTCATACATACCTATTGTAAATCTGTTCATAATACTTTTATACTATCGGATTAGAGGTGTACTAGAATGGATTTAGATTTTATTTGGGAATCGGTATTATTAGTTATTGTTGGTTTTCTCTTTTTAAGAGTATCTGGGAGAAAATCCATTGCACAAATGACTGTAACGACAACAGTTATTATGATATCAATTGGCTCAATCATTGTTCAACCAATCATTGAGGACAGCGTCCCAAAAACAATCATTTCAATCGCTATTTTTATAGGTGTCCTTATCCTCGTCGAGTTCCTTCAAGTTCATTTTAACGGTCTTGAAAAGTTATTTACAGGAAAAGCCAAAAGCGTTATCGAGAATGGCCAAATTAACATAGAGAATTTAAGAAAATTACGATTGACTATCGATAAAATCGAAATGCAGCTTCGCCAAAAAGGAGTCTCAAATATTTCCGATGTAAAAAATGCAACCATTGAAGCAAATGGTCAGCTTGGTTATGAGTTAAAGCCCGATGCTAGACCTCTCACCGTTGGCGAATTCAAAAAATTAATGAGTCATATGGTTCAATCTCAAAATCAAAGCCCTGATGTCGACGGAAGCTTATTTTTTGAGGTAATCAATAACCAACATAAAACTCCAATTGATGAAAAATACAAGTAGCAGGAAGAAAATGCCTACTTGTATTTTTGTTTTTTTTGAAACCATGAAAACTCGAGTATCGTCTTATACATAGGTTGCTTTCGCAATGAATATTGTTTTTCAAAATAATTATGATAGGCATTGCACAAGGTTCGTCGGGCATCTTTCATAAACATAAGCTGAGTAAGCAATTAGCCAATGATTTTTTATTTGGTTTCAGCTTTTGTCATAGCCATAAAAGTTTACGAAAAGAGCCTATGTTAGCAGATTTAATTGAGAGGCGGGAACATAGTTTGCAATCGCAAAATCATCAAAATAAATGTGACCATGAATTCACTAGTATGAGCAAAGATGAAGCTATTGAACGATTGATGACACAATACGGGGAAGAAATAAAAAGACTAGTATATACTTACACAAAGAATTGGGCTCAGGCAGACGACCTCACTCAGGATGTCTTTGTTCAAATCTATTTAAAACTTGATCAGTTTTCTGGAAGGTCCTCGATTCGAACTTGGATTTACTCGATTGCTATTAACAAATGTAGGGATTTTAAAAGAAGCTGGCATTTTAGAAATATCCAACTATATGAAAAGGTCCTCTCATTTACAAGGACAGACTCAAAAACTCCTGAATTCGAAGTAGTTCAAAAAGATGACAAAACCTACCTCATGGAGCAAGTACTAGCACTCCCAATAAAATATCGAGAAGTGATTCTCTTGTTTTACTACAAGGATTTCTCCATTGAAGAAATCTCTCTCGTGACAGGCTTAAATCAAGGGACAATAAAAACACGATTAAAACGCGCTCGAGAAAAACTACACAACGTACTTAGCGAAAATAGAGGTGAGAAAAGTGAATAAAGACTTAAATCAACTAAAAGGAAACTTTGATGAGTATCTGTCAACCAAGGAAGTATTTACAGAAGAAGATAAAATACGGATTCGCAAAAGAATTAACCAAACAAAGCGTACTACTCGTAGAAATTTTTCGAAAAGCTTCATTCCAAATATGCTAACAGCTGCAGTGATTATATTTGGTGTCTTCTTTATTGGAAATTTAGTTATAGACGAACGTAACGTCTCTCAACCCAACTCAAGTATGCCAGAAACAACTAGCGCTACAGTCGAACCCAAACTATTTACCACAGATGAGACAAATACTGATAACTTCGGGAGAAGCTTAGCTTTATCTGAGTCTATTTTTCTTTCGGATGAGCTACTTGATATATATACTGCTTTTGCTGAAACAAAGAATGAAGAAGTTCTACGCAATCTTCGTCCGCTGGAGATTTTCGCTTTCTATTATTATGCGGAATATCATGAGGATTACGCGACTCAATATGCATTATTTATTGATGATGAAATGTACCTAAAGGTCTACCCTACATTGGAGGATTTTGTTACCGCCATTGAAGAACAAAACCGCGAAGATCGTCTTCATTTTATTGAAGAAAACGTATGGAATGGTCAGTTGCAAGAGGTGATCAATATGGAAGAAGGCTTTGCTCAAATTTTTCTTTTGGCAGAAGAGAGACTAAGCTTTGGATTAACATTAAATGAAAATGGAATTTGGAAGGTAAACTGGTTACCTCATCAATAGTTGACAAAAAGGTAGTTCACTTGGAACTACCTTTTACTATAAATGCTTAAGCATTAGTTGCATGTTCATTCTAGCTAAACTAACTAAAAAGCCAAAACTATGGTGCTACTAATTCTACTTTCATACAATCAGGATCTTCAAAAAAGACGGCATAGTAATCTTCTCCACCCGCATAAGGGTGCTTGTCTTCATACAGAATTGGAGCACCCATTTCCCTTAGTTTTTCAGTAACTATATCAACATGTTCTCTAGATTTCGCATGAAAAGCCAAATGATTTAAACCAACGCGACAACGGTGATACGTTACATCAAGAAAACGTTCCTCAGTCTGTACAAAAACGAGATAAGTATCCCCTTGCTTCCAGCTTTGACCTTTCTCCCATCGTTGATACTCTTCATAACCCAACTCTTCTAATAACCAGCCCCAGAACCGGCATGATTTAGCAAGATCCGAGACGTAAATTTCGATATGATGAAGCATACGACACCTCCATTGTAAATTCGATCAACTTAATGTCTCCTAAAAAAAGCAGACCTACTATAGGCCTGCCATTCTCTTTATTCTCCTAAGTCCACATTATGGTAGACTTGTTGAACATCCTCTAGGTCTTCTAATGTATCAATGATCTTTTCAAATTTCACTTGTGCATCTTCAGGAAGTGTAACATCATTTTGCGCAATCATTGTTAATTCTGCCACTGTAAACTCTGTAATGCCCGCTGCCCTAAATGCTTCCTGCACTACATGGAACTGATCAGGCTCTGCATAAACAATGACAGCGTCCTCTTCTTCTAGGATGTCACGTACATCCACATCTGCTTCCATTAATAGCTCCAGTACCTCTTCTGAATTCTTCCCTTCAATACCAATAACTGCTGTTGCGTCAAACATGTAAGAAACAGAACCGTTTACTCCCATATTTCCACCATTTTTACTAAAAGCAGCACGTACCTCTGCAGCTGTACGATTTACATTATTGGTTAAAGTGTCAACAATGATCATTGATCCGTTCGGCCCAAAACCTTCATAACGTAACTCAGTATAAGTTTCATCTGAACTTCCTTTTGCCTTTTCAATCGCACGATCAATGATGTTTTTAGGGACACTATACGTTTTTGCTCGTTCAAGGACAACCTTTAACGCTTGATTTGACTCTGGATTAGGTTCACCTTGTTTAGCAGCAACATAAATTAAGCGACCAAACTTAGCATAGACACGAGAAGTATTTGCATCCTTTGACGCTTTTTTTTCTTTAATATTGTTCCATTTACGACCCATTATGTTTCACTCTCTTTCGTTCAATCAATTTATCATCTAAGCAACGTTGCTTTTCATGTATTTACTAAATTATTATACATCAAATGTAGCCCATATTCACCAAAAAAAGGGCTACATTCACTTATTCTTCTTTTATTAAACCAGCGTATATTTGGCTAGTTGCTCTCCCCAAGGTGCTAGTTCAGTCTCTATAAAACCTACTTTTTGATATGTTTTTCTCGCCAACACATTTTCAGGATGGTACCCAATCATGATTACCGGTATGTTTTCGTTATTTTGCTTTTTTATTTCCTCAATAACTAGTAAAATCGCCTGTTTTCCAATACCTTTGCCTTGATATTTCTGATCTACCATTAGTCGATATATCCAATAGTTTTGATCATCCGGATCAATTCCAAACATTGTAATGCCTACCATTGTGGTATCGAGGTATACAGCCATCACTTGAAAGTTCTCCAAAAATTGCACCTCAGCAATCGAATAAAGATTCGAAGCAATAAATGGTTTCTGGTCTTCATTCACAGATAACTGAATAGCATCTTCCCAGTTGCTTTTATTAATTGCTGCTAATGAAAGATTCATTCTATTTCACTCTACTTTCTATAGTAAAAATAAATATTTTTCGTAAGGTATTGGATAAGCCTTCCCCCTCATAAAAGTATAGTAAGCGGCATTTTCTAGTAAAGGGGGAAATTCTTTTGAAATATGTAATACCATTTTTGTTATTAATAGTCTATATTTCTCTCATTTGTTTTCAGGTCCTAAACAAAGAAGTCGAATTCACTTTTCAGGTTCAATTTAGCGAACCCGCGTTGACCACGAGCAAACTTCGAGGAGATATCTCAATGCAAGAGAATATCCGGTTTATTTCTGTTTCTAAAGAAATAGATGGCATAATTATTCAAGAACCCCCAACTGAAAAAAAATCCTTTTATTCAGGTCCTACTTACCACGGAAATGTTTCTAACGAGAAAATTGTCTACCTTACCTTTGATGATGGACCATCCAAAAACACGGAAGTCATTCTCGATCTATTAAAAAATGAAGGTATTTCTGCCACCTTTTTCGTAAACGGTAAGTCTGGTACTTTTGAGATAGAGTTATATAAAAGAATAATTGCTGAAGGGCACGCTATTGGCAACCATACATATTCACATGATTATAGCCTCATCTATCAATCCAAAAAAGAGTTTCTAGAGGATTTTCTAAAATTAGAAGACTTATTAGTTGAGACTATTGGCTTCGCTCCAAAACTAATGAGGTTCCCGGGCGGTTCTAATAACACGATAAGTCACCGTTATGGTGGAAAAAATATAATGAAAGAAATCGTAGAAACTATGACAGCTTTAGGATATCATCATACCGACTGGAATGTTGATTCGAAAGACTCCGCTTTGTTACATCCTTCAAAAGATGATATTGTCGAACAAGTACTACAAAATCTAAATGGAAAAAACGAACTAGTCGTCTTATTTCATGACAGTCACCCAAAGACCACCACACCAGAGGCTCTAAAAGAGGTTATTTTCGAATTTAAAAAGCAAAATTATCAATTTGAAGCAATGAATGAAAACTCTTATTTTATACAGTATCTTTCGATGGAGCCAAAAGAATAAGAGACATCTCTAGTCTCTTATCCCATTTTTTTCACTTGTTGCTGCTACCTGCTCCGATTCCAAGTCAGCAAGCGGGAACGAAATTGTAAAACTCGTTCCCTCATTTACTTTACTTCGAATTTGAAGCTTCCCGCGCATAAGGTCAATGATTTTGATGGCAGCCATCATACCAAGTCCTGTCCCCTCGCGCCCCTTAGTTGTAAAATAAGGTTCACCAAGTCTTGATAACTGCTCATCCGTCATCCCAGCTCCGTTGTCATTGATCTCAATGACAAGCTGATCTGGCTTGTCTATGGTACGAATATGTAATCTTCCACTTTCAGGCATTGCTTCAATACAGTTTTTAGTAATATTTAATAAGCACTGTTGCAGAAGTTGAGATTCTCCTTTTATGTATGATTGATTGAGATTGGTTTCAATTTCTACACAATTCATATTTGCTAGCGGTTTAATAATTTCAATTGCCCTCTCTAACTCTTTTTTTATGTCAAGTAATTCAATATTTTCAGGCGAGGGTTTAGCAAATGTTAAATAGTTCCTAATGATATCATTAGCTCTATCTATTTCACTTATTGAAATCTTTAAAAAGTCCTTTTGTTTTTCGCTAGTTAAATCCTCTTGCATCATCTGCAAAAATCCTCTGACTACAGCAAGGGGATTCCTCACTTCGTGTGAGATGGAGGATGCTAAATGACTTACTACCTCCATTTTTTCTGCTTTAATAATTCGTTTATTAATAAATGTTGTTTCTCTGGCAATCTCCATAATGTAAATAAAAATAACGGTGGAACATAACTGCAAAACAAAGTGAGCTACATCTGCAGAGTTTATTACCGGTAAGTTAAAAAGGAAAACTGTATTTAGAATAACTACGCTACTAGTAACAAGAGAAAAACAAGCTCCCATCGCAACTTTCTTCTTCTTTGAGACATAAAAAAACTTTGTCCTGAATAGTAGCGCTAATAACATAATGACCGAAGACACGATTAGAGTGGAATAAACACCCAAACCACCAAAAATTCCACGGTAGCCAACTGTAACAGCCCACAAAATGATACTTGCCGGAAGACCTCCATACAAACTACCAATGATCTGTGCAACAAAACGTAAATCGTAAAAAAAGCCATCACTATAGTCAATGGGAAAAGAAATACATGTTATAATGCCTATGCTAGTAGAAATAATAAATACGGTTCTCCTTAAATTTCGACTGGCTGTTTTAACATTCCTCATCAGTAATAATGGAACAAATAATAGGAAAAACACTAAAATTAGTACATTTAATAATAAGCCTTCGACATCATATAGCACGCCCTTCTACCACTCCCTATCAAGACGATGAGTTCCTCTTTTTAGAATAGTTTAAGTAGTGAAAAAATGGAAGGTACTTCGTAACATTTTTTTGAAATTTGTTCATAAATAGGGAATTGACAAGCTGTCACTAAATATTTCTAGTAAAAAACTACTAGAGAACTTAGCAAGAAAAAATGGTTACGAATTTTACACTAATAACCCTCGTTGCAATCATGTTATAAGAAGTATATGATTTTACTACATACTAAGTTTGTACATATTGAAAGGAATGAGTTAAATGGAATGGAATACAGATGCAAAAGAATTGTTGGAGGAGCTACTAAAACCAATTCCAATCTTTGCACGCCCAATGGCGCGAAAAGGCATTGAAAAGAAAATCATCGACGTTGCTACTGGTGACACAATTTCAACAGAGGATGTTATTAAGGGGTACATTGTTGCATCCCCAGGCGTTATGCAAGATCGCGCTGTTAAGCTACTTAAGGCTAAAAAGATTGATCTGACACCTTATGAAGAGTTACTAGCAGAAACGAAGTAAGCCGAAGAACGTTATTAATCCTCGGAAACAAAAGCCACACTTACGCTTAAGTGGACAGTCGTTCCGTTATTTATTGAAAAATGGATGGTTTTTCATTTTGGAGGACACACGTTCCGTTATTTTGCCGAAATCGAGGAAAAACCTTGATTTTTTAACCAAATAGCGTACTTTGTGTCCTCTCATTTTATAGAAATGCGTTTTTCACGAAAATAGCGGAACGTACGTCCTCTAAAGTTTGAACGCTACAAAAACAACCCCATAACACCCTGCTTCATTACCTATGCCAAACCCTTGTAAACTCAGTCATATCCTCTGTAATCATATATATATCTGGATTACTTAGTTGAGCCCACTCCTCAAAGCCAAAGCTCTTATCAATTAGATGAAGAAATAAGCTCAATAGATTTCCGTGAGTAACTAAAATCGTAGTTTCCTCCTCGAACTGAAACGTTTCTCGAACTACACATGCAATACGTTCCATCGCTTCTCTACTCGACTCGCCACCAGTAAATTTCAAATCTAAGTCTTTAAAGGTAGCTTTTAACTTGCTTTGCCAGTCTACTAGGTTCCGAGAGCTAAGGATTCTTTCTGCTAATCGGTCTTCAGGTTCAATATGAATACCACTCGCTTCAGAAAATGGTTGAATGGATTCTAATGCTCGACGATAGGGACTAGAAATAATCCGTTTAATCTTTACTTTTTGAAAAAACTGAAGTAACTCCTCAGCCTGCCTTACCCCTTCTTCTGTCAATTTAGCCTCAACACCTTGCCCCTCTGCTGCACAGTGTCTAACCAAAAAAATCTTTTTTGCCAAAGACATTCATCCTTCCTTACTTTACTTCCCACTGCTCAAAACGATGTACATTCATTCCTAGTTTCCTAGATTTCAGCCATTCTACTGCTTTTACTACTAGTGGAGATGAGTTATCAGCAGTTATTTCATCAACTGGAACCCATAATGCACCATTTGAATCTTGCCCCTCAAATTGTTCTGGATCATTAAATCCACCACGAGTTACCTTGACTAAATAAAACACAGCGATATGGTGAACGTGGGTTATCTTATGCCATTTCCAAGGTAAAATGAAATCTATCACACCTATATTTCTCAAGATATCAATATAAAATCCTGTTTCTTCAAAAAACTCACGATGAATACCTTCTACTAAACTTTCTCCATCCTCTAGCTTTCCACCGGGAAGATCATAACGGTTATTGTACGGTCCGACATTCTTTTTGATGAGCAACAAACTTTGTTTCTGAGGACATATCCCATAGACTCCAAATGCTCGATGATAATTTTCAACCGTCATATAATCGCCTCCTTTAGTTAGTTTAATCATATCAACTTTTTCCAATTTATGTTGAAAAAATATAAGAAAATATTTTTTCAACCCTGTAACAAATTCCAATGTACAGCGACTAACTCTTTGAAATCATAATTAATCCTATAAAGGGGTATATAAAATGAAAAAACAACTAGTAAAACAAGTAATCATGGTCGCTTCAGCCTTTACCATCGGTTTTTCTACCTTTACTTCTACGTCTGCTATTGCAAAATCAAGTGACATTGCTCCTGAATTTTTCATTCAGATAGAGCAACAAGTAACTGGCCAGGTCGAATTTATTTATGGCAAAGAACTACAACTGTTGGATGCCAATGGAAAACGGTATCATGTCATTTTAAGCCATTATTCTAACAAAGAAGTAGAGGCAATGAATATCAAGGAAGGGTCCACAATAACAGTTGAAGGATCGTTTATTGCTTTTGAAGATCTACAGAATTTTTCTTATTATAAAATACATTTACCCGAAGAATTAACAAATGATGATCTCAGCAAAATCGAACAATTATACAATCAAACTCTAGAGCTTGACCAGCAAGAAAAGTGGGATGAGTCTATGTCTATCTGGGAAAGTATTCACCAAATTCTTGAGCCATACTATATTGCTGCTTGGGTTCCTGAAACTTTCATTGAATACTTCGGCCATTTTGAATTAGAAGTAGACGATAATGATCTAACAAGACTTGAGGCACTTTACAATGAGCATGTATCTCTTAGAAAAAATGGCGATGTAACCGCTTCGGATGAAAAAATGGTCGAGTTCCATAACATAGTGAGTAAGTACTTTGAGGATGAAGTGTATACCCCACCTAGTTTTCAAGAATATATGGAAGGCATTGAGTTTGAACTTACTCAAGAAGACCTGACAAAGTTAGAAAAATTATATACAGATGCTAGTGCTGCTGAAAAGGATGGTAATTGGGAAGTAGCTAGCGAAAAGTGGGTCGCCTTTCATACCATCCTCCAACCATATTACTTGGCAAATTATCAAGCACCTAGTTTCGAAGAATTTATAAGTATGCAGGAATTCACGTTAACTGAAGAAGATTTAGTGACGATCAAACCATTATATAAGCAAGTAGTGGAGTTTGATAAAAAAGGTGATTGGGAGTCATCTATGGCAATTTGGGATCAAATTCATTCCGTTTTTCAACCTTACTACGAGGCAATGCGTCCTATCTATCTGAATGCCTCGCATATCACCATTGACGGGAAAACATTTTAACATAACCTAGGGTTGTTGTTCATTTGAGCAACACCTTTTTTTATATTTTTGCAATTCGTTCATAACTTGGCAACAACTTGGTAGTAAAATAGATGAGGATAAAACTTTATCATAAGGAGTAAAAAAATGATTTCAAAAAAGATACTTGTCATTGAAGATGAAGAGGCCATCTCAGATATTATTACCTATTCGTTACGGAAGGAAGGCTATTTTGTTCAATGTGCATTTACCGGGAAAGAGGCCTTTTCTCTAATTGATCGCTTACAACCTGACTTACTTTTACTCGATGTCATGCTCCCTGACATGACTGGTTTTGATATTTGTAAAACCGTAGTTCAAGAGCACCCTCATATTCCGATTATTATGCTAACTGCTCGAAATGATATCATTGATAAGATCTTGGGTCTTGAACTTGGCGCAGATGATTATATGACAAAGCCTTTCGATATTCGAGAACTACTAACTAGAGTGAAAGTGGCTCTTCGGCGAACTGAAAGCCTAGGATCGAAGGATCACTATCTAACAATTAACGAGGCGATAAAAATAGAACCAAGGTCAAGAACTGTACTGAAGTTAGATGAAGTAGTCAAAATAAAGCCAAAAGAATATGAGTTGCTCCTTTTACTAGCTGAGCATAAAAACCGTGTGTTTTCTAGACAGGAAATACTTGATTATGTTTGGGATATGGATTATGACGGGGACCTTCGAACAGTCGACGTCCATGTACAACGCTTACGTAAAAAGTTAGACTGCGCTACGCTACCTTCCATTATTGAAACCGTATTTGGAATAGGTTATAAAATGAAGGCCGACAAACGATGAAGCTCAAATTATCGATTAGAAAAAAATTTTTGTACGGGTATCTACTAATTTTTACGATCGCCTTACTTCTTTTAAACGTGGTCATTAGTAACATGCTTTACCAAAATAGCGAGACGATCATAAAGAATGACATGGAAAGCTTTCAAAAATATTCGAGAGAATATATCAAACAATACTTGTTGTTAAAAAATCTGAATGAAGATGTTTTTGAGAAAGACGGTGAACGGTTAGTTCAAGAATTAAGTTCTAATCTTTTAGGGAACATCTCCCTTTATAACGAGGAAGGTACTTTTTTGTTGGAAGCGATTGGGAATCGACATGAATACATCAATGTCAATACCAACCCAAGTAAGATTATCAAGAGTAGTTCCTTTGATGACGTATTACTTGCCATGCAAAATAAAGCTGCCTTTACTATTAACTTAATTGACAAACAAACGTGGGTGAACTTTTCTTTTCCTGTCTATATTAATGGAGAAGCTTTAGGAATTATCCGCTTATCTAAAGATTATTCTGAGCTTTATGAAGCAAACCAACGAGTGCTAGCAAGTTTAACAATATTTACTTTATTCTTGTTTATCGCAATCTTTCTTTTTTCATATATATTATCCAATAAAATCATACGACCTCTTTCCGATGTGCAAATAGCTTTTACTGAGGTCGCTAATGGAAACTATGAAACAAATCTTGTTGTAAAAACAGGGGATGAAATTGAGGAACTCACACACTACTTTCACGAAATGAAGAACCAAATAAAAGAAAACATTGCAGAGATTGAAAGGGAAAAATCAAAGGTGATGCAATTAGAAAAGAATCGTCGTGAATTCTTTAATAATGTTACCCATGAACTAAAAACGCCACTAACAACAATTTCAGGTTATGCTCAAATATTAGGAGAAAAGGATTTCAATGATCCTCAGTTTCTTGCAAAAGCTGCCAGAAGAATTAAGACAGAGAGTGATCGCCTACATCAAATGGTAATTGAAGTGATTGACCTTTCAAAGCGTGATCAACAAGAAGTCAAAAAAGTAGATCTAACCACCATTATTAAACAATCGGTGGAAGACCTTCAATTAAAAGCTACTAAGTATGACATGAAAATAACTTCTAGGGTAGAGCCACACTTGTATGTAGTCGGTAGAGAAAATAAATTACGAGAGTTAGTCCTCAACTTGCTAGATAATGCCATTAAGTATGGAGATAAACAATCTATCATTCACGTAGTTTGTTCACTCAGATCAAATGAAGTGGTGTTACAAGTTACCAATCAATGTCAGTTTATCACACAACAAGTGTTAGATAATGCGTTCGAACCTTTTTATCAAGGCGGTAAACGGAACAAAGCTGAAAAAGGAAGCAGTGGGCTAGGACTTTTTATCTGCAAACAGATTGCCGAAGATCACTCAGGCACCATTACAGTTCAAAGCGAAAATCAGCTTGTCATTTTTTCTGTTAAACTTCCGATTTGGCAACAACTTGGCAATATCTATGAATAATTTGGCAATATGAAATGGTTAAACTCAAGTTGTAATAACAAATTAAGGAGTCAAATATAGGAGGTAGAAATAATGAAGGTAATCAAAGGTTTATTAGGTTTAACAATTGCACTTTCAACATTGTCAGGTTGTCAGCTAATGGACAGAGCTAATGGTGAGGGAAAAACGGTAATTGTATACGACAATGTTACTTCACAGAGTACGATGGCAGACGCAGAGGTTGCAGTATCACAGGCTGAGCAAGTTACTCTGAAGGAAAGGGTGACATACGGTCAGCTTTTAAAGATCAGCAATGAGGGGCTACTATATACAAAGGAAAATTCATTATTCAAATCTGATAGTAGCAATGAAAATAACAGTATGCTAGCAGAATTACAGGCAAAACAACTTTCAAAAGATGGAACGAAAGCATTAAGTATTATGAATAGTGAGGCATTCGTTTACGATTTTAGTACAGAAAAAACCGTAAAAGTAGCAACTATTAACAATACTGATGGAGACGTTACATTTGCCGATCCCCAAGGAAAATACATTACTTATTATGATTTCAATACTTCTCATTATGTGTTTGTTGATACTGAGACACAAGAAAGAGTAACTCTGAATTACAAAGAATTATTCAACCTTGAAAATAGTTCGTTCGGTTCACCTAAAATATATAATGGGGCCATTTACTTTTCCTTCTACAATCAAAAAGAAGGTCAAGCTATCTACCGATTATCTTTAGATAGTAAAAAGGATGTGGTTCTGAGCTTCCCACATGAGCAAGATGGCATTGGGCAGTTCGAATTATTAAACGACCATACACTCATCTTTAACGGCGTTTATCATAATGAACCAGGAATATTCCTCTACGATATTGCTAACGAAGAAATAAATAAACTGGTTTCTGGTGGAAGGGATTCTGAAGGTACTTGGACACCTTCGTACAGCGTATCTCCTGATGGTTCTAAGTTGCTTTTTGATACGGTCGTTTATGAAAACGATAAACACTTAAACAATGTCTACATTGCAACGCTTGAAGAAAATAAACTTTTAAGAAGCATTCGTTTAATGGAAAAGGTCGAAACTCCTGCAGTAATCCAAGTGTTAGCACACTGGGATGAGACTTCTAGTGCTTTCTATATTCCAATGTCCACGAACGACCAACCTGGATACTCTGACAAGGAGATTGATTTTATCTCAATTTATGAAATTGATAAAATAAAAGTAGAAGAATAAGAAAAGCGCAAGGCGCCTGGAGCTAGACAATATTTACGTTGAATTATATACTTTCTTAAACTATAAGAGAGGCTGGGACAAAACGGAGTCCCAGCCTCTTTCTAGTTAATGGATTTTTCTAGTAACTTCAGAGGAATGTAAATCTACTAATGGAAAGAAAATCTGAAAGGTTGTTCCTTTTTTTACAATACTCTTGACACTCAAACGCCCGTTCAACATTTTTATGATTTGCAGTGCTGTCATCATCCCAAGTCCCGTTCCTTCTCGACCTTTGGTTGTGTAGTATGGCTCTCCTAAACGGGAAAGTTGTTCTTTTGTCATACCCTGACCACTGTCAGTGACCGTAATCAAAAGTTCCCTATTATGGTTACTGGTGTTAATTTGCAATACTCCTCCTTGTGGCATCGCTTCTAAACAATTTTTTACAATGTTTAACAAGCATTGTTGAAGTAACTGTGAATCTCCCTTAATATAATAAGCACTTTCCACTTGTTTATCTATTTCAACGCAGTTCATATTCGCTAACGGCGTGATAATATTTATAGCTCTTCCTAACTCTTCACTAATATTAATGATCTCAGTATTTTCAGCTGAAGGTTTAGCGAATGTAAGGTAATTTCGAATGATATTGTTTGCTCGATCAATCTCCTCAATTGATAGCTCGAGAAATTCCCTTTTTTTCTGTGGTGATAAATCCATCTGATCCATCATCTGTAAAAAACCTCTGACGACTGCTAACGGATTACGAATTTCATGAGAAATTGAAGAAGCTAAGTGACTTACAATTTCCATTTTTTCTGCTTTTATTAATTTATCATTCAGAAAAATAGTCTCTTTGATGACTTCTAAAATGTAAATGACTAGTAACGAGGTCACTGGTGTTAAAATTAAATAAAGAGTTAAAAGAGCATGATTAATTGATACAGAGAAGAACATTTTTAGGACTACTAAAACAAGTACCCCCACCGAAAAAGAAAAACAACTTCCAATCATTAATTTCTTTTTCAGTGAAGCTCTAATAAATGGTTTCGTTACTAAGAGCAAGTAGAAAAATAAAACAGCTGCTGTAATAACAGTGGCATATGCTCCTCCCCCACCTAGTAAGAAACGATAAGTCACAGCAACGATTAACAGGATCGAACTTGTTGATAGACCTCCATATAATCCGACCACGATGACAGGAATCCACCTCAAATCAAAAATGTATCCATCAAGGATCGTAACTGGAAATGACATACAACTAATAATTGCCAAACTAGCAGACACTAACATGATCCATTGTTTTTGATTATACGATAATGCCTGACAATACCTTTCAACTATTAGTGGTATGAACAATAGAAAGATAATAATAAAGAGTATGTTTAAAAATAATGTTTCAAAGCTGTTCACACTAAGCGCACCCCGTCTTTTTTTCTAGTAGCTACTAATAAAATAATATAATAACTCAAACAATTTTCCACTAAAAATATTTGCAAAAATAAACCTCTTCTGCTAATAGAAGAGGTTTATTACTATCTGACGATTATTTTGCTAGATATGTTTCATACTTTGCACTTAGTTCTTTCGAACGATTTGCAGCATTCTTAACAGCTGCCTCAATCGCTCTACAGCCACCAGCTGCTTCCAATGCTTTCAAACCGGCTTCGGTTGTACCATTCGGCGAAGTAATATTTCTTCGTAGTGTCTCAGGGTCTAAATGAGTCTCTTCCAACATTTTAGCGGCACCAATTATCATTTGAACAACAATTTCATTAGATAATCTAGACTCTAATCCACCTTCGCAGGCAGCCTTCTGTAAATGTTCAATAATCTTATATAAATAGGCTGGGCCACTGCCAGCAACACCCGTGTAAATATCCATCTGGTTTTCGTTAATTACGAACACCCGCCCAATTGCACCTAATAAATCTTTTGCTGACAGTATCTGAGACATTGTGACAAATCTCCCTCCAGCAATTGCCGTAGCAGATTCACCAACCATACTTGATGTGTTAGGCATCACACGAATAACCGGGACTTCCCTCCCCAGTTCTTCCTCAATAAATGAAGTCGTAATTCCAGCTAATACAGACATGACAACCTGTGTTTCATGAATTCTCCCATGTAACATAGAGGTGATACTCGAGATATCCTTCGGCTTTATCGCAAATATAATAATCGCTGCTTCTTTTATTGCTTCATCGAGATGACCTGTCACATTGACACCATACATCTCCTGTAATTCTCGTCTACGACCAACATTTGCTTTATTTGTGACAATAATCTGACTAGGAGTTACAATTTCATTTTTTAGTAAGCCAGCAATCATAGCCTCAGCCATTGCCCCTGCTCCAATAAACGCAATCTTTCTGTTTCTAAACATCAAATGCCTCCTATCTTTTTCCATCCACATTTATGCTAACACGCTCAAAATTCCTAAACAACCGGTTGAAGGAAAGTGGTGACTATAAGGCTGAGATAGTGAAAGAAAGCGCCATCACTTCTAGCTAACCAAAAGAAAAGAGCCGATATGTCTTTATATCAGCTCTCACCCTTAAATTTGCTATTTTCTTTCACGCAAGACAGCCTCTACTACTTCCAAATTTTCATCCCATTTCAAAGCACGATATTTCGCATCATGGTAAAAAATATACCAAGCTTGTTTTTCCCTTCCAATGTTTGCCCATTTTTCTTTGGCAGCGATTGAAGTCATTGGATAATCATCGTAAGCCAATACCCAAAGGGGATTTTGGTGAGCGTGTGTAGGCATTAAATCTGCCATGTGAATAAGTGTTTCTCCGTTGGCCTCAATTGTTATGATACTATGTCCATCACTATGTCCGCCTGTATGATACATGTGGATACCAGATAGTACTTCTAATTGATCTCGATAAGTAACTACCTGATGTTCAATTGGTTTCCAATTCTGCTCCCAATAGGTATTCCGTGAGCGGATGTTAGGATTTTTACATTCATTCCATTCTACTTCGCTCGTGTAAATGGTGGCATTCTCAAAAGCAGGAACCAATTTATCATCATACCATTTAGCTAAACCACTGGCATGGTCAAAATGCATATGTGTCATTAACACCTTATCAATGTCCTTAGTTGTTAAATCTAACTTTGCTAAACTTTCATGAATAGATGCTTCTTCTGTAATCCCAAAGTTCCGTTTTTGCTTATCTGAAAATCTTCTATTACCAATTCCAGACTCAATTAAAATATTTTCCCCAGAAACTTGTACTAAAATAGGATCTGTACGTAGCTCAATCTGATTTAGCTCATTATGTGGATATTTTTTTGACCACAACGGTTTTGGTACTACTCCAAACATAGCTCCTCCATCCATATGAGTTACTCCACCATTTAACCACGTAAGAGTTACTTCGCCAACCTTTAACTGCTCCACAGCGTTCTCCTCCCTTGGAGCACAACTATCTGAATTGTGCTTCGCAACGATAAATTCTCATTCCTTTACTTGAAAATTTTTCTTCATATTCTGTCATAATATTTCCTTCAATACCACTATTGTGAAGATCTAAGCTAACGTTATTTAAAATCATTCCGTATTTCGAAAAACTGTGTAACGAATATTCAAAAAGTGCTTGGTTATCTGTCTTAAAATGAATCTCTCCATTTTTTTTCATGACTTGTTCATACATGCGTAAAAATCCCTCATGAGTCAATCGACGTTTCTCATGACGATTTTTTGGCCATGGATCAGTAAAATTGATATACACTCTGTCTAATTCCCCAGCTTCAAAATAACTTACTAAATTGGTTACATCTTCATTTAAAAGCTTAAAATTTTGTACACCTGCATCGAGAATACGCTCAAGAGCAGTAATAATGACACTATCATATTTTTCTACCCCAATGTAGTTAATATCGTTATGTAGTTGGGACATACCAGTAAGAAATCTTCCTTTTCCAGTTCCTACTTCAATATGAATTGGGTTGTTGTTACCAAATATTCCTGACCATTTTCCTTTGAGTGTCTCAGCATTCTGAATTACTATTGTTGGGTGCTGTAATAACTCCTCTGATGCACCAGGTTTATTCCTTAATCTCATAATCAGTTCATCCTCACTTAAAAATAAAATTCAATATACATTCAAAAAATCCTGCAAATTCTTTACCTTAATTAAAAACAACTACATCCCACTTCAAAACAATGGTAGGATCATGGTCGACAGCAGCAGTTACATATAGCATGTCTGCAATTCTCCAAACAATAACCTCTTTATAGTCCTCCTCTGGATCACTTCCGACATAAGACGTCTGAATTTTTTCGTATAATGGACTAGATTGATCGAGTTTCACATCTTTAATCGAAGAGTCTTGCCACGGATGTTTTTTCACTTGAGCCATTGTTAACTCAAACATCTTAATCTCTTCTTGTAAATCTTCTAATGACATCGTCACATCTGGTAATAATGCCTTTGTATTTGTATAAATATCTTCAATGATTGTATTTGTAAAAATCATATTTACACCCACTTTACTTTAATTCCAAAAGTAAGTTTATCATAAATTGGTACAATCTTTCACTATTCGTTAAAAATCGCTACAATGGGTTATGATGAAACTATATAATAATACATTTTATTAACAAACTCGAGTTTATTAATTTAGTAAGTAGGTGAAGAAGCTTTGATTAACCAACCAGAACCAGTATACAGCTTTACCATTCCATATTTCACGACAACAGATGGAGATACAGACGAGTTGTTTGTATCTGAAAAAACGTATGAGAAATACTTAAGAGTACTAAAAAAGGAGTCACTAGTTATCGTTCTTGGAACGCTACATCCAATTTCAAAAGAATATGGGGATGTAACAACGATTTTAGTTGATAAAGAAAAAACAATTATCATTATTGGTGTACAAGATCTTAGCGAGTACACTAGTGAACTATTAGATATAGCTATTGCTCAGGAATTGGAAAAAGCATTGCTAATGGATAAAGAAAGCTTTACAAGATTTCTTTATCGTGAAGACATTTCTGACCAAATGAAAACATTTGTAGACGACATTCAACAGACATTGGAAGAAATCCATATAGCCAAACGCTTAAAAAAAGAGGGCTATCGAATTAAGGACCGAGAAAAATTAGTAGCCAGCGACATTTTTGAAAATGCCGTACAGTGGAGTGTACTACGAACAATGTCTCCTTATGAAAATGAACATGCTCTGTTTCTGTTAACCAAACTATTATTTTTAGCTCATGTAGAGCCTGAACTGTTCCGAGAATATAAGAGTCATTTTCAAAGTCAGTACCCGCGTTTACTGAGAGAAGTGGATCACTTACTTAAACTAATTAAAAAAATAAACATATCAACGCAAAAAGGGCGGGAAAAAGCTCTTATAAAAGTATTCACTGAATTGAATTATCTACATTCACTAAAAAAAATATCTATAAATAGTTTGGATACTCTTCCACTACCAGTGAATTCATACTCAAACTACTAGAAATAATTCACTAAATTTTGAAACTATTCCCATTTATTATTCGTAAGTCTGAGTAAGAATGGGGGTGATAGTTATGGAATTAAACGAGAAATGGATAGAAAAACTGACGGCTACCCAATATCGGGCAACACCTTTTAGTAGGATATTAAGTTTCATTTACGATCTTTTTGCGATGTTTTTCATATGGCTCATAGTAGGAACAATTACGACTTTATGGATGGTTGTAACATCAAACTCTCCAGACGATGATCTAGCTTATATTAGAGCCTATATCCTTGAATTTGAGCCCCACTTATTTTATACCGCAATTGCAATTCAAGTGTTCTTTCTTTTGGTGTATGCTTTCATCATACCATTGACCTTTCAGACACATCGAACAATTGGAATGATGATCGCTGGCATAAAATATTTAGACATTAAAGCAAGTGAAATATCCAAATTCACATTCCTAAAAAGAGAATTATTAAAGTGGATCTTATTCCCTGGGTTTATTCTTTCTGTAACAAAAGATAAACAATCACTGGCGGATAAACTGACAAACACACTCGTAACTTACTATTAATCCGGATAAAGATAACTCTTCTTACATATCCTAACTTGCAGAATACTACCTAAAGGATGTGTAACAGTGAATTATCAAGATCAACTTACCTTATTATCAGACATCTTAAAAAACCAACAGCATGCAGGCTTTGGAACAGTTGATGAATTTAGTCAAATGTCTCGCCTTACCGAGCAACTCCAAAATAATGATCAGCTGGATCCTAACACGAAACAGACTCTTGCTAACATTGCTTCGTATTGTGAAGGTGGTAACTGTTTGGGAGGTACAGAAGAACTAAATCAGTGGATTCAAACGATTGAAGATATTACATAATCGAAACTTAGACAAAAATAATGAAAAGATTTCAAGATGTCTAATAGAGGGAAGGATTATTCCCCTGGAAATATGTCACAAATTGGTGAATTAGCTTCTCCTATTAGCGAAGTACATCCTTATTTGTGTGTTTGGGCTTCAGCACGATTATCACAAAAACAATTACATTTGCTTCCATGGCCGATTTCTTCAGTACGCTTGTGGCTTATGATAGATTAAGAAAAGCGCAAGGCGCCTGGAGATAGACAATTTTTAGTTGAATTATATGCTTTCTTAAACTAAAAAGAAAACAGCACCCTCGACTTATGTCAGAGGATGCTGTTTCTTTTTAGTTCGATAACGAAAGAACCAAGCATTCGCTAAGCATATGACAATAACAATTACTGCCACTCCCCAACGCTGATTCGTCTTCATTAGTAGATCTCCAACCTGCCATTCTGCCCGATGGCCAATGCCATCACTAGCTACTAACAATGTCGCCATCCTTACATCGTAATAGAAATACCCCTCACCATCAAGGGCACCTATCTGAATTTCTTGACCTTCATGGTCGTAAACATGAACAACTGTCCGTTTCGAAAAACTTCCATCTTCATAAACAACCTTAACTTTGCCTTCTTTAATCGGCTCAATGATCATCTTGTGTGCTAAAACAACCTCTCCTTGAAAGAAGAAAAGCAGCAAGATTATGAATAGTTTTATTTTGTCATTCATGATCCCATAACTCCTTGCAAAATAGCCTTGCCTAAAAATAGCCCTTCTAAAAGATACAATTCATTTGTGGAAGTTATGCCAACAAAATGGAAAAAAACACAACTCTTCTGGAGCTAGACAATATTTAGTCGAACTAATATACTTTCCTATAACAAAATAAAAACGCTCAAGATGAGCGTTTATCAAGACAGCACTATATTTCGGCAACAATTTCAACTTCTAATAAATCACTTAAGTAAGAAATCCAATAATTTGTCTCGGTCAAAGAACTTCTTTGTTTATGCCAGAGAATAGCATAAATGGTTTGCGAAATGACATACCAATGCATTCGTTTGCATAAGTCATCTGTCATTACTTGCCCATAGCTAGCTAACCACTCGCTCCATTCGTTACGAGGTAGGTACCAATAAAGTAATAATCCCAAATCTAAGGCGGGATCTGCGACCATAGCTCCATCCCAATCAATTAGAAACAAGTCTCCATCCTCACTTAAAACCCAGTTATTATGGTTGATATCGCAATGACAGACCACATATTCTTCCTCTTGGACCTCTAAGGTTTCCTTTGCTAAATAAGATAAAGCTTCATGAATGACAGAGTTATTCATTGACATTTCTCTTACTCTGACAGTAAGTTCATCTACAATTAAATCGGGAGTTAGTGGTTCATTTCCTATTCGTTTAAACATTTCTAATAGCTCTTTAGAACGATGGATTTTACTTAACAGTTGAGCAACTAGCTCACCTTTCATCTCGTAGGATTTTAACTCTCTACCGTTAACCCACCTTTGAGCTGTAATGACATCTCCATTTTCTAGACGCCTTGTCCATAATAGTTTTGGTACAATACCTTCTGCTGACAATACAGCTAGAAAAGGCGAGGAATTCCGTTTTAAAAACAGTTCTTCTTCACCATGCTGGGCATAGTATGCTTCTCCTGTCGCACCTCCAGCAGGTACAACCTGCCATCCTTCGCCTAATAAATGTTTCAACAACTTCACCCTCAATTTCTGAAAATGGTACAAAAAAACTCCGATAAACTCTTATAATACTAGTATAACGCATTTTTTGTAAAGAACATATGAAAAAAACTTCTTTGCAAATTGTTGTAAATGTTAGTAAATTCACTACATACGACTGTTTAGCCAAGGATTATTGTTTTTAAAATCAAGCAACAAACCATTGAAACAAGAGTATGAGAGCATCTATTATTACTTTTTGGATTGAGTTAAATATATTCTAATAATGAATTAATACTGTAGGATTTAGACAGAGGCAATACCTACTTCCTAAATTCCTACAGTTTAAATCCACTAGCCTTTAGGATGATAAAGTACCGTTGTAGTTAAGGCGTCAATCGTGATTTTTGAACCCACAAAATCTCGAAAGGAAATAGGCGATGCATGATCACCTTCAACGAGTACTTCCCAATATCCACTTGAAGGTAACCTAATTTCTTTGCTTTGCCTTAAACCACTATGGACTACCGTGAATATACCATTCTCAGCTCTTAGCATATAAGCCAGGACTTCAGGAGGAGTATCAAGAACATGTAGATGTTTCTTTACATCCTCGCTTGACATAAAACGAAAGGGTTTATTCTTCCTTCTTAAAGCGATAAGCCCCTTCACATACTCAATATTGCTCATATGAAGTGCCTTTCGCTTCCAATCAATCCTGTTTATTTCATCTGGTGAACAATAGCTATTTTCTACATTCTGTTTGGTTCTAAAAAACTCCTGGCCAGCATGGAGGAACGGAATGCCTTGACTTAAAATCGTAATAGCTGTTGCTAAACGGTGCATTAATTTTCGAATTTCTTCATCATCGTCTTGATTTGATAAGCTGAGTTTATCCCATAAAGTATGGTTATCATGACATTCAACGTAATTTACAGATTTATAAGGGGCACTAAAAATCCCAGGAACAGAGCAATAATCTTTAATACTACCGCTAACCAGCATTTTTAGTTCTTCCTTTAATTCCCCAACTCCGCTACAAAAACCTTTGGTTCCTGGATCAAAGATACTTCCTTTCAGGCTATCCCGAAACCGATCATTAAAATGACTTATTCCCGGTAAACGGTCTGAATTATATAAAGTAGCTTTTTTATCCAACTCTAATGGGGTATCCAAGTCCCAGCCCTCACCAATAACGATTATCGTCGGATCAAGACACTCTAGTTTTTGTTTCAGTTCTATCATCGTTTCTATATCAAGAGTCCCCATTAGGTCAAATCGGAAGCCATCAACATTAAATTCATTTGCTAAATAGGTAACCGAATCAACAATGAACTTCCTAACCATCTTTCTTTCACTCGCAATGTCATTACCGACCCCGGTCCCATTTGCCAAGTTCCCATCTAGGTTATACCTGAAGTAATATCCGGGAACCACTTTTTCAAGATGCGATTCATGATGAATATAGACATGATTGTATACTACGTCTAAGATAACCCTTATTCCATTTTCATGAAACTGTTGAATCACATACTTTAATTCCTTCAATCTTTCACGAGGATCTTCTGGATCCAACGAATAACTACCCTCAATGGCATTGTAATGGATCGTGTCGTATCCCCAATTATACTGATCAAACTGCTTAGCTTCGTCTACACTTCCGAAATCTTGTAGTGGAAGAAACTGTACATGAGTAATCCCTAAGTCGACTAGATAATCTAAACCAGTAATGGTCTGCCAAGGGCCTTTTGTATTCCGCTCAGTAAGTCCTTTATATTTACCTCTATTTTTTATGCCGCTACTTTCACAACTAGAGAAGTCTCTAACATGTAGCTCATAGACAATTGCATCGGTAGGTTGTTTTAACTCAGGCTTTTCATATTGACGCCATTTATTAGGATTTGTCGTTTCTAAGTCAATGACAACCCCTTTTTCACCGTTTAAGGTTACCGCCTTTGCATATGGATCAACAGCTTCTCTCCATACACCATCGATTTTTATTCGGTACATATAAATGGCTCCATCTAGATCCTCGCAAATACGTTGCTCCCAAACTCCTTTTTCATTTCTCGCAAGCGAAAATTGACGTTCTGTACTTTCTTCGTATATGACAAGGTTCGCTTCAGTTGCAGTCGGTGCCCACAATTTAAATTCTGAAGCATCTTTTCTAAAGCTAACACCGAGCTCTCCCTCATAATAATATAATTCATCAAAACTGCTCGTCCTGACAACCTGGCCAATTTTCAAATCATACTCAAGATGATTGTTGACCAAAACCTTATATTCCACTCCTAATGGAATGTTCTCTTCTAAATATAATTCATACCGCCATCTTTCAGGCTCCTTGTTCCAATTTGTCAAAGGGGTAACTTCTTGATTACCTACGTTAATAAGTTTAAAGTCAGAGAGTTCCTCCTCAACTTCTGCAAACGGAATTGTAATTAACGTTAGTTCATCGATATATGCATGTTTCGCCACCGGACTCTCTCCTTTCACCTATTAGTTTTGAGGCTAAATTAGTTATTAGCCTTATCTATTTATATGATAACATTTGAAAACATGTTCTTTCTGTGAACTGCTATGCCAAGCTAAATCCGACTATATACTGGCTCATACTAATTCGAATATAAGAAACCCTCCGATTAAGGAGGGTTTTGTAACAGCTATTATTTAAAGTTCGTCATCCATTTGATATATGTCTTCTGTTTGATCTAAGTCATTTCTTGCTCGAGAGTTGGTCTGACAAACATCAAGTAAACACTGTGAGAACTTAAGCTGTACTGATTTTATAGGAGACGAATTCTTTTTCATTTTCTCATTCCAGTCATAGATTGAACGCTGGTCAAGAAAAAGTGCGATATTCCTAGGAGCCTCGACATCAATATATCCTTCTTTTGTCATTACGACCTTTTTCACATTCATATCCAGTTCATTATCAGCCAAGATACGTTTTACAATCGCACTCATTCTATTCAGGGATAAAAACGGGTTAATAACCTTGCGTTCCTCTTCTCCCTTTACCTCCAACCAGTAGCGGTCTGAATATTTTTGAAAGATAGCATTCTCTCTACCAGTTAAATTAACGATACACCAAATATCAGTTGGTCCAATTAAGAGAATATCAAATTGAACAGATGCCTTTGGATAAGTAACCGTAGGGTAAAATAGTACAAAATAATTATCTGGAAACGACTGCAAAAGCCATTTTAAAGTAGCATCGTAATAATAATGCTTCTTCAACGTAGAAATTTCTCGCAATGTTGAGCTTGCCCAATTCAATTGAAAATCGTATAGTTCCCTTAAAAATATCGGTTTTAACTCTTCTAAAGTAGTATATCTAAATCGATATTTATTTGGATGGTCTACTTCTATGTTTGGTTCAAGCTCTTCTCCTTTGTACCATTTTTTTAAGAAGCCAAAAGCGTTCTTAATTGTTCTTTGTTCTTCAATTACAACTTTTTCTTCGGTAGGGATATCCATTTTAGAATTCTCCCATTCTGCCTTTAAACGATCCCATCTTTCGCGTTTTAATCGCGAGAACTGACTTGGGTATCGGTACATATCATATTGATAGCGGGATACATAATCCTCTAGTTTTATTAAGTGAGCCACTAAAAATCCTCCATATTATCTAGTTCGTATTCCTATAAAAAGATTGTAATAAAATATTATCACAATCCACTAGTAATATCAGCAAGCAGAGAAATGTTCATCCATTCTTCCTCTAGAGGAAATAAAACAACAATGGCCCAATAAAAGAAACAATAATAGCACTCAAAGTCATTGATACTGTGCTAACTGCTCCTTCCAACTCCCCTAATTCATGTGCTCTTGAGGTACCTATTGCATGGGCAGCACTTCCTAATCCAACGCCTTTGCCTAGAAAATGAGTAACATGTAGTAATCTTAACAATGCAGGTCCGAGTATAGCTCCACTAATTCCGGCAACCATAACGAAAATTGCTGCTAATGCTGGTATTCCCCCAAGGCTAGCTGCAACTTCCATAGCAACTGGTGTAGTCACAGATTTTGGAATTAAGGAGTAAACTAGCAGTTCTTCTATTCCAAGCCACTTCGATAGTCCAATACCGCTAATCATACCAAGTACTGCCCCTATCGTTACTCCTACACAAAGTGGCCTCAGATAAGCTTTCAATATTTTTCTGTTTTTATATAGCGGGAATGCTAAGGCAACAACTGCAGGTCCTAAGAGATGTTCAATCCACTGCCCACCAATCATATATGTTTCATAAGAAATTCCAAGGCAAACTATTAAAACGACTAATAGCACCGTTCCAATTAACAAAGGATTCATGAACGGTGAAGGGTAACGTCGATAACACTCTTTTGCCAAAAGATAGATCCCTACCGTCGTAATGATTGCCAGTACGACTACGACTATTTGGTACATTCATGTCGCTCCTTTTCTTTTACCATCGCTTGACCGATATAGGCTGAACTAGCCATTACTATTATTGTACTAGTTAAAACCACGAGAATTAGTAGGATACCTTTTCCTTGAAAAAATGAAAAGTAATTCACAATTCCTACAGTTACAGGTAAAAACATGAAAGTCATGTGCTTAAGCAAAAATTCTGTGCCACTCTCGAACCATTTTGGCGGAAAAATGCCCGTTAATAAAACGCAGAGAAACAGAACCATCCCAATAATGCTACCCGGAATTCTAAGTTCAAATGATATTTGAATCCATTTCCCAGTTATAAAGAAGCCGTAAAGGGCTGCAATTTGAAAAAAAATCTGAATGAATTTCACATTTACCACGCCTTACCTTATTATATTGGTTCTTTTCGTAAACTTTGTAACGATTTCAACAAAGTGCTATGTTAGGAATGATCTTTTGTCGCTTACTAAAAATGATAAAGTCAAGAAAAGCTAACCATGAAAACAATTTTATTTTAATGGAAACGAAGCTATTACCTCGTATTTTGGAGTCCGATTTAGATGAGTTTGATAAATAACAAAAGAAGAAACCGTCCAAGCTTCGCCTCCTAAACATGAATTAAAGGAACGCTTCAAATTGGTATCATCATATCCACCATTGCCTATATATTTTCGAGCTAGTGTGATGTGAGGGCTATATGCTCTGTTCTCGAGTTCGATTCCTAGACCTACACTAGTCTCGTAAATATGTCTCTGTAACTGAAAAAGATTTTCTTCTTGCTCTACACCTGCCCAAAATATCCTCGGAGATGTTTTTTGACCAAAGTGACCTAGATCTTGAATAGTTAACTCGAACGACTTGTGTTGGCTAGGAGCAGTTTCTAACTCGGCTTTCAATTGGTCTAAAATGCTTGGTGCTACACCACCAAGAAAAGCAAGCGTTATATGAAAGTCTTCCTCGTGAACGAATCTTTGAAAGGGTGGTTTGGATTGCTGTAGCCAAGAAGCCAACTTCCCTTTAATATTACCGTCAATAGGTACCGCAATAAAATAATGTGGTTGTGTTGTCATGTCGTGTTGCAACTCCTTTAAATGTTATAATACAGAATATTTTATTATAATACAACAGGGCTCTTTTTTGTTTCATTGGGGTAAGTATGTATCAAAGTATGTTCTTGATGCTCTTTTTTCCACTTTATAGGAGAAACATGTAACTAAGATTGTTCTTGATGCTCCTTTTTTTCACTTTATAGGAGAAGCGGGTAACTAAGATTGTTCTTGATGCTCCTTTTTTCCACTTTATAGGAGAATTAGGTAACTAAGATTGTTCTTGATGCTCATTTTTTCCACTTTATAGGAGAATCGAGTAACTAAGATTGTTCTTGATGCTCCTTTTTTTCACTTTATAGGAGTATCGGGTAACTAAGATTGTTCTTGATGCTCATTTTTTCCACTTTATAGGAGAATCAGGTAATCAAGATTGTTCTTGATGCTCCTTTTTTCCACTTTATAGGAGAATCGGGTAACTAAGATTGTTCTTGATGCTCCTTTTTTCCACTTTATAGGAGAATCGGGTAACTAAGATTGTTCTTGATGCTCCTTCTTTCCATTTTATAGGAGAATCAGGTAATCAAGATTGTTCTTGATGCTCATTTTTTCCACTTTATAGGAGAATCGGGTAACTAAGATTGTTCTTGATGCTCCTTTTTTTCAATTTTATAAGAAAATTAGCAGGAGCTATGGTTTAAGAAATATTCTTTTATGTAAGGAGCTCATCCAAAGTGAAAATGGTTTTAATTGGCTGAATATGATGTTCGACCAATTCTTCTTTTGGGATCCGATAGGCTATAAAGTCTACATCTGCTCCCAAAGCCGCCTTTCCATCAATCCAAGAATCCCCTACCATTACCCAGTCTTTGAATGAGGTGTTAGGATACGTATCTAACACAGCCTTTATAGATTCTGAAGAAGGCTTAAGAGCAGGGAATCTCTCTCTACCAAAAACGTCATCAAAGTAATCGATGACCCCTGTATTCGCTAATGCTACTTTGGCAGCTGCTGTCGCGTTATTGGTGACAATGACCATCTTTTTTACTCTTGAAAGGTTCCTAAGTACTAGTAAGGCTCCATCTTCTAGAACAGCATCTTTCATCCCTTCTGTTTCACATTTTGTGGCTACATTAAGCATTCTCTCAACAAGTTTATTTTGGTCTCCAAATACTCTTTCATACTCTTTCGCAAGTTCGATGAGCTGGGAAGGTGTCCTTAGATCATCTATTCTACTCCAATTATGAACATTATTTGCTATCAGGATCGCTCGACAGTCTTCTTTCATTTTTTTAAAATCGATCTTCGATTTCAATATCGTATTATCCATGTCAAACATAATTCCTTTGTAATTCATTTTATCCTCCTAACATAATTCCAATTTACATGATAGGAATTATCACCATAATTATGCTAAACTGATATGTATATAATAGTTGTAAGTGTAACTCTTTAGAAGAGGGAAAGGAAGTGTTTTGACTGTGCGCGTTGTTAACAATATTGCTGATTTAATTGGTAATACACCATTAGTAAAGTTAAACCATCTCCCTAGTAAAACAGGGGCTGATGTTTATCTAAAATTAGAGTTTATGAATCCGAGTGGAAGTGTAAAAGATCGGGCTGCTTATCAAATGATTATCCAAGCAGAAAAAGATGGTCTACTAAAAAAAGGATCAACGATTATTGAGCCTACTAGCGGGAACACAGGGATTGGACTAGCGATGAATGCAGCAGCTCGCGGCTATAAAGCGATATTAACAATGCCCGATACGATGTCAAAGGAAAGAATTAATATATTAAAAGCCTATGGTGCAGAAGTGGTTTTAACACCAGGGGACGAAAAAATGCCAGGAGCGATCCAGAAAGCTCATGAGCTAGTGAAGGAAATTCCAAATAGCTTTATGCCAATGCAATTTGAAAATGATGCCAATCCTGAGGCACATCGTTTAACTACTGCTCTTGAAATCAAAGAAGCATTAGATAGCATTGGTCTCTCGTTATCTGCCTTCGTTGCTGCATCTGGTACTGGTGGCACGATTACTGGGACAGGAGAAAAGTTACGAGAACTCTATCCAGATGTATCTGTTCATGTTGTTGAACCAGCTGGTTCCCCTGTTCTATCTGGAGGAAAACCAGGTCCTCATAAACTAGTCGGGACAAGTCCAGGTTTCATTCCTCCAATCCTGAACCAAGATGTCTATGGCGAGATCTTAAAAATTGAAGATCAAGATGCCTATATTGTAACAAGACGCCTGGCACGTGAAGAAGGTATTCTTGTTGGACCATCTTCTGGCGCTGCTTGTTTTGCTGCCTTAGAGGTGGCAAAACGTTTATCTCCTGACGATGTCGTTGTTGCAATTGCATGCGATACTGGTGAACGTTATCTTTCAACAGATTTATTTGATTTTGACAAATAGGGTAGGAAAGTCCACATACGAAAAGTTATGTGGACTTTTTCTGTATTTTAAATGTTGAAAATATTCGACTTTATCTGAAAATCATGAAATAATAGTATAGGAGAATATTAAAGTTTACGAGATAAGGGGTAAAATGATGAGACATGATAAAATTACTGAAATTAAATCTTCAATAGGTACTGTACTAGTAGGGAAAGAAGACATGACTGAATTAGTGATGATTTCTATTCTAGCAAGAGGGCATATTCTGCTAGAAGATGTACCTGGTACCGGAAAAACGATGCTCGCAAAGTCCATCGCAAAATGTCTGGATGCAAAGTTTCGCCGTGTACAATTCACACCAGATGTGTTACCAAGTGATGTCACTGGTATACAATTCTTTAATCCAAAAGAGCAAGGATTTGAACTACGTCCAGGGCCAGTCATGACGAATATTCTCTTAGCAGATGAGATTAATCGTGCAACACCGAGAACGCAATCTAGTTTACTAGAAGTAATGGAGGAGCGACAGGTTACGATTGATGGTGAAACATTACCTCTGCCAAAGCCATTTATTGTTATTGCTACCCAAAACCCAATTGATTCTCAGCAAGGTACATTCTCGTTACCAGAGGCTCAAATGGACAGATTCCTACTCCAAATTAAAGTCGGTTATCCTACTCTTTCAGAAGAAAAACAAATGCTGTCGATGTATCGCGAAGCAGAACCGATTGATCAGCTAAAAGTCGTTCTATCACTTGCTGACATTGAGGAAATGCAAAATGACCTTAAGAAAGTAACTCTGTCCGATGACGTAGAAACCTATATGTTGAAGATTATCTCCGCAACAAGACAATCAGAGTTTGTTGAGGTAGGTGTAAGCCCGCGTGGAACACTTGGTTTAATGCGTGCTTGCCAAGCTAGAGCTTACATTTATGGTAGAAGCTTTGTCATTCCTGAGGATGTCAAGGTCATGGCGCCTTATGTTTTATCTCATCGCCTAGTACTTTCAATTGAAGGATCCATGAGAAAAACGAAAGAAGAAGTTTTATTGGAAATTTTGAATAAAGTAGAAGTACCGGTGGAAGCAGGAGCTGTTTCTTAATGAGTTGGAATCAAGAGCATAATATTCCTAAAGCAATCTATGGGACGTTATTTTACTCAGTTCCAATTCTCTTTCTTATCGCCATATTTACGAGGTCACCTTTAATATTTAGTTTAGGGTTCTTATTTACACTGTTTATTACGGTTAACCACCTCTATTTAAAAAATTCTGCTGAAAAAACAAAAGTGTTTGATGAGACAGAAATAATTCGAATGTTTCCAAACGACACAAGAGACATTACGATCCCCTTAGAAAACAAAGGGAAAGTACCCATTTTTAATGGTGAAGTATCGTTTACCTTTTATGATTACGACAAAGCTATAGAAGTAGTTGGTAAGGAACATATTAAACAGGATCTTTATTCGTTTCCGTTTTCAATTCCAGCACTCACACAAAAAAAACGAAGTATTGAAATAAAAGCAGTTAAACGTGGAATTGCTACCATACGAACCATTGAATTTACCGTCTATGATTTATTGAAGCTTAGCAGCTTACGACTCTATTACCGTGATTATTTCCGTCGCGAAATCATTGTGTACCCTACACCTAAATCAGTGTCAGGAATAGATCAAGTTGTCCAACAAAGACAAGGGGATGTTCCTAGGCAACGATCACTACATGAGGATATCATGATGACAATGGGAACTAGAGAATACGTTCCTGGCGATTCATTTAATAGAATTCACTGGAAGGCATCTGCTAGAGTACATTCATTACAAACAAAAATTTATGAAAGAACAACCGTTTTGAATTGGACAATCATTATTAATTTATACCATAAAGATCGTTCTAAATTAACCGTAGATAATCTTGAGAGTATTTTAAGTCACGTTGCATTTGTCTGTCAGTTTGCAACTAAGCACAACATTTCCTTTGAAATTTACATCAATACTCGAATACCTAAATTTATTTTTATTCACTTACCTCAAGGTCTAGGTAAAGACCACCTTTTAAAAGCATTAGAGCTTTTGGCAAGAGTAAGTAAATATACGGTTACGACTCATCCGATTGAAATGCTGAAGATGATCAAGATTCGATCCCCACAAAGTCCGTTTATTATCCATTTTGGACCATGTGGTCAAGAAGAAGACATGGTATATAGAGAGTGGAAACGAACTGGTGCTACAATCTATCTTGTCGATTCCAATGAAGAAGTTGGTAAGGTAGTATCAATAGGGGGTGGAAAACATGAACCCGTGGCAAATTAAACTGACACGATTTTTCCATCTGAGCCTTGAAATGCTTTTCTTGTTTATGCTGCTCATACCCATTTGGACAGCTGAGAGTAAACCATTGCCTATCACAACATTCATCATTTTAGTTACCTGTGCGATTATTTTTTATCAGCCTTTTATTGAAAAATTCAAATCTGAAAAGGTTGGATTATTATTAATTCCAATCATCGCACTCATCGGGATTTCCCTTGGGTTTTCCTTCTTTTTTTCCTTGTTGCTTGCCGCAATCATTTTTTGGAGAGTCCTTTATCATGTAAAAGATAATGACCCAAATGAAATGATGTTACTTATTGCAACCTTTATTGTAGGTGTCGTTTTTTACCTTTATTTTTTCTATACGGAAACGAATCATGTCTTTTTAATGATTACTATCGTTCAATTTTTCTTAGTTACAGCATTAAAGATGATAAAATTATATTTTCAATCTGAAAAATCTGTTTCGGACAGATGGAATCAAATCAAATGGCAATTAGGTGGACTTGCTGCACTAGGTGGTATTACTGTCATTTCGATCTTGTCTTATGATGTCATACGCTTGGTTATCACATTTATCTTCAGACAAATATTTTTCGTCATCTCATTTCTATTTGTCCCATTTGTTTATCTAGCTTCATTACTTAACATTCAGCCTAAAAAAAGGGGACAACAGGAAGAAGGTGGCTTATTAAATGACGGTGAGTGGCAAAGATTACTAGACGAAGCTACTACTAAGAACCTAGATTTTATGGTTTGGGTTGTAGGAATTATCGCCTTCCTCGTTATTCTCTATTTGATTTTTAGAAAATCTGGAACTTTCACGCTTCGCGAATACATGAATTTTAATGACAAAGAAGAGGGAACACAAGGTACACAAAACCTTCCAAGATCTAGCTGGTTCAGTAGTAGCCGTCCGAAAAATGAAATTCGCCGGTTATTCTATGACTTCGAGAAATTCATGGCGAAACAAGGCGAAGGTCGTCTTCACAATGAGACTGTAGAAGATTGGTTTGCTAGAGTAAATCTAAATAGCGAGTATAAAGATATTATTGTGACCACTTATGAGAATGTCAGATATGGAGAAAATGAGGTAACAAAAGCTGAAAAATCTCAATTTACTCGTACACTGAAAGAACTTAAAAAAGCAATCAAAAAGGGTGTCTAACATCCTTTTTGATTGCTTTATTATTTTATTTATTATTGAGTAAGTGGTTCAGCTGTTCTGAAAGCTGATTTATTTCACCGACTTTTTCAGCCATATAAGCGATTTTTGAGTTTTGTTCCTCAATACTAGCTAATACTTCTTCGACTGAAGCATTCAATTCTTCTGTAACGCTGGACACAGAATTCACTTCCTCAACGACGGTATTCGTGGATTTACTTAATGTATTTACTTTCCCATTCATATCATTAGAAATACTTTGCAGTTCATTGATGAGGCTCTCTATCGAAGTGAATGTCATGCCTGTTTCGCTCGTTAGTTGTTTACCAAGTTTAAATGAATTTTCGCTCTCGACAACCCTATTAGCAGCAGACCTTACCTTCTGTTGAATTGTATTCAGGATACTACCAATTTCATCCGTGGATCTCATTGAATGCTCTGCTAGTTTCCTTACCTCTTGTGCAACAACCGCAAAGCCCTTACCACTTTCTCCAGCTCGAGCTGCTTCAATAGCAGCATTTAGGGCCAATAAATTCGTTTGGTCGGCAATCTCGGAGATCGTTTTTAAGATATCTCCTACCTTAGATGTCGCTTGATTTAACTCACTCATCTCTTTCGCCGTTAACTGTAATGTTTCATCAACTTCCTGAATCGTGTGATCAAGAGTTTTTACCTTTTCTGATCCTTCTAACACCAGGTTATTGGCACTTGTTGCGTTTTCCTTCATCGTACGGGCACCTGTAGCCACAATGTTCACTTCTTGATCAATTGAAATAATTGACTCATTCATTTCTGCTGCACTATGAGCCTGACTCTCAACACCACCAGCAATTTCATTGAATGTCGTCATAAGTTCATTTGAAAAATTGCTCGTTGATTGGGAGTGAGCATTTAATTGATCACTAAGATCATCAAGCTTTACCATTGTATACCTAACCTGCTCAATCATTTGTTCCATACTTTGCTTCGAATTTAGTGCTTCAGCAGCTGCGGCTTCAGAAACTTTTTGCATATTTTTTCCGATGACACTTTGCCCTATTAAAAAGCTTGTCATTAACAGGAATAGGAGATTAAAAGAAATTAAATATACTGAGTCATAACCAACAATGGTTTGTTCTCCAAATGCCAACAGAAAGTAATTAGTAATTGCTAAACCCGCTATTCCAGATACAATAACATAAATATAATTGTGATATAAAGAAATAATAATGATACTGTAATAAACAAGTAGGTAGGTGCTAATCGCTGGTCTATTACCAAGCATAAAGACCGTCATCAATGCTAAGCTAATGATCAGTATGTAAGGAATCCAGGTTACCTTTTTGTTTAATTTGTAAAGAGTGAAAACAATCAAAACCGATGTTACTCCAAATGCTGTTCCAATTATGTTCGTTTTTAATGGTAATCCTGCAGCAAACAATATTAACGCTGTTAGAACGACTGAAAGAATATATAACCTTATTAACAGCCAGTTCCTATCTTGAAATGTGTAGTTCTTTAGTGCCATAACTTTAATCCTCCATTTTTGATAAGTAATATATTTTATAATGACTATAAATATCATACACTAACACATTATGACAATGTTAGACATTTTTTTTGGAAAAAACAATATTTTTTAGAGAACTTATATTGCTGTCTGACAACAATATGAATTAAGGATACTTTGAGCAGACTGAAAAAGACCTACAAAAAAACAGCTAAGCAGATATGCTTAGCTGTTTTTTCGTTTCAACTTATGAATATGCTTTTAGCTCAGTTGATTCTGTACGTTTTATTGCCAATGTAATTACCCCTAATGTCGTTAGAACACCAAAGAATAGGTAAACTACAAAAATATCATATCGTTCGAGTAAATAACCGCCGACAAATGTACAGAATGAAGTTCCCAGACCGTTCCCAACCGCGGAATAGATCGCTACTGCCGTAATTTTTACATCCTGCGGAGCGATTTTTCTTACATATTGCAAAGCTGCAGGTATAAATAAACCGATTGATAACCCTTGCGAAAAAGTTGTTAGGTAGATAAGCATTGGTGAAGGTTCAATAAAATAGAAGAACCAGCGAATACTCGAAATCACTGCTGCAATAATGATGACTCGATACACGCCTAACTTCCTAATCCACGAACCAACCCATTTCATAAATGGAACTTCACTTCCTGCTGCCAATAAAAAGGCGACACCGACTCCGGTCAATGTTCCTCCAGCATCTTGAATAAATATTCCAAAATAAAAATTATTGGCGTATATTGGACCAAATACAAAAAAAGTCGTTAACATAAACAAGAAAAACTGCTTATTTTTAAGAAGTTTCGTGATCCCACCCCGCAAGTTTACTTGCGCAGTGTTCCCTTCCTTTGGAAGTTTGCGAGAAAAGAATGCACATAACCACAACGATAATGCAAAAGAATAAAAGATTACTTGTAACCCAATGATATCAGCTAAGCTACCCATAATTAAAACAGAAGTAGCAAATCCAGCGGCGCCCCAAAGACGAATACTTCCGTAGTCCTGTTTTTTTTCATGTGTATATGTAAGAGTAATACTGTCAGAGATTGGCACAATTGAACTCTGAAAGATAGCAACAATAGCAGCAATAAACACAAAAACTAGATAGTTAGAAAAGGGCAGATATAACAACGCCATACTTCCTGTTATCACCATAGTAATGGTTAAGATCTCACGAGGTTTTTGGATATAATCACTAAGTAGTCCCCAGAGTGGCTGTGCAAAAATCATCACAATGGGACCAACCGCCTGGATCATCCCTATCTCACTTCCCGTTAACCCAGCATCGTCTCTTAAGTAAACACTTAAGAGGGGGAATAATCCCCCAAAACTAAAAAATATTAAAAAATAGACAATTTTTAAATTTAATGTAACAAACCGACCTTGGTTCATCTACTTCATCCTCCATAGACCAATGATTCATTAAGCCGGCTACTAGCTTCTCTATACTACATCATTGATTTCGATTTTTATTTCGCTAATTCATAAATAGCTTCTGCATAAATAGCTGTTGCTTTAAGTAAATCTTCAATCTCGATATACTCATCTTTTTGATGAGCTAATTCTGGCTTCCCAGGGAATAACGCCCCAAATGCTACGCCTGCTTGAAGACTTCTGGCATAAGTACCGCCACCTGTTGAAAGCAGTGTAGCCGTTTCCCCTGTTTGCCGTTCATATACTTCTTGAAGCGTTCGAATTAGTTGGTGATCCGCATTTACATAGTGCGGTTTCGCATGTGTTTTTAAATCAACCGAGACCCCTTTTTCTTTAGTTATAGCTTCTAATTTCTCGATGCCTTGTTCAAAATCATAAGTAACTGGATAGCGTAGATTTAAGCCAAGCCTTGCTCCCCCTTCACCAAAGCGGATCGTTCCAACATTTATCGTTAGTGGTCCCGTTTGTTCGTCTTGATAGTTTAGACCAAGCTTCGTTCCACGAGAGTCTTCAAAGAAGTATGTATTAATAAACTCAATGAAGGTTCCGGCACTTCCATTAAGCTTCAAGGTATGTAGAAAATGGACCAAATATAGTCCTGCATTCTTTCCATTATTAGGCTCCATTCCATGTGCAGAAATGCCGATGAGAGAAAAAGCTATTTCATGTCCTTCTTGTTTACTTTCTCCTACGAGATTATTTTGTTTCAGAAATTCATTATAACGTTGGTTGGCTTCTTCAGGGTTGTCAACTACAACAACAGCTCTTGCCAGGTCGGGTACCATATTAAATCTTCTACCTGCTTCAAACGTCTTTAATATAGAAAACTCATCTGTCGGAAAAACTAGTTCCATATCGCAAATACCTTTTTCAGCATTAATAATTGGGAAATCTGCATCGGGTGCAAACCCCATTGTTGGCATTTCTTCCACTTCAAAGTAGCGATCAACACATCTCCATTGGCTTTCTTCGTCTGCACCAATAATTAAACGAACTCGTTTTGATAGTGGTAAGCCCAATTCCTTAATGATTTTCATACCATAAAAGGCTGCCATTGTTGGTCCCTTATCATCAATCGCACCACGGCCATAAATCTTTCCATCGATTATTTCTGCTCCAAAAGGATCATTTGACCAACCATCTCCTTCGGGGACAACGTCAATATGGCCTAAAACACCTATTAGCTCTTTCCCTGTTCCGTACTCGATATGTCCTGCATACCCCTCTACATTCCTTGTTTTAAACCCAGTCTCTTGGCCAATTTCCAACATAAACTGTAATGCCTGATTTATCCCGTCACCAAAAGGGGCTTCCATAGTACCCTGATCCTCCAAAACACTTCTAATCTTGATTAGATTACATGTATCCTTAATTAACAGTTCTTTTCTTTTTTCGACTTCATTTTTCCAGTCAATCGTCATAGTTACAACCTCCAATTATTCGTTAGTTTTGAAAATTTAATAGTTATGTAACATTTTAAACAAAATGTTAACACCCTTTTTCCCCCATTCCTTTGCTAAATTATTTAAATTATTGTACAATTGCGATAAAGGAGGGGTGATGTGAAAACTTAGGAAAATGCTGGTATTTCTTGCAATCTCAGCGTACTTAAGGCTTCATAAATACTCAAGCAATTCCAATCAATCTATCGGCTAGAAAAAGTGACGCAACCAACTATCAGGTGGCATCGCCTTCTTACCCACATAAAACTGATTAATCATAGAGGCAAATCCATTTGACCACAAAAAAAAGCGTATAAAGCTCATGTATTCACCATAAAAATGAATTATCATTCATTTTTGCAGCTACAAAAGTTGCATTAGAAATACACCGTATTTCTTTATGTTTGAAGAAATGAAAAAAGATAAGGAGTGGTATTTTGGAAACTTCAACTGATCGGATGTTAAACCGAATTAAGTCCGTCTACCTTTATATTAAAAAAAGGGGAACTGTATCGACGAATGAATTAGTTGAAGAATTTGGAATTACCCCTAGGACCGTTCAAAGAGATTTAAACGTACTTGAGTACAATAAATTGGTCAAAAGTCCTAGCCGTGGCAAATGGACCACAACAAACAAAAAAACGAAAGTGTCATAATGAAGCAAAAACAAATAGAAGATATGTTAGTTCAACTTCCCCACTAAAAAAATAGATGGGGGTTTCTTTTGTGGATTTCTACAGGTCACGGTTGACTAAACTGTCTACCTCTTCTTCGGTTAACTCTCTGTATTCCCCAAGTTCTAATGTAGGATCTAGATGAAGAGGACCAATTGACAAACGTTTTAGATATGTAACTTTTTTTCCTACTGCAATAAACATTCGTTTTACTTGATGAAACTTTCCTTCTGTTATCGTAAGTTCAATTTCTGAGACTGGCCCTGACTCTAGAATAACTAGTTTACCTGGCTTAGTCACATAGCCATCGTCAAGAGTTACACCCTCATTAAACTTTGAAACATCCTCATCGGTAACAACACCAGCAATACGTGCAAAGTATGTTTTCGGAACATGCTTTTTGGGTGATAGCAACTCATGGGCCAGCTTTCCATTATTCGTTAACAAAACAAATCCCTCTGTGTCTTTATCAAGTCTACCGACAGGAAATGGCTCATATCGAGCATCTTCTAGTTCCAGTAAATCAACGACTGTTTCGTCCTTTGAATCCTCTGTAGCAGAAATAACCCCCTGCGGTTTATTCATCATTAAATAGATGAATTCCTTGTATTCTATTTCATCCCCATGTACTGTCACTAAATCTTTGTCTACCTCGACATGATATTTTGCATCTTTTGTGACAGTATCATTGATTTGCACTGCCCCCGTTTTTAATAGCTTTTTCACCTCTTTTCTACTACCGAATCCCATATTTGCCAAAAATTTATCTAACCTCACTCTTTTATCCTCCCTTTTCTAATTTCATCCACAATTCTTACAGCAAACCCACCTAAGTCTTGATGAAGATAAGCTTTTATATTTCCACGAGTGACTTGCAGAAGAGTTTGATCAATGACTGCTTTTTGTACCCCTGCATTAATTAGCTTTTCCTCTAGTCCAATAATCATTTCAATTGCTGCTTTAGTTCCTAATGTGTTTGCCAGCAACACTTCTTGTTCAGTTCCGGTTATGATAGTAAAGCTGGGTCCTAATACTTTTACTAGTTCTGTAACATCTACATCCTTAGGAACAACAAATAACCCATGTTGATCGTCAATCATTTGTTTAGCATGGCCGGCTAGTTTACATGGGATAACATTTCGACTTGTCTGTATATCCTTTATATTAAGTGCGGTTGCAAAACAGTAGAACACCGTATTTTTGCAAAAATAAGGTTCGTACTCACGGATAAACCCATTGATCTCTGAGGCCGGTAACATTAACAAAACGTGTCTTACTTTCGAAAATTCTTCCTTCGTTACATAAGATAAACGTCGGTCATTGTAATTATCTATTTTTTCTTTCGATTTCGAGTAAACATAAATCTCATCTTCGTACGAACTCAATTGTAAAACACTTTGGGCCAATTTTCCAAATCCAACGATTAAATACATCTCTCTCACCTCACTGCTAAATCGTTTATGTATGAAGAGAAAAAGGTTGTAATCAACTGATTAGCAACCTTTTCTTCGTTACGTAAGCTCTTCTGAACCGAACATATAATGTCTCGTTCTAATGTTAACATTTAGAACAATACCAATAGCAATCATATTTGTTAATAAGGCACTCCCACCATAACTGACGAACGGCAAGGCTAAACCAGTAATTGGCATCAACCCAATCGTCATACCAATGTTCTGGAAAATCTGGAACACTAGAAGTCCAATAATCCCTGCAACTAAATAGCTTCCATAAATATTATTGCAACTAAAAGCAATAATGATCATTCGGTAAAAGAGTAAGAAATAAATAACAATTAAAACTGTTGCGCCTAAAAAACCAAATTCCTCACCGATGACCGTAAAAATAAAGTCTGTATGGATTTCTGGTACAGCTCCACTTTTTGAGAGAACTCCTTCTGTAAAACCTTTCCCATAAAGTTGACCTGAACCAATCCCTTGCATGGCATTTAATAGTTGGTACCCCATATCACCTGGGTCACTTTCAGGGTCTAACCAACCATAGATGCGTCTCAATTGGTGAGGCTTAATAATGCTAGTAAATAATTCGAAGTAGTTATTATGGAGCCAAACTAATATGGAAAGGAATGAAACAACCATCCCTCCAAGAACAGCAAATATCTTCCAAGATATTCCTGCCATTAATAGCATTGTCCCCATAATACTAGCGATAACTAGTGCAGTTCCTAAGTCTGGTTGGATTAGGATGAGGAAAAACGGTGGTAGACCAACCCCCATCACTTTTAGTACAACGATGCAATCTTCTTTTAGCGTTCTTTCGCTATGATCTTTTGTAATAAGAAACAGTAAATGAGCGAGAGAAAGAACTAGAAAGATCTTTACAAACTCTGATGGCTGAAAATCATTTCCTGCGATACTAATCCATCTTTGTGAACCATTACGTTCTATTCCATAAAAATGAACAACTAATAATGAAATAATTCCTAAAACATAAAGAGGTATCGTAAAATTTTTAAACATATCATAATCAATCAGCATTGCAGCGATCATCAACATAGATCCTATAATAAACCAAACGACCTGACGTTTAACGAAAAACGAAGGATCCACTTTATATTGCCCAGCCATTGCAGCACTGTATATTGCAAGCAAGGAGATACACATAAGTAAGAAGATCAAAAACAATAACGTATAATCTAACTGTTGAAAATAGGTCTTACGTTCATTCATGGCACTCACTTCCTTTATTAATCAAAAAATCACTGACGTATTGTTAAATCCCTAACTATTAATGTTATCATAGCAGTTTTATTTAAACAAAGGTATTTTTTCGGGAACTTCCTTTTTATAATATAAGGCTGTTTTCGTAAAGTTTGTTGCTTTCGTAAAAATCCCAAAAGCCGGATTTTTACACAAATTACTAAGAATTTACTACTAATTTAATAAGTAGTGCTCTTTTCTTACATAATTTATTGGCTGATATCTTCGTCTGGTTTTTTTTTCGATTATTTTAGAATAAAAAAGCCACAATGTTTTCGAAAAGAGCCTTAAAATATAAGGCTGTTTTCGTAAAGTTTGTTGCTTTCGTAAAAATCCCAAAAGCCGGATTTTTACACATTCCATGCTATTTTATCACTAATTATTTAGTATGCAGTGCTCTTTTCTTCCAAATTTAAGGGTTATATTTCCGTCTAAAGTATTTTCCAACTTAAATTAAGGGTTATAAAGCAACAATGTGTTAGAAAAGAGCCAAATATAAAAAGGTACTTATCAAAAAAGTACCTTTTTAGCTTACCTTATTTAATTCAGTCTCGGCATCCACTTTCTTATTCGAATATCTGGCAATGTTTGCGAGAATGCCAAGACTAATCGCTGTAATCATTAACGATGAGCCACCAAAGCTTATAAATGGTAATGGTATACCCGTAATCGGCAGAACCCCTGAAACGGCTCCAACGTTTAAACAAACCTGCAAAGCAATTTGGAAAGAGATACCAAAAGCTAGTAAACTTCCAAAAGGGGTATTGGCTCTAGTACCAATCACAATTCCTCGAAATACAATTAAACCTAAACCAATAAACACAAATAATACCCCGAACAAGCCCAATTCTTCCGCAACAATTGCTAAAATAAAATCAGTATGGGCCTCTGGTAAATAAAATAACTTTTGAACACTTTGTCCAAAGCCTGCACCTGTGATACCACCGTGTGACATGGCAATATAGGATTGAATAAGCTGATAGCCTGTCCCAGTTTCGTCAGCAAACGGATCCATAAAACCGGTAATCCGATTCATCCGATATTCTTCTGATCTAGCATACACCCAAACAACGATTCCTGAGATACTGCCTAAGCTTATAAGATGGAACATTTTTGCTCCAGAACAAAATACAATCATCCCAGCCACCGCTAATATCAGTGACGCTGTTCCTAGATCGGGTTGTTGCATGATTAAGATAAATATTCCTACAACAATTAATAATGGAGGTAAGACTCCTTTGACAAATTGATTAATATACATTTGTTTTCGAGAATACACATGAGCTAAGTAAATAATCATCCAAAGCTTAACAAACTCTGAGGGCTGAATGGTCATAAAACCAAGGTTTAGCCAACGCTGTGCCCCTTTTACCTCCACTCCCATTGGAGTCAAAACTAATAGTAACAAGACAACCGACGTTGCGACAATCGGAAAAACTAACTTCTGATAGTAGCGATATGGGAACATCATGAAGAACATAAATAATACTGTTGAGACCGTTATCCTCTGTAATTGCATTTTAAAGAAATAAAGTGCATCTTGATGACGATCATATCCGATCACATAACTTGCACTATATATCATTACAAGTCCAAATGCGGCTAGTAAGATCATAGTTCCAATTAAAATCCAATCATTTTCTTTTTTTAATGAGACTCCCATACTAACCCTCCTAATCATACTCGTTTTAATTATAGCAGACAGTTTTACCTAGAAAAAGAAATTCCTTCGTTTTGCATCTGCATATAAATAGGCATTTTTCCTAAAACATCCTACTCCTATAGACATACACTATTACTATGACACCTACCCAGGAAGTAAAGGAGAGATTTCATGTACAAATATCGCCAGTTCCCAGAAAATCAATTCTATCCTGGTTTTCCATTTTTCCCAGCAAGCAGCCCTTCGAATGGAACTTCATTACGACCACGCGATTTAGAATTACGTGTCGTTCAGCTAGAACGACTGACCCAGCGACAGGGTGAAGAAATTGAACGAATCACTCGTCGCCTAGTACGTCTAGAACGCCAACTAGGTTTTGGGATTGGTGGTCCTCTATACTAGTTTTACAGTAGGAGGGAGTGGCATGTCTTCCACACTAACTGCCACTCCCTACTCGTGTATTTTGTTTCTGTTTTTTGTTCAAAAATTTAAAGCGTGAGCCTAAAATCTGTCCTGCCAAATTCGTTCTTATTCCTAAATATAAGTAAGTGATTCCCCCTACTCCTACAGAAGCTAATAAAACAATCAAAGCGTTCAGGCGAGTTTCTATAGGCAAAACGAAACTGATCGCCTCTTTCGTCACTACGACTACAATAGCCATAAAAACTGAGAAGATAGATATTAACAATAGTCGCTTAAGAATAAAACGATAATGGTAGTTACCGTATTTACCTATGGCCCAGATATTTACCCCTAGTGAAGTTACATACCCTAATGCCGTAGCATAGACGGCACCTACGGCGTCGAACTGAGTAATGAATAACGTATTAAGACTTAGTTTCACTAACAAACCAGCAAGTAAACCAATGACTGCAAAACGCTGTTGATTAATTCCTTGTAAGACAGATGCTGTCACTGCAAAGATCGAAAATAACACAGCTACTGGAGCATAGTAACGTAAAATCCAGGCGCCAATCTCAATATCTTCAATCCCAAACAGCGCACCATAAGCAGGGTAAGCTAATAGAGATAAACCAAGGGCTGCTGGAATTGTTAAATAGAGTATAATTTGATATGTCTGAGTAATCTGTTTTTGTAATAAACTTTGATCGTTGTTTATATAAGATTTAGTGAGTGTTGGTAAGATCGTTAATGACATCGCTGTAGCGATAGACACAGGAATTAAGATAAGCTTATGTGCAGCTTGTGAAAAAGCCCCAAATGCCTTAAGAACAATGTCTTCATCTACACCAATTGCAAGTAGGGCCTTATTAAAAGTCATCATATCAATCATTTGGTATAAAGGGATGGCAAGACCTACAAACGATAGCGGTAACGCATAAGAAACGAGTTCCTTATACATTGACGTTAACGGCAAATCATGTGACACTTTGCTTTCAAGGAGCTGTTTATTGAGATGCTCTCTTCGTCTATACCAATAAAATAACAAGACGATTAATCCACCGAGCGCTCCTACAAAAGCACCAAACGTTGCAAACGCAACTGCTAAAGCAATGGAACCATTCATCACATGAACGATCACAAACGTTAGGCAAAGGATAAATATAATCCTCACAATCTGTTCAATCACTTGAGAAACCGCTGTTGGTCCCATTGATTGATGGCCTTGGAAATACCCACGAATTAATGACATGATTGGAACAACCAACAATGCAACACTGACCATTCGTATCGTTAAGATTACATCCTCAATTGAATTTCCTTTAAGGTCTTTCCCGTCAACCACCTGATTAGCGATTGGCTCTGCCAATAAAAAGAGAATTAAAAACGTAATGAGCCCAGTAATTGACATAACGATTAACCCAGATTTAAAAAGTCGTCGACCAGTTTGATAATCTCCTAGGGCATTATATTTTGAAACAAATTTTGATACGGCTAGAGGAATCCCAAGCGTAGCCACACTTAACAAGACCGTATAAGGGATGTAACCAAAGCTATATAGTGCTAACCCTTCTAGCCCAACGATTGCTTGAAAGGGGAATATGTAAATTAGTCCTAATATTTTTGAGATAAAAATAGAGGCTGTTAATATCAAAGTACCTCTTATCATTTTAGAGTCCGCCATAAAGCACCTCTTCTTTATTTATAATGTAAATTCTACTGTCATTCATTTTAGCAGTTTGTGCCACTAGGTACAATTGACAACCATATATAAGTGAGATTTTTTAAAATTTCAAATGAAAGTACTCTCTTTACTAGAGATCAGTAACTCTCATCGATCATTAGTACACCATTACCAATACATAATTGATTGGTTAATGGCTATCTTATAATTCTAGATTTCACCTCAAAGATTATGGTACATTAGGATAGGCTTAATAAAAATAGAGTGGGGTGAAGACAATGAAAAAACTAAGTTTCATACTTATCTGCATATTATGCGGTTTCCTAGTGGCTTGTGGAAATAATGACGAGTCTGCGACTGATGCAAAACCTTTAATTACATTTCAAAATGAAACAATTACTGAAAAAGATGCAGAAAATGCGAAAGTATCGGATGAAGAAACCATCGAAGAAGCAGCAAATGATCTTTTGTTTCAAGAAATGATGTTAGCAGAAGCAGCAGAAGCGGGAATTACTTACGATGAATTTACACTAGATGCATTAGTAGACCAGACTCATCAAATCTTTGAGTATGATCAAGAAGCAATTACGTTTCTAACAGCAAAAAGTGAACTCTATAACATAACTCCAAAAGAATATATTGAGACAATTTGGAAAGAGGGATTACGTAAAAAGCTTATTGCCAATAATTATTTGATGGAACATGTCGATCTCTCTGAAGGTGAAGAATCTGATATTGAGGCGCAAGTAGAATCAATTCGCAATGAACTATTGACTAAATATGAGGATCAAATAGAATTTCATTTCTAAATGACTAAACGCTATCACAAAACTGATAGCGTTTTTCTTATACTAGTTCTAGTACGGTATGAAATAACAAATACATAGCAAAACTAATGATAGCTTACGAAATACGTAAGCTTGCACTTTTTCTATTTTTTCATGATAAAATAGTACAGTTGTCTCTTACATAGACTGTTCTCGCAGCAATTGTAGATTTGCAGGCATTTTTTCTAACTTTATACTAAGGAATTGATTAAAAACAATTACTTGGTTGGGTTAACACAATGTTTATGAAAAGAGCCTTTACATAAAAAATTGGTAGGTGTTCTAGATGTACGATGTAATTGTAATTGGTGGTGGACCATCTGGACTTATGGCGGCAATTTCTGCAAGTGAGCATGGTGCCAAAGTTCTTTTAGTTGATAAAGGAAACAAGCTAGGCAGAAAGTTAGCAATCTCAGGCGGAGGCCGCTGCAATGTGACCAATCGAATGGATGAAAAAGAACTCATCGCTCATATCCCTGGAAATGGTCGTTTTATGTATAGTCCTTTTTCGGTGTTTAACAATGAAAATATTATTGAATTCTTTGAAAGGCTAGGAATTAAATTAAAAGAGGAAGACCGTGGACGCATGTTTCCTGTTAGTGATAAAGCGAGCACGGTTGTTGAAACATTGCTAAATAAACTCCAAGAGTTACGTGTAGAGATGCGGACAAATACCCCTGTCAACGAAGTACTTTTTGAAGAGGGAAAGGTGGTGGGCATCGAGCTTGAAAACGGCAAAGTTATCCATAGTAAAGCGGTTATCATTGCTGTGGGCGGGAAAAGTGTCCCGCACACTGGGAGTACGGGTGATGGCTATCCTTGGGCCGAAAAAGCTGGACACACTATTACGGAGCTATTTCCTACTGAAGTCCCGATTACTTCAAATGAACCATTTATTAAGGAAAAAGTCTTGCAGGGTATTTCCTTAAAAGACGTCGGATTGTCGGTGATAAACCCTAAGGGAAAAGTGATTAAGCGACATGATGGTGATATGATTTTTACTCACTTTGGCATTTCTGGTCCAATTGCGTTGCGGTGTAGCCAATACGTAGTAAAAGCTTTAAAAAAATTCTCGGTCGATGCGATCGAAATGAGTGTTGATTTACTTCCGCATAAAAGTGGCGAGGAGGTTTTTCAAGAACTAAGAGCAATTGCCAAAGAAAATGAAAAGAAAGCTGTAAAAAATAGTTTAAAAGGATATCTAACCGAGCGTCTTCTTCACTTTTTCTTAGAGCGTTCTAGTATTGATCCTAATGAAACATTTGCAAATGTCTCGAATGAAAAACTACGTCACTTAGCTTCCTTGATTAAGAATTTTACATTTAAGGTTAACGGCACCCTTTCAATCGATAAAGCCTTTGTCACCGGTGGTGGTGTATCCGTCAAAGAAATCAACCCGAAAACAATGGAATCAAAGCTTATGAGTGGTCTATTTTTTTGTGGAGAAGTCTTAGATATACACGGGTATACTGGTGGCTTTAACATTACGGTTGCTTTTTCGACTGGTTACACGGCGGGCAAAGGTGCGGCAGAGGGTGTATTAGCTTACTAACTTAGTTTATAATTCAAAAAAAAGGGTAACCAAGCATTTAGCTTATGGTTACCCTTTTATCATTTAATTCGCGACGATATTGACTAACTTGTTTGGTACGACAACGACTTTTCGAATTGTCTTCCCTTCAAGCTCTTCTTTAATTTTCGCGTCATTTTTCGCTAACTCTTCCATTTCTTCACGGCTAGAGTTATTTGGCATTAATAGCTTTCCTTTAAGCTTGCCGTTCACTTGTACAACTACTTCAACTTCATTTTCTACTAACATGTTTTCATCAAATGTTGGCCAAGCAGCATATGCCAATGTTTCGTTATGACCTAACTTTTCCCACAGCTCTTCCGCAATGTGCGGTGCAATAGGTGATAGTAGCTTTACAAAACCTTCGACAAGAGCTTTTGGTAGCTCCTGTTGCTTGTAGCTCTCGTTTATGAACACCATTAGTTGCGAAATGGCTACGTTAAAACGTAGGCCTGATAAGTCATCAGTAACCTTTTTCACTGTTTGGTGGTATAAGCGTTGGAACGCCTCGTTCCCCTCCGTCTCAGTAATAACTGAACTCAAGTTACCTTCCTCTGTCACAAATAAACGCCAAATACGATCTAAGAAACGACGAGCTCCATCTAAGCCATTCTCACTCCATGCAATTGATGCGTCTAATGGCCCCATAAACATTTCGTATAAACGAAGTGTGTCAGCACCGTGGCTCTCCACGATGTCATCAGGGTTAACAACATTCCCTTTCGACTTACTCATTTTTTCATTATTCTCGCCTAAAATCATCCCTTGGTTATAAAGCTTTTGGAACGGTTCTTTTGTAGATACAATACCTAAATCGTATAAAAACTTATGCCAGAAACGAGCATATAGTAAGTGAAGTACCGCATGCTCTGCTCCACCAATGTATATGTCTACTGGCAACCATTGTTTTAATTTTTCTGGGTCTGCTAGTGCGTCCGGGTTTTTCGGATCAATGTAACGAAGGTAATACCAGCAGCTACCTGCCCAGTTTGGCATCGTATTAGTTTCACGTCTACCCTTTTTCCCTGTAACAGGATCAACAACCGTTAACCATTCTTCGTTGTTCGCTAACGGAGATTCCCCTGTAGCAGAAGGTCGAATTTGGTCCATCTTCGGTAAAAGTAGCGGTAGCTCTTCTTCTGGAACAGCTGACATTGTACCATCTTCCCAGTGAATGATTGGAATTGGTTCACCCCAATAACGTTGACGGCTAAATAACCAATCACGTAGGCGGAACGTTACTTTGCTGTTGCCCTTCTTCTCTTCTTCTAACCAGGCAATCATCTTAGCAATTGCTTCTTTTTTCGTAAGCCCATTAAGGAAGTCAGAGTTCACAAGCGTACCATCACCAGTGAAAGCAGCTTCTTCTACATTCCCTCCAGACACTACTTCAACGATTGGTAAATCAAAGGCACGAGCAAATTCATAATCACGCTCATCGTGAGCTGGTACTGCCATAATTGCACCTGTTCCGTATGTTACCAATACATAATCAGCAATCCAGATTGGTAGCTTTGCACCATTGGCAGGATTGATCGCATATGCACCTGTGAAAACACCTGTTTTTTCTTTCGAAAGTTCAGTACGTTCTAAATCACTTTTCATCGAGATTTGCTTGCGGTATGTCTCTACCGCTTCTTTTTGTTCTGAAGTCACAATTTGATCGACAAGTTTATGCTCAGGAGCTAATACCGCATAAGTAGCCCCAAATAACGTGTCAGGACGGGTTGTAAAAACGGTAAACGTCTGTTCATACCCTTCAATGTCAAAATGAACCTCAGCTCCCTCAGAACGACCAATCCAGTTACGTTGCATATCCTTAATGCTCTCTGTCCAATCAAGCTCTTCTAGATCGTCTAATAAACGGTCAGCGTAAGCTGTAATTTTAAGCATCCACTGTTTCATCGGGCGACGTTCTACCGGATGTCCACCACGCTCACTTTTACCATCAATGACTTCTTCATTTGCTAGCACTGTTCCTAGGGCTGGACACCAGTTAACAGCCACCTCATCAATGTAAGCAAGCCCTTTCTCATAAAGCTTTAAGAAAATCCATTGCGTCCATTTATAATAGTCTGGGTCAATTGTACTTACTTCACGTTCCCAATCGTAAGAGAAACCTAATGATTTAATCTGACGACGGAATGTATCGATGTTCTTGTTTGTAAATTCGGCAGGATCGTTACCAGTATCTAAAGCATATTGTTCAGCTGGTAGTCCAAATGCATCCCATCCCATTGGGTGAAGAACATTATAGCCTTGCATTCGCTTCATTCTTGAAAGAATATCTGTTGCTGTATAACCTTCAGGGTGACCTACGTGTAGTCCTGCTCCTGATGGGAAAGGAAACATATCTAACGCATAAAACTTCTCTTTCTTCTCGTCTTCTCCAGTTTTAAAAGTTTTGTTCTCTTCCCAGTAGGTTTGCCACTTTTTCTCTATTTCTTGATGTGAAAATGCCATTGTAAATACCTCCTTATTTTTTCTCTGTATGTACTAGTAGTGTAAAGCTTCGAGTATTGACTGTAAAGTTGTGGTAATAGTTTATAAGACAAAATAAAAAACCTCCCACCACTAACGTTAACGTTAGGGACGAGAGGTTAATAACAAATTTATTCCCGCGGTACCACCCAATTTAGTGTTGGATACACTCACTTATTGACACCGTAACGCGGCCAGACGTCAAGAGCTACTATTCGTTCACCCTTGCAACTTTAAGGCGAGTTCATGGATTCTGTGATTGACTTGCACCAACCGTCAATTCTCTAGGACACGAGGTTCCATTACTACTCCTCATCATTGTTTTTATAGATATAAAGTTATGATCAATAACTCATAGTTTGTATTGTATTAATTTGTCGAAAAAAAGTCAATAGCTTTATTCACATTTTAGTCAAACTTTTTCTATTCTATACAACTAGGTTTCATTCTGTGACAAGTTTTGTTTTATCTCCATTATAGACCAATCTATTCTATGATAGAACTCTAACTTGCATTCACTTCTTTTTGGACAGTAGTTCCTTCTAGATGACGATCATACAGGTAAGTGGAAATAAAACCGACCATAAAGAACATCATTAAACCATAAAATAGTGCCTGCATTCCAAACAAGTCAACGACTACCCCACCTAAAAATGGACCAATCATTCTCCCACCGGTAGCAACACTGTTAACTACCCCTTGGTAAAAACCGACTTTACCTTTAGGAGCTAACTGATGCGCAATGGTCGGGACGGCAGGCCAAACAAACATTTCACCTATCGTCAAAATGATCATCGCAACAACGAAAATCATAAAGACCTCTGCTTGAGCAACTACGAAAAATGAAACCATAAAAATAGCCAGACCAAAGTAAATTTGTGCCTTTAATGTATGGAACCACTTTTTAATTAGGATTGAAATAATTGGCTGCCCAAGGACAATTAATGCTCCATTCACTGTCCAAATCACACTATATTGAGTGAGACTTATCCCTAATGATTGGGTATGAACAGAAATCGTCGACTGCCACTGTACATAGGCAATCCAACAAATGATAAAACCAATACACATGATTAATAACGCTTTAAATCTAGCTTTATTTTCAATTGCCATCCCTTGGTCAAAAACAGTCGTTTGTGAGGTTTCAGTAGTATCAACCTTTATGTTACGAAAACCAAAGAAAGCAATCAAAAAGAAGATAATATACATAAATCCATTCGCAAAAAAGATGTAATCAAAACGAATTGAGGCAACAAGGCCTGCTAAAGCTGCTCCAACGGCAACACCCAAGTTCTGTGCGACGTAAACCGCATTGAAGGCTTTTCTACCTCCCGCCGGCCATACGGAACCTGCCATTGCATACATTGAAGGATACGTAATTCCAGAACCAAAACCTAAACCTACCATTAAAACAACATAATAAATCCAAGTGTGATAAAATGCTAACGTAAATGCGCTGACCATCGTAATGGTAATTCCCAATAAAATGGTCTTGTAACCACCAATTCGATCAAAAAGCCGTCCACCTATTAAATTACCAATAATACCTGCCCCAGCATTAGCCATGAGAACAAGCCCGGCAACACTCAGTGACTTCCCCAACTCCTGATGAATGTAAATTGTATTGAGTGGCCACAAAAAAGAAGCGCCTGTTACGTTTATTACCATTGCGATAACAAGTAACCATAACGCCTTTGGCATAATGACCTCTACCTCTCTCTAAATCTCTATATTTATATTTCGTATCTCTAAGAATTGTATGTCATCTTCCCATTTTAATCAACGAATAATTTTGTAGAAAAATAAAACTATAGGTATCCTTAGTAAGCTTATAGTTGACCCTCATTCATCATTTTCAGCAAATCACTCTCCGCTAAAATAATGTCATCCTTAGCTCTTTCACTAATCAGATTTGCTGCTTCTTGAGCTGCGTGGATCGCCATTTTTTCATTAACAGTTAAAAGAACGCCATCCTCAACAATAATCGCTCCATCAATAATGACCATCTCTACTTCATTCCCTCGTCCTGCATATACTAGGTTCGGAACGATATTTCGAATTGGACTCGTGATAATTGGAGTTAAATTTGGATGTTGTAAATCAATGATAATCATGTCTGCTTTCTTTCCTCTTCTTAACGAACCGATTTCATCTTCTAAACCAATGGCTTTGGCAGCTTCAATTGTCGCTAATCTGAGCGCAAGAGGGGCTGGAAAAACTGTTGGGTCACTTTTTTTCACCTTGTTTAAGATAGCAGCAAACTTCATCTCATTAAACATATTGTTATTGTTATTACCTGGAGCTTGGTCAGACCCTAAAGCAGCAACTCCACCCGCTTCAAGAAATTCTAGGATTGGTGGCACTAGACCATCAATGATGCCGATACTTCCTGAGCAGTAAATCATGGAAGCACCACTTTTGGCGACAACAGCTGTTTCTTCTGGTGTTGCTTCTGTAAGGTGAACAGTAATCAATCTGTCATCTAGATAGCCAATTTCCTCTAAAAATGGCACTGATCTTTTCCCGTATCTTTTCACCATTTGATCAATTTCTCGATCCCCCTGGGCAACGTGCATATGTAACTTAGTCTTATATTTCTCTGCAAGCTCTTTTGTATAAAGAAGTAAATCTTTGCTCATCATATCTGGTCCATGCGGGCCAAACATGACGGTAATTCTACCATTTTCCTTTTCATGCCACTGTTCCATTAGCTGTATATTTGCTTTTAGTTTTTGATCTCCTATACTAGGGTCAAACGGATACAATTCACCAACAGGAATTTTACCAATATCCTTGGGAATTTCATTAATCATTTCTGCAACTCTGGCACGAGCACCTACTCTCACGTAATTCTCAACAAGTTCATTCATATCCCCATCATAATCACAAAAAGTCGTTGTTCCAGCTTTGACACCTTCGATAATATTGACTAAAGAGCCTTTCTTAGCATCCTCGGTCGTAACATGTTTCCAAAACGGCCATAGACCCTTTTGCATCCAATTATTCATATCTTGAGCAACTCCCCGAACGATGGAAAGCCCTGTATGAATATGGGAATCAATAAGACCAGGCATGATTAACTTATTTTTTGCTTCAATCACTCTCTCGGCAGTATAAGTTGCTTTTAACTCTGCAGTCGTTCCTACAGCCTCAATTTTATCCCCTAATATAGCTACCGCACCATCTTCTATCATACCAACACCTTTGCCTTCCATTGTCATAACAAAGGCATTTGTAATAAGTAAATCAACTTTCATCGAATAACCCTCCCAATCATTAGATTGTAGTTGTCCCGATTCACCAACGTATTTGTTGAAGCAAATCTAGTAACTTCTCTTGTTCCACTTTGCTAATTTCCCACGTCTTTAGTTCATCTCTTATTTTTGCAAGAGACCCATATCCTTTCACAAACCCATTTAAGCGGGCGGCTAGAGTAGAATTATGAAAGCTTTCTACTGTTGGGTAGAACTCGAGCAAACGCTTCATAGCATTTGGATATCGTTTTAGGTAATACTTCTGATGATAATCTTCAGCTAAAGTAAAATTGCTAAAGGCAACGATTTCTGTGTGAATTTTCTTTTGAATATGCACCTCCATCTTGTTTTTTACTGCAAGCATTTGTTCTTGCTGAATAGGATCACGAAAAAACAAGATTGAAATATACTGCCTGTCTTTATAGGTTTTACGGTTCGGATTATGACTTTTCCAAAATAGCTGTAATAGCTGATCCAAGGAAACCTTGTCAGGCTGAAAATCAAGCTCAACAGTTTCTGTGTGGTCACCCATGTTTCTATAGGTAGGAGCTAAAGTCATCCCACCTGCATATCCAACACGAGTTCTAATAATTCCCGGTATGTGCCCAAACTGAGCATCTGGGCCCCAAAATCACCCCATACCAAATGTGATTGTTCGAATATTGTTCGTCAACTGTATGTCCCCTTTTTACGCTTAATTAAATCTCTTATATTTACTATGCCACAGACCAGTTTTTATTAACAGGAATTGCCATCGATTAATTTTCGGAAATTCCCACAATATCCTTTGGATCATAAAGGCTCTTGACAAGCTTTTTCTACCTATTGAAACTCAATCTGTGATAAAATTCTCAAAAAGCCTGAATTAGGGGGAAAAACATTGATTGATTTACGAAGTGATACTATTACTAGACCAACACAAAAAATGCGGGATGCTATGTATAAGGCAGAAGTTGGCGATGATGTATATGGAGAAGATCCAACAATTAATCAATTAGAGGTACTCGCTGCAGAAATGTTAGGAAAAGAAGCTGCCTTATTTGTAACGAGCGGTACTCAAGGAAACCAAATTGCCGTACTTACTCATTGTCGACAAGGCGATGAAGTTATTTTAGATGAGGATTCACACATTGTATTTTACGAAGGGGGAGCGATCTCTGCCTTTGCAGGTGTGCAACCACGAACGATAAAATCTGATGCCGGCATTATCGATCCTGAAAAACTTAGACTAGCAATTCGCACAAATGATATTCACTTTCCCGATACTACTCTAATCTGTCTTGAAAACACTCACAATCGAGCAGGTGGAGCAGTCATTCCACCTAGTCATATGAAAAAGCTTTTTGCTATTGCAGAGGAACATAATGTACCTATACATTTAGATGGTGCTAGACTTTTTAATGCAGCTGTGGCTTTAGGTGAACCATTAACAGCATTTACCCAATATACAACGACGGTTCAGGTTTGTTTATCAAAAGGGTTGGGCGCTCCAGTCGGTTCAATTTTGGCGGGGTCAAAAGACTTTATTGATAAAGCTCGTAAATGGCGCAAACGCTTAGGTGGAGGTTTAAGACAGGCGGGTATTTTAGGGGCTGCTGGTATTATTGCTCTAACAGAAATGGTAGATCGTTTAGCTGAAGATCAGCTTCATGCCAAACGCCTTGCTGAGGGTTTTAGCAAACACCCTCTTTTAGAGGTTGTAAATAGTGTTGATACCAATATCGTATTAGTAGATATATCGAAAACAGGCAAACATTCTTCACAGTTTATTGAAGAATTAAAAGAAGTAGGAATACTTGCGGTTGGGTTTGGTCCGACAACCGTCCGTTTTACGACACATTATGATTTAAGTAGTGAACAAATTGAGCAAGCTATAGATAAAGTAATAAATCTATAGGAGTAAAAAACACACTAATTCTGTAAGTAGAGAGGAATACTATGACTACGTTAAACGAACAAATACCAATTATGTTTGGCGAAAAAAGATACCATTCTTGGAGCTTTCATCTTCGTCAGCAGTTTGGTGAAAAAATCTTTAAAGTTCCCCTAGATGCTGGTTTTGATTGTCCAAATAGAGATGGGAAAGTCGCCAGTGGTGGATGTACATTTTGTAGTGAACGAGGATCAGGAGATTTTGCAGGTGACAGAAAAGACGATCTCGTTACACAATTTAATACCATTAAAGCTAAAATGCATGAAAAATGGCCAAATGGAAAATATTTAGGCTATTTCCAAGCCTACACCAATACCTATGCTCCCGTTGAACAACTAAGAGAAATGTATGAAGTCATTTTAGAACAAGAAGGGGTTGTTGGTTTATCGATTGCCACGAGGCCAGATTGTTTACCAGACGACGTTGTCGAGTATTTAGGTGAACTTAATAAGAAAACTTACCTATGGGTGGAACTCGGTTTGCAAACTGTCCATCAGCGAACAGCAGATCTCATTAATAGAGCCCACGACTATCAAACCTATGTCGATGGCGTTGAAAAACTTAGAAAACACAACATTCGTATTTGTTCTCACATCATCAACGGCTTACCATTAGAAAACTATGACATGATGATGGAAACAGCTAAAGAAGTGGCGAAGTTAGATGTTCAGGGTATTAAAATACATCTCCTCCACCTCTTAAAGAAAACACCGATGGTCAAACAATATGAAAAAGGCATGCTCGAGTTTATGAGTGCAACAGATTATATTAAATTAGTATGTGATCAACTAGAGGTTCTTCCACCTGAGATGATCGTTCATCGCTTAACGGGTGATGGACCTGCGGATTTAATGATTGGACCAATGTGGAGTTTAAATAAGTGGGAAGTGTTAAATGGAATTGAGGCTGAACTAAAAAATAGAAACAGTTGGCAAGGTAAGTTTTATCAAAGGGGGTAAAGACTTGAACGTTCTCGGGATACTCCCTTTTGCTAGACAGCTACTAGCAAATGCTATTACTGAAGGTGACAATGTTATTGATGGAACAGCCGGAAATGGTCACGATACGCTATTTTTAGCCAAGCTTGTAGGTAAGACTGGAAAAGTGTTTGCGTTTGACATTCAAGAACAGGCTATTTTAAATACAAAAGTGCGGTTAGAGGAAAATGACGCACTTACTCAGGTAACATTATTTCAAAAAGGCCATGAGGAAGTAAAATCATTCGTTCCCAATGGGGCTATTGGAAACATAACAGGAGCCATCTTCAACCTAGGTTACCTACCTGGTGGGGACAAAGCCATTGTAACAAAGCCGGATACTACGTTACAGGCAATCACTGATATTTTCTCCATGTTAAAAAAAGGCGGAATTATCGTATTAGTTATTTATTACGGTCATGAAGAAGGAAAATCCGAAAAGGATGAAGTGATTAATTTTGTTAGTAACATTGATCAAACTGAGGCTCATGTACTAAGCTATCAGTTCATTAATCAAAAAAACAATCCGCCTTTTATCGTAGCTATTGAAAAACGATAAAATTAGAGGCTGACGCATTTGTCAGCCTCTTTCTTTTGTAAATTAAACAGTTGGCGTTACCCAAGCCGTGCCAATAATCACCAACAAAATAAACAACACAACGATTAACGCAAAGCCACGTCCGCCTCCGTGCATAGGAGCTGCAGGAGCCATAGGCATTGCACCATATCCACATCCTGCTACAGGAGCTGCACCGTAGCCAGCACCAAATCCAGCACCATGCATTGGAGCTCCGTACGTTGGAGTTGCTGCACCATAAGCTGCGCCAGCGGCTGCACCCGCTAAAGGAGCTGCTGGGCCTGCGAATGGAGCTGCTGCAAAACCAGCTGCTGTACCAGCAGCTGCACCAGTTACCGGTCCAAACATTCTAACACCACCTTCCCTGTTACATAATTCTAACCTATGCAGATATCCGGTAATGTGGGTTAGGTATATGCGGAATTTTGGTGAAAAAATCTAAAAAACCGGTTATATCAAGGCTTCTGAGAGATTAATTATACATGTTTTTCCCGTAAAAGATCTCGTCCATTTCCATCGTTAGCTTTTCAGTAATTTCGTCAGCTTCTTCTGGGGTTAGACCATCTTTTTTATAGCCGAACAAATAATTATCCAAATCGAATTCTTTTAATTTACACTTAGTGTGAAAGATATTTTCCTGATAAACATTGACATCAATCATATCAAATAGTTCTTTTACGTCTTCTGGAATATAGTTTTGGATTGAGTTTATTTCATGGTCAATGAAAAGTTTATGCCCATGTATATCTCTTGTAAAGCCACGAACACGATAATCAATCGTCATAACGTCTGTTTCAAATGAATGAATTAAATAGTTTAAAGCTTTTAGAGGTGATATTTCACCACAGGTCGAAACGTCAATGTCTGCCCTAAATGTGCTAATCCCTTCATCCGGATGATATTCCGGATAGGTATGAACGGTAATATGACTTTTATCTAGTTGCATGACAACATTATCTGGTAGAGGCCCTGGTGATTCCTCAAATTGATCTTTAGGTACTTCAACCACTGGTTCTTCCGAAATAAGCATCGTAACACTAGCGCCCTGTGGGACGTAATCTTGTTGAGCAATATTTAAGACATGTGCTCCAATAATATCAGACACTGTATTTAGAATATGAGTCAATCTTTCTGCACTGTATTGCTCGTCAATATACTCTATGTAAGCTTCGCGTTCTTCTTTTGTTCTCGTATAACAAACATCATACATGTTAAAGCTCAGTGATTTTGTTAAATTGTTAAAACCGTGTAATGTTATTCTCTGCTCTGGTGTAAGTTTCATTAAAAACTCCCCTTTTGTTCAGATTTCCTTAAATATTATTATCTTACCCATCTCAGAATGAAAAACACGGTCAAAGCAAAAAAGCTTAGGTATGTTATTTTCCCTAAGCTTTCTTTAACCTTCGATATAACCAACCATTGATGTAAAAAAACATCGTTGAGCCCCCACCAATACGGATTAGTCGTTTCGCGAGATCTCTCACGTTTGCTTGTTTTCGAACTTTCTCATCGGCTAAGTAAATGGCCAATAGTCCTTTGTTGATAAAATAATGAAAGGGCTGATGAGGCATATTTTGAATACTCTTATCCGCATTAATTGCAAAGTGCTCGAGTCTTTCAATGAGGTGCTGCTCATCATCATAATAAAAACAGAAGTTCAAATCGCCACCTTTACGATCTTCTTCTTGATCTATAAAATAGTCAAGTAAAATGTGAAGTCCTTGTACCCAAGGGAAGTAACTTTCTTTTACTTTCTTAGCGTCCTCGTCACTGAACGTGTCACTCGTAGCATAAGCCACTAAACAAAAAATACCTAGCGTCGAGCCCGAACAAGCAGAGAACTCATACCAGCTCATAGCAGGTAATTGGCTGCGATGTGCTTGAAACCAACTTTCAAGTCTAGGAACCCGTTCCTCTAGTTTGACGTGTTTATGTACTTGCAGGTCACAGTAATATTCAGCAAGCTCAATTGTATGGTCGTAGATTACTTCATGCGAAGGAAGACTTTTTAGCACTTCCTGACATGTTTTCACTAATTCGTGCAAATAGCCACCATCGTCTTGATCATCACGATAGCGATAATAATTTTCTAGTTTAGCATCGGGCGTTAGTGCGTGTAGCATTGAGCTGTGCAGGCTTCGAAAATCAACAGGGTCCAGTGATGTACTTCGGTCACATAGATTGTCTAAGTAATCACTAATTGTTTGATAGGCAACGATAAAATCAATTGCTTTATCAATTTGGTCCTCAGCTAATAAACCGTAAATACTCCCACCTTCACAATGAAAAGTTTTTGTTTTTATACTTGCCAAGGCCTGTTTTCGCAGCTCTTGATTTGGAATTGCATTTGCTTTTTGCTTCCAATTGTTTAGTTTTTGATGAACACGTGGTAGTACTTCTTTGTAAATTTTTGCCATCAGTGTTAATGGTTGCTTAGGTATACTCAAACAATCAAACTCCTTTTTACGAACATAAAGAACCAAATTTTATAAATGTGTTTCTAAAAAGCTCTTGGCTATATCAAACACTGTTTCCTTCTCCGGTTCATTAAATACTTCATGATACAAACCTGGGAATTCTTTATAATATTTTTCTTTTAATGGAACCTTATTGAACCAATCAAAAACAGCCTTTTTATCGACGATTAAATCATCGCCACCTTGCAAGATTGCTAGTGGAACATTAGGGAAGGTTGCCACCTTTTGATGACTTGTTGACATCGCATGTTTCAGTTCAAAAAACCAGCGAACCGAGACCTTTTTTACCATAAACTCGTCTGCTTCGTCACGCGCAAGCATCTCTTCGCACCTCGTCACTTGTGCAAGGTTCGTTGGCAGTCGTAGTGTCGGGATACATTTATTAATAGGAATAGCGATGTATTGGACAAGCTTAGCTGGAGGTTTTACTAGGCCTAAACACGGTGACGATAAGACAATTGCGTTCACTTTTAATTGTTTTTGAAGCATTGTCTGGATCACGGCTAACCCACCCATGCTATGTCCTACTAGAAAAGTTGGCAAGTTATACTCGAGCGCTCGTGTATGCCAAACTGCTATCGTATCAATATACTCTTGAAAGCTTTCAATATGTCCTCTGGCTTTTGGTTTCCTACCTTGACCAGGTAAATCTCCCATTACGACATGGTAACCTTCATCTATGAACCTTTGGATTAACCATTTATAGCGAACATGATATTCGTTAGCACCATGAATCAATACGACTACTCCTTTGGCATTTTCACTCTCCCAAACCCACATACAATCCTCTCCCTCTATTCCTATCTATTAATACCCTCTTTTGGTAAAATTGATAGTACTTTCCATACTTTATTTATACTGGTACTATAAAAATAACATGACAGTTAGGGGGATTCAAATTATGCTCTATTCTTTTAAAGGGAAATTTCCAGAAATTGACAATAGTGCTTTTATTGCTGATTTCGTAACCATTACAGGCGATGTTAAAATCGGTGCTTATTCAAGCATTTGGTTTAATACAGTCATCCGTGGCGATGTATCTCCTACAATCATTGGAAATCGAGTAAACGTACAAGACAATTGCACTCTTCATCAGAGCCCACAGTTTCCATTATTAATTGAAGACGATGTAACGGTTGGACATCAAGTATTGCTTCATAGCTGCTTTATTCGAAAAAATGCACTCATTGGGATGGGCTCAATTATTTTAGATGGAGCTGAAATTGGAGAAGGGGCATTTATTGGAGCAGGTAGTCTCGTTCCCCAAGGAAAAAAAATCCCACCAAACACACTAGCATTTGGACGTCCTGCAAAAGTCATACGGGAACTAACAGAAGAAGACCTTGCCGATATGGCTAGAATTCGCCGAGAATATGTCGAAAAAGGACAATATTATAAAAGTTTGCAAGGGAAATAAGTTTAGAGATGCAGTTGCATCTCTTTTTCAAATTAAACCGGGAAGAGTTAGGAAGCGCGGTTGGTTTTCACTTATTTAGTCTGGTTATAACTCTTGAGGTTTCCACTTTATAGGAGAATCAGGTAACTAAGATTGGTCTTGATGACCTGTTTTTCCACTTCCTAGGAGAATTAGGTAACCAAGATTAGTCTTGATGACCGGATTTTCCATATTCTAGGGGAATTAGGTAACCAAGATTAGTCTTGATGACCGGATTTTCCACTTTCTAGGAGAACCAGGTAACTAAGATTGGTCTTGATGATCGTAGTTTCCATATTCTAGGATAATCAGGTAACCAAGATTTGTCTTGATGACCGGATTTCCACTTTCCAGGAGAACCAGGTAACTAAGATTAGTCTTGATGACCTTATTTTCCACTTTCTAGGAGAACCAGGTAACCAAGATTGGTCTTGATGACTTGATTTTCCACTTTCTAGGAGAATCAGGTAACCAAGATTGGTCTTGATGACCGGATTTTCCATCTTCTAGGGGAATCCGGTAACTAAGATTGGTCTTGATGACCGGTTTTTCCACCTTCTAGGAGAATTAGGTAACCAAGATTGGTCTTGATGACCGGTTTTTCCATCTTCTAGGAGAATTAGGTAACCAAGATTGGTCTTGATGACCGAATTTTCCATCTTCTAGGAGAATTAGGTAACTAAGATTGGTCTTGATGACCGGTTTTCCAACTTTCTAGGAGAATTAGGTAACTAAGATTGGTCTTGATGACCGGTTTTTCCACCTTCTAGGAGAATTAGGTAACCAAGATTGGTCTTGATGACCGGTTTTTCCACCTTCTAGGAGAATTAGGTAACCAAGATTGGTCTTGATGACCGGTTTTTCCACCTTCTAGGGGAATCCGGTAACTAAGATTGGTCTTGGTTACCGGATTTCCATTTGCTAGGAATATACGATCACCGAGATTATTCTTAGCATCTATATTCCGCGGTAGGTTTGCCTACTCACGAAGAACCTACCTACTCTTTGCTTCCCTGATTAGGCAGGCACCCTATTGAATAATTCTTTTGTTCCATTCCAAACAGCACCCATATTAAAGAGTCTCGATGTTTTTAAGTGCTCTACCATTCTCTCAACATTTTATTCATCGGTTGTATCTATTTGGTCCATCCTTTTCCATTTGCCCTCAACCCATCTCCACCTCTTTTCGTTTTCCGCTTTATTATTGTAAACATTAGGTTTTTCATCTTCATATTCATATTCCTCTTCTAACTCACCATCATACATCGGTTTATCCTTTTTCTTTTTATTGTCGTTACCGTTATCATTTTCGTTATCTTCTTCAGGTGGGCAGCCAATATTAAACTCGTCGCCAATGATATATTCGCCAGTTTCAATTTTCATATTAGCTTGGTGGCCTTTATGAATTGCTGGTCCGAAATTAAGTGAAGCTCCACCTGAAACGTTTGTAATTTTTAAGTTTCCAATGAATGTCATTGGAGTTCTTAAAGGCTTCATCGATACTCCCCCTTTTATATCTCCTCTAGTTAAGATACGAGAAGACCGGACAACCTGATTAGATGAATGTACTAAAATCTCTTAAAATGTACTCTTGTCCCAAAAGTATGTAATAGTTTGCTATTTCTCATCCATCAATAGAAATGATACAACTAAAGCAAACCCGAGATAACATGAAGCGTTCAAAACATAACTTAGTTCGAATCCTCCATAAACAGGCATTATTATTGTAATTTTCAGCCTCATCATTATAATGATAGAGGCGTTTATTTTTTCAAAACGACAAAATGTATAATAATTTCATAAAAACTGTAAAAGTTTTGTCGAAACACTTAATTTAATAAACTAAAGTATATATAATGTTTAATAGTTGTTTTTTTATTAACATGAACCATTCTAAATAATAAGTCATACGATTTCTTAAGGGGTGCTTTTACATGCAAAAACTAGATACTCCAAATGTCGCTATAAAAGAAAGTGCCAATACAGAATTAATCATCGTAGGTATTGGTGCTTCAGCAGGTGGACTTGAGGCCATCGAACAATTTTTTAGTCAAACAAACCCAAATAGTGGCATGGCTTTTATTATCGTCCAACATTTATCAGATCAATATAAAAGTTTTATGCCTGAATTACTAGCTAGACACACAGAAATGACTATTTTACGTGCGGAAGATGGCATGGAGATTAAACCTAATCACATTTATTTAAACCCACCACGGTCCGAGGTTACCGTGGAAAAAGGGAAACTTTGCATTACAAGATTAGAAAATAAACCTCATTACTTCTTCCCTATCAACTCGCTATTTTCTTCGCTGGCAATAGAGAAAAAAGATAAGGCGATTGGCATTGTGCTCTCAGGGAACGGAACAGACGGAACGAACGGAGTAAAGGAAATTCATGAAGCAGGTGGAGTGATATTAACACAAAGCAAAGACACTGCTAAATTTCTAGATATGCCTAGAAATGCCGAAGAAACCGGGTTTGTAGATTTCATCATGGCGCCAGCAGAAATGCCAAAGTTTCTTCAAAAGTACAATAGCTATCGAAAAATAAAATTAGAGGACACAGAGCTAGAAAAAATTTATAGACTCATAAAAGATAAATGTGGTGTCGATTTTTCACTTTACAAACAAAGTAGTGTAATAAGGCGAATTGAGAGAAGGGTTAATTTATTTAGTGCTCACTGTACAACCCTCAAGGATTATCGGGACTACCTAGAGAAAAATCCAAATGAGATTGTTCATTTGCAGCATGATCTATTAATAGGAGTTACCCATTTTTTTCGAGACCCTGATGCCTTCGAAATATTAAAAAAAGAAGTAATTCCTCAAATATTTCAACAGAAACGTAAAAATTGTGAAAGTGAAATTCGCATTTGGGTAGCAGGCTGTTCAACAGGACAGGAAGCATATTCACTAGCAATCTTATTTAAAGAATATATGGATGAGGTGAATGAGGACTTTAATATCCGAATATTTGCTACTGACCTAGATAAGAACGCTATTAAAGTTGCGATGTCTGGAATTTATCCAGAGAGTATCGTTTCAAGTCTTTCAAAAACAAGGTTGGCAAATAACTTTGAAAAGCACGGAGACAATTTTAAAGTAAAAAAGAGACTTAGAGACCTAATTGTTTTCGCACCACACAATATTGCAAAAGATTCACCTTTTGTTCATATGGATTTTATCAGCTGTAGAAATATGATGATTTATTTTCAACCTGAGCTCCAAAAAAAGATATTATCTTTATTTCATTTTTCTTTAAATAAGAATGGTTTTTTATTTTTAGGACCTAGCGAGACAATAGGTAAATTAAGCCATTTATATGAGGCTGTCCACTCTAAATGGAAAATCTTTAAGTGCGTCGAAAGTAGTGAGTGGGATATGTCTAACACATTCTCATTTTCGAATTATACGAATAAAGGAACTACCTCTTCTCATCTTGATACATACACACAATATGTAAACTCTAAGAATAGCATCAATACCGAGAAACCTTTTCAAAGTATCCTAGAAACATATACGACACCATGCCTAATTGTAAATGAGGAGGATCAGGTTGTTGTTACAGGTGGAAAAATCGAAAAATATTTAAAAGGACCTATCTCAAATAAAAATAGTAACATTCTACGGATGGTTCAAACGGACTTGTCAGTAGCTATTGGCACTGCCTTAAAAAAGGTACGAGGCGAACAAAAGCAAGTTCATTACCCTAATGTGCCTTTGAAAATTGGTAAAGTAAAACGTGAAATATCGCTTACCGTAAAACCACTCACGTTTAAAAATTTTGTCATTGTTCTGTTAGATGAGATTGATCCTAGTGAAAAAACATCACCTCCCGAAGTAATCCTGCATCAAGAAAATAAAAGTTTAAATCAGTCAATTATTGAATTGGAGGAAGAACTCTTCCGTACACAACAGCATTTACAAACAATTATTGAAGAGTTAGAAACCTCAAATGAAGAGTTACAATCAACAAATGAAGAATTAATTGCAGCTAATGAAGAACTGCAAAGTACAAATGAAGAATTACAATCTGTAAACGAAGAGTTACTAAACGTAAATAATGAGTATCATCTGAAGATTAGCGAATTAACTGATTTAACCAACGATATGGACAATTTATTAATTAGCACAAATATTGCTACCGTTTTCTTGGATAAGGATCTTCGGGTAAAACGGTTTACCCCTGAGGCAACGAAGGTGATTAACCTTCTTGAGATTGACATCGGTCGTCCTTTTTTTCATATATCAAACAACTTACAGTACGATACGATTAATGAAGATGCAAATGTGGTATTGTCAACTGCGAAACGAATCGAACGGGAAGTAAAAGACCGTTTAGGGAACTGGTATAGTGTTCGAATTATGCCGTATCGAACGAGCGAAAACTTTATACGGGGAGTGGTCATGACCTTTATTGACATCACCCAGGTAAAAAAAGTTAGTGACGACTTAAAGGTTACCTCATTCGCTCTAGAACAAAGCCCAGCCAACATTTTAATTGCTGACACACAAGGAAAGTTGGAATATGCAAACCAACAATTTTTAAATACCTTCAACTTTATTACCAAGGATATTATTAACCAAGATATAATCGATCTCTACCAACATAAATTGAGTGTCCCAGATTTCCCAAAAATATGGAACATTGTAAATAAAGGAAAGCAGTGGAGCGGTGAGTTGGTCGTTACAGATAAAGACGGCAACAAAATGTGGGAGTCGGTGTCTTTTACACCTATTGCTGATGAACGTGGGCAACAAATTCAAATATTGCGGATTGCTGAAGATATTACTGTGCGTAAGGAAGCAGAAGCGATTTTAAAGAACTCTGAAATTTTGACTGCACTAGGGCAATTAGCTGCCGGAATAGCACATGAAATTCGTAATCCATTAACCTCTCTAAAAGGATTTTTGCAACTTATGGACGAAGGAAAAAACTATAGTCAAACCTATGGTGAAATCATGCTATCAGAATTTGAGCGAATTGAATCTATTGTCTCAGAGCTCCTCTTATTAGCTAGACCACAAGATGTAAAATACGAATACAGTAATGTAGACACTATTGTAAAGAACGTCTTACTTCTACTTGAAACACAAGCTAATATGAAAAGCATTGAGATTAGAAAAAGCATTCCTTCTAACCTCCCTCAGATCCGTTGTGTTGAAAATGAACTTAAACAAGTCATTATTAATATTGTCAAGAATGCTATAGAAGCTACTCCAGAAGGCGGTCAAATTACCGTTTCAATAAGTGTTGATTATGACGATACACTTAAAATTGAGATTATTGATAGTGGCGTTGGCATCCCTAAAGAACGTTTAGATAAGATTGGACAACCATTCTATACTACGAAAGAAAAAGGGACAGGCCTAGGCTTGATGGTCAGCTTTAAGATTATCGAAAACCATGCTGGGAAAATGACCTTTATAAGTGAGCCTGAAAAAGGAACGACTGTTACCATACGATTACCCATTTATACAGAGTCAACCTGGTAAAATACCGAAAAAACGGAAGGGCTATACCTAGACCCTTCCGTTTTATTTTATAAGCCGTTTTAACTCACTGACCTGTTCAAGCAAAAGTTCTATGTAGTCGCTTTTATAGTTTTCAATAAAATCTGGTCTTACCATTCTAAGGATTTCTTCAATCGTCTGCAATCTATTTTGCACGTTTACAGCATCATAATCCTTTGGCTCTTGATTAGGTATGCTCGTAGAAACACCCTTATCAAAATTTGCAAGAAAACTCTCACTCGTATCTACACTTATCATTCCCATTTGTTCTCTAAGTTGAACCATTTGACTTTGGACTAAAAGGTATTCTGAAGACTTTTTGATAGCAACAATATGAATAAAGTTGTTTACCTGATTAAAATAGAGATCAAATAAGACCGCCTTCCCTTCAATAGTCGTCATATTTACCTCACCTGAAGCAGACTGACTAGTGAGCAATCCAGTGAACTTTGCCTGACTTTCTTCGTCAATGATATCTAAAAAGCTAGATACAATCGGAAAATCTCTACTTGTAACCTTGGATGTTTCTATAATTGTAAAGTCCTGGTCCAATATAAAATAAGGAACAGGTATCATTAAAATATCCTTCATTAGTAAGCTCCTTACACTAGAATAGCTTCTTCGGCAAGCCAGGTTTGAATTTGTTGTATATTGGAAATGAGTAACGTATTGGCCGAGCAATATGGCCGTAAATCGTATAACTCAACTAGTCGACCGCCAACGAATACTTTTAGTTCGGGATCTAACTCTTCTAAGGCAGAGATGTAGCTTTGGAGTCTTGGTAAGTTATGAACCATCGATATAGAAATACCAACTACTTTTGGCTTCCACTTTTTCACACTATAAACGGCATACTCTAAAGGTAAGTTGGCACCAAGGAAATGTGTGGTCCACCCTTTTTCTTGAAAGTAAGCAGAGACCATTTTTAACCCCAATACATGCTCTTCTCCCTCAATACAAAAGAAAAGGGCATTATGATCGGTAGGAACTAATGTTTGTTCAAGAGAATAGCGCGTAACAATAATTTCAGCTACACCTGTAGCTAGGTGCTCGTCCGCTACCGTTATTTTGTTATCTCTCCAAAGCTCACCAATAAAATAGAGTGCTTTTCGAATGACTTGATCATATACATAACAACTGTTCATACCAATCTGATCGAGTTCTTTAACTATCTTCCAACTAGAGTGAATATCACCTTTTAACAAACAATCGGCTAGTTGTTTAGCCTCATCTTGATAGATCATTGTTGTACCTCCATTTGCAATTACTAGTAATCATATACTAAAATAATCTGTAAATCTATATTTTTTATAGTAAGACTATAGTAGTGAAAGCGAGGCAAGATATGTACATCGTTCAATCAATAGTTACTGTTCCCATAGATAAAGTAGAAGAAGTAATTGGTCTTTATCAAAATCGCTCTCGTCTTGTAGACCAAGCACCTGGATTTCTTTCCTTTAAACTACTACAAAACGATCTTAACAAAGGTGAACTTACCGTTCATATGGAATGGGAGTCTGATCAAAGTTACTATAACTGGGTAAGCGGGCCCGATTTTAAGAGGATTCATGAGCTTGAAAAAAAGTATCCCGACCAAGAGCTTGCTACTATTAAACCAAAAGTACTTCGTTTTAAGGTGGTAGCCACATGATTGAAAACTTCGAAAAAGAAAAGATTGTTGATCAGATCGTCGAGAAATTTTACGAGAAATATCCTAATTTAATTGAAAAATTCGGGGAGAACGGCAAGAAACGAACACGTGAAGATAATTTCTACCACTTTCAATATTTGGAAACTGCTTACGACCTTGAAAACCAACAAGTTTTCATTGATTATGCACTTTGGCTAAACCAGGTTCTAACCTCTAGGGGAGTAGGAACAACATTAATTATTGAAAACTTCCATTGGATCATCGAAGTTCTAGAAGGAACCAACCAAGAAGCCCCCCTAGATCTGCAAGTAAAAAATTTCTATCTTGAAGCCCTAAAACTAGCCATAGATACACTTAAGGAACGATGAAAAGTCTGTGCGCCATTGCACAGACCTTTCATCCATTTACTCGACCTTATGTGGTTTTATTCCCCATATCTCTGAAGCGTATTCACTAATTGTCCGATCACTTGAAAATTTACCGGAGTGTGCAATGTTAATGATTGCTTTCTTTACCCATTCTTTTGGATCTCGGTAGGTAAGGTCGACTTTTTGATGGGCTTCAACATAGCTATCAAAATCCTTCAGCAAAAAGTATTCATCATTGTTTGAGAGAATTTGATAGTAGATATCATGAAATTCTGCATTGTCAACTCCGTAGAAACCATCAATTAGTTGGTCTAAGACTGTTCTGATCCTAATGTCGTGATTGTAAATATCTCTCGCAACATAGCCTCCATGATTATAGTAATTTAATACCTGTTGCGATGTTAATCCGAAGATAAAAATATTATCATGGCCAACCATATCGTGTATTTCTACATTGGCACCATCTAGTGTCCCTAAAGTTAGTGCGCCGTTCATCATAAATTTCATATTGCCAGTTCCAGATGCTTCTTTACTTGCTGTTGAAATCTGCTCACTTACATCAGCGGCCGGTATGATTTTTTCTGCCATTGAAACGCTATAATTCTCCAGAAAAACAACCTTCAGCTTTCCTTGAATTGTAGGGTCGTTGTTAATGGTAGTTGCAACTGTGTTTATTAATTTTATAATCTTTTTTGCAAACGTATAACTAGGTGCTGCTTTTGCTCCGAAAATAAAGGTTCTAGGGACGATATCAATATTAGGGTTATCTCGAAGCAGATTATAAAGCTCCATAATATGGAAGACGTTTAGTAGTTGGCGTTTATAGGCATGAAGTCGTTTTACTTGAACATCAAAAATTGAATGTTCATCGACTATGATACCTGTCTTTTCTTTTATATAATTTGCTAATAGTATTTTATTTCTTAATTTCACCCCAGATACCTTTTCTTGGAATGCCGCATCATTTGAATATTTTAATAAACCAATCAAATCACGTGGCTGTTTTATCCAGCGTCGACCAATTGCATCTGTAATGTGGTCACTAAGTGTAGGATTTGCATTCATTAGCCACCTACGATGAGTAATTCCATTCGTCTTGTTATTAAACTTTTCTGGGTAGAGGAGAAAGAACTGCTTCATCTCTCTTTCCTTTAAGATATCTGTGTGAAGCTTTGCCACCCCATTCACACTAAAGCTTCCGACAATTGCTAAATGTGCCATTCGGACTTGTTCATCTGCAATAATCGCTAAACGACTTATGCGATCAAACTCTCCCGGATACTGCTCCCATAATTCACGGCAAAAACGCTCATTTATCTCCTCGACAATCATATAAATTCTCGGTAATAACTCCTGAAATAAATGTATTGGCCACTTTTCCAATGCTTCTACGAGGGTTGTATGGTTTGTATACGCACAAGTTTTTGTTGTAATGTCCCATGCTTCCTCCCAGCCAAAGCCTTCTTCGTCCATCAAAATTCTCATTAATTCAGGTATAATTAATACAGGATGCGTATCATTTATATGAAAAACTACCTTTGCAGCTAAATTTACTAAACTCTCTCCAGACTTCCTTTTATATGAGTTTAAAATACTTTGTAAACCAGCTGAGACAAGAAAATATTGCTGTTTTAATCGGAGTTTTTTACCCTCATCATGGGAATCATCTGGATACAAAAACTCTGATATTGACTCAATCGAACGTTTATAATTTAAGAATTTGTAGTAGTTTTCACGATTGGACAGTGGAATGTCCTGCTCGTTCACTAGTGGTTCGGCGCTCCATAATCGTAACGTGTTTACGTTTTTATTATCAAAGCCAACGATTGGAACGTCATATGGTACCGCTAATACGGCTTCATAATTCAGATGCTGAAATGTTAGCTTACCATCTACTACTGTATGTTCAACGTGACCACCGAAGCAGACAGTAACAGAACGGTCTGAACGACGCACTTCCCACACATAGTCCTCTTTCAGCCAATAGTCTGGCAGTTCAACTTGATATCCATCAATTAACTTTTGTTCAAATAGACCATATTTATAGCGAATACCGCACCCATGTCCTGGCAATTGCAAAGAAGCCATTGAGTCTAAAAAACAAGCTGCGAGTCTGCCTAACCCACCATTTCCGAGACCAGCGTCATGTTCTTCTTCAAAAATAGTTGATAGGTCAACCCCAAGTTCTTCGAGTCCCTCTTTAACGATGTTTTCAATTCTTAGATTTAATATGTTGGAATGAAGTAGACGCCCCAGTAAAAACTCCATAGAAAAATAATACACTTGCTTTCGTTTATTTTGTTGATATTGCTTATTTGTCTGAATCCAGCTTTTGCTTATATGGCTCCGCACCATTGTCCCTATCGTATGATAAATATCAAGTGGAGAAGCTTCATCGAGAGTCTTACTCCGAATATTGGCTAGTGTTTCAAGAAATTCCTTAATGAAAGTTTGTTTATCAAAAAATATATTAGACTCTTCTAGAGCAATAATACGATGATTTCCATTTTGATCAATGGACATTTATAAGCCCCCTCAAACTTTTATAAAGGTTCAGATATTCTTTAGCTGACCTACTCCAACTATTATCTGACTTTGCCATATTTTTCATTAAAGCTGACCATTTGTCTGCCTGTTCATAGATGGACAAAGCATGCTTGATAGTGAATAGAAAATCATGGGCATTATAGTTAGCAAAGCTAAAGCCATTGCCTTGGAGACTTTCTACGTTGAAAGCTGTAACAGTATCCACTAGTCCACCAGTTTCTCTTACAAGCGGTGCACTTCCATAACGTAAGGCAATTAACTGCCCAATACCACAAGGTTCAAAACGGGAAGGCATTAAAAACACATCACTTGCTGCGTAAATCTTTCTTGCAAAACCTTCATTAAAAGTAATATGTGTTGAGACCTTGTCGGGATAGATTGCTTGTGCATCCAAAAAGAATTGTTCGTATTCCTGATCACCAGTTCCTAAAATTAAGACTTGGACATCCTCTTTCATTAAGTCTTCAAAGACATGAATAATTAAGTCGAGTCCCTTTTGTTCCACTAATCTAGTAACAATAGCTAGCATTGGCACCTCTTCTCGCTCAGGAAGCCCTATCTGTTGTTGGAGCTCTCGCTTATTTTTCTGCTTTTTACTTTTAGCACTGCGGTATGGGTAGGTCAAATTGGGGTCATTCATTGGATCGTATTCTTGATAATCTAGTCCATTTACAATTCCATATAAGTCCTCACAACGGTACCTTAGTAAACCATCTAATTTCTCGCCGTAATAAGGGTTTTGAATTTCCTTAGCATATGTTTCACTCACTGTTGACAAAAGGTCCGCATACATAATTGCACTTTTTAAAAAGTTTACACATCCATCGAACTCTACTCCTTCAAAATGCTCATTTCCTAGAGACAACAATTCATAGTGAACCTCTCTTGGAAAAATTCCTTGGTATTTTAAGTTATGGATGGTAAACATTGTTTTTATTTCTTGAAAAAACGGTTGATGCTGATAGTGTGTTTTTAAAAACAATGGAATAAGTGCTGCTTGCCAGTCATGACAGTGAATAACATCAGGAAGAAAATCAATTTGTGGCAACATGTCTAGGACCGCACGATTGAAAAAAGCAAATCTTTCTGCATCGTCATAAAACCCATAAAACCCTACCCGTTTAAAATAATATTCATTATCGATAAAATAATACGTTACGTTATCTTTAACTAACACTTGTACCCCAACATATTGGTTCCGCCACCCTAACGGAACTGTACCCGTATAAACTGTTTTTAATTCTTCCTTATATTCATCTGGAAAAACTTCATATTTGGGAAGAACGACACGGACGTCGTTGCCTTCTTTTTGCAGTTCTTTAGGCAAAGCACCAATCACATCAGCAAGCCCCCCAGTTTTAAAAAATGGAGTACATTCCGTAGCAACGAAAAGGACTTTCATTCTATCAACATCTCCTTATTATGACAATCAATCGTTTTTAAGTAGCACTAAACGCCTGGGTTCATGGCTACTGACTTAGTTTCTATTAGATTACCTTCTGCTTTGGAATAACAAATGGTATTTGTTCGTTCCCAATTAATCGTTTTCCCTCGGTTAATGTAACATCCTTATCTAGAATTACATTTTCAAGAACAGTATTTTCTTGAATTTCGCAACGCTGCATGATAATTGAGTTTTTGATTACTGCACCTTTTTTTACAACGACACCACGAAATAAAATGCTATTTTCAACCGTTCCCTCTATAATACAACCGTTTCCAACTAAAGAATTTGTTACGATAGCATCTTGGGTGTACCTTGAAGGAGGCTCATTTTTCACCTTTGTTAAAATTGTCTGCTGACTATAAAACAGTTCACGATAAAAATCGGGATTTAAGATTCTGAGACTATTCTTATAATAACTCTGAACTGAATTAATAACTGAATGAACTCCTTTGTATTCGAAAGCTTGAATATGCAGGCTGTCAATTTCACTTGCAATACAATCGTTAAAGAAATGTGAAGCTCCATGTGCAATCCCGTGTTCAACAAGCTGCAGCAATATTTTCTTACTAACTAAGTACATATTCATATAAACGTTATTGTTGTATTCCTCATTGGTTACCCTCATTACCCGTCCATCAGATGAGGTTTCTAGCTTTCTGCAGTGCTTGTGCTCCGGTTCTAACATATCGACTTTTTTGTAGATAACCGTCACATCTGCTCCCGTAGTTAAATGGTGTTCATAAACTTCTCGATAGTTAACCGTACAAACGTGTTGACTTCCAGAAACGAGTACATAGTCTGCTTTGCCACGATAAAAGTAATCAATATTATTGTGAAAATGCTGAAGATCGCCTTTTGAAATATCTGTGGGGTCATTCCAATCTGGTGGTAATATAAATAAACCACCATTATTTGTATCTAAATCCCATGCCTTACCTTTACCAAGATGATCCATTAAGGCTCGATATTTTTTCCTAGTAAATACAGCTATATCTGTCATCCCAGCTTCTGTCATATTCGATATTACAAAATCAATAAGACGATATCTGCCAGCAAACGGTACAGCGGCCCCGCACCGAAAGTATGTTAGTTCGTTTAAAAAATCCTGTTCATTATCTAAGTTTATTACGCCCATTATTTCCATTCTTCAAGCCTCCCCTAATAAACTTCCGTTTGAATTGATTGGTCTTCAGGAACAATTCGACTGTTCTCACCAATTAATACTATGTCTCTCTCTTCCCCAGCCTTCGCTTTAATGACAGCTCCATCCTCTACCACTGTGTTTTCACCAATGATGGCTTTATCGATCACAACATTTTTTCCGATTTTTACATTAGGCATAATTACTGAGTCTTTCACTGTGCTCCCCTCGCCAACTTGAACCCCATAGAACAAGATTGAATGAGTAATGTTTCCATCAACTAGACAACCTTCGTTAATTAGCGATCGACTAACAGTGGCTTTGCTAGATATGTACTGTGGAGGTTGATTTGGATTAACAGAATACATCCGCCAACTAGATTCATGTAAGTTAAATTGTGGATCACTCTCAAGCAAATCCATGTTGGCTTCCCAAAGACTCTCAACAGTTCCGACATCCTTCCAATATCCTTCAAATTGGTAGGCGTAGAGGCGCTTTCCTTCCTGCAAAAGAGTAGGTAATAGATTTTTTCCGAAGTCGTGACTTGAATGTGCATTTTGTGCATCTTCAATCAAGTAGCTCTTTAAAAGCTCCCAATTAAAAATGTAAATTCCCATCGAGGCTAAATTACTTTGTGGATTTTCAGGTTTTTCATCAAAGGTGTGAATGCGAAGATCATCCGTTGTATTTAAAATTCCAAAGCGACTCGCATCTTCCCAAGGTACTTCAATGACCGAAATTGTTACGTCAGCATCCTTCTGCTTATGATATTTAAGCATTTTAGCATAATTCATTTTGTAAATATGATCTCCTGATAGAATAAGAACATATTTCGGGTTATATTGTTCTATGAAGTTTATATTTTGATAGATTGCGTCAGCCGTACCCTTATACCAGTCTCCACCGTTTTGAGCTTGGAATGGAGGTAATACCGCTACCCCACCATGTTTACGATCTAAACTCCATGCAGAGCCAATCCCGATATAGGTGTTGAGCACAAGCGGTTGATACTGCGTTAGTACTCCTACAGTGTCAATACCTGAATTTGTACAATTACTTAAAGGAAAATCAATAATACGATATTTACCACCAAAGTAAACAGCTGGTTTAGCTAGATTTTTTGTTAGAAGCTCTAACCTTTTCCCCTCTCCCCCTGCTAGTAACATTGCGACGCACTCTTTTGATCGTTTCAATTTGAATACCCCCCGATATTGGATTGATGATTGGACGAAAAATGCAAAGTGACAATGGTGGAACCGTAATTTCCATGACATATGGCTGGTTATGCCAATTTTCCTCTCTTGCTTTTATAAGTCCGGAATTCAGTTGCCCTGACCCACCAAATTCACCTAAATCACTAGTAAACACTTCCTTATAGTCGGTTAGATATGGTACACCAATTTTATAATGATGATAAACAACAGGCGTAAAATTACAGACAATAATCAACTGATCTTCTTCAACACGTCCCCTCCGAATAAACGAAATGATGCTTTGTTCAAAATTATTAGGATCAATCCATTGAAATCCCTCTTGTTTATGATCTAATTGCCAAAGCGCCCGCTCACTTTTATAGAACTCGTTTAGTTTATTGACGTAATGCTTCATTTTCAAGTGCATGTCATAATTTAAGACTTCCCAGTCAAGATCCTCAAGCTCTTTCCACTCATCAAATTGGCCAAACTCCCCTCCCATAAAAAGTAGTTTTTTGCCGGGATGAGTAGCCATATATCCATAAAACACTCGTAGGTTGGCAAACTTTTGCCAATAGTCTCCAGGCATTTTATTTAATAATGACTTTTTTCCATGAACCACTTCATCATGGGATAGGGGCAGTATAAAATTTTCTGAAAAAGCATATAAGAACGAAAATGTAATTAATTGGTGATGATATTTACGATGAATTGGATCTAATTCCATATATGTAAGCATGTCATTCATCCAGCCCATGTTCCATTTAAAGTTAAACCCTAGTCCACCAAGGTATGTCGGTCTACTCACATTCGGCCAAGCAGTTGCCTCCTCAGCCATCATTAAGGCATTCGGAAAATATTGAAAAATCGTTTCATTCAACTTGCGTAAAAAGGCAATAGCTTCTAGATTTTCATAACCTCCGTATTGATTACGAACTACTGCTTCAGCATCACCTTTTCCGTGGTTATAATAAAGCATGCTAGACACTGCATCTACTCGCAAGCCATCAATATGATATATTTCCATCCAAAAGATAGCATTAGAGATTAGGAATGACATCACTTCTGGTTTTCCAAAATCGAACGTCAAAGTACCCCATTCTTGTTTCTCTGCTTTTTGTTTATCCTCATACTCAAAAACTGGCTGACCATCAAAAAGTCGTAAGCCATGGTCATCCTTACAAAAATGACCTGGTACCCAATCAAGAATGACACCAATGCCTTTCTGATGACAACAATCTATAAAATACTTAAAATCCTCGGGAGTCCCATATCGACTAGTTACCGAATAATATCCTGTTAATTGGTAGCCCCATGATCTGTCAAAGGGATGTTCTGAAATAGGTAAAATTTCTATATGGGTATAACCCATTTCACTTACATAATCCACTAATTCCTTCGCAAGTTCACGATATGTATAAAATTCCTGACCATCATGTAACCTCCAGGACCCAAGATGAACTTCATAGATTAATAATGGTTCCTCATATACATTCTGTTTCTGTTTTCGATTTTGCCAGTTTTGGTCATTCCACTTGTAACCATTTAAAGAGCTAACTATAGAGGCTGTATTTGGCCTGGTTTCTGAGAAAAATGCATAAGGATCGGACTTTTGAAACCGTTCACCAAACTTACTTTCTATCTCGTATTTGTACAAATCCCCTTCTTCTAAACCTTCAATGAACAGTGTCCATAAACCATTTTTTGCTAATTGTTTCATTGGATGAAAGTTTCCAACCCAATGATTAAAATCACCAACGACATGGACGGATTTTGCATGAGGTGCCCATACGGTAAAACGAACTCCCAACTTACCCTTTTCTTTTTGGAGGTGTGCTCCCATGAAAGAGTAGCTTTGAAATAAATTCCCTTGATGAAATAGATAAAGATCATGTTCGCTAATGATTGGCGTTTTCTTCACCAGTCTCCTCCTCTCTTTTGAAATAAAACTAAATATTTCTAATTTTCAATAATAATAAATTTCTATTACAGAAAAACTAATACCTCTATATTAATACCAAAAATAACGAAAATTCATATTTTTCTTGTGACAAAATCCAACAGAAAATTATGAATAATTATTCATTTTTCCACTTCGTAAAATAATTTTCTATGCTGCTGACTCATAGAAAACGCTTACGGATAAACGACAAAATCAAACATCACAATTGTGACAATTATGAGTTATATTTAAATTCGTATTGAAAGCCAAAAAAAGATGACCATTTCCGAAGAAACGATCATCTTTTTCATTCAAATTATTTTAAAGCTTGTGCTTTTAATGCTTCAGCTTTATCTGTAAATTCCCATGGAAGCTCAACATCAGTACGTCCGAAGTGACCATAAGCTGCCGTTTGCTTATAGATCGGGCGACGAAGATCTAGCATTTTAATGATACCAGCTGGGCGTAAGTCAAAGTTTGAACGGACAACCTCAACAAGTACTTCCTCAGAAACCTTACCAGTACCAAATGTATCAATAGAAATGGATACAGGTTGAGCAACCCCAATTGCATAAGCAAGTTGAACTTCACAACGATCAGCTAGTCCAGCTGCTACGATATTTTTGGCAACATAGCGTGCTGCATATGCTGCAGAACGGTCAACTTTTGTAGGATCCTTACCAGAGAATGCACCGCCTCCATGACGAGCATAACCTCCATAAGTATCAACGATAATCTTACGTCCAGTTAAACCTGCATCTCCTTGAGGCCCACCAATAACGAAGCGACCTGTTGGGTTAATGAAGTATTTTGTTTCTTCATCAATTAAGTGCGCAGGAACTACTGGTTTAATTACATACTCTTTTAAGTTACGTTGGATTTGTTCTAATGTAACTTCAGGGTGGTGTTGAGTTGAAATTACAATCGTATCAATACGAACAGGTTGATTGTTCTCATCATACTCAACTGTTACTTGTGTTTTTCCATCAGGACGTAAATATGGTAGAATTTCATCTTTACGAACTTCTGTTAAACGGCGAGCAAGTTTATGAGCTAAAGAAATTGGAAGTGGCATTAACTCAGGCGTTTCGTTATTTGCATAACCGAACATTAATCCTTGGTCACCAGCACCAATTGCATCAATCTCGGCATCTGTCATTAAACCTTCGCGAGCTTCTAAAGCTTGGTCAACACCTTGCGCAATATCAGGTGATTGTTCGTCAATAGAAGTTAGGACCGCACATGTTTCAGAGTCAAAACCATATTTCGCACGTGTATAGCCAATCTCACGAACTGTTTCACGTACAATTTTTGGAATGTCAACATATGTAGACGTTGTGATTTCTCCTGCTACAAGTACTAGTCCTGTTGTAACTGATGTTTCACACGCAACACGGGCATTAGGATCACTAGCTAAAATAGCATCGAGAATTGAATCGGAAATCTGGTCACAAATTTTATCTGGATGACCTTCCGTAACTGATTCTGATGTGAATAGACGACGAGTTTTCTTTTCTGTCATAATAAATTGTACCTCCTTTATCCTCTATAGGATATGCTATCTTTTGATACGGTACTCATTTTCCCTATTGACTGGTTAGTCAAACAGAATTTTAGTTATTGAAAGAACAAAATCATTTCCTTGTTAAACTTAGCTTAACCATTCTAAGAATGTTTACACTTCGTTTTTGGGCTATTCTATGGAAACACATAGTATAGCTCATATGAAAAAAACCTTTTCCTAAGCTAGAGGAAAAGGTTTTGATTATCCGCCTTTCGCCCTCTTATCGATCAAAGCCGTAGCCTTGCAGGTTAGCACCTTTTCACTAATATGAAATGTAAACAAATAAGCTCACATTATAAAGTGTTGGTTGCCGGGTTTCTTCGGGCCTGTCCCTCCACCGACTCGGGATAAGAGTATCCGTTCGGGTCATATCATATCGCACTGCTATGATAATGTCAACCATTTTTAGAAAACTTGCCTAATATTGTCGAATTTTCCTTAGCTAATAACCTCCTTCCCGACCAGCTACCCTTGTCCTAGTACATCCTAAAACACTATCAAAGTATTAAAAAAACAACTAAAAAATTGTCCTGAGGAAAATCACTAAATAGTATAGACTATTTATTTTAATGTGCTATACTAATCCATAACAAAGTACATTTTTTCGCATATAGTAAATATAAATTGTCAAACAACTTTATTTAGGAAGGGTTTTGGTGCAAATGAGTACACTTAGCTATGAAACAGAGTTAGATAAGCTTTTAAAGGGTAGTAACATTAACCATGACTTGTCAGTTTCACAATTGGTTGAAAAAGCGCTTGAAAGAAAAGAAGGAATTCTTACAGCTACTGGTGCCTTACGTGCTACTACTGGAAAATATACTGGGCGTTCACCTCAGGATAAATATATTGTTGAAGAAACATCAATTAAAGACAAGATAAATTGGGGAACTGTTAACCAACCCATTAGTAGAGATGTATTTGAAAATTTATACAAAAAAGTTTTGGCATACTTAGAGACTAAAGATGAAGTGTTTGTGTCTAAGAATTATGCTGGAGCAGATAGTGGCTATCGTCTTCCAATCCGAGTAGTTAATGAATATGCTTGGCATAATCTTTTTGCTCGTCAATTATTTATCCGACCAAGCATTGAAGAAATGGCTACCCATGAAGCAGAATTTTCCGTGATCTCTGCTCCTGGTTTTAAAGCCGATCCCACTATTGATGGAACGAGATCAGAGACATTTATCATCGTCTCGTTCGAGAAACGTACAGTACTTATCGGTGGAACAGAGTACGCTGGTGAAATTAAAAAATCAATCTTTTCGATTATGAACTATCTCTTACCTGAAAAAAATGTACTGTCTATGCACTGCTCCGCCAATGTTGGTGACGAAGGCGATGTAGCCTTGTTTTTTGGTCTATCCGGAACAGGAAAAACAACATTATCAGCAGATCCTAGTCGACATCTAATTGGCGATGATGAACATGGCTGGTCACATACTGGTGTCTTTAACATTGAGGGAGGTTGCTATGCAAAATGCATCAACCTTACTGAAGAAAAAGAGCCAGAAATCTTTCAAGCGATTCGATTTGGTTCTGTACTCGAAAATGTTGTATTAGATGATCATAGAGTTCCAGATTACGATGATACAACCTTAACTGAAAACACACGTGCTGCCTACCCACTTGAGTTAATACCAAACTCTGTGACACCAAGTGTGGCAGGTCACCCAACGACAATTATTTTCTTAACTGCAGACGCTTTTGGGGTATTGCCTCCAATAAGCAAGCTAACGAAAGAACAGGCAATGTATCACTTCTTATCGGGTTATACGAGTAAATTAGCAGGTACAGAGCGTGGGGTTACTAGTCCAGAGGCAACTTTCTCTACTTGCTTTGGAGCACCATTCTTACCGCTACCTGCGTATCGATATGCAGAAATGTTAGGTGAAAAAATTAATCAACATGACGCACAAGTATTTCTTGTCAATACCGGCTGGTCTGGAGGAGAGTATGGCGTCGGAAAACGGATGAATTTATCCTATACTCGCGCGATGGTTCAAGCTGCCTTACAAGGAGAATTAAAATCTGTAGAAACAGTGGTGGACCCGATATTTGGATTGCACATCCCAACTAGATGTCCTGGCGTTCCTGATGAGGTACTTCAACCAAAAGAAACCTGGGCAGACAAAGATGCTTATGACGCAAAGGCAAAAGAACTCGCTTCTAAATTTCAAGATAACTTCTTGAAATTTGATAAAGTTTTAGAAGAGATCCGTGCTGCAGGTCCTAAATTCTAATCCAACCTTTTTAACGCTTAGTTGCAACTAAGCGTTTTTTTATTTTTTATACAAGTTAGAGCCCATTTTTTTCTATCATCCACACACACTTCTAGGCGGATGAACATAGACTATCACATCACAAGATAACAAATTTCAGGAGGAGTTTATATGAAAGGTACTGCAAAAGGCATCTTCTTAAGCATACTTACATTACTAGTTACCATACTCATTATTGGTTGCTCTTCATCTAAAGACAAAGACACTATTCGAGTGGCTGAAGTTACTAGATCAATATTTTATGCACCACAGTACGTAGCAATATCAGAAGGATTTTTCGAGGAAGAAGGCTTAGAAATAGACCTTACTACTACATGGGGTGGGGACACGACGATGACTACCCTTTTAGCAAATGGCGCAGATGTGGCGTTGGTTGGAGCTGAAACATCTATCTATGTCTATGCCCAAGACGCTAATGATCCACCAATTAACTTTGCAGCATTAACACAAACTGATGGCACCTTTTTAGTCTCTAGAGATCCAATTGACGACTTTCAGTGGGATATGTTACGTGGTAGTACCTTCCTTGGACAAAGAAAAGGTGGCATGCCCCAAATGGTTGGCGAACATGTATTAAGAAAGCATGGGATTGATCCACATAATGACCTAAATTTAATTCAGAATATTGATTTTGGGAATATCCCAAGTGCCTTTGCCTCAGGTACTGGTGAATATGTTCAGCTATTTGAACCTACTGCAACCCAATTTGAACTTGATGGCATCGGCTATATTGTTGCTTCCTTCGGTGCGGAATCAGGGACTGTCCCTTACACTGGTTATATGGCTAAACAAAGTTACATTAAAGAAAATAGTGATAAACTCGAGCGCTTTACAAGAGCACTCTATAAAGCGCAGCAGTGGGTAGAGTCTAGTTCGACTGAGGAGATCGCTACATCAATACAGCCATTTTTTAGTGATACAGATCTAGAGGTTATTAAAAATGTAGTAGAGAATTACAAGTCACAAGGATCATATGCTACTTCTCCTCGAATAAAAGAAGAAGCATGGGAAAATCTCCATACGATTATGGATCAAGCAGGAGAACTTCCTATGAGAGTTGATTATCAAGACTTAGTTACTACTGAAATTGCAGATAAAGCTATGAAATAAGGCACTCTAAATGGTTAGTGTAGATTACTTGTTTCTACACTAACCTCTCTTTACTCATTTTAAATAAGGGAGGTTTTTTGCAATGTCTATTGTAAGGATAAAACATGTTGATAAAACGTTTTTTTCGCAAGAAGCAGCAACTACCGCCCTCAAAGATATATCACTCTCTGTCCAGCAAGGAGAATTCATCTCTTTAATTGGACCAAGCGGTTGCGGAAAAACTACGTTACTATCTCTCATTGCTGGCTTGCTTCAACCGACAAACGGAGAAATTTATATTGAGGGGCAGCAAATCTTGCGTCCATCACCGAAAACAGGGTATATGCTACAGCAGGACTATTTATTTCCATGGTTAACCATTGAACAGAATATAACATTAGGATTAAAGACAATGAACCAATTAACTGAGGAATCAAGAAGCTTTGCCTTATCATTGCTAGATAAAATGGGGTTATTGGACAAAACGAAGGATTTTCCAAGTCAACTGTCAGGAGGGATGCGCCAACGTGTCGCCCTCGTAAGGATGCTTGCAACTGAACCAAAACTATTATTACTCGATGAACCGTTCTCAGCACTTGACTATCAAACCAAGTTAAAACTTGAGGATTTAGTCTCTTATACAATTAAAGAGCAAGAGAAAACGGCAATTCTTGTGACTCATGACATCGGTGAGGCAATTGCCATGTCCGATAGAATTGTCTTGTTATCTGCTCGCCCTGGTAGGATAAGTAATATCTTTACCGTCCCAGAAACCCTTAGAATGTTGGCACCCTTTCAAGCACGAAATCACCCTGAATATAATAAGCTCTTTCAACGAATATGGAAGGAGTTGGAGAGTCTTGAAGAACAACATATCTAAACTTCATCAGGAGTTCAAACACAAGAAACGAATTGAGAATATCCAAATTAGACTTACACAATTAACAATATTGATACTATTCTTTGCCACTTGGGAGATTGCTGGAAGATTACGGTGGGTTGACCCACTTTTATTTAGTATGCCATCTAGGGTTTGGCGGTTATTTTTAGAGAAAGTACAGGATGGAACCTTGTTGATCCATACATCGGTTACCCTATTTGAAACCATTGCAGGTTTTATTCTGGGTACTGTTGTCGGCACGTTAATCGCAGCTGCTCTTTGGTGGTCACCATTCCTTTCACGAGTGCTAGACCCCTATTTAGTTGTGTTAAACTCAATGCCGAAGATTGCCCTTGGACCGATTTTAATTGTCGGATTAGGACCGGGTTATTCCTCCATTATTGCAATGGGGGCGCTAATTTCAGTAATAATTACAACACTTGTTGTCTACAATGCTTTCAGAGGTGTAGATGAAAATTATCTTAAGGTTGTCCAAATCTTCGGAGCTTCTAAGCAGCAATCCTTTAGATCTGTAATCTTACCAGCAACAACACCAACCATTATTTCTACACTAAAAGTGAATGTCGGATTGTCCTGGGTAGGTGTTATTGTGGGTGAGTTCTTAGTTTCTAAACAAGGACTAGGTTATATGATTATCTATGGTTTCCAAGTATTTAACTTTAATCTTGTTATTTTAAGTCTACTCGTGATAGCAGTATTAGCTACCTTAATGTATCAAGGTGTAGAACTGCTTGAGCGCAAACTAACGAAACAAATAGCAAAGTAATAGTTAGAACCGTATTAGCTTATTGCTAATACGGTTCTTCGATTTATTATAAAACGTCTAGTCTTACGATTAATGCTAAAAGAAGTTGTAATAGTAATTGAATGTTTAACGCAACCTGAGTGTCAGTTGTTGTTACATTTACCCCTTGCGAATTATCGATGACAACTTTTTGGATTGATTGTTGCTTCGTTTTTGTAGATTGTAGCAAGTCTTGCGTAATTCTTTCTGCTTTAGTACTGTCAGCAATTGAGATTGTGATAATTAAAGCAATTGCCGCTTGTAACGATGCCTGTAAAGATACTGCAGCTTTCGTGTCCGTTGTACTTACTTGAACATCACAAGAGTTCATAATGTGAATTAACTCTTCTGAAATTTGAATTTCCTTGTTCATTTGCTCTGCATTTACGTCTATTCTATCGCTCATGATTTATTCTCCTCCTTACTCGTGATAATTTATCCTATGTAATAGACCAGAGATTGTCTAGGACAAACAAACAGGGCATTTTGCTCAATTTGCTCTATGCTGGCCCAACTTACGCAAAAAAAACAGCCTAAAGGCATGATTAGTGCCTAAAGACCGTTTTGATTTTCTATCCAGCGTAAACTATATATAAGAACGTCATCTTTCATAATAAAGCTATAGTCCTTATCTAATTTAATATGTTCAGGAAGCTCTTGCAATAAAATAGGACCAACCGTTTCATAATAATGTTCCTTCGTTTCTAGGGAATCAACTGTAGCAAAATAAACATTTTTAACAACAATTTCTTGTTTCCCAGTGACACGGTATTGGCCTACGTAGGTTAATTCTCTGACGATTCCTCCTGTTTCCTCATACACTTCTCGTTTAGCAGCTTCTCTGGGAGCTTCTCCGTCTTCCACTTTTCCTCCTGGAAATTCTAAGCCTCTCTCTTCATGGCGAGTTAAAAGCCATTTTCCCTGATACTTACAGACTACCCAAACATGCCTGGGGTCTCTTGAAAAAAGATGATCGTTATAGGTAAATTCAACCTTATTCCGATAAAAGTCAAAAAACGAGTAAATTTTAGACAATGTTTGTACTTACGCTCCTTCTCCCTAATTTCCTTTTATTATACACGAGATGGAAGGAAAAGTATCATTCATCCTCCGTAGGCTTAATAAATTTTGCCGTTATGAATACTGACAGTAGGCTTACCAAAGTTACAACCGCAAACAATGTAAAGTGCGAAGCTTTCATCAAGATAGCAACAACTGGCGGACCGATAGCTACACCAACGAACCTCATACTGCTATAAATTGAAGTAATTGTTCCACGCTCGGATTTAGCAATCCCCTCTGTGACAAGGGCGTCCAAACTCGGTAATGCAAAACCTATTCCTACCCCTGAGGCAAACATGGCAGTTAATAAAACATATATATCTTTCGTGAATGCAACCGAAAAATTTGCTATAGAAAGAATAATTAAGCCGACGACGGTGACAACTTTCATCTTGAGCTTGTCTTTACCAATTGTCTTACCAGTAACATAAGACGAAAAGCATAAAGCGGCCAGTGGAATTGCCAATATAATACCCTTCTTAATGCCGTCAATGTTGTGCTTTTCTTCTAACATGGTTGATAAATAAAACAAAACTCCAAATAAAACAAACATACAAATACAACCAATCACAAATACAGCATAAAGCCAACGACCTTCGTTTTTGAAAATCGTCTTAATTGACCTTATAAAAACCTTTAATTTTGGTGGTTTCTCAGGTGCTGGTGGATTTTTCACTAAAAAAATCATCATGATTGTTGAAATGAAGCAAAAAACTGGAAAAGCGAAAAATGGCATATACCATACGATTGCTGCCAAAGCTGCTCCTAAGACTGGACTTAAGACTTTTCCAAAAGTATTTGACGTTTCAATAACTCCTAACCCATTACTCACGTCTTTTTCGTCTGTAAATATGTCACCCACTAGAGGTATAACAATTGGAAAAGCTCCTGCTGCTCCAACCCCCTGTAATAACCGACCAATTATGATAAAACCATAGGCATCTTCTAATTGCCAAGAAGCCCAACCCGAGATAAGCCCACCAATAGCTGCGATGATTAAACTGGGAATAATTATTAATTTTCTTCCATATTGGTCTGACAGGTAACCCGCAATTGGGATTAAGATAATAGCCACTACAGAATACACAGTAATAATCATACTAACCTGCAAGGAACTAATATTTAACTGTTTCTCAATCGTTGGAAGGACTGGAATTAACATTGAATTCCCTAGCGTCATAACTAGAGGAATAGATGCTAACGAAACAAGATCCCACGTTTTTTTATCCTCCATATTACCCCGCCTTAATAAGAATGATCAATACTCCTTTGTTTAGTATCCTAGAAACGAAAAAATCTATACTATGGAAAATTTCGTATTACTAAACGTTTTTCATTCCAAGTGAATAAACCACTCATGTTTAGGGAAGATTACCAAATGTCCATTTATAATTGAATTACTCAAAATGTAAATGGAAAATAAATTGGCTTTTATTTTAGGAGGAATTTTTACAATGCAAGGTAAAGTTAAATGGTTTAATGCAGAAAAAGGCTTTGGATTTATTGAAGTAGAAGGACAAGACGATGTTTTTGTTCACTTTTCTGCGATTCAAGGTGAGGGTTTCAAATCTCTTGAGGAAGGTCAAGAAGTTAGTTTTGACGTTGAAACTGGCAACCGCGGTCCACAAGCCGTAAATGTTGTAAAAATATAAGTAAAGAATGGTGCAGGCTGCTAACAGCTTCTGCAACAAAAAACTGACCACCAAATTCGAATGAATTTAGTGGTCGGTTTTATTTTTTTCTAACCCAAGGAAAAGGTAGGGTGGCTTTAACACCTTACTTTTTTTGCTATGTTTTATTCAGTTTTTTTAGCTTCCTCAGTCTCTGATTTTACTGGCTTTTTATCGTCATCGTCAAAATCACTTGTTAACTCACGTGTAGACTTTTTAAACTCTCTTAACGTTTGCCCTACAGCTCTTCCCATTTCAGGTAACTTTTTCGGCCCAAAAATAATTAATGCAATCACCAATATTAAGATTAACCCTGGAACTCCAATATTTCCCAACATTTTTCTTTCCCCCTAGATAAGGTTATTTATTTAAAAATATAGGTAACTGGTTACGTTCAACTTTATAGCCACCTAATTGCTCCACCATCTTTATAAACTCATTTGACTGGATTACGTCAAGAAATAACTTTCCGCCTTCACTTTCATAAAAACTATTTGTCATGACTAAGTCATAACTTTCATCAGCAACAGGGATAAAGTCTAAATCCATTGTCTTAGCAGCCGAGTAAACACCCAAACCTACACTGTTCAGTTTTTCTTTTACCTCAGCAGCCACACTTAAGTGGGAAAACATTTCTCTTTCATAACCTTGAATTTGTGCAGACGTAAGCGAGTGTTTTTTTAATAAGGAATCAAACAGAATTCTCGTACCAGCACCTCGCTGGCGATTGACATAAGCAGCTCCTTTGTCAACAATGTCCCCAAGCGTTTTAATTCCAAGTGGGTTGCCCTTTGGTACAATCCAGCCTTGCTCTCTCTTTAAGAATGGGATAACGATAACTTCTTCTCCTGCCAAGTATTTTTCAACATACGGAAGATTATAAGTGTCTGTTTCTGGATCTAGCAGGTGAATACCCGTTACATGTGCTTCACCTTTTCTAATAGCCATAATTCCTGCTAAACTTCCGACATGAGAAGAAATAATTTGTCTAAATACATCTCGTTTTTTAATCAGGGAAGAAACAATATCGATGGACAAATCATGACTCCCTGTAAACAGAACACCTTTTTGTATCGCTTCTATAGGTTTATAAAGTTCGATCTCAACTATTTCCCCTTGTTCTAAGCCTTGACTCTCGGGTGGAACAACTAAAATACCATCTGCGCGTACCATCGACATCGTTACTCCAGCCGCTCTAGTTAGAGGATTGGCGATAAATTCTCCATTCACATATCCTACGTTTAATCTAATAAAGTCCTCAGCCCCCATATTTGAAACAACTCGTCTCCCTAAGCGAACATGTAACGTTTCACGTTTTGGTTCTTGTATACCTTGATAATGATGAACTAAGGGCCGTAAAAACCATTCTAACGCCAGGTAAGCGGATACCGGATAACCTGGTACGCCTATGATTGGCTTTCCTTTTACCTCACCTAAGATAACAGGTTTACCTGGACGAGTAGCAATCCCATGGGTATACACTTCACCTAGTTCAGCAATAACATGAACAGTATAGTCTTTTGAACCTGCCGAAGAACCTGCATTAATAATGATTATATCCGCCTCATCTGACGCTTTTTCAATAGCATTGCGAATGTGATCAGGGTTATCAACAACGATATCAGATAACAACGGCTCCCCACCCCATTCTAAGACAAAGCCAGAAAATACAGTACCGTTAAATTCAACAATATCACCTGGGTTTAGAGGAGTTCCCGGCTGTACAAGCTCGTTGCCTGTTGGGAGTATTGCCACTTTTGGTTTCTTTACAACTGGAAGCTCTAACACACCACCAGCCAATAACGCACCTAGGTCGACAGGTCTTAGTGTTTGACCTTGTGGTAAAATCATTTCTCCACAGACAACATCTTCACCAACTGGACGAATATTCTGCCAAGGGGTAGCTGGAGCAATAATTTCTACTGTTTGCTCATCTACTTCCTGCAAATCTTCAACCATTATTACAGCATTAAATTCTGTTGGAATCGGATTTCCTGTGTCAACGAAGATAAATTGATCATTCTTTTTCAGATGAAGCGGGCGTTGCTCATGAGCTTCATACGTTTCCTCTGCTCGAACGGCAATACCATCCATCGCCGAAGCATGGTAATGGGGCATTGAAAGGCTAGCAAATATCGGTAGTGCCGTAACTCGCCCTAATGCATTCCTTGTTGGAACGGTTTCAATTTCTGGAATTAACTTTGCTCTTTTTAATAGTTCTTCCTTGGCCTGTTGCCTTGGTTTATCCTGTAAGTATACTTTACGATTAAATTCCTTATTATCCACGAAACCGCCTCCTATCGTAGCAATATTGCCGGCACAAAATCACCTTGTCTTGCACCTTCATATTCAGACTTTATTTCGACCACAGCATCACTTTGTACAAGTGTTGAGATGAGTCCTGACTTCCCAATAATTGGCTCAGCCCACCATTCTCCATCTTTTTCGGTTAGCTTCACTCGAATGTAATCCGTTCTTCCCATGGAAGAATGAATGTTCTTCATTAACTTGACTTGGACGCGTTCTAGCCGATTCACACTTAATTCACCACTAAGTTTCTTTATGACTTTTTCTCCAAATAACGAGAAAATGATCATCGCTGATGCTGGGTGTCCTGGAAGACCAATCACTGGTTTCCCGTCTGCCATAGCTAGGATTGTTGGTTTACCAGGTTTAATTGATACCCCGTGGATATAAACGCCCGGTTCACCCAATGACTCTATTACTTTCGTTGTAAAATCTTTTGCACCAACAGAACTTCCACCTGATAAAACTAAACAATCTACATCTTTGAACAGTTCTTCGGCACGTTTTTGATACTCTGTATAGTCGTCTGTGACAATGCCCGCATAAACGGCTTTTGCTCCCCACTCTTGTACTAAGCTCGTGATGGTCAATGCATTAATATCACGGACTTGGCCAATTTGAAGGTCTTTTGTTTCATAGGGTACAATTTCATCACCACTAGATAGATAGCCAATTGTTAACTGCTTAAACACTTTGACAATCGTTTTACCAATGGCAGCAATTGCTCCTAATTCTTGTGGTCGGAGTTTCGTACCTTTCGTAATAAGCACGTCCCCCTCTTTTACATCCTCACCAATTTGAATGACATTCTCACCAGGAGCAACTTGCTTATACGTATTTAATAGTCCTGAAAGATCCTCACAATGTTCAATCATGATAACGCTATCACTATTTGGTGGCATCATTCCACCTGTAGGAATGTAAATTGCTTCACCGTCTTGAAGTGGAACCGTCGCTTCTTCCCCCATTTTCACACTTCCGACTACATTAAGAAACCCAGGCATAGTTTCTGATGAGCCAAAGGTTTCTTTTGCCTTTACAGCATATCCGTCCACTGTTGATCTCGGAAAACTAGGTACTGACTCGCTAGCAACAATATCCTCAGCTAGAATACGATGTAAAGACTGTTCAAGGGGAATTTCCTCTATGACTGTAACTGCTTTGACTAGATCTTCAATAAGTGCAAATGTTTCCTCAACCGTTTTAACATTAAAAAATTGCATCTAGTATCATCCTCCCTCTTTTTTATTGAGAGATGCTATTTTTTCTCATTTAATTCGCTTATCTTCATAATTCCGAAGGATGATTCATATTATAGAAAACTTGTGGAAGAATATCAATTTCCCTGTTTACAAGATCCTTTTTTTCATCATAATTAATGAATTTAACTTGTTAACTTTTCACCTTATCGTCGGCCTTTATTTCTCCAAAACCATTTTCCTCTGCAACAAAATCTAGATGTATACTAGTAACGTCTAATAGAAACGCAGATTGTTTTTTTAATAATTTCCTTGTATCAATTATTTTGCTGTATCCATTACACTTTTCACAAACTTCTAATTTGGAACTACTATCATTTTCGATATTGTAATAACTTAGCTGAGTGTGGTCCTCATTCCCACAAAATGAACAATGGATCCGTTTTTGATTCCACTTTGCGTCACAGCGAGGACAGACAATCATTTTGACACCTTTACCCTCAATTACAGCCAAGCGAATTGGTTCACCACAACATGGACAGGAACCCTTTGTATTCTGATTAGCTAACTCAATTCCGTAAACACTTGAAACCACTCGCAAATAAGGACGAATGCCATGCTCAGCCAAGAAATACGGAAGCCATGCAGGTAAACCTTCTTTTTCTGCTACCGCCTGAAAGTACAGTTGATTAAAGCTCAACACTTCCGCCGACCATTTTTGGGTCTCCTCATTCGTAAGCAATAGCTTTATTTTTTCTACATTGGTCAATAGGTTATCATCTTTTTCTGCTAAAAATATCGCAAGTTCAATAATCCATTCACGATATTGAGCGTAATCAACATTCATGACTATTTGTGCAATAATTGGAACTTCTTTATGATTTAACGTTTGCCTGATTACAATCTTAGTTTTATCTAGTAACTTGGCCCACTCTTCTTGTTTCGTAGATATAGCAATCTGTAAGTCTAAGTACTCTGGAGAAATCACTGTTGGTTTCATTAACTTTCACCTCAAGGTTAGTATTTAATAGTGGATATTGAATGTTGAGTTATGAAGCGGATTTTTACCTTTCAACTTCTAAAGAGGTTTCATAAACCAACATTCAAGATCCATCTGACATAAGTATATCAACTATCAAGTATTTCGAGTGTGATGAAAAGCACGTTGACTAGTAAATGAGTAATGTTCGAAAAAATGTAACTTTTATTTTATTTGCTTTTGTAAAAGAATTTGCAGTGCCAGGCAAATTTATCAACATCATATCTATGAAAAGGAATAGCTGTCCACTAGGGACAGCATGCCTTTTCTACTTCTATTAAAGAGCGGTTAAGCTCCTTTGCCTTTTTTAGCTGGCTTTTCTTCTTCTTTGATCTCACCTTTTGCTACTAACTCATCGTACCATTTACGGTGATGTTCTTTTGCGTATTTAACCGGGACATCGCCTTTAGTCATTCCTTGCATTGAAGCTTTTGAGCCTGGATGACCTAAGCTTAAATAGATGTGACCAACTACAACAGCAACTGATAACCCAAAGGCAATATTATGAATTGGGTAGGCCCATTGGATCAGTAATACCGGGAAAAGGTGTGGCATCCACATGACAATCCCAGAACCAATTAACATGGCTGCACAAGTAATGGTTAGTAAGGAGTTTAACTTTTCTCCTGCATTAAAGAAGTCTTGCTTTGGCATATCCTTTACATGCCCACCAAAGAATTCCTTTGGAAATTTCACAAAAAACATAACATCTTCTTTTCTCCAAGTAATCGTTTGTTTCAACCAATGAAACATGCTTTTTGGATCAACAAACAACATGACAACCGGTGGTAATACAAACAGTACTGCAAAAATACGATGTAATAAACGTAAGTTTTCTGGACCACCGAAGATCGGATACATCCAACTAAAGAAATCTGTGTAAAGTGGTAGTGCCGTAATATAGAGGGCAAAGAAAGCTAATGCATTTGTCCAATGAGCGATAATAACCCACTTACTAAAACGTTTGACTGTTTGTTGCCTACTACTCATCGTGATCTCCTCCTTCATGCCCTTGCTTGTTAAATAGTTTGTTAGAGATAAATCCGCCTATAACAGCCATCGTCGTTACTCCAAGCATTGCTTTACCAAGTGGCTGTGCGTAATCCTTCCAGATAATTGCCGAAGTTGGTACTTTCGGATTTTCTGGTAGACCATATACACTTGGTGGTTCAGCTAGCAAATAGAAAGTTTGTGTGCCATCAACACCAATTGGGTTATAAATGTTGGCATTCGGATAACGATCCTTTATTTGAGCTAAACGTTCAAGTGCCATAGCTTCCATTTCTTCTTTATCTCCAAAAACTAACGCATCCATATGACAAATGTCCACACAAGCCGGCATCATGTTTTCACGAAGGCGATCAATACACATCGTACATTTTTGCGCTTTTTCATACTCTTTTCCATTTTCATCTGTGTATTTGGCTAGTTCAATGACACTAAACGGACAGTTTTGAACACAGTATCCACAACCTACACATTTATCATAGTTCGTATTTACCGTTCCAAACTCACTGTAGTGAAGAGCATCCTCAGGACAAACCTTTACACAAGCAGCATCGGTGCAGTGTAAGCAAGCTGAGTGACGGAATAGCCATTCAAACCTACCATCTTCTGCTTCATGTTCAGTAAACGTGAGCATATTCCAGTTAAATGCGTTACATTTATCATGAGATTGATAACTTCCTTTAAACTCTTCTGGAGCTGCAGGAAGATCATTCCAGTTTTTACAAGCTACCATACACGCACGGCAACCGTCACAACGAGTTACGTCAACTAATTTTGCATATTTCGTAGTCATTAGTTAGCCCTCCTAACATTACCAAGGAATGCTTTATACTCTGGGATCATCGTATTGGCATCCCCGATGTGAGGTGTTAATGTGTTAGCAATCGCACCAGTAGCAATTCCCATATAACCGAAATGCCAAGGCATTCCAATATGATGAACTTTTTCGCCACGAATCATATACGGCTTAAAGCGTTTTGTTACCATTGCATATGCCTCAATTTCACCACGTGCCGAACTAATGATTACTTTATCCTTATTCTTTATGCCTTTTTCCTCAGCTAGTTCTTCGCCAATTTCAACAAACATATGACCTTGTAGTTCTGATAACCACTCTAGGTTACGAGTCATTGATCCAGATTGCCAATGCTCAGTTAAACGATAGGTTGTAACAACCATTGGGTAATCTTTCTTATCCCCTTTGGCATTCATTTCACCTGCCCAAATTTTAACTGCAGGATTTAAGTCAACATTTGAGAACGCATTTGGTACAGGGCTCTCATAAGGCTCATAATGTTCTGGGAAAGGACCATCATTCATTCCTGCAAACAAGCCGCCGCGACCATGTGCCATCATTAAGAATGGGTCATCACCGCTATGTCCAGCTAAAGCAGCAGCCCCTGGCTCAGCTGGTGTACCTGGTGCTTTGGCAGGAGGGAAATCAGGTACATCATAGTGTCCTGCCCAAGTTTCGCCATTCCAACGAATTCCTTCACGGAAGTCCCAAGGTTTACCGTCAATTGTACAACCTGCACGGTTATAAAGGATACGGCGGTTGGCAGGCCAAGAATATGACCAATTTAAGTAGTTCTCCATGCCTGTATCAACACTGTCACGGTTTTTCGCTCTATTATTGGTGTCGCTTGGTCCAGCATCAGGATAAAAACCACTATAGATCCAGTTACCACACGATGTTGTTCCATCATCTTTTAGTGCTGCAAAACCAGGAACCGTTCTTCCTGTTGTTAGATCATAGCCATTAATTTCTTTATTGATTAGATCATTATCTGGATAGTCTCCGTTGCCAAAGTCCCAATGTAGAGCTTGTTGGATTTTTCCTTTAGTTGAGTTGTCACCTTTATAAAGTTCTTTCACACGCTTCGATAAGTTGTGTACAATCCATAAATCAGACTTGGAATCACCTTTCGGATTTAGCGCTTTCCAACGGAATTGCATCCAGCGACCAGAGTTAGTTACAGAACCTTCTTTTTCATATGGTCCACAAGCTGGTAACATGAAAACTTCTGTTTTAATACTTGCTGGATCACTATTTGCTTCTTTCTTCCAGAACGCACCTGTTTCTGTCTCCCAAAGATCAATTGCTACTAACCAATCGAGATTAGCCATCGCTTTTTTCTCTTTATTTGAGTTTGGACCACCAACTACTGGGTTTTGTCCCCACACTAGCATTCCTTTAATATCGCCATCATACATCGCTTCAAATAGAGAGATATGTGAAGAGTTTCTGCTGTACTTAGGAAGATAATCATATAAGAAATCATTTTCTTTTTTCGCACTATCTCCATAATAGGCCTTTAATAAACTAGTTAAAAATTTCGGACGGTTATTCCAGAAACCACCGTGTGGCGTTTCATTTTTGAGATAAGACTCATAATCCTTATGTCTATCATTTGTAGCTGGTGCAGGCATATAACCTGATATGTCTTGGAAAAGAAGGCCAAAGTCAGTTGATCCTTGAACATTACACTCACCGCGAAGCGCATTTACACCGCCTCCAGCACGTCCAACGTTACCTAAAAGCATTTGGATCATTGCGTAAGAGCGAACATTCTGCGATCCGACTGTATGTTGTGTTGTTCCCATTGCGTACATAATCGTTCCTACTTTGTCTCTTGCACCCGTCGCACAAAACGCTTCAGCAACCTTTAAAAAGTCTTCTTTCGGTGTTCCTGTTACAGCACAAACTGTATCAACATCATAACGAGAATAATGTTTCTTCATTAATTGAAACACAGATTGAGGGTGTTTCAATGTATCATCCTTTTTATAAGAGCCATCTTCATTCATTTGGAATGACCAAGAGCTCCTATCATAACTTCGTTTTTCAGCGTCATAGCCTGAAAAAATTCCATCATGAAAGTCATAATCTTCATTTACTAAGAACGAAGCATTTGTATAGTTAACAACATATTCTTTATGAATAAGGTTGTTTTCAATTGCATAGTTAATTAATCCACCAATAAAGGCAATATCCGTACCTGAACGCATCGGTGCATATACTTGTGCCACAGTTGAAGTACGAGTATAACGAGGATCAACGGAAATAATTGTTGCGCCTCTTTCTTTCGCCTTTTGGATATATTTCATACTAATCGGATGGTTTTCTGCAGGATTACCACCGATAATGAGAGCACAATCAGTATACTGGATATCATTCCAGTGGTTTGTCATTGCGCCACGACCAAATGTAGGTGCCAGACCGGCAACCGTAGAGCTGTGTCATATACGAGCCTGATGCTCAATAAAGGTTGCGCCTAATCCTCTCATAAACTTAGCAATGAGGTAACATTCTTCATTTTCGAGAGCAGCTCCACCGAGAGAAGCAATTGCTTCAGTTCGGTTAACGGTAATGCCATTTTCTTTTTCAAGGAAGCTTTCATCACGAGTTTTTTTAATATTTTCTGCAATTTTATCTAATGTCCAATCCCACTCTTTTTCTTCCCATCTGTCACTTCCTGGAGCACGGTACAAAGGTTTTTGAAGTCGTCTGTCAGAAGTGTATAACTGACGGATCGACGTACCTTTACTACATAATGATCCACGGTTAATTGGGTGATCAGGGTCCCCCTCTGTGTATAGCACATCATTCTTTTCTTCGTTCACGTGTACTAAAATTCCACAGCCCACCGAACAATACGGACAAATCGTTGGCGTTGTCGTTGTGCGGGCAATTTTGAACTCTTTCGCTTGTGCCGAAGCCTCTTTTGGTTTAAAACCTAATTCTACAACTGCAAGCGTTGCTGCCGCTGTACCAGACAACTTTAAAAACTGTCTACGTGATAAATCAAACATCGTTAGTCCTCCCCCTAAATATCTGTCATTCATTCCCCTTAAAAAATTCATTCATATAACTAAAATTAACTCCTGAGTAAATCTCTCTTTTTTAAGGTTGATCCCCAGCAACCTTTGAAACATCATTTGCAACTCTACCTTGAGATGTATAGACGGTGGCCATCTTTCCCCTCATGTAGCCGACTAGTTCAATCTGCAAAAAATTCGCTAGCTGAACTGCTTGTTTGGTAGCTGCAGTCCTTGTACCAATGATACCAATCCCAAAGCGGGCGGCCTTTGACAACATTTCATAAGAAACTCTTCCAGTTGTCAGTAAAATGAGACCTTTTGGATCAAGTCCCTGCCGAACTGCAAACCCAAGCACCTTATCGACTGCATTATGACGACCAATGTCTTCACGAACAAAAATAGTGCCTTCTAGATCAACAAGACAAGCACCGTGCATTCCACCTGTTTCTAAGTAAAGCGGAGAATTCAAAGCAAATTCATGACGCTTTTTTAGAAGATACGACAGTGTAACAGTTCTGCTTGTTGATATCTTTGGAAAGCTCTTCACATCAGTCATCGAAAAGAATGTTACGCCTTTCCCACAACCTGCAGTGAAATGTTTTTGTTTTTGCGAAAACTCCTCGGCATCAAATTCTTCATTCATTTCTACAAGAACTCTGCCTTTGTCTTCATCTATCGTTAACTTTTTCAAGTCACTGGGCTTATTAATAATTCCTTCTGAATAAAGATAACCAACTGCCCAATCATCAAGATCCGCCTTTGTTAACTGGTATGTTGCTAACTCATAACCATTCAAATAAAGCGTAATAGGAAACTCATCCGGACAATATTTTCGAGTCATCCATATCCTCCCCTCTGCTTAGCTAAAGGTTATACCAAAATATCCTTGGGTCCTTTTAGCCAGCAAGTTCATGAATGCGGTTTCAATTGTAACCACTTTTTTTAACTCCTCTTAAATCCCCATTTAAGATGTATTAAAGCTTTGAAAGTTCACAAACTTTCATTTCAGTAATACGCTTCAACTAACTTATTCGTTTGCTTGTTTACAAGTCTTCCCCAAGACCAGTTGAACAAAAAATCATCACAAGTTTTCTTTCTTTTACTTGTAACTGATTGTAGAATACCACTTTCGTTTTATGTTTTTCTGTGACATTAATCACTACTGTGAACCGTTTCTACTAAAAAACCACCTTTTTCATAGTCATTATTTTTCTAATTTTTCTCTCTTTGTCTCTGTCTATCATTATTTTATAGCAATCCATATATTTTTCAGGGTAAATTCACAAAGGAACCATCCGATAAAATAGGATTATTTAATCATGACTTTTTTTCGAATTCACAAATTATTACTTTGAGTTTTGTTGATTTATATTTTTTCGTGTATAACTAACTATAGAGAATTTAGTTATATAGTAGAAAGGAACTCTCATGAGATATTTTATTTTATTACTAATGATTTTCATGGCTTTCGTACTTCCGTCGTATCTATTTGCAACAAAGGATAGCTTTAGAATGGCAAAAGACCATCAATACGTTGTTAGTTCCAACCCCAGTACACCTAATTCTGATTTTTTGAGATTGAATAATGATGAAACAACAAATTTCGAAAAAATGATATCAAAAATAAGAAAGACAAATTATAGCTCTCCAACAGAGTGGGGTGAATCTGTTTCTGGTGTAATAGATCGAATTCCTACGAATGAAAACGTTATTGCCTTAACCTTTGATGCCTGTGGTGGGGAATGGGGAAGTGGTTATGACCAAGAATTGATAGATTACCTCGTTACAGAAAACATTCCTGCAACCCTATTCATTAATAGCCGGTGGATCGATGCAAATCTTGAAGAGTTCTTGTACTTAGCTTCTTTAGAGCAATTTCAAATTGAAAATCATGGCACTGAGCATCGGCCTTTATCAGTTACAGGACAAACAGCATGGGGAATTAAAGGAACTACAAGTGTTGAAGAGGTTCTAAGCGAAGTCACTACGAACCATTTAAAAATAATAGAACTGACTGGGCACACACCAAAATACTTTCGATCTGGAACTGCATATTATGATGAAATTGCTGTGAAAATCGTTGAATCTTTAGGTATGAAGGTGATTAATTTTGATATTCTGGGCGATGCTGGGGCGACTTACTCTCCAAAACAAGTAAAAGAGGCTTTACTAAAAGCAAAGTCAGGTTCGATTGCCTTACTTCATATGAATCAGCCAACAAAAGGAACTGCGGAGGGGGTAAAACTGGCTGTTCCTCTCCTAAAGGAACAAGGGTTTCAGTTCGTTACGCTTGACGAAGGTTTTAAATTTTCTCAATAAAACAAAAAGCTCACAGTTGCTAATAAGAAAACAATTGTGAGCTCTCATTTTGTTCTATTGTCACCTACTCAAGTCTTTCAATTATCGTAGCATTTGCCATTCCATAACCTTCGCAAATCGCTTGTAAGCCATAACGTTTTTGTTGTCGTTCTAATTCATGCATTAACGTTGTCATGATTCTAGCTCCTGTTGCTCCAAGAGGGTGACCAAGTGCAATCGCTCCACCATTTACATTTACTTTCTCAAGTTCAATCCCAAACTCTTTGGCCCATGCTAAAGGAACTGAAGCAAAGGCTTCGTTGACTTCAAATAAATCAATATCAGTAACCGAAAGATTAGCTTTTGCTAACACCTTTTGAGTTGCAGTAATTGGTCCTGTTAACATTAAGGTTGGGTCTGAACCAACAACTGCTCTTGCCAATATTTTAAACCTTGGTTTTAGCCCTAATTGTTCAGCCTTACTTCGAGACATGATTAAAATAGCTGCGGCTCCATCACTAATTTGACTAGCATTCCCGGCTGAAATTTTACCCTCATTTAAAAAGGGGGTTTTTAAGCTTGCTAGACGGTCAAGTGTTGTGTCGCCCCTTGGTCCCTCATCATCTACCAAAAAAATATTTTGCCCATCCTTCATTACCTGCACTGGCATTATCTCCCTTTTGAAAAAGCCCTGAGCCTGTGCCTGCAATGCCTTTTGATGACTTTGAAGAGCAAATTGGTCTAACTCTGCGCGACTTAGTTCCCATTTGTCAGCAATTCTCTCAGCAGATAAACCTTGATGGATAATTTCATATTTTGATTGTAACTTCTCACTTTCAGTTCGCCCTTGAAATTGAGAAAACATCGGTACACGCGACATACTCTCTACACCGCATGCTATGACGCAATCCATATCCCCACTGAGAACTGCTTGTGCTGCAAAGTGTATCGCCTGCTCACTTGAACCACATTGCCTATCAATGGTTACCCCTGGAACCTCGACAGGAAATCCAGCGATTAAAGCTGCTATTCGGGCAATATCAGCTGATTGTTCACTTGCTTGCGTGACACAACCAGCAATCACATCATCTACCTCACTCTTTTTAATTCCTGCCCTTTGGATAACTTCGGATAATACTTGTGCCAAGAGTTCATCAGGACGGATTCCACTTAAACTACCATTCCTCTTCCCGATTGGTGTACGAACTGCTTCTACGATCACTGCTTCTCTCAAAATACGGTCACTCCTCCAGTTAATAATCTCTAACTAGTCCGTTAAGACTAAGTATATTCGCTCGGGATTTGCTCACTCATTCTCTTTTTTCTTCTTCTAAACCAATTGATCAAAACGGATATTACACTAATCAATACAATAGCAGTTAAAGCCACATACATTGATAAATCCTTGTTTGTTCCAGATAACATTCCTAAGGAGAAAAAAAGACAAAACCAGATGAACGCAGTGGTGTACGATAATAAAGCAAAGCGAAAATAAGAAAGACGCATCATTCCGTACAGAAACGGTACAAATATGCGTACACCTGGAATAAAGTAGCTAACAACTAATGAATAAACATGGTACTTTTTTATTAAATGAAGCGCCTTACGAATAGACCTTTTCGTTCCTTTCTTCTTCGATAGAAAAACAACGAGATTTTTACCAAGCACCTTCCCAAGAAGGTAGCTTGTCGTCAGACTTGCTACAATCCCTAAATAACCCACTAAAAAAACAATGTCAGCCTGAAGGGTGTTTGTGGAAGACAAATAGCCAATCGTTGTAACAATCGCCTCATTTGGGACCGGTATACCTAACATTCCTAACCACAACCAGAGAAATATCCCTACGTACCCAACCTCTTTTAGAGTCGTTAACAGTACATCTAGTTCCATTTTTTCTCCTTCTTCCTCATATAGAAAAAGTTTATTTCCGAATAGATTTCTAGAGTGTAACTGTTTGAATTAGTTAGTTTTACGAATGATTAATAAAATATGTCCTTATATTTTAAACTGTGGAAAGGCTTTTAGTAAACTTTTTTTCACTTTTTTCTAAATATTCAATAAAAACCTCGGCTATCTATCAAAGACCCATGTTTTTATAATCGCAATATATTCTCTGGCCCACAACTTTCCCCTCACAATCCAGGGGGTTTCTGCTGCCAATGGGTAAGGTTCAAAACCTAATCGTCTAGCAATAACCAAGGACCGAAATAAATGAAAATCGTTCGTAACCACAACGACCTCTTTTACTTCATTACCTAAAATATCACGACTAAATGAAAAGTTTTCAAAAGTTGTAGTTGATAAATCCTCGATGATTATTCGCTCATTAGCAATACCTTCTTCTCGGAAGTATCTAGCCATCGCTTCTGCCTCACTTATCCATTCTCCTTCTCCTTGACCTCCAGATACAATCACTTTTGTATCTTCATTATCTTTTAAATAGTTGAGAGCCTCGATCACTCGGTAGTAGAGTGACAGACTCATCACATCGCCATTTAACTTTGCACCCAAGACGATTAAGTAACCCACATCTTCTGGGGGTGTTTTCTTAGCTGTATGGACCATTAAGCTATGCATAATTACTACATAAAAAATAGGAATTAGTAGTAAAATCGAAGCTATCAATATGTATTTTTTCATAATCGCCTCACCCTAAACAGAACTTTTATCCTTATTTTACCACTTAAATAAACGAACAGCGATTACTTTTTAAAAGTAACCGCTGTTCGTACTCCTATTTTCTTCCTACCTTTTAATGAAAGGAGAATCCAAACTTACATGCCAAACAATATAGGTATACCAAGAAAGTAACTATAAGATCCAAATTAAGTGCATCTTGATCGGATCGTAAGTACATTTTCCACGCCTACAGTTACTGTTGTCTATATTGCAAATTTATATACTCATCGCTACTAATCTCAACCTCAGCTGGGACTTGCAAATATAGTAGGTTCGCACTCCATGTATTGGAATGTTCCGGGAACATTTTTTCTCCAGTAAACTGAGTAATCGTAAATTCTTTATGGAATTGCGCCAACTTAAGATTGTTTTTTTCAGGTGGTGTAATTGTTAGGGTGCCATTCACTAATTCTACACTAGGTGCAACGATTAGATGGGTATAATCAATCTCTGAAACGACATGCGGTGTTATATACCGAGATACTCTTATTTCGTTTGTAAGAGCATCATCTTCTTCAACTAGTACCCATACATTTGCATAATAATCGTTTTGGCTAATTTGTAATTCTAACGCTGTTTCTTCAAAAGGAAAATTCCATTCATCTGTAATCATTACACCTTCTACCTCCGCTAAATTCCCATTGTGAAGATTGGCGTAAAAAGCTTCAGCAATCTCTTGTGCGTGGTTAGTATTTGTCTCACTAGCCTCTGATGGCAATGTGTAACTAAAAATGACTGATAAAACCAATAATGCTCCGTATCCAGCAAAAAGGAAGCCGATTACTTTCCCATTAAGGAATCTTGCGTTTTGTATACTTTTACCAACCCCTGAAACAGTAGCTGCTATCAGGATAATAATTAGTATCGGAATCAAAGATGTCAATATAGTAATCATCGTCTAACCTCCTGCCTGTTTGAGATAAATATTGTCAGATAACATAAACAACTAATGACTGCGACAACTTTCAGGGCTAACATGAGTAGTGATGTTTCTGTAGCATAAAATTTCACTACATAAAATAACAGACCCTGGCCACCAGTTCTCCCCTCGAGAAAAATGAAACCAACAAAACCTACTGGTAACAGGAAAACAAAAATTCTACTAATTTGTGTGATCCCTGCTATAAAATAACCCAACATACCAAGCAATGAAACATAGAGGATTGTTGCAATAATACCAGTTAGTAACTGGTTAAATGGTACCGAAAAAGAATGATTGATAATATTATTGCTTCCAAAATACGTAATTGTTTTTATCAATGAACTGCCTAGCATGGCGCAAATTCCACCAATAATCGTAGCTGTTAGCATAAAAGCTATGCTAGAAAGATTACTGGAAAGTCTGTTTGTCACAAACGAAAAATCACCATCTTTCACTTGCCTTGAATTCATTGATACGCCACAGATAAATGCCCAGAGCATCGTGAAAGCAATGATTACATTTCCTGTATAATAGGTAACATTTATGGAAAAACCATTATTTCCTGTCCCCATTGTGCCACTCCCCATAAACGAAAAAGCTAGGGCCGCAAGTTGAGTTAAAAGCAACGAGGTAAATATCCCATAATGAGCGCGTAATTTATATAGATATTGTTTTTTGACAATTTCAGCTATGTTCGTTTCTGTTAAATACATCATCAATCCCTCCCTTGGTCTTATTTGTTAAATAGACACATACATCTTCTGGAGCTACATGACTCACCTCAACTCCGTTTATGCGAGCAGTTTTCATTTCTTCTTCAGATAACTGATTGTAAATGACTACATAAGTACTATCCGTACCAACTGTTTTCTGATAGATGATCTCTTTTCCTTCCGTCACACGATCGACGACTGCTTTTCTTCCACTAAGCCCTATCGCAAACTCCTTTAATTCCTCGATAGGGAGATGCAAGTACTTTTCACCGTCTTTAATTAAAAGTACATCTTCAATGATTTCCTCAATCTCATCTAGGTGATGACTAGATAAAAGAATTGTTCTTGGGTGGCTAAGGTAGTCTTTCAATAGAGCACGATAGAAGTCCTTTCTTACAGACGCATCCATACCTGTGGTTGGTTCATCAAATATCGTTAATGGGCAGCGAGACGCTAAACCAATAATCGAGTGAAAGGTACTTTTCATTCCCTTTGATAGATTTTGATGAAATTGATCTGGATTTAAAGAAAAGTACTCAAATAGCCCTTTTGCCAGCTGCATATCCCAGTTTTTATAGAAATGACTCGCTGAGTGTAAAATGTCCATTAACGTTAGTGATTGTGGCATTGTCATCTGATCATCTATAAAAATCATATTTTGTGACACTTTCAAACTGTTAAAAGGCGACTCTGTGAAAACGGTAACTTCTCCTGAACTTGGCTTTAAAAATCCAGCAATCGTTTTTAATAACGTCGATTTACCAGCTCCATTACGCCCAATGACACCAGTAATTTTATTTTCTTCTATTGTGAATGATACAGAATTTAGTGCATTACCTTTTCCGTATCTTTTGGTTAATTGCTTGCAATCGATCACACTCATTGCTCATCCCCCTCTAAATTCCTCATTGCTAGTTTTATCATTTCAATTAGATCCGTTTGACTAACGTGCAGCCGTTCTGCTTCTCTTACAAGATCAATAATTAGGCGATTTAACATGACTTCTTTTCGCTTCGCAAGTATGATTTCGTTTGCTTGTTCGGTGACAAACATACCTAACCCCCGCTTCTTAAAGAGAATGTTTTCGTCTACTAATATAGTTAACCCCTTTGCTCCAGTTGCTGGGTTAATGTTAAACATTTCAGCAAGCTGATATTGAGAATACACCTTTTCACCAATACCAATATTACCTGTGAGTATTTCTGTTTCAATCCATTCGGCTATTTGTATATAGATTGGCTTTGCCCCATCTGTGTTGATAATCACTTGACACCTCCTAAACACACCAATATAGTGCATTACTGTTGTAATGTACTATACACTGTTTTCTAAATAAATACAATACCATTCCAAAAATTGGATTAGTAAAATAAAATATTGATCCCCTGTAACATTTCATCTCATTCGGACGACTATGTCTTAGAAAGGCTGTTTTTTCAAGGCAGACAGGTTAGACATTTGATAAGGTTGGGCGGTCATCTTTCTCCTATTAAACAAGGCATCACAGCCTTTTCATTCAAAAAAGAATGAGTATTTTCGGTATAGGCATTACCAAGAGAAGGAGGTGAGGATCACAAGTAGTTCTTCTTTTGTAACTCCTAGAAAGTCCTAGAAAAAGAGCATCAGCCCCCCTGATGCTCGAATTTTTCATATTCAAATTTTCCTTAAGAATAACAAAGGACCTCTTAAAAATCTTTTTCTTAATGGGATTTTAAAAAAAGCGAAAGCTGCCAAAGTAGTAATAATCGAGCTTACTAAGATAAAAACAGGAAATTTTCTTAATAAGAAGCTATATACATACATCTTTAGGTATAACAATGCAGACCAACCATAATTCCATCCTCTTCGATAGAATAACACCCCTGTCTTAATTGCCATGACTTCAAATACCATTGATGCCATCACCCAATGAATTAGATAATGTAGTTGCTTTCTTAGTGTTACGGGGACATTAGCCATAAATAATAAAACCATAAGAGGAGTAGCCATGAATATGTGCAATGCTCGTAACGTATTTCTACTTAAATACTTCGATTTAAAATCCCAAACTAAACAGTGCTTGCAAAGATAATAATACATAGCATTAAATGTAGCTGCATAAACCATGCTTGGAAAATGTAGATGGATCTGTTTAAATGACTTCGACCTCACGTTTAAATAGACTAAAATAACTAAAATGAGAACATTCAACCTAGCTACCTTCTTTCCCTACGATGCTTATAGCTATTTTTAACAGGTAACTGTAAATATATGTAAATTACTTTTATAAAAAAACGCTCCTATTACCGAATAGGAACGTTTAAGCTCTCATTAATTTTGATAATATAATTTCGCAAATTCTATGACATCGGCACTACTATTTCCCCAAACATCAATGCGATACACATTACTTTCGTGTTCTTTATATACTACTATAGAGTACCGTCCGGCCTGCAAATCCATCAACACGGCTAAGTCTGTACCGAACTCATCTAAAATTAGTGAATCATGTGGAAACCCTTGCCTGAATATTTCCGTTAGCTGTTCCGAGTCCTGATGATTTAGAGATGTAGTCATTGCTTCATCAAAGCTTTGCATCACGACTATCTTCTCACTTGCCTCATTCAGATAGAGCTCAAAATAATCCAATTCACCAGTAAGATAGCTTCCATAGCTATCAATTTTTTGCCAACCTACTACTTCTTCTTGAATGTGAAGCCACGGGGCTACTAAGAGAGCATCCTCACTAGAAATTACGTCTCCCTGAATAGATTTTAGATCGTCAAACGTTTCAAGAGGTGTAATCAAAGCTGATAAATCATCTTGACTAGATGAAATCACAATTTCTTGGTTTGCCCAAAAAAGCTGATAATAACCAAATCCCGTTGCAAACATTAGCACAAATGCAACACATAACACCATTGTTACTCGTTTCATTCCAAAAAAATTCGTTTCTTCTGTTTGCTCAAAAACATCCCATACTGTAGAAAATTGCGGTGGCTGAGGCTGTCTTTCAACTAATTTCTGTAAGACTTCCGTTACTTGCTCATTAGATGATTTCATAGATAGTTTCCTCCTTAATAGGTGATTTATACACTTTTCGAAGCGAAGTTAAAGCCGCGTGATATCTTGATTTACACGTGCCTAATGGGATCTTCAAGATATCAGCAATTTCTTGGAGTTTTAAACCAGAATAAAAGTGTAAAATAATAATCTCTTGTTGACTTCTCCTCAATTTTTGAATTTCCACCCATAATTCTTTTTCTGCCTCTTCCTTTAAAATCGTTTCTTCTAACCATTCACCATTTTTCTCAGGTAATGTCCCAACGAAACTTAACCACTTTTGTTTTCTCAAGAAGTTCCTAGTTGTATTTACTGTGATTGTGTACAACCATGGTTTTAGGGGCTTACTTTGATCATAGAGATTGTACTTCTTGTATACCTGAAGAAATACTTCCTGGGTGATGTCGTCTGCTAACGCCAAAGACTTTGTTAATAACAACGCTGTACGATGTATGTATGGGGAATACTCAGCATACAGTTGACTCGCCTCTTCTTTGCTAATCTTCATTTCCTTTCCTCCTCCTTTTTTTATTCACTTTAAGTACACACTGAGTTAAGAAATAGTTCATTTTTAGATAAGATTTTTTCATAACAAAAAAGCCTGGAATTCCAAGCATGTTTGAAAGGCTATTTGCTTTTTCAGCTTCAAAAAGATGTTCACCACGTCCCTTTCCTATGGTACAGTTTTATTAAGCAAAAACAGAGGCGAGGTGGATTTCTTGACTATTAATTCCATAGAAATGCTTGATACTCCTGCTTTACTATTAAACCTATCCATATTAGAAAAAAACTTAGATGAGATTAATTTCATTGCGAGAAATAATCGAATTCAATGGCGCCCCCACATCAAGACACATAAATCTATACTGATTGCAAAAATGCAAATTGCAAAAGGCGCTTGCGGGATTACTGTTGCCAAATTAGATGAAGCAGAAATCATGGCAAATGCTGGTATCCATGATATTCTTATTGCTTACCCGATTTCTAGTCCTCAAAAGCTCCACCGACTTCGACAACTAGCTGAGTTTGCAAAGATAACTGCAGCAATTGATTCTCTTGAACAAGCAAAAATCGTAAATGAGGCATTTGCGGGAAGTGATCCCCTTACGGTTTGGTTAAAAATTGACTCCGGATTACATCGCTGTGGGGTTGAAGTTGAAGAGGTAGAAGCACTTGCAACAGAAATTAGCAAACTTACAAATTTACATTTAAACGGCGTGTTCACACATGCAGGTCACTCTTACGCAGCTACCACGATTGAACAAATCAAAGAAGTTGCCGAACATGAAGCAAAAACTGTATTAGAAAGTGCGAAACTTTGTGAAGCTGTTGGTCATAAAATCTTACATCGCAGTGTCGGTTCTACACCTACATTTAAGTATGGAGCAGAGATAGAGGGCATTACTGAAATACGTCCAGGAAACGCTGCTTTTTATGATATGTGCCAAGTCGGCCTTGGTGTAGCTTCTCACCAACAATGCGCGTTGACTGTTCTCTCATCCGTTGTCAGCGTGAAGAAAGACCGTATCATTTTTGACACAGGTAGTAAAGCACTTTCTTTAGATCAAGGGGCTCATGGAAATAAATCAGTCGTAGGATACGGTAAAGTATTAGAACATCCTGAAATAACGATTGCTAGACTATCCGAAGAGCATGGGATCGCAACAATCAGGGAGGAAACAGACTTACAACTTACCGATAAGGTACAAATCATTCCAAACCACGCTTGTGTCGTTGCAAATCTGTTTCAGGAATACAATGTTCACCGAAGCGGAGAAATCGTTGCTACCTGGACAGTCGATGCGAGGGGGAAAATGAGGTAGTTAAGAAAAACGAAAAAACTTTTTACGGAGAGTTTTTGAACTCAACGGGCCGAACGTTGGCTTTATAAAAAATCTAAGGTGAGATTCCCATCGAAATCTCACCTTTTCAATATATCCTTAGGCAAACATTAATATTGCTAAGAAGTGGACCACTGTTCCTGCAAGCACGAATAAATGCCAAACCATATGGTGAAATGGGAACCAACGAAACATATAAAATAACGCACCAACAGTATAGAGGACACCCCCTATTATTAGTAGAATAACACCAAGATCATCAAAATTAGTAACCAACGGCTCCCATGCAAATACAATTAACCAGCCCATGAGTATATATAATATTGTCGATGCATAGAGAAACCGTTTTACGAAAAATACTTTAAACAATATCCCAATACCCGCTATTGACCATAAAAGAATTAGTAAGTAAACCGAAAGCTTACCCCCAATGACATTTACTAAAATCGGTGTATATGAACCTGCAATAAACAAATAAATTGAGGAATGATCAAAGATCTCAAATAGATTTTTTACTTTCCCCTCTGGAAATGCATGAAGTAAGGTTGAGGAAACATATAGAAGTAACATCGTTATCCCATAAATTGTGTAGCTAATAATTGACGCTACCGACCCCTCTAAAGAAGCAAATACGATTAATATCGTTAGCGCAGAAATACTAAATACGATCCCTACTCCATGTGAGATAGCATTAGCGATTTCTTCTCCTTTTGAATAATTATGTGTAGTTGCCATTCAACCATTATCTCCTTTCTGTTAAACTAAAGTATATAATACCACTAGAGAATGATTTTACCCAAGTTATATACATCATTATTTCTTAAAAAAAATAAAAAAGTGTCTACCTTCTTAAAGGTTTGACACTTTTTTTCCATTTGGGAATGATAAAATAAATTCCGTGCCACTACCTAGTTGGCTTGTTACCTTAACATTTCCATTCATCTTCTTAATAATATTATAAGCCACCATTGTCCCAAGCCCTGTACCAGTTTTTTTAGCTGATTGATAAGGTACCCCAATCATTTCAATTTGTTCCAAGGTCATTCCTATTCCATGGTCTTTAATAGATATCTGCACCTCTTTGCTCGTTTGATTCGTGCCAATAATTAACGTACCCCCATTAGGCATAGCCTCAATTCCGTTCTTTGTCAAATTAATTAAACATTGACGAAACTTCTGCTGATCTCCTAACACAGTGCTGTTTTGAACATTATTGAGAATGATCTCAGCCCCATACATCAAAGCATATGGTCTCATCACTTTCACAACATACTCCAATTCTGTAGAAAGCGTTAATTTACTATTATTTGTTTCCTCACTTGGTCTAGCATAGGTTAAATAATCTGTAATAATTGCTTGCGCCCTGTCCAGTTCTTGGAGAGACAACTCCAAGTAGTCTCTTCGTTTTTTCGGATCAATATTTTCATCTTTAAGTAACTGTAGAAAACCTCTTGTTACGGTCAACGGATTACGAACTTCATGAGAGACGCTCGCTGCTAACTGACTTACTACACGCAGTTTCTCAGCCTCATTTAACTCTTCCTTAAACCGCAAATCTTGTAGAATATACTCGATGATATACAACACTAGCATAAAAGCTAAAATTAAAAGTAAAAACTGATTTAAAATCATTGAAATTCTATACTCATCAAGAGAGCCATAATAAAAATAAAAAAGGCCAAAATTAATTGCACTAGTTACACATAGGAATAAAATATTCGTTAATATCTTAGCAGAAAATTTGCTCCTCTTAAATGTCGCTGTGTAATAATATGTAAAAACAAACATGATAAATGTATGGACAACCGTTACAAAAAAACCTAAATCTACACCCATGAAAAGACGTACTGTAATTAGTCCTAGGAACAAGGCTATAGCTACTTTTCTACCCCCATATAGTGCTCCGATAATAAATGGGAGCATGCGTAGGTCATACGTATATCCATCTAGGTCAGTAAAAGGAAACATCATACAGAAGAAAATACCAACCATTGAAATAAGACTGATAATTAGCTGCCGATACTTTTTCTCTACCCTAGGCTTTAATAGAGTAATATAGTACAAAAAAGTACAAACCAAAACGATTACTACGTTTACCAGCAAATAAATCAGAAAACTCACCTACCTTACGAAATATTTCTTCCCTCTAGTTTTTCTCTCTATAGATTTCATTTTATGGATAGAAGAGTCAAATGGTATGGTAAACAAGAATTAATACATGGTTTCTATGTCATATCTTTTTATAATTCTTTAAAAATATACAAATACCTTCAAAATTTTCAAAAAATTTAAAAATGAAAAGGACAAACCTCTTTTGAAGGTTTGTCCTATCGGTTCATGTATTATATTTTTTGGACGTTAGTCGCTTGAGGACCGCGTTGACCATTTTCGATGTCAAAAGTTACTTCTTGACCTTCTTCTAATGATTTATATCCTTCTCCTTGAATAGCTGAGAAGTGAACAAATACGTCGTCTCCACCTTCACGCTCAATGAACCCAAAACCTTTCTCGCTGTTAAACCATTTTACTTTACCTTGTTCCATCTGTTGTTTCCTCCTAGCATGTACATACATGTGAATTGCAATTAACTTGCTTTGTTATTATACCCTTTCTGTTTTTTTTTAATCCTCAAAAGGAAAAAAAAAGCATTCAAACCAGCAAATCGTCTGACAGCACCTTCCTGATTTACCTTCTTTTCAAGCACTACGACATGTAGTCACAGGATCAATTACGTGGAGCAAGAAAAGTCTTTAGTCAAGAAAACGGGAGACAACCTTTAGGCTGTCACCCGTTTTCTTACATTATAGAAGCTAGATAATTTCAACGGTTGAGTTGTCAAGCTTTTAGTGCATTGCGCTTTCTTTATTCATAACTCTTTTCTAATTGATCTACCAAGGAACCAACATAAGCAACAGCTTTGCGAATTGGATCAGGTGTCGACATGTCAACACCTGCGTGTTTCATTAAGTCTAATGGTCTCATTGTACCACCAGCCTTTAACACTTCAATCCAGCGATCAACAGCAGGTTGGCCTTCTTCTTTAATAAGCTCAGCTACAGCTGTAGATGCAGTAAGACCGGCTGAATAAGTATATGGATAAAGCCCCATATAATAGTGCGGTTGACGCATCCAAGTAAGCGCAGCACCCTCATCAATTTCGACAGTGTCACCCCAGAAGTTTTCTAGGAGTTCTTTCTTTTGTTCACTTAATGTTGACGCGGTAATTGGCTTACCAGCCTCTGCTAAGGCATAAACTCTTCGCTGTAATTCTCCTTCTAGCAGGTGAGTTACGAAGTTATGATAATAAGTACCTAAAGATTGCAAAAGCACCCAACGTTTCATACGTGTATCATCTGTCGTTTTTAATAAGTGTTGACTTAATAATAACTCATTTATAGTTGAAGGAGCTTCAATAAAGTAGAGTGAAGGACGAGTATTTACAAGTCGTTGATTTCCACCAGCATAATAGAAATGTCCAGCATGACCTAACTCATGAGTTAAAATAAACGCACCTCTCATTGTGTCAGTCCAGGTAATAAGGATATACGGATGAACTCCATACGGGCTCGAACAAAATGCTCCTGTTGCTTTGCCTACATTCTCAGCTAAGTCAACCCATCTTTCAGTTAATGCTTTTTTCATAACGCTATGATATTCTTCACCCATTACTTCTAAAGATTTCAGAATTGTTTCCGAAGCCTCTTCATAGGTAGTTGCCGGGTTAAACTCTGGATCAAGCGGTGCTTTTAAATCACAAAACATCATTTTCTCTAGCCCTAGAACACGCTTTTTTAACTGTGCAAAACGGCGCATATGTGGTGCCAATTCTTTCTGGATAATGTCTAATTGATTATGATACATTTCCAAACTTACCTGGTGCGGTTGTAGTAACATATGTGTTACACTTTCATACTTACGTTGGCGTGATAGTACAACTTGCTTCTTTATCTCCGTTGAATACGTAGCTGCAAATGTATTTTTATACTGATTTAACGTTTTTGAAAATGCTTCGTATGAATTTCGTCTAACCGCAGTATCAGCTGAGAGTTCATACCGATCTTCAAAAAGAGCAAACGTTAAAGGCAAATCATTACCTTCTCCGTCTTTAAAAGCAGGAAAATCCATATCCGAGGATTTACTAATCTCATAAGTTGAATAAGGTGATGATAAAACTTGCCCTAATGCGGCTAACGTTTCTTCTGTTTCAGGACTTAGCTGATGTGGCTTCTTTTCTAGAAGTTCCTCAAGATTTTTACGAAAGTCTACTAAGCCTTTTTCCTCACTGATATATCTTTCAATAGTACCTTCTGGCAATGCAAGAATCTCTGACTCGATGAAAGTAAGTGCTGCTCCAACTGTTGCAAGCATCGCTCCTGTTCTTGCTGCATTTCCCTGATAAACTGAGTTTGTCCCATCTTCTGTCTGTCGTAATCTTGAATATGTAGCTACACGAATTACTCTTTGATTGAGCTCTTCTTCTGCATTAAGGCAATCTAGTAAAATAGATGCCCCCTCAGCAAATCTACCTTTATATTGCGTTACTGAAGGTAAATCTTCCTGAACTGCAGCAAGCTCTTTCTCCCACGCTTCCTCTGAAGCAAATAAGTCTTCTAAATTCCATGTTAATTCCACTGGTACGTCACTACGTAAAGTTTTTTTCGCCATTATTGTACCCCTTTATTTGATATATTTCGTTACTCTAATAAATATATTATAGCCTAAAAATAGTCAACTGACAAAATTTTTAAAATATTTTACGTGAAATTCACATCAATAAGCCTAGGTTTCAAAATCCCTAGCGTTACTCTCATGTATCTCTCTTTCTATTCCAGACACTAAGGTGGACCACACCTAAGTCAGGAATAGGATCTTCATCTAACACTGTTATATACTCTAAAGAATTACCATCGCCATCCTCAAAGTAATAGCTTGCTGCTGGCATCCAAGCATGAACAACTGGTTCACTTGCATATAGACCAAAACTTGGTACAACATCAATACCTCTCTTCGTTAAATAGGCAGGCACATCTAGTAACTCTTCAAAAGAAACCTGAAAAGCAAAATGTGATTTCACAAATTCCTCTTCAGGAACATTCCAAACCCCTAACATTTGCTCTTTTACAGTAGCATCTCCAAGCCAAAAAAACGCTGCACGATCCTTAATCACGTACGCTAACTCTAGCTCCAAACTCTCGTAAAAAGTAATTGCCTTTTCTAAATTGGTTGTTTTTACATGCGTTTCATATATTCGAGCTTTTTTCAATATTCGCCCCACCTTTCGGTTATTAAAAGTTACTACTCTATCTCTCTAGTAGTAGCGTAAATGTGGAGGGGATGTCAATATTTAACTGTTCCTATAAATAGAAAAAAAGTCAGCACTGCTGACCTTTTTTTCTATTTATATGTGAATGTGATGCCGGCGAGAGGACTTGAACCCCCAACCTACTGATTACAAGTCAGTTGCTCTACCAATTGAGCTACACCGGCATATAATATGGTGGAGCCTAGCGGGATCGAACCGCTGACCTCCTGCGTGCAAGGCAGGCGCTCTCCCAGCTGAGCTAAGGCCCCATAATAAATGTTGTACCGTGCACCATCCATCGTCCCGGTAACATAAGCGTTACTTATGTAGCTAGCTCTGTTAGGGCTACCTACGGCACACAGGATCATCTACTTATGGCTGCTCCCTTCCAGGCCTGACCAAATTCATAGACTTCTGTTGCGTAGACCCCAACGGTCAACACCGCTTGCATAAGGCAAACCTTACATTAACCGAACCTCTGGATGGAGTTCAACCTTGCTAAGGCGGATTGCAAGTTACAGGGCACCGCCATCTCCCCATCTAGCACGGTATGTATAAGAAACGATTATACATATGTTTTGGTGACCCGTACGGGATTCGAACCCGTGTTACCGCCGTGAAAGGGCGGTGTCTTAACCGCTTGACCAACGGGCCATACTATAGCAATTAACTGGCGGAGAAGGAGGGATTTGAACCCTCGCGCCGCGTTAGCGACCTACACCCTTAGCAGGGGCGCCTCTTCAGCCTCTTGAGTACTTCCCCAAGTTGCAGACAACGTGTCTCAACAAAATTAATTATATCAAAATAATAGTTATTCCGCAATGTTTTTTAACAAAAAAAACGAAAGTAATAAATGGAAAAACTAAATTAACACGTGCATTTTTTTTGAAAGAGCTCTAAACTCACGCGATATAACTATATTAACATAATGTTTATAATGTCTTTTGTAGTAAATCACGCTCCAAGAGCTTTTGTTTATCCCCCTTAAAGAAGCATCTAATCCAACTCACAACCGTTCCTGCATTGCATCGAGGAATTTCGCTTCTATACAATATTGGCAGACACAGAGAAGCTAATTACCTGACTTCATCGTGACCTAACTTCATTGAACAAACTTCATGTAGCTTTGCATCATGCAAGCCTGCTTCGAAGCGATACTTGTAGACGCAGAGAAGCTATTCTTACCTGATTCCTTCATGACTTAACTTCATTGAGTAACTTCGTGCTGCTTTGCGACGAGGAAACAGGAAAGCCAATGACTTCATTCGCATCGTGAACTACAAACCTGAGTAAACTCCATGCAGACACCAGATTTGTGATCGGCTCTTGGAGGCTTGCGGTCACCAGATCCGTTATTTTGCGTAAAAGGCTTACTTTTAAAATTTCGCGGCCATATATTCCGCTATTTATCTATTTTAGCTGTGATTTTGATCAATTTAAGCAAGATAAGCGCCATGGTGTCCGCGAAATTTTAGAAAAGGCATTTTTGGTGAAAATAACGGAACGTATGTCCTCCAAATTTGCCCTGCCAGTGCTAAATTTTCTCTTTTAGTGAATATGACTAGAAAAGTGCTCCAAGAGCTTACTACCTTGAGTTACTTCATGCTGCTTTGCATCGAGGAAGCACGTTACGGAGCTGAACTCGTAGACGCAGGAAAGCCACTGACTTCATTCGCATCGTCAACTACTGCCTGAGTAATCTTCATGCAGACATCAGATTTGGGATCGGCTCTTGGAGGCTTGCGGTCACCAGATCCGTTATTTTGCGTAAAAGGCTTACTTTTAAAATTTCGCGGCCATATATTCCGCTATTTATCTATTTTAGCTGTGATTTTGATCAATTTAGGCAAGATAAGCGCCGTGGTGTCCGCGAAATTTTAGAAAAGGCATTTTTGGTAAAAATAACGGAATGTATGTCCTCAAAATCTGCCCTGCTAGTGCTAAATTTTCTCTTTTAGTGAATATGACTAGAAACTGCTCCAAGAGCTTACTACCTCGAGTTACTTCATGCTGCTTTGCATCGAGGAAGCTTGCATCAAAGCAATACTTGTAGACGCATATGCACAAAAGCCAATTAAGATGTTCCAATCTTCTTCTAGACAAACAAAAAAACACACCCTAATTGGATGTGTTTTTTATTTACCTAGCAACGTCCTACTCTCACAGGGGGAAACCCCCAACTACCATCGGCGCTGAAGAG